>Ga0302279_10000164_pt1 | contig 95646 bp, 72 predicted proteins | sample III_Bog_N3_3_FD_194541 | JGI IMG/M metagenome (GOLD analysis project Ga0302279, IMG submission 194541) | Peat permafrost microbial communities from Stordalen Mire near Abisko, Sweden - III_Bog_N3_3 | ecosystem: Environmental > Terrestrial > Soil > Wetlands > Peat | place: Sweden: Abisko...
CCGGCGTCACGTTCCACAGCTGCGCGATGATCGCCGCCCCCGCGAGCGCGAACGGGATCGGCACGAACGGCCACGCGCCCCATCCCCAGTGGTCGAGCACCCATCCCATGCCGATGCCGACGAACGAGCTCGCCAGGTACTGCATGCCGTCGAAGAGCCCCGCCGCCGTCGCCGCCGCCTTGCGCCCTCCGAAGTCCATCGACGCCGCGCCGCCGACCATCCCGTGCGCCCCGTTCACGAAGAACGACAGCATCGCGAGGCACAGCGCCGGCGCCCACGGCCCGAGGCCGATGCGACCGGCGAGACCGAGCGCGAAGAGCATCGTCGCCATCCCTAGGAAGCCCACCGTGATCACCGGCGCGCGTCGCCCGCCGAAGACGCGGTCCGACGTGATGCCGAACGCGAAGCCTCCGCAGATGCCGAGCCCCGCGATGCCCCACACCGCCACCTGGTACGGGGCGTAGTGCGCGAGGTCCGACGTCCCGAACGTCTCGCGGAAGTACTTCGGATACCAGGAGTCGACCGTGCTCCGGCGCACCATCCCGATCATCATCGAGCACAGCGCGATCATCCACGTCGCCCGGCTCCCGAAGACCTTCTTCAGCACGAACGTCAGCTTCGCCGGCTTCCCGTCGTCGAGGTCGCCGTCGCCGGTGTCGCTGACGTCCCCCACCGCGTCCCCCTCCATCGTCCGGTACGCGTCGTCGCCGAGCACGGGCCTCTTCGCCCCGAAGCCGGCGTCCTTCGGGCTGTCCTTCATCCAGGCGAGGTTCACGAAGAACATGACTCCGACGAACGTGCCCGGGAGCCAGAACGCGTACTGCAGCGGGAGCACCGTCAGGATGAACGGGACGCCCGAGAACGCGAGGATGAGCCCGATGCGAATCAGCACGCCGAAGACCCCCGCGAAGGTGCCGCGCTCCCGGACGTGGAACCACTGCGCGTTGACCTTGACGATGGAGAGCGCGCCGAACGACTGGAAGTAGCCGTTGATGCCCCAGATGAGCGCCATCCCGGCGAGCAGGCTCCCTGGCTCGATGCCGGCCCGGAGCACCGCCGGGGTGATCACGTGCGCGCCGTGCCCGGTCCCCGACATGACGGCAGGGGTGACGACCGCGAGCATGCACGCGCCGAACGCGAAGTTCATCAGCGTGACGCCCACCGCGCCGAAGAGGAACGCCTTGCGGCCTCCGACCCGGTCCGCGATCGGGCCGTTGAAGACGACCGAGAGCCCGTAGACGAGCGGCATGATCGTCTCGAAGGTGCCGAGCTGCGTGTTCGACCAGCCGAACCTCGCGGACAGCTCCGACATGGTCGCCGCGAAGTTGTAGCGGGTCATGTAGAAGAACGCGTACAGCACCCCGAGGATGATCCAGTTCAGGTTGCGGCGCGCCTGGAACGCCGGGTCGGCGAACGCGGTGGGGCGCGCGGGCGCCGTGGGCATGGAAGACGCGGGGCTGGTCATGAGCGTTCCTCGCAGCCGCTCATACCAAGAACGCGGCAGGCGCGGCGGACGCACTGTCCAGGGACACGACGCGCGCAGTCCCGGACACCCGCCTGTCACACGGAAGCCTGCGTTTCGCGAGGTTTCGAGGGTCCGGTGCTCCGGCACACGTCTTGGAAGTGCGTGCCCATGCTCGCTCCTCGCTGCGTCTGGTGTCTCCCTCTCGTCGTGCTCCTCTTGTCACGTCCGGCGCGCGCGGAGCCGTGGTTCGGCTGGGGCGACGGCAAGACCGAGGATCGCTACAACGACGGCGACCTCGACGTGGAGGATCTCGTGGAGGGGCTGCATGTCGCGCGCAGCCGCGACGGAGGCTCGCAGCAGCTCCGCGCGGGGACGTGGCTCACTCTCGGAGCGTTCACGCGCACGGTCGACAACAAGCAGGACGTCGGCGTCCTCCTCATCTTCGCCGGCGCGTTCGATCGGCTCCTCGAAGGGCGTCGCCACCAGCTCGCGCGGCCAGACGAGACGTCGCCGTTCACCGCGAGCGCCTTCGCGGCGAGCGTCCTCGGGGAGGGTCCGCTGCCTCGTGGGGGCGCGTTACCTCCGGGCACCGTGATCATTCCGGCGCCTCCGCCTCCGCCCCCACCGCCTCCTTCGCTCCTGGTGACCCCGCTCGTCGCGCGCCAGGCCGTCACCGCGGCGTGGAGGACCATGGGCCTCGGGGTCGACGACTCGCGCATCGACGCGATGATCGCGCGCGCCCGGCAGAGCGCGGCCCTCCCCGAGACGCGGCTCCGTGTCATGAAGGTGGTGAACGACTCGTCGCAGGTCGGCGTCATCCCGACCGACACGTCGACGTACGACATCGCGGGCGCCAACCTGTACCTGGAGGCGCGCCTCACCTGGCGCCTCGATCGCCTGCTCTACGCCGACGACGAGCCCACGCTCGAGCGGACGCGCATCGAGCGACACGACGCGCGCGAGCGGGTGTCGGCCAAGGTCATCGACACGCTCTTCCAGTGGCAGCGAGCGGAGATCGCGCGGCGAGGAGCGCTCCTGGGGAGCAAGGAGCTCATCGACGCGACGCTGCGGCTCGCCGAGGCCGAGGCTGCGCTCGACGTCCTGACCGGGGGGTGGTTCGGCGCGTGGCTGGCGAGGCAGTCCGCGCACGACGTCTCGCCTTGACCGTCGGCCAAAGGCCACGTATCCCGAGCGCATCATGCTCAGTGACACGCGCGCGACCGTAGAAGACCTCCAGAGGCGTCTCATGGCGCTAAGGGGGCATCTTTGACCCCGCCAAGCTGAAGAACGAGATCGACCGCCTCGGCGAGTCGACCCTGGCACCGGGCTTCTGGGAAGACTCGCAGAAGGCGCAGACCGTCACGCGGAAGCGGTCGGGGCTCGAGCAGACGCTCGCCACGTTCCAGAAGCTCTGGGGCGACGTCGACGACGCGAAGACGCTCTTCGATCTCGGCGCGAGCGAGAAGGACGACTCGGTGATCGCCGAGGTCGACGCGCTGCTCCCCGCGCTCGCCCAGCGCGTTCGGCGGGCGGAGCTGGTGCGGATGCTCTCGGGTCCGGCCGACCGCGCGAACGCCATCGTGCACATCAAGCCGGGCGCGGGCGGGACGGACGCGAAGGACTGGGCGGAGATGCTGCTCCGCATGTACATGCGCTGGTGCGAGCGGCGTGGCTACAAGACGGAGGTCATCGACTTCCAGGCGGGCGACGAGGCGGGCATCGACGACGTGTCGTTCACGGTCGCGGGCGACTCGGCGTACGGCTACCTGCGCTCGGAGATCGGCGTCCACCGCCTCGTCCGGATGAGCCCCTTCAACGCCGACCACACGCGCCAGACGGCGTTCGCGGCGGTCGAGGTCACGCCCGACAGCGACGAGGACATCGACATCCAGATCCAGGAGAAGGACATCGAGATCACGACGATGCGCGCCGGAGGCAAGGGCGGGCAGAACGTCAACAAGGTCGAGACCGCGGTCCGCCTCAAGTACATCCCGGACCCGACGATCAACATCGTCTGCCGCGCCGAGCGCAGCCAGCACCAGAACCGCGCGATGGCGCTCAAGATGCTGAAGGCGAAGCTCTACGAGAAGGAGCTCGAGAAGCGCGACGCGGCGAACGCGGTCTACAACGCGGGGAAGAGCGCGATCAACTTCGGCAGCCAGATCAGGAACTACGTCCTCGCGCCGTACCGCCTGGTGAAGGACGTGCGGACCGCGCACGACACGGGGAACGTCGACGCCGTGCTCGATGGCGACCTCGACCCGTTCATCGAGTCGTACCTGCTGGCCGCGGCGGGCGGGACGCTGAAGAAGGGTGGGGCGACGGAGGAGGCGGAGAGCGAGTAACGACGGCGATCTCGACCTCGACGGCGACCTCGACCTCGACCTCGACGGCGACCTCGACCTCGACTCCGACCGCGACCTCGACGGCGACCTCGACCTCGACCTCGACCTCGACCTCGACGGCGACCTCGACCTCGACCTCGACCTCGACCTCGGCCCATTGAGCGTCCTCGTGCCAGCGGGGCTGTCACTCCGGTCGCAGGATCGCTTCGTTTCTCTCGGGGCTCGTGGTCTTGCGTGGTCGGGGTCCTCGCTTCGCTTTGTGAGGACCCCGACCATGCAAGACAACCAGCTCCCCTTTCAGAAGCTCGATTCGTACGTCGTTGCGAAGGAGATCGCGAAGCTCGTGCACCTTTCGAAGATCCGCGACACCGAGTTGCGGGACCAGGCCACCCGCGCCAGCAAGAGCTGCTTCCTTCAGCTCTGCGAGGGGCTCCCCAACGACGGCGTCGCCATGCGGCGGAAGTACTTCGTCGAGGCAAACAACAGCCTCCACGAGACCGTCGGCGCCGTCGACCTCGCCGCGACGCTCGGCATGATGAGCATCGATCAGGCGAACGCGATTCAGGCACTCGCGGTGCGACTCAAGGCGATGCTCTGGAGGCTCCAGCGCTGAGCCGGAGCCTCCTTGCGCACGCGGCTCAGCGCATGAGCCGCGTGAGCATCGCGACCAACCGGTCGGTGATGATGGCCACGCGATCCGCGTCCGCCTGCCTCGCGGTGCCGCAGACGACTGCGATCTCGATCGCCGCGGCCGCCTCCACCGCTTCGCCGGACGGCGGGTCCCCGACGAGCCTCACCTCCGACCTCGCAGAGGGCTTCGGTGGCACCGAGCTCCTCTACTCCCCAGCTTCGCCCCCGCCTGCGCCGCGCGCACCCCATGCAAGCGATGCGCGCGCCCCGTCACGCGGCCCTCAGCTGTGGCCCGCACCTCCCGACCCCGCACCCCATCTCGCGCAGCGAAGCCGTCCCGCCTCCCCGGCGAGAGCGCCCTCTCCCCCCACGCCCCAAGCGACGGAAGCGGGCGCCTCCCGCAGGCCGGCTGAGAGCGAATCGCGCCCCCCCCCCCCCCCCCCCCCCGCGCGCGGGGCGCCCCCCCCCGCGGGGCGGCCCCCCCCCCCCCCCCCCCCCCCCCCGGGGGGGGGGCGCGCCCCCCCCCCCCCCCCCGCCCCCCCCCCCCGGCCGAAGGGAGGTGCCCGCTTCCGTCGCGCCCCTTACCGGATGCTCAGCGGCGCCCGCGACCCCTCGGCGAGCACCTCTTCCAGCTTCGCTCGCTTCGGAATCACCACCAGGCCGCCGTCGCTCACGAAGAAGCGCTTCCGGTCGGCCTCGGCGTCGTAGCCGATGTCGATGCCCGCGGGGATCTCCACGTCCTTGTCGACGATGCAGCGCCTTAGCCGCGCGTGCCGGCCGATCTTCACGCGCTCGAAGAGGACGCACTCCTCGACCTCGCTGAACGAGTTGATGCGGCAGCCGACCGACAGGACGCTCTTGTGGATGCGCCCGCCCGAGATGATGCAGCCGTGCGACACCAGCGAGTCGGTCGCGATGCCGACGCGCGCGTTCGCCTCGTCGCGGAAGACGAACTTCGCGGGCGGGTCGTGCGTCGCGCCCGTGCGGATGGGCCAGCGGCCGTTGTAGAGGTTGAACTGGGGGTGGATCTGGATGAGATCCATCTGCGCCTCCCAGTACGTGTCGAGCTCCCCGACGTCGCGCCAGTAGCCGCGGCCGTGCGCGTCCTCCCCCGGCACCGCGTTGGTCGCGAAGTCGTACGCGTAGATGCCCTTCCCCTCGGCCACCATGCGCGGAAGGATGTCGTGACCGAAGTCGTGCTTGCTCTCGTCGCGGTTCGAGTCCGCGTCGAGCGCGCCGAGCAGGTTCTTCGTCTGGAAGATGTAGTTGCCCATCGACGCCAGGCACATGTCCGGGTTGCCGGCCATCGTCGGCGGCGACTCCACCTTCTCGTGGAAGCCGATGATGCGCCCGTTCTCGTCCGCCTCGATGACGCCGAACGAGCTCGCCTCGCGCCGCGGGATGGGGATGACCGCCACGGTGGCTTCCGCGCCCTTGTCGACGTGGAAGTTGAGCATCTGGCGGATGTCCATCTTGTAGACGTGGTCGCCGCCGAAGATGCACACGAGCTCGGGCCGCTCGTCGGAGATGACGTGCTGGCACTGGTAGACCGCGTCCGCCGACCCGCGGAACCAGGACTTGCCCGTGCGCTGCTGGGCCGGGATCGCCTCGATGAACTGGTCGAGGATGGGCGACAGGCGCCACACGCGCGCGATGTGCTCCTCGAGCGACGCGCTCTTGTACTGCGTCAGGATCTTGATGCGCGCGAGCCCCGAGTTGACGAAGTTCGACAGGACGATGTCGATGATTCGGTAGCGCGCGCCGAACGGCACCGCGGGCTTCGCGCGGTCGAGCGTGAGCGGGAAGAGCCGACGCCCCTCGCCGCCGGCGAGGATCATCACGAGGACTTCGCTGGGGTCGAAACCGTTGGGAGAGTGGGGCATGACGCGAGGCGCTATCGGGAGGGGGCCGATGCTATCCCGGAGGGGCCGGCCTTGGGAGAGCGGAGATGGATGAGGTCACAAGGCCGCGAGAACCGAGACTTGCGGCCGCGGACGGCGGATGACCTTGAGCAGGGACCCTTCGTCGATCGCCCGCCACGGCTCGTCCGTGATCGCCTCGGACGCGACGAGGACCGCGTGCTGCCGGGGGGTCCAGCGGGCCTCGATGACGCTGCAGGTCTCGGGCGAGTCGATCACGCTCCTCGGCTCGTCGTCCATCGAGCGCTCGAGCAGATGGAGCGTCCGACCCATGCGGAACGCGTAGAGGGTGTGGCCGTCCGACAGGAGGAAGTTGCACGCCCCGAAGGTCGGCCGCGACGCGACCGCCATCACGGCCTTCGCGAGCACGGCGTCGATGTCCGCGCCGGTCGCCTTGCTCTCGTGCGCCGAGTGCCCCGCGCCGACGCGGTCGAGGTGCGTCAGCAGGTAGGCGAAGAACAGCTCGCTGTCGGTCGTCCCCACCACCTCGGCGCGCCGCTCGGGCGAGGTCCCGTCGCTCAGCCGGTCGACCTCCGCGATCGTCCCGTTGTGGGCGAAGACCCACGATCCGCGCTGGAAGGGGTGCGTGTTCTCGATCGAGACCGGCCCCACGGTCCGCCGCCGCACGTGCGCGATGAGCACCTGACCGCGGCTCTCGCCCGCCACGGCGCAGAAGTGAGGGTCCGCGAAGGCCGAGAGCGGCTGCTTCTGGATCGACCACGCCTCGGTCGCTCCCCAGACCGCGACACCCCACCCGTCGGGGTGCTCGCGCGAGAGCATGTCGAGGCTCCGAGGGGCCTCGCGCAGGCAGAACCGGAACTCCGCCGGCTCGTCGGCGACGATCCCAAGGATGCGACACATCGTGGGTAAAGCTTAGTCCGCCGGGGTGCACGGGGCTAACTTGCTGGGTACACGGAGCGGCGTCGTGTAAAACGCCCCTCATGATGCTGCCCTCTCGCGCGTGGCTGGCCCTCCTCCTCCTCGGCGCCGCGTGCTCGAGCAACCAGTCGGCCGCCAAGGTCGTGCCCGTCGACGCGCCCCCCGTCGCCTCCGCGCCGATCCCCGAGCCGAAGCCCTCCGCGAGCGCTGCCGCCTCGGCCGCTCCTCCGGACGCAGGCAAGCCGGCGCCCGCCCCGCTCGCAGGCAAGGACTTCATCGAAGAGGCGCGCGTCCTCTTCCGCGTCGCCGCGTGCGGTGGCGACAGCCCCATCCCGGCGCGCTTCGACGCCAAGGCGATCGAGGCCCACTGCAAGGATCTGGCGACCAAGTACGCCGACTACAAGCGCACCTGGGTCGACGTCGCGATGCCGTACATCGCGCGGCTCGAGCCGGCGCACCTGCCGACCGAGGTGGTCTACCCGTTCGGCGGCGGCGACCTGATGACGGCGCTCGCGACCTTCCCGAACGCGCTCACCTACACGACCATCTCGCTCGAGACGGCGGCGGACATCCGGCGCGTCGACACCATCACGCAGAAGAAGCTCGACGCCGAGCTGGCGCTCAACCGGCTCCACCTGGGGAAGCTGTTCGAGAAGGTCCACAGCCGCACGGTCAACCTCGACATGGAGTCGAAGAGCGACCTCCCGGGCGAGATCGTCTTCAGCATGGTCGCGCTCGCGATCTACGGCTACGAGCCGGTCTCGCTCCGCTACTTCAAGTTCAACCCGGACGGCTCGCTCCACTACTTCAGCACCGAGGAGATTGACGCCACCGAGGCTGCAGCCGCCGCGAAGCACAAGTCGCCGGCGGACGTCCAGGCCGAGCTCTTCGGCGACGCCGAGATCCAGTTCCGCAAGGCGGGCGACCCGAGCGCGCCGCTCAAGACCTTCCGGCACGTCGCCTACAACCTCGACGACAAGCACCTGCGGGCCGACCCGTCGATCCTCCGCCACCTCGAGGCGAAGGGGAAGGTCTCGGCGATGACGAAGGCGGCGAGCCACTGCCTCTGGTCGGAGGACTTCACGCTCATCCGTCAGTACCTGCTCGACCACATGGAGTGGATGATCAGCGACAGCACGGGCATCCCGGTCCGCATCGCCTCGAAGGCGGGCTGGATCCAGGACACGTACGGCGTCATGGACTGGCCGGCGGCGTTCTTCGTCGACAACCGCGATCAGGTCTCGATCAACAAGAACGCGGAGGACATGAAGCGCCTCTGGAAGCAGAACCCGCAGCACGACCTCCCGTTCCGCTACGGGTACCCCGACCGCGATCACCACGGCCACATGATGATCACGCATCGCCCGACCCCGCCCGCGCCCTAGTGTCCCCCGAGGACCGCGCCCGGTTGGCTCGGGGGTCCTTCGCTACGCTCAGGATGACACCGACGTTTCGCGGACTCAGGTCGCTAGGGCGTCTCTGGGGGCGAGAGCCTCCCCTTCACCTCCCAGATGCACCTCGCGTCACCGCGCGCGCGGCACTCGGTGTGCTGCACGACGATGACCTCGGCGCCGAGCGTCTGCGTCACCGCCTCGACCCAGCCCGTGAGGATCTGACAGAGCGTCGCGAGCGGCTCCTTGATGCCGCGCACCTCGATGGTCGCGTGCTCCAGGCTCATCTCGAGCAGCTCCATCGACCCCTCGTCGTTGAACTGGCGCCACATCCCCGCGATGCGCGCCATGAGGAACGCCGGCTTCGTGACGTAGAGCGCCACGCGGAGCATCACGCCTTTGAGGTTCGCGCGGGCCCCCGCGGCGCCGATGGCTCTGGCGACCTTGCCGCTCTTGTTGCCGAGCTGCGCCTCGGCGACGTCGACGAGCTCGCACAGCTCCGCGACCGGGTGCCAGTTGATCGCGATGGCGGAGGTGTACGTGTCCCTCACGGCCGGGCTCGTCGCGCGGAGGACGCTCGCCAGCGCGTCACGCCCGTAGGTGTCCTCGAGGTACCTCGCGGCGTTGAGGAGCCCTTGCGCCTTTACTTGCATCGGACCACTTACCCGCTGCAAGAGTCTGACCCGTCACGAGGGGGGCGGCCACATTACCTTCGGCAACGCGTTGCGGTGCGCGAGCGAGAGCCAGTCCATCAATCCCGCCACAGTGACGTGCACGAGGAACCCCTGGTAGATGCTGCGCGTCCGCATCGCGAGCGAGCCGAGCGCGATGCCTGCGATGATCGCGCCGTTCACCTCCAGGTACGGCTTCTGGAAGTGGATCATGCAGTACGGCACCGCCATCGCGAAGATGGCCCCCGACCCGAAGCTCTTGCGCAGCGCCCCGAGCCAGAAGCCTCGGAAGAACATCTCGAGCGCGAAGAACTGCGCGAAGTACATCGCCTCCCACGTCAGGAAGTCGAACCAGCTGCGCGAGGCCTGCTTGTAGAACGGGTAGTAGCCGCCGAAGTCGGGCTGCCGGCTGACGATGAGCATCGCGGGGAGCACGCACGCGAGGAAGAGCAGGTAGATCCACGCGTGGCGGAGGAAGCCGTGGGTGCGGAGCCCGAAGTCTCTGAGCGAGTCCTTCGGGAACGCGAGCTTCCAGATCCCGAACGGGACGACCGTGTACCCGACGACGCGCGTGAACGCCCACCAGCCGAAGCCGTAGAGCTCCTGGTAGCGCGCGATCTTCAGCACCCCGCCGTGGCCCGCCGCGAGGTGCTTCTCGTCCCACGCCGACATGAGCGGTCGGATCGCCTCCTCGAAGAAGGTCCTGCCGCCGAAGTACTCGTGCAGGGTCAGGATGACGGCGGCCATCACCATCGCGACGAGCGGCCGCAGGTCCTGCTCGCCGCGCGCGAGGAGCTCTCCCCTGTAGCGGTGCGCCTCCTCGTCGATCTGCCGCCAGGTCGAGCGGAAGAACAGGGTGACGATCGGCAGGATGATCAGCAGCCCCGGGATCGGGACGAACGGGCGCCACACGGCCAGGAAGTGGTCGAGCGGAGGCACCATCGCGGGCGCCGTCGCCATCGCGGCGTGGTCAGGGGCGAACAGCACTGGACGCTTCGGTCAGGACGCTTCTGCGCGTGACGCGGCCCGGCCGAGGCGCGCGAGAGACGCCTCCTTGCCGAGCACGACCATGACCTGGTGAAGCGCGGGGCTCGCGCTGCGACCGGTGAGCGCGACGCGCGCGGGCTGCGCGATGTCCTTGAACGCGATCCCCTCGCGGTCGGCCCACGCCTTGATGGCCTCGTCGAGCGTCGCCTCCGCCCACGTCGGCGCCTCCTCGAGCGCTCCGATGAGGCCTCGGAGCAGCTTGCCTGCGGCGGGCACGAGCGCCTTCTCGGCGGCCTTGGCGTCCATCACCGGCTCGTCGCGCAGGAAGAAGTCGAGCAGATCTGCGGCCTCGACGAAGGTGTGCGCGCGGTCGCGGATGGCGGGGAGCGCGCGCAGGATGACGTCGGCGCTCGGGGCGTCGATGCCGCGCTTCACCAGGAACGGCGTCACGCGCGTCACGTACTCCTGGTCGGGCACGAGCCGCGCGCTCCGGAGGTGCTCGTGCTCGATGGCGAGGAACTTCTTCGCGTCGAACTTCCCGTCCCCCTTGCCGCAGTGCGCCCAGTCGAACTTCTCGACGAGGTCTGCGACGGAGAAGACCTCCTCGTCGCCGAACGACCACCCGAACCGCGCGAGGTAGTTCAGCACCGCGCCGGGCGCGTACCCCTGGTCGCGGTACTCCATCACGCTCACCGCGCCGTGGCGCTTCGACAGCTTCTCGCCGTTCGGCGCGAGCATCATCGGGAGGTGCGCGAACTCGGGCAGGGTCGCGTCGAGGGCCTGGTACAGCAGGATCTGCGGCGGCGTGTTGACCATGTGGTCGCGGCCGCGCGCCACGAGCGTGATGCCCATCGTCACGTCGTCGACCACCGCGCCGAAGTTGTAGAGCGGGACGCCGTCGGCCCGGAGGAGGACGAAGTCCTGCTGCGCCGCGTTCGGGGTGACGACCTCGCCGAAGACCTTGTCGACGTAGGTGACGGTCCCCTGATCGGCCATGCGAAAGCGCACCACGAACGGCAGCGCCGGCTCGTCCTTCCGCTCCCAGCAGGTGCCCGGATAGCGGAACTGCGCCTTCGGGTCCTTCGCCTTCAGCGCCTCCCGCTGCGCGTCGAGCTCCTGCTTCGTGCAGTAGCACCGGTACGCCTTGCGGCTCGCGATGAGGCGCTCGCTCATCTCCTTGTAGAGGCCGAGGCGTTCCATTTGCGTGTACGGGCCGTGCGCCCCGCCCTTCTCGGGCCCCTCGTCCCAGTCGATGCCGAGCCAGCGGAGCGAGTCGAGGATCACCTGGCGGCTCTCCTGCGTGGAGCGCTCCTGATCGGTGTCCTCGATGCGCAGGACGAACGCGCCGCCCGTCTTGCGCGCCCACAGCCAGTTGAAGAGGGCCGTGCGAACGCCGCCGATGTGGAGGTACCCCGTCGGGGAAGGGGCGAAGCGGAGCCGCGGCAAGGTCATGGGTCGGCACGACTAGCAGAGCAGCCACTTCCGCTCAATCGGCGGCCTCGAGCCTGGAGCCCGCGGGACCCCTCTTCCGGGGAGAGCCTCGCGTGAGAGCGCGGGCTAGGTACCGTTACGGCCGATGACCTCTCGCAGCGCTCTCTGGATGGCGTCGGACATGCTCGCGTCGCCCGTCTTCTGGAGCATGTGGCGGACGTGGGTGCGCAGCGTGCTCTCGCTGATGCCGCGGCTCTCGGCGAGCGTGCTGCGATCGACCCCTTCCACGCCGTCTCGCAGGACCGCGGTCTCCGAGGCCGTGAGGCCGTAGCGCGTGCTCCACTCGAGGACGACCTCGCCGACGAGGACGACCCCGTCGCGAAGGGTGTCGAGAAAGATCTTGGCGTGCTCGGCGCCGATGGGCTTGGTGAGGATCTTCACGCCGCGCTCGAACGCGCGATTGGCGAGGGCGTCGGTCAGCTCGCCCGTGATGATGACCGCAGGGACGCTCTCGCCCCGCGCCTCGAGGCCGTCGAGGAGCGTGAAGGCGTCGCCGTCGGGGAGGTTGAAGTCGAGGAAGAGCGCCGTCCACGCGCCCGAGGGGGGCTTCGCGCTGAGCGCGTCCTCGACGCAGTGGACCGTGGTCACGTCGCCGTAGTCCGACAGGAGACGCTTGAGGCTCGCCGCGAACTGCACGTCGTCGTCGAGGACGAGGAACGTCCCCTGGCTTCCGGTCTTGGTGCGTCCGCGTGCCATCGTGTACCCACAAGGAAGACCACGCTTGACGTCCCACGTCGTCATCCCCAGGGATGAGATTCATCGAAAGTTCGCAGACTTGCGTCCGCAGGACCGCCTCGGCGCAGAAGCTGCGCCTGCGAGCACGGGAGCGGACGGGAAGGGCGAGCAGGGGAGACACGCTGCTTGCTCCCCTCTTCTGCGGCTGGTAGAGGGCGGGTCCTTTTTACCTGCGCGAGTCACCTCGCGTCCCCCTCGCAGAAGGAAGACTTCCATGAAGAGCCCGCTCGCCTCGGTGAAGGACAAGTTCGGAGACAAGAAGAGCCTCGTGACCGCCGTCGAGGCGCTCGCCGGGGAAGACCTCTGGCTCGGTCGCACGAGCAAGGGGAAGGGGCTCGCCCACGTCTCCAACGCCAAGCTCCTCAAGCTCCACGCCACGTTCAGCACGGTGAAGGAGAAGTTCGGGACGCGCGCGAAGCTCATCGACGCCATCGCGACGCTCGAGAAGCGCACGAAGGACGAGGGGTACAACGCCCGCATCGGCGCCTACCCCGTCCCGCGCCTGTGGGATCTCTACACGACGACCGAGAAGCGCACCTCGGGCGCCGCGAAGGCGACGACCGAGAAGAAGGCGCCTGCGAAGGCCGCCGCGAAGGCCCCCGCTGCCGCCAAGCCGGCCGCGAAGAAGGCGGCCGCGAGCCCCGCAAAGAAGCCCTCCTCGAAGAAGTAGCCTCACATTCAGCCACGTCCCCGGAGCGAATCCATGGCCACACGCAAGAGCGACACCCCAGGCAAGAAGTCGAAGGGTGGATCGCCCGTCCCCGTCGGCCCGAGCGGCTACCCGACGATGCACGAGATGCTCGTGCCGAAGGCGATCTTCTTCACGCACGGCGTGGGCACGCACAAGGATCGCCTCTCGTCGTTCGAGCTCTCGCTCCGCGACGCCGGCATCGAGAAGGCGAACCTCGTCACGGTGAGCTCGATCTTCCCGCCGCACTGCAAGGAGCTGAGCCGCAAGGAAGGCGAGCGGCTCATCAAGCCCGGGCAGATCGTCCATTGCGTCATGGCGCGGCAGGACACGAACGAGGCGAACAGGCTCATCGCGGCCTCGATCGGCCTCGCTCGCCCCGCGGATCTGGCGAGCTACGGCTATCTCTCCGAGCACCACAGCTACGGCGAGACGGCGAAGAAGGCGGGCGACTACGCCGAGGATCTCGCGGCGACGATGCTCGCGACGACGCTCGGCATCGACTTCGACCCCGAGAAGGCGTGGAGCGACCGCGACCAGGTGTTCAAGATGGACAAGCGCCTCCTCAAGACGCGCAACGTCGTCCAGAGCGCCGAGGGCAACGCGAAGGGTCAGTGGTCGACGGTCGTGGCGCTCGGCATCTTCATCTTCTGAGCGAGAAGCCCCCCGATGCAAGAAGTCACCATCCGCCACGAGATGGCCTGCGACGAGGACACGTACTGGTACAAGTGCGTCTTCGACAAGGACTACAACGAGCAGCTCTATCTGAAGCTGCTCGGCTTCCCGCAGTACGAGCTCGAGAAGTACGAGGATGACGGCGAGACGATCCGGCGCGTCGTGAAGGCGTCGCCGAAGATCCCGCCGCTCCCGGGGCCGGTGAAGAAGGTCATCGGCGAGGGGCTCGCGTACACGGAGTCGGGGTCGTTCCCGCGGTCGACGCGGCAGTACACGTTCACGGCGGTGCCGAACGCGCTGGGGGACAAGGCGACGACGGCGGGCAAGATGTGGGTCGAGAAGGTCGGCGACAAGCGCATCGCCCGCATCGCGAAGATCAGCGTCGAGGTGAAGGTGTTCATGGTCGGCGGCCTCATCGAGGACCAGATCCTGAACAGCCTCCGCACCTCGTACGAGCGGGCCGTCGATTTCACGAACCAGTGGGTGAAGGACAAGGGCTACTGTTGAGTAGAGCCGGTTGAGTAGAGCCGGTTGAGTGGAGCGCAGTCACCCGCACCTCTACGATGGGCTCGGTTGACTCGTTCCGGTGCAGGAGCCTGCGCTCGGACGACGCTTCGCGCGGCGCACGCTTGCTCGATCGCTACCCCTTGCGGGCGAGCGCCTCTACATCGGGCGCAGCTGCGACCCGGCGCCTTCGCAGGGCGTAGCGGACGAGTAGCTTCGCGAGGGCCGGGTAGTCGATGCCGACCGCGGCGGCCGCGCGCGCCATGCCCGCGTGAGGGGAGAGGTCGCAGTTCGGGTTCACGTCGACGACGTACGGGACGCCGCTCGCGCTGAGACGGATGTCGACGCGGCCGTAGTCGCGCATGCCGAGCGCGCGAAAGGCTTCGACCGCGACGCGTCGAACGCGGGCGGCGACCGCCGACGGGAGCTGCGGGTGCAGGACCGGGCGCGTCCCGAGATCCGACGCCGACCCTTCGTGCCACTTCGCCGCGTACGAAACAATCTTCGGCTCGCCTTCGGCCATCTGCGAGAAGTCGATCTCGGACAGCGGCAGCACACGTGCGGTCGGGAACCCGAAGAGCGCGACGTTGAGCTCGCGGCCAGGGATGAACCCCTCGACGAGGCACGGCTGGCGGAACGCTCGCACGACCTCCGAGACCACCTGCCGCAGCGACTCGCCGTCATGAACGACGCTGCGCGACGTGATGCCTGCCGACCCGTCTTCGCGGACGGGCTTCACGATGACCGGGAAGGGGAGGTCGCACGGGTCGTCGGCGCGAGCCATCACGCACGCGCGCGGGGTCGGCACGCCTGCCTTCTCGAGGCGATGCTTGACGCGATCCTTGTAGAGCGCCTGGCTGAGCGCCTCGGGGGACGAGCCCGTGCACGGGATCCCGAGGAGCTCGACGAGCAGCGGGACGGCCGTCTCGAGGCGAGCGTCTCCCGCGAGCGACTCGCAGAGATTGAACGCGCAGTCCGGCTCGAGCTCGAGGAGCCGCGTCCGCAGCTCGTGCATGTCGCCGTCGACGGGGACGAGGTGCGCCTCGTGGGCGCCGTCGTCGAGCGTGGCGGCGATCGAGCGCGCGACGACCTCGACGTCTGCGCGAGCCGCATAGCCGGGGTCTCCCTCGGGCCCCGTGTCCTCGAAGTCGACGTTGTAAAGAACGGCGACGCGGATAGGCCTTCGCTTCGTGAGACGGGCTGGCGGGCGGCGCGGCGCCGTAGGTGGCTGCGTCATCACCGGTGACCGATGCCTGCTGACTTGCCGGAGCGACGCACGTACGGTTACGCGAATCTACCGACGTCAGGATCCGGGTCAAGAATGAGTTTGGGGGTCAGCGGCAGAATCTCGACGGCGGTCCCCACCGCTCGAGCGCCCCGGCCACCCGGCATGCTTCGTGGGGCGATGCTCGTGGCCGCGAAGGACCTCAGGATCGAGATCCGCACGCGCGAGATCGTGACGACCTCGGGCTTCTTCGCCGCGCTCATCGCCATCCTGACGAGCGTCGCGTTCTACGCCGGCCCCGACACCACCAAGCGCGTCGCTCCCGGCGCCATCTGGCTGGCCGAGGCGTTCGCCTCCGTCCTCGCCCTCGGCCGGACCTGGCAGCGCGAGCGTGATGACCAGGCGCTGCTCGCCTTGCTCGTGTCGCCGCTGCCGCGCGGCGCCATCTTCCTCGGCAAGGCGATCGGCATCTTCGCGTTCGTCACGATCGTGCTGTTCATCGTCGTCCCGATCGTCGCGCTCCTCTTCCACGTCGACCTCGTCGCCGTCGGCCCGCTCCTCGCGCTCGTCCTCTTCCTGGGCACGATCGGCACGGCGGCCACGGGGACGCTCTTCGGCGTGATGACCGTCCGGACGCGCGCGAGGGATCTCGTCCTGGCCACCGTCCTCTTCCCGCTCCTCTCGCCGGCCCTCATCTGCGGTGTCGCAGCCACGCGCGAGATCTTCGCAGGCGCGCCGCTCGAAGACCTGACCGACTACCTCATGCTGCTCTCGGTGTTCGACCTCGTCGCCGTCGCCCTGGGCCTCATGCTCTTCGGCGCCCTGGTCGAAGACTAGCTCGCGCCCCACGTGAAGCGTCGTCGCCAAGGCGGCGCCCGGTAATAAGGGATGTCATTCTGAGCGGCCACACACGTGGCCGCTCAGGATGACATTCCGCAATTCATGGTCCGCCCCTACGGCGTCGCCATGGCCGCAGCGGATCTCGCCGACGGACCGCTGGCCGTCGACTGCGTCCACGCGGCGCCGTCCCACGTCCACGTGTCGTCGAGAGCGCCGGGGCTCGAATCGCCGATGCCGGTGAGCCCTCCGAAGAGGACGAGCTTCCCGTCGAACGTCGTCATCGACGCTCCGTAGCGCGCCGAGGGGCCAGGAACATGGAGCTGCGTCCAGACCGAGCCGTTCCAGGTCCAGGTGTCGGCGAACACGTTCACGTTGAGATCGAGGCCACCGAAGAGGACGATCGTCCCGTTCAGCTCGCCCATCGCGGCGGAGTAGCGCGCGAGCGGCCCCGCGACCTGCAGCTCCGTCCACGAGGTTCCGTCGAACGTCCACGTGTCCGCGAACGACAGCGCGTCGGCGTCGAGCCCTCCGAACAGAACGAGGCTCGCGCCGAGCGGCGCCATGGACGCCGAGAAGCGTGCCTGGGGGCCGGTCGCCGTCGACTCCGTCCACGCGCTCCCGTTCCACACCCAGGTATCGCCCAGGTCCGCGAACCCGCCGTCGTTCCCCCCATACCCGCCGAACATCACGAGGCTCGCGCCGAGAGGAGCGAACGCCGCGCCGTCGCGCGAGGGCGGCCCGGGGACCATGAGCGCTTTCCAGGCGATGCCGTTCCACGACCAGGTGTCGGCGAGGGTGGCCCTCCCGTTGAACCCGCCGAAGAGCACGAGGTCGTTTCCGAGCGGGGCCATCGCGGCGGAATAGCGCGCGGTCGGGCCGATCACGGGGAGGGACGTCCACCTCGCGCCGCTCCAGATCCACGTGTCGGCGAGGATGGTCCCCGAGACCGCACCCCCGAAGAGCACCGCGCCGCCGATGAGGCCCCCCTCCCCGAGCGCGGCGTCGGGAAGGCGCGCCGCGCCGTCCTGGGTGCTGCTGGAGAGCGAGTCGAGCGGAACGAGCAGCGGCGTGCGAGAGCCGCAGCCTGCCGCGTACGTCGAGCCGACCGCGCTCGCGAGCACCGCCAGACCTGCGACCGTCGTCCTCGATCCGATGCGCAAAGTCGAGCAGCTCCCCGCAGGAGGAGTAGCGCTAAACGGCGTCCGTGCCACCCGTCGTCTGCCGACGGTCTGAATGGTCCCTCGTCAAAGCTGTGCCGCGATCTCCTCTGCCGCGCGCAGGAACGCGGTCGCGAGGAGCGGAGCACCGGTGACCTCGCCGATGGCCCAGACTCCGTCCGCGATCCGGCCGCGCTCGGTGACCGGAACGAACCCGCACGATCGATGCTCGAGCGTGGCACCGGCCTGCTCGCAGAGCTCGTAGGCGGGCGCACGCGGAGCGTCGACGAGCAGCACGTCGGCCGGGATCGAGCGCTCGTTCCCGTTCTCGCGGACGACGACCGAGCGCAGATGCGACGACCCCTTCACGCGGACGACGTCGCGGACGCGGGTGACACGCATCTTCTCGCGCCCCGCCACCCTGCGCTCGAACGCGCTCGCGAAGGTCGACCCTTGCTCGCGCTCGTCGGCGGTCGCGTCGGTCGCGTCGGGCACGAGCATCACGACCTTCTGGCCGAGCGAGATCCCCGCCGCCCCGAGGAGACACGCGGCGCGCGCGCTCAGTACTCCAGGGAAATCGTTGTTCTCGAACGGGACGACACCGTCGTGCGCACCGGCCGCGATGACGAGGCAGCGAGGCTCGAGCACCTCCACTTCGGTGCCGACGACGAGCACGTCCCGCCCGAAGACAGCGCCCGCGACCGTCCGCGAGCGAAGCCGAAGCTGGGCGCTCGCGACCGTGCGTGCGAAGTCGTCGCGCAGTGTCGCGAGGCCGGGCTCGTCTTCCCGCATGAGCCCTCGTGCGCCGCCGCCAGGCAAGAGCCCGTCGTCGACCACCTCCACGGCGTGACCCCCCTTCGCGGCGGCCATCGCGACCGCCATTCCCGCGGGACCCGCTCCCACGACGAGCACGTCTACCGAGCGTCGTCGCGCGGTCTTCGGGGGAACCGTCGCGTCGGGGAGGTGACCGAGCCCCGCCACACGCCGCGCGAAGACCTGCATGGCGGACTGGACGCCGGGGACCCCTGCGAAGAGCTCGTGGTGGTTCATTCCGTCGGGAAAGAACCAGTCGGTCATCCGCAAGAAGTCCATCTCGCGCGACCCGAGCGTGTTTTGCGAACGGACGTCGAGCCCCGCCTCGGCCGGCACCAGGCAGGTCATGACGTTCGGCACCCCGTCGACCCGCGCCAGGCAACCGTCGCAGGCCCCTCGCATGCACGCCGGCCCCCGCGGACGGTGAAACTTCGGGCTTCGCGCCAGCGTCCAGTGCCCCGCACCGATGAGCGACGCTGCGACGGGCTCCCCCCGCTCCGCGACGACCCGTTCGCCATCGAGGGTGAAGACGATCGGCTCGTGCAGCGGGAGGAGGCGTCCGGCCATGGGGGCGATGCTAGTGCAGCGCGCCCCTGGGTGCGGCCGAACATCGGGCCGAGGAGGCCCCCCGGCCTGCGCGTCGTCCCTTGCTCCCCGCCCGCTTCTGAGGCAAACGGATGGCTCGCCGACGGCTGGAAGCCCTTTGACTTTCCGGTGAGACGTCGCGAGACTGAAGTGTTCGATGGGGTTTCCCTGATGCGACTCGGTCTCCTGGGGCCTGCCCAAGGGAGTGCAGCTGGCCTCGGCCGCGCGGCAGAGTTCATCCTGAACGTGGCGAGGGTCGATCGCGCCGTTTATCTGGGCGATGACGGGGCGCTCGACGCGACCGTGACGAGCTGGGCGGAGCGCCTCGTGGGCTCCGACGCCTCCGACGAAGGGACCTTCAAGCGTGCCGCGGCGCTGGCGCTCGCAGGCGACCCGAGGAAGATCGACGCGTTCGTCGTGTCGGAGAGGGCCCGATTGCGGCTGCGCGCGCTCGAGAGCCTGCCAAGGGGTGGCGCGCGCACGATCGAGATGATCGGCGACCGGGTGGCCGTCCTGATCCACGACAAGGCGAACCTCGACGAGGAGGACATCATGTCGGCGAACCTGCTCGTCTACGGCAAGAGCTCCGAGCCGCTCGTGAAGAAGATCGGGGCGCGCTGGTTCATCAGCCCCGGCGTCATGGGATGCGCAGCGGGCGGAGTCGCGGTCATCGAGGACAAGGACGACGGGATCATCGCGGAGATCTTCGACCAGAAGGGCTCGTGCACGATGACGGAGAGCCTCGACATGACGCGAAAGACGACGACGCGAGTCCAGGGGGGCTAGGCCCCGTGAACGTCGCGGTCTTCGGAGGGAGCTTCAACCCGCCGCACGTGGCGCACGTCCTGACGATCGCATGGGTTCTTGCGAGCGAGGCCGTCGACGAGGTCCTGGTGGTGCCGACCTTCCGGCACCCCTTCGCGAAGGCGCTCGCGCCGTACGAAGCGCGCGTCGCGATGTGCGAGCTCGCCGTCGACTGGCTCCCCAACGTGAGGGTCTCACGGGTCGAGGAGGAGCTCGGAGGGGAGAGCCGCACCCTGCGAACGCTCGAGCATCTCTCGGAGCTGCACCCCGACTGGCAAATGCGCCTCGTGATGGGGGCGGATCTCGTGCTCGAAGCCGACAAATGGTTCCGCTTCGATCGCATCCAGGCCCTCGCCCCTCCGCTCGTCCTCGGGCGGGTAGGGTTCAATGTCTCGGGGGCGCCGAGCGCGGTGCTCCCGGGGGTGTCGTCCACCGAGATCCGCGCGATGATCGCTGCGGCGAGGTGGGCCGAGCTCCAGCCGCTCATGCCGCGGAAGGTGCTCGCGTACCTGCAGGACCATCCTCTCTACACGGCGTGAGATAGAGAGACGTCCTCCATGCAAACGCTCATCCTCGGCAATGGCAAGGTCGGACGCGGCCTCGGGCGCGCGCTGCGCAAGGCTGGGTGGTCGGTGGAGGTCCGGCCAGGCCGCGCCGGCGTTCCGACGCGGCCGATTCGGGCCGCTCTCCTCATCTTCGCGCTGCGGGACCCGGACGTCGGGCGTGTCTGCGAGGAGCTCGTCGCACGGAAGCTGGTCGGGCGTGCGACGGCGTGCGTCCATGTCTCGGGCGCCCGGGGGCCCGAGCTGCTCGCGGCGCTGCGACCCGTCTCCGCAGGGGTCGCGCAGATGCACCCGATGATCTCGTTCGCCGACCCCGACGTGCTGCCCACGCTGCTTCACGGCAACCTGCACGTGTCGGGGGATCCCATCGCCGTCCGTCGTGGGCGGGCCGTCGCGCGTGCGCTCGGGATGACGGCGCGGACGATCGAGGGGCTCGATCGTGTCGGTTACCATGCTGCCGCCGGGCTCGTTGCGAACGGCGCTGCGGCGCTGGCGGCGCTGGGCGCGGAGCTCCTCGTGCGCTCGGGAGTCTCGCGCACCGACGCTCCACGGCTCCTCGGTCCGCTGCTGCGGAGCGTGGCCGACAACGTCGAGACGCTCGGCTTCCCGGCAGCGCTCACGGGGCCCGTCCGGCGCGGGGATGCCGCGGCCGTCGAGAAGCACCTTCGTCTCATCCAGGAACGGCTGCCCGAGGCGGTGCCGCTCTTCGTCGCGGCCGCCGTCGCCCAGCTCCCCCTTGCGCGAGCATTGCCTGACGCATCGGCGGCGGCGCTCGACGCCGTGGAGAAGGCTCTCGAACGGGGCGGGACATAACCGCCGGACTGGAAGTTTTGAGCGTCACGGTACGCCAGAAAATTCGTCGCCTCGCGTCCTTGCGCGACCCATGTGCCGCTCGTAGGCTCCACCGTCTTGAGCTCTTCACTCCTTTCCAGTGCACGAGCGTCTCTGTCGTTCCCGTCGCGCGCGACGCAGGAGCTTCCCGAGCTGTCGCAGCCTGATCTGTCGGCGCTCGCCGACCGGATCGTCCGCGGTACGCCCGGCTTCCTCCTCGTTCGCGCCGGCTCGAACGACACGGCGGACGCAGTTCGAGAGGTCGCGGTCCGCCGCGCGCGTACGTCCCACGCGACCACGATCAACGCGGTGTCTCGACCGGGCGCCCCGCTCTGGCACGACGTCGCGATGCAGCTATCGCCCGTCGACTTCGGTGGTGGGTCGCAGGAGCCGTCCGCCACCGTCGAGCATCTCATCGCGAGCGCGTGCGGACGCAGGGTCGTCATTGTCGCGCCGCTCCCCGAAGCCCGCTCGTGGGACCGCAGCGTCGCTCTCGAGCTCGCGGCCAGGCCGCACCCTTTCCTCATCGTCTTCGTGACCTCCGCCGCCGCCGACGCGAAGGCGTTCGACGCCGACGCCGCGCTCCGTGGCGAGCACTTCGAGGTGACGGCGCAGCTGAGCGGGCGTGAGCGTGACGTCTGGTGGTCCGTGCTGGCCGAGGCTGCGTCGCACGACATGGCCGAGATCGAGCTGTCTTCGCTCGAAGCCTGGTGGACGCAGGCACGCCACACGGCATCCGAAGGATCGGCGACGGCGAGGGGCCTTTCGCTCCCGAGAGCGCTGACCGACGCGGAAGGCGCTCTCCTTCTGGCTCTGAAGCTCGCCGGTCGCCCGTGGCGACGCACCGATGTCGCCCGGCTGGGCGCGAGCTCGCTCGCAGCCGCCTCGCTCGTGGACGACGGGATCGTTCGCGACAGCATGGGCTGGCTCACGGTCGACCCGCGCTTCGAAGACCACGCGAGCCTCGGCCACGCAGCCCCGGACGCAATCAAGGCGGTCGCCAGCGCGCTCGTCTCTCTCGCCGTTCATCCGATCGACCCCTGGGCGCTCGCGCATGCCGCCGATCTCGCGCTCCGTGCGGGCGAGTACCGCGCGGCCGACGAGGCCATGGAGCAGGCGCTCGCGCACGTGGAGGACTCCATCGCGCGGAGCGAGATGATCTCTCGCTGGACTGCCGGCGTCGCCGCATGCCCGGCAGCCGACAGGCTCACTCTTCAGTGCCGGGGCGCCGACCGTGCGCTCGCCGTGGGCGAAGCCGAAGAAGCGCACCAGTGGGCTCGGGCCGCTGCCGCTCTCGCACCGGACGACGTCGCCGTGACGATGCTGCTCGGTCGGTCTCTCGTGGCGCTCGGCGATCTCGTCGCCGCAGAGGTCACGCTCCGTCACGTGAAGCGGAGCGATGGCGTCGCCTGCGACGCGAGCGTCACCGCCCTCGTGAACGCGGAGCTCGCCGAGATCGCGTACATGAAGGGGGACATGGCCGCCGCTGCCGCAGCCGCGGCCGAGGCTCTCGCGCAGGTGCCCGGCCCCACGGCCCGCAGCGAGGCGACATCGAAGGCTCGCAACACGCTCGGCAAGATCCTCCTCGCCGAAGCGAAGTGGGACGACGCGGATCGTCACTTTGCCGAGGACGCGCACGCCGCGGCTTCGTGCGGGGACACGACGGCGGAGTTCCGGGCGCGGCTGAACCGCGGCATCGCGTTCCTGTCCAAGGGCGCTCTCGATGGTGCGCGCGCGCTCTTCGAAGAGGTGCGTAGCGAAGCGGAGACGGTCGGCAATGTCCGCGCGTCGGTGTTCGCGCTCGACAACCTCGCCGTCGTCGCGACATGGCGCCACGAGTACGCCGCCGCGCTCGCGTTCTACGAGCGAACGTTGAAGCTTCGCCGCCGAATGGGTGACCGCCTGAACACGGCACGCATCGTCGCCAACCTCGCGGAGCTTCGCCGGAAGCTCGGCTTGCTCGAGCATGCCGATCAGGCGATCTCCTTCGGTCGACGCGCGCTCCGCTCGGGCATGCCTGCGGAGCAGAGCGCCCACTTCAGCTTCCTCGCAGCGCGCGTCGCGCTCGACAGGGGCCACGCGCAGTCTGCACAGCGTGAGGTCGGCCGCGCGATTCGCGACGGTGAGCTCGCGGGCAACCGCAAGATCCTCGCCGAGGCGCACCGTGTATCGACCCGCATCGCGCTGGAGGACGGCGATCTCGCGCACGCGAACGCCTCGCTCATCGCGTCGCGGGAGCTGATGGCCACGGACGACGCCCGCGCCGAGGTCGCCCTTCTCGCTGCGCTGCTCGCGCGCGCTTCCGGCGACGACGCCGAGCGCCTCGGCCTCGATGCGCTCGCGCTGGCCCGGGTCGTCGGCGAAGAGGAGGGGTTGATCGAAGCCCACATCTTGCTCTGCGAGACCTACCGGTCGCGCGGCGAGGTCGACGCCGCTCGCGCGCATCTGCAGCAGGCCGTGACGGTGCGCGATCAGGTCACGGTCGGGCTGCCGGCCGAGGTCGCGGAGGCCTTTCGGTCCCGTCGCGACGTCCAGCACCTCGATCGACTGGCCGTGCAGCTCGAGTCGGCGTCGCTCGAGCCGTCGTCCGTGCCTCCGCCGTCGAGCGGCTCGCACCTCGTCCCGTCGCGTCCGTCGCGTGCCGCCACCCTGGCGCCGTCGTTCGAGCTCATCGGGGTCGACCCGAGCATGCGCGGGCTCTACGCGACCATAAAGAAGGTCGCTCGTTCGAGCTCGACGATCCTCATCCGAGGCGAGAGCGGGACGGGCAAGGAGCTCGTCGCCGCTGCGCTTCACCGCGGGAGCGACCGCGCCTCGGGGCCGATGGTCACGGTGAACTGCGCCGCGCTCGTCGAGACGCTCCTGCTGTCCGAGCTCTTCGGTCACGAGAAGGGCGCGTTCACCGGAGCGACGGCTCGCCGCAGGGGGCGCTTCGAGCTCGCCGAGGGCGGGACGCTCTTCCTCGACGAGATCGGCGACATCTCCGCGAAGACTCAAGTCGCGCTGCTGCGTGTCCTGCAGGAGCGCACGTTCGAGCGCGTCGGCGGCACCGGCCCCATTCACGTCGACGTCCACATCATCTGCGCGACGCACCGTGACCTGAAGGCCATGGTCGAGCGCGGCGAGTTCCGCGAGGACCTCTACTATCGCCTCCGCGGCATCGCGCTCGATGTCCCCGCGCTTCGCGCCCGGCTCGGCGACCTCCCGGCCCTCGCAGACCACCTCCTCGCCCGCATCGCCGTGGAGCGTGGCGAGCCCAAGAAGACGCTGTCCGCCAGCGCTCTCGAGCTGCTCGCGATGCACCAGTGGCCGGGCAACGTCCGCGAGCTCGAGAACGCACTGCGCGCCGCGTCGCTCTTCGCGGAGACCGCGACCATCACCGTCGCAAACCTCGTCGAGAACGTCGACGATCTGCGCAAGGCGGCGGATCGCGCCGAGCTCGCGCGAAGCCGGAGCCGTCTCCCGGAGCCGGCGCCCGTTCCGGCTGCGCCCATCTCTGCGCCCCGGAGCAGCACGCTCCTTGCGTCCGTCGAAGAGTGCGCGACAGACACGGACGAGGCGGTTTCGGACGACGGCGAGCTACCGCTCCCGGCAACCGAGGCGACGGCGACCGCCGTGGCGTATGCGCAGGTCCGCCAGGGCACACTGAGCCTGTCCGACCTGAAGCGGCAGATCGAGCGCGACTGCATCGCGCGCGCCCTCGCCGAGACCAAGGGGAACATCACCCGTGCAGCGGCGCTCCTCGGCATGAAACGGCCGCGTCTCTCACAACTTGTCAAACATTACGGGCTGTCTGCAGTATCGTCGGAGGCAACGTGACCATCACCGAAGCAGAGCGCTCGCCTATCACGCATGCGCGTCGTCCCTCCCGCCGGCCGATCATGACGGCCGCCATCGTCGGGATCTCCGTCCTCCTGTCCGGGCTGCTCGTCGGGTGCATCGCGCCTGCGGGCGAGTCTGAAGAGGGTGACGACGCCGGCGTGGAGCTCAAGGCTCAGGACCAGCTCGACGAGCAGAGCACCGGCCTCGCTACGTCGAACGCCAACGCAGCCAACGCTCAGAATGCGACGGTCGGTATCCCCGCGACCCCCGAGCCGGGCAACACGCCGCAGCCCTTCCCGTGGAAGCCGACGAACCCGACCACGACGCAGACCTCTCCCGCAGCGTCGCCCGTCACCACGCCGCAGCCCTTTCCGTGGCAGGGTCACACGCCGCCGCCCGCCGGTCCCAGCACTGGACCTTCGCAGGTCGAAGCCGTCGCTCCGTAACACGTCGCCAGGCACGCCAGCGCTGCTGTGGAGGATCTGAGACCGCGGACGACGCTCTTCTGCGCCGTCCTCGCGTTCGCCATCGCGCTGTCCGTCCTGCTGCGTGGGCGCCGCGCCGTCCACTGGCTCTTCTTCGCGTTCGCGGCGGACGTCGCCTTCTGGTACGCGAGCCAGTCGCTCGCCGATCTCTTCAAGAGCGCGCTGTGGGTCCACGTCACGGCGGTGCTCACCGTCCTGCTCCCGCAGTTCGCGGTCTACCTGTTCCAGGCGGTCGCGCCCGAGGTCGAAGGGGCTCACCCGCCGCGGTTGCCGAGGGTCGCGATGGCCGTCGGCATCCCGATGATGATCCTCGAGCTGTCGCCGTACCACGACACCTCGGTCTCGCTCGGTCTCGCGTACGTCTACGTCTTCGGGCTCCTCGCGGCCGCGCTGTTCTCCCTCGCCCGCCGCGGACAGCAGAACCCCTCGCGCGCCGTCCGCGACCGGGTGCGCTTCCTCTTCCTCGTCGGCGTGCTCGCGACCACGTTCACGCTCGCCGACTTCGTCTCGTTCCTCGGCGGCGCGTTTCGCCACCTGCCGCCGATCGGCGCCGTGTTCGCGACGGTCTTCCTCTTCGTCCTCGCCGAGTCGCTCACTCGCCCGCGCCTCGCGGACCTCTACGAGATGGCGGGCCGGCTCCTCGTCGCGACGGCGCTCGCGTTCGCGCTCGCGAGCATCTTCTACCTGTTCGTCACGTACGTCGGGCGGTTCAACACGTACCTGAACTCGGTGCTCGCCGCGATCATCTTCCTGGTGCTCTTCGAGCCGCTCAGGACCGAGGTCGAGAAGCGCATTCACCAGTTCTTCTTCCGCGAGCGCTACGACCTCGAGACCACGGTCACGGCGCTCCGGAGGCGGCTCGCGCACGTCCTCGAGATCGACGAGATGGTCGAGACCCTCCTCGACGGCCTCGAGCGCTCGCGCCGCGTGACGAGCACGGCGATCTATCTGCGAGACCAGGAGGGCGACGGCTTCGACATCGTCGGCTCCGTCGGCGCCGTGGCGCCGCGTCGCATCGAGTCGCTCACCGCGCGGCCGCTGCTCGATCGGCTGAAGGAGCACGCGTCGATCTCGCTCGAGGAGGTCGAGCGCGAGCGGAAGGAAGAAGAGTCGCCGCTGCTCACGGCCGCCGTGTCGCTCGGCGCGCTGCAAGGGTGCGTGCTCCTTCGCGTGAAGATCGACGACGGGGATCTCGTCGGCCTCATCTGCATCGCCGACGACCGCGTGCGCGACGCGTTCACGCCCGAAGAGATCACGCTCCTCGAGACCGTCGCGTCGCAGATCGGCGTGGCCATCGCGAACAGCCGCATCTACTCGCGCATGAAGGAGCGCGATCGGCTCGCGACGCTCGGCGCGCTCGCCGCGGGTCTCGCGCACGAGGTGAAGAACCCGCTCGGCGCCATCAAGGGCGCGGCGCAGCTCCTCGAAGAGCTCGACGCAGCCCCTCCGGGCGACCCCTCGTCGCGCGAGTTCATCGGCATCATCCTCGAGGAGGTCGATCGCCTGAACCGCGTCGTGGGAAGCTTCCTCGACTACGCGCGACCGACCGCGGGCAACCCCGTCCCGCTCGACATCAACGCCGCCGTCCGCAGGACTATTCAGATCCTCTCGTCTCAGCTCGGCGAGAACGTGGTCGACCTCCGGCTCGAGCTCCACGACCCGCTCCCCCGCGCGCAGATCGACCCGGAGCAGTTCCGTCAGGTGCTCATCAACCTCGTGCAGAACGCCGTGCAGGCGATCGGCGGCGAAGGGCGAGTGACGGTGAGCACCGGGCAGCGTCGCATCGCTCGCGCGGCCTGGGCGACGGCGTCCCCCGAGCGCATCGCGCCGCGCGGTGACCCCGACGACCCGGAAAGCGCTCGAGAGAAGGCGCCTGTATCGATCGCGATCCGGCGGACACAGCCCGACGAGATCGACGTCATCGAGGTCGCGGTGCGCGACACGGGCCCGGGCATCTCCCAGAAGGTGCTGAAGAACCTCTTCATCCCGTTCTTCACGACGAAGGAGCGCGGCACGGGGCTCGGCCTCGCGATCAGCCAGAGCCTCGTGCAGAACGCGGGCGGGACGATCGACGTGCAGACGCAGTCGGGCGCGGGGACGACGTTCACGATCCTGCTGCCCGTCGCAGGCGGCATCGCCACGGCGGCCACGCCTTCGGGCGAGGCTGCTCCGACCCCCGCGCTAGCCTGAGCTCTTCACCAGCTGGTGCGAGATGAGGAAGGCCTGCATCTCGGGCCACCGGACTCCGAGGAACGCGAACTCGTTCCCCGCGATCGGCTCGACGCGAATGAGCCTCTCCTGCACCGTGTTGTACTGGCGCACGCCGCCGCCGACCTCGGCGAACGCACGGACGACCTCGACGACGCGCATCGTGTTCGTGTCGAGGGTGCCGCGGAGGAGGAGCCAGCGCTTCTCGAACGAGGCCACGGCGCTCGCGGCGTCTCCGCGCCGCATGGAGAGGATGGCCTCCGCGAGGCACAGCTTCGATCCTGCGTAGGTGCGGTCGTCCCCGCACTTGGCGAGGCGCTCGCGCGAGTCGTCCACCCAGCGCTGCGACGTCTCGAGGTCGCCCTTGAGCGCGTAGAGGAGCGCGAGCTCCTGGGCCCCGCGCAGCCTGATCCCTGACGTTCGAAACAGGCCGGGCGTCTTCTCGACCTTCGCGAGCGACGAGATCGACTCGTCGAGCTGACCCGACCAGAGCTGCGTCCACCCGAGGTTGTACCTCGCGGTCGACTCGTAGTTCACCTTCCCCGCATTCTTCTCGATCGCGCGCTGGAACACCTCTGCCGCCACCGAGAAGCGACGCTCCGCGAGCGCGATCAAGCCTGGCTCCACCTCGTGGTTGAAGGTGCGGCTGACCCGGTACATCCGCATGAAATAGAACATGAACAGCCCGAACAGCCCGAGCGGCACGAGCGTCAGCGCGGACGTCCAGAAGTGCCCCGTGTCCTCGCACGGCGCCGCAGTCGCGACCGGCGAAGGAGCGCTGTCGTCCTCGTCCGCTACCTGCGACGTCCGTGCGCGATCGTGGCGCTGCTGGGCGGGCGAAGGCTGGAGGAACTGCCAGATCGCCAGGAACATGACGATGAGGAGGCCCCAGAGGGCGAGCGTCTTTCGAGCCGCGTTCTTCGGCTTGGGCTGCAGCGCCGGGTCAGGCTCGGGCTCAGGCAGAAACGGGCGTGTGTCGTCGCTCATGGGGCTCTTGCTCCTCTGGATGTCCTGACCGTCCGCTCACCCGTACCGCTTCTCGAAGAGCGCTCGCACGGCCGGCATCGCCGTCATCATCGCGAGCGAGTGCTCGGCGTGCTGGTGCGCGAAGCCGTTGCCGATCATGAGGTCGATGTCCTTGCCGACCCCCTCGGCCCCGAGCGCCGCCTTCGTGAAGCTGGTCGACATCGCGAAGAAGTATGCGGTGCCACGGTCGCGCGTGACGAGCACGGCGCTCATCTCTGCATCCGGGACGTTGACGCACGAGAATACGAGATCGGCCTCGACGCCGCTGGTCGCTTCGAGGACGGCGCGTCGCGTGGCGATGGGGTCCCTCGCGTCGGCCTCGATGACCGTGTGGCAGATGCCGAGCGCGCGAAGGTCCGCAGCGAACGGCGCGTGGTTCTCGACACCGATGACCTTGACGCGATGACCGCCCGCCCGGCGTGCCTCCGCCGCGCACAGGATGCCGCTCTTCCCTCCGCCGCCGAGCACGACGACAATCGCCGTCGACCGTGTCGAGAGCTCGCGGTCGACGAGGCGCGCGACCTGCGGCGCAGCGCCCGCGACGTCGAGGACTGCGAGCGCGAGCCGCTCCGGCATGTCTGACGGGAGCTTCGCATAAGCTCCGCTCGCGAACAGCACGGCTTCCCCCTCGACGTCGATCTGCGCGCTCGTGCGCCGAACGTCCTTCACGCGATCGATGCGCAGCGGGGTGAGCGAGAGTGACACGAGGCTCGCGACTCGGTCTCCGACCGCGGCGACGTCGGGGTCTCTCCCCGGGGCAAGTTGAAGGACACGGCCGAGCAGCATCCCTCCCGAGCCCGTCACGGGGTTGTGTTGCTTGCCGCGTGTCCGCACCGTCTCTTCGACCTGACGTGCGACCGCCGCGTCGCGCTCGGCAGGCGTGAGCGAGGGCGGAGCCGCGTCCTCCATCTGGCGGAAGCTCGCCGCGTCGACGTTCAGCGTCTCGACCGCGAGGAGCATCTCGCCGGGGTAAAGGCGCGAGAAATCGTTGTCGACCCTGCGTGCAGGCTGGGGGAGCCCGCCGGCCGGATCCAGCGAGCGCTGGGTGCCGAAGGGGTCGTGGGGGGAGGCCGAATCCTGGACGATCGCGCGGGGTTTCTGCATGTGCGCGCGCAGCATAGCCGAGCCTGGTATACTCCGCCGCCCCGGGCGCGACTCTCGAGCCGCTCGCTCCGGCCCCCGCCCGCGCTTGCTTCGATCCTGCCCCCGCCCTTGCAGCCGCCGCCCGGAATCGCGTTCCGGTCGCGGTTCTCTTGACCGGCTTTGCCCGTCGCCGCTACTCTTTTCCTGAGGTATTGCGAAGACTCGCGTTACCGACCCACGAAATGCAAAACCCCACCGCCAAGGCCGCACCCGGAGCATCGGGCGGAGGAGTGCCCCGTTCCTTCGTGCTCCGCTTCATCAGCGGGAAGTACCAGGGGGGCGAGTTCCCGGTCACGGCCGACAAGTCCATCGTCGTCGGCCGCTCGAGCGACCTCGACATGGTCCTCGTGGAAGACATGGTCAGCCGCAAGCACGCGCGCATCGCGATGCAGAGCGATCAGATCTGGATCGAGGACCTCGGGTCGACCAACGGCACCTTCGTCAACGGCGAGAAGATCAAGCGAGCGCGCCTCAAGGAAGGCGACCGCGTCCTCATCGGCACGAGCATCCTGAAGCTCATCGCGGGCGACGGCGCGCAGGACAACACCGACGCGAAGATGCAGCTCGAGAACGTCGCGGCGGCCCGGCGCGGCAGCCAGCAGCGGACGATGTCCGGCAGCATCGAGGAGGTCCCGCTCCCCGACCTGCTCCAGCTCTTCGGCACCTCGAAGAAGAGCGGCGTGCTCGTGATCCGGACCGCAGACGAGGACGTCGGGCGCATCTTCATGCGCAAGGGCGTCATCTATCACGCGGCGATCAACGACTCCGAAGAAGTCCCCGCCATGAAGAGCATCTACCGGATGCTCACGTGGGACAAAGGCCTCTTCGACCTCGACCCGCCCGACCCGCGCGAGCTCCCGAACGAGATCAACGTCAGCGTGCAGGAAGTCCTCATGGAGGGCATGCGGCAGCTCGACGAGTTCAACCAGCTGCGCGACAGCCTGCCGGACATGAAGGCGCGGATCTCCATCATGGTGCCGCTCGTCGCCCCGCTGCGCGACCTGAAGCCGGAGGAGCTCGACATCCTTCAGCTCGTGCACAACTACGGTCACATCGACGCCGTCCTGAACAAGGCCACGGCGACAGACCTCGACACCCTGCAGGGAGTCGTGAAGCTGATGAAGGGCTCGTACATCCGCGCCGAGTAAGGCGCTCCGGGTCTCCGACCGAGCGCCGAGACGCTGTCCCCAGGCGATCTCGTCCTCTGACAGGACGAGGACGGGCGATGACGGCAGCGTCAGAGCCACGGTTCGCGCTCTTTGAGCGCAGCGACGCAGACTATCCTTCGAGAGTCATGGGCTCTGACGTGCGAGTCAGACGCGATCCCTCGACAGACGGAAGCAATCCCACGAGGGTCAGGAGCGATCCCTCGAGAGTCAGACGCTATCCCACGCGTGGATGAAGCTGTGGACCTTGAGCCACACGATGTCCCGTGTCGTCTTCTCGGTCGCGGCCGATGACACGCGCAGGATGCTTAAAGACCAAGGGCGCGGAAGCTCTCGCCGCCGCGCCCTCGCTTCTTCCTGTCAGGGATTAGTGGCTGGCGGCAGCGGCATCCGTCGAAGCCGTGTTCGTCGAGATGCACTGGAGGCTGATCGTCGCGCCGTTCGGAACGAGGTCCGAGCTGCTGTACGAGATCTGCTGCGAGCAGGTGCTGCCACCCGTGATGCCGGCGCCGGTGACGTAGCACCAGCCTGGCGTGTTGCCGTTCACGCAGGTGCTACCCGGCGCGACGGCCGCCTGGTTGAGCGAGCAGGTCGGGTACTTGGAGAGGTTGACCGTGCTGCCGCTGTCGCCACCCGACATCGCGCTCTGCTCCTGCTGGAACTCGGCGAGCACGGTGGGATCGACGTTGGAGTAGACCTTCGAGAAGGCTGCGCACGAGGTCGAGCTCGTCGGGCCCGCTGCGGTCGGTCCGAAGGTCACGAGGATGAGGCAAGGCACGTCGCCCGTCGTCACGTTGGCCTGGAGCTCGGGCACGCACTGCGAGCCGAGGGCGCTCTTGAGGCGGTTGACGATCGCGTTGACGGCGGGGCGGTAGCCGTAGAGTGGGTCGTTCCCCGCCATGTTGTCCTGCGTGTGAATCGGGCAGAGCGACGACACGATGCCCTGCGAGCCCATCATGTTCGCGAGCTCGAGCTCACGGATGGTCGGGTAGGCCTTCGCGAATGTCTGGACGGTGTAGTCGGCGACCTTCGAGGTGATCGTCCCGTCGGTCGACGTCTTGCTGCACAGCGGCGGGATCTGGTCGGGGGTGTTCCCCGTCACGGCCGCCGTGCCGCCCGTGTTCCACGTTCCACCGGGGACGCAGTCGCAGGAGTTGCCTTCGATGGTCGAGGCGCTGAGGGCCGCGCAGTCACGCTGCTGGGTCGGGTGCGCCCCCCCGTTTGCGTCGGTGTATGCGACGGGGAGCTGGAAGATGCACGCGTACTCACGGTCGACCGGGAGAGAGTGAACGCCTGTGTTGGTCGTCCATTCGCGGCCGTTGACCGGATCGGGGCGCACGGGGTCGGCGGCTCCTGCGACGAGGCCAGGGCCCGAGAGGCTGCTGACCGGGGGAGTGCTCGCGGGCGCGGGCTCGCTGTTCGGGAGACCGGACATGTTACGCGCGGTCATCGACTCGATCATGTGGGGGTCGATGCCCGTGTAGTCGTAGCTCTGCGCTGCCGGAAAGGTGCCGGCCGCAACGGCAAGGCCACCCGTGTTCGTCGCGTTGGGCACGTTCGCTGCGGGCCCCTGGCCGAGGATCGAGATCCAGTCGGTCTGGGTGAGCGTGTCCTTCTGCGGACAATCCGCCGGCGCGGTCCCGGTGGCGCAAGTCCCGTCGCCGGGCTTGGACTGGAGGAGCTGGTGAGGGACGCCGCCGATATGCGCGTAGAAGACGTCTGCCGGGGTCCGGACCGCGCCGGGCGTCAGGTTGCAGAGCGTGGTCTGGATGTCTGCGGGGGTCGCCATGGTCTCGTCCGTCGAGCCGAGGGCGCTCGCTTCGGGGAGGCTCTTCGCGAAGATCGGGTTGACGCAGGTGTACGCGGGACCCGTGGGATTTCCTCCGGGCCCGACGAGGTTCGCCGGCACCGCGTTGTACGGGCTCGACGCGCTCGGGTACTCCTCGAGCCGGTTCGGGACCGTCGCCCCGGTGAGGCCGTTGTAGTAGCGCGTCAGCGGGTACTGCGGGTCGAGCGCGTACTTCTGCGGCATGTGAACGTGGCGGAGGTTGAGGTTGTACCCCCAGTCGTTGCCGTCGTTGTTCGAGTTGTAGACGCCGCCGTTGACCGTGCAGGCGGGGTCGGTCGAGCCCGCGCTGCAGGTCGTGCAGCCGGCGGCGTTCGGGTTCGCCGCGCAGGCGGACGTGGCGCGCGGCGGGCTGTACGTGTTGCTCATGAACAGGTAGCCGGAGCCCTGGTACGAGCGGACGTCGATCTCGGAGTCGTTCTCGTCGGAGAGCACGATGACGGCGAGGAGCGAGTCGGGGCGCAGGAAGTCGTGGCGCTGCTGGATGATCGTCGTGTCGACGCCGCTCCAGGTGCCCTTGCCGCCGCTGTTCACGAGCATGTAGTAGGGGTCGGGCTGGACGAGGAAGCGGTACCAGCTCTCGAGCTGTGATTCGATGCCGCAGCCCGATTCACCGGCGCCTCCGACGATCTCGGTGAAGTCGCCGACGAGCGTGTTCATCGCCGTCGGTGTGCCCGCCTGCGTAAGGGTGACGGGCGGGGTGACCGGCGTCTTGCCCGTGTTGCCCAGGGCGGGGAACCAGTAGAGGAAGCCGCCGTTCCCGTCGGCCATGCCGAGGTTTGCGTCGGAGAGCGCTCCAGTTGGTGCGGGCCCGCGGTTGATGAGGTGCCCCTGATCGTCGTTGAAGGCGCTGACCATGACGCCTGCGGCGCTGGTGACCATCAAGGCGGGGTCGCACACGTACGAGATCGGCGGACCGTTCGACGCGACGCCGAGGCGCGGGCCGAGCGAGGAGGTCACGACGCCGATGTGCATGTCGTGGACGGCGGTGAACTCGGGGGCCGAGCCGGTGGCACACTCGCCCGTGCTCGGGTCAGCGGTCGCTCCGGTCGCCATCCCCGTCTTCCCGTCGATGCAGTTCGGCGTGACGAGGCGGGCGATCATCTGCGGGATCGCCTGGATCAGGTAGGTCTGCTTGTCACCCATCGACGCCGAGTTGTCGATGTCGAACAGGATGTCGACCTTGTCGATCCCGCTCTGGTTAACGGCGCTGGTGAAGTTCGTCTTGATGGTGGGCGACTGGTTCGTCACCGGCCGATCGAGGCAACCGGCGCCGAGCGCTCCGACTCCGAGTACGACCCCGACCAAGGCCAACCCCTGTACGAATTTCCGAGCCATGCACGCTGCTCCTAGCTGTCTACGCTGCCTGCGATACGCGCCGGGAGGAGTCCCGGCAGTGATTCCGTCAACAATCTATGCCTAATGGCCGCAGCCGCGGAGTTCCGTCGCTGCCTCGGTCCCGGTATCACTACCATGGGTCAGAATGGACCCCAAGCCACGCGCACATGCCGTGTGGCGCTTGCGCTGCAGGAAGAATGAGGCAGCCAGAGTGAAATCGACGACGCTTCGCGCGGGGAACGGCTCGGATCTCTCTAGACTGGCGGACATGGCTATGGGTCGCGGAGGGCAGCTTCGGTCCACCGGTCGCGGGGGCGAAACGCCGGTTTCCGCGCGCAACCTGCGCGGGCTTGCCTTCCACCTCGGCGCGAAGGGGGTCAACGCGGTGCTCCTTGCGGCCCAGCTCGGGATCTCCCCGGAGGTGCTGCTCGATTCGGAGGGGCGCATCACGCACGCGCAGCTTCTGGCCTTCTGGGCAGCCGCCGAGGAGCGACTGGGCGACCCGGACGTCGGCCTCCACGCGAGCGAGACGGCCGACGTGCGCCTCATCGATCTCACGCAGCAGCCGAGCGACTATCTCCTGCTGCAGCTCCTTGCCACGAGCGAGGACGTGGCCCGCGGGATGGCGCGCGTCGCGAAATACTTCCCCATCGTGCACGGGCTCGCGGTCGGCGAGGTCCGCCAGACGAAGACCCACGCGGATCTCCTGATGACGTTCGCGCCGCACGTCGCGCTCGTCCCTCATTTCTCGGAGCACCTGATCTGCACGCTGGCGCGGCTGCTCCGGTTCGTCACTCACGACGCAGCGCGACCGAGCGCGTTCTTCTTCCGTCACGCGGCCCACGGGTCTGCCTCGGAGCACGCGCGCATCCTCGGTGCCGAGGTGAGGTTCGGCGCGCTCCACGACGGCTTTCGGATCCCGGCCGCTCAGCTCGAGGTCACCCTCGGCACCGCCCAACCTACCCTCGTCGGCGCCATCGAGCGGCGCGCGGAGCACGTCCTCGAGCTCACGCGCGGCGACGACCCCCTCGTCCGCGATCTCCATGCCTGGCTCGAGCGGGAGCTCCGCGCCGGAACCCCGAGCGCGGATCGGGCGGCCGAGCAGTTCGGCGTGTCCGTACGAACGATGGCGCGGCGACTCCGGGCGCGTGGCACGTCCCACCAGCGGCTCCTCGACGACGTGCGTCGCCAGCTCGCGATGCGGTACTTGCTCGACACGTCGTTCACGATCAAGGAGGTCGCGGAGCTCCTCGGCTTCGCGGAAGCGAGCACCTTCGACCGCGCGTTTCGCAGGTGGTCGGGCGGTTCTCCTGGCGATTACCGCAGCGCCGAGGTGAACCGCCGCGCGAGCTGACACGGGCGCGCGATATCGCGTGCGAGAGCCGCACGGCGGAAGAGCGGCGCGACCTACTTGCGCGAGTCGATGAGATCGTCGGTCGACGAGGGACGCGGTGGCGCCGCGACCGGGGGTGAGACCGCGTGCGTCGCTGTCGTCTGCGGGCGAGCGACGACCGGAGGCGGAGGCTTCGTCGCGGGAGCCGAAGGGGGCACGGCACGGGCCGAGAGCGGAGCCGACGACGCGGTCGAAGGGGGCAGAGGAGCCGCGGGCGTGTCGTGGGTCGCTGCGGTCGCAGTCGCGGGCGTGTCGGTGGGAGCGGGCGGCGCGACGGTCGTGGCGGCGGGGCTGGCGAGAGCGGGCTCGACCTGCGAGCTCGTGGATGTCGCGTAGCCGACGAAGCCGATGGCGGCGCCAAGGAAGAGGGTGGAGGCGCCGACGATGGCGATCGTCCGTCGTGAGCTGGACTCTTCGGCCTGCGGGACCGACCGTGACGACGACACGAGGCTCGGCGAGGCCTGAGGCGAATGAGGACGCGCCATCGGTCGGGCCGGAGCCGCGACGTCGAGCTGGAGATCCGCGGTCCCCGGAGTCCTCGCCTGAGCCACTTCACGCGCGGGCGCCATCCTCGTCACGGGTGGTGCGAGCGGAGGCGCCGTGATCCCCTCCGACGCGCTGACGGTAGGCTCGTTGCCTCGCGGACGGACGACGTCGAACGACGGCTCGGCGGTGCCGAGGGCGCGTCGCACGGTGTCGATCCGGTGGAGCGAGGTGGCGCGGGCGAACGGCCGCAGGGCCTCGGCGAGCGCGCCGACGCTCTCCCAGCGGTCCCAGCTGTTGCGACGGAGGCAGCGCATCACGACCTCCTCGAGCTCGATGGGGAGGTCCGGGCGGCGCATGCAGAGCGGGATCGGCTCGGTCATCAGGATGACCGCGAACAGCTCGCCGATGCTGTGGCCGCTGCGTTCGAAGGGGAGCGTCCCCGTGAGCAGCTCGTAGAGGATGACCCCGAGCGACCAGATGTCGCTCCGCGTATCGACGTTCTTCGACGCGCGGATCTGCTCGGGCGACATGTACATCGGCGTGCCGAGCTGGGTCTCGGTGCTCGTCAGGTTGGCCGAGGGCGCAGTGACGTCCTTCGAGATGCCGAAGTCGAGGACCATCACGGTCGACGCGCCGGCGACGTCCGCGACGAAGAGGTTCGAGGGCTTGAGGTCTCGGTGGATGGCGCCGACCGAGTGGAGCGCGGCGATGCCTGCCGCCGCCTGCAGGACGTAGTCGACCGCGCGCTCGACCGGCAGCACACCTTTCTCGTCGAGCTCCGCGCCGAGGTCGTGGCCGTTCAGCAGATCCATGACGAGGTAAGGCACGCCGGACGGGAGGCGCCCGACGTCGGTCACTCGCACGATGTGGGGGCTCTGCACCTTCGCCGCGAGCTTCGCCTCGCGTGCGAACCGCGCGCTGAGGACCTCGTTCGAGAGGAACTCGGGGAACATGAACTTGATGGCGACCCGCTGCTCGAGCTCCGTGTGGCGCGCCTCGGCGACGACGCCCATCCCCCCCTCACCGAGGACGCGCGTGACCTCGTAGCGGTTGGCGATCTTGAGGCCCACGAGCCCCGAGAGGAACGACTTCCGAGTCTCGATCTCGGGGAAGCCCTGGTCGGAGGAGGAGTTGGTCATTTGCTGCACTGTGAGAGGCAGCTGGCGAACTCCGAGCATCCGCTATCGGGCGTACCCGAGCAGTAGGCGAGCAGCGACGGGCAGGCGCTCTCCTCGAGGAGTGCGGTCGCAAGACAGTTCGGGCACTGCGGACCTGGCATGTTCGGCGGGCCGCCGTCGGGCATTGGCTTACAAACCATCACGCCCATGCTCGGCGGGCCGCAAGGGTCTCCCACGCTGTTGCACGCTCCGCACGAACATCCGGGCGTGCTTGCGAAAACGAGGGCACTGAACTCCGTGACCCAGGGCTGTGACGGCGACCCGCCCGCGCAGCACATCGCACAGCTGGACCCGGCGCCCCCGCATGACCCTGCGCTACTTCCACTGCCTGTCGAGCTCGACTTGGCGCTCGAGCTCGACCCGGAACTCTCGCTCGATCCCGAGCTGCTGCTTGCGCTCGAGCTCTTCGTCGCCGTTGTCGACGACGTCGTGTTCGTCGTCGTTGAGGAGGTCGAGCTCGACGCGCTGTCCATCCCGGCGTCGGAGCTCGAAGATGTCATCGAGCTTGATCCGCTGGTCGAGCTCGATGCCTTCGCGTCCGGAGGTGGCGGCAACATCCCCCCATCGAGCGGCTCGATGCCCCAGATATCCCGACACGCCATGAGCGACCCGCCAAGCACCAGCGGCAACCCCAGCGCCACCATCAGCACGCTGCGCTTCATAGCGAACCTCCGAGCGACAGCCCGAAGCCCCCCGGTCCCACCATCGGGACCAGGCGGAGCCCCGCGTGCGGCGCTGGCCTCGCTTCATCCTTCGGCGCGTCGGAGTCGGACGAATGAATCACGGCGACCATGATCCCTCCGGCTACGGCGGCGACACCGCCCACGACGAAGAACGTCGTCGACACGTCAGCTTCGGTGCCTGCCGTTTGACCTGCGTTCACCCGCGCCGGCCCCATGGTGCTCTCGGCGTTCTTCCAGGCGACGCCGGAGACGATGCCCATGACGGATCCGATGAGCAGCGTGCCCCCCGCGACCGCGAAGGTGACCTCGGGCAGCAGGTAAGACTTCTTCGCCGCAGGCTTTGCAGCATCGGCCGGTGTCGCTCCGACGGCCACCACTGGCGCCACGACGGGCACGGGTGCGAGCTCGGGGACCGGGAAGTTGAACAGGCCCCCAGGGCGATCGATGTTCACGCTCCACTTCCAGGGAACCCGCCCGGGGGCATGCGCCTCGAACGTGTACGTGCCGGGGTCGATCGGCACCGGGGTCGACCAGAGCACCTTCCCGACGGGAATCCCGTTGCGCGTGACCTCGAGGTCCGGCACCGGATGCGGAACGTCGATGCGCAGGCGAGTGAGCCTCCCCTCGAGCGTGTGCACGTGCTCCGCGGCGGCCGCCTCGCGGTCCGGGCGCTGCGAGCGACGCGCGTCGGCGAGCGCTTCGTTGAACGTCGCCCAGGCCGTCGCGAGCTTTCCCGCGCCTTCGTAACAGAGGGCGAGCGCGAACACCGTCCCGCCGCTCGGATCGAGGCGCTGGCTCTCCGCGAGCTTCGGGCACGCATTGGCGTAGTCGTGGGCCTGCATCAGCCGCTTCCCGTCGACGAACAGCGCCTCCGCCGTCACCGGATCACGCGGCAGCTGCGCGTGCGCGTTCGTCGCCATTGCGCCCAGCGCAATCGCCAAGAGAACCCCGCCTGCGCGGGCGCCCACTCTCGTCTCCATCCGTCGTCGATCCAAGCATCGATCACGTTATCATGCCTCCCTCGAACGGTTCGATGGCCGAAATGGCCAACCGAGCTGTCTGTCTGAGCCGGACGGCAGTCGCTGGAGGCGTCGACGCGGACCTGGACGCGAACCGAGGGGCTTCTACTTCGTATGGCTCGTCGAGTGGCTGCTGGAGTGCCCGCTCGAGCTCGAGGTGCTCTTTGCATGAGAGGTGGTGGTCGGCTCGCTCGACCTCGACCCCGAGCTCTCCCCCGCATGCGCGACGCTGCTCTTCGCGGTCGCGAGGAAGGGGAGGTAGGGGGAGGGCGCCGGCCCCATCCCCGCGAGGAACGGGTTGTGCGTCATCTGCTCGTAGAGAGCCATCGAGGGGGGCAGCGGGTCCTCCGCCGTCACGGTCGTGCGCGAGCTCGTGCTCGCGGTGGACGAGGGGGACGCGTGCGTCGCGGATGGGTCGCTGCTCGCCGCGAGTGCGCCCGGCTCGGTCTTCGGGCTCGTGGACGCTCCATGCTCGCCTCCGCTCCCGGCGCTCGCGGACGTGCCCGAGACGACGGGATGGGCAGCGACGTAGCTCGTCAGCGCTCTCCTCGCGGCGGCCACCTCGGCCGCCGTCGGCGCTGCATGCCTCGAGGCGGTCACCGACCCCTTCACGTGGTGTGCGGCCCACGTCGCCGCCGATGCCACGGCCGCAGCGTCCCCATGAAGAAGGCCGGACGGCAGGTCGCGATCGAACAGGGCGCCGAGGAGCTCGTACGCCCAGGAGAGGCTGTCCACGTCCTCGTCGGCATCGACGTACATCGGCGGCTCCGGCGCCCACGCGACGAGGCCGTCCGCTTCTCGCCACACGACGCGCGCCGCAGTGTCTTCCACTCCGGGGACCCAGCACCACAGACCCGACGACGAGCTCTGATCGAGCCGGATCCACCAGCCGTGGTGCATCGTGATGTCTCCCCAGGTCTCGGAGTCGTCGCTCATCCAGTAGGGAGAGGCCTGCGGTGCGGGTGCGCCGGGCGCCTTTCCCCAGTGACCGTCGGACTGGTACGGGACGAAGGTCACGGTGTCGACGCCACGCGGGCACCAGTGCACGGAGTAGAGCGGGTCGTCCGACCACCGCCCCCACCGTTCGAGTATCGCGCCATAGGTCTGGAAGCCTTCGGCGATGTCTGCCTCGACGGGGTTACCGCGCGGAACGGCGAGCGCGATGCCCGAACCGAGCGGCCTGACATGGACCACGGAGGCCGAGCACCCGGCGACGACGCCCATCGCCGCGAGACCCAACCCGAGATGCCCAAGCTTCATATGTCATCGCCCCGATGTGGTCACTTGCAACGCGCGAGCCTGTTCCCAACTCTCACGGCGTCGGCCGGCGAAGCGCCGACCTCCTTCCTCCCCGTGAGAATTGCGGGGGAGCGCGGCCGCTCCCCCGACCCCAGCCGAGTCTTGCTCGCGATACCCAGTGCGGGGGCGGCACAGTAGTGACCTGGAGGCACGGTCTGTGGGGCCGTAGTAGAAGCGTGGTCGAGGCCCACCATGTTCGAAGAGCTCCCCGAGAAGACCAGGCCCCTCGCTGCGCGCGTTCGTGCCTTCATGGATGCGCACGTCTACCCCGCAGAGCGCACCTTCCACGACCAGCTCTCCGCCCAGTCGAGTCGCTGGCAGGTGCCGGCGGCCGTCGAGGACCTGAAGGCACGCGCGCGGGGGGAGGGTCTCTGGAACCTGTTTCTGCCGGAGAGCGATCACGGCGCAGGGCTGACCAACGAGGAGTACGCGCCGCTCTGCGAGATCATGGGGTGGTCTCTGCTCGGGCCGGAGGCGTTCAACTGCAGCGCCCCCGACACCGGGAACATGGAGGTGCTCGTGCGCTACGGGAGCGACGAGCAGAAGGCTCGCTGGCTCGTGCCGCTCCTCTCGGGGGAGATTCGCTCCTGCTTCGCGATGACGGAGCCCGACGTGGCCTCGTCGGACGCGACGAACATCGCGTGCCGCATCCAGATCGACGGCGACTCGTACGTCATCGACGGCAAGAAGTGGTGGACGTCGGGGGCGAGCGACCCGCGCTGCAAGATCTCCATCGTCATGGGGAAGACCGACGCCAGCGCGCCGAGTCACCTGCAGCAGTCGATGGTGCTCGTGCCGATGGACACGCCCGGCGTCCGCGTCGTCCGCCCGCTCACCGTCTTCGGGTACGACGACGCGCCGCACGGGCATGCGGAGGTCCACTTCGAGGGGGTGCGGGTCCCTCGCTCCAGCGTGCTGCTCGGCGAGGGGCGCGGCTTCGAGATCGCCCAGGGGCGGCTCGGGCCGGGGCGGATTCACCACTGCATGCGGCTCATCGGCGTGGCCGAGCGCGCGCTCGGTGCGATGTGCACGCGGGCCAAGGCGCGGGTGGCGTTCGGCAAGACGCTCGCCGAGCAAGGGACCGTGCGGGACGCCATCGCTCGGTCGCGCATCGCGATCGATCAGGCGCGGCTCCTCACGATGGCCGCTGCGCGCGCGATGGACCGCGCGGGGAACAAGGAAGCGCGCGGGCTCATCGCGATGATCAAGGTGGTCGCGCCGAGCATGGCCCTCGAGGTCATCGATCGCGCCATCCAGGTGCACGGAGGGGCGGGGGTGTCGCAGGACTTCTTCCTCGCGCATGCCTACGCCGCGTCACGGACGCTCAGGCTCGCGGACGGGCCCGACGAGGTCCACCTCGAATCGATCGCGAAGATGGAGCTGCGTCGCCCCTGACGCGTGCCGGCATGGCGATGGCAGCACGGACGGAATAGGCTTCCCGTCATGAGGGAGCACTTCGCGCGGATCGGGTTCGTCGCGCTGGCGACGGTGGCGCTTGGCTGCGGCAGCAGCGGCGAAGGACCGGCCGACGGCGGCGATGCAGGCGTGAACGTTCACCGGGACGCGCGCGTGAGCCACGACGGTACGGTCCTCAAGCTCGGTCAGGACGCCGCGCAGATCTTCAACGTGACGCCGACCGCCCTGACGACGCTCACGGTGCCTGCAGGGACGACGAGCCCCACGGCGAAGTTCAGCGCGACGCTCGATTCAGCCCCCGAGAACGCGAGCTGGAAGGTCGACCGGGGCGACATCGGCAGCGTGACCCCTGGCCCGGCGAGCTCGACCCTCTTCACGCCGACGGGCACCACGGGCGGTCTCGTGACGCTCACGTCGGGGGCCGACGGACAGTTGCTCACGCGCCAGATCCTCGTGAAGCTGACCGCGACGCAGAATGGGCCGAACACGACGGAGGCGGGGGCGAGCGCCGAGTCGGCGCAGATGGCGACGACTGTGGCCCAGCTGAGCGCGGGCGGTGGCATCGGCGGGGTCGGAGGGGAAGGGCTAGGCACCGCCGTCACCGACCCTGTGGCTCTGCACGCCCTCTCGAGCCCGCCGCCCGACGGAGGGAGTCAGCCGCTCTCGCTGCTCTATCCGTACAACAACACGGTCTGGCCGCGCGGGATGCTCGCGCCGCTGCTGATGTGGAGCTGGGCGCCGGGGGACGCAGACGCCATCCAGATCGAGCTCTCGACCCAGAGCGGGTCGTTCTCGTGGACCGGCACCTTCGGTCCGCCCGCGATCCTGACGCAGACCGGCGGCCACTTCATCCGCCAGCCCATTCCGCAGGACGTGTGGAACATGGCGACCAACACGGCAGGAGCCGTGACCGCGGGCGGAACGACGGACGGGCTCGTCCTCAAGCTCACGGTCGAGAAGGCGGGGGTCGCCTCGGGCCCGCTCACGCAGACGTGGCCCGTCGCCCCTGCGCGCCTGACGGGCACCGTCTATTACAACTCGTACGGCACCCAGCTCGTGAAGAACTGGGCGTCGACGGACAAGGCAGGGCACCCGGTCGGTGCCGCCATCCTCGGCATCCAGTCCGGCCAGACCGGGCCGTCGCTCGTCGTCGGTCAGAACAGCCCGCTCGGGAGCAACGGTGTCCCGACGGACGACAGCGGCTGTCGGGTTTGCCACGTGGTCTCGTCGCACGGGCGCTGGCTGCTCACGCAGTCCGAGCAGGGGTCCCCGGGCGACGGGCAGTCCTTCCTGTATGACCTCTCCGCTGCGAACGTGCAGGGGAGCGCAGTGATGATCCCGACGCAGGGGACGTTCGCCTGGGCGGCGATGGTCGGCGACGGCTCCTACGCGCTCACCAACAGCATCGATCCGTCGTCGACCAACCCCGCGATCACCGGCTCGCTCGCCGGCAGCGCGACGAGCTCCTTCTGGCAGTTCGCCCCCACCCCAGCGACGACGGCCGGCACGCTGACTGGCCTGCCCGCGGGGGTCGCCGTCGGCTATCCGTCGTATGCCCCCGACGACAAGCTCCTGGCGTACATCGACGTGACCGGCCACACGCAGAGCTTCGGCGAGCCCACGAGCGGCATGACGCCGACGACGGATCTCCTCAACGTCGCCAGCTACTCGGCGGCCACGCAGACCTTCTCGAACGTCCGGACCATCGCCGCGCCGACGACGGCGACGCGCATCGGCTACCCGGTGTTCTTGCCGGACGACAGCGGCCTTCTCTTCGAGACGGAGGTGCGGACGAGCCAGAGCGACAGCGTGATGGTGACGCGCAACGGCGCGCGCAGCGAGCTCTGGTGGGTGGCGCTCGGAGGACCGAGCCCGACGCCCGTCCGGCTCGATACGCTGAACGGCATCGCGAGCGGCACCTCGTACCTCCCCACCGGGCCGAACAACCACGGCACGAGCGGAGCCACCGACCCGCAGAGCTCGTACAGCGAGGTCGGCTACGACGACACCACGCTCAACTACGAGCCCACGGTCCTCCCGGTCGTCGCGGGCGGCTACGCGTGGGTCGTCTTCACCAGCCGACGCCTCTACGGCAGTCAGCTCACCGACGTGCCCTGGCTCAGCTGGCCGCCCGACTACGACATCACCGACCTCGGCACGGCGACCGTGAAGAAGCTCTGGGTCGCGGCCATCGACCTCAACGCCCCGGCGAGCTCGGACATCAGCCACCCCGCCTTCTATCTACCCGCGCAGGAGATCCTCGCCGGCAACTCGCGCGGCTTCTTCGTCCTCGACCCGTGCGGCGCCGACGGTCAGTCGTGCGTCACGGGTGACCAGTGCTGCAACGGGTACTGCGAGGCGGGCGACGGCGGCTCGCTCGTGTGCTCGAGCGCGACGGCGAAGGCGTGCGCGGGAGTGGAGGAGAAGTGCAAGACCCCGGCAGACTGCTGCGACACCACCAACTCGTGCACCGACGGGTTCTGCGCCGTGCAGTCGTCGAAGTAGCGCGCGAGACAACCGGCGAGCGCGGTCAGGCGTAGGAGGAGCATGAAGCTTCGTGGAACCGCGGCGATCGCGTCCCTCGCGCTGGCGGCGTGCGCGCTACCTCCTGCGCGCGTCGTGACGAGCGCCGCGCCGGTTCCCGAGGGGCCGTCGGGCGCGCCGCGCGAGCCGCTCAAGTGGGCGGACTTCGGGCCGGCTGCGTTCGCGAAGGCGAAGGCCGAGCACAAGTTCGTGGTGCTCGATGGCTCCGCCGAGTGGTGCCACTGGTGCCACGTGATGGAGGCGACGACGTACCACGACCCTGCCGTCGCCGCGCTCGTCGCTGCGCGCTTCGTCGCGGTGAAGGTCGACATCGACGCGCGCCCCGACATCGGCGAGCGGTACGGCGACTGGGGCTGGCCCGCGACCGTCATCTTCTCGCCGGACGCGCAGGAGATCGGCAAGTACCGGGGCTACATTGCGCCGGCCGACTTCCTCGAGATCCTGAAGGAGGTCGTCGCGAACGGCGACGGCGTCGCGACCGCGGAGAAGCCCAGGGTCACGCCGCTCGCCGCGCCGCGCGGCAAGCTCACCGACGCCGAGCTCGCGTACATCGAGCGCGACACGGAGCTCTCGCTCGACGAGTACTACGACGACGAGCAGGGGGGCTGGGGGCGGAGCCAGAAGGCGCCCATCGCGGCGGACAACCAGTGGGCCCTCTTCCGCGCCGCCGAGGGGGACGCCGTGATGAAGAAGCGCGCGCTCTTCACGCTCGCGCAGCAGGTCGGCGTGATCGATCCCGTGTGGGGCGGCGTCTACCAGTACTCGGTCGGGCACGACTGGACGCACCCGCACTTCGAGAAGCTGATGCCCTTCGAGGCAGGGGCGCTCGAGAACTACGCGACCGCGTTCGCGCTTACCGGAGACCCGCAGCTCCTGGCGACGGCGCAGGGAGTGCGGCGCTACCTCGACGGCTTCCTCCTCTCGAAGGAGGGGGGCTTCTATGCGAGCCAGGACGCCGACCTGAACGCCCACGACCCTTCGAAGCCGTTCCTGTCTGGTCACGAGCTCTACGCGCTCGACGACGCCGGGCGGCGCGCGAAGGGGATCCCGCGCGTGGACACCCACGAGTATGGCCACGAGAACGGGCTCGCCATCGCCGCCTACGTGTCGCTGTACGAGGCCACCTGCAAGCGAGGGTCAGCCTGCGACGCGAGCGCGCTCGTGACCGCGCGCCGCGCAGCCGATCGCGTCCTCGCGACGCACCTGACGCCGAAGGGGGGCATCGCCCACGACATGGATCCGTCGGCGCACGTGCTCCACCTCGCCGACAACGCCGCGTTCGGCTACGCGCTCATCCGCCTGTACGAAGTCACGCACGACGTGACGCTCCGTGACGCCGCCGAGAAGATCGCGGGCCTTCTCCAGCAGGAGCTCACGGACCCCGAGACGGGCGCGCTCTTCGGCTCGACCAAGGACCCGGACGCCGTGGGGGTCTTTTCGCAGCGACGCGTCCCCTTCGAGGACAACGTGGTCGCGGTGCGGATGCTCGCGAAGCTCGCGGAGGTCGGCCACGAGGATCGGCGCGCGGCGTTCGCGGCGCTCGCGGAGCGGGTGCTCGAGGGGGCCGCGCGGCCGGAGCTGATTCGCGGGCAGGGGAGGATGATCGGCAACTTCCTGCTCGCCATCGAGGACGTCCGCCGCCTCCGCCGTCTTCAGAAGCTCTGATCGGAGAAGCGGAACAGCAGGTAGTGCGGCGCCGTCTCGGGATTGAGGACGATGGCGCCGTCCTGGTTGGTGAGGTTCCGGTGGATCAGGTGCGCGCTGTCGGCCTCCCCCGCGCTCGTGGCGAAGACCGAGACGTGCGACCCGATCTCGACCTCGCTCGTGACCTTGTCGACGAGCGCGGCCTCCTTCATCTCCGTGAAGACGGTCGAATGGAGGCCGAGGGTGCCGACGTAGTCGAGCGACACCCCCGCGTGCCACCCCTCCGACCACGCGCCCGCTGCGAGCGGGGCGTCCTCTTCGTAGAAGAAGACGTCGGGGTTGCCGCTGTCCGACAGGACGTCGAGGACCATCCGGTACGCGACGCCGCTCAGCGTCACCTGGATGACGACGTGGGTGCCGTTGATGTCGGCGCAAGCGTCGTCCGCGGGCGGGACCACGGCGAGGACGGTGCCGTCGAGCCGACCGAACGCGTTGGTCAACGCGTCGCCGAAGGTCTCCGCGCAGGTCGCCGCCTTGTCGACGTCGGGGATCGCGTCGACGCCCACATCGACCAGCCCACCCCGCCCATCGACCGGCGCGCGCGCGTCGAGGGGCGTCGTCGCGTCGAGCTTCTCGGCCGCATGAGCGTCGGCCGGGGTTGTCGTCGAGGGGTGCGACGAGCACGCCGCGATCGCGATCGAGGCGGCGAGGAGGGGGGCGCGCGTCATGCGGCGCTACTACACGCGGGGCCGAGAGATGTCGACGTCGTGCCCCGCGCGCCTCGCCAGGAAGCCACGCTTCGACCACGCCGCATCCTGTGCTACACCCGCGTTTCCTCGGGGAGTCGCACAGCCCGGTAGTGCACGAGCTTTGGGTGCTCGTCGTCGTGGGTTCAAATCCCATCTCCCCGACCAAAACGACCAGCTTCGGCTTGCTCTCTGCAGGAATCGCGGTCGAGCGGGTGGCGCGTTACCACCTGGTACCACCAGCGACGCATCGCCGAGGTGCGGCAGCACACGACTCTGTCGGGCGACGGTCCTCGATGGCGTCGTCGTGTCGTTGACGCTGACGCACCGGCGCGTGCCGTGAAGGCGTGATCTGGAGAGCGCTCCCCTTACTTCTTCGAGTCGTCCGACCCCGTGTTGTTGACCCACGCACCGTTGAAGTACTTGTAGACCGCCTTCTTGCCGCAGCCGGAGACCCCGATGGTCCACGTCGCCGAGCCGAGGTCCTCGACGTTGAGCTGGTCGGGAGGGCAGCTCATGTCGAACGAGGCCTGCTTGAGGCCTCCCATGTTCGGGCTGCGGAATCCCTCCACCGGGGTCACGCACGAGCACACGGAGAGGAGACCGAGGACAAGGCCAGCGCGCGTCGTGCCGGTTCGCAAAGAGGCGATCATGGCGGCGCAGATAGCCTGGCTCTTGCCGAGTGGCAAGGACGCCGACTCAGCCGATGCGGCCCATGACATTCCGCGGACCTACGTCTACACCAGCGGCGACGCCGTCAACTGCGGCAACATGGACCTCGACTACGAGCTGCCCGCTCCCGCCGGGGTCGTCTGCACGGGGACGACTCCTCCCACCTGCCCCGCGGGTTGCAGCTCGGGCGGGTGCTCCGGGTTCGGTTGTGCGCCGTGCATGCCTACGTCGTGCACGGCTCGCTCTCCGCCAAGCTCCAGGGCGGCAGCGGTGATCCCGACGCCGGGATCGAGCCCGCCACTCTGCTGCTGACGTTCTGACGGCTACTCGAACAGCGCTGTCTGACCGCCGCTCGCTGCGGGCTCGGCGGCGGCGCCGCCTCCCGTATCGGCCCCGGCGAGGAGCGCGATGAGGTCGTCCTCCGACAGGATCTTGATCGGCTCTCCCGCCGCGAGGAGCTTCTCCGCGGCCTTCTGCTTGGTCGACTTCGCCCCGTCCTTCTCCTGCCCGAGCACGAGATATCCCACCGCCTTCGTCACCCCCGACAGCACCGCGCCGCCGTGCGCACGGACGCGCTGCTCGGCTTCGCTCCGCGCGAGCGTGAGGAGCTTTCCCGTGAAGACGAACGACTTGCCGCTGAAGGGTTTGTCGGTGGCCGCGAGCTCGGTGCGGGCCTCGGTCACGGTCACGTGCTTGCGGAGCGCGTCGATCGCGGGGCGCGCCTCCACGAGCCCGGACACGACGGCGTGGGCGATCGTGTCGCCGACTCCGTGGGTCCCCGCGAGCTCCTCTTCGGTCACGCCGAGGACGGCGTCGAGCGTCCGGTAGCGCTCGGCCAGCAGCGTCGAGACGTGCTTGCCCAGCTCGGCGACCCCGAGCGCGCGGAGGAACGTCGCGAGATCGATCGTCCTCTTCTTGTCGACCTCGGCGACCAGCTTCTTCGCGATCTTGTCGCCGCTCCGCTCGAGGCCGGCGATGTCCTTCACCGTGAGCGTGAAGAAGTCGGCAGGGGTCCTGAGGAGCTTCCTGTCGAAGCACTGCTCGAGGATCGAGTCGCCGAAGCCGAGCATGTTGAAGGTGGCGGCGAAGTGCGAGAGCTGGCCGATGACGGCGGCGGGGCACGCGCGCGGAGTGGTGCAGTAGAGGAAGTCGCGCTCTCTCTCGACCGGCGACCCGCAGCTCGGGCACTCGTCCGGGATCTCGACCGGCTCTGTCCCTGCCTCGACCACCCCTTCGACGTTCGGGATGACGCCGCCGCGACGGACGAGCGTGACCTTCGCGCCGATCGTGAGGCCGAGCTTGGCGATGAAGGCGACGTTGTGCAGGGACGCGCGCGACACCGACACGCCCGAGAGCGCGACCGGATCGACGATGGCGACCGGAGTGATGGCCCCCGTGCGCGCCACCGACCACTCGACCGTGCGGAGCGTCGAGAGCCCCGAGTCCCCCTGGAACTTGTACGCGAGCGAGTGGCGCGGGTGGTGCGCGGTCTGGCCGAGCCGCCGCTGCTCCTTCACGTCGTTCACCTTGAAGACGACGCCGTCGATCTCGTAGTCGAGCGTCGGCCTCAGGCGAGCGAACTCCTCGTACCCCTTGAAGACCTCCTCGCGCGGCAGCACCAGGTAGTCGACCTTCGAGAACCCCATGCGAACGAGCCGCTGGAGCTCGTGCTCCTGGGTCGAGTCGTCGGCGCCGATGACGTCGTAGGCGGCGAACGACAGGCCGTAGGCCGCCGACTTCTTCGCGTCCTTCTGCTTGATCGCCCCCGCCGTGAGGTTCCGCGGGTTGGACTTCCCCTCGGCCTGGTAGCGCCGGAAGACCGACAGCTTCATGTAGATCTCGCCGCGCACCTCGAGCTCCGTGCTCGCGCCGTTCGCGAGACCCATCCCGTCCGTATGCACGCGCGAAGGGATGTCCTTGATCTCGAGCGCGTTGGCGGTGATGTCGTCCCCCACCTCGCCGTCGCCGCGCGTGGCCGCGACCGCGAGCTTCCCGTCCTTGCCGTAGTGGAGCGAGCAGGCGATGCCGTCGAACTTCGGCGTCACGACGACCGTCCCCTCGAAGGTCTTCGCCCAGGACGCCAGATCCTCCGGCGCGTAGCACTTGTCGAGCGAGAGCATCCGCTCCTTGTGCCGGAACTCCGCCCCGAAGCGCTCGGCCGTCCCGGCCTCCTTCGCGCTCGGCCCCATCTCGCTCAGCACAGGAGAGTCGGGGGCGAGGCGCTTCAGCCGGTTGACGAGCGCGTCGTAGTCGTAGTCGCTCAGCTCGGGCGCGTGCGAGTCCCAGTAGAGGTGGTTGTGATGGCGAATCTCGGCCTCGAGCTTCGCGATGGCCTCGGCGTTCTTGGCGGTCTCACTCATGGCGCGCCAAGACTACCCGTCCTCGAGCGACGGTTCATGACGAGATCGCCGACCACCGAAAGGGCCGTGACTGCTACGTTTTATCGCGCCGGACCGCGTCCACGTCGAGCCTGGCCACGGTTTCGTGGAGCCAGGCCACGTCCACGTCGAGCCGGACCATGGTTTCGTGGAGCCAGACGACGTCCACGTCGAGCCGGAGCATGGTTTCGTGGGCCAGATCGGTACAGACCGGGAGCCTGGGTAACACTTCGAGCCTCGGGCGCTTCCGATCGAGCGACGTCCGGCTTCTCACGAGTCCCGGTCGTCTTCGATCGAGCGACGTCCGGATTCTCCCGAGCCTCGGTCGTCTTCGATCGAGCGACGTCCGGCTTCTCACGAGTCCCGGTCGTCTTCGATCGAGCGACGTCCGGGTTCTCCCGAGTCTCGGTCGTCTTCGATCGAGCGACGTCCGGGTTCTCCCGAGCCTCCGTCGTCTTCGATCGAGCGACGTCCGGGTTCTCCCGAGCCTCCGTCGTCTTCGATCGAGCGACGTCCGGGTTCTCCCGAGTCTCCGTCGTCTTCGATCGAGCGACGTCCGGCTTCTCCCGAGCCTCGGTCGGCTTCGATCGAGCGCCGTCCGGGTTCTCCCGAGTCTCGGTCGTCTTCGATCGAGCGCCGTCCGGGTTCTCCCGAGCCTCGGTCGTCTTCGATCGAGCGACGTCCGGGTTCTCCCGAGCCTCCGTCGTCTTCGATCGAGCGACGTCCGGGTTCTCCCGAGCCTCCGTCGTCTTCGATCGAGCGACGTCCGGGTTCTCCCGAGTCTCCGTCGTCTTCGATCGAGCGACGTCCGGCTTCTCCCGAGTCTCCGTCGTCTTCGATCGAGCGACATCCGGCTTCTCCCGAGCCTCGGTCGTTTTCGATCGAGCGCCGTCCGGGTTCTCCCGAGCTTCGGTCGTCTTCGATCGAGCGACGTCCGCATTCTCCCGAGGGTCGAGCCTTGCCGAGCAAGGGACGTCGCTGTTCTCCCGAACCTCGAGCCTTTCCGATCGAGGGACCTCGGCGTTCTCTCGCGCCTCGTTCCTCTCCGATCGAGCGAGGTCACAGTCGCCACGAGGGAAGCTCCTGCTGGCACGAGGCAACACCGCCCGTCGGCGAGTCGCGTCACGACGGCCACGAGGCATGTGCGCTCCGTCCTGTTCGTCGTCCCGACGCGAATGGGCGACGTTCGTCTCGCCTGTCGCGAGCGTCGTCCCCGCACGAGCCAACAGCCCGTCGTGTTGAGCCCCGCGCGCATCGGCGCGGCCTACGTTCGGTCGCTTCGTTCCTTTGTTCCGGCGCGATCGAGCCTCGCTCTCTTCCGCCGCTGCCACGGGACGCTTGTCACGAACGAGCAGAGGGTCGCACGAACGCTCGAGTCCGAGGACCGGAGCCACGCCGGCCCGGCTCTGTTCGTCGCTCGTCCCCGATCTTGCGGCGCTCCGATCTTCTCGAGGCAAGGGGCGACACTCACGACGTTTGCGCTTCAACGCGCTTCGCGTGTGCACGCGCGTCCGACGAACGCTCGAACGAGGCGGGGTCCCGTTGCGGGTGTCGCTTCGCACGACACCAGAGGTGGGGCGCTCGTTCTCTTTCGCGGTCCGTCGGGGGCGGAAGAATGTCCGGTGGACATGCAGCCCCGCGTCGGCCGCAAGAGAGCTCCGAACGCGACATCGAGGGCGACCTCGAACGCGAGAGCGACCTCGAACGCGACTCCGACCCCGACCCCGACCTCGAACGTCCGCGACATCCCCCGACAAGCTCTCGGCTGCTACGCTCGAAGAGCGAGCCCCATGGACAGTCGCCTCATCGCCCTCGCCATCCCCGTCTTCTTCCTCCTCATCGCGGTCGAAGCCGTCGTGTCGCGCGTCCAGAAGGTCCGTCGTTACCGCCTCCACGACACCCTCGCGAGCCTCGGCTGCGGCATCGGCGAGCAGGTCATCGTCGCCTTCACGGCGACCCTCGCGTTCGTCGGGTACCTCTTCCTCGAGAAGCACGCGGCCCTCCTCCACATCGGGACTGGCTCGGTGGTGGCCTGGGTGCTGGTGTTCGTCGTCGTCGACCACCAGTTCTACTGGTTCCACAGAGCCAGCCACCGCGTGAACTTCATGTGGGCCGGGCACGCGGTGCACCACCAGAGCGAGGACTACAACCTCTCGACGGCGCTCCGTCAGAGCTGGATCGAGAACCTCCTCGCCTGGCCGTTCTACCTCCCGATGGCGATCGTCGGCTTCCCGTTCGCGATGTTCGCCACGGCCAGCACCCTCAACACGCTCTACCAGTTCTGGGTCCACACCCGGCTCATCGGCAAGCTCGGCCCCGCCGAAGGGGTGCTCAACACGCCCTCGTCGCACCGCGTGCATCACGGCGTCGACCCCAAGTACGTCGACAAGAACTACGGCGGGATGTTCATGGTGTGGGACCGCCTCTACGGCACGTACACCGCCGAGGAAGAGGAGCCGATCTACGGCACGGTCAAGCCGCTCCGGAGCTGGAGCCCGCTCTGGGCGCAGATCGACGGCTGGGTGCGGCTCTGGACGATGGCGCGCGCGACGTCACGCTTCGGCGACAAGGTCCGCGTGTGGGTCGCCCCTCCGGACTGGCGCCCGGCAGACCTGGGAGGGCAGGTGATCATCCCGGAGGTCGATCGCGGCGCCTATCGCAAGTACGACTCCGAGGCCTCGAGCGCGGTCGACCGCTATGTCGTGTCTCAGTTCCTGTTCGTCGCGGCCGGCACCTCCGCGATCATGTGGTTCTCGCGGGCGATGTCGGCGCCGCTCCTCGCCGTGTCGTCCGGGTGGGTGCTCGTGGCGGTCGTCGGCTGGGGCGGGCTGTTCGAAGGCAGGCGGTGGGCCGTCCCGCTCGAGGTCGCGCGCCACGCCGCCGGCCTCGGGATCGCGTTCACGCTCCAGCGCCTCGGTACGCCCCCGCCGATCGTGGGGGCGATGGTGGTCGCGACCGTGGTCTCGCTCCTCTTTCTGGCGACCTCAGCCGCTGCGAGGCCAGTCCCCTCGGCCCAGTCACGCTCCACGCTCTGAGCGCAAAGACTGGGATATGACTGGAAGGTGAGGCCGACCGCTTGACAGCGCCGAACCGATCACGAAGCGACTGGGCGGGGCTCATCCTCGACGCGCTGCCCGACGCGGTGCTGCTCGTGAAGGACGGCGCGATCGTCGACTGCAACGAGTCTGCGGCGAAGGCGTTCGAGAGCGCCGGGCTGGTGGGGTCGTCGATCGTGAACCTCCTGCGCGACGGCGAGTGGGGGCGCCTCGAGCAGCTGGACGCGCAACGTGCGCAAGGGGAGCCCACGCCGTCCGCGTGCCGGCTCCGCTTCTCGCGCGGCGACGGGACGTCGATGATGGCGGACGTCCGCTGGCGCTCGCTCGACGGTCACGGGCTGCTCATCACGGCGCGCGACGTGACGGCGCTCACCCGCGCCGAGGCGCTGATGGGGAGGCTCGCGCACCTGCCGAGCGGGATGGATGGCGCCGGCACCTTGCTCGACGCGAGCGAGCCCATCTTTGCCGAGCTCGGATGGAAGGTCGCGTTCACCGAGGTCGTCCCCGGCGGCTCGATCACGCGGCGGATGATCGCGCCTGCGGGCGATCCCGTCGGGGACTACGGGCGGTCGCTCGTCGGTCGCGTCGTGGGCTTCGAGCACACGCCGGTCCTCGCCGAGATCCTGCGGACCGGCGAGCCGCTCTTCCTCGACAACCTGCCCTCCGCCCAGAAGGGGCCAGTCGGCGCCGCCGTCGCCCTCAGCGACAGCATGCTGCGAGGCGGGACCGCCCCCTCTGCGTGGTGCCCGATCCGCGTCTCGGGGAGGATCACCCACACGCTCGCGGTCACCGGGGCGGACATCACGGCGCACGACTTCGTCGCCATCCAGCTCTTCTCGGCCCGGCTCGCCGCAGCCCTGCGGCTCCAGGCGCTCCGGCTCGAGATGGTCCATCGCGAGCGGCTCGCGGCCGTCGGAGAGATGGCCGCGGTGCTCGCGCACGAGGTGAGGAACCCGCTCGGCGTCATGTTCACGGCGCTCGGCACGCTCAGCCGCGCGACGCCGGGTGACAGCCAGGCGTGGCACCCCCTCCTGTCGATCCTCCAGGAGGAGGCCGAGCGGCTCCAGCGTCTCGTCACCGATCTGCTCGAGTTCGCGAACCCGTCGACGCCGGTCTTCGAGTCGGTCGCGCTCCGCCCCATCGTGCAGGACGCGCTCCACGCCGCCCAGCACGACGCGTCGTTCGCGGTGGCGCAGCCCGTCGTCAAGCTCGGGGCGTTCGACGGGCTCCGCGTCCGCACCGATCGCGTCCTCCTGCGACGCGTGCTCGTCAACATCCTCGTCAACGCCTTCCAGCACGTGATCCCCGCGGGCACCGTGGAGATCTCCGCGGCCGCGTCGTCCTCGGAGGTCGTGCTCACCATCGGCAACGACGGCCCGTGCATCCCGAGAGAGCTGCTCGGCAAGGTCTTCGAGCCGTTCTTCACGACCAAGCCGAGGGGGACCGGGCTGGGGCTCGCGATCGTCCGCCGCATCTGCATCGACGTGGGAGCCCACGTGGACGTGGAGCCGAGGGAGAAGGGCGCCGCGTTCACGATCGCGCTGCCGTCGGGTTGAGGTGTGCTCTCGCGCGCGAAACACGCTCAGGCGTGCTCTAGTGGAGCCATGACGTCGCCCCTCGTTGACCCGGCTCATCTCGTCGCCTGCGGTGCGTGCTCGCGTCACGTGAGGGCGAGCTCGTCGTCGTGTCCCTTCTGCGAGGAGCCGCTCGGGGCGCCTGCCGAGCCTCATGTCGCGCCGCCTGCCGGGCTTAGCCGCGCAGCTCTCCATGCGTTCGGCGTCGGGGCGCTGTCGCTCGCGACGGTCGTCACTGGCTGCGGCCATGAGCAGATGAACACCGTGTATGGCGGTCCGCCCCCCGAGCTGCTCGCTCACGTCGACAGCGGGACCGACGCGCCGAAGCCGACGGTCGTCCCCGCGACCTCGGCGACGACGCCGATGAACGTGCCCGCGCCGGCCTACGGCGGCCCGCCGCCCATGCCCCGCTCGCCAGCCCCGCCGAGCAGCTCGCACTGACGACCTGCCTGGCCCTGCCCCCGCACGGCGGTTTGTGGGCCATTCCGTTGCGAGCGTGGTACGCCGCGGCACACCGCAATCATCTTGCGAGAGACCGATCGGGAGAGCGCATTGGCCAACGAGAAGCCGGGCAGCGGGGGGACGGGCGACGCGAGCAGCGCCGCGCCGAGGCTTGGGGGTGCGCGCGCCGATTTCGTGGCGTCTCTCGGACGAAAGATCGCGGACCTGCGGTCGGTGCTGACGACCCTGGAGGGGAACCCCGACTCGAGCCTCGCGCGGGACGATCTGCGGAGGAAGCTCCACGCGCTCGGGACCGGGGCGCGGATGCTGCACTTCGAGGGGATGGCCCGCTGCATCCTCGACACCGAGTCGGTGCTCGCGCGCGCTTCGGAGGACGGGCATGCCCGCGCGAACGACCTGGAACGCGTCGCGAGCGCGCTCGACGAGCTCCCCGCGCTCGCCTGGGGTGAAGAGCGCCCCGCGGATCTGCCGCACGCCTCCGCTCCGCCTCCGCCCCCGCCGGCCCTCGAGGAGGGAGAGGTCGGGGAGGAGCCGGCCCCGACCGCGCTCACCCCCAACACGATCTCGGTGCTGGTCATCGGCCCCGACGATCTCGCCGACATGCTCGTCGAGGACATGGGCGCAGAGGGCGCCGAGTCCGACTTCGAGGTCGAGCGCACGGAGGATCTCACCAAGGCGCGCTCCATCGCGCTCGCGTTCGCCCCCGACCTCGTCGTCCTGGACGGCGACATCAAAGGGGCGGCGGACTTCGCCCAGGCTCTGCTCGACGACCCCCTGACCGAGACAGCTCCGGTCCTCGTGGCGCTGACCCCCGGTCGCGGCGATGCGGCCACGCGGTACACGGCGCTCGGCGTGACGAAGATCCTGAACCGCCCGCTCCTCGCCGGGGCGCTCCGCTCGGCGTGCCAGGAAGCGGTCGACCAGCGCGACGGCAAGACGATCAAGATGACGCTCGGCGAGCCGACGGTGGCGCAGCTGGGCGAGCGGCTCGCGCAGGAGGTCCGTCGCGCGCTCATCGACGCCGTGGACGAGCATGGGCGCTCGACCAAGGTGAAGCTCGGCGACGGGGTCGAGGTCTGGGGCGCGCTCTGGGGTGCGATCGCGCGGGTGCGGGAGGTCGTGACGGCCAGCACGAACGGCGTCGTGCAGTTCAGCGGGCACGGGCCCGAAGGCGCGCTCGCGCTCGCGCCGATGCTGAGCCGGGCCAGCGGCGGGAGCCTGACGGCGCCGTCGGATCGCGCGGAGGGGGGCGGGCGCAACCGGGACGACTCGATGGACGTGAACCTCACGGGCCGCCGGGTGATTGTCGCGGACGACGACCCTGCGGTCACCTGGTTCATCGCCGATCTCCTGCGCACCGCGGGGTGCGTCGTGCACGAGGCGCTCGACGGGCGTACGGCGCTGCGGATGGCGTACGAGATTTCCCCCGAGCTGGTGGTGAGCGACATCCTCATGCCGGGCCTCGACGGCTTCGCGCTGTGCCGCGCGCTCAAGCGTGACGTCGCGCTCCGGGACACGCCCGTCATCCTGCTCTCGTGGAAGGAGGACCTCCTCCAGCGCGTGCGGGAGCTCGGAGCGAGCGCCGCCGCGTACCTCCGCAAGGAGAGCGACGCGCGAGCGATCCTCGCGCGTGTCCGCGAGGTCATGCGGCCGCGCGCTCGCATCGCGGCGCGGCTCCGGGGGGAGGGCGAGGTGCGTGGCCGGCTCGACGGGCTCACCGTGCGCACGCTCTTCGAGCTCGTGCTCGCGTCGCGACCTGCCGCGCGCGTGTCCGTGCGCGACGCTTCTTTCCTGTACGAGGTCGAGCTACGCGCCGGCGGCATTCACCGCTCGTCCCGGACGTCGGGCGACGGAAGCTTCCTCCGCGGCGATCGGGTGATCCCTGCCATGCTCGGCGTGGGGGCCGGGCGGTTCGTCGTCTCGTCGACCAAGCGCCCCGCGGGCGATGAACCGGGCGTTCCCCTCGCCGAGCAGTTCTCGCGGCCCATCGCGCAGGCACGATCGGCGCTTCACGCGACGACGGGCGCGCGCATGATGACCGTCGCCAAGCTCGTCCTCGACGACGACGACATCGCCGGTTACCTGCTCGCGACGCCGGAGCCGGCGCGCGAGCTCGTCCGCCGCCTCGCGCGAGGGACGTCGCCACGCGAGATCTTGCTGCACGGGGACGTCTCGCCCGCGCTGATGGAGGACGTGCTCGCCGACCTCGCGACCCGCGGGGCCGTGGTCGCGGTCTACCGTCAGGACGGCAGCGACGCGATGCGCGGCGAAGCGTTCGACGCGGGGTCGATCCTCCCCGACGCCGAGGGGACCCGTAGCTCGGTCGCCCCGAGCGCGGTCGCGTTCCACGCGACGACGCACGTCTCTCCCGCGAAGGACGACTCTCGAAAGATCGCGGCGATGGGCGCGTCGCTCGAGTCCGCCGTGATGGACGCGATGAGCACCGACTCCGAGGCTCCGCGCACCGAGGTGAGCGCCGCGCCGCCGGTGCCGTCGACAGAGACGCCGCCGCCGGCGACGACCGCGTCTGCCTCGTCCGCACCGGCGACGGCAGGCGACGCTTCCGCGACGCCACCTCCCGCGGCCGAGACGTCGATCCCCGTCACCGTCGAGCCCACCGCCGACCTGCGACCGAACGCGGCAGGAGCGCCGAGCGAGTCTGCCCCTCTTCCGCTGCGACCCCGCCCACCGAAGGCCGCTCCGGTGAAGGAGGAGACCGCCGAGTTCCCTCGCCCGCTCGCGATCGGGCTCGTCATCCTCGCGCTCCTCGTCGCCGCTCTCGGGGTTCGGAGCTACCTCGGACAGCACGCCGCGGAGCCTTCCGACCCGCACCCCCAGCCGCTCGTCACGGACACGGCCGGTGTCACGTTCGAGAACCTCCCGACGGGCGCGAACGTGCCGACGGGGCAGGGGCTCGTCAGCGTGACCGTCGGTGACGGCGTCCCCGTGCGCATCGACGGGAACGACGCGCCGAGGGGGCAGAAGGGGAAGCCCATTCGGCTCCCTCTGACCGTCGGCGTCCACCTGGTGTCCGTGGGCACCGGCGACCGCGCTCGCACGCGCATCGTCGAGGTCAAGGCCAACCGCGCGACGAACGTCACCCTCGACGAGCCGTGACACTGCGGACGCGGGCGTTCGTCCTCCTCGTGCTGCTCGCCGGATGCGGTCCACGCGCCCGGACCAAGCCGCGCGAGCTCCCGGGAGCGGCGAGCAGGGACGCCGAGATCGCCCCGCAAGCACCCGAGAAGAACGAACCGCCTCGCGCCATCGTGATCGACATGGCCGACCCGAAGGCGCCGTGTGTCTTCGGCTTCCGGGGCCCGGTGCTCGACATCGGGTCGCGGACCGCAGCCGCAGAGCTCGGATGGAAGCTGAAGGCGCCGACCGTCGACTGGGTCGAGCATGAAGGGTCGAGCTGGGCGGCGGTGCGCGGCAAGAGCCTCTCGGTCGACTTCTTCGTCGTCGTCGCCGCAGACGTGACTGCGGAAGGGCCGGAGGGGGCGACGCCGTTCGTGCTCGCGCGGGTGCGCGGCGGGGCTGCGCGCACGCTGTCGTTCTATCTGAACGGCCACGCGATCGGCTCGGCGACGGTGCCGCGAGGCGAGACGCGCGTCGTCGCGATCAGGGGGGCCTCGGCCCGGCCCGTCGCCGGGAGCAACGAGCTGACGATCCACTTCACCGGCATCGCGAAAGGGACCGTCGACCCGTCGGCCGAGATCGAGTGGGTCCACTTCGGCGTGGGCGAGCCCGACCCGCTCTACGCGGCGCCGACGCGACGCGACTCGTGGGTCAGTCGCACCTTCGCCGGTCAACCAGGGCGCGCGCTCTCGCTGCGCGGCCCGGGCTTCGCGCGCTGCGAAGGATGGCTGCCGAGCGGGAGCGTCGTGGAGACGCGCGCGACGCTGGAGGGGCCCGGCGCTGCGGACGCCGAGATCCGCGTCGTGCGCGATCGAGTGCCGCCGACGGTCATCGGCACGATGCACCTCGACTCGACGGACACGAGCACGCGCGTGCACTCCTGGCCCGTCGGAGACATCGGGCTCGCCGGGACGCTCGGCGCCATCGAGCTCTCCGTCGTGCGCGCGGCGAAGGGAGCTCGCGTGCTGTTCGGAGAGCCGCGCGTCGTCGCGCCCCCGGTTCTCACGGACGCCGTCCGCCCGGCGCAGGCGGTCGCGACTCCTGCGACCGGAGTGGTGCTGGTCGTGATGAGCCAGCTCGGCCCGCGCTCGCTTGCCCCGTACGGAGGAGCGCTCGACACGCCGGCGATCACCGCGCTCGCCTCGTCTGGCCTCGTGTTCGATGCGAGCCGCGCGACGACGGGGGTCGCGAGCGGCGCCGTCGGCTCGATGCTCACGGGCCTGACGGCGCGCGACCTCGGGCTCATCGACGGCGACTCTCGCCTCCCGGCGGCAGTGACGACACTCGCCGACGCCGTGAGGCAAGCCGGCATCGCGAGCGCGTTCTTCACCGCGAACCCGATGACATCGTCGGCATTCGGATTCGAGCGAGGGTGGTCGCACTTCGAGGCGCACGGCCCGACCGAGGACGGGCCCGCGACGCGTGTGTTCGACGCTGCGGTCACGTGGCTCGACGAGAACAAGAAGCGCCCGTTCTTCCTCGTCATCCACGCTCGCGGCGGCCATCCCCCGTGGGATGTCTCGCTCGAACGCATCAAGGCGCTCCCTCCCGAGGGCTACACGGGCGGCCTCGACGCGCGTCACGCGGGCGAGCTGCTCGGCCGGTCGCTGAAGACGCCAGGCTCCTACCACTTCGACGACGCCGATCGCGCGCGCGCGGGCGCGCTCTACGGTGCGGCGATGGAGGCCGAGGATGCGGGCCTCGATCGTGTCGTCCACGCGCTCAAGGCGGCGGGGGTGTTCGACAGCACGACGGTCATCGTGACGAGCGACGTCGGTCTGAACGACACCGCGCGGGTGCCGTTCGCGGAGTCCGAGTCCCTCGACGAGGCCGCGCTCGCGACGCCGCTCATCGCGCAATGGGCCCACGATCCGCCGCGAGGCACCCACGTCGCGCCCGCGGTGAGCGGCGAGGACATCGCCATGACGATCCTCGTCGCGTTCGGGCTCCCGGCGCCCGGCACGTTCCACGGCAAGGACCTCCATGCCCTCGCGGAGGACGCTGCATCGAGCCCGACCCGCCCGCTCCTCGCGATGGATCAGGATCGCTTCGCGCTGAGGTGGGGCCCGTTCGTCACGAGCGGCGCACGGGATCACGAGACCAAGCTCTGCGACATCTCGCTCGAGGCCGCCTGCGTGACCGATGTCCGCGAGAGCTACCCGCTCGTGTCACGCCTGCTCCACGGGACCCTCTTCAGCGACCTCGTCGTCGCGAAGCCCTCCTTCGCTCGCGAGCCCGCGTCCCTCGACGCGGCGACCCAGGCGGCGCTCAAGATGTGGGGGCGGTAGCGAGCCTGCGGAGTCGCCCGCGTGAGAATTCTCACTTGGTTTGGAATCATCGCGGCGCCGGGATACTCTCGAGCGGCACCCGAATGGCACAAGCACCCGTGACACGCTTCGACGACCTGCTGCTCGACGCCGTTACCGCAATCCAGGCGATGACGCGGCGCGGGAAGGGCTGGGACGAGGCTCCACCGGAGGAGAAGGGACAAGTGACCGAGCTCGGGCGCGGCCTCGCGGGCGAGCGCCGGTACGCAAAGCAGGTCGCGGACGAAGCGCTGGTCGCGAGCATCGACGCGCTCAAGGTGTCCGCCGAGGCTCAGCTGCGCATGCTCGGGGGTCGCACGACTCCGGGCGACGAGGAGCTCGCGGCACGTCTCGACGCGGACGTGGCCGCGTACAAGACTGCTGCGCACGCCAAGGACGAGCCCCCGCTCCTCGCTTGACGTCACGTCGCCCTGTCGTCATACGGTGCGCTGTGACGTCCCCTCCCTCCTCTCCTCCCGCCTCGCAGCGGTCTGCCACCGTCACGCGCCTCCTGAAGGCCGTGAAACCAAGGTCGCCCGCGCGTACGTTCGAGGCCCCGGAGGTGTTCGGGGGCGACGCGATCGCAAGGATCGCCCGCGCGTTGCCGCTGGTCGAGCGCGCGTACGCCAACATCCGCTTCTCGATCCTCCGCCCGAAGCTGCTTTCGGTCATGGACCTGCTCCTGCCCGACGAGGGGAGAATCCTCGACGTCGGCTGCGGCTTCGGGCTCTTCGCGTCGTACTTCGGGCAGATGCAGCCGCGACGCCGCATCCTCGGCGTCGACCCGAACGCGCGCAGGATCAAGCTCGCCGGGCATGTCGCGGAGGCGGTGGGCCTCGTCGGTCCGGATGCGCCGACCTTCCACGTCGGTGACGTGCGCGACGCCGAGCTCGTAGGGCCGTTCGCCGGGATCTACGTGCTCGACGTGATGCACCACATCCCCATGGCACATCAGGTGTCGGTGCTCGAGCGCCTCCGGGATCTCCTCCTCCCTGGCGGCGTTCTCGTCATCAAGGACATCACGACCGAGCCGCACTACCAGCTCCTCTTCACGAAGCTCCTCGACCGCGTCATGGTCGGGATGGACGAAGAGCTCGCGTATCGTCACCACCGCGACTGGGGTGAGCTCCTCGCGACGCTCGGCTTCAAGGTACGCATGGTGCGCGTGCCGGACGTGCTCCCATACCCGCACGTCGTGATCGCCGCCACCAAGATCTAGACGCCGCGCTGCTTCGAGCGGGAGGCCTGGAGTCGTGAGACGCCAGAGTTCTAACTGTGGTGGAGGATCTGTCCCGCTCCGCCCACGAGCCAGACGTCGCCGGGGCTGCTGCCGCTCACGGCGCTGAAGTACTCCGAGTCCGTGCTCGACGCCGAGAAGCTCGTCCCGTCCCAGTGCACGAGCGTCGGTTCGTTCGAGTCGTCGACGTTCGCGGCCACGATCCAAACGTCGTCGGTGCTCGTCCCCCAGATCGAGAAGCTCCCGTCCCCGCCCGATAGCGGCGAGGTGACGAGCGCGAGCCCGCTCGCGTTCCCGCGCAGGACGCCGCCGGACTGATCGAGGATCCAGACGTCGTCGGGGCCGCTCGCCCACACTCCCTCGAGGTTGTTCGAGTCCATCGCGACGATGCCCGTCCAGGCGGAGCCGTCCCAGTGCTCGATCGTGTCGTCGATGCCGACAGCCCAGACATCGGCAGGGTCGATCGCCCAGACCGCGAGGAGCTCCGAATCGCCCGAGTCTCCGGCGCCCGGAGGCACGGTGAGAACCGACGTCCACGCAGCGCCATCCCAGTGCACGACGACACCGCCCATCCCCGCGAAGCCGGCGCCCCACACGTCGTTCGAACCCGTCCCCGAGAGCGCGGCGATGTATACGAGCGGCGGTAGCGCTACCTCGCTCCAGACGTTCCCGTCCCAGTGCAGCGCGAACGCGCCCATCGCGGTGCCGGCTGCCCAGACATCGGCGGGACCGCTCCCCCAGACCGCCGAGAGCGCTCCGTTCAGGCTCGTGACCGAGGCAGGGAGGCTCGCAGGGGACCAGGTCGTCCCGTTCCAGTGGAGGATCGTCGCCGTCGTCGTCGCGTTGCTCGTCTCGGTCCCGCCCACGGCCCACGCGTCGTCAGGTGCATCAGCCCAGACCGCCGCGAGGTCCGCGTCGCTCCCGCTCGTCTGGCTCGCGAGCGCCGCGCCAGTGCCGGTCGCGACCGTGCCGTCGCTCCCCACCGCCCACAGCACGTCGCCTCCGCCGCCCGTCGTCGGCGCGATCCACAGCCCTGCCGGTCCCCCTTCGGGGAGCACGCGTGAGAAGCCTCCGAGCGGCGACTCTGACCATGCCGTCCCGTCCCAGTGCTCCGCGATTGCGGAGGAGCCCGTCGCGTCGACCCCGACGACCCAGACGTCGCCTGCGCTGGTCCCGCGAATCGACGACAGGTTCATCGGCGCCTGGAGCGACGTCGACCACGCCGTCCCCTCCCAGTGTGCAACGAGGCTTCCGACCGCTCCGGTGCTGGCCACTGCCCAGACGTCGGACGCGCTGCGCCCCCAGATCGCCCCGACTCCTTGCGCGCCCGGGATGCTCACGGAGGTCCATGCGCTGCCGTCGAAGTGCAGCAGCGCGGTGGGCGTCGAGCCCTGCGAGACCCCGAACCAGACGTCGCTCGGCCCGCTGCTCCACACGCTCCCGACCTCGTTGAACGAGACGCTCTCTGGCAGCTCGACGAGCGACCACGCGCTCCCGTCGAAGTGGAGGATCGCCGCGTGCCCCGCGTTCTCGTCCGCGGTATTGTAGAACCCCACGGCCCAGACGTCCGAAGGCCCGCTCCCGCCGACGCCGTAGAGTGCAAGGTTTGCGTCCGACGAGTACGACGGCGACCACGTCGTGCCGTCCCAGTGCTCCACCCTGTCGTAGCCGACCGTCCAGACGTCGTCCGCGGCGTCGCCCCACACGCTCGAGTAGCCGACGAAGTCGTCGGTGACCGCCGCGCACCACGCGCTCCCGTTCCAGTGGATGATCGTCGGTCCTCCCGCCGCCCAGATGTCGCTCTCGCTGCTCCCCCAGACCCCCACGAGCGAGTTGCCCTGGGGGAGCGGGTTCTGCCAGCACCAGCCGCCGGTGCTGCAGATGGGGCACACCGTCGGTCCGCCGTCCGCGCCCGTCACGGTGCTCGTGCTCGTTCCTGTGGTCGTTCCTGCGCTCGTCCCCGAGCCGCAGCAGCTCGAGCTGCTGTTGCCCTCACTGCCGGTCGTCGTGGTCCCGAAGAAGATCTCGCTGCGCGCCCCGCATCCCGCCCCTGTCGCGAGGGCAACCGCGAGGCTCGTCAGCCACCAGTGTCCTCCTCGTCGGCCCACCTCGCGGATCCTATCCTGGTTCGGTCGGTCACATGTCCTAGGCAACCACGCGCTCCACGTAAGGAGATAAGATGGGCGCGTGGTCCTCAAGGCGTCCCTCACTCGACCCGGCGCTGCGCGCTCGCGCTCGGTGCGCCCGTCCGCGCTCCCGCCGGAGATGGAGCGAGACACAGACGTCGACGTGACGTCACCCGTAGCGGCGGCCGCGCGCATCGCCGAGCTCGAGGCGGCGCTGGCGCGAGAGACTCGCTTCGGACGTGCGCTCCGTGAGGTCGGGCTCGCGCTGGGGGCGACGAACGACCTCGACCCGCTGCTCGAGCTGATCCTCGCGAAGATCACCGAGGCGCTCGAGGCCGATCGCGCGACGCTCTACCTCCGCGACGAAGCCACCGACGAGCTCCTCTCGCAGATCGTGCAGGGGGACGAGGTTCGCACCATCCGCCTGCGCGTAGGGCAGGGCATCGCCGGCCAGGTGGCGGAGACGGGCAAGCCGCTCCGCATCGACGACGCGTACGCCGACCCGAGGTTCAACCCGGAGTGGGACGTGCTCACGGGCTACCGCACCGAGACCATCCTCGCCGCGCCGATGAAGAACCACGAGGGGCGGACGATCGGCGTCGTGCAGGTGCTCAACAAGCGCAGCGGCCCGTTCAGCGACGTCGACGGCGTCATCCTCGCGGCGCTCGCGACGCAAGCAGCGGTGTCGATCGACAACTCGATGCTGTTCATCTCGGTGCGGCAGAAGAACCAGGAGCTGCTCGTCATCCAGGAGAAGCTCGAGCGACGCGTCCGCGACCTCAAGCTCCTCTTCGACCTCGAGAGCTCGATGGGGCGCGCGTCGAGCCTCGACGAGATCTTGCTGGCGGTGCTCGGCGAGGCGATGCGCTCGTGCGAGGCGCGGGGGGCGGCGGTGGCGCTTCGCGATTCGGCGTCGGGAGAGCTCTATCTCCACCTGGTCGGCGAGCCGCCGCCGTCGAAGAAGAAGCACGCTGTCGGGCTCCGGCGCGTGCCGATGGTCGAGGGGCGCGGCGTCATCGGCTACGCGATGAAGCACGGCGTCATCGTTCGGGTCCGATCGCGCGAGAGCGGCCCTCTCCTGCCCGTCGAGGTGGAGGGCCTCTTCGGCTTCGACTCGCAGACCGCGCTCGCCGTGCCTCTCGACGGCGAGGAGGGGCAGGCGCTCGGAGGCATCGCGCTCTACGGCAAGCGTGGACGGGGCACCTTCACCGACGAGGACTCGGCGCTGTGCGTCCTCATCGCGGCCAACGCCTCGACCGCCATCCGCCTCCAGCTCGCCCGCGAGGTGCGCGACCACGAAGCGCGCCTGACGACGATCGGACGCCTCCTGTCTGGTGTCATCCACGACCTCAAGACGCCGCTCACGGTGATCGGCGGGTACGTGCAGCTGATGAAGGGGGCGTCTCAGGCCGAGAAGCGGGCCGAGTACGCCGAGAAGGTGCTCCGGCAGTTCGAGTACATCCAGACGATGCAGCGCGAGGTGCTCGAGTTCGCGCGCGGGCAGAAGACGATCCTCGTGCGCAAGGTGTACCTCCAGAAGTTCTGGGCGGACGTGAGGGAGCAGCTCGAGAAGACGCTCGCGTCGCGCGGTGTCGAGCTCGAGATCGACTTGCAGGATCGAGGGACGGCGCGCTTCGACGAGGGGAAGATGTACCGCCTCGTGCACAACCTGGCGCGCAACGCGATGGAAGCGATGGCGGAGACGAAGCGCGCGAAGTTCGTCATCACGGTGAAGCGCGGCGCGCACGACGCGCTCGTGGTCACGTTCGCGGACAACGGCCCGGGCATTCCCAAGGACATCGAGGACCGCCTCTTCCAGTCGTTCGCGACGAGCGGCAAGAAGGGGGGGACAGGGCTCGGCCTCGCGATCGTGAAGAAGATCGCGGAGGAGCACGGCGGGTCGATAGAGGTGCGCCCGACGAAGGTCGGGGCGACGTTCGTCCTGACGCTGCCCCAGCACGCGGTGGATCACATGCCGGAGGGTGCGTAGACGTTGTCGCGCTCGCCCGTCGTCGCAGGTGTCTCCGTCGTCACGTTCGCCGTCACCGCGGTCGTCGCCGTCGCGCACGCCGCAGGTCCGTTCCCGCCGTGGTCAGACGCGGCCGATATCCCCGTGCCGCGCTGGGCGAAGTCCGTCGCGCCTCACGGCGATGACGTCGCAGTGTTCCGCGGGCCGAGCCGCACGGACGGTCGGCGCGGGTCGCTCGACCTCGGGGCGAGACCGCCACTCTATGGCGCCCTGCGCGGCCCCGGGTGCGGTGGGCGCTGGCTCCAGATCGGCCCCGCTGCGTGGACGTGCGCCGACGATGTCGAGCTCGCGGCCGACGACCCGCCCGCATTCACCGCGCATCGGGTGCTTCCGCCGCGGTACACGGACGACGGGCTCGGCTTCCACTACGCGTTCGTCGGCCCCGACGGGGCGAGGGCCTTCCGCGATCTCCAGCACGCGGGAGAGGAGGCCGCCGAAGCCGACCTCGATCCCGGCTTCGCCGTGGCCGTCGTGGATGAGGGGGAGGCCCACGGCCAGAGGTGGGGGAAGACGCGGCATGGCAAGTGGATCGCGCTCACCGAGCTCTTCTCGGCCCGCCCCGTCACGCTCCACGGTGAGGCGTTCCGCGAAGGCGAGCCGATGGACGTCGGGTGGGTCATGCCCGAGCACGTGCCGACCTACGTCGACGCGAAGGGGAGCAAGACGGCGGGCGTGCGGATGCGCTTCGAGCTCGTGCACCGACGCGAGGAGGTCAAAGGGACGAGCGGCGTGATGGTGCGGATCAGCGATGACGGCGCGGACAAGCCCGAGTGGGTGCGCGCGCGAGACCTCGCGCACCCGACGACCGCGGCGCCGCCCGAGGAGGTGGGCGGCAAGGACGCAGCGGTCCGATGGATCGACGTCGAGCTCGCGACCGAGACGCTGGTCGCGTACGAGGGGACGCGCCCGGTGTACGCAGCTCTCGTGTCGACGGGAAGGGGCCCGCAGGGGAGCGAGACGGCGACGCCCAAGGGGGTGCACCGCATCTGGGTGAAGCTCCAGGCGAGCTCGATGGGGAACCTCGGCGACGAGGACGCCGAGACGCACTACTCGATCGAGGACGTTCCCTACGTCCAGTTCTTCGCGAAGGGGGTCGCCCTCCACGGCGCGTTCTGGCACCACAGCTTCGGCGCGGCGCACAGCCACGGATGCGTGAACCTCGCGCCCGTCGACGCCCGGTGGATCTTCGAGTTCACCGCCCCCGAGCTCCCGGCAGGTTGGAGCGCGGTGCTGCCTGCAGGGGCGACGGATCCGGGGACGGTCGTGAGGGTGAGGTAGGCCTCTCGGGAACGCAAACGCGTGAGACGCACCGGTCGATGCGCTACGGTCGGCACCCATGATCTCCGTCGTCAGCGCGGTCCGCGACCTCGGCCGCCTCCGCGAGATCTCCGCCGTCCTCGTGAGGCACGGCTTCGGTGAGGTCGTCGCGCGCGTCGGTCTCGGCGGCGGCAAGCCAAGAGGCAGCCTGCCGCCGCCTCCGCTGACGGCGCCCGCCGAGGGGCTCGACGTCCCGAGCTACGAGCACGCCGCGGGCGAAGACGAGAAGGCGCGCGTCTCTGGCGCCGAGAGAATGCGCCTCGCCCTGCAGGACCTCGGGCCGACCTTCATCAAGCTCGGGCAGATCCTCTCGACGCGTCAGGACGTCCTCCCCGAGACCGTGATCCTCGAGCTGAAGAAGCTGCAGGACAACGTCCCCGCCGTTCCCTTCGCCGACATCAAGCAAGTCGTCGAGGCCAACCTCGGCGCCCCTCTCGAGACCATCTACGACAGCTTCGAGGAGGCGCCGCTCGCGTCGGCGTCGATCGGTCAGGTGCACCGCGCCGTCCTCGCGACCGAGGCGGGCAAGCTAGACGTCGTCGTGAAGGTCCAGCGTCCCGGCGTCGCGAGCACGGTCGTCCGCGATCTCGAGATCCTCCACCTGCTCGCCGCTGCGCTGGAGCGCGCGATCCCGGAGACGCGCATCTACTCGCCCGTCGCGCTCGTGCAGCAGTTCGACCAGTCGATCACGAACGAGCTGAACTTCGTCATCGAGGCCGACAACTGCGACCGCTTCTCGCGCAACTTCACGGGGCACCCGCACGCCCGATTCCCTGCGGTCTACCGCCAGGCGTGCGCGAGGCAGGTGCTCACCGAAGAGCTCTTTCACGGCAAGAAGATCGATCGCGCCGTCGCCGACGGGGCGAGCGGCCCCGTGCTCGCGCGAGAGGCGGTCGGCATCATCATCAAGATGATCTTCGAGGACGGCTTCTTTCACGCCGACCCGCACCCCGGGAACATCATCATCCTCGGGCCTTCCGAGGCGCCCGTCTTCGGCCTCATCGACGTCGGGATGGTCGGCAGGCTCAGCCCCGAGCTCCGCGACCTGACGCTCGACCTGATGGTCGCGGCCGTTCGCAAGGACAGCTATGCCGTCGCGGACGCGCTCTACGCCATCGGCCGGCCGACGAAGAAGGTCGACATGCGCGCGTACCGCGGCGAGGCCTCGCTCCTCGCCGAGAAGTACCTGGGGCGACCGCTCAAGGAGATGGACTTCTCGTCCTTGATTCGCGACCTCGTGAAGACGGCGCTCAAGTACGGCATCGAGATCCCCAGCGACTTCATGCTCGTCGGCAAGGCGATGATGACCATCGAGGGGATCGGCAAGAGCGTCGACCCGGACCTCGACATCTACGGGGTCGCGAGCCCGAAGCTCCTCGAGCTCGTGAAGAAGCGCTACTCGCCGGAGCGCCTGGGCAACGAGCTGTGGAGGACCGTCGATCAGCTCTCCAAGGCGGGCATCGACATGCCGATGCAGGTGCGAGAGGTCCTCGACGACCTGCGCCTCGGGCGCCTCTCGGTCCGAACGATCGACCCGGAGCTCCCGCGAACGGCGGACCGCCTCGGGCGCCGGCTCTACACGGGGCTCATCGTGGCGAGCCTCATCGGGTCAGGGACGGTGCTCCTCCAGGGGGGCGTCCACCACGTCGTCGCCATCGTGATGCTGACGCTCGCCGCGCTGATCTGGGTCGGGCAAGTGCTGCGCGACCTGCAGCGCAAGCTCAGTCGGCGTTAGACGCCGGGCAGCGTCGACATTGTTGCCCACAGCCGCGGGTGTAAACCCGCGACGGAGATGGCGCCGTGAGAATTCGAGACAGCAAAAGAAAGCGCCCGACGCCGCTTCGTCAGCGACGTGGGCGCTCGCAGGAATCCGTCTCGCTCGTGAGAGCGGGACGTGACTCAGCTCACTGGAACTTGTTCTGGAGGAAGAACGCGATGACGAACGACAGGAGCACCAGCGACTCGATGAGCGCCAGGCCGAGGATCATCGGCGTCTGGATGCGCGGGGCGGCGCCGGGGTTACGGGAGATGCCTTCGAGGGCGGCTGCGGCTGCGCGGCCCTGGCCGAGCGTCCCGCCGAGCACGCCGAGACCGATGGCGAAGCCGGCTCCGATCATGGCCCCCGTCCGCACGTCGAACTCGTTGGCGCCAGCTTTCGCGGCTGCCGCGCCGAAGGGCTGCGCGAACGCGGACGTGGACAGGAAGGTGACGACGGAGGCTAGGGTCGTCATCAGACCCAGCTTCTTCGGGGTGGACATCAGAGAGGCTCCTTCTCGGGTTGTGCGCAGGGCGTCCGTGACGACCAGCGCGGCGTGGCTTTAGACCGTTTCGTGTAGCAAGGCTAGAGAGATCAGACGGGGCGCTTTGCGTGCGCTCCGCACGCGCCGTACGTCAGTGTGCGGCGGCCGCCGTGCCGTGCGCGTGATCGTCGTGCTGCTTGTCGTGCTGCTTGTCGTGCTGCTTGTCGTGACCGGGCGCGTCGTGCTCCTCGTGCTCGGTTGCTAGGGTGATGTAGATCGACGTCAAGAGGCAGAAGACGAGGACCTGCACGACGCAGACGAGCGTCCCCAGCATCAGGATGGGGATCGGCAGGAACAGCGCGAACATCCCGAGCGCGATCGTCGCGAGCAGGTGGTCGACGGCCATGTTGAGCATCAGCCGAATCGACAGGGTGATCGGGCGGATGATGAGGGAGAGGACCTCGATCGGGAAGATCAGAGGCGCGAGCCACCAGACCGGCCCCGCGAGGTGCTTGAAGTAGCCGAGCCCGTTCTCCTTGATGCCGTAATAGTTGAACGACAGGAAGACGACCGCGGCGCAGCCCACCGTGATGTTCAGGGAGGAGGTCGGCGGGATGAAGCCCGGGATGAGGCCGATGATGTTGGAGAAGAAGATGAAGAGCGCCAGCGTCCCCACGACCGGGAAATACCGCTTCGCGCGCTTCGCCCCCATCATGTCCTTCATGAGGTCGTAGAAATACCCGACGAACACCTCCATGAAGGTGCGGAGGCTCAGCTTGTCGTCCGGGATGACCGCCTGGTCGAGGTTCTCGATCTGGCCGCGCGTGAGGAACGCGAGGACGAGCACGCCGACGAGCACGAAGAGGCTCGACACGATCGGCTCGGCCGCGTGGGCCGTCACGGGCTTGTGGAACGCCGTGTGCCCGAGGTTCTCCATGTTCTGCCCGAGGGCGGGGAACATCGCGATGAGGTAGCTGAAGAAGGAGGTGTGCTCGGGCATTGGGGGTGTCGGGGCGGTCCTGGTTAGCTTTCGCGGGGGCCCGTCTTGTCGCTCACGACGGCTCCGATGGCAATCCCGATCGGCAGGGCCCCGTATCCGACCACGAGCGGTATAGGGTCGACCAGGTGGCGCGTCATCAGCAGCCAGAGCCCGCCGAAGAGAACCATGATCTTTCCGAGGGCGATGACCCCCCAGACGAAGCCCGCGTTCTTCCGGGCGTCCTCGAAGGGGGTGGCGAAGCTTCCGACGATGCGGGTGAGCACATAAAGGTTCGAAAGAGCGATCATCGCGCCCATCGCGACCGACAGGGCGGCCACCTCCCCCGAGGGAATCGCGCCACCCGTCAGCAGCACGCCGCAGATGCCGACCGCGATGAAGGTCGTCACGAGCCGACGGTCGCCCAGCTTTTCGCTCAGACTCATGGCTCCTCCCCTCTCTTTCGCTTCTGCTCGTCTTCCTCGGCCTTCTCGGCCCGCTCGACGTCGCGCGCCATCGTCTGGCTCGCCTTCCAGATCGAGTAGAACCCGACGAAGACCCCGAGGAACGACCCGATCCCCGTCACCCACCCGTGCCCGTCCACGCGGGCGTCGAGCCAGCGGCCGCCGTAGTAGCCGAGGGCCATCGAGACGAGCAGCTCGATGCCGACGGTCCCGTACCGTCCGAGGTCTCGCAAGGGGTGCATCGCGGCGGAGCTTGGCACGAAACGCCGGGGCCCTAGAATAGAGACGACTGCATGGACACGTCGCTCCCTCTCCCCCAACGAATGCGCGCGTCGGTCCTCCCGGCGCTCTACACGCTGAAGCAGCGGAGCACCGCCGCGTTCCTCGGGCCCGCCGCGGGGCTCTGGCACGCGTTCATGGGGCGGCGCGCGCACGAACGACACAGCGACGCGAAGCTGCTCGCCGTGATCGACCGGCTTCACGAGGAAGCGCTCGCGCTCGACTACGCCAACGCCGAGGCGGACCTCTACCCGAGGAGCCTCGTCCTCCCTCTGCCGGGCTGGCACGACGTGAGGTTCCTCCCGCGGGCCCTCCTCGACATGCCGCGGATCTATTTCCGGAAGCAGAAGAACGACTTCCACGTCGATGCCCCGCCCGACGCACGCGCCGAGACCTTCCCCGACTATTACCTGCGCACCTTCCACTGGCAGACCGATGGGTGGATGAGCGCGCACTCCGCGAAGGTCTACGAGCTGCAGGTCGAGTTCCTCTTCTTCGGCACGATGGACGTGATGCGTCGTCGTGGGCTGGCGGCGCTCGTTCGGGCGCTGGGTGGGGACCGAAGGAGGATGCAGGTGCGCGTCCTCGACGTCGCCTGCGGGACCGGTCGCTTCCTCGAGCAGGCCCATGCGGCGCTCCCGTACGCGAAGCTCGAGGGGCTCGATCTCAGCCCGTACTACGTCGAGCGAGCGCGCGACCGGATCGGCGAGGACGCGCGCGTGCAGGTCCGTGTCGGCAACGCCGAGGCGATCGGCGGCGACGACGGGGTCTATGACGCGGTGACGTGCGGCTTTCTCTTCCACGAACTCCCGAAGGACGCGCGGCGCCGGGTCGCGCGAGAGCTCTATCGAGTGCTCGAGCCGGGCGGCGTGCTCGTCGCGCAGGACTCGATGCAGCGGATGGACCCGAACGGCCGCGACCTCGAGGTGTTCCTCGACTGGTTCCCGTCGGCGTACCACGAGCCCTATTACAAGGGGTACACGCAGGACGATCTCGGCGCTCTCCTCGCGGAGACAGGCTTCGAGCGCGTCGCGGAGGAGCACGTGCTGTTCTCGAAGATCGTGGTCGCGCGGAAGCCTCTGTCGTCGGGCTGAGCTCCGGCGAGTCCGCGCTCGGGATGACGCGAGCGACGCCAGCGCGCTTCGAGTAGACTGCGCGGCGGATGCGATTCCCCGCGCACAGAAGCCTCTTGCGTGACACACGCGGGGCGACGATGACCGAGTACGCGCTCATCCTCTTCCTCGTGCTCGTCGTGGCGGGAGCAGGGTTCAAGCTGTTCGGTCAGAAGCTCGAGTCCGGCATGGGGAAGACGACGAGCAACCTCGAGGTGCAGAACGACCAGTCACCCCCGTCGAGCGCCGCGACCGGTGGCGGTGGCGAGGTGACGACCACGCACGGTGCCGCGGGAGGCGGCGGCGGAGGAGGAGGGGGCGGAGGCGGCTTCGGCGGCGCGCGTGAGGCCACGAAGGAGCACGAAGGCTCGACGCTGCCGAAGTTCGCGCTCGTCGCGCTCGGGATCGTCGGAGGTGCTGCGGCTTTCTTCGCCGCGATGAAGGGGAAGAACGCGCGATAGCGCGTCACCGACGGGCTCAGACGGTCGAGGCATAGCGTATCCCTGCGCGGGACAGCTCATCCCCTCCGAGACATCACGACCCGCCCGGTGGCGCAGGGTACTGACGGTCGATGTAGCAGAGACCCTGCGAGTTCAAGTGCCCCTGGGTCGACTGCGTGTAGCGAATGAAGTCGTAGTAGTCGCGAATGGCCTTCGTCGGGTCGGTCTCCCGCGGGTTCACGGGGACGTTGAGCGTGCTGAAGGACATCTGACCGTTGCCCGGCGGCGTGTAGTTCGAGCCGGAGCAGTTGCGCCACGGGATCGGCGTCCCCTGGTGGTCGGTGAAGCCGTGGAACCCGACCCCGCGGAAGTCCTCCAGGTGCGACTCGATGAGGCCGCCGTCCGCGGGCGGGGCGACCCCCACGTACTGCGCGGCGATCTGGTCCCAGTGCACGGGTGTGTCCTCGGCGAAGCTCTCCCAGAACGGGTGATCCATGTGAACCGTCACCTGCGCGACCGCCGACCCGCTCATCGAGATCTGGACGCCGCGAGGGCTCTCTTCGCCGCCGACTCCCATCCCCATCGCGGTGTAGTTCTGGCAGTTCACGTAGTTCGTCGGAGTCGAGAACGCGAAGCGGAAGTTCATTCCCGCGATCGGCTCGCCCGCGAAGTCGTAGCCGCCGTCGGACGAGTACGTCGGGACGCCGGAGCCCGGCCCGCCGTCGACGTGAATCAGCTCGGCACGCGGCCCAGGGCCCGCGTTCGTCTGCGTGCAAGGGTAGGGGTTGCTCGGGTCGTTCCCCTTCCAGACCGCATGGCCTCGGTAGTAAACGCTCGCCCCCTCTGCGACCATGTATGCGTAGTCCGCAGCCTCGCTCGGGTCGAGGTTCACGTTGTACGCGTCGTAGCCGGCCACCTTGCCTGTGTATCCGGCGACCGGCCCGGCAGGGATCGTGCTGAAGCCGAAGCCGTAGGTGAGCGTCGGGTCGAAGGCGGCGCCGCCGTTGTCGTTCTGATTGGTGAGGACACCGAGCGCGGTCGCCTCTTCGGGATAGCCTGCCTGCCCGACGATGATCCCGGCCTTGTGAAGGTCGACGACGAAGGGGCCGTCGACGTGAGCGATCTGGGGCCCGTGGAGGCTCTGGTTCGTGCCGCTCAGGTTCGGGTCGGACCAGAGGACGATCTGGTCGATCACGACGATGTACGCCTCGATCTGGAACTCCCAGCCGTCGAACATGTACGTGTCCGCCGTGAAGCTGCCGGGAGGGAAGGGGTAACCCGTGATCGCGTTCGACTCGCCCGAGATGGTCACGTAGATCGCGCCCGGGCCGGGGTCGGCGGGGCCGTTCACCGGGAACGTCTTGAGCGCCACTCCCCCGTCGCCGGGGATGATGGCGGAGCGCGCGTCGGGGCCGGCGTCGACGGGACCTGCGTCCGCGAGACCACTGCCGACGTCCGTGCAGGCCCCGAACAGGGAGGTCGCGCACCAGGCGGCACCCGTCAGCGCGAACGCGGCGCCGAGGAGGCGTACGGGCCTGGCCTTTCCCGAGTACGCGCCGCTCATGGTGTCGTGTACGTGACGCCGTACGCCGCGGAGCCACCCCCCTGGATTGCAGAGAAGAAGTTCGGCGCGGCGGACACGGCGGTATTCGAAGGATAGTTCGTGTCGGGAATGCAGAACGCCGCGATGCACTGGTTGTCGCCCGTGTTGCAGACGAAGCCCCCGCTGCACGCGCCCATCGCGTCGCACGCTTGACCGTTCTCGTACGTCGCATTGGCGTCGGGATCGGCCTGACAGTCCTGCGTGTCCCACGCCTCGAGACCGCTGGCGAAGTCGATGTTGCTCGTGAGCAGCCACTGGCGCGGGTCGACCGTCACGTTGAGCGTGCCCCCCCGGTAAAAGCCGAGCCCCCGCGCGAGATCGAGCGCCAGGATGCGCTGCTTGCAGATGGGGTATTGCCCCGGCAGCCCCGGCGCCGACGATTGCTGGAGGCGCGCGCCCGCCCCCTCGAGCACTCCGTTGATGGTGACGATCGCGGCGAACGAGAACGGCTTCATGTCCGACAGCCGGGTCGCGACCCCGAGGAGATCGACGATGTGCACGCCGAGGTTCGCCGTCGCGTTGACGTCTCCGTTCGTGAGCCAGATGTCCCAGCTCAGCGCGGTGTCGGCCGAGCCGTTGCCGGGGGTGGTGAAAGCCTGCGGCTGCGGAGAGAGGAGGTCGAGCTCGAGCCCACCAGGCACCTGCGCGGCGTAGATGTCGGGCGTGATGCAGGTGGGGGTGTCGAAGCCGGTCGAGGGGGGAGACTCATCGAAGTACAGCGCGCCGAGGTACATCGATGCGCGCGTCAGCGTGACGCTGTATGCCGGGTTCCCGCTCTCGTCGTACGTGGTGAACGGCTCCGACGCGCCCTTGACTCCCGCGGCGCTGGCCGAGAAGGTGATCAGCTGATCGCCTGTCGTGCCGTTGCAGGCGACGGCGGCGACGAGGCCGGTCGCGAGGCTGGCTGCCGCGAGCCTGCGCTTCATGTGCCCGGGGGTCATGTTCCACCCAGCGTCGCAGAGAGCGACAGCATGATCTGACGAGGAGCTCCCGCGGTGAACGAGCGCTCTGGGGCGAGCGTGGGCTCGGCGGGCCTCCCGGGGCAGCCGCTGCCGGGCGCGCAGAACGAAGACGCGTAGTTGTACTCGCCGAGCTTGTACTGGGAGTTGAAGAGGTTCTGCCCGGAGAGGCGCAGATTGAAGACGCTCCATCCGAGACCGACGGACGCGTCGGAGACGAACGTGATGTCGCTCACGTCGCCGTACGGCAGCGGGCGGCGACCGACGTAGCTGACTCCGTAACCGATGATCCCCTTGATCGGCAGCTCGGCGAGCTTCCACGGGAGCGCGTGGAAGAACGCGGCGTCGCCGCGAAGGACGAGATCGGGCACATAAGGAACGAGCAGCCCGCAGTAAGGAGCGCAGAGGCCGGAGCTGTCGAAGACCGCCTTCACGACGGTCGCGTTCGCCGCGATGTCGAGGAAGCTCCCGAGGAGTCGCATCGACCCCGACCAGCCCGTGCGCGTCGACCCCGACGAGAGTGTCGAACGGCCCGCGGTGGGGTCGAAGATCAGGTCCTGATCGACGTGCGTGTTGAAGAAGACCGACTTCGCCGTGAGGCTCATCGTGTCGCTGAGGTCGTTGGCATACGAGACGCCGAGGTCCTCCGACTCGACGGTCACGAACGGCGTGGCCAACCCCTGGGCCACGTCGCTCGGGTCGACGGACCGGACGCCGTTACCGATGCTCGCGCTCAGCTCGAAGTGCTGAAACGGACCGACGACGAGCGTGCCTCGCGGCATGATCGCGCCGCTGGCGGCGGTCGTTCGCTGGAAGGGCTCGCGGTACACGCCACTTGGAGACTGGCTCTGGCAAGAGAGGTCGATGTCCGGGACTGCGACGTTCGGCGTGCCGACCTGCGTCACCGCGCAGTTGTTGAGGACGTCGAACAGGAACGTGTCGGCGCGGACACCGCCCCGCAGCCCGAGCCACGGCAAGATATGAACGTTGCCATCCACATAGACGCCGATGTCGCCGAGCGTCGAGGTGTAGTCGGCGTCGGTCTTGTACGGTGTGTCGGTTCCCCCCGCGAGGATCCGGTACTGCTGCGAGGTCGTCTGGTCGAGGCGAGCGTAATAGCCCCCTTCGAGCTCCTGCCTGAGACCGAGCGCCGTCCCGTGCCATCGGGCGAACCCGCGCCCGCCGGCCGTGACCTCGGAGAACTGGAGATCAATCATGTCTCCGCGCTGGCCGTGCAGCACCTGATTGGCCTGCTGCGTGTCCTGGATGAAGCCGGTGTCGTCCTCGAGGAGCCGCATCGTGCGGTCGATGAGGAAGACCTGCTGCGAAACATCGATGTTCGGGTATCGCGCCTCGTACGTCGCCGAGACCGAAACACGGCTCGCCTCGTTGCCCGTCTGGTACGGGTCCTCCGTGCCGTAGAAGCCGACCGTCCCGCGGGCCACGTCGTCGTTTCGCACGATGCCGGCGCTGTTGTACTCGGTGAAGTATGCGGTCGCGTTCAGGCGGAGCGTGCTCTTCTCGCCGACTCGTAGCTCGTACTGCCCGATCGCCGTCCCCCGCTTCGCCTGACGGTTCACGCCGAAGCCGTCCGTCGTGTAAAACTCGGCGCCGGCGAACGTGCCGCTCGGGGCCGCCTTCGGGCCCCAGAGCAAGAGGAGGCGCTGCGTATTGAAGCTGCCGGTCTCGAACTTGGTGGTGAGCCCGCGCTGGTCGAGCCCGAGCTGGTAGTCCGCACTCCCGGCGACCGCGAAGTTCCCCTGCTGCGGGGCGTAGGGCCCCTCGAGAACGCGCACCGAGCGAATGAGCTCCGGGATGATGAAGTGCGTGTCTGCGTACCCGTTGCCGTGATAGTTGCCGGCGTCGTTGATGGGCACGCCGTCGACCGTGAACTCGAGGTCTTGCCCCTCGTGCGCGTCGAAGCCTCGGAGGAACACCTGCTCCGCGTGCCCCGAGCCCCCTTCGTTCGTGAGGAGGAAGCCGGGCGCCAGCTTGAGCGCGTCGGCGGCGTTGGCCCGAGGGACGGCCTGGAGCTGGCCGACGGTGATCTCGTAGTCGGAGGTGCCGTGCGGACGAGGCTGGATGTGACCGATGACGGTGACCTCCGTGGGCGGCGGCTCCGCAGGTGACGTCGACGGCGGCGCAGCGGGCGCGACCGCGAGAGGTGCCGGCTTGGGAGCGGGGCTGGTCGGCGCGATGGCCGGAATCGCCGGCGGCGGCGGAGGAGGGATCGGCGCCTCGAAGTGGAAGCGGATGTGGATGTGACTCTCGATCGGGCGAGCCCCGCGCATCGCGGGGGTGAACGTCCACTGCTTGGCAGCCTCGATCGCCGCCGCGTCGAGCGCGGCCCCCTTCGACTCGACGACGTCGGCGTGGTCGACGACGCCCGTCGAGGAGATCGTCAGCGCGAGCACGACGTCCCCCTCCGCGCCGCCCGCCGCCGGCCCCTCGGGGTATGCGGGCTGAACCCGATGGATCGGGCTCGGGGGGGTGAGCGCCGGAGCCTGCGCCAGCGCGACTCGCGCGACCGACATCGCGAGCGAGACTGCCAGCGTGAAGCCATGGCGCGTGCGCTTCATCGAATCACCCCGCCACCAACACTTCAGTGGTTCGTGGATTATTCAATTCAATCAAGTAGATAAGCGGCCTCACCGGACTGCATATACGCCATTGCCGAGGATGCGCAATGACGACGACGCCGGCCGCCGTCGATTGCGGATTGATGCAACTGTCGAGGGTCACGAGCGTTCGCGCTTACCGCTGCCTCTGTCCTTCCACATCAGCGCGGCGGGGAGCACGAGCACGGCGGCGAGGAGACACGTGACCTCTCCCAGCACTGCGGCGACGCCGAGGCTCCGCACGGCGAAGTTCACCGAGCTCACGAGCGCCAGGTAGCCGAGCGTCGTGGTGAGGCTACAGAGGACGACGGCACCTCCCGTTTGCCGCACGGTGTGAAGCACGCCCCCCTTCCCCTCGATGACGTAGCGCTGGACGATGTTGACCGCGTAGTCGACGCCGATTCCGAACGTGATCGGGAGGGCGATGAAGTTGAGGAAGTTAAGCCGCACGTGGAGGAGCGCGAACAGGCCGCCGAGCCAGCCGATGCCGACCAGGAGCGCGAAGAGCACGAGCAGCGCGGCTCGGCGCGCGCGGAAGGCGATGAGGACGACGAGCGTCGTCGAGAGGAAGGAGAAGCTGACCGACGGGGGGATCGCGGCGATCACCGCGGCCCACATGTCCGCATAGATGACGGCGCGCCCGGAGCCGAGGATGGTGCTCCCGTCAGGCAAGCGTGACTCGCGGTAGGCGTCCGCCCATCGGAAGAGGTAATGCGCGTCCTCGGGCGCGTTCGCGTCGATCGGGCTGATGTAGACGATGCGGCCGCGCGTCCCGTCGACCTCCGTGAAGGCGCGGGCGACGTCGGCGGGAAGGTCTGGCTCGAGGAACGGCACGAGGTCGTCCGGCGGCAGGTGGTCCTGGATCTTGGCCCAGTCCGTGTCGGAAACGAAGTTGCACGCGCGGGCGCGCAGCACCTTCGCCTTGATCGCGCGGAGGATCGGGATCTTCTCGGCCTGCTGTCCGGGGACGAAGTCTTCGAGCGCGTGGATGTCGTCGAACGGTTTCAGCCCCACGGGCGCGGCGTCGCGGCGCGCGTAGAGGACCTTCCGGAGCATGGGGATCTGCTCCTTGCGATCGACGAGGATCGCCATCCCCTCGGCCCCGATGTATCCGGTGATGTCGACCGCGAGCTCCTTGTCTCTGAGCTCCTCAGGGCGGAGGCGGCGGTCGTTCCGCATGTTCTTCATGTCGTACTCGATCGGGTCCGTCCGGATGTACCGGACGAGGAGGCCCGCGCCGCCGATGGCGAGAGCGACGCCGACGATGACGACGACGCGTGGCATGCGGTCGATGACCCACGCAAAGGGGAGGCCGAAGGTGCGCGCCCACGCCTCGCGCACGCGCTTCCACAGCGAGGCGACGGAGCTGGCGGGGCCGGACACGTCGTCCCCGATGAACTTGAGCGGGCTCACGCGCTCGGCGACGACGAGGATGGCGGGCATCGTCCAGTAGGTAGCGATCCAGCAGAGGAGCATCCCGACCGCGCCGATGAGCCCGAAGTCCCGGAAGCCGCGGAACTCGGTGATCGTCAGCGACGCGTACGCTGCCGACGCCGCGACGCAGGCCGTGAGCGTCGCGAGCCACGTGTCCTCGTGGGTGAGACGGATCGCCTGCTCGAGCGGCACGCCGTCGCGCCGTGCCTCGAGGTAGCGGGCCATGTAGATCACGCCCGCGTTGATCCCGTTGCCCGCGATGATCGTGAAGAGGAAGCCGGTCGCGAGGTTCAGGAACCCGATCGTCAGCTGCGTGAAGCCGAAGCTCCACGACACGCCGACGAGGATCGTGAGGAGCATCGTCACGAGCGCGCGGACGCGCAGGTAATAGAAGAAGACGACGATCGCGATGAGCACGATGCCCGTCAGGCCGACGCGCGTGAGGTCCTCGTTCACGACGCCGAGCTCGGCGACCCCCGTCCAGAGATCGCCGGACATCCCGTAGTGGATGGGCGGGCTAGCCGCTTCGAGGTGCGCGTCGGTGAGCACCTCCTGCACGCGCCGGATCGCCTCGCGCCCGGGGCCGAGATCCGTGCCGAGCACCTTCGAGCGGATGGCCACCACGACGACGCGCTGGTCCTTCGACTCGTAGTAGCCATTCGGGTACCGCCCGTCGGCGAGCCCGCCGAGGCCGAAGCGCTTCTCGACCGTGGCGGCGGTGATCTCGGGCGGCGGGGCCTCGCTCTCGTCGAGCAGGTTGCCGGTCGCCTTGCTCACCTCGTAGTCGAGCCGCTTCTGGATGTCGTCGCGCAGCTGGACGAGGTCTTCCTTCTTCGCGTAGAGGCCGGCGCGCGGCGTCAGGAAGTGGAAGGCGTCCTGCACGCCGTCTTCGACGCTGCCGACCCAGGGCGAGCCGAGCTTGGCGAGCGAGACGCAGAGGCTGTCGGCGGTGCGTCGCAGCGTGGCCTCCGCCTCGGCGGGTGTCCCCGTGTCGGCGTGGAGCACGATGAAGAGGGTGGAGACGCCGGACGTCTGCTTCGCGACGCGGTGAAGCTCGCGAACGCTGGGCCTGTTCTGCGGCAGCAGGTACTCGAAGCCAGGGTGGATCTCGAGCCGCAGCGTCAGCACGAGGCTGATGGCGGTGAGCAGCCCTGCGATCGCGAGGACCACCGCCGGCCGGCGGACTTGCAGGTCGACGAGGCGGTCGAGCCCGCGGCGGGCGAGGGGGAGAATCACCCCTCGTGTCTACGCATGGCAGGGCGCGAGGGACAAGTCTCTGCCGTGGGGACCGGGGCGTCCTGGCACATCGGCGGGCCGACGTCAGACAGAAAGAATGCGCTTTTTCCCAGCAAAAACCGAGGGTCCGGGCGGTATCGCTGCTCCGGATCGCTAAGGTCGAGCCTGCTGCCGGCGGTCGTCGATCAGCCTGCGAGAGCCTCCCGCCCGCGAAAAAAAGCCTCCTGACGCGGTTCCATTGCCGCTTTTTCGGTTGCGTTCACCCCCTGAACAGCCGTAGCTGTCAGCCGCTCACTACAGGAGATTCGATCATGGCGAAGCCCACTACGACGGTTAAGAAGAACAAGCCGCTCTCGAAGAGCGCAATCCTTCAGGCGGTCTCGGACGCGGTTGGCGAGGAAGTCTCGCGCAAGCACGTCAAGCAGGTCGTCGAGACGCTCGTGAGCGTCGCTCACAAGGAGCTCAAGAAGAGCGGGACGTTCGTGCTCCCGGGCTTCGCGAAGTTCGTCGTCGTGAAGAAGCCGGCGCGCCCCGCCCGCGAGGGGATCAACCCCTTCACGAAGGAGAAGCAGAAGTTCGCCGCGAAGCCGGCGAGCAAGGCCGTTCGCGCCCGCCCCGTGAAGGCGATCAAGGACGCGGTCGCCTGAGACCACGCGCCAGGGCAACCTGGCAATGCGGTGGACGAGCATCCGGGGCTTCGCTCCGGGTGCTCGTTTCATTTTGTCCGCGCTCGACTGGCACCTATCGCAGAGGTGGGGATTCCGGGAGCTCGATACCGAGCCAGGAGTCGTGAGGCCAGTCGTACCGTTCACGACATCATGGGTATTGCAAGTTGGCCTGTCGCGGGAAGCATCGGACGGTCGGCGGGGTTGGACTGCCGCTCACGAGGACGCACATGAACGAACCATTCGGATCCGGACGGATGCTGCGCGGGCTCGTCTTCATCGCCTGCTTGCCAGTCGCCTGCGCGCCTGCCGCAGCGCGTCCGCCGCAGGATCGCCCCGCGTCGGCCGTCACGGCGGCGCCGGCTCGATTCGATCTACGCAGTAGCGCGTGGGTGAACCTGCACAATATTCTGTACGGCTTCGCCCTCCGTGCGCACGGTCACGCGACGCGTGGCGGCGGCGGTGGACACGGCGGAAAGGACGGCCTCGAGACCCTCGACGAGGCGACCCTCTCTGCCGAGGATCGGGTGGCGTGGGACGACGCAGTCGCGTTCTATGCCTCGGCGTACGCAGAGCGCGAGGCGACGTTCGACGACGCGCTCGCGGACATCGCGAACAAGCTCGCTGCGCGCGACGGTAGCGACTCCCTCGCCGGTTCGGGCTTGCCTGCGGCGCTCGCGACGCACCTGGAGCGCGCGATGCTCGTCTACGAGAAGCGCTGGTGGCCAGCCGACGATCTCTCGAACCGCGCCTGGATCGCCGCGCTCGTACCGACGCTCGAGCGTTACGGTGGGGAAGTCTCGACGGAGCTCGCCCGCGCCTACGGGGTGACGTGGCCGAGCGAGCCGATGCGCGTCGACGTGGCTCATTATGTCTACTTTGCCGGCGCCTATACGACGCTGGGGCCCGCTCACATCACGCTGTCGTCTACCGACGATCGCAACCAGGGTGTGGGCGGGCTCGAGAGCCTCTTTCACGAAGCGTCGCACGTGGTGATCCGCCCGCTGCGAGACGCCTTCGCTCACGAGCTTTCGGCGCAGGGCAAGACGGCGAACGACCTCTGGCACGTAGTCCTGTTCTTCAGCACGGGCGACGCGGTGAGGCGCCAGGTCGAAGGGTATGTTCCGTACGCCTATCGCTTCGGGCTCTACGATGGGCGCTGGGCGCCTTATCGGCCACTGCTCGAGCGGCGCTGGGCGCCCTTCCTGGACGCGCGCCATGGCGCTCGCACCCGTGAGGATGCGGTACACGACGTGGTCGCCGGGCTCTGACGAGAATCCTCGTGCGCCGCGCAGACGCGTCAGGACGACGGCGGCGCTCATGATGCTGACTCCGGCCGTGTCACGACGAGAACCTGACGACCTCGTTGCCGCGCACCGAGAGACATCCGCGCCCCGAGCCTTTGGCCACATAGAGCTGGGCGTCCGCGAGCGCGAAGAGGGCGTCGGGGTCGGCAGCGTCCTCCGGCCAGGTCGCTCCGCCGATGCTGAGGGAGATCCCCTCGCGCAGCGCCTGCGTTCCGATGCGCATCGTGACGGCGACCAGCTCCTGCTTCGTCCCTTCGGGGAGCATCAGCACGAACTCGTCGCCGCCATAGCGCACCGGGACGTCGTGCTGCCGCAGCTTGTCCTGGAGGAGCGCTCCGACGCGACGGAGCACCAGATCGCCCTCCGCATGCCCGCGCGTATCGTTGACCTGCTTGAAGTGATCGAGATCGATCACGGCCATCGATATCGGTCTCTCCACGCGGGTGCACCGCGAGTACTCGACGACGAGGCGCTCCTCGAGCTCGCGACGGTTGTAGAGGCCGGTCAGCGGGTCGTGGCGCGCGAGCGACTCGACGCGACGGAGGAGCGAGCGCGTGTCCCACACGAGGCTGGTCGGGTCGACGAGCGCACGAAGGAACTCCACCTGGGCCGAGAGGATGGGCTGCCCGCCATAGGCATTGTCCGCAACGATGAGGCCAAGTCGTGCCCCGCGGGGCTGAATCACGGACAGCACGAACTCCGTCGCGGGCGCGAGGAGCCGGGCGAGCGTCGGGCTCTGTGGTGTACCTCGGAAGACCTGCGGGGCCCCAGGTGCGAGCGCGAGCGCGGCCGCGAGCTCGTGCCCCTCCGACTCGGGCAGCGTCAGCGTCTCGACCAGATCCTGGAACCCGTTCAGATCTTGCCGCTGCCGCGTCTTCAGGTCGTCGAGCGTCTGGTCGAGGGTCTTGTCCTCCGTCTCGATCGCCTCCCAGATGCGGTGCGCCTCGTGCTCGTCGCGCGGCCCGATGGCCAGGGAGCCGCGGAAAGACCGCGTGCCTTCGTCGTACGTGAACAGCGCCGCGCGGTGGAAGCTGGCGCCGTAGCCCGAGGTGATGCCGAGCAGCATCGCGTAGAGCGCCTCGTCGAGATCTGCGGCCTGGAGCATCCGCGAGGAGAGCTTCCGCACCGTCTCCTCCCGCGCCAGCTCGAGGGCGAACGTCTCGCTGGCCCTCACGAGCTCCTGCGGGTGCGTGAGCTCCGCCGCGAGCCGGTGGACGATGGCACGAAGGTCCTGAGCGAGATCGTCGGCATCGAGCACGGTCCGCCGCCCTCCGCGCGACACCTCGAGCGAGGGGGGCATGGGGAGCGGCGCGAACTCGACGGCCGAGAGCTGCACCTCCTCGCCCGGCAGAAGCGCCAGCTTCAAGAACTGCCGGAGCGCGAGCGGCATCCCCGCAGGGTCCTCGCTGACGCGAGCGACGAGCTCCCAGGGGCCGAGGTGGCAGAGGAGCGTGCGCACCTCGAGCGACACGGAAGCGAGGCGGACGTTCCGCGCGAAGGCTTCCGGCAGCGAGTTGATCCGGCGGGCCGTCATCCGCGGCAGCACACGCTCATTCGTTCACGGGTACCTCGGAGCCGGGGACGTACTCACCCGGCGCGAGGAAGGCACCCTTCGGGAAATCAATCTGCAGAGTGCTCCCGCCCGTCCCGTCTGTGCCGTCGACGACTCGCCAGACGGCAGGCACGTCGGCGCGGAGCTCGATCGAGAGGACGACGTCGCCGTGGGCCGGCAGGATGCGCGCGCGCGTCACGGGCGTGTTGAAGTGCACCGTCACGAGAGCGTTCTCGTTGTTGCGGAGGTTCACCTGCGCGCCGCGGATCACGTAGGTCAAGGAGCGCGCGTTGCGCTTCTCCGACACGCTGGCGTTGTGGGTCAGCTCGACGAAGACGCGCGAGCCGCCGTCGGGAAGCATCTCGAAGCCTGGCAGCGTCGCGATGAGCGCGTGCTGCGCGAGCCTCGCCTTCCCCTTCCCCTTGCGGAGGATCGGCGGCCTCGGCCTCGGGACGACGACGGTCGCGGGGGCCGGCGCGACCTGAGGCGCCGGCGCGGGCGGCGGAGGAGCGGGCGGATCCATCGGCGCGCCCGGAGGGGCCGAGGGAGCTTGTGCCGAAGCGCCCGTCGCTGCCGTTGCTCCGAAGGCCACCAGACCTGCCACGACCGCTGCGGTTCGAACTCGTGACGCCATGATGCAAGTAGAGCACGCACCAAGCCGCACACCAAATTGCAAGCAGTCCGGCGCCCGGCGGCGCCCGCCGAAGACAGCTGTCGTTTGTGCAGCGGACGCTGGAGCGTACGCCAGCTCTATGACGGAGGCATCGGCGCGTGCACGCCGTTGACCGGAGCTCCCAGGCTGGCATCGGCGACAGGCCTCGCCTCGAACAGCGCGCGCGTCGCTCCTGCGATGGCGATCACGGCGTCACGTGACGGGTCGTGGATTCCCGTCAGGTTGAAGAACCCGTGAATCAGACCATCGAACCGCCGAAGGAAGGCGATGTTCCCCGCCGCCCTGAGCGCAGCGGCGTACGCCTCCCCCTCGTCTCGAAGCGGATCGAACCCTGCCGTGACGACGAGCGCCGGCGGTAGCGCTCCCTTGTCGGGCGCGACGAGCGGTGAGATGCGAGGGTCGCTGGAGTCGGCGCCGACCGCCGCGGCGTACTGCGCGTGAAACCATTCGACCGAGGCGCGAGTGAGGAGAAAGCCCTCCGCGAGGCCGTTCATCGACGGGTGCGCTTGCGCTCGGTCGGTCGGGGGGTAGATGAGGAGCTGGCATGCAGGCGCGTGCTTCGTCCTCCGCGCGAGCTGGCTGACGACGGCCGAGATGTTCGCGCCGGCGCTGTCTCCACCCACACCGATGCGGGACGGATCGGCGCCGAGCTCTGCGGCGTGCTTGAACGCCCAGGCGAGCGCGGCGAGCCCGTCGTCGATCGCCGCGGGGAATCGGTGCTCGGGGACGAGGCGGTACTCGACGGCGAGGACGTGAAACCCACCGTGAGCACAGAGAAGCCGACAGCCGACGTCATGCGTCTCGAGATTGCCGAAGACGAAGCCTCCGCCGTGGAAGTAGACGAGGAGCGGGGCGCCCGCGCTCCCCGTGGTGGCCGTCGAATAGAGCCGTGCGCGCAGCTTCCCTGCGGCGCCGTCGATCTCGAGGTCCCGCGTCGCATGGACCGGAGGCAGCGGCCCTCGCATGCTCGTCGCCGCGCGGTCCTGAGTCTTCCTCAGGTGGAGCGCGTCTTCCGGCCATGGCTTCTTCAGGCTCGGGTCGACGGCGAGGATCAGCTGGAGCGCGGGGTCGAGCGTGTAGCCGTCACGGCAGATGGCAGGCTTGCCGGAGAGGGTGCGCTGCAGGTGCGCGGGGAGATGCGTCAGGGCGCGCGCGACGCGGAACAGGATTCGCTCGGCAGGGCTGGGCTGGCGTGCGCGCTTCGCGTGGGCGGTGGATCGGGTCATCCGGTACTCCTCGGGGTGAAAGGGGGCGACGCGCTGGACGAAGGTGAAGGTGAAGCCGGGCCACAGCGCGGAGTTGCGGCCGTGCTGATCGAGGTACCAGCTCGCGCAGCCGCCGCTCGTCCACACGGTCCCGCGCATGTCGCGGTCGACGCGCGACACGAAGGCGGCCTGGGCCTCGGGCCGGGGCTCGACGGAGGTCGCGCCGGTCTCGCGCATGTGCGCGAGCGCGTGCACGAGGTGATCGATCTGCGCCTCGATCATGATGAGCACGGACGAGTGCCCGAGCGCCGTGTTGGGCCCCTGGAGGACGAAGAGGTTCGGGAACCCCGCGACCGTCGTACCGACGTGGGCGGTCATCGTCTTCGCCCAGGTCTCGGCGAGCGTCTTCCCCTCGCGTCCGTGGATATGGCGACCGAACGGGTACTCCTGGATGCGGAAGCCCGTCCCGAAGATGATCGCGTCGACCTCACGCTCACGCCCGTCGGTCGTGACGACGCTCGAAGGCGTGACTCGAACGATCGCGTCGGTGACGACCTCGACGTTCGCCTGCGTGATCGCCGGATAGAAGTCGTCGGAGATCAGGACTCGCTTGCAGCCGAGGGTGTAACTGGGCGTGAGCTTGCGTCGAAGCGCGGCGTCGGGGACGGAGCGCGTGAGGTGGGCGGCGGCGAGCCGCTGGGCGAGCCTCGCGAGCGCCGGGTAGAAGAAGCCAGCGCCCGAAATCTCACGCTTCGCCTGGATGCTCGCGCGCAGGGCCTTCTGCAGGGCGGGGGACGCGCGGAGCGCCCGTCGCTCGAAGGCACGGAGCGCGCGATCACGGCGCGGGAGGATCCACGGCGGCGAGCGCTGGAAGACGGCGAGCGTCTTCACTTCGGGCTGGATCTTCGGGATGAACTGGATGGCCGACGCGCCCGTGCCGACGACCGCCACGCGCTTGCCCGCGAGGTCGTAGCCATGGTCCCAGGCGGCAGAGTGGAAGAGCCTCCCCTTGAAGCTCTCGAGCCCGGGGAGATCCGGCACGCGCGGCTCGCTCAGCGCTCCGACCGCGGCGACGAAGACGTCCGCCGTGAAGACCCCCGCCGACGTCAGCAGCGTCCAGCGCTGCGCGTCCTCGTCCCACGTCGCGTCGAGGATCGCGTGATTGAAGCGAAGGTGCGGGCGGACGCCGAACCGGTCGACGCAGGCCTCGAGGTACGCCCAGATTTCGGCCTGACCCGAGTACGATCGCGTCCAGTCCGGGTTGCGCGCAAACGAGAACGAGTAGAGGTGCGACTGCACGTCGCACGCGCAGCCAGGGTAGGAGTTGTCTCGCCAGACTCCGCCCAGGGCGCCGGCGCGTTCGAAGACGAGGAAGTCGTTTTCGCCGGTCTGCTTCAGGCGGATGGCCGTCCCGAGACCGCCGAAGCCGCTGCCTGCGATGGCGACGCGGAGGTGGCGAACGATGGGCGCAGGGGACACGGAGAGAAGCCTCGCACGCGAGCCTAGCCCGACTTGGACCCCATTGCCCGTGTCTGATAGCGTCGGCGCGATGCACCGATCGAGGCTGGTACTGCTGTTCCCCGCAGGTCCGCTGGCAGCTGCTCTCGCCCTCGCTCTCGCGTCCGAGTCCTGCTCGTCGACCGTGGTCCCGGCGGGCCCGCAACCGACGCCGGTCGTGTACGGGGATGCCCCGGTCCCGGCGTCGTTCCAGACGGTGACCGTCCCTTCGCTGCCGGCCTCCTGCACTGGCCAGACGTTCTTCGAGGCCTCGACCTGGCTCTGCGATACGGGCATCACGTATTTCGTGTGCGGCGACGGTTCGTACTCCGGTTATTCGTGCGGGGAGCCGGGCACCGGATGGACGCTCGACACGGCCGTCGACCCGATCGCGAGCGGCTCGAACGCGTGCAGCACGACCGGGACGCCGGGCGCCGGCGACGCTGGGCCTCTGTCGGCGTCGGGGTCGGTGTACGTCGAAGCGAACCTCGCGGCGCCCGCCGAGAATGCGATTCTGCAATACCGCTACTGCGATGGTGTGCTCGTCCAGACGGTCGTGGCGCGTGTTCCGACCGGTGGCACTGGCTCGGCCGATCTCGGCGACAATGGCATCCTCGACGCCGACCAGCAGCTGGCCGTCAACGCAAGCCACACGCTGCTGTTCGCCGTCAACCAGGGCTCGGATTCCATCGCCGTCTTCAGCATCGCGGGCGATGGAGCGCTCCTGCCGGTGGTCGGCTCTCCGTTCCCGAGCGGCGGGCCCGGGCCGACCTCGCTCGGTGTGAGCGGGAACATCCTCGTCGTCGCGAACAAAGCGTCGGACGGCGTCCGCGACCTCGGCAGTGCGGTGGCCAACTATACGACGTTCACCATCGAGACCAGCGGCGCGCTGACCCCGACGGGCACGACGTTTCCTCTCCCGCCGCACTCGTCCCCGACGCAGGTTCTGGTCGTGCCTCACATGTACGGGGGCGGCCTGGTGTTCACGACCGAGGAGACCGGAGTCCTTCGCGGTCTGCAGCTCTCCCCGACCGGCGACCTGACGCAGGCGCCGGGGTCTCCCGTCTCGCTGCCCGACTCGCTCTTCGCAGGGGGCACGCGCCCTGTGCCGGTCTGGCCCGCGGGGCTCTCCGTCGCCCCTGGAGGCTCTGTCCTCTATACGGGAGTTCCGAACAACGGGAGTATCGCCGCCTTCAGCTTCGACACGACCGGCGAGCTGACCTTCGTCTCCGGCGAGCTCGCGCCCCAGGCCTCCTTGCCGTGCTGGAGCGTCGTCAGCGCCGATGGCCGCCGCCTCTACTTCGCGAACGCTGGCTCCGACAATATCTCCGTGTGGGACACTTCGACCGACCCGGGTGAGCCCGTGTTCATGCAGGCCGCCGCGCTCGCGGGCGGCGGCAACCCCTGGGGCCTCCGGATCGATCCGACAGGCAACTTCCTCTTCGTAATCACACCTCGGCAAATCATGCAGATCCCGGACAACGAAGGGCAGCTGCTCCACGCTCTCCAGATCGCCCCCGACGGTACGCTCGCCGAGGTGGCAAGCTCTCCGGTGCCGATTCCGGTCCCGTTCGCCACCAATCCCCTCGGTGTCATGGCGGTCGCGGATCGCTGACCTGATCTGCCACACCCGTGGCGCGCTGCCACGGGTCGTACCGCCGGGATGACGAGCGCCGCGCGGGTGACTACCGTAAGGCTATCCCCGATAGACGGACAGCCGCCCCAACCGGTAACGAGGGAGGGCGCAAGTGACCGACCCGAGCCCAGCGCTGGAACTCCTCATCGTCGAGGACTCCGAGACCGACGCGAAGCTCGTCGTGCAGGAGCTCCGGAAGAGCGGCTTCGCTCCGAGATGGGAGCGCGTCGACACCGTTGGCGCCCTGGGCGGAGCGCTGCGACGAAGGCACTGGCAGCTCGTCATCTCGGACTCGAGCGTTCCTGGCCTCCATCCGCTCGAGGCGCTCGCGATGACGCAAGCCGTCGCGCCCGGTGTCCCGTTCATCGTCGTCTCCGGGACCGTGACGGAGGAGATCGCCGTCGCAGCGCTGCGAATGGGCGCGGCCGACTATGTGTCGAAGGAGCGCCTCTGTCGGCTCGGTCCCGCGGTCGTGCGAGCGCTCGAGGAGTCGAGCACGCGCGTAGAGCTCGTCGAGAAGCTGACCCCCCGGCAACGCGAGATCCTCCGCCTCATCGCCGATGGGTACTCGACGAGGGACATCGCAGGGAAGCTGCGCATCAGCCGAAAGACCGTGGAGTCTCACCGCGCGCAGATCATGGAGCGACTGGACATCCACCACGTCGCGGGGCTCGTCCGCTACGCGATCCGTGCGGGCGTCGTCCGCGCCGACGTCTAGCTCCTCTAGGGGATTCCCCGATTGCCTCGGGTCCGCGCGATCCGTACGACCGACGATGAGTCAATGGCTGCGCGTGACCTTCCACAGGACACAGCCTCGGTCGCCGGCGTTCACGAAGTCGCTCCCGACGCGAAGCTCGCTCACTTCGCTGCCCTCGTGCAAGCCTCGGACGACGCGATCATCGGCAAGACCCTGGACGGCATCGTCACGAGCTGGAACCCGGGCGCGGAACGCCTCTTCGGATACACCGCCGAGGAGATGATCGGACAGCCCATCCTCCGCATCGTCCCCCGCGGTCGAGAGGATGAGGAGTGGGAGATCCTCGAACACATCGCGCACGGAGAGGTGGAGCGCTTCGACACGGTGCGCGTGAGGAAGGACGGCAGGGAGATTCACGTGTCGGTGACGAGCTCCCCGATCCGCGACGCGCGGGGAGCCCTCATCGGCGCCTCGAAAGTGGCTCGAGACATCACCGATCGTCGTCGCGCGGAGGTGGCGCTGGCGCACGCAAGAGATGCGGCGGAGGCCGCGAGCCGTGAGCTCGAGGCGTTCAGCTACTCGGTCGCGCACGATCTCCGCGCGCCGCTGCGAGCCATTCGCGGCTTTGCGCAGCTCCTGCTCGAATCGTATGGCGGCAAGCTCGACGACGCAGGGCAGGACTGGCTGCAGGAGATCCTCCTCAACTCGCGACACATGGGCTCGCTGATCGACGCGCTCCTGTCACTGTCGCGCACGACCCGAAGTGAGCTGCACCATGAGCGGGTCGACCTCTCCTCGCTCGTTCGCGGAACTGCGAAGGAGCTCGCGAGCCGTGAGCCCGGGCGCGTCGTCGAGCTGGTCGTCGAGGACGGGCTCGCGGCAGAGCTCGACCCCACCCTGGCGCGGGCGCTCGTCGACAACCTCGTCGGGAACGCGTGGAAGTTCACGAGCGGGGTTGCGCGCGCGCGGATCGAGTTCGGCGTGATCCCGCGGGACGGCGCGTCGACGTTCTTCGTCCGCGACAACGGCGCAGGCTTCGACATGACTCACGCGGAACGGCTGTTCACCCCCTTTCAGCGCTTCCATACCGCGGCGGAGTTCCCCGGCACGGGCATCGGGCTCGCGACCGTCAAACGGATCGTCCATCGACACGGCGGCCAAGTCTGGGCCGAAGGGGTCGTCAACCACGGGGCCACGTTCTACTTCACCGTTCCCGCGGCCCCTGGGAACCAACGGGCAACGTGATGCTCCTCGTCGAAGGCGACGCGAGGAGAGCCTCGTGAGGGACGTGCTGCGCGCGGTCCTCGTCGAGGATAGTGAGACCGACGCAAAGCTCGTCAGGAGCGCGCTCGCCGCCTGCGCGCGCCGGATCGAATGGGTCCGCGTCGAGGAGGCGGCGACGCTCCGCGAGGCGCTCGCGGCGGGCGGCTGGGACATCGTCCTGAGCGACTGGTCGATGCCGCGGTTCAGCGCCCTCGGGGCGCTCGAGGTCGTCAAGGGCGCAGGGGTCGATCTGCCGTTCATCATCGTCTCCGGGACGATCGGCGAGGAAGCCGCCACCGACGCCATGCGCGCCGGCGCGCACGACTACGTCTACAAGGATCGCCTCGCTCGGCTCGGGCCGGCGGTCGAGCGCGAGATCCGCGAGCGCGAGGAGCGCGCGGCGAGGCGCGTCGCGGAGGGGGCGCTCCGCGCGAGCGAGGCCCGCTTCCGATGGCTCTGGGACTCGGGGCTCATCGTCATCAACGTCGGAGACACGAGGGGCAAGTTCACCGAGATCAACGAGGCCGGCGTTCGCATGCTCGGCTACACCCGGGAGGAGCTCGTCTCGGGACGGATCGGCTGGGACGACCTCACCGCATCCGAACGGAGGGGCGCCGACGAAGCCGCCCGCGCCGAGCAGGCGACCAGGGGCGTCGCCGCGCCGCAGGAGACGGAGCTGATCCACAAGGATGGTCACCGCATCCCGGTTCTGCTGGCCGCCACCGTCCTCGACGGAGCCGGCGAGGGTGCAGCCACGATAGGCATCGCGATCGACCTGACCGAGCGCAAACGGGCCGAGGCGGAGGCTCGTCACCACGAGGCGCGCTTCGGTCGACTCGCCGACGCGGGGATCGTCGGCATCGCGTACGGGGACGTGCACGGCAAGCACTCCCACGCGAACGACGCGTTCCTCCGGATGGTCGGCTACACGCGCGAAGAGCTGCTCGCCGGCGCGGTCGACTGGGGACGGATGACTCCGCCGGAGTGGCGGGACGCGAACGAGCACGCCCTCGAGCAGCTCCGGACCCGAGGCGTGGCGCCGCCGTGGGAGATGGAGCTCTTCCACAAAGACGGGAGCCGGGTGCCGGTGCTCGTCGGCGTCGCGATGCTCGACTACCCCGAGTGCATCGCCTTCACCGCCGACCTGACGGAGCGCAAGCGCGCCGAGATGGCGCTGCGCGAGACCGAGAAGCAGCTGCGACACTCGCAGAAGATGGAGGCGGTGGGGCGTCTCGCGGGCGGCGTCGCCCACGACTTCAACAACCTGCTCTCGGTGATTCTGAGCTACTGCGACGTCATCCTCACCGAGCTGAAGAGCAGCGATCCGATCCGCGGCGACGTCGAGGAGGTGCACCGTGCCGGGACGCGCGCCGCCGAGCTGACGAGACAACTCCTCCTGTTCAGCCGGCAGCAGGTCGTGGACCCGAAGGTCCTCGATCTGAACCAGCTGCTCTCGGGGATGGAGAAGATGCTTGGGCGCCTCGTGGGGGAGGACGTCACGCTCCGCGCGATCCCGGGCCCGTCGCTCGGTCGCGTGCTCGCCGATCCGGGATCGATCGAGCAGGTCGTGATGAATCTGGTCGTGAACGCGCGCGACGCGATGCCCGACGGCGGCGCGGTGACGTTCGAGACGAGGAACGTCACGCTCGACGACGCGTACGCGCGCGGCCACGTGGGCGTGTGCCCCGGCCCGTACGTGAGGCTCGCGGTGAAGGATACGGGCGCGGGGATGGACAAGGCGACGCTGGCGCGGATCTTCGAGCCGTTCTTCACGACGAAGGAGATCGGCAAGGGGACCGGGCTCGGCCTGTCGACGGTGTTCGGCATCGTCCACCAGAGCGGAGGCCACCTCTGGGTCGAGAGCGAGCCAGGGGCCGGGACGACGTTCGGCATCTACCTGCCGCGCGTCGATGCCGCCCTCCCGGAGCCGCGGAGCCTGCCGCCGAGCCCCGGCTCCCTCCGGGGCACCGAGACGATCCTGCTGGTCGAGGACGAAGACTCGGTCCGCGAGGTCGTGCGTGGGGTCCTCGTACGCCACGGCTACACGATCGTGGGCGCCCGGAACGCGGGCGAGGCGCTCTTGCACTGCGAGCAGCACACGGCGCCGATCCATCTGCTGCTGACTGACGTCGTGATGCCGCAGATGGGCGGGCCCGAGCTGGCGAGACGGCTATTGAAAGGGCGTCAGGAGATGAAGGTGCTCTGCATGTCGGGGCACGCCGCCGATACCGCCTTCGGCCAGGGGGCCGCAGCTGCGGGCTTCGCCTTCCTGCACAAGCCGATCACCGTCGAATCGCTCACGAGGAAGGTCCGCGAGGTGCTCGACGCGACCTCCCGCTCGAGCGGCGTGTAGGAGGCGAGAGCGCGCCATCTCGTGGGCTCGCGGAAGCTCGACGGCTCGCGTCGCACTGGGTAGCGTGGTCGCGCATGAGAGAACGCTTGGTCTGGCTTGGCATCGCCGTGGTCGGGTGCGGCAGCACCTCGACCGCAAATCCGGATGCCTCAGGCAGCTTCGGTGGCTCTCCGGACGCGCGATCCGACAGCCGAGACGCACCGCGGGATTCTCGAGACGCCACGTCCGATGGGAACGGGAACGACGCGCGGCTCGGCGACGCGCGCGCGGAGACCGGCCGGAGCGCCGATGCTCACGCGGACGCGCATCGCGACGCCGGCTCGTCGGACGCAGCGCTGTCGGACGCGAGCCTGGACGGGCCCCTCTACTACGCCACGTGCGAGGCCGCGTGCGCTTCGCCGTGCGCCGGAGTCTGCTCCGGGGGTAACTGCCTCGACGTGCTGGCCACGAACATCGACAGCGACAGCTCGGGCCTGCAGGCCGACTCCCACGCCCTCTACTGGCCAGGCCCGCCGCTCGGCGATGCGTCGCCGTTCGACTACACCCTCTGGCGCGATCCGAGCGACGGGACCGGGACCCCTTCGATCGTCGCGTCGTTCGGCGCAAACCCCGACGCTGGTTTCCTCCTCCTCGGTCCGGTCGCCGGAGGGTTCGGCGGCGCGTTCTTCACCACCATCGGGGCGACACCGAGCGGTCCTGGACGCCTCTTCGGCGCCTGGCCCGACGCCGGCATGCAGCTCCTCTACGCGCCCGACAGCGGGACGATCGACGGCGTCGCGGTCAACGACGGCGGCCTCTACGCCTCCCGCACGTCTGGCAGCACGAGCGACTTCGTGAGCATCCCCATCAACGGCGCCGCCCCGACGCTGCTCTACGCGGATATGAGCGTCCTGGCCGAGCAGCTCGCGGTCAACCGCAAGAGCTTCGCCTCCATCCTGCTGAACGTCGTCGATCGATCCTTCGCGGGCATCGTCACCGGCGCGCTCGACGGGAGCACCCCGCTCGTGAAGATCGCGCAGGGGGTCGAGGTCGGAGGTGGCATGCTCGCGCTCGACGCCACCTACGTCTACTGGTTCGGTCCGGGAGCGACGACGGGCTACACCGAGCCGTCGACGATCTACCGCGCGCCCATCTCCGGCGGTCCGAAGGAGGTCGTCGTGCAGGACGAGTACATCGCCGCGTTCGCGGTGGATGACGCGAACATCTACTGGTCGGCGTTCCACCCGACGGGGCCGTCGGGCAGCGGCAGCCCGTTCATCTACTCGCAGGCCAGGACGTCGACGGCGAGCCTCGGTGGAGCGCGGACGCTCCTCGCCTGCGAGCCCGCCCTTGGGATCGCGATAGACTCCACGTTCGTGTACCTCGGCTCGTACGACACGGTCTACCGCCTGCCGAAGTGAGCGTCGGCGCTTCGCTACGGAACGTCCCCCACCCACCGGGACTCCTCCTCCTCACACTGCAGCTCCGTGAAGCAGCTCGTCCCGCAGCCCGTGTACGAGCAGAAGAAGCTCGGCTGGACGGACGATCCCGTCGTCGGCGTGATGCAGCAGCCAAGAAGACCTGCCGACGGGCACGCCGAGACCTGCACCTCCCCGAAGCCGCAGATCTCGCCGATCATCTCGCAGCCGACGACGGTGGTCCCATCGAGGGTCTCGCAGGCGACGAGCCCGCCATCGAACGCCGGCGGCGTCGCGGCGTCGAATCCCGGCAAGGGCGTGTCGATCGACGCGTCCGGTCCACCGGCGTCCACGGGCGCACCCGGCTCGGGAAGGTCGGGCTCTGCAGGGAGAATCTGCAGCGCTCCATCCACAGCTGCGTCCGCCTTCCCCGGCGTGTCGGGCGTCGCCGGGGCGGGCGTCGTCACGCACGAACCCTCCGTCAGGTAGATCCCGAGCGACTGCGCGCAGTCGGTGTCGTTGCCGAGGCTCGCCACCAGGAAGCACTCCGACGGGTTCTGCGCGGCGGAGAGGCTCGCGCAGCAGGCGCTGAGCACGGCGCACTCGCCCGTGGACCCGGCGTCCGGGTCGAACAGCACGCCGTCGACGCTCGAGGTGCACGCCGCGAGCGCGGTTGCGAGGAGGAACGCGGAGCAGAGTCGTCGAGCGGTCATCAATGTCCTCCAGGATCGAGCGCGGCGCGTGCTCGCGCGAGGTGTCGTGCGAGGTGCGCTTTCCTACGTCGCCTGGAGGCGTTGCGCTGCCGATAGAATTTACCGTTTGATCTCCATGATCGAGCGCATGCCAGGAGCGAGAGCGTCTCTCCCCTCGTGGAGAGACGCCGGGGAAGAGGTTCGACGTCGCCGAACCTTTCGCATCGCCGCTGTGCGAACGCCGGGAGCGCCACTCCGTGCGACGAGAGACGCGGTGCAAGAGGTTCGACGTCGTCGAACCTCTCGCAGCGCCGCTGTGCGAACACCGGGAGCGCCTCTCCGTGCGACGAGAGACGCGGTGCAAGAGGTTCCACGTCGCCGAACCTCTCGCAGCGCCGCTGTGCGAACACCGG
>Ga0302279_10000166_pt1 | contig 95331 bp, 85 predicted proteins | sample III_Bog_N3_3_FD_194541 | JGI IMG/M metagenome (GOLD analysis project Ga0302279, IMG submission 194541) | Peat permafrost microbial communities from Stordalen Mire near Abisko, Sweden - III_Bog_N3_3 | ecosystem: Environmental > Terrestrial > Soil > Wetlands > Peat | place: Sweden: Abisko...
CCGCCGCCAGCGCGCTTGGTCCCGGCCTGCGGCGTGGTACGGGCCTACCTTCTCGGCCTACGAGATTAGGGACAGCCCGACAATGCCTAGAGCGTCGCGTGCGTCACCACTGGTGCTCCGTGAGGTTCGCCCCACCCACGATCCTGCCGCCCGGATCGTGCGTGTGTCCGTACGCCGACTGAACGGCGACGCGACCGGGTCCGTACAGCGCCAGCCACATGTAGCGCTCCCCCCAGGTCCAGAGGCTCAGCCCGCTGGTGCGGGGGCGTTCGAAGTGCAGGTGCGCCGTGACCGACGAGTCCTTGTAGAGAAGTCCCGACGGCTTCACGAGGATGCGTTCGCCCGGTGCGAGTCGGCGCAGGAAAGCATTGCCGTGCGCATGGATGAGGAGGAGACCCGGCTCGGCCGGCGCCGTGAACCGATCCATCAGCATCCCGATCGGGAAGTGGGTCTCGGTCTCGTCGCCCTGGCGCGTCTGGAACCACACGCCGCAGTTGAACCAGTCGTACGCGACCGACTTCGTCGCCACCATGAACAGGTGCTCGCGCACGTCCACCGACGCACCTGCGTGCAGTGGAATCGCGAGCGTCTCTCCCGCCGCATCGCGACTGAACGCGATGCGACCGGGGCCGACCGCATCCAGCATCCGCACCGGCAGCCCCGCGAGCATTCGCTTCCAGGCGCCGGCGAGGCTGCGCTGCGTGATGTTCACCCCGGGCTCCTTCCAGAGCAGCTCGTGGTGCGGGAAGTAGACGCTGTCGCCCGGCGCGAGCGCGAAGTCGGCGACCGGCACGATCTTCCCCTCGATCTGCACCGAAGAGTGCCCGCACTGGATGCGGGCCATGTCGCGCGCCGCAGGGAGCTCGAGCCAGCCCGATGCGGAGACCCGCAGCGCCACGTCGAGCGGCGCTCCGCAGCCGGGGCAGGTGGGGAGGCTCGCACCGGCAGTGCCGGCGCTCGTCCCGCAGTACGGACAGACGGGGGGCGCGGCAGGGGAGGTCATGGCCTCACTCCCCGCTCTCGTGGTGGTGGTACATCGACTGGATGCCGACGCGACCGGGCCCCGTGAGCCGCGCGAGGTACATCGACGTGCCGCCGAAGAGCCCACTCGAGAGCTTGATCTGCTCGGCCTGCAGCGTCACGCTCGCGTCCTTGTAGAGCATCGACCCCGGCTCCACCTGGATGCTCTCGCCGGCCGCGAGCGTGCGCTCGAACACGTTCCCGTAGCCGTGCAGTACGAGCAGCCCCAGCGCCTGTTGGCTGATGAAGCGGTCGAGCCACATCCCGTTGCCGCCGAACAGGATGTTGGCGAGCCCCTTGATGCGCTCGTACGTGTACGAAACCCGCCCGCTCGCGAGGAGGAACGCGTGCTCGCGCACGTCCACTTCCATCCCCGGTTGCAGCGGGAGCACGACGATCTCGCCCGTGGCGTCGCGGCTGAAGGCGATGCGGCCGGGGCCACTCGCGATCGTCACGATGTGCGGCATCCGGAAGAACGACCGCTTCGGCCCCTGCAGGTTCATCACCGTGAGCGGGACGTTATCCCCCTTCCACAGCATGCAGTGGTGCTCGAAGTAGACCCACTCGTTCGGCGCGAGGCTGATCTCGACGACCGGGACGATCTCCCCCTCGACCTGGCACGTGCTCTGGTCGAAATGGATCTGGGTCATGTCGCGCAACCGCGGAGCTTCGCGCCAGCCCGACTGGCTGACGAGGTTCTGCACGTCGAGCGGGGCGCCGCAGAAGGCGCAGGCCGTCGGGTTCGTGTTCTGGCCGTTGCACCACTTGCAGACGATGCGCTGATAGGCGTCCATCGAGTCTCCTCCCCGTCGGTCGCGAGCGGTTCTAACACTGTCGGTCGCGGTGGTCACCGAGCAGAACCGGAGCGCCATCACAATCGGCGCGCGCAACGGGTCAGATCGGTGTCGTGCGGTAGGCTCGCGCGGTCGAGCGCGCATCCTCTGCGCGCGAGCGAATCGCTTGCAGTGATGCCCGCGCGGAGAACCTGCAGCGCAGCGGTTTCTTGCATGGAATGTCCGATGCACGACCCGTCGATACCGAACGCGATGACGCGACGGTAAGCCGGAAAAACCAATGAGTGACGTGCGCGCGGCAACCATCAGAGCCGCATAAAGACCATTCGTGGTTGACCCCTCGGATCGCGTGATCCGAGGGGTCTTTCTTTGTGCGAGCGCAGGCGCGGCCGCGCGTCACCGACCGGAGAGGCTCACATGTCAGTGCTCCGCCCGAGTGACATTCGCAACGTGGCCGTCGTCGGACACAAGGGGGCAGGGAAGACCGCTCTGGTCGAGGCCATGCTCACTCTCTCGCTCTCCCGCGAGACGCCCAAGAGCGCGACGCGCGAGGGGAACGGCCACTTCCTCGACGACACGCCGGAAGAGCGCGGCCATGGCGCCACGCTCGAGTCGCGCCTCGAGCCCGTGCACTGGGGAGGGGCCAAGATCAATCTGATTGATACCCCCGGTGACGCGAGCGCCATCATGGACACGCGTTTGGCGCTCGGCGCCGTCGACGCCGCACTCGTCGTCGTGAGCGCACGGGATGGGATCCAGAGCGGTACGGACCGCGTCCTTTCCTGGATCGCCGAGGCAAAGATGCCCGCGCTCGTCGCGCTCACGCGGGTCGACGACGGAGACGCCAGTCTCACGGAGCTGGTCGCAGCGCTTCGCGAGAGGCTCCACGTTCCTCTCGCGGTGATGAGCCTAGCGGAGCGGCCCGGAGACAAGTTCGCCGGCGTCGTGGGCGTACTCCCGCGCCGCGCGTGGCTCGAGCTCCCCGAGACCCGCGCGACTCGACCGAGCGACGCGATCCCGTCCGACGTGCAGCCCGCGTGCGCTCGTGCCCGAGAGCAACTCGCGGAGGACGTCGCGGCTACCGACGACGCCCTGACGGAGCGCTACCTCACCGATGGCGATCTCCCCGATGACCTCGTCGCCAGCGGGCTGCGGGTCGCGGTGCGCCGCCGCGCTGCCGTGCCGCTGTTTGCCGTCGCGCCGACTCGGCCGAGCGGCGTTCTCGCGCTGCTCGACGCACTCGTCGACCTGGTTCCACCGCCGGACGCCCACGCGGGCGAGCCGCTCGAGGCGTACGTCTTCAAGACGCGCATCGATCCGCACACCGGCCGCGCGTCGTATACGCGCGTCTTCGCCGGAGTCCTCCACGCCGAGGATCAGGTGGTGAACGCGAACACCGGTCAGCGCGAGCGCGTGGGGCAGCTCCTCGAGGGGATGGGTCGAGATGCACCGCACATGACGGAAGCCGTCACGGGAGACATCGTTGCCATCACGAAGCTGAAGACGACGCACACCGGCGAGACGCTCTCCGAGCAGGGATACCCGCACGTGCACGCTCCCCCGCCGGCCCCTCCGCGGCTGTTCTCTCGCGCGCTGCGGGCGGACGGGCGTGGCGCTCAGGACAGGCTCGTCGCGGCGCTCGAACGTCTGGCCGAGGAGGACCCCGCGCTCTCCTTCTTCCATGACGACGCGACCCACGAGCTCGTGATTGCCGGGCTGGGCGGCTCGCACCTCGACCTCGCGCTGGAGCGGCTGAAGCGGCGCACGTCGGTCGAGTGCGAAATGGGGCCGCCCCGCATCGCGTACCGCGAGACCATCACGCACACGGTCTCCAAGACCGAGGGGAAGCAAAAGAAGCAGACCGGAGGCCACGGGCAGTTCGGCGTCTGCTACCTCGACGTCGCGCCGTTGCCTCGCGGCACGGGGTTCCAGTTCGAGGACGCCGTGGTCGGTGGGGCCGTGCCGAGGCAGTTCATCGCGTCGGTCGAGAAGGGGGTCCACCGGGGACTCTTGCACGGACCGCTCGCCGGCTATCCGGTGGTCGACGTGAAGGCGCGGCTGGTGGACGGGAAGTCGCACGCGGTGGACTCCTCGGACGCGGCGTTCCAGACGGCTGGGTACCGGGCGATGCACGCCGCGCTGGCGAGCGCTACGCCGGTGCTACTCGAGCCGCACATGGCCATCGAGGTGAGCGTGCCGATGCCGCAGATGGGCGACGTGATCGGGGACCTGCAGGCGAGAGCCGCGCGCATCTCTCATACGGACGGCGCGAGCGACACGAGGGTGATCCGCGCGACTGCGCCGCTGGCCCAGCTGCTCGACTACGAGCCGCGCTTGAGCGCGATGACGCACGGGCGCGGGACGTTCACGATGACCTTCTCGCACTACGACGCGTGCCCAGCGCACGCGCAGGCGAAGATCGTCGCGGAGAGCGCACCGACGCGCGAGACGGAGGATGACGCGTAGCGCGAGGCCCGCCCCTAGATACCTGCACCCTCGCTGAAGGTCTGCTGCTTCGGACTCGCCTGCGACACATGGGCACCGGGCGGCACGCTCTGCGTGAGCCAAACGTTACCGCCGACCGTTGCTCCGCGACCGATCGTGATCCGACCGAGGACGGTTGCGCCCGCGTAGATCACGACGTCGTCCTCGACGATCGGATGGCGTGGGAGCCCCTTGATGACGTGTCCCTGCGCGTCGGTAGGGAAGCTCCTCGCGCCGAGCGTGACCCCCTGGTAGAGGCGCACCCGCGCGCCGATCTCGCAGGTCTCGCCGATCACTACGCCCGTGCCGTGATCGATGAAGAAGCTCCCGCCGATCTGCGCGCCGGGATGGATGTCGATGCCCGTCGAGGCATGCGCGAGCTCCGCGAGGATCCGCGGGATGAGTGGCACGGCGAGGACGTGCAGCTCGTGCGCGATCCGGTGGTGGATCATCGCGCGCATCCCCGCGTAGCTGAACAACGCCTCATCGGGGCTGGTCGCCGCCGGGTCCCCTTCAAAGGCCGCTCGCGCGTCGCTCTCGAGCACGGCGCGGACGCGCGGGAGCTCCGACGCGAACGCACGGACGATCGAGGGGGCGCGCGCCCCGCACTCGCCGCAGCCGTCCCCCTTGTGCGTGCATCCGAACAGGAGTCCCACGCGAACCTGCTCTTCGAGCCCAGCGAGCGCAGAGTCGAGCGTGCGTCCGACGAAGTATGCAAGCCCTTCCTCCGAGACGTCGGGCGGTCCGAAGTGCCAGGGAAACAGGACCGACCGGAGATCGTTCGCAATCGCGTCGAGCGCCTCCCGCGAGGGGAGGGAGCGTCGTCCGAGGCGTCTCCGATCGCCGCGGAGCAGGTCGGCGTTCGCGGCGCAGAGCGCGTCGACGACGGCACCGAGGCTCCCGCTCGTCGTCGGCGGCTCCGAGGGCGCGCGGGTCTCGGTCACGTCGGCAGCCCTTGTGCGTCGAAGAGCCCTTCGAAGAGGGCGGTGCTCAGGTACCGCTCTCCGGAGTCGGGGAGGATCACGACGATCGTCTTGCCCTCGCTCTCGGCGCGCTGCGCCACGCGCGCCGCCACTGCGACCGCCGCCCCCGACGATATGCCCGAGATGATCCCTTCGTTGCGTGCGAGCCGCCGCGCGTAGTCGATGGCCTCCTCGTTCGTCACTTGCTCGATGGCGTCCACGAGTGAGAGATCCAGCACGTCCGGCACGAAGCCCGCGCCGATCCCCTGGATCTTGTGGGGTGCCGGTTTCAGCGGCTCGCCGGCTCGCTTCTGCGTGAGCACGGGGCTGTTCGCCGGCTCGACGGCGATCGACGTGATCGCCTTCCCGCGCGTGTGCTTGAAGAAGCGAGACACCCCCGTGATCGTTCCACCGGTCCCGACACCCGACACGAAGACATCGACCGCTCCGTCCGTGTCGTCCCAGATCTCCGGTCCTGTCGTCGTCTCGTGGATGGCGGGATTCGCTGGGTTCTTGAACTGTTGCAACAGCACGTAGCGCTCCGGGGCCGACGCCGCGATCTCCTCGGCCTTTGCGATCGCGCCAGCCATCCCCTTGGCGCCTTCGGTCAAGATCAGCTTTGCGCCGTACGCGGCCAGGAGCTTGCGACGCTCGATGCTCATCGTCTCCGGCATCGTGAGCGTCAGCGGATAGCCGCGCGCCGCCGCCACGAACGCCAGGGCGATCCCGGTATTGCCGCTCGTCGGCTCGATGATTTCCTTGCCCGGTCCGAGCACTCCGCGTTTCTCCGCGTCCCAGACCATCGCCGCGCCGAGGCGGCACTTCACCGAGTACGCTGGATTGCGCCCCTCGATCTTCGCCAGGACCAGCGCGCGCGGCCGCTCGACGAGGCGGTTGAGCCGAACGAGCGGCGTGTGTCCGATCGAGAGCGCGTTGTCTTCGTACCAGTGAGCCATGACGAGACCTCCTTCGCGGCCGGCGTTCCTGCCTGACGGCGAGCAGTATGACAGAAGTGTCTTGTAAAACGAATGCGCGTCCAATGGGCTTGCTTCGGTCGTGCGTCCGGACGTTAGTGCATGTTTTGCGTCATCGAAGAACCTCCGTCGGCACATGACGAAGCCTTTGTCTGCGGCGCGAGGACTCATACGTCTTAGATAACGAACGTGTTGCTGCGTGAGCCAGCCGCGACACGAGGGACGGCGCTGCCTCTGCCTCCGGGTCCGCCGCAAGGCGCAAAAGAGCGAGTCTTCTCGCCTGGATATCCAGAAAACGCACGGGACCGGCTTGACGAATCCCGGATTGAATGAACATTCAATCGCGATGCGTGGCCATTCCGCGACCGACCCGGACAAAGGGGAGGCGATCCTCGGTGCCGCGCTCGACCTGTTCGTCGAGCGCGGCTTCTACGGGACCTCGGTGCCGTCCGTCGCCGAACGGGCGGGCGTCGCCGCCGGCACCATCTACCACTACTTCGATAGCAAAGAAGCCCTGGTCAACGCGCTCTTCAAGCGCTGGAAGGCCGAGATCTCTTCGCGCGTGCTCAACGGTTTTCCGTTCGATCGATCGCCGCGCGAACAGTTCCGCACGTGCTGGGAGCGCATGGCCGACTTCGCGCTCGCGCACCCCAAGGAGCTCGCGTTCCTCGAGCTCCACCACCACGGTTCCTATCTCGATGCCGAGAGCCACGCCATCGAGCACCAGATCCTCGATTTCGGCGTCGAGATGGTGAAGCGCGCGCAGCAGGCGGAGGCGCTGAAACCCCTGTCCGCTACGTTGCTGATGGAGCTCGCGAACGGGGCTTTTCTGGGGGTCTTCCGGGCTGGAATCGAAGGGCGCATGCCCCTCGACAAGGCGACCTTCATCGACGCGGAACGGTGCTGTTGGGAGGCTCTCCGCGCGTAGTCAGTCGCGGCCGCCATAGGCCGAGCTTTGTTTGCAAATCGAATGAACGTTCAATTGGAGGAGACGATGAAAGCAGCACGAATCACGCACACGTTGGTTCTCGCGGCGGCGCTCGCGGTACCGATTCTCTCGCCTGCACACGCGCGCGCAGACGCCGCCTCGTGGGAGACGCTTCGTCACGAGGACGGCATCGTGGTCTCGCGTCGCGTGGTTCCGGGCAGTCCGTTCGTCGCGTTCCGCGGAGAAGGGGACGTGGACGCTCCGCTCCTGCTCGTCGGGAGCGTGCTCGTCGAGATCGATCGCGATCACGAGTGGATCGATAGCGTCGCGGAGGCGCGTGTCCTGCGACAGGTCAACCGGACCGAGTACGTGACCTACTCGCACGTCGCGACGCCCCCGACGATGTCCGATCGCGACTTCGTGATGGATGTGACCCTCGACGCCGATCCAGCGACCAAGTCACTCGTCGTTCGCATGCATTCGGTCAACGACCCCTCCGCGCCGAAGACGAAATACGTCCGCGGCGACATGCAAGAGAGCGTCTTCACGCTCACGTCGATCGACGGCGGTAAGAGGACACACGTGGTCGCCGAGGTGCACTGCGACCCAAAGGGGAACATCGCGAGCTGGATCGTGAACCTGTTTCAGAAGAGCTGGGGGTACAACACCATCCACGCGCTCCGCGCGCAGCTGACGAAGAAGGACATCGCAGTCCATCCAGTGCTCGCCGCAATCCTCGAGGAGAAGGGGTTCTTCCGATGAGCGGCGGCACGAAGACAGTCGTCGTCACTGGAGCGACCGCCGGCATCGGGCGGCACGTGGCACTGGATCTCGCGCAGCGCGGTCACCGCGTCTTCGCGACCGGGCGAAACGAGGCGGCGCTCGAGAAGCTCGAGATGGAAGCCACTGCGCGCGGCACGACCCTCGGCACGGTCATGCTCGACGTCACCGATGCAAAGAGCATCGCAGACGCGGCGTCGGTGATCCGCCGCGAGACGGGAGGGCGCGGTATCGACGTGCTCGTCAACAACGCGGGCTACGGGCAGGGGGGGCCGGTGATCGAGCTCACCGACGAAGTGCTGCGCCAGCAGTTCGAGACGAACGTCTTCGGGCTGATGGCCGTCACGCGCGCGTTCGCGCCCGAGATGATCGCGCGGGGCAAGGGGTGGATCATCAACGTGAGCAGCATCGGTGGTCGCGTCACGTTCCCTTTCTTCGGCGCCTACCACGCCTCGAAGTACGCGGTCGAAGCGCTCTCCGATGCGATGCGCGCGGAGCTGCACTCGTTCGGCGTCCGAGTCGTCCTCGTCGAGCCCGGCCCCATTCAGTCCGAGTTCTCCGAGCGTGCATTCACCTCGCTGCCACAGGGGAATGCTGCCGTTCGGTTTGCATCCTCCTACGATCGGGCCGGCGGGATTCGGACGGTCACCGACCGCTACTCGTTCGGTCCCGAGCATGTCGCTCGCGCCATCCGCAGGGCGATGGGCGACAGTCCGCGCGCGCGGTACGTCGCACCTTCGTTCCTCGGGCTCGTGCTCGCCCTTCTCCCCTTCATCCCGACGCGGCTGGTCGACGCGCTCTTCCGCGCCGCCTTCGGGCTTCGCAGTGCGCGACCGCCGGTGCTCGAGGGGGCGGCGGCCAAGTAGCCGTCGCGTCACCTGGTGCAGGAGCAAGCCACGGGGCTGGTTGCGATCGCGGCCGCGCCTCGCGGCCCGCGAGGATGTGAAGCTGACGGGGCGCGCGCAAGCGAGGTACGATGAAGCTCAATGCACTTCGCTTCGAGCGTCCCCGTCTTTGCAGCGGCTTTCTGCGCCACACTGGTCGTCGCCTGCGGAGGCCAGGAGTTCGTCGCGGGCGGCGTCGATGCGTCGTCGAGCATCGATGGCTCGGTAGAGGCGTCGACCTGCGTGACGCTGCCGACAACGACCGGCGACGAAGGCGACTTTTGCGCTCTCGAGGCGAAGCTGTTCACCGGGTGCAGTCAGTGTGCGGCGTGTCGTCAGACCGACTTGGACAATTGCGTTGCCCTGGGCGACAGCCTCAGCATCGCGTTCAAGGGCGCGCTCGACGCATGTGAGAGTCAGATTCCCTGCGGCGACTATTCGACGTACGGCAGTGATCCGTGCGTCGCGGCGAACTTGACCAAGAGCACCAAGAGCACGGCCCAGATCGCGGCGGCTACGACCTACTGCAGCAAGTGCGGTACGACGACGACGGTCACCTCGTGCGTCAACGGCTTCTTCCAGCCGCCGCAGCCCGACGGCGGCGCTGCGGGAGTCGGCTATCTCGTGCTCCTGTCGAGCGATGCGATCGCGGAGTCGATCGCGACCAACTGTTCGGGGACGGCGGCTTGCCCCGCGGCCGATGTTTACGAGCTGTGCGCCGTGGCTGAGTTTTGCAAGACGCAGCAACCCGACGCCTGTAACAAGACCGGCTACTGCTCCAAGTAGGCCGCTGGGCACCACCGCCGGATGGACCCTCGAGTCGCCCGCCCGTGGGCCGGCGAGCGCGAGGGAGGCCGTGCCGCGTACCAACCTGCGACTAGACCTTCTCGATCCGCACGGCAGTCCCGTAGGCGAGCACCTCGGTCGCCCCTTGGATGAACTCCGTAGCGTCGTAGTGCATCGCCAGGATCGCCTGCGCGCCCATCTCCTCTGCGTGGCGCACCATCTGTTGGTACGCGTCGTGGCGCGCCCCCTCGCAGACGTCGGAGTACTCGGTGATGTTGCCGCCGCCGAGCGACTTGAAGGCCCCGACGAGCCCAGCGCCTAGGCTCGGCGAGCGCACGACGATTCCGCGGACGATGCCGAGGTACTCGACGATACGGTGACCTTCGATGGTGTTGCTCGTCGTGACGAGGACACGCACGTTGCGTTCTGCGCCGACGCGGTACGGGTTGGGATCGGTCATGCAACGGAGCATCGAGGTGCGGCTCGCCCTCCGTCAAGGGAGCCGGTGCATGCGTCGATGCCCATCGGACCGCCACCTGCGGCTGGGGCGAATGACGGAAGAGGTACCAGTTGCGGCGATGTTGCCCCTTGGGTTGCGCCGGAGACGTATCCTCCCGGCGCACCGAAAGGCTCCATGACCATCCTCAGCGACGAAGCTCTCCGCGACATCCACGACTACTGGTGCGCGGCGAACTACCTCACCGTCGGCCAGATCTACCTGCTCGCAAACCCGCTCCTCCGCGAGCCGTTGCGCGTCGAGCAGGTGAAGCCGCGTCTCCTCGGCCACTGGGGGACGTCGCCGGGGCTCAGTCTCCTCTATGCGCACCTCAATCGCCTCATTCGTGAGCGCGACCCCGACGTGCTCTTCCTCGCGGGCCCCGGGCACGGAGGACCGGCGGTGGTCGCGAACGTGTACCTCGAAGGCGTCTACTCCGAGGTCTATCCAAACGTCACCACCGACGCTGCGGGGATGCTCAATCTGTTCCGCCAGTTCTCGACGCCGGGTGGCATACCGAGCCACGTCGGCGCTCCGACGCCCGGATCGATCCACGAGGGGGGAGAGCTCGGCTACGTGCTCGCGCACGCGTTCGGTGCGGTCTTCGACAACCCGAACCTGGTCGCGGTCGCGGTCGTCGGTGACGGTGAGGCCGAGACCGGGCCGCTCGAGGGGGCATGGAAGGGGATCAGTTTCCTCAACCCGAAGCGCGACGGCGCCGTGCTCCCGGTGCTGCACCTCAACGGGTACAAGATCTCCGGCCCTACCGTTCTGGGGCGCGCGAGCGACGATTCCATTCGCGAGTTGCTGTCGGGGCACGGGTACGACGTCTTCTTCGTGGAAGGAGACGACCCGATGAGCGTCCACCGCGCACTCGCGTCGACGCTCGATCACGTCTTCGACCGCATCGGCGAGATTCAGAGAGCGGCTCGCACCGGAAGCGTGAACGGCGCTCGAACGAAATGGCCCGCCATCGCGCTCCGAACCCCGAAGGGGTGGACCGGGCCGAAGGTAGTGGACGGGCTCCCGGTCGAGGGGACCTTCCGCGCGCACCAGGTTCCCCTCGCTGCGGTACGGACGGACTCACGCCAGCTTGCCATGCTCGAATCGTGGATGAAGAGTTACCGTCCCGAGGCGCTCTTCGATGAGCGCGGTCGCTTGATCCCACGCCTCGCCGCGCTCGCTCCCTCGGGTGATCGGCGCATGGGGGCCAACCCGCACGCCAACCCAGGCTCGCGCGGGACGGCGCTCGACGTGCCCGACTTCACGGACTACGCGCTCGACGTTCCAAAGCCTGCGACGATCCGCAGTGAGTCGACGCGAGCGCTGGGAGCGCTCCTCCGCGACGTCTACGCGCGGAACCCACGCACCTTTCGACTCTTCTGCCCCGACGAGACGAACTCGAACCGCCTCGGTGCCGTCTTCGAGCACGACTCGCGCTGCTTCCAGGAGCCGACGATCGCCATCGACGACCACGTTTCTGCGGACGGGCGAGTCATGGAGGTGCTCAGTGAGCACAACTGCCAAGGCTGGTTGGAGGGGTACCTGCTGACGGGACGCCACGGTCTCTTCGCGACGTACGAGGCCTTCGCGCTCATCGTCGCGTCGATGGCGACGCAGCACGCGAAGTGGCTCGAAGCGTGCCGAGCGCTCCCTTGGCGCGGTCGGGTGCCGTCGCTGAACTACTTGCTGACCTCGACCTGCTGGCGAAACGATCACAACGGCTTCAGCCACCAAGGGCCGGGGTTCATGGACACGATCGTCAGCAAGAAGGGGACGGTCGCGCGCGTGTATCTCCCGCCGGACGCCAACTGTCTGCTGAGCGTCGCGAACCACTGCCTGCGTAGCTTCGACTACGTGAACCTCGTCATCATCGACAAGCAGCCCCAGCTCCAGTGGCTCGACATGGATGCGGCGATTGCGCACTGCGCGGCGGGCGCCTCGATCTGGGAGTGGGCCAGCAACGACGCCGGCGCAGAGCCCGACGTGGTGCTGGCGTGCGCTGGAGACACGGCGACGTTGGAGACGATCGCCGCAGCGTGGTGGCTGCAAGAACATGCGCCGGACGTGCGTGTGCGCGTGGTGAACGTCGTCGATCTGATGTCGATGTTCGCGCCCGACAAACATCCGCACGGGATGAGCAACGTCCGGTTCGAGGAACTCTTCACGGCGAGCACGCACGTGGTCTTCGCGTTCCACGGCTACCCCGGCGCCGTTCACGCCATCGTTCACGGCCGCCCGCAAGAGGACCGCTTTCACGTGCGCGGCTACAACGAGGAAGGGACGACGACGACGCCGTTCGACATGGTCGTCCTCAATGAAACCAGCCGCTATCACCTGGCCATGGAGGCGCTCAAACGCGCGCGACGCCGCCCTGCCAACCTCGAAGCGTGCATGGACGAGTGTCGCCGCATGCTCACGATGCACCATGCGTACGTGCGCGAGCACTTCGAGGATCTGCCGGAAGTTCGCGACTGGACGTGGAGCCGACGATGACGCGGCACGTGCTTGCGCTGAACTGCGGCTCGTCGTCGCTCAAGTACGCGTTCTTCGAGGTCGACGACCAGCGAATGCGCGCGCTCGTGCGGGACGAGGTGCCGGGGGTCGGCGACAAGGTGCCGGACCATGCGGCTGCCGTGCACGCGGCACTCGACGACCTCGCGCGCCTACGGCTTCCGGCACCTGACGCCATCGGCCACCGCATCGTCCACGGCGGGTGCGATCACGTGAAGCCCGAGCGGATCGACGACGCGCTCATGGCTTCTTTGCGCACGCTCATCCCCTTCGCGCCGCTTCATCTCCCCGCAGAGCTGTCCGCCGTCGGCGCTGCACGTGCTCGCTTCCCCGGTTCACCGCAGGTCGCGTGCTTCGATACGGCGTTCCACCGGACGATGCCCGAGGCTGCGCAGCGCTTCGCCCTTCCAGCGCACTTCTTCGACGAGGGGGTGCTCCGGTACGGGTTTCACGGCCTCTCCTACGAATACGTCGTCGACAGCGTCGGTGCGCAGACGCTCGGGCGCGCCGTGCTCGCGCACCTCGGGAACGGCGCGAGCATGTGCGCGGTGCGAGAAGGGCGGAGCGTCGACACCACGATGGGCTTCACTCCGGCTGCGGGCCTGGTGATGGGGACCCGCGCCGGAGACATCGATCCCGGTCTCGTCACGTACCTACTCCAGCATGGATGCGACGGCGCGAGCTTCGATCGCCTCGTGAATCACGAAGCGGGTCTGCTCGCTCTCAGCGGGACGACCGCGGACATGAAGCGACTCGTCGAAGCGCGCGATCGAGACGCGCGCGCGGCCCTGGCGATCGATGTCTTCTGCTTGCACGCGCGCAAGGCGATTGGCGCGCTCGCGACCACGCTCGGCGGCATCGATTCTCTCGTCTTCACGGGCGGCATCGGGGAGCACGCCCCATTCGTGCGCAAGGAGATCGCCCGCGGCCTGGAGCACCTCGGAGTGCGCATCGACGACGGAGAGAACGAGGCGAACGCTGCCGTCATCGGTAGTGGGGAAGGGGGAGTCGCCGTCCGGGTCGTTCCCACGGACGAAGAACACCAAGTTGCCCGCCACGCGGCACGGCTCATCGAGCGCGCGGCTCGCTGAACGGCACGCACGGATTGCGCCGCCGTGAAGCGTGCGGCATGGAGCGGCATGCCCCTCGCACTGGACTTCGCATGGACCTGACTTTCCTCGGCGCGGCGCAGACCGTGACCGGCTCGAAGCACCTCGTCACGACGGGCGACGACACCCGCCTGCTCCTCGACTGTGGCCTCTTCCAAGGGCATCGAAACGAATCGATCGCTCGCAACTCGACGCTCGGGGTCGATCCGGCTTCTCTCGACGGAGTCATCCTCTCGCACGCGCACATCGATCACAGCGGCGCGCTACCCATCCTCGTGAAGCGCGGGTACCGCGGCCCCATCTATGCGACGCCCGCCACGCGCGACCTCTGCGCTGCCATGCTGATGGACGCCGCATTTCTCCAGGCGGCGGACGCGCGATACGTGAACCACAGGATCGAGCGCGAAGGCGTGGCGATGGACAAGGTCGAGCCGCTGTTCGACGAGCACGACGTGCTTCGCACGCTCGAGCAGATCATGTCGATTCCCTACAGGCACCGCCACCGCGTCGGCCGCGACGCTACGGTCACCTTCCTCGATGCGGGTCACGTGCTGGGGAGCGCCATAACGGTCCTCGACATCGACGAGGCCGGCGACACGAGACGCTTGGTCTACACGGGCGATCTGGGGCGGAAGCGCATCCCGATCCTGCGCGACCCGGAGCTCGCGTCCGGCGCGCACACGCTCCTCATCGAGAGCACCTATGGCGATCGCACGCACCCGCCGTACGAGGATATGGAAGAGGCGCTGGCGAAGGTCGTGACTCGCGTGCACGCGCGTGGCGGGAAGATCGTCATCCCGTCGTTCGCGCTGGAGCGTGCCCAGGAGCTCGTCTTCTCGTTGAAGCAGCTGCGCAAGAAGGGGCGGCTCCCCAAGATCCCCGTCTACGTCGACTCGCCGCTCACGGTTCAGATCACCGATGTCTTCAAGCTGCACCCGGAGTGCTTCGACGACGAAACGCGCGCGCTCTTGCAGGGCCACGACTCTCCGTTCGACTTCGAAGGGCTTCGCTACGTGTCGTCGACCGAAGATTCGATGGCTCTGGATGACGCGCCGGGCCCTGCGATCGTGATCTCCGCCAGCGGCATGTGTGAGGGGGGGCGCGTCCTTCATCACCTACGGCGCACGATCGAGGATGAGCGCAATTGCGTTCTCATCGTCGGATTCCAAGCCGAGCACACGCTCGGTCGGCGCATTGCCGAGCGGCGCCCGAAGGTGAAGATCTTCGGCGTCGAGCGCGATCTGCGCGCCGAAGTGCAGGTGCTCGAGGGGTTCAGCGCCCACGCGGACCGGACCGAGCTCGTGGAGTACGTGGAGGAGACGCGGCGCCGCGGGCCCTTGCGCGACGTGTTCCTCGTCCACGGTGAACCGGCGGCGCAGCGCGTCTTCAAAGGCGAGCTCGAATCGCGAGGTTTCCCTAGCGTGCGCGTCCCGGCTCGCGGTGACGAAGTCCGACTCTGAGTCGCTCTTCAGCTCGAGCCGCGCACCCGCTTCGTGCGCGCTGCGGCCCGTCGATGCTGTGCGTCGGGCGACCCTTTCACCTGCTCCTCGTGTCGATTCAGGCTCGAGTCGGCCTTTGCGCGGTTTGCGCTTCCACGGGTCGACTTGCGCGTCGCCTGACCACTCGCGCCGCGCGGCTCCCGCGCATAGGTCGCCTTCGTCTCGGTGTGACCGAGCTTTTCCTTCGCAGCCGGTTTGGCTGCCTTCTTCGCCATCTGCTTCTTCGCCGTCTTCTTCACTGCGGCGGTTCGTTCCGTTTCCGCGCGCTCCCGCTCAGCTCGAGTCGCCATGGTGATCCTCCAAGGGGGAATTGCCTTCATGAACCGTGCTAGGCGCCGTTCCCGGTCATTGCTCGTCCCGCCAATCCTACGAATGATTTCTTGCGCTCGAGTGCACCGATTGCATCCGACCGAGGCGGCCCTTCCTCCGATCCATAGCTGGCCGGCACCTTGCTAGGAGCATGGATTCGGAGGCTGATCGTCATGACATCGTTCCAGCACATTCTCGTCCCTGTCGACTTCGGCGACGCCATGCAGCCCGCGATCGACGTCGCGCTGGCCGTCGCGAGGAAGTTTGAGTCCAGGATTACGCTGGTCAACGCGTTCGACGTCGGTCCGTTTGCGACGATGACGCCGTTCGCGCCGGCTCTCGACGTCGAGCCCCTCATCGCGGCGGCCGAGAAGGAGCTCAAGAGCATGCTGACGAAGGTCCGGGCGGACTGGCCGAAGACCGACGCCTTCTTCCGCCGCGGCACCCCCTACGAGGCGATCCTCGAGTCGGCGAAAGCGCATGATTGCGACCTGATCGTGATCGGCACGCACGGACGCCGCGGGATGGCTCGAGCGCTCCTCGGTAGCGTCGCCGAGCGGGTCGTGCGCCTGTCCAGCATTCCGGTGCTCACGGTGCACCCGCCGCCGGCCACCAAGTAGCCGACACCGTAGCCCAGCCGAGGGGACATCTAGGGGCGGCACGCACGCTGCACGCCGGTGGAGCCATGTTGACGCTCCCCATCCGGATCCGCGAAGTGATTCGCCCGGACGGGACCCGTGTGCGCACGCTGTTCGTCTTCTGCCCGCGGGAGGATACGTCCGTCCAGCCGGAGCGCTGCGCGCGGTGCGGCTTTCGCTGTCCTCCGGCAGACGTAGGCCTGGCGCCCGCGGTTGGGTGCGAAGTGGAACTGCCCGAGGGCGAAGCTCCCAGTGAAGCGTCCGATGGCCTCGTCTTCGGACACCACGCGATCGCTGCACGCGTGTCGGCGGGGGCCGCCTCGACGCAGATCGTCGTGTGCCTCGAGGCCGATACGCCGCTGTGCGTCGCGAGTGGCGTCGTCGATCCTGGGCGATGGACCGCCTTCCCGGTTGTCGACGACAAAGGCACGCTGCTCGGCGCCGTGCCTGGCGCAATGCTCACGCGGTCGAGCCAAGAGCCGCGCGAACGGTTCATTTCCGCCGTCGAGGCCATGCGTCCCGTGCGCTCCGTCCGCGACTCGGATCATCTCGACGAAGTGATCAGCATCATGACGGCGCACCACCTACGTTGCGTCCCGATCGTGGACGTCGCGCATCGCGTCACGGGCGTGCTCTCCGACCTCGAGCTACTCCGCTGGGTGGCGCGTGGCGCGCCCGTTCGGTGGCGCTAGCGAACAGGTGCCGGCGGCGCATTCGGTCGGCAGCTCGGCCTCGATGATCGCCAGGACGCGCTGGACCTTCTCGAGGAACTTCGGAGTGCTCGCGACCGAGTAGAGGCGCGGATGCTGGCTCCATGCTGCGGCGATCCGCGCGTCGATCACAGCCGCTTCGGCGGCAGACTCGTGACGAACACCGTTGCGGTGGTAGCCGTGACCGGCGGGGGGCGGCTCGAGGTGGATGACCGTGGCGTAGCGCGCGAGCTGCGCCGCGAGGGTGCTCTCCACCTCGGGGAGGAATGTTTCGGGGCTGCGCGGCCAGTAGGCGACCCCGTCGATCGTGCCGCGATCACACAGGACGACTTCGACGTCGGGCTTCGCGTCGAAGATGGCTTCGACCTCGAGCTGAACGTGAAAGATCGCACGCTGCGCGGCACACTGCGCGACTTCGACGGCGTCACGAGGAAAGCCCCCCGTGAACAGAATACTGGCCGACTCTGGCGTCACGGCAACGTGTCCGCACAGCGAGTGCTTCACGATCTCGAGAACGGCCGTCTTGCCCGCTCCCGGACCCCCCGTGAGCACGATGCGGCGAGGTCCCGGCGTCATCGACTGTCCTCGGAGTCCGCGGGCTCCGCGATCGCCTCACCGACGGCGGCTAGCTGGCGCCCGAGATCGACGAAGAGGTCGTCGGCCGTGACGATGCCGACCACGGCGCCGGCGTCATCCACGATCGGGATTCGACGCACGCCGTGCTCCCGCATGCAGCGCACCGCCGAATCGACGGTCTCCGAGAGCGGCAGAGTGATGGGGTCGAACGTCATGATGTCCTCGACCCGGGTAGCTTGTGGGGACCGCGCGTCCGCGACGACGCGCAGCGCGAGATCGCGGTCAGTAAAGATGCCGATGGGGCGCCCGTCGCGCGTGACGACGATACACCCTACGCGCTCGTTCCGAAGAAGGCTGGCTGCCGCCACGACGCCGTCTCCGAGCGACACGCTCACGACGGGGCGAACGTAGCTGGCCAGCGTCACGACGAGCCCCGGGCCGCCCTGCCTTTGGCTCGCGATGGGCGTGCCGCGCCGACGATGGCCTTGACGCGATCGGCGATGGCCCGCGCGATCTGGACGGGCAACTTGCGCTCGGCCTGTTCATAGGCGAACGACTCCTCGCGTTCGAAGTGCTCCCGCAGCGCGGTGCAGAATGCGTCGACGACTTCCGCGCGCAGGACGTGGAGCTCGAGCGCCAGCCCGAGCTCGCCGAGCGCTTGCCGAATCTTCGCGTGCTCACGCCCGAGTCGCTCGGCCTCCGGGGCGTGTGTCTCCGAGAGCGCTGGGAACACGAACATCTCCTCGACGTTGATGTGGTTGAGGAGCGTCTTTTCGAGCTTCGACAACACCTTCGCCGTGACCTCGCGATCGTCCGCACGAACGCCGCCGAGCAGTCGGTCGAGCAGACCGTCGATGCGCCGATGGTCCTCGCTGAGGACGACGCGCGGATTCGTGGGCTCGTGCGAGGTCATGGGCGCTCCACGAAGCATTGGACGTGCCGCAAGTTCGGCCCTGCTCCGGGAGTGCAATGTTTCCGTGGCGTGCAAAAGTCGCGCGCGCGACGCGGACATTGCGACCCATCCCGGACGGCCGCTGGACGTGGGGAACTGGCACGCGAAGTGATAGACCGTACCCTCATGAAGCGCATACTCGCCGCCATCGATCAGTCGCCTCGAGCCGCTGGTGTTCTCGAACGAGCATCGTTCATCGCACGCTCGACGGGCGCGGAGCTGTTCCTCCTCCACGCCGTCGGCCTACCCGCCGGGCTGCCGCCCGACGCGTTCCGGTCGTCCCCCAACGAGCTCGTCGAGCAGTGGCGAAGCGATGCCGTACGCGATCTCGAGCGACGCGCGGCGACGCTCGAGCCGACCATCGTGGTTCACGTGCTCGTTCGCATCGGGAACCCGTGGTCAGCCATTTGTGCCGCCGCGCGGGAGCACGACGTCGATCTCGTCATCGTGGGCTCCCACGGCTACGAAGGGGTGGATCATCTCATCGGCACCACTGCCGCGAAGGTCGTGAATCACTGCGATCGGTCGGTGCTCGTGGTGCGCGAATCGCGCTCCAGCGTCGCGAGCTGATCGACCAGCGTCTCGACGAGCGCGCGCGTGAGGCGGACGTCGTGCCTCCCGTGCGCGCTCTCGCTGCCGAGTAGCGTGAGGATCCGTTCTGCGAGCTTTCGCGCTCGTGTGAGCTCAGTGTCCTCTCCCGGGGCCACGTCTCGATCGGCGTTTTGCAGCTCGGCGTCTTTTACGAACATCGGTCCCCCTCGGCTTGGTTTGAATGTGAGGCGCGTCAGTCGCTCGCGGGCGACTTCGCCTCGCTTCGTCGATGGCCCGCCCGGTCGCGGAGCCTCCTCTCCGCATCGGCAAAGGCGTCATCGACCGCGGCGTGCAGATCGGTGTGCCCTTGGGCGCTGTCGCGGGGCGAGATCACCAGATCACCGCCAGGAGCGATGATCTCGATTCGAACTCGGAAAGCGTTCCCATGCTTGTGGTGGTGATGTGGCGCCTCGAGCGCGACCTTGATCGCGATGATGCGCTCCGCGTGCTCCACCAACTTCTTCGCTCGGTTCTCCACGTGCGTACGGACTGAGTCGGACGGCGGGAAATCGCGGAAGGTGACCTGAAGGTTCATGTGCTCCGATGTTGCGATGCTCGTGCCACAAAGAGCACATGCAATGCTTGCTGCATCGCGCACGGCTTGCAGACCATCGAGAGACCCTCGCGCACGGTCCGGGCCCGGCGGGAGGCGCCTGGCGCGGGCGATGCATCGCCGTGTGTCATGAAGACGCGCAGCAAAGAGAAGGACGCGGTGCCGAAGAGCCGGAACGGACGCGCGAGCCGGATCGAGACCGCCGCCGTCACGGGCGCCGTCGCAGGCGCAGCGGCCGGGGCCGTCGCTGGACCGGTGGGAGCCGTGGCCGGAGCGGTCGCCGGGACGGCCGTGGGAGCCATTGCGGGCGTGGCGCTCGCCGATGCGTCGGAGCGGCGGCACGCGAAGGACGACCAGCTCGACCGGGATATCGGCGTGACCGAAGGGGATCTCGGCGCCGCAGATCCCTCGGCGCCGCCGGCGCGCATCGGCGCGTACGGGGCGGGCTCGGCGGGAGCAGCGGCCGTCGCGACCCGGACCCCAGGCGAGGGGCCGATCGAGGATGTCGACGACTGACGAGCTTCGACGGATGAAGACGGAGCTCGCTCGCCCCGCCGCGTTCCCGGAGCCACGCCCGCTTCGGGTCGAGGTTCGAGAGACTCACGCGTCCTGCGTCTTTCTGGGCGCAGACGACGTCTACAAGGTGAAAAAGCCGGTCGACTTCGGCTTCCTCGATTTCCGCACGATCGAGAAGCGGAAGTCTGCGTGCGACGCGGAGATCGAGCTCAACAGGCGGCTCGCTGCCGACGTCTACCTCGGTGTCGTCCCGGTCGTTTGCCGGCGTGGCGGTGCCCTCGCCTTCGGTGGTGAAGGCGCGCTCGTCGACTGGGCCGTTCACATGCGCCGCATGCCCGACGAAGAGCGAGCCGACGTGCGACTGGCCAAGGGGACGCTCGAAGCGGCCGCCATCGACGCCATGGCAGAGCGAATCGCGTCGTTCCATGCGACGACGCGCTGCGATGAGCAGACCTCGGCGTTCGGAACGCCGGCGGCCATCGCCACCAACGTGGTGGAGAACTTCGCGCAGACGCGCGACCGCATCTCCGAGCACCTCAGCGCGAGCGAGGCGGCGGAGATCGAGTCGTGGCAGCTCTCGTTCCTCCGAGACGGCGCGCAACTCTTCCAGCGGCGGATCGACGCGCGGCGCGTGCGCGACGGCCACGGAGACCTGCGGCTCGAGCACTTCTACATCGACGCCTCTCGCGCGATCACGGTTCTCGACTGCATCGAGTTCAACGAGCGCTTTCGCTTCGCCGACGTGTGCGCCGACGTCTCGTTCCTGGCGATGGACCTCGCGTGGCACGGTCGCGCCGATCTCGCCGAGCGCTTCCTCGCGAGCTATGCGCGCGCCTCCGGCGACTACGGCCTCTACGAGATCGTCGACTTCTACGAGAGCTACCGCGCGTACGTTCGCGGCAAGATCGCCACACTCCTCGCGCACGATCCGAGCGCCGATGAAGCGGTTCGAGGGCTCGCAGCGCAGGAGGCGCGCCGGTACTTTCTCCTCGCCCTCGCGGCGCACCGGCGTCCGCTTCTCCGGCCGATCCTCGTGTGCGTCGGCGGGATCATCGCGTCGGGGAAGAGCACGGTCGCGCAGGCCATTGCGCACGAGCTGGACGCGCCCGTCGTGGAGGCGGATCTCACCCGCAAGCAGATGCTGGGGGTCGAGCCACACCAGAGGGTGAACGAACCGGCCTGGAAAGGGGCCTACGAACCGGCTTTCACCGAGCGCGTTTACGCCGAGGTCCTTCAGAGGGCCGGGGCCGTCCTCGGGGCCCGACGCGCCGTCGTCATCGACGCCTCCTTTCGGAGCGAGCGCCAGCGAACCGCAGCGCGTGAGCTCGCGCGCGCGCTGGGCGTGCCGATTCGCTTCGTGGAGTGTCGCGTCGACGAAGGGATCGCCCGCGTGCGACTCACGCGACGCGAGAGGGAAGGGGCCATCTCCGACGGCAGGCTCGCGATCTTCGACGACTTCTGCGCCCGATTCGAACCGATGCGCGAGCTACCCCCGTCCGAGCACGTCGTCGTCGATACGGCGCAGGAGCTCGCGCGCTCGCTCGACGTCATCCGAACCCAGGTGGCCACCTGGCCGCGCGGACTCTACGCCTGAGCGAGCGGCGAGACTCGGCCGCGTCTGCGCGCTACTGGGCTGCCGCGCGCGGAGTGACGCTATTCACGAGGGAGTCGAACGATGCGCGTGCACCGTCCACCTCTGCCGCGGGACCGAGCACCTTGAAGAAGTAGGGGGCGCCGGGCGCGTCGACGATCGCCGCGAGCATGGCCCAGCCGTCGTGCTTCTCGTCCGCCGTCCCCCCCATGCCGCTACCGCCGTAGGTGCCGGCAAGGTGAACGACGGTCACGTGAATCCCGCGGACATCCTTCTCGCTGCGGTCGGGCTGCGGCGCCTCCTGGAACTGCTGAGACCAGCGCAGAATGTTTGCGTCCACCGGGCCGCCGGCGCGAGAGATGGTCGCCTCCGACGCTCCAGCGCCCAGGTGGTACGTCGCCAGCCTCATCGGGTTGGCATTGGGCGCCGATTGCCACCCGTCGGGCACCTTCCAGTCGATCGACTGCGGGCGCTCGTTCTCGCCGTTCGGCATCGCGCCCGTAGCGTGGGGCGCTTGGGGCATCCCGGCGACGTGCGGATGATTCGGCGGGAGCGCGGCGGCTGACGACGGGGCGCTCGCGGCCTTGACCTCATCCACGGGTGCGATGGGAGCCGCGGCAGTGGCGGAGCCGTGATCTGCGAAGAAATAGCCCGCGAAGGCTGAAGCGATGATCGCGGGCACGATGAAAATCGGGGAGAGTTTCGCCATGGTGATTCCTCTTGCTCGTCGCGTGCCGCGCGCAGTTTGCGGAGACTCTACGCACGTAATCGCGGCGTGACGCAAGATCTGCGTTTCGAAGCATGCCTTGCGGGCCGCGTCAGGGCGGTAGCACGTGGACCGTCTGAACGTCCCATGGCTGTCCCGCGCCATGGCAGACGACGCACGCTTCACCGCCGTTCGGGGCCGTGTTCGCCTGCGCGTGGGAGACGCTCGGCGCGTCGTCGTGGCAAGCCGTGCACGCCGCACCGATGGGCGAGAGGAACGACTGGCTCTGGACGACGCGGTTCGAGCAATAGGCTCCAGGGGCCGGCGACGGGTCGGTGCATGCGAGCACCTCCTGGGTCACGGTCGGCAGGAGCCCCGCAGGCAGCGGCGGGAGGTAGCTCGTGGAAGCGTGGCAGGCCCAGCACGCGCGCAGGTCACCCGGGAAGAGCACTTTGCCGAAGTCCACGGGGGTTCCTTCGGGGTTGCTCGGCGTCGGGCCAGGGTCGCCGCCGACGATGTAGCCCTGCGCGAGCCGGCTGCCGCGGTGAACCTTGTGCACCATTACCTTGAAGTTCACCGACTCCACCGTCGTCTCAGGAACCTCGAAGCGAGGGGCGTTCTGATCGTCGACCTCGTTCGGCGTGTGGCAGAGCACGCAGTACTCGGGGCTCTTCCGCGTCCCCTCGTGGGCGAGAAGATCGTAGTGGCAGCTGTTGCACTTGGTCCGATCGACGACCGTGCGTCGCGGCACCGGTGTCGTGTCCGTCACGGCAAAGTAGGCGACCGGATTCAGCGCGGCGATGGGCGTCGTGTAGAGCGTGTTCGTGCCGCTCGGCGCGACGTACCCCTCCATTCCGACCGCGTAGCTGCCGGTGGCCGTCGCCGGGATCGGGTCGGGGAAGGTGAAGGCGTAGCTCCCCACGGCGCCGTCGAGCGCCAGGCCCGTCGGCGGTGCGGCGCCGTTTTCGATCACGTAGAAGAGGGGCTCGGCTTGCGAGTAGTCCGTCGTCGGTCCGGCGAGCGTCGCCGCGAGCCACGGCAAAGGCGAACCGAGGAGATCGAGCGGCGCGCCGTTCTGCGTCACCGAGAAGTGGAGCACGGGTGTTTGCCCGGGCTGCGTGCTCGTGACGCTCGAGATGGTGAGCACGAGCTGCGGTGCGCTCGGATCGGTGGACGGAGTCGCGTGCACGTTGGCGATGCTGAAGCGATCGGTCGGGCCGTGGCACCCGCTGTTCAGGCACGTGGAGTCGCTGGTCTGCTGGCCGCCCGAGTGGAGCGTGTACCCGGCAGGGGGCGGGTACGCGAACGAGGTGCGATCGTGGCAGGCTCCGCACACCGCTCGCGAAGGCTCCGTCGACCAGACGCTCCCCTGCGTCCCCTGATGGCACATCGCGCAGTTTTGAACGGCGCCAGGGAACCATGCGCCCGAATGGTCGACGAGCGTCGCCACGGTTGCTGCGCCGTCGCTCCCTGCGTCCCCGACCGGCCCGTCCTCGGTGAGCTGGTACGTGCCGCCATCGAGCACGCTCGGGAGGTAACGTCCCCTGTGAATCTTGTGAATCATGACCGGCATGTCGAGCGCATTGCCGTTGCTCACATCCGTCATCGGCGTGGCGTGGCAAAGGACGCAGAGGTCGACCTGTCGTCGCGCCGTATCACCCTCGTGGTAGCCGAGCGGGTTGTGGCACTGGTTGCACGCCTGCATCGTGACGATGTTGCGCGTGGCGGTCACGGTGCCGCCGTTCGGCACGAAGTCGTAGAGCGTGTTGACGACGTAGGTGAGCCCCCCGAAGACGCGCGTCGCCCAGACACCGACCGTGTGCGTCTTGGTCCCGTCGAAGGTCGCCGGGAGCTTCGTGCCGAACGTGTACTCGTACGTCCCCTGCGCGAAGCCGATCTCGGTGAGCGTTCCCCCGGTGTCGGAGTCGGGGAGGGGAGCGGTCGTCGTTCCGTTCGCGCTCGAGTGAACCTGCGTCGTGTATGCGGTGTACGAGAGCGGCGCGCCGCCGTCTCCCGCGGTGCCGGCGTCTCCCTGTGCGGGAGCTTGCCCGAGCCAACTCAGCACCCACTTCGCGTTCACGGCACCCTGCGTGTACGTGCCGGCGTAGTCCAGCGGAACACCCGCGCCATCGGTGATCGTGAAGTCGACGGTGACGATGCCGCTCGTGCTGATGGCAGCCTGCGTGATGTTGAGGGTCACGCCGGGACCCGCGGTTCCATACGTGGCCGAAGGGGGCGCCGCGTCGGGAGTCGAGTCGATCCCGGCGTCTTCGGAGATCGCGACGTCCGATGCTGCGTCTTGCGGTGTCACCGACGTTCCGGCCACACCGGGCGGCCCGACCGGCCCCTCGCACGCGAACGTCATCGAGGCGATCCCGAGCCACGTGAGGCCCGCCCACGTCCATCTGGTTCGAAGCGTCTTCATGGCGTTCCCTCGTGGCAAGACCGACACGGCTGGTCGATCGTCGGCCTCATCTTGCTGGTCCATCCCGGTCGGTGTGGGCTGCCGCCCGTCGCGCCGACGCGGTGGCATCCGATGCACAGGCTCTCTCCGGCGCCGGTGTGGCACGCAGCGCAGACGGAGGGGTCGGCCCACGCGGCGGGGCCGTGGTCGTTCGACTCTCCGCGCAGTCCGACCCATCCGTTGGGGTGAGGGCTCCGTCCGCCCGAGGACACGTCCACCCCGTTCTTCTGGTGGCAGCCCTCGCAGAACTGGCCCGTCGAGTGGCAGGTGGAGCAGAGACCGGGCTGCGTGCGCGCCTCGAGCGAGTGGCGCGAGACGAAGCCGGCCCGGTGCACTCCTGCGCGCATCGGGTCGTCGAACGCCAGCTTCTCGGGGAGGATGGGCACCGTGCGTCCGTGGCACCCGCCGCAGAACTTGTCCGCGTGGCACGTCGAGCAGAGATCGGGCGCCGAGTACGCGCGGTTGCCGTGCTCGCGCAGCCAGTCGCCGTCGTGCGCGACGTGGCTCTCGGGGCGCACCTCCTCACCGCGCAGGTTCTTGTGGCAGCGATCGCACGTGCGGGCCGCCGTGAAGTCTTCCTGGTGCTCGTGGCACGAAAGGCAGAGCGCCATCGTGGGCCGCACGTGATCGGAGTTCGTCTCGACGCCGCGGTGGCAGTACGCGCAGTTGTCCTTGAGGCGCTTGGAGTGCGTGGAGTGCTTGAACTTGAGGTGATCGAGGTCCATCTGCGCCTCTTCGCGCACGTAGCTGAGACCGTGGCACCCGTTGCACTCGCGCGTGTCGTGCGGCTTCTGGTGGCAACCCACACACGTCGCAGTCGTCGGCAAGTGAAGCGGTCCGGTGTCCGTCGCGCCGAGGATCCCGGCGTGACACCGAAGGCACGTGATGCCGGCCTTCGCCGTGTGCTCGTGGTGCGGAAAGGGCTTCTTCTCCGGCGGGCGAATCCCGAGGATCTGGGCGCAGGCCACGAGCAGCATCGCGAGAGCGAGGAGGAGCGAGAGCTTCTTCACTTCCCCTCCCATGACCAGCTGAGCCTCGCGAGCCCGTTGATCTCTCGGGTGGCCGTGGCGGTCGACGCGGCTTCGACTGCGGCTGCGACCTCCCAGTGGCGGACCGGGATCCAGCGCAAAGCGACGAGGGCCCAGGGCCAGACGGTCCCACGTCCTCGCGGGTCGTCCGGCGCGACGAGCTCGAGCTCCGTCGACCACCGCACTCGCGCGGAGAGCGGGATGCGCGTCGTCAGTCGCGCGCCCGTCCATTGATCGGGTCCCGCCCCCTGGCGTCGCCCTTCGAAGGAGATGGCGCCGTCGCCGCGATCATCGAGGCGGAGCGTCACGCGCAGCGTCCCGTCGACGCCGACGGTTCCTGCGACGTCGCGGGCGGCGACGATCGGAAGGACGTCGAGGCGCGGGAACATCCTCCACTTGAGGGAAGCGCCGAAGACGTCGGACGGCGTGTCGCCAAGCGCGGAGAAGAGCGACGTGGCGGGGATGAGGCGGGAGGGGGAGCGCTGCGTGGCGTAGATCTCGGGGCGGAAGTCGCCGAACCGCCCGGCGATCGAAGCTCCGGCCTCGGCCAATCCTGGATCGATGAGGTCGTACGTGCCGTGCGCCGCCAGATCGAACCAGCGAGCCGGCGCCGCGGCGAAGTCCATACCGGCGTCTTCATAGGAGAGCTGACCGTACTCGCGTTGCTGCAGGTACGAGACGCCGATGCTCGTCGTCGACCCGATGCTCTGGGCGAGGCGCCCCCCTGCGAGCCAGTCGTAGGCCTTGTAGCCGAACTGCGGTTCGACCGGCACTCCGCCGAAGCCCTCGATGCTGGTGCCCATCGGCGATCGGAGACGCAGGTCGGCTCCGTCGATATGCACGGGGCGCAGCGAGCCCACCGTCAGCATCTGTCGTCCGAGGCGAAGTTGAACGTAGTTGCGCGGGTCGTGCAGGCGCACGAGCGCCGAGAGCACGTCGTAGTTGCCGTTCGAGACGTTGTAGTTGTTGCTCGTGCTCCCGGCCCAGACGAGCCCTTCGGCGTCGACCCATGAGCTGGGTTTGCCGTCACCCTGGAGGATGATGAGCCCAACCGGAGATTGCGGCGACTGCGAGTAGCCGACCGAGTCGACGCGCAGACGATACGGATCGGCACGCGCGGGACGGGAGAGCCCGAGCGACAGCGCGAGGGCCGACACCAGAGCACCACGGCGGACCAGGCCCCTCACGGTTGCACGAAGTCCACGACGCCATTTACGTGCGTCGTGGGCCCGAAGACGTGACAGCGCAGGCACTCCGAGAGCTCACCGGGAACGCTCGGGTGTGGATCGCCTTGCCGTGTGACGACAGGAGGGAAGGCGTGGCACGAGTTGCACTGGATGTTGTCGCCCGTGTCGTCGGTCCACGTCGGAGCGGGCATGCTCACCGTGCCCGCCGCGTTACTGAAGTGGCACCAGACGTTGCACGTCGCGTTCGTCGCGTCGTAGGTGCCGCCGAACGGGAAACGCACCTGCGCCTCGGGCGCCGCCCAGTGGCTCGGGTCCATGACTTCGGTCGGCACCTGGTGGCAGTCGTTACAGAGGAGTGGGTTGGCGATGCGGTTCGCGAATGCGGGATCGAGGTGCGCCTCGTGGGCGCCGACCCCGCGCGTCGTCGGATCGACCGAGCCGTCGAGCGAGACGGGCGGGTTCGCGTGCCCATTCGAGCCGTGGCAGGTCGTGCACGACGTCACCGTGATGTTCACGACACCATTGACGTGGGTCGGCGCGCTGGGAGCCGGGTGACAGGTCGTGCATGAGCTGGTCGAGTTGGCGACGCGCGACCAGCGTGCGTGATCGGCCGGTGGAGCTTCGTGGCAGCCGTTGCACGGAATCTGCGACGGCGTGGTCCACTGCGGCGACACCGCACCGTGGCAGTACGTGTTCGTGCAGTGAAGCGCGACCGGATCCCATGCGGGTCCTGCCTCGGAGGAGCCGGCATCCAGCCAGTCCTTCGGGAGAACCGCGATCCCGCTGAAATCGATGAGCGACGTGGACGCATCCGCGCTCGCGTGCGCTTGCACGCTCGCCGTCGTCTCGGTCGGCACGTTGTGGCAGGTACTGCAGTACGCCTCGTGCGCCCAGTGCGCGCCTTGCGCCGGGCGTGGCGTTCCGTTGCTTCCGTGGCACGTCGTGCACGCGATGGGCGATTGCGTGTGGCAGCCGGATTGAACGCAGCTCACCCCCACCTCGCCGCCGAGATAGTCGTCGCCGTGGCACTGCTGGCAGCGCGGTAGCGGAAAGCCGTTCTGCGAAATCCACGTCGCATGAAACGCGGAGCTCGTGCGGTCCCCCCAGCCAACCGGATGTATGCCCCCTGCTGCGGGCTCCGTCGTGCGCTGCTCGGAGCAGCCGACGAGGAGCACGAGCACGAGCGTCAGCAGGGACCGCACAGCGAAAGGCACGCGTGCGCGAAGAGCAACCTGCGTTCCGCTGACGCGTTTCGCGATCGCTGCGGTGATTCTGCCGATCCTCATGGAGCACGGGTGCAAACGGTGCACGCAAACGAAAGAATGGTACGGCGGAGCCGCCGACGGTTTCGACAAATAGCCGCGATCACGCGCGCCTTGAGCGGGCCCTTAGTTTGCTTAGGGGCGGGGTTGGGCTTTCAAAACGAAACGGGGGGAGGAGTTGGTGAAGATGCTAGACAGCCGAAAGCTAGTCATGTGCGCGGTCTCCGCGATCGTCATGGGCTGCGGAAGCGGCAGCACGGGGCCGGCGGGACCGGCTGGGCCGGCAGGAGACGCGGGGTCGCAAGGACTGCCTGGCGCTTCGGGGCCGGCGGGTGTGCCTGGGGCGCCTGGGCCAGCGGGGCCGTCCGGTCCTGCGGGTGGCGTCGTCTCGAGCGACGGTGGCACGGTGTTGTTCCAAGGAACGATCTCCGGGTCCGTCCTCGCGTCGGCCGATAGTCGGGCGCTTCAGGGCGTCACCGTCACCGTATCGCTTGGCAGCGGCGTCGTTTGGGACGCAGGCACGGCAACCACGGTGGAGACGGACGCAAACGGAAACTTCTCGTTCCCGAACCTCCCGCTCGGATCGTACACGCTCTCGTTCACGCGTAGCGGCTTCCTTGCGAAGAGCGTCTCCGTCGGGAACACCGTCGGGGCTCCGACGATCCTCGCGGTCACCATGGCGACCGACACGACCGCGGGCACGGATGCTCCGACCTTCCAGGTCTCCGTGACGAGCGGTGGCGCCACAGCCGATCCGTATGCCGTCGGCTTCGGAAACGCCGTGACGGTGAACGTGACGGCTCTCGCCGATTCAAACGAGCCCACGCTCGACGCCGGTGGGTTCTCGTACAAGTGGGCGATCAGCACGGCGCCCACCAACGCCAATCTCACCGGTGCCTACTCGTTCACGGGTGGCGCGCCGACGTCGTCTTCGACCTCCGCGTCGTTCACTACGATGAGCGTAGCGCAGGTGAAGAGCTACGAGATGCACGCCTACACGAACCCGGTCGATGGCGGGGCGCTCGGCTACCAGGGACGCCTCGGCGTGCTCGGTATCAACCCCGACGAGACCGGCCGTTACACTGTATCGGTCACGGTCAGCGACGAAGAAGGGCACAACTACACCCTTTCGCAGGCGATCCAGTCGACCTGGCAGGAGCCAAACATCGCCAACGTGCCGGTTGGTGTGCCGGTCTATCTGCAAGGGGACACGTTCGCCCAGTCGAACTACCTCCAGTATTCAGCGACGCGCTTCAAGTGGATGAACACGGCGTGGAGCTGGAGCGTCGTTTCGTGCAACGGAGTCGGGAGCACCACCCAGGTCTGCAATCCCGCGACGCTGCTCCAGAACGCGAACACCCAGTATCCCTTCTTCGTCCCGCCCGCATCGGGTACGTACGTGCTCTCCGTCACGGAGACCTCGCCGTACGCGACCGGCACGGGAACGACGGGCCTCGGCGCGGGCGCTGGTCCCGGCGACGGCGGCACGTACGGTTCGCAGACGAGCCAGCTCACCGTCTACGCGGGTAGCTGGGCCGGCGAGATGCCGAACGGTTCAACCGCGTCGAACATCGTCGAGGGCATCGGCTGCGTGCCCGGTTGCCATGCTCCGGGCGGTCTCGCGCCCGACATGTTCACCCCCTGGGAGAACACGGCCCACGCTTCAGCGGCTCAACGGAAGATCGACGGTCTGGCAACGAGCCACTTCGCCGATTCGTGCCTGGAGTGCCACACGACAGGCTGGTCGGAGGTCGCGACTGCTCAGACGTCTGCGAACGCAGGCTTCTTCTACGAGCAGAACACGGAGACGGGGCCCGACGGCGGCCTCTGGCAGTTCCCTTCGCCGCTGGCGGTGGGTGACTACCAGTCGATGGTGACGAACTACCCCGTGCTCGGAGCCCTCGGTGGCATCCAGTGCGAGAACTGCCACGGACCCGCCGAAGGGGCGGCGTCGGCACACAAGAACGGCGACCCGAACATCTTCGCCGCGCGCGTCACGTGGAATTCCCAGCTCTGCGGGACGTGCCACGAAGAGAACAAGGGCCACTTCCTCCCGGGGCTGTGGGCCGTGTCCGAGCACAACGACGAGCAGACCACCATCCGTGTGGCCTCGGTCGAGTCCAAGGAAACGACGGCGCTCGGCGGAGCTGATCCGCAGAGCGGCGCGCAGTACTGCGCTCGCTGCCACTCGGCTCAGGGCTTCGCGCGGTTCGCGACGCAGCTCAAGAACGGCGCCACCGGGCGCTACGACTGGATCACGACGGACAACCTGAAGCTCAACGACGCCGGGACGAACGCCCCGACGACACCGTGGCTGTCCTCGATCGGGCTGAATGTCGCGCAGGTCGAGCCCATCACGTGCCAGGGGTGCCACGACCCGCACAGCAACGGCGGGTACGCGACCTGGGGCGTCAACGACGCGGGTCAGAACGTCATGATCGGCGACGCCGGCGGTCCCACCAACTGCAGCGCGCAGGGGAACATCGGCGAGGCGAACTCCAACCCGACCTGCATGCAGCTCCGCATCTACGACTCGCTCCCGGGCCTGCCGAACGGCATGGGCGCGTTCAGCGGCGTCGGCGAAGGCGCGCTCTGCATGGCCTGCCACAACGGGCACATGGGTGAGCACACGGACACGGTCAACAGCTCGCCGTATGCGGAGACCCCGCAAATGTCGACTGCGGCCGATATCCTCTTCGGCTTCAACGCCTTCTTCGTCCCCCGGTTCAATCCGTCGCCCCACCTGGCGATCACGGACAGCTGCGCCGGGTGCCACGTGAAGCTCCAGACGGCCGCCGAGGTCGACGCTGGTTACAACTCGAACCACTCGTTCGCGACGGATCTCTCGATCTGCCAGAACTGCCACGGTTCGTCCGCGGTGAGCGGCGCTGCGATTCAGTCGCAGGTTCTCACCGAGCTGGCGACGCTCAACACGACCATCCAGACCGCCGAGCAGCAGCACCTCTACAACGTAGCGGGTACTTCGACAGGCGTGGCTGGACTCGGCTACGGCATCTGCGTCCAGACGAGCTACTCGAACGCAGCCTGCACCGGCGGGTCGTGCAAGTCCTCGCAAGTCGTCCCGGCCGTTCCGTTCCCGCTCCCCGCAGGGACGGTCTACCTCGCGCCGAACACGATCGCCGCAGCCACCTTCAGCGGCACGAGCGCGACCATCACGCTCAACGCTGCGGTGAGCTTCCCGTACTACGACGTGACCGACATCCACATGGCTGCGGCGAAGGGGACCGCGAAGACCGCTTCGCTCAGCGTCCCGATCTACACGATGTGGATGACCAAGACCGGCAGCTGCGGGACGGGCTTCGGCTCGCCCAACGGCAACGCCAACGGCGGTAACTGGGGCAGTGGTGGCGAGGCCGAGGGTCTGTACCTCTACCCGCCGACGGACGTACCCTCGAAGGCCATCTGGAACTACACGCTCCTGACCGGCGAGGATTCGAACGGCATCCACAACTTCCCCTTCACGACGCAGGTCATCAACGCGACGCTGACTGCACTCCAGGGCTGGACTCCCTGACCTGACTGAGCCTCCAATGACACGTTCACTCCACCACGCGGCCTCTTGCCTTCGGGCGAAAGGCCGCGTGGCCATTTCCATGCTCGCACTCGTCGCCGTGACGGGGTGCAACGGTTCCCAGGGAGCCCAAGGTCCGGAAGGGACCAAGGGCCCCGTGGGGCCGACCGGAGACGCGGGCGCGCCGGGACCCACGGGGGCGCAGGGGCCCACCGGTCCCGTCGGTCCGACGATCGAGCCCGGGCAGATTCACGGCCTCGTGATCGCAGCGGCGACCAGTCAGCCCCTCGCGGGGGCGACGGTGACGGTGGGCCCAGGAGCCTCCGCACCCACGACCGGCACCGCCACGACCGCGGCAGACGGCACGTTCGACGTCGCGAACCTACCGCTCGGCGTGTACGCGGTTTCGATCTCACTGACTGGCTATCTCGAGAAGACCGTCACGGTCGGCGTCGGAACGAGTCCGACGAACCTCACGGTCTCGCTCACGACGAACGCCACGAGCGGCGATGGAATGTCGCTCAGCGTGGCCGATGATTTTCTCGCTGGATACGGCGCCACGGTGACACTCGACGCCAGCGTCACGGGCGCGGCAGCGGACGCCGGCGCCCTGACGTACGCTTGGACGCAGGTCGGCGGAACCCCCGCCCAGATCACCGGTGCGACCACCAGCTCCATCACATTTCAGACGTTGAGCCTCGCCAGCGCGAAGCTCGAGGCCAACCCCGCAGCGACGCTCGGTCCCTACGACGGCGGAGGATTCGTCCCCGCGCGCTTCGGTCCCATGGGCATCGGGATCGACGAGACGGGGAACTACCAGTTCTCGCTCACCGTGACCGACGCGGCCGGGCACACGATCTCCACCAGCGCGACGGTATGGGCGACCCCCCCGAGCAACGGGCTTCGAAGCGCGCCCCTCGGGCTCCCGGTCTGGTTCGAAGGAGACTCCTTCGCGGCCGACGGTGGCACCATGACCGGCTGGGCGTTCTCGCTCTCACCCCCTTCGGGCTCGAGTGCGACGCTCACGGGTGCGAGCACGCAGTTCCCGTCGTTCACCCCCGACGTCCCTGGAAGCTACGTCGTGAAGGAGAGCATCTCCGGCAATTCCACGACCATTCACGCGGCTCGGTGGGACGGCATCTCGGGCATCGCGTCCCAGCCCGGCACGGGCAACGATTACGTCGTCCAGGGGTGCACGAGCTCGTGCCACCAGGGCTCTCCTCAGTTTCCCACGCCTCCTTCGTCGGTGGGGAGCGCGGCGCCCGACATGTTCACGTACTGGGCCGGGACGAAGCACGCGACGGCGTTCGCCGACGGGATCGACGGCCTCCTCGGTCCGGACTTCGGTCCGTCGTGCCTCCCGTGCCACACGCTCGGAGACTCGCCCGCGGCCAACAACGGTGGCTTCGGTAACGTCGCCACCGCCGACGGCTGGAGCTTCCCCGCAACGCTCGACGCCGGGAACTACGCCGCGCTCGTCGCGACGCAGCCCGACCTCGCGCAGCTCGGCAACGTGCAGTGCGAGAACTGCCACGGGCCGAAGAACCTCGACGTCATGGGAGTCGACGACACGGCCGCCCGCTCGTTCAGCGAGGCCGTGTGCGCGCAATGTCACTCCGAGGGGAACCAGTGGAAGCAGAGCCTCCACGCGAACCTTCAGGTCGCGATCAACGAGGGGGCGGAGAGCAGCAACTGCGGACGCTGCCACAGCGCGCAGGGCTTCGCCGAGTATACCCAGGAGCTCCGCGCCGGCTGCGTCGCGGCGGGCTCCGGCAACTGTCTGCTCACCTCCGACGGAAACCCGCCCGTCGACGGCGGCGCGAACGCCGCGGACGGCGGCACGTACGCGCTCCTCGGGCTCACCCCGGAGGCGGTGCAGCCGCAGACGTGCGCGGGGTGCCACGATCCGCACGACGTCGCGGGCCTCCCCGGCCAGCTCCGCATCTACGACACCGTCCCCACGACGCTGATGAACGGCCTCGCGGTGAGCGGCGTCGGCGCCGGCGCGACGTGCATGGTGTGCCACAATTCGCGCCCGTCATACGCCGAGGTCGACGACTTCAGCATCGCGAAGAACGGGCTCAAGGCGTCCTCGAGCATCGTCACCCCGCACAACGGTACGCAGACCGACGTGCTCTACGGCGCGAACGCGTACTTCATGCCGAAGGCGACCCCGTCGCCGCACCTCTCGGTCGCCGACACGTGCGCCGGGTGCCACCTGATCCCGACCGCCGCGCAGAAGGCCGCGGGCGTCACGACGAACCACTCGTTCATCACCGATCTCACGATCTGCTCGACGTGCCACGCGGCTACGTTCGATGGCGCCGCCGTACAGGCGCAGACGAGCGCGCAGCTCGCCCAGCTCGATCAGGCGATCTTCGGCGCGATCGGCACGCTCCTCGGCGCGGCCCCGACGTACAACACGACGGTCCGCGACCCCGTGACGTTCGACTACCTCTGCATCACCGCGGCGGACGGCGGCGCGCCCAACGTCTACATCCCGCTGACGACGACGCCCGACTCCTACGCGCCGTTCGCCGGGACGTCCGGTCCCCCCGTCCACACGACGCCGTGGCGCAACCTCGGCAGCGTGCTGGTCACGTTCGCGACCAACCCATTCACGTCGATCCCGGGCCTCGCCGAGTGCAACGGAACGAGCTCACCGGTCGTCGTTCCGGGCGCCAACTACACCGGCGGGCCCGTCGTCCTCTCCGTGTCTGCGGCGCAGCTGGGGTCGTCGCACTCGTCGAAGAGCTCGCCGATGGTGAGCGCGATCTCGATCACCGGGAAATCGATCTACAACGAGGCGCTCCTCAACAACGACCTCTCGCTCGGCGTCCACAACCCGACGTTCGCGCCGGCGCTGGTCACGAGCACGCTGAGCCAGCTCGCCAACGTCACGCCGACGAACCCGTGAGTTAGCACCCTCGCCGAGCCGCTCATTCGTGGGCTTCTGTCGTGGATGACTCGGGGGGAGTCGCGCGTGACTGGGCTCCAGTTGCGGACGACTGGGCCCCAGTTGCGGACGACTGGGCTCCAGTTGCGGATGACTGGAGGCGTGTTGCGGACAACTGGGCTCCAGTTGCGGACGACTGGGCTCCAGTTGCGGACGACTGGGCTCCAGTTGCGGACGACTGGGCTCCAGTTGCGGACGACTGGGCTCTAGTTGCGGACGACTGGGCCCCAGTTGCGGATGACTGGAAGCGTGTTGCGGACAACTGGGCTCCAGTTGCGGATGACTGGAAGCGTGTTGCGGATGACTCGAATCCAGTGACACGGGAACAGGACGGGACGACATCCTTTGGCCAAAACTAGGTCCGACCTAGCCGGGCGAACCGCCGGCGGCCGTCGTCGCTGGTGCGGCGCACCTGGAAGCCGTCGCCCTCAGCGCTTCGTGCGGCTGCCGCGTCGGTCTCCACGATGGATCGAAGAGCGACGCCAGAATCGAGCGCTCCGCGCGGGCGCGCTTCGTCGTAGTCGCGGACGACTCGCCGGGCGCACCCGACACCCGCTTCTACTTCGTCGAGGATGGCGCCGCGTCGCTCGACCCGGCGTCCCCCGTCCGCTGCACGGCCTGCAGGTACTTCGCGGGAATCGCCTCGGGCGCGACGGCGCCGCGCACCGGCTGGTCGATCGTCATCGGGCAGCTCACGGCGTTGAACGAGCCCGAGACGCAGCTCTTCTGGTCGTCCGCGAAACAGACGGCGATTCCGCCCGTCAGGCGGCCATCGGCCGTGGCGTCGCGGATCGACAGGACCGCGCTCCCTTCGCTCACGCCGACCCAGTGATCGTCGTCGAACACCTGGTAGTGCACGGACCACGGGCCCGGGTCCTTCGCGTCGATCCGCTGATCCTTCGGCTCGATCTTGTCGGGGCCGTCGAGGCGGAGCCAGACGCTCGTTCCACGCGCAGGGACGATGGGGCCGCACGGCGACTCCGATTGACCCGACGACAGCACGATGTCGCTGTGTGCGTAGCCGATGCGACGATCCACGATGTAGCGGGCGTCGCGGACGGCGAACGGGGCGCCGCCAAGGGTCCCGTTGACGGGCGCGTCCGGGATGGCGTTCGGTGAATCCACCGGGGGCTCGACGGCCGGGTGCGCCTCGACGTGAGACTCCGCGCGGCACCCGACGAGGAGGACGCCCACGGCGAGCGAGCGGACGACGCCGTTCATTTGGCGGCCTCCGCCTTCTTCAACCGGAGCGTCCCGAGCTCGATGGGCACCCCCGCCTTGAGGAGCAGCGTGTAGATGAACGCGCCCGCCGCCCAGATCGCCGCGGAGACGCAGAACTCCGTGAAGCTCGGCGTGTAGTCCACGATCTCGCCGAGCGGCGAGGGGACGAAGCCCGGGATCACGAGCCCCATGCCCTTCTCGACCCACACGCCGAGGACCGCTGCGGCGCATGCCGCGCGGAGCACGTTCTTGTGCACGTACAGCTTCTTCGTCATGAACACCGTGGCGGCGAACACGTCGAGGAACATGGCCGACCAGATGTAGGGGACGAGGCGCGTGTGCCCCTTCAGGCCGAACAGCAGGTAGCGCATCGACGCGGCGTGGTGTTTGAAGCTGTAGAGCTCCGTGAAGATCTCGGAGAAGAAGAAGAAGAGGTTGATGAGCATCGTCACGGCGACGATCTGCCGCAACCGGTTCAGCGCTTCGTCCTTCACCGGGTAGCCCATCTTGTCGCGGATGATCGAGAGCGCGATGATCATCAGCGAGGGGCCGGCCGCGAACGCGGACGCGAGGAAGCGAGGCGCGAGGATCGCGGCGTTCCAGTGCGGGCGGGCGCCCATGCCGCTGTAGAGGAACGCCGTGACGGTGTGGATGCTGAACGCCCACACGATCGCGACGAAGACGAACGGGACGTACTTCTTCCTGTCCGGCTCCTCCCCCTTGAACTTGGTGAACAGGATGTACGTCGTGATGCCGAAGTTGAGCGCGAGGTACCCGTTGAGGACGATGACGTCCCACGAGAGCATCGAGCTCGGCCAGTTGAAGCGGACGAAGTGCCAGACGCGGTCGGGGCGACCGATGTCGACCATCACGAACATCAGGCACATCATCAGCACCGCGACGGCCAGGAGCTCGCCGAGGACGACGACGTTGTGGAGGGCGTGGTCGTCGTAGACGTACGCCGGGATCACGAGCATCACGGCGGCGGCCGCCATCCCGACGAGGTACGTGAAGTTCGCGATGTACGCGCCCCACGGGACCTGATCGACCAGGTTCGTCGCCACCAGGCCCACCTGGAGCTGATGGAGGTACGCGAGCGCGCCGAGCGCGATCCACGCCGTGAGGAACAGGAGCCACAGATAGTACCCGCGGCTCCCGCGGAGCATGGCGCCGAGAGTCGCGAGCGTGAAGCGGTAGAGGGAGTGCATCTGGGCGCGCTCCTCAGGAGAAGAAGTAATAGAAGCGTGGGAGGGTCGCGAGCTCCTCATTGAGCACGAACACGCGCTTGGTCTCGATGATCTTCCGGATCTCGCTGTTCGGATCGTTGAGGTTCCCGAACTTGCGAGCGCCCGTGGGGCACGCCTCGAGGCACGCCGGCATCCTCCCTTTTCGTGTGCGATGCAGACAGAACGTGCACTTCTCGACGACGCCTTTGAAGCGCGGCCGGTTGGAGAGGTACCCCTGGTTCGGGTTGATCTTCTCGGGCGCCACCTGCGGCGCGGAGAAGTTGAACCTGCGCGCGAAGTACGGGCAGGCGACGACGCAGAAGCGGCACCCGATGCACCAGCTGTAGTCGACGACGACGATGCCGTCGGGCTCCTTCCACGTCGCGCCGACGGGACACGCCTTCACGCACGGCGGGTTGTCGCACTGGTGGCACTGCACCGGCAGGTAGAACTTCCCTTTCTCGGGCACCTTCTCGCGGTCGTAGTTCGGAGTGGCGTCCTCGAACTCGAGCGACCCGGCCTCCATCTCCATCACGCGGATGTAACGAATCTCCGGATCGTCCGGCAGGTTGTTCTCCCGCGCGCACGCTTCGACGCAGCGCCGGCTTCCGTTGCACACCGAGAGGTTGAGTGCGTAGGCGAACTCGACGCCGTCGATGGGCGGGGGATCGCTGATGTGCGTCCGGACGCCGGTCTTCGCGAGCGTCTCCCCTTCGATGCGCGCGAAGATGCGCTTCTTGTCCTCGTCGGTGAGCTTCTTGTAGTGCTGCCTGAAGAACTCCTCGGTCGTGGGAGCGGACGCCCCGCACCCCGTCGATGCCGCGGCGGCCGCTCCCGCGCCGACCCCGAGCATCCTGAGGAACGTGCGCCGCGAGCCCTGCTCGTTCAGGCGCACCTCCACCAGCTTCTCGGCGCGCTCACCCGCGGACATCACGGCGTTCGCGCCGTCCGGGCTGTCAGTGCTCCTTGCCATCGCTCTCCTCCTGCGCCTCTTGCCGTTCGACGGGTGCTGTCCGCGGCCGGGCAGGCGGGTGCTCGGGCGTCATCAAAGGGAACTTGGGGTGATGCGGATCGTGGCAGGCGGGACACGAGCGGCGCTCGCGATCTCCCAGCCAGAAGCCCGTCGTCAGCCCGTGGATGCCGGCCTTCCAGTCTCGGAGCTTGTCGCCGTGGCAGGAGCCGCAGAGCAGATAGGCCTCGTTGAAGCCGACGCGCGTGCCGTCGCCGAGGTGCAGGTGATCGATGTCGTCGGGCGTGTGGCAGCGATAGCACCAGCCACCCTGGGTCCCGTGGTCGAGGACCTTCTGCGTGTGGAACTCGGTGAGCGTTCGCTCGCGCGGATCCGGAGTGCGCCCCTCGTGGCATCTCGAGCATGGATACGTCGGCAACAGCGGTCGACGATCGAGGACCGACACGGTGCCTGAAGGGATGGGCGCCGCATGCGTCGTGTGAAGCCGAGACGGCTCGTCTGCGATGCTGCACGACACCAACCCCAGCATGGCCGGTAGAACGGCGAGCCGAGCGATCCACATTGTCTCGCTCCACGAAGCAACGCATGTGCCGCGGGCGACCGCGAGCCAGATGCTCGCTGGCGCGTGAATTCATCACAGGACGCGCATCCGCGTCGCACGCCTTGCCGGTTGGGTGCAATCGATGCACCCGTGCAGCTGGAGCGAGCGACAAACAGGGAGCGCCGCACCGCGGTTGCCACGGTTCATCGAGTTCTTCGTCTGGGCCTGACACGTGCATCCAGGCGCGAGAGATATGGCGGAGAGCGACGATCCGAAAAAGGTTCCCCGGCGCGACATCCTGGGCATCGCCGTGGGCGGAAGTGCGGCTGCGTTCGCGCTCGCCGTCGTCTATCCGGTCGCGCGCTTCGTCGAGCCCCCCACGCGCCCTCTGGGAGGACCGGTCGTCGTCGGCAAGCTCGAGGAGTTTCCCGTCGACGGCGCGAAGATGGTCTCGGTCAACGACCGCCCGGTCCTCATCCTTCGCGGGGCCGACGGGGAGCTCCGTGCCTTCTCCGCGCTCTGCACGCACCTCCAGTGCGTCGTCGCGTACTCGGCCGAGCGCAGGCAGATCGAGTGCCCTTGCCACCGGGGCGTCTACTCGCTCGACGGGCGAAACATCGACGGCCCGCCTCCACGCCCGCTCGACGAGCTCGTGGTCTCGGTGAACGAGGGGTCGGTCATCGTGAGCTCGGCGTCATGAGCCCGCAGGACGAACGCCCAGCGGGCTGGCTCGCGGACCGCGTAGGGTGGGCCGGGATCGTCGCGCGGCTGAGCACGCACCGCGCGCCGCGCCGGAGCTTCGTCTTCTACCTCGGCGGGATCACGCTCTTCCTGCTCTTCATCCAGGTCCTCAGCGGGATCTTGCTCGTTCTCTACTACCGCCCCGATCCGGCCCATGCGCACGAGTCGGTCGAGCAGATCATCGGCGAGCTCCCGTACGGGAACCTCATCCACGCGGTTCATGCATGGTCGAGCGATCTCTTCGTTGCGTGCCTGCTCGCGCACATGTTCACGGTCGTCGTTCGACGGAGCTTCCGTGCGCCGCACGAGCTCAGTTGGCTGAGCGGCCTCGCCGCGCTCGTGATCGGGATCGGCCTCGCGTTCACCGGCGCCATCCTTCCGTGGACCGAGGCCGCCTACACGCACGCGCGCGTCGGGAGCCAGCTCGCGGGGAAGTTCCCGTTCTTCGGCGAGTGGCTGCGCCGGTTCCTCCGCGGGGGCGACGAGGTCACGCTCGGTACGCTCGGTCACGCCTACGGCTTCCACGTCGCCGGGCTCCCGGCGTGCCTCACGCTCGTCGTCGCCGTCCACCTCTTCCTGCTTCTGCGCAAGCCGGTCATCCGTACCGACGCCGCGGAGCAGGAGACGATCCCGCTCTACCCGGAGTTCATCGTTCGCCAGGCGGCCGCACAGGTCGGCGTGCTCGTCGTCATCATGACGCTGGCGATCTTCGCCCAGCGCAACCTCGGTCCGGCGGCCGACCCGACTCAGCCGACGCCCGTCGGCGCGGGTCCCCCCTGGTACATGCTCCCAGTGCACGCCATCGTCCGCGATGCTCCGACGGAGCTCCTCGGGATCGATGGCGCTCGCTTCCTCGTGGGGATCGCCTGCTTCATCGCGGTGCTCGTGGCCGCGCTCCCGTTCCTCGATCGCAAGGGGTCGAGGGTCACGGCATGGCTGGCGTGGACCGCGCTCCTGGCCCTCTCACTCCTGGCGGTCCATGCGCTCAGCTAGCCTGCTCGCCCTGCTCGCCTTGGTGCTCGCGCTCGTCGGAGCGCCGCCGAATGCGTTCGCGCAAGCGGAGTCGCCGGAGGCCAACGCCGCGGAGGGCGAGGCGTCGCAGCCCGCGCTCCGCGACCGGCATCTACCCGCGCCGACGAACGCCACGAACACGTGCGCGAGCTGCCACGCGACCCTGACCGATCCGAAGCTGCGCGCGCCGGCCCACGACTTCGCCAAGAGCGTGCACCGCGACGAGCGGATCGGCTGCGTCGCCTGCCACAAGGGCGACCCGCGCGACCCCACGGTCGGCGCACACTCGAAGGCAGCCGGCTTCAACCCGCACCCGACGCAGGCAGAGGTCCCGGGGATCTGCGGCGGTTGCCACAGCGACGCGGCGTTCATGCGGCGCTTGAACGGTCGGCTCCCGGTCGGCCAGCTCGAGCTCTACAGCCTCAGCCTGCACGGTCGCCTCACTGCGGCCGGCGACCGAAATGCTCCGACGTGTGCCGTTTGCCACGGGAAGCACGATATCCTCTCGCCGTCGTCACCGCGCGCGCCGGTGAATCGCGCGAATGTCGCCAAGCTATGTGGTGGCTGCCATGGCGACCCGGAGATGATGGCGAAGTATGGGTTGCGCACCGATCAGTACGAGAAGTGGACGAAGAGCGTCCACGGCCAGGCTTTCCGTGCCGGCAACCCGAACGCGCCGACGTGCACCGGGTGCCACGGCGCACACTCTTCCGCGCCGCCGGACGCCTCGTCCGTCGCTCGCGCATGCGGTCGCTGCCACGAGGAGGAGATGGGGTTCTTCGAGCAGAGTCCGCACTCCCAGGGCTTCCGTGAGCGCGGGCTCGCCCAGTGCGTGGCGTGCCACAGCAACCACGACATCGCCCCGGCGACCGCGCTCCTGGTCGGGACGACGCCGGACGCCGCGTGCATGAAGTGCCACAGCCACGACGAAAAGCCGCGCAAGGTGGCTGACGACATCGCCGCATTGCTTCGCGGGGCTCGCGACAAGGCCGCGGGGGCGCGCGCAGAGGTCGCCGGGGCGCAGGAGAAGGGGATCCACGTAGCCGGGGCGAGCTTCGCGCTCGATCGCGTGGCGACCGCCGAGATGCGCGTGCGGGGCGTCGTGCATACGCTCGACCCATCGAAGGTGGGGGCTCGCGTCGCCGCCGTCGAGACCGCGGCGAACGAGGTGTCGCAGCTCGTCGCGACCGCCGAGCGAACGCGCAAGGAAGAGCGGCGCGGATACTACGTTGCGCTCGCGCTCGCGAGCTTGCTCCTCGCGACCCTCACGCTGAAGGCATTCCAGCTCAGGCGCCGCAGGCTCGGTGAGCCATGAGTCCATCCACCGCCGGCAAAGCCGACGGGGGGCGTCACGGCGGTCTTCGGCGTGGCCTGTGGGTGCTCGTCTGGGTGCTCGCCGCTGTCGTCGTTTTCGTGTTCGTGCGGACGGAGAGACGCGTCGAGCACGATCCGGCGTTCTGCGGGGCCGCCTGCCACCACGCGCCTCCCGCGAGCGCCGCCGGGGCGCTCGCCCACGGAGGTCACGGCGACTGGACCGCGAATGGGCACGGCGGCGTCGAGTGCCAGGCGTGCCACACGAGCTCGCTCAAGACCGGGCTCACGCTCTACGTACAATCGCTGCTCAAGAGCGAGAAGGTCACCCCCCACGCGAAGGAGTCGGCTCGCGCGTGCAAGAGCTGCCACGAGAAGCGCCCGGCCGAGTGGCGCCTGGTGGACGAGACGCAGGGGCACCGCGTCCACCGCGCGCTCAAGGACGTCGATTGCCTCTCGTGCCACGCGACCGGAACGCACGAGACGGTGCCCCCGGAGGCGATCTGTACGAAGTGCCACAAGGATGAGCGACTGCACAAGGCCACCACGGCGGCGGACGCCGAGACCTGCCTCTCCTGCCATTCGTTCGCCGTCTCGCAGAAGAACGTTCAACCTCCGACGACCGTGACTTGCGAGAAGTGCCACGCCGACACTCGCTCTCTCGTCGCCTCGGCGGGCGGCGCCGAGCTCCCGCCCATGAAGAACGTGAACGACCACGCCTTGCACGGCGGCGTGGCCTGCCAGCTCTGTCACAACGCGCACGGCAAGAAGCTCGTGGCGCCGCCGGGACAGCCGGTGTGCGCGACGTGTCACCAGTTCGAGAACTTCCAGACTCAGGGGGAAGATCGGAAAGGGCCCGAGGAGCACCGCAAGTGCGTGGGGTGCCACAAGCCGCACGCCCCGCGCGAGACGGCGCTGCAGACGTGCGTCGACTGCCACGAAAAGAACGCGAAGGGGCTCACCTCCGAAGGGCCCGAAAAGACGACGGCGCTGAAGCACAAGAGCTGCGCGAGCTGCCATGTTCCCCATACGTGGAAGGCGGAGCGGAGCGGGTGCATGCAGTGCCACAAGGAGCAGGCGCAGCTCATCCTCACGCGAAGCCCCGAGAAACACAGCTCCTGCACGAACTGCCACGATATCCACGGACCGCCGCCGACCGGCGCCGTCTGCCTGAAGTGCCACTCGGACACGAAAGGGAAGCATGTGGCGCTCGCACCGGAGCGTCACAAGGACTGCACGTCGTGCCACAACCCGCACGCGCCGCGTCCGGAGGACACACGTACGGCGTGCGCGAAGTGCCACACGAACGAGGTCACGCAAGTGATGGCGCTCGGCCCCGAGGGGCACGCGAAGACGAGCTGCTTCGGGTGCCACAAGCCTCACGAGAACCCGCTCCCACCGCCGGACATCTGCGCCAAGTGTCACACCGAGCGGGCGAAGATCGTCGCGACGGCCTCGCCGCCCAAGCATAGGACGTGCACGTCCTGCCACGAGAAACACGTATTCCGCATCACGGAGATTGTGCCCACGTGCCAGAAGTGCCACGGCCCTATGTTCCAGACGGCAGCGGGCACGCCGTTGAACGTTCCGCACAAGGGAGACTGCAAGAACTGCCACACGCTGCACGGGTCACCGGGCGTCCCGAAAGCGGCGTGTTTCAAGTGCCATGCGAAGGTCGAGAAGGAGTTCAATCCGCCCAACGAGAAGCACGCCGTCTGTCGCTCGTGCCACCAACCGCACACGCCTGCGAGCACGGCGCCGGCCCGCTGCCCCACGTGCCACCAGGACAAGGGCGCCATCGCGCAGAAGTGGCCGCCGGACTCGGCCCACGCGAAGGCTTGCAACGGGTGTCACCAGCAGCACGACGTGCGCATCAAGAAGGCGTGCGTGGAGTGCCATGCGCCCGAGGTGGCCAGCGCGACGGGAAGCAAGCACCAGTGCATTCAGTGCCACGCGCCTCACAAGGAGCCGCCCGGGACCGGGCCTGCGTGGTGGACGCGGTGCGCTCAGTGTCACGCCGACAAGGTGGAGAGCGTGAAGCAACGAGGCCCCGTCCACTCGGAGTGCAAGAACTGCCACCAGCAGCATCGGTTCGCCAAGCCCATGTGCACGACGTGCCACAAGGACATGGCGTCGAAGGGGCTTCACGCGGCGGAGAAGCACCTATCGAGCTGCACTTCGTGCCACGATCCACACGTCCACGGCGATCCAAAGCCGGAGCAGTGCCTGAAATGCCATACCGACCGCCGCAACCACGAGCCGACCGCGCAGCGCTGCCAGGCCTGCCACCTCTTCCAGTAAGGACGAACGATGGCCCCTAAGCGAGCTCGCAGTTACCTCTACCGCAACCCGATCAGCTACCTCGGTATCCTGCTCGTCGGGATGGGGTCGCTCCTCGTCGCGCTCGGCATGCTGATGGAATTCAGCATCAAGAGCCCGGGACCGTACTTCGGGATCTTCACGTACATCCTCTTCCCCGGGCTCGTCATCGGGGGGCTCGCCATCGTCCTTCTCGGCATGTGGCGGGAGTCGGTGCGCCGGCGTCACGCGGGGAACCCCGAGGCGCGCCCGTATCCGGCGGTCGATCTGAACGATCCGGTTCACCGGCGGCGGTTCGCGATCGTCAGCGCCGCGCTGGCGGGCCTCTTCGTCTTTCTCAGTTTCGCGGTCTTCAACGGCATCGAGGTCACCGAGTCGGTCACCTTCTGCGGAACCACTTGCCACACTCCGATGAATCCGGAGATGACGGCCTACCAGCACTCGCCCCACGCTCGCGTCGCGTGCGTCGAGTGCCACGTCGGCAGCGGCGCGGGCTGGTATATCCACGCCAAAGTGAACGGCATGCGGCAGCTCGCCGGCGTCCTCTTCAACACGTACGACCGTCCGATCCCCACGCCGATCAAGGGCCTTCGTCCGGCGCGCGACACGTGCGAGGCGTGCCACTGGCCGGAGAAGCACTGGGGCTCGCAGCTCTACCAGCGCCCGCACTTCCGGTACGACGAGAACAGCACGCCGGAGCAGATCACGATGCTCATCAAGACGGGCGGCGGGGAGGGGCTCTACGGCGCCGGGATTCACTGGCACATGGCGATCGGAAACAAGACGGAGTTCGTCGCGGAGGACGATCATCTGCAGCTGATCCCGTGGGTGAAGGTCACGCGCCAGGACGGAAGCTCGGTGGAGTACTTCCGCAGCGACAACAAAGTCGACGCAGCGACCCTGGCGACCATGCCGAAGCACACGATGGACTGCATGGATTGCCACAACCGTCCGGCGCACAACTTCGACACGCCGGACATCGCCGTCGACCGCGCGCTCGCCGCTTCGGTGATGTCGCCGACGCTCCCCTGGGTGAAGAACCTTTCGGTGGAGACGCTGTCCAAGGAGTACCCGACCCGCGAGGCGGCGCACGACGGGATGCGGAAGGCGATCACGGCGTTCTACACGGAGAAGTACCCGGACGTCGCCGTCGCCCGCGCCTCCGACATCGGCAAGCTCGCCGACGCTCTCCAGACCATCTACGACGGCAGCGTCTTCCCGGACATGAAGGTCAGCTGGAAGACGTATCCGTCGAACCTGGGTCACCGAAACTCGGCGGGCTGCTTCCGCTGCCACGACGGCAAGCACTTCTCACCGGACGGCAAGGTGCTCATCTCCGAGTGCAAGGCCTGCCACACGATGCCGCAGCGCGGTCCGCAGACCGGAATGGGCGAGGCCATGACGAGCACGGAGAAGGACTGGCACCCGTGGCAGACGCCCGAGAAGCACCTCGCCGTCGAGAAGCACAAGGACATCCTCTGCCACGAGTGTCACCTCGCGGGGAGGAAGCCGAAGACCGAGTGCAACGAGTGCCACTCGCACTGACGCACTGACGCGGAAACACGACTCGTCGTCAGTGCGCCGCGAATTCGAAGCTCGCGGTGACGTTGACGACGTCGTCGATGCTGTCGTGCATGCAGATGGCCGACAGCCGATGCAGGTTGGACGTGAGCCCGAGGTCGGAGATCTTCACCTGCGCCGGCGACGCGGTCTTCACCCAGATCCGGCCGTCGTCCGTGTAGCCGGCGTCGACGAGCAGCGATAGCGGGGCGGTACGTCCGTGCACCTTGAGGGTCGCCTCGAGCACGACGTGAGTGACGAGCTTCTTGACCCGGAGCGCCTGCACGACGTCCGCCGGGATCGATGGCAACGTCACGTCGGCGGTCTCCCAGCCAATCGCCGATGTCTCGAAGAAGATGCCGCGGACCCGCTCGTTGCGCAGAGGGATGGACGAGTCGAACGAGTCCAGGTCGACCGAGAGGCGCGCCGACGGGGGCGTTCCGTCGAGTGAGATGGCTCCGTCTCGGAGACGGAGGGTTGCCACGACGGGCGACGTCATGTCGCGATCCTTGATGACGCTCAAAGAGACGCTCGACTTCGCCACGTCGACCGCGCTCTCGCCCGGCGCGACGGCGTGCGCGCGAACGGCGTTAGGCGGAGCGAACGCTGGACCGGCCTCCGGACGGGAGCCTTCCGAAGACCCGTGGCACGACGCTGACGCCAATGCGACGCACGCGACCAAGACCAGCCGGGTCTTCTCTTGCACGGGTCACCCCTCCGCGTGGAACAGCTCCGTCAACCGCGCGCTGAGATCGGCGTAGGAGAGCGGCTTGGTGAAGACGATTGGTGACGGCTCGAAGGGGAGCGACGACCCGGTGAGCAGGTCGGGGTGCCCGGTCACGAAGACGACGGGGATCCCCTGGAAACGACGCCGCACTTCGCCCAATACCGCGATGCCGCTCAGGCCGGGCATGATCAAGTCCGTGATCACCGCGTCAGGCGCGGGCTCTCGCGCCAGGCGCTCGATGGCCTCGGTGCCGTTCCGCATGACCTCGACGATGTACCCGTCCTCTTCCAGCATCGAACCGAGGCGTCGCGCGGTACGCACGTCGTCGTCGATGACGAGGATCCGCCGAGCGGGGGGGGCGGCGAGAGCAGGAAGGCCCATGTCGGTCACCTCGGTGCCGTGCGTGGGTGCTCGCGCACGGCGCGCATGGGACGGCGTGAAGGTCGCTGCGTCACGTCGCTGAGCGCGCGGAGCGCATCGATCGCGGTGAGCACTCCGACGACCTCATCGTGATCCATCACGATCGCGCAGCCGTACTTCTTCTCGGCCATGACCCCGGCGACACGCGTGAGCGACGTACCCGGCGAGACACAGTAGGCGTCTTGCGTCATGGCCTCCTCCACCGGAACGCTCTGCGGATCCACATCCTGCAGCGTCTCGACCAGATAGAGGTCGCGTTGGGACACGATCCCCACGAGCTTCCCCGCCCGAAGGACGGGGAGATGCCGGATCTGATGTGCGCGCATCATCTCGTGCGCCGTCGCGAGCGGTTGATTCGCGCCGATCGAGTGCGGCGACTCGGTCATGTAGTCGCGGATCAAGGGGTCCATGGAGATCCCACAAGCAAAGGGCTCGCCAGCGCCGCCTTCCTAGGCTTTTGGACGCGGGGAGCGAGTACGTACGCGCGAACTGCGCGCCTCACGCAGCTCTTGCGCGAGCCATCGGATGATGGCGCGTGGCGTGACGATCCCGACGATCCGCCCCTCCGAAAGGACGGGCACGTGGTGCAGATCGCGCTCGACCACGAGATCGAGCGCATCGGCTACGGTGGTCTGGTCCAGCAGCGTGATGACGAACGGCGTCATGCACGCTTCGACCCGGTGGTTCGGGGCGCGCCGCACGATGTCGACGCGCGAGCACACGCCGATCGCGTGACGGCCGGCGTCCACGACGATGGCGATCGACGCTCCCTGATCATCCATCGCGCGACGCGCGGCGTCGATCGTCGCGCGAGAGTCGACGGAGAGCACGTTGGCGTCCATGACCTCGGTGATCGGTGCACTCTCCGGGGCGCGCGACGTGACGCTCGCGTCCTTCATCGGCTCGCAGGAGACGCTCTCGTCATCGACGCACGTGGACTTCTCGCATCGCTTGCACGCCTCGAGCGGAACCCACCGTTCGTCCTCCGGGCACTTGACGAACTTGGAGGTCGTGACCTTGTCGTCGCTCGCAAGGTGCACACGCCCATGAAGTTTGACGCGGGTCATCGTTCTGTCTCCCTGCTGCCAGTACAGCATGTGTGCGGTGCCGAGGGGCCCCGGGCAATCTGCGCGCTCGCCGCGACGACGTGCAGCAGGCCGAAGGCGACGATGACGACGCCTGCGGCCCGGCGTACCCAGGTGACTCGCAGGAGAAGTGCGAGGCGCGTCGCGAGCGCGCCCATCGTGAGGAGGGTAGGGAGGGTGCCGAGACCAAATGCCACCATGCTGAGCGCGCCTGCCGAGGCGGACCCCGTGCCGAGCGCGAGGCCGAGCGCCGCGTAGACGAGGCCGCACGGCATCCATCCCCATAGCGCCCCCAGGCCGAGGGCCGCAGGCAGGCTTCGGATGGGGAGGAGGCGACGCGCCAGTGGCTCGATCCGTCGCCAGAGGGGGACGCCGGCACGCTCGATGAGCGCGAAGCGCCTCCAGGCACCGGCCAGGAACAGTCCGAGCCCCACCATGAGGATGCCCGCGCCGAGTCGCAAGCCGAGCTCCGCGCCATGAAGCGCGGGGACGCGATCCACCAGCGCGCCAAAAGCGCCCGCGAGTGCGCCGGCGGTCGCGTACGAGGCGATGCGCCCCGCGTTGTAACCGAGGACCAGCCGCGTGGCTTCCGCGCGCCGCTCTCGACCGAGCTGCGTGAGCCCTCCGTGGAGAACGCTCACGATGCCGCCGCACATGACGACGCAGTGCGTGCTCCCGAGGAGCCCCATCGCCAGCGCCGAGAGGAGGAGGGCGGAGATCACGGGGACGCCCCGAGAAAAGTGATCGGGGCGAACACGGCGTCTCGTCCATCGCTTGCTTCGCGGGTGACCCTGATGCGCGCCGCCACGTCGCCGTGGAAGCGGGCTTGCGCCATCGTGAGGAAGAGGGGCACGTGCGTGTCGGCGAGCGAATCGATCTCCACCCGCGTAACCGGGAGCACGGCGTCGATTCCGTCGGGTACGTCGACGCTCAGAAGAAACGCTTCCCGTCCGCCGCGCTTGTTCACGAGGTGCAGGTCGAAGGCGTTCCGGAGCGATCCGCTCTCGATGGTGTAGGGGGCACCGCGCAGGCGCGATGCGTTCACTTCGAAGTCGGTGCGTGAGCGCGTGGCGAAGAAGGCGACCGTGGCCCCCACGACCAGCATCCCCGTGTAAAGAACGAGCCGCGGCCGAACGAGCTTCCGTGCCTTCCCGGCGAGCCCGTTGGGCGAGTCGTAGCGGATGAGACCGCGCGGGCGCCCGACCTTGGTCATCACGTCGTCGCATGCGTCGATGCACGCCGTGCACGCCAAGCAGTCGAGCTGCAGGCCGTTCCGGATATCGATCCCCGTCGGACAGACGACGACGCACCGGTTGCAGTCGACGCAGTCTCCCTCGGCCTTGCGCTCGTAGCGTGAGCCGTCGCTCGGGGCATCGGCCATCCGCGCCGTCGCCTTGCCGCGTGGTTCGCCACGTTTCACGTCGTAGCCGACCACGAGCGAGTCTTCGTCGAGGAGCACCGACTGCAAGCGTCCGTAGGGGCACATCACGACGCAGAGCTGCTCACGGAACCAGGCGAAGTTCCCGTAGAGAAGCGACGTGATGGCGAACACCCACGCGAACGCCTCGGGGTGCGCCGCGGGCGAGCCGCGCACCATCGCGAACGCACGCGGCAGCGAGACGAAGTACGCGAGAATGATGTGCGCGATGGCGAGGGAGGCCAGCGCGAACGCTGCGTGCTTCGCGACCTTTCGCGCGACGCGGCTGAGGGTGACATCGCCTGCGTCCCGTCGAAGGTGCTTCTCGCGCGGCCCTTCGATCCAGCGCTCGATACGACGGTAGACCCCTTCGAGGAAGACGGTTTGCGGGCAGGCCCACCCGCACCAGGCGCGTCCGGCGACGGCCGTGAGATACACGAGCCCGAACCCGACGCCGCTGAATAGGAAGAACAGCAGCCAGGCGTCCTGCGCGTTGAACGTAGCGCCGAACAGGAAGAACTTCCGTGCGTCGACGTCGAGGAAGACGGCCGGCTTGCCGGCGATCCGAATCCAGGGAAGTGCGCTCCACAACGCGATGAGGACTACGAAGACCACTTTGCGCGCCCGGTCGAAGCGCCCCCGGACGTCGGCGGGCACGATGCGCCTGCGTCGCCCGTCGCTCTGAATCGAGCCGGTGGCGCTTTGCACCACGGGCAACCGGACGGTGGCCATCTCTACATGTCTTTCTCGCCCTGCGGCGGTTTCCCGCCCGCTACGTTGGTCCCTTCGATGGAGAGCACGTAGGCGACGACCGAGGCGACCTTCGCGTCGCCGAGCACCGGGGCCCAGGTCGGCATCCCCTTGGCGGGAATCCCGTCGTGAACGGTGGACCAGATGTTCTGCGGCTTGCTGCCGTGGATCCAGAAGTCGTCGGTGAGGTTGGGACCGATGTTGCCGCCTCCGTCCGCGCGGTGGCAGGGAGCGCACGTGGAGGTGAAGACCTGCTTGCCATCCTCGACGGTCGCAGGCGTCTTCGATAGCGCGATGAGCGCCTCGGGCGGGAGCGCGCCGCCACTCTTCTTCGCCTCCTCCAGTCGGACCGCGACCATCTCCTGCTGGAAGGCCACGTCCCGCGGAGCCCACGCCTTCAGCTGGTCTTCGCCGTACCAGTAGACCGCCGCGAACGCGATCGCGCCGTACAGCGTGTAGAGCCACCAGAGCGGGAGGCGGTTGTCCTCCTCCTGGAGGTCGTCGTCGTAGACGTGAACCGTGGCGTTCCCGTTCTCGTGGCGTTCATCGGCGCTCATCTGAGTCCTCGTGCGCAAGGGGGAGTTCGGCGTCGTGGGCGTACTCGGGCGGTCGTTTGGACATCGTGCGGAGCACGACGAAGACGAAGACCGTGAAGAAGATGAGCAGTCCCGCGATAGGCAATGCGAGTAGCGGGCTCTGGGCGAGAAGATCCTTGTACATGTGAGCTCCTCAGTCCTTCGCTGCGGGCGCATGGCCCGTCTCGTTCAAGGAGACGTTCGATCCCGCCGGCGTCGGCGCCGGCTTCACGCCGAGGCGCTGCAGGTACGCGATGAGCGCGACCATGTCCGAGTCGGCCGGCACGTTCGCGCCGCTCGTCGCGAGATCGGCGGCGATCTGCGCGGCCTGTGCCTTCGCGTCGTCGGTCCCCCGCGCGATCTCGTCGTCCGTGTACGGGACGCCGAGCGTCTTCATCGCGTGAAGCTTGTCGATCGTGCGCGTATAGTCGACGTGGCCGCTCGCCAGGAACGAGTACGGCGGCATGTTCGAGCCCGGAGAGACCTCGCGCGGGTCGAGTAGATGCCGGTAGTGCCAGAGGTTCGGATACTTGGTGCCGACGCGCGCCAGGTCCGGTCCCGTGCGCTTCGAACCCCACTGGAAGGGGTGGTCGAACTGCGACTCGGCCAATGTCGAAGGCTCGCCGTAACGCTGCTGTTCCCAGCGGAACGGGCGAATCATCTGCGAGTGGCAGTTGTAGCAACCCTCGCGCAGGTACACGTCGCGCCCTTCGAGCTCGAGAGCCCGGTAGGGGCGCGCGTCTGCGAGCGTCTGCTTGTCGGGTTCGGCGAGGAGGCTCGGGACGATCTCGGTGATGCCGCCGATGAGCACGGCGATCACGGTCAGCACGGTGAAGAGGAGCGCGCGCCCCTCGAGCAGGCGGTGCCACGCCGGACCCTTGCCGCGCGCCGCCTGGATCGTGATCGTTCCGAGGATGGCGACGGTCGCGGCCACCAACGCGAAGAAGGGGCTCGCGTAGAGGTTCGACACACCGAATGCGCCGACGAGCACGCAGGTCACGACCGCCAGGATGACGGGCTTGCCGAAGACGATCTTGCCCCACGGCACGGCATCCTCGGCATCCTCGTGAACGATCGTCACTTCCGCGGTGCCGTTCACGGGCTTGCCGGCGAGGGCTGTCTTCGTGAGGTTCCACAGCATGAGGATCATGCCGACGAGGTAGGCGAGCCCGCCGATGAGACGCATCCAGTACATCGGTCGGATCGCATTCAGCGTCTCGACGAAGTTGGGGTACTGCAGCGCGCCGTCCGGGGTGGTCGCGCGCCACATGAGGCCCTGCGTGATCCCGCTCGTCCACATGGAGGCCATGTAGAGGAGGATGCCGAACGTCCCCAGGTAGAAGTGAAGGTCGCCCATCCGGGTCGAGTAGAGCTTCGTCCCGTAGAGGCGGGGGACCATCCAGTAGAACATCCCGGCGGCCATGAACCCGTTCCACCCGAGCGCGCCGGAGTGGACGTGACCGATGATCCAGTCGGTGTAGTGAGCGAGGCCGCTCACGGCCTTGATCGAGAGGAGTGGCCCCTCGAACGTCGCCATGCCGTAGAACGTCACGCCCGCCGCGAAGAACTTGAGCACCGGGTCGACGCGGACCTTGCCCCACGCGCCGCGGAGCGTGAGCAGACCGTTGAGCATGCCTCCCCAGCTCGGCGCCCAGAGCATGAGCGAGAAGATCATCCCGAGCGTCTGCGCCCAGTTGGGGAGCGCCGTGTTGAGAAGGTGGTGCGGGCCGGCCCAGATGTAGACGAAGACCAGTGCCCAGAAGTGAACGATGCTCAGGCGATACGAGTAGACGGGGCGTCCCGCCGCCTTGGGCAGGAAGTAGTACATGATGCCGAGAACCGGCGTCGTGAGGAAGAAGGCGACGGCGTTGTGCCCGTACCACCACTGCACGAGCGCGTCCTTCGCGCCCCCGTAGATCGAGTAGCTCTTCAGCGGCGAGATCGGCAGATCGAGGGAGTTGACGATGTGGAGCACCGCCACCGTGACGATCGTCGCGATGTAGAACCAGATGGCGACGTAGAGGTGCTTCTCCGTACGGCGTGCGAGCAGCCAGAAGAAGTTCACCGCGAAGATGACCCACGTGACCGTGATCGTGAGATCGATCGGCCACTCGAGCTCTGCGTACTCCTTCCCCTGCGAGATGCCGAAGGGGAGCGTGAGTACGGCGCTGACGATGATGGCCTGCCAGAGCCAGAAGTGGAGCTTGACGAGCAAGTCGCTGGGCAGACGTGCCCGCACGAGGCGCTGCGTCGAGTAGTAGATGCCGGCGAAGACCATGTTGCCGACGAACGCGAAGATGACGGCGTTCGTGTGGAGCGGCCGAATGCGCCCGAAGGCCAGGTGCGGGTCCACGTTCGCGGGCCACCACGCCAGCTGAAGAGCGGCGATCGCGCCGACCAGCATGCCGATGACCCCCCAGATCATCGACGCGAAGACGAAGTATCGAGAAACGCTGTCGTTGTACTCGATGCGCTTGGTTTCCAGCGAGGCGCCGGGCTTCTTGCTCTCGCCGCGCGGCTTGGCGCCATCGTCGATGGCGAGGGTGGCAGCGTCACTCATGATCGTCGTCCTTGTCCTTTTCGAGCGGAAGCAGAGCGAGGCGGTCGGCGTGGTCGAAGTCCCGCTGGCGGCAGGTGAAGACGAAGAGCAGGAGCGAGCCCACGGCCAGCACCAAGCTCACGAACACTTGCAAACCTAGAGCCTCCAAAGCGGCCTCCCCGGAGCGAGCGAGAACGTGGCGGCGAGGATCGTCGTCAACGAGCTGGCAGGCATGAGCACGGCGCAGGCCAGCGGCGACATGAGGCCGGCATACGCAAGGCCGACTGCCAGCACGTTGTAGGCCACCGCGATCGTCAGGTTGCGGCGTCGCACGTCGGCCACTTTCGTCGCGGCGCGGAGCGCGAGACGAATGCAATGAAGACCGGGCGTTACGAAGTAGAAGTCGCTCCGGGCCGCCATGAACGGGCGATCGATGGCGGGGGTGCCGCTGCAAAATGCGCGTGCCACGACGAGGCTGTCGTTCAGCCCGTCGCCGATCATCAGGAGATCATGATGATCATGGCTCTCGACCCAGGCGGCCTTGTCTTCGGCGTTCGCACCTCCGATGGCCTGGTCGTCGGGGACGCCAACGGTGCGCGCCGCTTGCGCCACCCGCGCAGAATCGTCGCCCGAGAGTAGCCATACGTCGTACCCGCTCGCGCGCAGGGCCCCAACCTCCGTGCGAGCGTCGGGACGGAGCGATTCCTCGGTCGTGAGGTCTGCGAGCACGCGACCGTTGCGCCCGAACACGACGTCGCCCGACGTGCTCGCTTCTGGGGCGACCCACGCGGCCGCGCCAAGACGATACTCGGCGTCGTGCAAGTGCCACGAGAGGCCCCGCCCGGGGACCTCGGTGAGTCCACTTGCGGCACCATCCGCAACGCCGAGAGCGGCGAGAGCCTCGTGGACGGCGAGGCTCTTGGGATGGGTGCTCGCGGCCGTCATCGCGGCGAGAGCGCCGAGTGCAGCGGCATCGAGCGACCGGAGCGGGGCTACGTCGCGCAAACGCAGCGTGCCGTTCGTGAGAGTCCCGGTCTTGTCGAAGACCACCGTACGTACGAGCGCCGCTCGGTCCAGGAACCCCGCCGAACGTACGAAGAGACCTGCTCGTCGCAAGCCCGACTGGGCGAGATCGTACGCGAGCGGCGTCGCGATGCCGAAGGCGCACGGGCACGTAACGATGAGGACCGCCGTCGCGACCTCGAGGCTCCTCGCGAAGTCGTGCGTCGCCAGGAGCCACGCCGCGAAGCCGAGCGTGGCAGCCACGAGCACGGCCGCGACGTAGCGCTTGGCGAGCATGCTCCACCACGGCGAGCTCATCGCCCCATCGGCCTCGCGCGCCACCGGCGTGCGGAGCAGATCCAGCAGCGGCGAGTGCTCGAAGTCGTCGCGCGCCCGAACGGTGACCGCCTGCATCCCGGAGAGGAAAGCACCGGCCGGCACTTGCTCTCCGCAGGCGTAGTCGCGCGAGCGGCTCTCCCCGTTGATCCAGTCGAGGGAGAAGCTCCCGTTCGTGTCCGTGACGGCGTCCACGGGAACGAGATCACCGGGGGCGATGACGAGCCGATCGCCGGCGCGGATCTCCGTGCAGCGCACCGTCTCGACGCGGCCGTCTCTCTGGCGCCGAGCTAGGAGACCATCGACGCCGTCGTTGGCGAGGAGCGCGAGCCGGTTCTTCTCGAGCACGCGCTCCTGGAGGTAGCGGCCGACGAGCATGAGCGCGATGAAGACGTCGAGCGTGTCGATGAAGACCCCGCCCTCGCGATGCGCTGCGTACCCGTAGAGAGAGCCCCCGAACGCGAGCGCGATCCCGAGGGCGATCGGCAGATCGAGGTGCAATACGCCGCTGCGAACCCCCTGCCAGGCGGAGCGGAAGAACACCGAGCCGCCGACGAGGACGCTCGCGAGCGAGATCGCCAGGTTCCAGCGTTGAAAGAGCGCGTACGCCGGGCCGTCGTGCAGTCCGGCGTAGGTCGCGATCGCGAAGATCATCGCGTTCATCGCCAGCGCGATGCAGATGCCCATGCGGACGACGAGGCCGCTCGAGCGGGCCTGCGGCTTCTTGAGCGGCGGCCCGAAGAGGTACCCGAAGCGCTCCACCTCGCGGACGAAGCCGCGGAGATCGAACTCGCGTTGCGCGAGGATTTGCGCGCGCCCGAGCGCCGGGTTCACCGTGATCCGGGCCGCGCCCGGGGTGCGACGGAAGAGGGTCTCGATCAGCCACACACACGCGCTGCAATGGATCCCCTGCAGATCGAGATCGACGCGCGCCACGTCTCCGCTCGCTCGGCGCGCCTCGTCGATGGCGTCGAGCCACCGCGTGTCGCGACGCTCGCTCCGGGTCTCGGCCACGGGGACGCCGCGCTCGCCGCGCAGATCGTAATAGCGACCGAGGTGTTGCGAGGTGAGCAAGCTGTAGACAGCTCGGCAGCCCGTGCAGCAGAACGGGCTGGTTCCGTCGGCGGCGAGCGCGTTCCCACAGTGAAGACACCGGGCGTCGGCGCGCATCGGTAGCTGCGATGCGAGCTGCATTGCAGGCGCCTCTTCACGAGGTGTGCCTAATGACGATCCACAGCCAGAAACCGAGCGACGCGCCGCAGTCGCGCAAGTGCTGCGCTCCTGCGCAGCGGCTGCATGATCAGTTCCGTACGCGCGTTCCGTATTCGTTCAGGCGGTACTGGATGGTGCGAACGCTGATGTCGAGGATGTCGGCGGCCTTGGACGTCGAGCCATCCACAGCCTCGAGCGTCGTCAGGATGGCGTGTCGCTCGATCTCCGCCATCGTCGCGCCCGGGATGCGGAGCGGGCCGAGCGATTCCGGCGCCGTTTCGAACGGAAGGTCGTCGTCGCCGATCTCCGTCCCTTCGCACAAGACGACGGCACGCTCGATGGCGTTCTCGAGAGCACGGACGTTTCCCGGCCATCGATGCGCCAGGATCTTCGTCCGGGCGCGGTCCGAGAAGCCGTCCACCCGCTTGTGGTTCTCGGCGGCGAACTTGCGCAGAAAGTGATTCGCGAGGACGAGAATGTCGCCGCCGCGGATGCGTAGCGGGGGCATCTCGATGTGGACGACGTTGAGGCGGTAGTAGAGGTCTTCGCGGAAGCGTCCTGCGGCGACGTCGGCGGCGATGTCGCGATTCGTGGCGGCGATCAGGCGAACGTCGACGTGGATCGGTTCGTTGCCCCCCACGCGCTCGAACGTGCGCTCCTGCAACACCCGCAGGAGCTTGATCTGCGTCGCCATCGGGATTTCGCCGACCTCGTCGAGGAACAGCGTTCCGTCGTTGGCCTGCTCGAAGCGGCCGAGGCGGCGTTTGTCTGCCCCGGTGAAGCTCCCTTTTTCGTGCCCGAACAGTTCGCTCTCGAGGAGCGTCTCGGCGAGCGAGGCACAGTGAAGGGACACGAACGGCTGCTTGGCGCGCGGGCCTAGTGCGTGGATCGCGCGCGCCAGCTCCCCCTTTCCCGTGCCGCTCTCTCCGGTGATGAGCACCGTCGCGCGGGCGGCCGCGACCTGGCGCGCGACGCGATACACCTTCTGCATGGCGGGGCTCGCGCCAACGAGACCCTGGAGGCCCTCGCCGTCGCGCTCACGGATCTGCCGACGCAGGTTCTCGGCCTCGACGCGAAGCTCGCGGCGCTCGAGGGCGCGTTCGACCGCGAGGATCAAGGCGTCGAAGTCGATCGGCTTGGTGAGGTAGTCCTCCGCTCCAGCGCGCATCGCCTGGACGGCGGTGCTCACGTCGCCGAACGCGGTGCAGACGATCACGGGAACGCTGGCATCCTGATCGCGCAGCCGCCGGAGTAGCTCGATGCCGTCCATCTTCGGCATCTTGAGGTCCGTGACCACCACGTCGGCGGCCGTCTCGTTGAAGTGCGCGAGCGCGCTCTCGCCATCTTCGGCGGAATCGACGAGGTACCCCTCGGCCGTGAGAAGCTTCTCGAGCCCACCGCGCGCGCTTGCTTCGTCATCGACAACGAGGACGCGAGCCTTCTTTTTCTCGTTCTTGTCGGACATCGGATTCACTCCACCTCGAGCGGCAAGGTAACCCGAAAAACGGTCCGGCCGGGCCTGCTCTCGACGGTCAGGTCGCCGCCATGGTCGGACACGATTCGGTGCGAGATGGCGAGGCCCAATCCCGTGCCATCGGGCTTCGTTGAGAAGAAGGGGTCGAAGATCGGAGCGTCGGGGCTCGGTAGCCCAGGGCCCGTGTCTTCCACTTCGAAGAAGACGCTTCGAGGTTGGCGTCGCACGCGCAACGTGACTCGACCACCACCCGCGGGCGCCAGCGCTTCCACGGCGTTCCCGAGCAAGTTCAGGAGCACCTGCTCGATCTTCGCGGCGTCGACATTGAGAATGGGCTCGCGGTTCGGGAAATCGAGCACGAGGCCGGTCTGTGCCTCGGTCGCCTTCGGCGACAGGAGATGGATCGCCCGCTCACAGAGTGCTCGTGCGGGCGTCGGCCTGAGCTGCGGCGGGCGTGGGCGTGCGAAGTCGAGGAATTCCGTCACGAGCGCGGCGAGCCGCCGAATCTCGTCCCCAACGACGTTCACCGCCTCGAGCATCTCCGGCTCGCCTCCGCGCTTCTTGATCGCGCGCTGCAGGAAGGAAACGTGGAGCTGGGCGCCGTTCAGCGGATTGCGTATCTCATGCGCGAGCCCTGCGGCGAGCGTGCCGACGGCGGCGAGCTTCTCGTGCTGAACGGTCTTCTCCTTCAGCGCGAGCTCTTCGGTCATGTCCTGGCCGATGGCGAACAGAACGACGTCGTCGGCCGTCGGGCTCGGGGCGTAGGCGAGCTGCCACCGGACGTCCCGGTATCGGCCGCTCTTCGTGCGGATCGCGCACTCGACGACGTCACTCACCGCAGCGCCCGCGGCCGCTCGAGCGAAGTCTGCACCGCGGGTCTCGACGAGGTCCTCCTGGAGGATTGTCGCAAACGGTGTCTCCAACACTTCGTCTCGAGCGAAACCGCTCACGCGCTCCGCCTCACGGTTGAAGAGCTGAATTGCGCCGTGCGAGTCGAGCCCGACGATGAGAACGCGGGCGAGCTCGACCGCGTTCACGTAGCGGTGCTCGGCGCGCACGAGTGCGCGACTCAGCTCCTGCTTCTCGAGGCGCTCGATTCGTTGGGCTCGCGCGATCGTGTCTTCGCCGTACGAATCCAGCATGATCGCCAGCTCGATGTCGATCAGGCGGCTGACGGCTTCGCGGTAGGGCTCCGCCCCGGCGCCGAAGGCCTTTTCGATGATGCGCAGGAGCTCGACGCGAATGAGCGCCATCGCCGTGAACATGTAGCGTTGCGGGAGACCCACGCGGACATGGACGCGACCGATCTTCTGAGCGTCGGCATAGTAGGACTCGTCGTAGGTTCCGGAGAGGAGGCGCCCGAGCCAGCCCTGCAGCGATCGCTGCAGCCGTGCGACTTGTGCGTCGTCCTTGAAGATCGCATGGGCCTCTTCATGCTCACGGATCCGCTCGTAGAATTCCTGCGCGATGCGCGGGAATTGCGGCTCGGCATGAGGGCGCAACGCGGCCATCAACCGCGCATCATCGGCGGTGAACGCGACGTACCGTTTCAACTCCTGAAAGCGCGTCTCCACGCCAGCTCCATTGCCGTGCCACTGCAAGCTGGCGGCCATACGCGGAGTCTCGCACGTTCTGCGTGTATTCCAGGCCCGAGGTGCGCGCATTTTGCGTCGCCTGCGCAATGAATGCGTCGCGAAAACGAAAGCGCTAGGGGGCAGCGTCGACTCGCAAGCGCTCGGCGATTTCTTCCAGGAAGCGATGGACTGCAGCCTGCGCGATGCGGTGCCCGATCATGGCGTCGATCGCGGCGCCGAGGACGCCGAAGGGGGGATCGTAGGTTCCCTCGAAGTCGAGCTGGGTCTCGTTCGGAGCAAGGGAGCAAGCTTCCAAGGTGGCCTGCATCTTGGGGAATAGCTCGGCGCGGTGGCTTGCCTGCCACGTCATGCGCAGGCGTGTTCGTGGACCAAGGGGGGCATCGCGATCCTCCTCGACGCCCGTGATCCGGACGATGACTTCGGCGCCGAGCTCGATGGGGCCGAGGTTCGTCCGCATCGTGCTCACGAGCGCGCGCGCGCGCGCCGTCGCGCTCGCTGTCGCGCGTTGAAAGACGCCGATCGCGTCCAGGCGCAAGATCTCGCTCACGCGCTCGTAGGGACGATCGACGTACTCGGATGCGCGGACTTCGTGGGCAGTGCTCATTCGGATGGTTGGTCCCATTCCACGACGTCGCAAGCGATGTGCCCGTCGCTCGCGCGAGGAAGCAAGCCTGTCGCTTCGTCGGCCAGCGCACGGTTTGCGCGCACGCCGCATGGAGCGCGCCGGCGCAAGCATCCCCCGTCGGGGAAACCGGGCCTGGTCATCCTCTTGCTAGCGGGCCGAAGCCACATGGACGAGACGACCGATCGAGCCCTCATCGATGCCACGCGCCCGTTCGCGCGCGAGTCACGCGCCCGGAGCTGGGTCTACCTCGTCACGACCTTCCTGCTACTGGGATGCGCGGCCGTCGTGGCAGTGAGGGCCCCCTGGTGGCCCCTGCGACTCGCGGCGTCGGTCCTGGAGGGCCTGACGATCGTGCGCGCATTCATCTTGTTCCACGACTTCCTCCACGGTGCGATCCTCCGTGGTTCGGGCGTGGCGCGCGCGCTGTTCGAGGTCTTCGGGATCGCCGTGATGACGCCCGCGCGGGTATGGCGGGAGACCCACAACTACCATCACGCGCACACGGCAAAGATCGTCGGCTCGAACGTCGGCTCGTACGCGATGGTGACGACCGACATGTGGCGTCGCATGTCGCCGCGCGACCGCTTCCGCTACCGGCTCGTGCGCCACCCCCTGACGATCCTCTTCGCGTACTTCACGGTGTTCTTCATCGGAATGGGCGTGAGCCCGTTCCGCCGCGCGCCTCGGAAGCACGCCGTAGCCGGGGTCGCGGTCGCGGCGCACGTACTCGCGTGGGGGGCGGCGATCTGGCTCGGTCTCTTCGTGCCGTTCTTCTTCGCGTTTGCGCTCCCGCTCTTCATCGCCTGCGCTCTGGGCGCGTACATGTTCTACGCCCAGCACAACTTCGTCGACATGCACGTGCAGCCTCGCGAGTCCTGGACGTACGTGCGCGCCGCCCTCGAGTCGTCGAGCTACATGGAGATGGGCCCGGTGCTGAGGTTCTTCGCCGGGAACATCGGCTACCACCACGTGCACCACCTGAACTCGACGATTCCTTTTTATCGGCTGCCCGAAGCGATGGCCGCGATCCCCGCGCTCCAGTCACCCGGGCGCACGTCGCTCGCGCCGTCGGAGATCATTCGCTGCCTGCAACTGAAGCTCTGGGATCCAGCAAGCGACACGATGGTTGGCTACGAGGCCGCGGAAGTGGAAGTGACGGAGACGGTCTAGCGGTACCGCGGAGAGTTGGATGCGTAGCGCGAGTCGGGTGGTCCCCACTCGCTGGTCGGACGGAACGCGCGGTAGGGAGTGGTCGCAGCGCGACGTACGACTCCGTGGGGCGTATCGAGCGCGTCGATGACCCAGCCGTTGCCCGCGTAGAGGCCGACGTGGCCTGGCCACCACAGAATGTCGCCCATGCGGACATCCGATAGGGGTACCTCGGGGAGCTCCGCGGCGATCTCTCCCGTGGTTCGCGGGACGCGCACGCCCACCGAGCCCCACGCGCGGTCGACCAGCCCCGAGCAGTCGAAGCATGCGGGCCCAAGTCCCCCCCAACAATAGCGATGACCCACCTGCGCCCACGCGAACGCCACGACGGCTTCACCGCGGAGGGTCGGGGAGGGCTCGCGTCCGGCATAAGCGCGCGCGACGAGTGATTCTTGCGGGAGCGTTCGCGTGCGGGAAGCGCAGCCACCGAGGGTGGCGAGGGCCGAGAAGCCGAACGCGATCGTGATGACTCGCATGGCAGACATCGTCGCCTGGTCCGCCCCGCGGAGTGAATTTCTCGGCAAACACGCGCAACGGACGGCGCTCGAGGAGACACGTTCCTAGCGGCGCTGCGTGCGCTTCGATAGACTGTGACGCAATGAAGCCCGAGGCGAGCCACGCTCCGCTCGAGGGGCGGACAATCGCCGACAAGTTCGTCATCGAGTCGCTCCTCGGGCAAGGGGCGATGGGGGCGGTCTACCGCGCGCGCCAGGTCGCGCTCGAAAAGACGGTCGCCATCAAGGTCCTTCACCGCGATCTCATCGAGGACCCGCAGTTCGCCGCGCGCTTCCACCGGGAGGCGAAGGCCGCGTCGCGCCTCGACCATCCGAACTCGGTCCGGGTGATCGACTACGGCGAGGAGCCCGACGGGCTGCTCTACATCGCGATGGAGTATCTGGACGGCAAGGATCTCCTCGCCGTGATGCGCGCGAACTGGCCGCTCCCCGGCGAGCGGATCATCGGAATCTTGATGCAGGTGCTGAGCGCGCTTCAGGTCGCGCACCAGCTCGGGATCGTGCACCGCGATCTGAAGCCCGAGAACATCATGATCCTCGCGGGCACCGACGACGAGGGGAGGCCCGCCGACGTCGTGAAGGTGTGCGACTTCGGGATCGCCAAGCTCACCAACGATCGAACCGGCTCCCAGGTGACGAGCCTGGCCAAGGGACCGCTCACGAGCAGTGGCACGTTGGTAGGCACGCCCGAGTACATGTCGCCGGAGCAGGGACGAGGCGACACTCTCGACGCGCGGAGCGACCTCTACTCGGTGGGGGTGATCCTGTTTCACCTGCTCACGGGCAAGGTGCCGTTCGAGGCGGAGAACGCGATCGGCATCATCCTCAAGCACATCACCGACGACCCGCCGAGGCCGACCTCCATCGCCCCCTCGGTCGATCCGCGACTCGAAGCGATCTGCCTCAAGGCGATGCGCAAGAAGCGCGAGGATCGTTACGCGTCGGCGCGCGACATGCGCAGCGATTTGCGCGCCGTGCTCGATCAGGCGAGAGGCATCGCACCGCGGCCTCCTGAGTCCTCGGTGCCCTCGCTGGACGCGCTCGGCCCCGCGCCGGCGTCGTCCGTGCCACGGCTCGACGCGCAGAAGGTCGGGACGGCGACGGGGCTGTCGGTGAGCGCGCCTGCCGGGCGACCGCGAGCGTGGGTTGCGGGCGTCGCGCTGGTTGCGGTGATGGCCGGCGTCGGCGTGGGGTTGATCCTGGTGAGTCGTACCGCCTCGAAGCGGGCGGACTCTCTGGCGACGATGATGCCGAGCGTCGCTGCCAGCGCCCCTTCCGTAGACCTCACGCCCATCGCTCCACTCGCCTCGATCGAGCCAGCCACGAACCCGAGCTCCCCGACGCCCACGGGGCACGTGCGCGCAAGCAAGACCCCAGGCGCGCCGGCCCCCCCGCCACCGCGAACCATCCCAGTCGCGCAACCCTCCGCCGCACCTCTTCCGTCCCCACCGCCGACCGTCGCGGCGCCCAAGGCTCCGGCGGCGCCCCCGCCGACGACGCCTGACACGGCGTCGTACGACCCCTCGAACGCGACCGTCGACGTCGGCTCGGTCACGCCGTCGAACGTCAATGGCGACGCCGTGAAGAGCGCCATGCGCGCGGCAAACCTCACTCAGTGCTACCGGAACGCTCTCCGCACCCGTGGTCAGCGCGCGTTCGGCAGCGCGACGCTGAATCTCTCGATCGACGAGTCGGGGCGCGTCTCAGGCGCCATCCTCACCGGGGCCGATTGGCTCCCGGAGATGACCCGATGCGTGCAGGGGAACGCGAGTGGAATTCAGCTCCGTGCGGGCGCCGTGGAGTCGGGCGGCGGAACCGCCGAGGTGTGGCTCTCGTTCCGCGCACCGTGATCGACTAGATCTACGCGCCATGGCCGCCGTCGCGCCCCGCGCCGCCTTCCAGCACCGCGACTTCCGCCTATACCTGACCGCGCGCTTTCTCTCGAACGTGGGCTCGCAGATGATGAGCGTCGCGGTCGCCTGGCAGGTGTATGCGATCACGCACCGGGTGATCGATCTTGGATACGTCGGGCTCGTCCAGTTCGTCCCCGCATTCGGCTTCTCGACCCTGGCAGGGCAACTCGCCGATAGGATCGACCGCGGACGCATCCTCGCAACGTGCAGCCTCGTGCTCTCCACCTGCGCGCTCGCGCTCCTGTCGCTCGCTTCCGCGCCGGCGCACGGGATCTCTCCGATCTACGTCGTGCTCTTCTTCATCGGCGTCGCCCGCTCGTTCGCCGGCCCCGCGGGGCAGTCGTTCCTTCCGAGCCTCGTGCCGCTCGAACACTTTCCGAACGCGGTCGCCTGGGGCTCGACCGTGTGGCAAGTGTCCACGATCGTCGGCCCCTCGCTCGGAGGCGTCCTGTACGGTGCCGGCGCCTCCTGCGTTTACGGGATCTGCGCGGCGCTGCTCGCGACGGCTTCAGCCCTCGTCTTCTCGATCCGGTCGCGCCCCATCGTGCGGAAGACGGAGCCGGTCTCCCTGCAGACGATCCTCGCCGGATTTCGCTACGTGAGGCGCCACCGCGTGATCCTCGGTTCGGTGTCGCTCGACCTGTTCGCGGTGCTCCTGGGAGGCGCGACGGCGCTCCTCCCCGTGTATGCCAGCGACTACCTACGCGTCGGCGCCACGGGGCTCGGCGTCCTCCGGAGCGCGCCGGCGATTGGCGCGGCCGCGATGGCGGTCGTGCTCGCGTACCGTCCCCTCGAGCATCGCGCCGGTCCCACGATGCTCGCCAGCGTGGCGCTCTTTGGAGTGGCCACGGTCGTCTTCGGCCTCTCCAGGAACTTCGGGCTCTCGCTCGCCGCGCTTGCCGTACTCGGCGCCGCGGACATGGTCAGCGTGATGGTGCGCTCCACCGTCGTGCAGCTACGCACGCCGCATGAGATGCGCGGCCGCGTCAGCGCGGTGAACACGATGTTCATCGTGGCGTCGAACGAGCTCGGAGAGTTCGAGTCGGGCATCACGGCGGCGTGGTTCGGTCCCGTGGCGGCCGTCGTCGTGGGCGGCGTCGGGAGCATCGTCGTCGTCGCGCTCTACGCGCTGTTCTTTCCGGAGCTGCGCGCGATCGATCGCCTCAACGACGCGGCATGAGAGGGTAGGGAGGACCGCCACCCGCCGCGAAGTCAGCGCGCCATCTGGGGCGCCGTCGCGGTCGAACCCGCAGAGTCTCCGCAGCACTGCTTCACCTTCTTGTTGCTCCCGCACGGGCACTGTTCGTTTCGCCCGACCTTCTTCGGGACGAGGCGCGCGATGGCCTCGGGCTCGGGCCACTTCTTTGGCCGGCTGGCGCGCCCCTTGGTCGCGGCCTCGCCGACGAGTGCGATGATCTGTTTCACGCTCTCTGCCGTGAACCAATCGCGCGCCTCGGTCTCGAGCTTTCGCGCGCGCGCGTAGTAGCGCTCCGTGTGGTGATTGCGATCGATGTGCGCGACCGGTCGAAAGCCGCGAATGACCGAGATGAGCGCGTTGCCGCCCACGAAGCCGTACGTCCCCACGTCGCGCGCCGTGCGGAGATCCCAGTCGATCTGGAACATCGCGCGCCCGAGTATCCACACGCCGACGAAGGCTCTCGCTTCGCCGAAGTTGAACGGGGCCAGGTACGCCTCCTCGTCGCTCGGGGGGATCGACTCCGGGACGCCGTAGGGGAGACCGAAGGGGACTCCGTAGTTCGCTTTCGTCCTGTCGCCGACGGCGGCGTGGATCAGCTCGTGGAGCATGCTGCCGAGTAGGCGCCGGTAGATGCACTCGCCGAACCGAACGGCGACGCCGAAGTACGACGGGTCGTTTCGCTTCTGCGCTTCGCGCCACAGGAGATCGCCATGGACCTCGTAGATGGGGGAGTAGCCCCAGCCACGGAGGGCGTCGTCGCAGTGATAGAGGGCAGCGATCCCGCGAGCGCGGTCGACCGCGCCGAGGTTTGCGTGGCAGTCGCAGGGGCAGGGGCGAGCCGAAACCAAGGCGTCGGCGAGATTCAGCACTCGCTAAGGATACCGTTCCCGCGCCCGCGGGCACTTTTGTCGAAACGAAGAGCTCGCTCCCGCGTACCCTCTCCGGCGCGTCATGGCGGAAAAAGCGCCCCGCGTGGTCGAAACCGAGGGCGCTCTTCGCGCGTAGGAGGATTGCAATGGGTCGAACGGGCTTCGTCGTGTGCGGGCTTCTGGCGGCGGCGCTCTCGGTGGGGTGCAAGAAGGACGACCCGGCCGCGCAAGACGCGCCGAAGCCTTCCGCGCCCATCGCCATGTCGAGCGCCGAGCCCGCGGGGAAGTCGCTCGACTTCACGATCGATCCTGCGAGCAAGACGACCATCGACATGCCGGCGCCGAAGGAGCGCATCAAGGGCGATACGACGGCGGCCAAGGGGACGCTCCACATCGACCCCAGCGACCTGTCCAAGACGCGCGGGGACGTGTTCATCGATTTGAGCACCCTGACGACGCACACGTTCGGCGACGCCGAGAAGGACGCGACCCAGACCAAGCACGCGCACACGTGGCTTCAGCTCGACGACATGGAGAAGGATCCGTCCGTCCGCGAGAGGAACAAATGGGTGCACTTCGCGATTCGGTCCGTCGATGGCCTCAGCGCGACCGACCTCTCGAAGGTCGCTCCGACGAAGGTCGACGCCGATGACGTGCGCACGGTTACCCTTGTCGCGCACGGCGACGTCGAGGCCCACTCGCTTCCGTCGAAGACGTTGAAGGACGCTCCGCTCGAGGTCCGCGTGCACGTCCCGGCGGGCTCGGGGCCGGACGCGAAGCCGACGAAGATCGAGATCGCGAGCAAGGCGCCGTTCACGATCACCCTCGCCGATCACGACATCAAGCCGCGCGACACCGAGGGGATCCTCGCCCAGAAAGCTTTCGGCTTGTTGGGCACCAAGGTGGCTGATGTGGCGAACGTGTCGGTGGATCTCGTCGCGAAACCTTGATGGATTGCCTGCGTACCGCTTGATACAACCATTTCTCCAATCGACGGCGCGTAGGCGCGGTCCAATTCAGTAAGGGAGTCTCCTATGCGACCGAATCTCTCCGTTGGTTCTTTTGCTGGCGCGCTCGCGGCGCTCGTCATCGGCTGTGGTGGCTCCCCCGTGCCCGCGCCCGCGACGGCGACCGACGTTGCCCCCGCGGCCGGCAACACCCCCTCGGCGGCGGCGACGCCCGCAGCGGGTCAGGCATCCTGCTCGGCCGCGGGATGCGGTGCGAACAAGGCAGCCGCGGCGGCAGCTCCGTCCACGGCAGCGGCGTCAGCCGTGACCCCCGCGGCGGCGACGCCGGTAGCGGCGACGACGCCTGGCTCGGCGGCGACGCCTGCAGCGGCGGCGGCTCCTGCGACGCCTGCGGCGGCGGCAGCGGCAGCTCCCGCTGCGACCGATCCGAAGGCGGCTGCGATGGCGAAGAAGAAGGGTGGCAAGGGGACCAAGGGGGCCGGTCAGGCGAGCTGCGGCGCAGGCACCTGCTCGGCCGACGCGAAGACGAAGTGACCTCATCGCGCGAAGGGGCGTCGCATCGCGCGCGCCCCTTCGCGTTCGCGTTTTGTCGTGGGAGGAGCGCGCGATGGCGGGCGTAGGTGGCGTCGGGCTCGGGCTGCGCTGGGAGTTCCTCGAAGAGCTGCTCGAGCGTCGTCCTCCGGAGGTCGACTTCATCGAGATCTCCCCCGAGAACTACATGCGCCGTGGTGGGTACTTTCCGAGCGCGCTCGAGGAGGCCGCGTCCGCGTATCCAGCCGTCACGCATGGTCTGACGATGTCGCTCGGTGGAGTCGATCCGCTCGACGTCGAGTACCTGCGTGAGCTCGCGTCGTTCGTGCGCGACGTTCGGAGCCCATGGCACTCCGATCACCTGTGCTTCGGGTCGGCCGATGGAGTCGTCCTTCACGACCTGCTGCCGATTGCATTCACCGAGGCGGGGGTCGTGCGCGTGGCCGATCGGATCGCGCGGGCGAGGGACGCGCTCGGTGTGCCGATGGCGGTCGAGAACATCAGCTTCTATCTGCACCCGGGCGCGAAGGAGATGAGCGAGGCGGAGTTCATCGCGCGTGTGTGCGATCGCGCCGACTGCGGCCTCTTGCTGGACGTGAACAACGCCTACGTGAACGCGACGAACTTCGGGTTCGACGTCGACGAGTGGATGCGCACGGTACCGCTGCACCGCGTGGTGCAGATGCACGTCGCGGGGCACGAGTGGTTCGACGAGGGGCCGGAGCGGGGAGGGGCGCTCATCGTGGATACACACGGCGCCGACGTCGTCGATCCGGTGCTCGCGCTGCTCGAGCGCGTCGTGGCGAAGACGGGTCCCATCCCCGTGCTGCTCGAGCGCGACCAGGCCATTCCGCCGCTGGACGGGCTCCTCGCCGAGCTGGCGCGCGTGCGCGCGGTCGTGGAGCGAGGCGTCGCTCGCTTCGTGCCGTAGCGTTCTCTTGTTGCTACGTTCGGGCGCGTGAAGTCGCGAACCCTCCTCGTCCCTCTCGCCGTCGCGCTCCTCGTCTCCTCACGGTCCGCGTATGCACAGCCGGCGCCGCTCCCGACGCTGCCGCCCCCTGCGCCATCTGCCGCTCCGTCGACGTTGAACCCGCTTCCGTCGGCGCCCGCTACGATCGCCCCCCCGCCGCTCCCGGCCGCTCCCGCGCAGCCCCCGCCGGCGCCCGCACCCCCGTACGACGTCACCTACTCGTCGCCCCCCACCGTCACGCAGGTCGCGGCTCCCCTGCCGCCCCCTCCGCCTCCGCCATCCCCGCCACCGCCGAGCCCCATCGACTGCACCGGCCCGGGTGCCTTCACGCACGACGGCTTCTATTTGCGCATCGGTTCGGGCATCGGTGGCCTCGGGGTCGGTGGTTCCGGGCCGAGGGGCGACGTGCGGTTCAGCGGACTCTCTTCGGGCACGATGCTCGCCATCGGTGGGACGCCCAGCACGGGGTTCGTCGCCGGAGGGGCGATCAGCACGATGACGCTCACGAGCATCCACTCGTCGGGGGTGTCGTTCGACACGACGAGCATCTCGGCCGGCAGGCTCGCCGTCTTCGCCGACTGGTTCCCGAACGAGCACCGCGGATGGCACGTGGGGGGAATGGTCGGTCTCGGCTTCACGACGCTCGGCGCGGCGGGGCAGAGCAACTGGACGGGAGCCTCGGTCGGAGGCGAGGCGTTCGGCGGCTACGACTTCTGGATCGGGCCCGAGTGGTCGCTCGGCATTCAGGGGGCGCTCGCGTTCACCACGCAGGGACCGCTCAAGGACGACAACCAGAACGACACGGGCTACTCGCTAGGATCGTTCGGGGCCGTGGTCGAGGCGACCTTGCTCTACCACTGAGCCCGCGCTCTCCGGCGCTTCACGCTCGAGCACCCAACACGATCCCGCGCTCTCCGAGGTTTGCCAGCAGCTTGGCGACATCGGCCACGACCCCCTCGCTCGCCGACGTCCCCACGTCGGCGCACGCGGCGGCGACGCTCTCCCCGAGCGTGGCTCCGTCGATCAGGCGCGCGACGATCGCGGCGGCCAGCGGGGTGAGATCGAGGAAGCGGACGAGGTGCTCTTCGTCGCGGTGGACGAGGAGCGTCGTCGGGCGCGGCGCGGGCTCCGTGCGGTCGCTCGGATCGGCCGGGAGCTCGTGAATCGCGTAAGCGTAATGCATCAGGCGAAGCGGCTCCGCGAGGACGAGCGGACGGTCGAGCGCCACCTCCGTCAACGGCGGGACCTCCGCACGCGCGCGCGCCGCGGCGATCTCGAACTCGACGAGCTCGTGCCGGGCCAGATCGACCGCCCACGCCGGTAGCCGCGGGTTCGCGCGCCAGTGCGGCTCGACCCACGCGAGGAACTCGCGCGGCACGTCGCGCAGGTAGTGCGTGCGCGGGCCGCGGAGGGCGAGGAACGACGCGAAGGCATCGTCGAACGCGCCGCCGAGATCGTTCAGGCGGGCGCGCGTTCGCGCGAGCATCTTCCCGGTCACCCCCGTCAGGTTGTTCTGCACGAGTCGCCGGTAGAGCGCGAGGCGAGGGGGGGCGCTCGTGATCGCGTCGACGTCGCGCGCGTCGACACCGCGCGCCTCGAGGAACGCACGGAGGTCACGCGTGAAGTCGGCTTCGCTCGTCGTGCCCAGGCACGCCGCGGCGATCATCGCGTGCACCTGCGCCTCGTCGGTCACGCGCGCCCCTCCGTTCGCTTCAGTCGAGCGAGAACTTGTGGCGCGCCGTCGCCCCTTCGCGGATGTAGATCGAATCGGTCTTCGTCTTTCCGTTCGGCGCGTCGCACCGGATCACGTGCAGTCCCGGCGTCAGGTCGATCGCAGGGAGCGGCGTCGGCCCGCGCTTCATCCCGTCGATGCTGATCGCGCACGAGACCGGCGCGGACCCGATGAGGATGCGCCCCGTGCCCGGAGTGTTCGGCGAGACGGGGAGCGAGTCGACGCTGATGACCGGTACGCTCCCCGTGGGGGCCGGCGAGGGTTGGGCGGCGGCGGCGGCGTTCGGATCGGGCTGGCTCGCCGGGACGCGGTGCGGATCGCCGCTCGCGCGTCGCATGACGCCGACGATCATCGCCGCCACCAGCATCCCGATGAGACCCGCGCCGGCGAGGTACGCGAGCTTCGGCTTCGGCATCGCCGCCGCGTGCGCACCGGAGGGGGTCGCCCACGGAGCGCTGTATCCGCTCCCGCTCAGCGGTACGTCGGTCGCGCGGCGCCTCTGCGCGACCGGCGCCAGCGGCTCGGAGCCGAGCGGCGGGACCGCCTTGGCCTGGGCGGTCGGGTGATCGCTCACGTTGCGACCGCGAACCACCGGCAGCGCGTTGGTGGCGTCGGGGTCGCTCAGCGGCTCGCCGATCTGACGGGCGGGGGAGGGGAGCGCGAGCCCTGCGCTCTCGATGTCGGGCACGGCAGCGACGAGGGCGTCGGCCACTTCGTCGAAGTTCTGCGTGCGCTTCTCCTTGTCCGTGAGCATGCAGTTGCGGACGAGCGCCCGCAGCTTCTCGGGGAGCTTCGGCGCACACTCGTCGATCTTCTTCGGCTGCGTGGTCGCGATCATCACGATGAGCGCGTTGAAGTTCGGCGCGTCGTAGGCGCGGAAGCCGCAGAGTCCCTCGAACAGGATGGCTCCGAAGGCGAACACGTCGGTCCGCGCGTCGACCGGCGCGCCCATCGCCTGTTCGGGGCTCATGTAGAGAGGAGAACCGAGCACGGTCCCGGCGATCGTGAGCGACTGCTGCCCCTCCTCTTCGAGGAACTTGCTGACGCCGAAGTCGAGCAGCTTCGGCACGGCCGCCCCTTCGCGGTCCTTGTGCAGGAAGATGTTCGTCGGCTTGAGGTCGCGGTGAATGACGCCGTTCTTGTGCGCTGCGGCGAGCGCGCGCGCGACCTGGACCATGACGGAGATGAACTCCGCCACCGTCATCGTCGGCGACTGCCGACGCATCGCCGTCTCGAGCGACACGCCGGTGAGCAGCTCCATCACGAGGAAGAGCGACCCCTCTTCGGTCTGCCCGACGTCGATGATCTCGATGATGTTCGGGTGGTTCACCCGCGCCGAGACCTTCGCCTCCATGAGGAAGCGACGCGCCGCCTCAGGCGTGCGCGCGACGGCGGGGAGCATGAATTTGATGGCGAATTCACGCTCGGTGAAGATGTTGGTCGCCGACCAAACGGAGGCCATACCGCCGCTTCCGAGCAGCTGGTTGATGCGGTACTTGCCCGCAATCGTCTGGCCTGAGCTGATCATCGCTACTTCCCCACCACCAAACGCACGAGCGCTCCTATCGTCCTTGCGCGCGCGCGGCCGCCCCCTTGCGTGCTCGACTGACAGTATAGCTTCCGTCAAGAAGCGCAGGTGCTAGCAGATTGTCATACCTCCGTCGATCACTAGCGACTGTCCCGTCAAGAAACTTGCAGCATCACTGGCAAGGTACAGCGCGCCTCCAGCAATCTCGTTCGGCTGGCCGTGGCGGGCGAGGGGAGTCTTGCCGGTGACGGTGCGGAGAAGCTCGTCGTTCTGCGTGATCGCCGAGGCGAACTTCGTCTCGATGAGGCCGGGGCAGAGGGCGTTGACGCGGATCTTCGAGGGGCCAAGCTCGTAGGCGAGCGTCTTGGTCATCGAGATGACGGCGGCCTTGGTGGCGCCGTAGAGCCCCTGGAGCGGGGCGGCCTCGAGGCCGGCGACGCTGGCGACGTTGATGATCGAGCCGGGGGCGCTGCGCGCCGTGAGATGGCTCACGACGCCGCGGATCATCCAGAAGTACCCCTTCAGGTTCACCTCGAACGTCTTGTCCCACGCCGCCTCGTCGATGCCGAGCATCGGTCCGAAGTACGGATTCGTGGCCGCGTTGTTCACCAGGACGTCGACCTTGCCGAAGTGCGCGATCGCGGCCTCTACGAGGTGCTTGCAGTCGGCCTCCTTGCCCGTGTGCGCGGCGACGGCGTGCGCGTTCGCGCCGATCGACTCGGCGACGGCCGTGACCCCGTCGATCTTCCGCGAAGCCACGACGACCTTCGCACCCGCTCCGGCGAGCGCTCGGGCGATCGACTCGCCGATGCCCCGGCTGGCTCCCGTCACGATCGCCACCTTGCCCGTCATGTCGAAGAAGCTCATGGACGTCGCGCGTAGCACGAAACCCGTCCGAATTTGCCGGGGACGCGCGCATGGGGCAGGATTCGTATCGTTCGACGAGGGGGGGAGCGCATGAAGCACTACACGCTCGATGGAAAGACTCCGCTCCTCGCGACCGACTTCGGCGAGTGGGCGCTGTGGTTCGAGACGGCGAACCGGCGCGTCGCCTTTACCCAGCTGAAGAACGTGAGCGTGTCGACCGTGTTCCTGGGGACCGATCAGGCGCTCCTTCCGGGCGATCCGCCGCTGCTGTTCGAGACGAAGGTGTTCGGCGGGCCCGCCGACGCGGAGCTGCGTCGCTACGCGACGTGGGACGACGCCGAGCAGGGGCACGGCGCCGTGGTCTCGCGGATCGAAGCTTTGCTGGGGTCGATGGGGCCCCGAGCGAAGATGGATTCGATGCCGGAAGGCGCCTGAGCGCGCCTCTACGCGACGAACGCGCCCATCTTGCGGAAGCGCGCGTAGCGCTGCTCGACGAGCTCGTCGGGCGTCATCTGGAGCAGCTCGGCCAGCGCGTCGCTCATGGCCGCGTCCACGAGCTTCGCCGCCGCGAGCGGATCCTGGTGGGCGCCCCCCGGCGGCTCCTCCACGATGCGATCGACGACTCCGAGCTCGAGCAGATCGGGCGCGGTGATCTTCATGCGGAGCGCGGCCTCGTCCGACTTCGCGCTGTCCTTCCAGAGGATCGACGCGCACCCCTCCGGCGAGATCACGCTGTAGGTGCCGTATTCGAGCACGAGCACCTTGTTCGCGACGCCGAGCGCGAGCGCGCCGCCGCTCCCCCCTTCGCCGAGGATGGTGGCGATGATCGGGACGCGCGCGCGCGACATGGCCGCGAGGCACGCGCCGATGGCCTCGCTCTGCCCCCGTTCTTCGGCGCCGATGCCCGGATAGGCCCCCTGCGTGTCGATGAACGTGAAGATTGGTAAGCCGAAGCGGTCGGCGGTCTCGAACAGGCGGCACGCCTTCCGGTTCCCCTCGGGGTGCGCCTGGCCGAAGTTGCGTGTGACCTTCTCTTTGGTCGTGCGCCCCTTCTGGTGCCCCACGACCATCACGCTGCGCCCCTTGTACCGGGCGAGGCCGCCGACGATCGCCGGGTCGTCCCCGAAGCGACGGTCGCCGTGGAGCTCTTGCCACTCGGTGAAGAGCGCTTCGACGTAATCGAGCGTGTACGGCCGGTTCGGGTGGCGCGAGAGCTGGACCTTCTGCCAGGGGCTGAGGTCGGCGAAGAGCTCGCGGGCGACGCGCGCGGCCTTGTCTTCCAGGCGACGGAGCTCCCCCTCGAGCGCACGGTCGCTCTTGGCGAGCTCGCGCAGCTCGCGCACACGGGAGACCAGGTCGACGACGGGCTTTTCGAAGGGGAGAACGAACGCTGCCATGGCGGGAACCGGGGGAAACCTAGCACGGAGGCACGGGGGTCGCGACGAGGTGTCCGTCTCGGCGCGACGGACGTCCGCCGCGGCGTGACGAGGGTCGATTTCACCGTGATCGACGTCCGTCGCGACGCGACGAGAGTCCATTTCATCGTGATCGACGTCCGTCGCGACGTGACGGGAGTCGATTTCATCGTGATCGACGTCCGTCACGGCGTGACGGGAGTCCATTTCATCGCGACCGACGTCCGTCACCACGTGACGGAGTCCATTTCGTCGTGATCGACGTCCGTCACCACGTGACGGAGTCCATTTCGTCGTGATCGACGTCCGTCACCACGTGACGGAGTCCATTTCGTCGTGATCGACGTCCGTCACGACGCGACGGGAGTCCATTTCACCGCGGCGGACGTCTGTTTCGCCCTCGCGACCTACCGATCGGGCGAACTGCCGCGCCGATCGAGCTCGTTGGCCAGCACCGCGACCGCGTCCTCGGCGTGCACGCTCATCGGGCCGAGCCCGAGCGGGATGGCCCCCATGGCCGCGAGCTCCGCGCGGGTCGCGTCGTCGAACCCCAGGTGATCCCCCACGAAATAGACCCCGTTGCGGTCGTCGAGCGGGACGTCGCGGATGTCCTTCGCCCCCTCGTCGAGCACGTACCTGGGCCCTTCGCCCAGATCGGCCACGACCGCCGCGAGCCCGCCCCGCGCCATCGAGATTCCGGGGCGCACGTCCACGAACGTCGCGCTCTCGCACGGCACCGCGAGCACCTTTCTCACGAGCGTCGCCAGGCTCCGCTCTTCGGGGCGGAGGAACTTCGCCGTCGCGCCGTCGAAGCGGAGCGAGATGGGCGCCCGCTCCCCGCCGAGCAGCACGAGGTACGTGACCGTGTCGCGGCGCAACCCGTGCGACACCAGGAGCGACGCGCGTAGGGCGCGCAGCAAGACATCGAGCCGCCCGCTCGTCCCCGCGATGTCGTCGAGGAGGAACTCGGGCGACGCGGTGGCGCGCTGACCGACGATGACGAAGCGACGCACGGCGCTAGACGCTCACGCCCACGACGCCTTGAACGCGCGGTCGCCGCCGCCGATGCACTTGGCCTCCGTCACGTACGCCTTGGTGCAGAAGAGCTCGATGATCGCCTGCTGGGCGCCGCGGAACGAGACCCGGAAATACGAGAGCTCGAGGCCGCGGAGGCCGTACCACTCCATCCGCGCCTCCTTCGGTCCGAGCTTGTAGATGGCGACCGCGCCGCCGATGCACACGCGCGGGTAGAGGCGCGGCAGGCGCTCCAGGTAGAGCCAAGGCGTCGTCCCGACCTCGCGGGCGACCGAGACGAGCGTGCCGAGGAGCGTCGCGCGGACGTGCGTCCCCACCTCCGCGCCGATCGCGAACGCCTCTTGCGCTGAGAGGCTGAGCGCCTCGCACGCCTGGTAGTGCGCCATCGCGGTCGGCTCCGGCACCCAGCTGAGGGCGATGACGCCGCGCATGGTGTCGTGAAGCGGCTTCGGGAGGGCCGCGAAGTAGCGGTCGCCGTAGCCGTGATCGAGGATGGTCTTCAGCGACGCCGAGATGAGCGTGCCGCGCACCTGCGTCATCGGCGCGACGGTCGGGGGTGGGGCGACGAGCACCTCACCGAGCGCGCTATCGGCAAGAGGACGCGCCACGATCAGCGTTCCCGCGCCGGCACGCCTAACCGACCTTCGCCACCGCGCTCGGCTTCTCTCGCTTCACGTTGAAGATGCGGAGAGGTTTCTCGATCCCCTTCAGGTGCGCCGGCGGAAGCTCGTCGGCCTCGAAGCGGTTCACGAGCTTCGAGAGCACCGTCTCGCTCACGATGATCTGTCCGCTGAGCGCGATGCCGCAGAGGCGCGCGCTCGTGTTCGCGGTGTGACCGATGACCGTGTACGAGAGCGCCTTCGAGCTGCCGACGTAGCCGGCGACGAGCGGCCCGGTGTGGATGCCCATGCCGATCGCCAAGGGGGGCTGGTTCAGCTCGATGCGACGGCGGTTGAACCGCCCCAGCACTTCCATCTGTTCGAGCGCGCACTGTACGGCGCGGATGGGGTCGTCGGGGTGCACGGCGGGAGCGCCCCAGAGCGCCATGATCCCGTCGCCCATGAACTTGTCGAGCGTCCCTTCGTACTTGAAGATCGTATCGACCATCAGCTCGAAGTACTGGTTCAGGAGCTCGACCATCAGCTCGGCGGTCGTCCCCTCGCTCATCGTGGTGAAGCCACGGATGTCCGAGTTGAAGACGGTGCACTCCTTCACGAGCTGCCCGCCCTGCTTCACCTCGAGCTTGCCGCTGATCACCTGCTCGGCGACGTTCGGCGAGAGCAACCGCGAGAAGCGCTCGCGCGTGACGATCTCCCTCTCGATCTTCTGCGCGAGGAGCGTGTTCTCGATGAACATCGCCGCCTGGTTGGCGACGGCCGTGATGAGCTCGAGGTCCTTCTGCTGGAACTGCGCGAGCGACTCGCTGTCCAGCCACACCGCGCCGAGCACTTCCTTCTCGTGCAAGAGCGGCACGACGATGGCGCTCGAGATGCGGTTGAGGATCATGCTCTTCCCCTTGGACGCCGCGAAGTCCATCGAGGCGTCGTGGGTGAGCACGCTCGCGCGCTCCTTGATGACGTGGTTCAGAATGGTCGAGCTGACCTGGATCGGCACGTCGGTCCCATCGCGGCGGTGCGCGACGCGCGGCTGAAGCGTCCCTTCTTCGTCCTTCAGCAGGATGACGCCGCGGTCGGCGTTGGCGAACTTGAAGAGCGAGTTGAGGATCTTCTCGAGCAGCTTGTCGAGGTCGCGCTCGAGGCCGATCTCGCGCGTGAGCTCCCACGTGATGCGGAGCCGCTCGTAGTCCACGCGCAGCTGCTGGCCGTCGTGCGCGACCTGATCGAACGGCAGGAACCCCTTGGCGTACGCGGCAATCTGCGTCCCGATCGCGCGCGCGCTGTCGAGCACATCGACGCGCGTGCCTCCGAAGCTCGGCGGGCGGTGCGGCTGGTTCTGCGCCGGGTACCCCGGAAGAGGTGCGACCGGTTGCGGCGGGAACGGCGGACGCTGCGCTTGGGTGTACGGCGACGCCATCTGCGGCTGCAGCGGCGCCGTACCGACCTGCTGCGGCGGATAGGGGACCGGCGCGGCTGGGCTCCCGTGTTGAGGAGGGACCGAGCCTCCTCCGCCCGGCGGCTGCCACGGGGGGGCGGCCTGCGGCGGCATCACGGCGCCTGGGCTGATGGGCGGAAGGGCGACGTTGTGCCCCGAGCCGTCGTCGTAGCGAGCGCGCGTCGAGCCGAGGGCGATCTCGTCCCCGTGCTTCAGCCCCTGCTCGCCCCGTACGCGCTCGCCGTTGATGTACGTGCCGTTGAGGCTCCCGAGGTCGCGGAGCACGAACTGCCCATCGCGCTGCTCGAGGATGCAGTGCTCCTTGGAAACGATCTTGTCGAGGAGCTGGATCGAGTTGTTTGGATGCCGTCCGAGGCTGTTGATCGGACGCAGCTCGATCGCCTGTTGCCCCTCCGCGGTCGCGAGGATCAGACGTGCCATCAGTACTTGGGAACAATCGTACCTCTGGTCGGTGCGCACGGACAGAGGGGAGTGAACGGTGTATCTTTCAGAAGGAGCGAGGATGCCGAACGGGCGACGAACGACGACGAAGAGTGCCGAGCGGCCGGCGGCCCCATCCGTGAAGACGAAGGCCAAAGGGCGCGGATCGGCGGCGGTGTCGTCTAGTGACGCCATCCCGCAGCCGACGCCGTCCCAGCCCCGCCTGTGGAGCGAAGCCGCACACGACCCGCGCGCCCGGACGCGCGACGCATTCCGCGTGTCGGCCGACGCGGCTCACGTCCACACGGACCCCTCGATTCTCCCCGAGAAACCGCACGAGAGCGACGGGCTCTTCGAGCTCGTGGGCCCCATCGCGCGCAGGGCCCTCGAGCTGGGGCTGGCCGCACGGGAACCGAGCTTCCACCTCTTCGTCGCCGCCGAGGCCGAGGTGATGATCGAGGACGACATCGTCCGCTACGCCCAGCGTCTGGCCAAGCTCCGGCCGTCCCCGCCCGACATCGTCTACGTGCACGACTTCGACCACCCGGCGGCCCCGCGGCCGATCCTGTTGCCGGCCGGCGTCGGTCCCGTGCTCGTGGACGCGATGAAGCAGCTCGTCGTGAAGCTGCGCGCCGACATGCCCTCGATCGCGCAGGCCGACGAGGTGAAGGAAGCGACGGGCGAGCTCGCCCGGCAGCTCGAGGCCGGGAACAAGCAGGTCGTCACCGAGCTGGAGACCACCGCGAAATCACTCGGGTTCGGAATCCGCGCCGTGCAGGGGGGCGTGCAGACGTTCCCCATCCTCCACGGAAAGCCCGTGAGCGCCGAGCAGTTCGGCATCCTCGACGAGTCCACCAAGCGCGCGCTCGCCGAAGCCGAGGAGCAGCTCACCAGCGAGGTCGCGAAGTCCGCACAGCTCGTAAAGCACGCCGGGGCCGCGTTCGAGGCGGCTCGCGAAGAGGCCTTCGGACGGGCCGCGTCCGCGCTCATCGACACGTCGCTGAAGGCGCTCGTCGACGCGTTCGCCCCTTACGGCCGCGACGTCGTCACGTACCTCGAGCGGGTCGGCCAGGCGCTCAAGGACGACTGGGAGGACCTCCTCCAGGACGAGAGCGACGAGGAGGAGAGGGAGGATCCGGCCCGCGACGTCGACCCCGAGCACGCCACGCGCCTCAGTCGCTTCCGCGTGAACCTCTTCGTTTCGAACGAGCCCAATGCACCCCCCCCGGTGCTCTACGAGACGAACCCGACGTACCCGAACCTGTTCGGCTACATGGAGCGTCGCGCGCGGTTCGGAGCGCTGCTCACCGATTTCACGCGCGTGCGTGCCGGTGTGCTCCAGAGGGCATCGGGCGGCGTCCTGGTGATCCGCGCGGCGGACCTGCTCACCGATCCCATCATCTGGGAGCGCACCAAGCGCGTGCTGCGCGAGCGGCAGATCGGCGCCGAGGATCCGCTCGGCCCGCTGGGGCTGTACGCGACCTCGCTGCGCCCCGTCCCCGTGCCGATCCGTGTGCGCGTGGTGCTCGTGGGGTCGGCCGAGCTGTACGCGACGCTCCTCCAGGCGGATGCGGACTTCGCCGCGCTCTTCCGTGTGAAGGTCGAGGTGGAGCCGTCCATCCCTCGTACGCAGGAGCACCTGCTCGCGCTCGACGCCTACCTGATGCAAATGGCGCGCGAGCGCGAGTGGGGGACGTTCGATCGCGGTGCGCGCGCGCAGCTCCTCGACTACGCGATTCGGCTGTCGGGCGAGCGCGATCGTGTCGCGCTGAGCTTGTCGCCGCTCGAAGAGACGATGGCGTTCGCCAGCGCGCTTGCCGCGGCGCGAGCGACGCACGAGGACGACGACGGGGAACTGGGCCAGCCGCCGTTCCGCGCATCCATCGCGCCTCCCCCCTCGAGCGTGGTGAACGTGGAAGACACCGAGATCGCCTGGCGCGAGCGGAGGGAGCGCGCTGGTGCGGCCGAGCGTCACATCCGCGACCTCACGTTGCGCGGCGAAGTGGCCCTCGAAACGCACGGTACGCGCGTCGGGGTGCTCAACGGGCTCTCCGTTTACTCAGCCGGCGACGTGGAGTTCGGGCAGCCGATGCGCATCACGGCGGTCGTCGCGCTCGGGCGCGAAGGGCTCATCGACGTGGAGCACGAGGCCCAGCTGGGCGGCGCGATCCACACCAAGGGGGTCGCCATCGTTCGCGGCTACCTCGGGCGCATGTTCGGACAGGAGCGGCCGCTCTCGCTCCGCGCGCAGATCGCGTTCGAGCAGAGCTACGGCGAGGTCGACGGCGACAGCGCGTCCTCGAGCGAGCTGTTCGCCGTCCTGTCCGCGCTCTCCGAGGTGGGCATCGACCAGGGGGTCGCCGTCACCGGGAGCGTGAATCAGCTCGGTGAGATCCAGGCCATCGGCGGCGTGTGCGCAAAGATCGAAGGGTTCTTCGACCTGTGCAACGCGCGCGGCCTCACGGGAACGCAGGGGGTGCTCATCCCTCGCTCGAACCTCCCGCACCTCGTGCTGCGCGAGGACGTCGTTCGCGCGCTCGCCGAGGGGCGCTTCCACCTCTACTCGGTCGAATCGGTCACGCAGGGGATCGAGATCCTCACGGGGCTTCCGGCCGGCGAGCGCGACGTGTCGGGGCGCTTCCCGGCGTCGAGCGTGTTCGGGCGAGTCGAGCGCCGGCTCATCGAGATCGCGGAACGACTGCGCGTCGCCGAGGCGGCGCACGGTCACGAAGTCCACGAGGCGCTCGCCGACGAAGCTTCGACGACCGACCTCGGTGACGCGGGGGACTTCCGGGTTCCGCGATGAACCGTGGCGGCCGGACCGAGCCGGAGTCCGTGGAGGTTTCGGAGCACGGCCGAGCGCCGCGCGCCCTGAACGACTCGCTTCGCGCGCTCTTGCGACCCGAGCTCGCCGATCTCAAGGCTTACGTACCGGAGGGGGCGATGGCGCCCGATACCGTGAAGCTCGACGCGAACGAAGCTCCGGCGGCCAGCTCGCCCGTGATTCGCGAGACGATCGCCCGCGCGATCGAGCGCGTTCCCCTCGAGCGCTATCCCGATGCCCGCGCGACCGAGCTGCGCGACGCCGTCGCAGCCCGCACCGGCGCCGCACCGGACGACCTCTTCTTCGGGACCGGCTCGGACGAGGTCATCGCGCTCGTCCTGAACGCGCTCGCCCGCCCGCGCGAGAAGCTCCCGCAGGCGGTCGTCCTCTCGCCGACACCAACGTTCGTGATGTACCGCGTGACGGCGCGGGCGCACGGGCTGAAGAGCGCCGACGTGCCGCTCGACGCGAAGTGGGACCTCGAGACATCGTCCATGACGCGGGGAATCGAGCTCCTGCGACCCAACGTCGTCTTCATCGCCAGCCCCAACAACCCCACGGGAAACCGCATGAGCGAGGCGCGGCTCGCCGAGGTGATCGAGGCGGCGGACGACGCGCTGGTCGTGCTCGACGAGGCGTACATCGATTACGCGGGGGGCTCCTTGCGCGCGTGGCGCTCGAAGTACCCGCACCTCGCCATCCTGCGGACCTTGAGCAAGGTCGGGCTGGCAGCGCTGCGCGTAGGGTGGCTCGAAGCGGACGCGGAGCTCGTGCGTGAGCTGGACAAGGGGCGCCAGCCGTTCAACGTGAGCGCCACCAGCCAGGCGGCCGCGGCTGCCGTCGTACGGGACGCATGGAGCGCCGTGGAAGACGAAGTCGCGTGCGTCGTTCGCGAACGGAGCCGCGTGACGACCGAGCTGTCGCGCGTGCCGGGTTTCACCGTGACGCCGAGTGATGCGAACTTTCTGTGGGTGCGCACCGAGAAGCCCGCGCACGACGTCGTCGAGCAGCTGGCATCGCGAGGCGTCCTCGTCCGGAGCTTTCACGCCGCGGGCGGGCGGCTCGCGCATCAGATACGGGTGTCGATCGGGGCCGCGAAAGACAACGATCGCTTCCTCGACGCCGTTCGCGACGTGTCGCGATGAGGCCCATCGCATTCCTTGCGATGCTCGTGAGCGTCGCCGGTGCGTGGGGTTGCGCCGTCACCGACGGGGTCGTGCGCGTCGTGGACGATCGACCGATCGAGGGGCCGTTCGTCCCGGCCGAGGCGTACGCCGCATACCTGCGCGGTGCGGTCGCCGAGGCCAGCGGCGACTTGCCGGGCGCGATCGAGGGGTTTTCGATCGCGGTGGCCCTCGGTCCGCGCGATCCGGAGCCGTGGGCACGGCTCGGCGACGCCCGCTGCGCACGTGACGCGCGGGATCCGAAGGCCGACGATGCGCTCCTCCACGCCCTCCAGATCGACGAATCGTACGCACCCGCGTGGGAAGCCCGCGCTCGGTGCTCAGCGAAGCGTGGTGATGCCGAGGACGCGCAGGTCAGCGCACGTCATGCCGTGCAGGATGACCCCGCCTCGGTCTCCTCGCTCGCGTCTCTGGCGGAGAACGACCGCGGCGCGAGCGGCGATCTGCGCGCTCGCCTCGTCGCGATGACACTGGCAGCGGGGAGCGACTCGGCCGCCTGGCGCGCGCTGAGCACGTGGGCGCGCGGTCATGCAGACGCAGTTCTCGAGGCACGGGCCTTGTCGCACGTGGCGAAGCTGGAGCCGTCGCGCGGCGCCGAGATCGATGCAAGCGTCGCGAGGTTCGCGGGGGAGGGGTACCTCGCCGAGGCACGCTCTCTCGCGCGGGCCCGTGTGGCGACGGCGCAGCGCGGCCCCATAGACTCTCTCGTGGCGCGACTGGCCATCGACGACGCCTTGCTCGACGGGCAGGTCGAAGCTGCGCGCCGGCTCGCGACGCGCGCGCACGTACCGCTCGTGGTCGTCGCCGCTCGCGCTCTTCTCCTGGGGGACACCGCGAGTGCGCGCCTCATCGCAGCGCCGCTGGTGGCGGCCGACGCGGGGGCCGACGGGGCTCGCTTCGTCCTGGTCGCAGCAGGCCTCGCCCTTCGTGATCAGGCGCTCGTCATGGCGACGCTCTCCCGCCCCGCCGCGCGCGAGGGCGCCGTGGTCCCTGCCGAAGCGTGGCTCGCGTACGCCCGCGTCGTCGCCCGCGAGGGGTCGAGCGATGCCGCGCGCGCGATTCTCCAAGCCATGAGGCGCGAAGGGATCGTCGCGGGAGACCCCGTGACGACCCCCCTCGCGGTCGCTCTCGCCGCGGACGGCGCTCTCGACCCCGCCGAGCTCGACGCGAACGGGCGAATCGAGCTCTCCGAACGGCGCGCCGAGCGTCCACTCGACGCGGCGTTGGCCGCGTCCGACGCGCGCCATCGCTTGCTGGCCCTCGCTCGATTGTCCCCTCGTGACTCCCGCACGCTCGCGCTCGCGCTGCGGCTGGCCCCCGCGCGCGCACAGGATCCGATCGTCGCGGTTGCCTTCGCGCGCCTCTCACTTGCCGGTGCGCCAGGTGCGCCGCCGATGGACGCGGTCCTCGCGCGCCTCGATCCGGCCGATCCACTCGTCGCCGCCGCCGCGAGGGACTGCGCCATTCGCAGAAACTGAACGACGCTCGCTTACCCGATCACTTCTTCCACAGCTCGGGCCCCGCGTCCGCCGCAGCGCCGCGCGGGACGTAGTGAAGAACCAGGTCGACGTGTTGCACGACCCCCTGCTGGACCTCCACGTCTGCTGAAGCTTCGCGGCCGATGGCGGCGAGCCTGGCGTTCACCTTCAGCTTGCCCACCGGCACGCCGTCGATCCGGTAGTGGCCGGTGACGTCGCTCACCGTGTGGAGCGGCTGGAGCATCGCGTACACGTCCACTGCCGCGTACTGGTGCCCCTGCGTCGTGTCCACCAACGTGAAGTAGCCGGGATGCGGCGGATAGAGCTTCACGGGCTCGGTGTTCGCATTCACGACCATCAAAGCCGGCTGGTAAACCTGCGCCAGGGCCGGTGCCCAGATGTCCTTCGCGGTGCCCTTGATCTCGAGCCGCTGGCCGAACGTCATCGCCACGGTCTTCGAGCTGAACGCGCAGTCGTCGACCGAGATCGACGCTACGTCGTTTCGCTCGGGGAGGTAGTACCCCGTGTATCCGGTGACCGCGATGATCGCGTCGGCGAGCGATCTCGAGCCGTCTGCTCCTGCGGGCCCCTCGCGAAAGGCCTTCCCGTAGATGGTCGCGGCGTCGCGGCACTTTCCGTATTCGTAGCCCTTCCGGTCCGGCGCTGCGGGGCCGTCCACGCGGATCGTCCCTTCCACGCTCCCCGTCGGGCCGTCGTACGCGGGGAGGTGCGCGGGGTTCACCGCGGCCTCGATGCTGGCGACGGGAATGGGGGTCGCGTGCGCCGGCGCGCTCGGAGGGGGCCCGGGCTGCAGCGAGATCGCCGCACCGTCTTCTGCGCTCGACCCGTGGGAGCCGCCATGGCAGCCGATGAGCGCGGCCATCGCGGCAAACGTGAGCAGGCGAGTCGCGCGCATTGGCTTCACCCCGTGAACGCCGCGGCGGCCTTCATGGCGACGTCGAGCGTGCTGGTCGGCAGGATTCCCAGCGCGAGCACGAGGATCGCGCTCAGCACGAGAGCCGTCGCCACGTACCCCGAGCGCATCGGCATCGCGATGGGCGCGCCGGCCGCCGGCTCGCGCATGTACATCGCGACGAGGACGCGCAGGTAGTAGTAGGCGCCGATGACGCTGTTCAGGAACGCGATGATCGTGAGCGCGTAGAAGCCGCCCCCCATCGCCGAACGGAACAGGAACCACTTGGCGAAGAAGCCAGCGGTCGGCGGCACGCCCGCGAGCGACAGGAGGAACAGCGAGAACCCGAGCGCGACGGCCGGATTGCGCCGACCGATCCCGGAGAGGTCCTCGTAGGTGACCGCTTCCTTGCCGTAGCTGCCGCACAAGATCAGCGAGCCGAACGCTCCCGCAGTCGAGACGGTGTACGTGAGCAGGTAGAAGAGGACGCTCGCGGTCGCGTCGGGCTGCGCGCGCATCGTGACGACGACGCCCACCAGGATGTAGCCGGCGTGCGCGATGCTCGAGTAGGCGAGCATCCGCTTCACGGACTCCTGTCGCCCCGCGATCAGGTTGGCCACGGTCATCGTGATGACGGCCAGCCAGGCGACGACCGGCGGCCATCCGCTCGACCACGACATCGACCGCGCATCACCGAAGACGGTGAGCAGCACGCGGAGCAGCATCGCGAAGCCGCCGCTCTTCACGGCGATCGCCATGTACGCGGTCGCGGGCGTCGGTGCGCCTTCGTACGCGTCGGGCGTCCACATGTGGAACGGGACGGCGCTCACCTTGAACGCGAGGCCGAGGAGCACGAGGACCAGCGCGACGACGACCATGGGCGACTTCACGGCCCCGCCGGCGAGCGCCGTGTGAATTCCCGCGAGATCGGTGTGCCCCGTGACCCCGTAGAGGAGCACGAAGCCGTAGACCAGGATCGCGGCCGCGAAGGAACCGAGCAGGAAGTACTTGAGCGCCCCCTCGGACGACCTCGGCGACGCGCGGCGGAACGCGGTCATCGCGTACGCACCGATCGACATCGTCTCCAGGCCGAGGAAGACGGTCAGCGTGTCGCCTGCGGCGGCGAGCATCATCGCGCCGAACGTCGAGAAGAGGAGTAGCGAGTAGAACTCGCCTCGATCCAGGTTGTGCTCGGGCAGGTAGCCACCGGCCAGCAGCGAAGCGAGCGCTCCGCCGAGGCAGAGCACCACGTCGAAGAAGAGCGAGAAGTGATCGATGACGAGCCACGGGGCGACCGCCGACACGTCGAGCCCCTCGAGGCCGTACATCCAGACCGAGGCGGCGAAGGCGGCGCTCCCGAGGAAGACCGCCGTCGTCCCCAGCGCGAGCCCGGTGTTGCGCGTGCGCTTCGACTGAAACGCTTCCGCGAGCATGAGGAGCATCGCTCCGACCGCGAGGAAGACGAGCGGCGAGAGCGCGAACGTGAGCGCCATGGGCGGCGTGAGACTCGTCATTTGGACGCTCCCTGATCGAGATCCGCGGGGAGGGGAGACGACTCCGTGGCCCGGGGTAGCAGGCGAATGGGGCCCTCGTAGTAGCGCGGCGGAACGTTCACCTCGAGGCGCGACGAGAGCGCCTCTTCGGTTCGGGCGACCGCCCCCTTCATGCGCGACAGGAAGATGTTCGGAAAGAGGCCGATGACGAACACCATGATGAGGAGCGGGGCGACCGCGACCATCTCGCGCCCGTTGATGTCCTCGAGGTGCTCGTTCTCCTTCTTCGTGATCGGGCCGAAGAACATCTTCTGGACGACGCTCAGCATGTAGAGAGCGCCGAGGATGACGCCGATGGCGGCGCCGACGGCCTGGATGCCGTTCACGTGGCCGAGGTGATTGCTCACGAACGTGCCGGTGATGACCATGAACTCACCGATGAACCCGTTCGTGGCCGGCAGGCCGACGCTGGCGAGCGTGGCGATGACGAAGAGGGTCGCGTAGACGGGCATCGGCTTCGCGAGTCCGCCGAAGTCGTCGGCCATGCGCGTGTGGCGCCGGTCGTAGATGACGCCGAACAGGAGGAACAGCGCGCCGGTCGAGATGCCGTGGTTCACCATCTGGAGAACCGCCCCCTCGATGGAGGCGGGCGTCGCCGCGAAGAGCCCGAGCATCACGTATCCGAGGTGCGCGACCGACGAGTACGCGATGAGGCGCTTCACGTCGTCCTGCTTCCACGCGCAGAGCGCCCCGTAGACGATCCCGCCGAGCACGGCGACGCCGGCCAGCGTCGCGGCCTGGCTCCCTGCCGCTTCGGGGAAGAGCCCCATGCAGAAGCGGAGGTAGCCGTACGTCCCCATCTTCAGCATCACGGCGGCGAGGATGATCGAGCCACCCGTGGGCGCTTCGGTGTGGGCGTCGGGCAGCCACGTGTGCACCGGCCACATCGGCACCTTGATGAAGAACGACAGCGCGAACGCCGCGAAGAGCCAGATCTGCACGTGCTGCGGCAGCTCGAGGCGCGAGAGCTCGAAGTAGTCGAACGACGGCAGGTGCGTCGGCGAGACGCGGGCGTACGTGTACGCGAGGTACAGAATGGCGGCGAGCATCAGGACGCTGCCGAACATCGTGTAGAGGAAGAACTTGATCGCGCTCTTGATGCGGTTCGCTCCGCCCCACACGCCGATCATCACGTACATCGGGATGAGCATCAGCTCCCAGAAGACGTAGAAGAGGAACAGATCGAGCGACAGGAACGCGCCGAGCATCGCCCCTTCGAGCAGGAGCAGCGCGAAGCACCAGTCCTTCACCCGCGTCTGAATCGAGCCGAACGAGACCCAGGCGGCGACCGGCTGGAGGAACACGGTCAGCATCACGAGCCAGAGGGTGATGCCGTCGATCGCGACGTGGTACCGGATGCCGAGGCTCGCCAGCCAGGGGATGTCCTGGTTGAAGTGGAAGCCGCGCCCCATCGTCACGTTGAGCAGGGGAATCGTGAGCGCCAGCGTCGCGAACATCACCAGCATCGTGAAGTTGCGGACCAGCTGCGGCGACTGCCGCGGGAGGAACAGAACGAAGGCGGCGCCGGCGAGCGGGAGGCCGATCAGCCACGACAGCAGCTTGGGCGACTCGGTCGTCGCGGCCGCGGCGCTATCGATGTCTTCGCTCGACGCGGGCCACGCGCGGAGCACGAAGAGGACGAGGAGCCCCGTGATGACGGCGAGGGGGAGGCGGACATCCCACCCGTGCTTGCGCGGGACCAGGGCTGCGACGACCGCGGCGAGGATCACCGGGACCGATGCGTCGACGAAGCGTGCGGCCACGACGGCGACGAGCGCGACGAGCGCGAGTAACGTGAGCTCGCGCGTGCCGAACTTCGTGACGCCTTCGTCTTCGCGCGTCGAAGTGGTGTGGGTCGACATCAGAGTTGCCCTACTTCGAGCGGCGCCGAGGGGCGCGTGATCGGGATCTCCTTCGCGCCGTGGAGGCCGAAAGCGTTCTGCACTTCGAGCCGGACGGTCTGCGACTTGCCCGGGTCGAGGTGAACCTTCACTTGTTGCGTATTCCCGAATGTCTTCTCGTCGGGCGTTCCGTCACCGTTCGTGTCCCACTGGTACGAATAACCCATGCCCGGGCTGGCCTGGACGACGTAGTCGCCGTTGTCGCTCACGGTCACGGTGGCGTCGGCGTGCGGCGCGACGAAGAACCACCCCGTGGCGGCGAGGCCCACGACCATGAACGCGGCGTACACGTGCACGACGCCATTCTGGAACACGCGGAGCACCGTCCCGAGGCCGACGACGATGAGCGACGAGAGTCGCGGGAGGAGCCCATCGACGACCGATTGATCGAAGACGGCGAACGTATCGGCCAGCGCGTCGACCATCGCGAGCACCGTGACCTCGTACAGCTCGTCGATGCGCCACTTGTCCATCAGGAGCTTGTGGAGACCGGGCATCGCTTCGGCGAGCGACTTCGCCGGCCTGCCGGCCTGCGCGATGTACATCCAGTAGGCAACTCCGGTTCCGATGACGAACGCGCTGATGCCGCACGCAGCGAGCGGCCACTCCATGCTGGCGGCCCACTCTCCCGGTTGACGGAAGCCGACGGCCTTCACCGCGTCCTCGAAGACGGGGTCGAGCCACTTGCCCATCGGCTCCCACGGCTTGCCGCCGATCTTGATGATCGGCGCGTTGAGGAAGCCCGCGAAGATGGCGCACGTGCCGAGCACGATGAGCGGCACGGTCATCTGCCAGGGCGACTCGTGCGGCGCGTGACCGGGCTTGGTGAGGTCCTCGTGGTGCTCGCCGTGCCCGTGCCCTGAGACCTCGGAGTGCGAGATCATCGACGCGCGCCCGATCGTCCAACCGCGGAAGTCGCCGTGGAAGGTCAGGAACATCACGCGGAACATGTAGAAGGCGGTCATCACGGCCGCGAGCAGGCCGACGATGAACACGGCCGGCGCCACCCAGTTCGGCGCGGCCCAGTGGCCACCGTCGGAGTACGCGGCGATGCGGAACGGATTCACCGTGTGGTCGACGAAGGCGCGGTAGAGGATCTCGTCCTTCGAGAAGAATCCCGAGGTGAACGGGCACCCCGCGATGGCCAGCGTGGACGCGAAGAACGTCCAGTACGTGAGCGGCATGTACTTCCGCAGCCCGCCCATGTTCCGGACGTCTTGCGACTGCACACCGTCGTGGATGCGCGCGTGCATCGCGTGGATGACGCTGCCGGCGCCGAGGAACAAGCAGGCCTTGAAGAAGGCGTGCGTGAAGACGTGGAAGAAGCCGGCGGTGAACGCGCCGACGCCGACGCCGATGAACATGAAGCCGAGCTGGCTCACGGTCGAGTAGGCGAGGACCTTCTTGATGTCGTTCTGGACGAGCGCGATCGTCGCGGCCAGGAGCGCGGTCGCGGCGCCGGTGATCGCGATGACCGTCATCGTGAACGGCGACAGCACGAACACGAACGACAGGCGGCAGACGAGGTAGACGCCCGCGGTGACCATCGTGGCCGCGTGGATGAGCGCGGAGACGGGCGTTGGGCCGGCCATCGCGTCGGGGAGCCACACGTACAGCGGGATCTGCGCGCTCTTGCCGGTGCACCCGAGGAACAGCATCAGCGCGATCGCGGTCGCCGCCGAGATGGTGATGTTGCCGGCGTGCGGCTGGAGCAGGTGCAACGGGAGGAAGCCGATGTCGCGGAACTCGCCGCCGCCGATCGGCCACACATGGACGCGCTGCAGGTCCACCGTCGAGACGAGCGACCCGGAGCCGTTCGCGATCCCGGTCCAGTCGAGCGCCCCCGTGTAGTGCACGAGGAGGAACATCCCGCAGATGAGCCCGAAGTCGCCGATGCGGTTGGCGATGAACGCCTTCTTGCCGGCCGCAGCGTTCGGCAGCTCCTGATACCAGAAGCCGATGAGGAGGTAGGAGCAGAGGCCGACCCCCTCCCATCCGATGAACAGCACCGGGAGGTTGTCCGCGAGCACGAGCACGAGCATCGCGAACACGAACAGGTTCAGGTACGCGAAGAACTTCCAGAACGCCGGGTCGTCCTCCATGTACGACGTCGCGTACAGGTGGATGAGGAAGCCGACGCCGGTGATGACGAGCATCATCACGCCGCTGAGCGCGTCGACGCTGAGCTTCAGCTGGATCGGGATCTCGGTGTTTCCGTGGCCGCCCGTGGTGTGCATCCACTCCCACGCGGTCCACGCCAGCTTCACGTGCTCGCCCTTGTCGTGCTCGACGAGCTTGGCGAGGGCGAGGAACGTGATGACCGAAGCGACGAACGAGAGACCGACGGCCGTGAGGGCCATGAAGCGCACGGCGCGCTTCCCCAGCTGTTGACCCCAGACGCCATTCACGAAGGCGCCGAGCAGCGGGAACGCCACGATCAGCGCGAGTAGCGAGAAGTTCTCCGGCGGGAAGAGCGAATCCATCATCTTGGTGTAGACCGAGCCGCGCTTTCGCGCGGACTCGCCGTCCCTCTCAGTTCTTCAGGAGATCCGCCTCGTCTGAACGGACGGTGCGCTTGATGCGGAACAGCGAAAGCACGATCGCGAGGCCGACCGCGACCTCCGCGGCTTCGGCGGCGATGAGGAAGAACGTGAACATCTGGCCGTTCAGGTTCGCGGGGCGCGAGCGGTTGAACGCGACCAGCGCGATGTTCACGGCGTTGAGCATGACCTCGATGCTCATCAGCGCGACGAGCACGTTGCGCCGGACGAGGAAGCCGACGCCGCCGATGGCGAAGAGGATGCCGCTGAGCGTGACGTAGTACTCGACGGGCATCACTCGCCTCCGTGGGGCTCGAGCTCGAGGTTGGCGCCCCCGGGCTTGGGGGCCGCGGGCGGTTCGAGCACGGAGCTACGCTTCTTCGAGATGTGATTGCCGCGCGCGACGGCGACCGCGCCGATGACGGCGACCATCAGCAGCGCGCTCGACAGCTCGAAGGGGACGAGCGCGTAGGAGAACAGCTCGCGTCCGAACTGGTCGATGCCGCCGAACTCGTCGCCCACCGGCGGGAGCGTGACGATCGTGCCCCCGCGGACGACGAGCCAGAGCAGCGCGACCGAGATGAGCATGAAGAGCGAGCCGGAGAAGGCGCGCGAGTACGTCCCGCGTTTGTCGTGCGGTGGAGTCGCGTCGGGCCCCAGGAGCATGATGACGAACAGGAAGAGGACGACGATGGCGCCGGCGTAGACGATGAGCTGGATGGCCGCCAGGAACTGCGCGTGGAGCGCGAGGAACAGGCCGGCGACGCTCACGATCATCAGGAGCAGCCCCATGGCCCCCCGGATCGGGTTCGGCGCGATGATCGTGATCAGCGCGCCCGCGATGGCGAGGGCGGCGCAAAAACCGAAGTAGAGCTGCGACCAGTGATCCATGGGGACGCTGCCTCCACTAACTCAAACGGGCGTGAGCGTCGCGTCTTTGCGCGTGCGCTCGCCACGGACGTATTGCTCGAAATAGGGGCGGAACTTCTGCAGGAAGCCGAGAGCCGGCATGGCCGTCCCCTCGCCGAACGCGCAGATGGTGTTGCCCATGATGTTGTTGGCGATGTCGTGCAGGTTCTGCAGCTCCTGCATCGACGCCTTGCCGTCGAGGATCTTCTGGAGCGTCCAGTCGAGCCACGCGCTCCCTTCGCGGCATGGCGTGCACTGGCCGCACGACTCGTGGTGGTAGAACGCCATCAGGTTCTGCATGGCGAGGACCGGGCAGGTCCCCTCGGCCAGCACCGTCGCGCAGCAGGTGCCGAGCATCGTGCCGACGCCGCGCATCGTGTCGACGCCGAGCGGAACGTCGAGCACCAGCTGGCCGTGCCACTTGTGGAGCGGCGACTTCTCGTCGGGCGCGTGGACCTTCTCGTCGGGCTTCAGGATCGGCGTGGACGAGCCGCCGGGGATGATGCCGAGGATCCCCTTGCCGCCGAGGACGCCGCCGCCGATGTCGTAGATGAGCTCGCGGAGCGTCACGCCGACGGCGAGCTCCACGATCTGCGGCTTGTTCACGTGGCCGTTCACGCCGAAGAGGCGGCAGCCGCCGTCCTTGATGTCGTGCAGCGCGCTCTGGGCCGAGAACTTCTCGCACCCCATCGCGAACGCGGTCGGCACGATGGCGATCGTCTCGAGGTTGTTCACCGTCGTCGGACACCCGAACGCCCCCGACTGCGCCGGGAACGGCGGCTTGAAGCGCGGCTCGCCGCGGCGCCCTTCGAGCGAGTTGAGGAGCGAGGTCTCTTCGCCGCAGATGTACGCGCCGGCGCCGGTGTGGACGTAGACCTCGACCGGGTAGTTTCCGCCGAAGGCGTTCTTGCCGAGGTACCCCTTCGCGCGCGCTTCCTTGATCGCGCCCCACAGGCGCGCCTTCGACAGGTGGAGCTCGTCGCGCACGTAGATGTACGCGGCGTGGGCGCCGATCCCGTAGCAGCCGATGATGCACCCCTCGACGACGGAGTGCGGGTTCAGCTCCATGATCGTGCGGTCTTTGTGCGTCCCCGGCTCGCCTTCGTCGGCGTTGATGACGAGGTACGCGGGCTTCGTGGGGTGGGGCCGCATGAAGCTCCACTTCACCCCCATCGGGAAGCCTGCGCCGCCGCGGCCCCGGATGTTCGCCTTCTTGGCCTCGTCGACGACCTGCTCTTTGGTCATCGTCGAGAGCACGCGGCGCGCGGTCTGGTAGCCGGCGCACTCGCGCTCGTAGACGTCGAGGCTCCAGCCGTTCGGCTTGCCGTAGATCTTCGAGAGGTGATTGCAGCGACTGATCATCGGCTTCTCGCTCGGAGGCTCACGACTGGAGCTTCGTGAGAATCTCGTCCACCCGCTCGGGCGTGAGGTTCTCGTGGTAATCGCGATCGACCTGCATCATCGGCGCGGTGCCGCAGCTGGCCAGGCACTCGGCGGTGCGGAGCGTCACCTTGCCGTCCGCCGTCGTCTGACCGGCGTGGATGCCGAGGCGCTTCTCGCACTGCTTCAGCACGGCGCCCGACCCGCGGAGCGCGCAGGGGAGGGTGCCGCACACCCACACCTGGTGCTTGCCGACCGGCTCGTTGTTGAACAGCGTGTAGAAGGTGGCCACGCCTTTGACGTGGGAGGTCGTGAGGTCGAGCGTCTTGGCGACGAAGGCCACGACCTCTTCACTGACCCAGCCGTTCTGCTCCTGGCACAGATGGAGCAACGGAATGCACGCGGCCATCCGCGTCGGGTAACGGGTGAGGATGTCGTTAAGCTCGCGCTCGCGGTCGGCGGTGAGTGCGAAGGGCATGGGGACTTTCGGCGCGTGAGATCGAGCGAGTGCAAACGCGAGGAGAGCGCGCTGCGTCGGGCCCGTGAATCGCGCGGAAACTAGTGTTGTGCATGGTCGAGTGTCAAGGCGTCCTCATGGCGCGTCTCACCGCCCGGGCGGGCGCGTGGTGCTCCGTTGCCCCGCGTGCGCAAATGTGATCTATGCTCGCCCCGCACCGTTGTATGCGGGGCATCACGTGACGGCGGTCCCGTGCGCCAACGCGGATCGAGACGGGGCGCGCGCCCGCGCATCGCGCAGCCAACCTGAGGGAGGTCGTCGAGTGTTCTGTCCGAACTGTGGGACGCAAAATCCGGAAACCGCCCAGACCTGCGGCAAGTGCAATTTCAACTTGAAGGGGGCGGCCGCGCCGAAGTTCAAGGGGACGATGCTGATGATGAATCAGCAGGCACCGCAGACGCCCGCGCCTCCCGGCGTGATGGCTCCGCCGCCGGCGCCTCCCGCGGGTCCCCCCCCGGCGTCCGTTCCGCCGCGTCCCGCCGCGCCGAGCAAGCTGAAGGGGACGATGGTCGGCGTGGCCCCTCCGATGGCCCACGTGCTCGGCAAGCCCGGCGCTCCTGCGGCTCCGGCACCTCCTCCGGCTGCATTCGCGCCGCCGCCCGCGGCGTTCGGCGCTCCGCCGGTCGACCAGGCGCCCCCTCCCTACGGGGCCCCTCCGCCGGCGTACGGCGCACCGCCGCCGCCACCTCCTGCTGTCTATGGCGCTCCGCAGCCCCCCCCTCCGCCTCCTCCGCAGGCGTTCGGTGGTGGGCAGGGGGTGAACCCGCTCGGCGGCACGATGGTCGCCGACAACAACGCGTACGGCGGCGGCAATCAGTTCGGCGCGCCGCAGGCGGCACCCGCGTATGGGGCTCCTCCGCAGCAGGCGGCGTATGGCGCCCCTCCCCAGCAATACGGGGCTCCCCCACAGCAGGCGTATGGGGCTCCTCCGCAGCAGCCCGGGTACGGCGCTGCTCCTCCGGCGTACGCGCCGCCCCCTGATCAGGGGGGCTTTGGTGGGGGCTTTGGAGCTCCTCCTCAGCAAGCAGCGTACGGCGCGCCGCCCCCCGCGGCTTCGCCCTATGGTGCGCCGCCGGGCGCGATGCAACCCGTCGGGGGCGCCACGCTCCAGTCGGCGGCAGGCGCCGCGATTGGTGGCCTCCTGGCCGGTGGCACGAAGCCGACGGTGCGGAACCCGATCATGACGCTGCTCGTCCCGTACGGGCTCATCTTCGGCGGCGTCGTCGTCAGCATCATCTTCGGAATCATCGCGGCGGCCGCGGGCTCGGCGATCATCGGCCTGCTCGGCATGCTCGTGTCGCTCGTTTGCTACCTGGGCGGTGCGGTGCTCGCGATCGTGAGCCTGGTCAAGATGGTCAACGAGGTGAAGAGCGTCACGCGCAACACGGCGTTCGCTTGGTGGCCGATCTTCGTCCCGGTCTACAGCATCTACTGGATCGTCCTCCTTCTGCCGCAGGAGGTGACGAACGCGAAACGCACGGTGGGGCTCCAGCAGCCCGCGCGTGGGCTCATCTTCTATCTGTTCCTGGCCCCCTGGGCGCTCGCGTCGGACATCAACGAGATCGCCCAGCGCACGGGGTGACTACGAGGCGACTCGGCCGCGAGCTCTTGCCCGTGTTGTTCGCGGCGGGGCTCGCGGTCTTCATTTTGTTCTCGCCCGTACCGTGGCCTTGCCCGCTGCGCCTGACGACGGGCCTGCCGTGCCCCACGTGCGGAATGACGCGCGCGACGCGCTTCGCGCTCCACGGCGACTTCGCGGCGGCGACGCGCATGCATCCGCTCTGGTTCATCGTGCTCCCGGCGCTCGCGGGGATCGTGATCGCCGAGGTGGTCGCGTTCGTGCGCGTCGGGCGGTGGGGGGTCGCGCTCGAGAACGCGTGGACGAGGCGCATCGGCGGCGCCGTGCTGGCGGCGCTGATCGTCGTGTGGATCGCGCGTTTCTGCGGCGCGTTCGGTGGCCCCGTACCGGCGTGAGCCGACTCAGACGTTGAAGCGGAAGTGCACGACGTCGCCGTCGCGCATCACGTATTCCTTCCCCTCGATCGCCAGCTTCCCCGCGTCGCGGCACTTCGACTCGCCGCCGAGCTTCACGAAGTCTTCCCACCAGATGACCTCGGCTTTGATGAAGCCCTTCTCGAAGTCGGTATGGATGACCCCCGCGGCCTGCGGCGCCCGCGCCCCCTTCACGGTCGTCCACGCGCGGACCTCGACCTTGCCGGCGGTGAAGAACGTGAGAAGCCCGAGCAGCTCGTAGCCCGCGCGGATGATCGCGTGCAGGCCCGGCTCCTTGAGCCCCGCGCTCTCGAGGAAGTCGCCCCGTTCGCTCGGATCGAGCTCGGCGATCTGCGCCTCGAGCGCCGCGGCCACCGGCACGATCGGCGCCCCTTCGGCCCGCGCGTGGTTCCGGAGCGCGACGTAGTGCGGGTTCGCGTCGAGGTTCGCGAGCGACGGCTCGTCCACGTTGGCCACGTAGAAGGCGGGCTTCGCCGTGAGCAGCTGCATCTCGCGCATCACGATGAGCGCGTCGGGGTTGTCCGGGAGCTTGTACGTGCGCGCCGGCTGGCCGGCGTCGAGGTGCTTGGCGAGCGCTTCGCAGAGCTCGAACGCGAGCTTCTCGAGCGGAATGTTCCCCTTGGCCGCCTTGCGGGCGCGGTCGAGGCGCTTGTTCACCGTGTCGAGGTCCTTGAGGCACAGCTCGGTCGTCACGGTCGCGATGTCGCCGACCGGATCGACGCGGTTCTCGACGTGGATGACGTTCGAGTCCTCGAAGCACCGCGCCACCTGCACGATCGCGTCGCACTCGCGGATGTGACTGAGGAACTGGTTGCCGAGCCCCTCGCCCTTGCTCGCGCCGCGGACCAGGCCGGCGATATCGACGAAATTGATCGCCGTGGGGACGATTTTCTCGGCGTGGACCACCGTGTCCAGCGCCTGGAGGCGCGGATCGGGGACCGCGACGACGCCGACGTTCGGCTCGATCGTGCAGAAGGGGTAGTTCGCCGCCTCGGCTTTCGCGCTGGAGAGCGCGTTGAAGAGGGTCGATTTGCCTACGTTCGGAAGCCCGACGATACCGATGGAAAGGCCCATGAGGGAGACGCGCGGTAACACGCGGGGGAGGGGCGAGCAAGCTGGGCATCGGGCGGGTCGAGCAGTCCCGGCGGGAGATCGGGGCCCCGAATGAGCTCGTTTTCGCTCCGCGAGTTTCGATTTGGCTCCGTGGGTTTCGCTGGAGGCTTCGGGGGTTTCGATTTGGCTCCGTGGGTTTCGCTGGAGGCTTCGGGGGTTTCGATTTGGCTCCGTGGGTTTCGCTGGAGGCTTCGGGGGTTTCGATTTGGCTTCGTGGGTTTCGCTGGAGGCTTCGGGGGTTTCGATTTGGCTTCGTGGGTTTCGCTGGAGGCTTCGGGGGTTTCGATTTGGCTTCGTGGGTTTCG
>Ga0302279_10000168_pt1 | contig 94746 bp, 86 predicted proteins | sample III_Bog_N3_3_FD_194541 | JGI IMG/M metagenome (GOLD analysis project Ga0302279, IMG submission 194541) | Peat permafrost microbial communities from Stordalen Mire near Abisko, Sweden - III_Bog_N3_3 | ecosystem: Environmental > Terrestrial > Soil > Wetlands > Peat | place: Sweden: Abisko...
CCCCATGAGCCGAACGTTCCCCTTGTAGAGCATGACGATCCGGTCGGCGATCGAGAAGATGCTCACGAGATCGTGACTCACGACGATCGAGGTCACGCCGAGTTTGTCCGAGAGCTCGCGAATCAATTTGTCCACGCGCCGGGCGCTCACCGGGTCGAGAGAGGTCGTTGGCTCGTCGAAGAGGACGTATTTCGGATCGAGCGTGAGTGCGCGAGCGATGGCGACGCGCTTCCTCATGCCGTCACCCAGCTCGGCCGGGTACCGGTCCGCGAACTCTTGCATGTGGACGACCTGCAAGCGCCTACGCGCTTCGGCAAGCGCATCCTTCGGCGTGAGCTCACGGTGCTTGCGAAGCGGGAGCGCGACGTTCTCGGCGCAGGTCATCGAGTCGAACAGCGTCGAGTGCTGGAAGACCATCGCGCACTTCTTCCGCACGCCGTACATGGCCTGCTCGTCGAAGCGGGAGATCTCCTCGCCGTCGAGCCAGATCTCCCCCTCGTCGGGGGACAGGAGTCCGACGAGATGTTTGATGAGCACGCTCTTGCCGACGCCGGATGCGCCGATGATGAAGAAGACCTCGCCGTCCGCCACCTCGAACGACACGCCGTCGAGGACCCGTTTGCCGGCGAAGGCCTTGCGGATGTTGGTGAAGCGGATGCTCATGAGCGACCTAGAACATGCCCCTCAGTTCGGAAAGATCAGGAAGGCTGCGCTCGAGATGATCGCGTTGAGAATGATGACGACGAGCGAGGAGTTCACGACCGCGCGCGTCGTTGCCCAGCCGACCCCCTCCGAGCCGCCGAAGGTCGAGAGACCGCAGTAGCCGCTGACGACCGGGATCGCGGCTCCGTAGGCGATGCACTTCGCGAGCCCGGTCGAGACGTCGCCCACGTCGATGAGGCGCATGTTGAAGAAGACGGGGTACGAGACACCGAACGCCACGTGGGCCGTCACGGCTCCGGAGAGAAAGGCGACCGTCCCAGCAAACGTGACGAGGACCAAGGTCATGATCAGGCTCGCGAGGAAACGCGGCACGATCAGGAAGTCGATCGGGTCGGCCGCGCACATTCGCAGGGCATCGATTTGCTCGGTGACGACCATGGAGCCGATTTCAGCGGCGATGCCCGCGCCTACGCGCGTCGCCAGCATCAGAGCGCCGATCGAGGCCGCGAAGTCGCGAACGAGGAGCTCGAGGTACGTGGCGCCGAGCATCGAGAAGTCGGGGACGACGCGCTTCGACTGAAGGCCCGCCTGGTAGACGAGGATCATTCCGATGAAGCCCATCGTGATCGAGAGGAAGAATGCCGACTTGTTCCCGATCTCGTACATCTGCGTGAGGAGCGCTCGCTTCTCTCGCTTGCCGCGGAACGTGTAATAAAGCGTCCGCACGAAGACCGACCACAGGTCGCGCGCGCCGTAGGCGAGGTCGATCGCCGCTGCGCCGAGGTCGAAGAGCATCCCACCCCGGGGTCGTTCCGAATCTTCTTCGAGGACTTCGTTCACGCGCTAGCTCCGGTCAGCCGAGGAGGAAGCTGACGACGTAGTCGAGAGCGAAGACACCGGCCGCGCTGGCGACGACCGTGGCGTTGACGCTCCGCCCGACGCCCGGCGCGCCGCCCGTGGTCCGGAGACCGAAGTGGCAGCTCGCGAGCGCGATCACGAATCCGAACACGAGGCTCTTGGTGAGCCCGTTGGCGACGTCGCCAAAGCCGAGCAAGCCTCCGGTGACGCCGTTGTAGAAGCTCCGCGGGTCGACGCCAAGGAGCGCGAGGCCGGTGTACGCCGCGCCGAAGAGGGCGAGAAGGTCGGCGAACAGGGTCATCATGAAGAGCGTGGCGATGATCGCCAGGAAACGCGGCACGATGAGGAACGCCAGAGGGTCGATCGCGAGCGCGCGAAGGGCGTCGACCTGTTCGGTGACGACCATCGTCCCCAACTCGGCGGTGTTGTTCGCGCCGACACGCCCCGAGATCATCAGCGCCGTGAGCAGCGGAGCCACTTCGCGCAGTGTTCCGAAGCCCGCGCCCCAGCCAAGGAGCGCCTGGGCGCCGTAGCGTTCGACGATCGTCGCGGCCTGGATGACCATGATTGCGCCCGTGAAGAGCGCCGTCACCACGACGATCGGCAGCGACTTGACCGCCATCTTGTAGAGGTTGCGCAGCAGCTCGTCGCCGTCCATCGTTCGCGAGGAGATGCGACGCACGATCGCGCCGAAGAGGACCGCCATCCCGCCGACGGTGGCCGCGAGATCGAGAAAGGCCCCCCCGACGGCGCCGAAGGGGGCCGCGATGCGCGAAGGAGCCTGGGGAGATGTCTGCGCGGACAACGTCGGCGACGCTAGCACGCAGGCGACGCGCTACGGGATCGCGGTTTCGAGGACATCGAGCCCGGCGTCGACCGCCGCGAGCAGGGCCACGAGCGCCGCGGTCCAGGCCACCGCCTCGAGCGCGCCGCGCAGGCTCCGTCTTGTACGGAGGAAGTGGAGCGGCACGCAGAGCGGAGAGAAGTACACGACCGCGATCCGTCGCGACGCCGTCGGCCAGGCGCGCGCTCGCTGCTCCTCGGTCATGCGCTTCTCGTCCCACGCGAAGAGCGCGAACACCGCGGTCCACCCGACGATGTTGGGCACGAGGAGCGCGATGACCTCGTCCATCGATCCGCGCGCGCCGCTAGAGCGGCCCTTCGGTGAGCCCGTGGACGAACTGACGGACGATGGGAGTCGCGCTCTCACGCGCCTCGTCGGTCGTGCCGTCGAAGACGAGGCGACCGCGGTACATCATGCCGACTCGATCGGTGACGGTGAGCAAACGATCGAGGTCGCTCGAGACCATGATCACCGTCGCGTGCGATTCGCGCTGCTCGGCGCGCAGCAGCTCGAAGATCTTCTGCGACGTGACCGGATCGAGCCCGGCGGCCGGCTCATCGTAGAAGACGATGGGCGCGCGCGTGACGGTTGCCCGCGCAACCCCAACCCGCTTCTTCTGCCCCCCCGAGAGCCCGGCCGGCATGCGCCCCTCGAAACCGGGTAGGTCGACGCGCGCCAGCCGTTCGGCGACGCGCACACGCACTTCGTCCTCGGGGAGTGCGTAGAGGCGGCGGAGCGGAAAGGCGACGTTGTCGCCCACGTTGAGATGGTCGAAGAGCGCGTTGTTCTGGAAGAGCATGCCGATCTGTCGGCGAAACTCCTGCAATCGAAGGTCGCTCAGCGACGTGACCTCCTCGCCCGCCACCGTAACGGTCCCGCGGTCGGGCACGAGCAACCCCGTGAGCATCTTGAGCAGGACGCTCTTGCCCGCTGCACCGGGGCCGATGAGCCCGTAAAGGCACCCTTCGGGGACGGTGAGATCGACGTCGCGCAGGACCTCGTGCGTGCGCGCACCAGCGATCGGAAAAGCCTTGGAAAGCCCGCGGACCGCGATCACGTCGATTTCGCGACCGAAGCCGCGCCGTCCCCGCGGAGACGCGCGAGCCGCGCGTAGAGCGCGAGCGTCGCGCCAGCCAGGAGCGCGACGAGCGCGAAGAGCCCGACGAGAGCGAGTTGCAACAGATGCATCGAGCCTCGCGCGACCACGATCGGCCCCACGTGTACCAGCTTCGCCCCTTCGCTCTCGACCGCTGCTCCATGAGGGAGCAACACGACGGCGACCGCGGACGGCGCGAGCGTCGGCACCCCGCCGGCGATGAGCTGCTGGACATCGGAGGCGGAGATGGGCGGCGTCGTTCCGCGGTGCTCGAGCAACACACTCGCCGAGCCGTGCGCGTTCGTGACGTCGCGCAGCGGATCGGGGTCGGCCACGTTGAGGTGTACCCGCGCCGAGAGCACGCCATCGACCCCCTCGAGGGTCCGCTCGAGATCGCCCGCGAGCCCGGCGAGGTACTGCGCGTGCTCCGAGGCGCGGCTCGGGACGAGCGCCCCTTTGTCCATCGCGTCGAGCACGCCCGCCGGCTTCGGCCTGGGTAAGCCTTCGGACTCCATGGTGACCAGCGCGCGCGCCGCGTCATCGCGCGTGACCACGACGCGGAACCGGCCTTCGGCGAGCGGATCGACCTCCTTGGTGGCCTCGATGCTCGCGCGGTCGAGCGACACCACGATTCGGTTCGCATCCGACTCGTCGATACCGGCCGCCACCGGGGCGGTACATCCGGCAAGGGTCAGTGCCGTGAGGGCGAGCTGAGCGAGCTTTCTCATGCGCGAGATGGGCTGGAGTAGCGCGTTTTCGCGCGCCGAGCGAGTGGCGCGGCGAGTCATGAGACGTCCCGCTCGTGTCCCGAGGACGCGAGGTTCGCTTCATACGCCGCGAAGTCAACGATCGCGGGCTCGCGGCGTGCTAGACCGCGGCGGCCATGGCTGACGACACCTCCGACACCTTCGCCTCCCTGTTCGAGCAATCCGCGCAGTCCGCGCCGAAGCGAGCCTGCGCGCCCCGCATTGGCGAGCGGGTCGAGGGGAAAGTGATCCTCGTCGGGCGGGACGCCGTCTTCATCGAGATCGATGGCAAACGCGAGGCGTACATCGAAGCGGTCGAGCTGCGGGCTCCCGACGGAACGCTGGCCATCCAGGTGGGCGACCTGTTCGCCGCGCAGATCGTCGCCATCGACGAGACGTCGGGGCAGGTACGGCTCGGACGCTCGATGGCGCAATCGGGCGACGTGGAGTCGCTGATGCGCGCCAAGCAAGCGGGAGTCGGCGTCGAAGGGAAAGTCACCGGCGTCAACAAGGGGGGCCTCGAGGTCGAGGTTTCCGGACACCGCGCGTTCTGCCCTCTGTCGCAGGTCGAGCGCCGCGGCGGCTCCACCGATCCGAAGGACCTCATCGGGCAGACTCTGTCGTTCCTCGTAACCGAGGTTAAGGACGGCGGCCGCAACGTAGTCCTCTCCCGTCGCGCGCTCCTCGAGCGCGAGTCGGCCGAGGAGGGGAAGAAGACCCTGAGCGCCCTCACGGCCAACACGGTGGTGCGTGGAACCGTGACGGCGATCCGCGACTTCGGCGCGTTCGTGGATCTCGGCGGAATCGAAGGGCTCATCCCCGCTTCCGAAGTAAGCCACGACCGATCGCGCGCCATCGGTGACGCCGTGCACGCCGGCGACGTCGTCGAGGTGCTGATCCGAGAGATCAAAGACGGGCCCAAGCCCGGCGGGCCGCCGCGCATCACGCTCTCGCTGAAGGCGCTCTCTCCCGCCCCAGAGCGCGCCCCCGCTGCCGCCGCCGCGGCTCCCAGGGACGCGCAGCCGGCGATCGGCGCGATCGTCAAGGGGAAGGTCGACCATATCGAGACCTACGGGATCTTCGTCCAGCTCGACGGCGTGCAGGGGCGAACCGGGCGGGGGCTCGTGCCCAATGCGGAGCTGGGCGTCGCTCGCGGAACCGACCTGCGAAAGGCGTTCCCTCTCGGCACGCCGCTCGTCGTGAAGGTGCTCGAAACCGGTGATCGGAAGCTTCGCCTCTCGATCAAAGGAGCGAAGGACGACGAGGAGCGCTCCCACTTCGAGGACGCGCGCAACAAGGCGCCGGTGCCCAAGACGCTCGGCACTCTGGGCGACCTCTTCAAGAACCGAAAGGCGTGAGTCCTTGACGCGCGCTGCAGCGACCGTAGCGTTTAAGCGTGCGCTTCCGATCCTTCACCTTGGGCTCTCCTGCCGTCGCTGCCCTCACGGTCCTCGTCGCGCTCGCCTGCTCCTGTAGCTCGAAGGCCAGTCTCGCGGGCCAAGGGGCAGAGTGCAGCGTGACCACCGACTGCCAGTCGGGTCTCGTCTGCATCCCGCAAAAGAATGGGTCGAGCATCTGCTCGAACAACCTCGGGAGCATCCAGGATCTCCCCCCGATTCCGGACAGCGGGCCCGCGGCTTCCAACGACGGGTCGGGCGATGACGGTCCGGGCATCCTGATCCCCGACGACACGGGCGCCCCCACCTCGACCGACGCCGCGGGAGACTGAGCCGCGCTGGCGACCTCGACTACGCGAGGGTCAGCAGCACATCCCCTTCGTTGACCGCCTGGCCCTCGGCGCAGGCGATCTTCTCGACCTTCCCGGCGGCCGGCGCCTCCACGGGCATCTCCATCTTCATCGACTCGAGGATGACGCACGTTTGCCCCTCGGCAACGGACTCCCCTTCCTTCACTTCGATCTTCCAGATGGTCCCGGTGATGTGCGCGCAGACGTTCGTGGGCATGGGGCGCACCTTAGCCGCGGCGCACCGCCCGCTTCAAGGCCACGGGCGTGCCGGCGCGTCCAAGGGGGGAGGGCCGGGGCGTGTCTCCGAGGGCATGGCAATCCTGCAACCCGGCGCCGCTGTTTCTTCGATCGGTGGCGCGAAATCCGCCAAGAGCGTTTGCGAACGCTCTCCGAACTCGGTAGGTTTTCAGGCGAGAGCGGGGCTATCGAAAGCCCTGACCGCGTGCGCAGGAAGAGAACGTCCCATGCCGGAACAGAAAGAGAGCTCGGTCCTTTTTTCGCTGAAGGAGCTGATGAACCTCGAGGAGGATCGAATCCGCCAAGAGGAGTCCACCCGAAAAGCGAAGCAGGAAGCGGAGCTGCAGGCACGCCTCGACGTCGAGCGGCGAGCGCGTGAAGAAGAAGAGGCTCGAATCCGCGCGGAAGAAGAGCGCCGTCGTGCCGAGGAGCAGCGCAATCGCGAGGACCAGGCGCGCCTGGACGCCATTCACAGGGCCGAGGTCGAGAAGGCCCGCCTCGACGCGGAAAATGCGGCGCGTCTCGAGCAGATGCGGCACCAGCAGGAGCACGAGCGACAGCTCCACGCGCTCAGCCAGGACAAGCACAAGAAGCGGCTCACCTTGGCGGCCGTCGGGGTCTCGTTCCTGCTCATTTTCGTAGGGGTCAGCGCTGCGCTCTACATCAACAAGCAGCACAACGATGCCGCGGCCCAGGCGGCCGAGGCGCAGCGCGAATCGCAGGAGCTCCAGGGGAAGCTCGACGCGCTAACCAAGCAGGCGGACGACGCGAAGGCCAACCAAGAGAACCTCCAGGCGCAGCTCGGCGCGGCGACCGACGTTGCGACGAAGCTCGCGCTCGAGAAGCAGATCGAGGAAGCCAAGAAGCAGGAAGCGGAGCTCGCGAAGCAGCGGGCGCGCCTCGGCGCTGCTCGCGCAAGCAGTGGCGGTGGTGGTGGTGGCGGCGGTCCCACGAAGCCTCGCCCGGCGTGCACCTGCCAGGCCGGTGACCCACTCTGCAGCTGCATCCAGTAATTGCGCGCACGCTGCCCGTGACCGCCCTCAGCCCGATCGTCTTCGCGCTCGACTTCACGAGCGTCGAGGAAGCGGCGCGCGCAGCTGCGCGCGTCCAGAGCGCCGTCGGGATGCTCAAGGTGGGGCTCGAGCTGTTCGTGTCGGAAGGACCGCGCGCCGTGAGCATCGGCACCACCTGCGGGCTGCCCGTGTTCCTCGATTTGAAGCTGCACGACATTCCGGAGACCGTGGAGCGGGCGGTAGCTCGCGCCGCGGCGCTGGGGGTGCGGGTGCTGACGGTGCACGCATCGGGGGGCCCGACGATGCTGGCGCGTGCGGTGAAGCGCGCCGCGACCGAAAGCGGGCAGCTCGCGATCGCCGCCGTCACGGTGCTCACGTCGCTCGATGGGCGCGACCTCGAGAAGATGGGCATCCGGGACGACGTGGGGTCGCACGCGAAGCGGCTCGCCCGGATGGCGTGGGAGGAAGGGGTGCGCACGTTCGTGTGCTCTGCGCACGAGGTCGCGGCGATGCGCGCGGAGCTCGGGAAGGACGCAACGTTGATCACGCCGGGGATACGTCCGGGCGGAGACGCGGCCGGAGCCGGCGACGACCAGAAGCGCGTCGCGACGCCGGCGCGCGCGGTGGCCGAAGGGGCCGATTGGCTCGTGGTGGGGCGGCCGATTCGCGACGCGGCCGATCCGCTCGCCCTCGCGACCGCGATGCGCGACGAAGCGCGTGGAGCCAGGAGAGCGTGAGCCGGCTCGTCAGCGGTCTTCAGCCGGTACGCGAAGCGATTCGCGCGCGCGGGAGCGAGCTCGAAAAGGTGCTCGTGGCGCACGGCGCCGGCGACGACGCGCAGCTCGACGCGGTGGCCCGCTTCGCGAAAGATCACGGCGTGACGGTGGAGCGCGTCGCGCGCGTCGAGCTGGATCGGCTCGCGCGCGGAGCTCGCCACCAGGGGGCCATCGCGTTCGCGCCCGACCTTCAGCTCGCGTCGATCGACGACGTCGCTTCGAACGAGGAGGCGCTCGTCGTCGCGCTCGACGAGCTGCAAGATCCGCAGAACTTCGGCGCGATCGTGAGGTCGAGCGTCGCGCTCGGTGCGACGGCGGTGGTGTGGCCCGAGCATCGGTCGGCGCCGCTGTCGTCCGCGATGTTCCGCGCTTCGGCGGGGGCCGTCGAGCACGCGACGCTCTGCCGGGTCCCCTCGCTCCCGGAGGCGCTGGCGAGGTTGAAGGCCGCCGGGGTGCTCGTGGTGGGGCTCGACATGAACGGCACCGACACGATCGACGCGGTACCGCTCACGGGACGCACGGCGCTCGTCGTCGGCGCCGAGGGGAAAGGGTTACGGCGGCCGGTGAAGCTGGCGTGCGATCGGGTCGCGCGCCTGCCGATGGGCGCCAAGGTCGCGTCACTCAACGCCTCGGTGGCCGCGGGGATCGCGCTCTACGAGGTCGCGCGTCAGCGCTCGCACCTGGACAAGGTTCCCTAGTCTCCCTCGCCGACGGCTCCCCACGTAGCCCGCGCCCGATGACGTCGCGCCCGTTCCCCTGGCGACTCTTTCTCTTCGCCTTCTTCGGCTGGACGTTCGACTTCTACGACCTCGTCCTCCTCGGGTTCGTGAAGGACCCGATCGCGCACGATCTTCACCTCACGCCTACGGTCGAGTCGTGGGTGCTCGGGGTCGCGCTATCGACGTCGGGGATTGGAGGGATCGTGTCCGGCGTGCTCGCCGATCGCTTCGGCAAGCGGACGCTCCTGGCCACGACGGTGTTCCTCTACTCGATTGGCTCGCTGGTGAGCGGGCTCGCGCCGAACGTCGCGTGGTTCCTCGTCGGGCGGGCCATCGTGGGGCTCGGAGTCGGAGGAGAGTGGGCCATCGGGCACGGGATGCTCGCCGAAGCGGTCGATCCGGCGCGGCGGGGTCGCGCGGCGGCAGCCCTCCAGGCGGGCGAGCCGGTCGGCGTCGCGCTGGCGGCCCTCGCGGGCTTCCTCGTCCTGCCGCGCGTCGGGTGGCGGTGGGTCTTCATCGGATCGAGCGTGACGGCGCTGCTCGCCGTCTTCGTGCGTCGGTCGATGCACCTCCCGAGCGAGCCTGCGGCCGCGCGACCACCGACGCTCGCCGACCTGCGGCGCGCGAAGCTGGGGAGCACGCTCGCGCGCGCGTGGGTCCTCGGAGTGCTCAAGCTGGGGACGTACTGGACTTGCTACACATGGCTCCCGAGCTTCCTCGCGAAGGAGATGGGGCAGTCGGTCGGTCGATCGCTCACGTGGGTGCTGACCGCGCAGCTGGGGCAGCTCTTCGGCATGCTGACCTTCGGCCAGGCTTCCGACCGGGTCGGCAGGCGTCCGGCGTTCGCGGTGTATTCGCTGCTCACGGCGTGTGCGCTCACCCCCCTCGCCTTCGCCTGGCAGTGGCTCGACACGCATCCGTCCCTGTTCTGGTGCGCGATGCTGACGCTCGGGATCGGCTCGGGGTGCACGGCCGGCTTCGGCGCGCTCCTGGCCGAGCTGTTCCCGACCGAGGTGAGATCCGCCGCGATGGGGACGACCTACAACTGCGCGCGCGCGGCGCAGCTGGTCTCGCCGGTCATCGTGCACGCCGCCGTCGTCTCTTACGGACTCCGCGGGGGGCTCTCGGTGCCGCTCGTGCTCGCGATTGCGACGGCATCGTGGGTCTGGACGCTCCCCGAGACGCGCGGTATCGCGCTACCGACGCTGGCCGCGCGTCTTGGCGCGAACGACCGTGTCGCGTAAGAACGCGCCATGAGCGTTCGCATCGAGAAGAGCGGGGCCGTCACGACGTTCATCCTCTCGCGCCCCGACGTGAGAAACGCAGTCGACGCCCCGACGGCGCAGGCTCTCGCCGGCGCGATGCGCGCCTTCGACGACGACGACACGGCGAGCGTCGGGGTTCTCTGGGGCGAGGGGGGGACGTTCTGCGCGGGGGCCGACCTGAAGGCCCTCGCCGACGGACGCGGTAACCGGGTCGACCCGAGCGGCGACGGACCGATGGGGCCGACGCGGCTGTCGCTTCGGAAGCCCGTGATCGCCGCCGTGGCAGGGCACGCGGTGGCCGGAGGGCTCGAGCTGGCGTGCTTCTGCGATCTGCGCGTCGTCGAAGAGAGCGCAGTGTTCGGCGTGTTCTGTCGGCGCTGGGGGGTGCCGCTCATCGACGGGGGGACGGTGCGGCTTCCGCGGCTCATCGGGCTCTCACGGGCGCTCGACATGATCCTCACGGGGCGGGCGGTGGACGCGCGCGAGGCGCTCGCGTGGGGCCTGGCGAACCGGGTCGTGCCGCCCGGGCGTGCGCGCGAGGAGGCCGAAGCGCTGGCGCGCGAGATCGCCGCGTTCCCGCAGCTCTGCATGCGAAACGACCGAGCGAGCGCGTGGGAGCAGGACGGCCTGTCCCTCGACGCAGCGATGGCCAACGAGTTCCGTCATGGGCTCGCGACGCTGGAGAGCGGCGAGTCCCTGCAGGGTGCCGCGCGATTCACCGGGGGCAAAGGGCGGCACGGCGCGTTCTGACGCCGCAGCCGCGCGCCGCTACTTCTTGGCGCCGCGCGCCACCCTTCGAACCTGCTCCTTCACGGCCAGCGCGCGCGGCGCGACGAACGCTTCGTCCGCCGGATCGATCCCGATGAAAGCCTTGACCACGTGGCCGATGGCGAACGGCATGAAGTGAATCCCGACGAGGGTGAGCACGACCTGCTTCGGGTCGAGCTTGGCGAACGCGCCGTTCTCCTGACCCAAGCGGATGAAACCCTCCGCCGCGTTCATGACGCCCACGATCTGGTCGGAGAGGTGATCGCGCGCGATGGGGCCCCAGTCCATGACCTCGCGGATGAGCAGGCGCGCGGCGTACGGCTGCTCGCACAGGACGCGGGTGATGGCGTCGGCGATGTTGTCGAGGCGCTCTTCATAGGTCCCTGGCGCCATCGTCCCCGCGGCGACCGTCTGACCGACGCGCGCGATGAGCCGTTCGAGGACGCCCGCGTAGAGCACCTCCTTGCTCGTGAAGTGATGGAACAAGGACGCTTTGCGAAGGCCGACGCGCTCGGCCAGATCGGCCATGCTCGTCCCCTCGTACCCTCGCTCGGCGAAGAGCTGCGTCGCCTCGTCCAGAATCTCTTCCCGTCTCGAACGAGCCGGCACGGTGCTAGGGCACATTTATCCTCGATGATGGCGCGAGAGCTTCGAGCGCGCGTACTGGTTTTAGGACCTCGGCGACCTGCGCTGCAAGCGATGCCTCCTGTTCGCGAGGCAACAAGGAGCCTGCCTGGAAAAGGGCGAAGCCGACGTACTCCTCCAGAAGCTGGACGAGCCACGCGTCGGGGTCCTCGCCAGCGACCACGGCGAGGTTCCGCGTGACGCGCTCGGCGATGAACGAACCGTCGGGGCCGGGACCTGCGCCGAAGAACAGCGGGTCGAAGGCGAGCGAGCTGGTGGCGAAGCGAGACAGGGCGTCGCGGAGCTCGCTCCCCTTCCCCACCGCGTCGCACCTCGCGTGGATGGCGATGAGCGCGGGGTTGAAGGCAGAGACGATGGCCACGGCCCCCTGCGGACGGGGCGCCGTGACCGTGATGAAGCCGCCTTGCAGCAGCTGGAAGACGGAGCGGGTCACCTCGAACTCGAGCTGGCCGGTGCGTCTGCCGATCTCGGCGATGCTCCGCTTGCCGTCACACTGCGAGAACGCCTCGCTCAGCTCCGGAGGGGGCTTCTTGTCGCCAGCCCTGCGGACCGGGATGTACTCGTCGTTGGGGATGCGCTCGCGGAAGAAGCGCATCTCATCCATGCGCCGCGCCCCTTCCATGAGGAGCTGGCCGGCCGACATGTTGTGGCGACGGGGGAGCAGGGTCTCGTCGTAGCGGTCGAAGACGTAGAATGCGCCGTCGCCGACGCGAAGCGCCGCATAGAACACCTCTTCGACCTGGCGAGCCATCATGGGGAACAGGTCCTCGGGGGAGACGAAGTCGAGCTCGATCGCCGTCTCGCCGACCCGTTTGCCCGACACGGTCGACGCTTTGATGACGGCGTCGAGCTGCGCCCGGGTGATGACACCGAAGCGGTACAGCGTCTCGCCGAGGCGCTCGCTGGCGACATTGGTCGAGGCGCCGACCACCGCGCCACCGTCGAGGTACACCGACCGCTGCGAATCGGCGTCCAGGACGACCAGCTCCCCGGTCCACGACGACTGCGCCGCCATCGCCACCACGTCGCACACGGCGCCCGGCGTCCTGAGCTCCCCGGCCATCCGTAACGTCCCCACCGCGTCGGCCGGACGGAGGAGACACGCTTCCCGCGGTCCAGGGAGCAAGCGCCACTCGCCGGCGCGCGCGCGCATCTCCTGGCTCGCCGTGCGACCGACCGAATGGATCGTCCCGGTCGAGTCGACCCGGAGCAGATCCGCGCGCTTGTCCATTCGTCGCGCAGGATAGCAAGCAGCGACAGCGCGGGGCGACTTTGCGCCGCGGCTGCGTCGGCTTGGCGACGCAGGGCGTGGTACACGTCAGAGCCACGATGGCCGACGCGACCCCGGCGACGCACCAGGACCTCGAACGCGCTCTCGCCAAGGTGGGCTACCTCGCCGATTCGAGGACGGCGCTCGCCGCGTGGCTGGCCATCAAGCTCGGCAAGCCGCTGCTCCTGGAGGGGCCGGCCGGGGTCGGAAAGACCGACCTGGCGCGGGCGCTCGCCGAAGGGCTGTCGCGTCCGCTCGTGAGGCTCCAGTGCTACGAGGGGCTCGACGAGGGGAAAGCGCTCTACGAGTGGGACTACGCCAAGCAGATGCTCTACACGCAGCTCCTCCGCGACGCCGTGGCGGGCAAGACGCAGGGGGCGGCGAACCTGACGGAGGCGGCGGCGGCCATCGGTGATGCGGAGAGCGTGCTCTTCGGCCCGAAGTTCCTGCTGGCGCGCCCGCTCCTGCAGGCGCTGACGAGTGACGTGCCCGTCGTGCTCCTCATCGACGAGGTCGACCGGGCCGATCCCGAGCTGGAGGCGTTCCTCCTCGAGATCCTCGCCGAGAACCAGGCGACGATCCCCGAGATGGGCACCATCAAGGCGAAGCACATCCCGCTCGTTCTGTTGACCACGAACGCGACGCGCGACATGACCGACGCGCTTCGCCGCCGCTGCTTGCACGCCTTCCTCGACTACCCCCCGCCGTCACGCGAGCTGGCCATCCTCGAGCTGCGCGTGCCGGGAATCGGGGAGGCGCTCGCGGCGCAGCTGGTCGCGTTCGTCAGCGACGTCCGGAAGCTCGAGCTGCGCAAAGCCCCCAGCATCGCCGAGACGCTGGACTGGGCGCGCGCGCTCGTGACCCTCGGCGCGAGCGCGCTCGGATCGGAGCTGGCGCGCGAGACCCTGGGTGTCCTCATGAAGCACGAGGAGGACCGCGTGAAGGCAGAGGCCGCCCTCCCGAAGCCCGCACCGACGTCACCCTAAGCGCGCTTCGGGGCGCCCCTGGGGGGCACCGTCGCCGAAACGCGCTACACCACCGCCCCCAATGTCCCCTCGCCCCCCCGGCCGCGCCCCTGAAGTGCTCGCTCCCGCAGGCGACGCCGACGCCATGCGCGCCGCCGTCGCCGCCGGTGCCGATGCCGTGTACTTCGGGCTCCACGCCTTCAACGCTCGCGCACGCGCGACGAACTTCGACGACGGCGCGCTGAAGGAGACGCTCCGCTCGCTCCACGAGCGCGGCGCGAAGGGGTACGTCACGCTGAATACACTCGTCTTCGACGATGAGCTTCCGCGCATGGAAGCGGCCATCCGCATGTGCGCCGAAGCGGCCGTGGACGCGGTGATCGTGCAGGACCTGGGGGTCGCGAAGCTGGTGAAGGCCATCGCGCCCTCGTTGCCCATCCACGCGTCGACGCAGATGACGTGTACCGACGCGGGGTCGGTGGAGCTCGCGCGGTCGCTCGGCGCGGCGCGCGTGATCCTGGCGCGCGAGCTGTCGCTCGACGACATCGCGGCGATCCGAGCGCAGTCGGAGGCGGAGCTCGAGGTGTTCGTGCACGGCGCCCTGTGCATCGCGTACTCGGGGCAGTGCCTGACGAGCGAGGCCATCGGAGGGCGGAGCGCGAACCGGGGGGCGTGCGCGCAGGCGTGCCGGCTGCCTTACGAGCTGGTGGTCGACGGCGTGCTGAAGGAGCTGGGGGATCGCGCCTACCTGCTGTCGCCCGAGGATCTCGAGGCGAGCGCTCTCGTGCCGAAGCTCGTCGAGCTCGGCGTGGCATCGATCAAGATTGAGGGGCGCCTGAAGGGGCCCGAGTACGTCGCGGCTGCCACGCGCCTCTATCGGCGTGCGGTGGACGCTGCGGTGGCGGGGGACGGCGGGGCGGGCGCGCCGAGCGAAGAGGAGCGGCTCCTTGCGCTCCAGATGTACTCGCGCGGCTCGGGACCTGGGTTCCTCGCGGGGATCGATCACCAGCGGCTCGTCGATGGACGGACGTGCGACCACCGCGGGCTGCTCACGGGCGAGTCGCTGGGCGCGCGCGACGCGCGCGGGAAGCGTTGCATCGCGGTGCGCGTGAAAGGGACCATCGCGCGCGGCGACGGGATCCTGGTCGAAGGGGGGTTCGCCGGCGAGGGGGAGACCGGCGGGCGCGTGTGGACCGTGCTCGTGAACGGCGCCGACGTCGAGCGCGCGATCGACGGGGACGAAGCGATCCTCTGGCTGGGCCCCGACAAGAACGTAGGCGACGTTCCGGCGAACCGCCGGGTGTGGAAGACGAACGACCCCGCGCGTGACCGTGAGGTCCGCGCTTCGCTCGGGGAGGCCACGCGTCGCATCGCGCTCGACCTCGTGATCCGCGGGGCGCTCGGCGAGCCGCCCGTACTCGAGGCGCGCGCGTCGAACGGTGCGAAGGCGCAGGTCACGCTCGACGCGCCCGTCGAGGACGCCCGCTCGGCGCCGCTCGACGAGGCGATCCTGCGCGACAAGCTCGGCGGCCTCGGTGACACCCCCTTCACCCTCGCCTCTCTCCGCGTCGAGCTCCCCCCGAACGCGATGCTCCCGCTGTCGTCGCTCAAGCGCGGCCGGCGCGCGCTCGTCCACGCGCTGCTCCAGGCGGCTCCCCTCCCCCACTCCACCACCGGCGTCACCGCGGCCGACCTGCTCGCCGCGTCCGTCCCCCCCGATCGCGCCCCCCCTCCCGCGGGCCTCTTCGTCCTCTGTCGCTCGCTCGAGCAAGCCAACGCGGCTCTCGACGCCGGCGCCGATGGCGTCACGCTCGACTTCCTCGAGCTCACCGGCACGGGCGACGCCCTCCGCGCCCTCCGTGCGCGCAGCGTGCGTCCGCACGTCACGCTCGCTCCGCCGCGCATTCGCAAGCCGGGCGAAGAGAAGATCGATCGCTATCTGGCCGGCCTCTCCCCCGACGCGATCCTCGTGCGCGGCCTCGGTGCCCTGCACGAAGGGGGCACCGACGGCATCGCGCGCGTCGGGGACTTCTCGCTCAACGTCACCAACTCGATCACGGCGTCGGAGGTGCTCTCGCACGGCCTCGTGGCGTTCACCCCGTCGTTCGACCTCGACGCCGGGCAGCTCGCGACGCTCCTCACGCCGGCGTTCGCCCCCTTCGCCGAGGTGGTCGTGCACCACCCGATGCCGCTGTTCCACATGGAGCACTGCGTGATTGCCGCGCTCCTCTCCGAAGGGCGCGACCACCGCTCGTGCGGGCGTCCGTGCGATCGCCATCGCGTGTCCCTGCGTGACCGCGCGGGGCTCGATCATCCGGTCGAGGCCGACGTCGGCTGCCGGAACACCGTGTTCCACGCGTCGGCGCAGAGCGCGGCGCACCTCGTCACGACCGTGCGCGACCGCGGCGTGCGCCGCTTCCGGATCGAGCTCGTGCGCGAATCGGTGGACGACGTCGCGCGGATCGTGGGCGCGTACCGGGGGCTGCTCGAGGGGCGGACGTCACCGCACGAGGTGTGGCGGACGTTGAAAGCCGAAGGGCATTACGGAGTCGTGAAGGGGTCGCTGCGGGTCGTGCAGGCGTAGGTACCGACGCCTCCCGGCGCCGCGCGGGCTATGAGGCCCGCGCGGGGTCCGGGCCCGCACTCGCGGGGATTCACTCCGCTGCGGCCGCTTCCACTTCCGCTTCCGCTTCGTTCTCGCGCGCCGGCCACCGCATGCGCTGCGTCGTCCCGTACTTCACGATCCCGAGCGCCTCGAGCACGCGAATGACCTGGAACGCCGGGTCGATCTCGAACCAGCGGGCCGCGAAGTTCGGGCTCATGCCGAACTTGTGGTGGTTGTTCTGGAACAGCTCGCCGCAGGTGAGAAAGTCGAACACGAGCATGTTCTTCGACTCGTCGCCGTTCTTGAAGTTCTGGTAGCCGTAGCGGTGCCCGCACCAGTTCACGATGGCGCCGTGGATCGGGCCCATCACGAAGTGCATCGGCAAGAGCGCCCACATCCACGGGGCCGTCGCGAAGTTCACGTACACGAGCGTGTAGCCCGCGACCCACGCGATGCGCGCGACCCACGACTGCCCGAGCTTGTCGATCGCCGGCCACTCCGGATACCCGCCGGCGAAGCGCGCCTCGGGCTCCTCGCGGAAGTACGCGAAGGAGTCGTATTTCTTCTTCGTCGCGAGCATCATCGTCATGACGTTGCCGTAGTTCGTCGGCGAGTGCGGGTCCTTCGGCGTGTCGCTATACGCGTGGTGCATCCGGTGGAGGATCGCGTACGCCCGCGGCGACAAGAAGCTCGACCCCTGCGACACGTACGTGGCGAGATAGAAGAACCGCTCCCACCCCTTCGACATCGTGATCTGCTTGTGCGCTCCGTAGCGGTGCAGAAAGAACGTCTGGCAGAAGACCGAGAGCTGCCAGTGCGCGATGAAGAAGGCGACGATGATCACGGGTTCTCCTTGGTGCTCGAGCGCGCGCTGACGCGCCTGGTCACGTGGACGGGCAAAGACTGACGCGAATGGCCGCGCTCGGCCCGTCATACGTTCGTCATCCATGGCGAGCGGAGCATCGGTGTTCCGTCATGAATACAGGGAGTTCCGCCCGGATTCGCTCGCCAGCAGGGCCGCGCCGCACTCTTCCCTCGTCGTCATTCCGAGGACGCCCGGCGGCCGAGGAATCCAAGTGGCGCGGGCGTCCCAGGACTGGGTCGCTGCGCCACTGAGGCGCGCACTCTTTCCTCGTCGTCATTCCGAGGACGCCCGGCGGCCGAGGAATCCAAGACTGAGACGCCCGCTCGTACTTGGATTCTTCGCGGCGCTTCGCGCCGCTCTGAATGACGACGAGAGGGGGGCGAGCGGCGGCACGACCGGCGGCGGCACGACGACGGCGGCACGACGAGCGGGGCCCTACTTCGCCCTTCGCCCCATCAGCCGCTGCACGATCGCCATCAGCTCCCCCTGCGACAGGTCGATCCGCTCCATCACCCGCCCGTAGAGCATCGGCATGGGGACGTTCTTCCCCCGCCGCTCCGCCTGGGTTTCGAGGAGCACCATCAGCACGATGCGCTCCACGCGCGTGAGCCCGTCGCGTGCGTCCGGGATGCGGGCGATCTCTTCCTCGCTGAGATCGTCGAGATCGTCGCGCGCGTCGGTCACCGAAGCTCCGCCACCTGCTCGCCGAAGATGCGCTCCAGCCCCGAGAACAAGGGGTCGCTCACCTCGACGCGGAAGTCCTTCCCCACGGCCAGCGTCACCTCGGCACCGCCGGGGAGCGCCATCTGCAGACGCACCGGCGTCGGCCCCTTGGACTGCGCGAGCACGTCGGCCATGCGCGTCAGCGTGGACTCGTCGGCGCGCGCCGTGTCGATGCGGATCGTCATCTCCTTGGCCTGCGCCTTCACCACATCGACGAGCAGCTGCGCTTCGTTGAGGAAGATCGTCGGCTCGCGCGGCCCGTCGTCGGGCTCCTCGGGGGCGTCCTCGTCGCGCCGCGGGAAGCTGACCTTGCCGGTGATCAACACCGGCTCGCTCCCGGTGAGCACCGGGCTGTACGTGTCGATCGAGCTGCCACGCACCTTCACGGTCACGCGACCCGAGAGGTCCTCGAGCTCGAAGAACGCGACCTTGCCGCCGCCGTCCTTGAAGATCTTCTCGCGGTACCCCTCGACCATCCCCGCCAGGCGCACGACCGCCCAGTCCTCCATCCCCGCGCACTCCGCGACCGGGTACGCGTCGAACCGCGCCAGCGCGCCGCCGCCTTTCAGGTAGCGCTCGAGCGGGTGCCCCGACACGTAGAAGCCGAGCGACTGCCGCTCGCGGACGAGCGTCTCTTTGCGGTCCCACGGCGTGCAATCGGCGTAGTCGCCGGCCGAGAGCGTCGCCTTGGCGGTCACCGGCGTCGCCGCGTCGAACAGGCCGAACATGCTCGTCTGCCCCGTGTCGCGATCGCGGCTCGCCGAGCGCGATCGTTCGAGCGCGACGTCGATCGACGCGAACGCCCGGGCGCGCGAGACCCCCTGCTTGGCCAGCATCGAGTCGAAAGCTCCGCACTGCACGAGCGCCTCCAGCACGCTCTTGTTGAAGCGCTTGGCGTCGACGCGCGCGGCGAGGTCGAACATGTCCGTGAAGGCGCCCCCTTCTTTGCGGGCGTCGAAGATCGTCTCCAGCGCCGCCCCACCGACACCTCGCACGGCTCCCAGCCCGAAGCGCACCTGCGCCCCGCACTTGTCCTTCACCTTCTCCGTGCGCCCGATCTTCCGGTCGCCGCTCGGGTGCGTGTAGACGACCTTGAAGTCGGTATCGCTCTCGTTGATATCGGGCGGGAGCACCGTCATCCCCATGGCGCGCGCGTCGGCGATCGTACGGACGACCTTCTCGATCTTCTCCTTGTCGCTCGTCATGATCGCGCAGAGCAGCTCGACCGGGTAGTGCGCCTTCAGGTAGGCCGTCTGGTACGTGATGAGCGCGTACGCCGCGGAGTGCGACTTGTTGAAGCCGTACCCGGCGAAGAACTCGAGCAGCGCGAAGATCGTCTCAGCGTCTTCCTTCGTGACGCCGTTCTTGATCGAGCCGTCGATGAAGGTGTCCTTCTGCTTCGCCATCTCCTCGGGCTTCTTCTTCCCCATGGCGCGGCGGAGAAGGTCGGCGCCTCCGAGCGAGTAGCCGGCGAGCGCCTGGGCGATCTGCATGACCTGCTCCTGATAGACGACGACGCCGTAGGTCGGCGCCAGCAGGTGGTCGACCTTGTCGTGCATCTTCTTGATCGGCTGGCGGCCGTTCTTGCAGTTGACGAAGTCGGTGACCATGCCGCTGCCGAGCGGGCCCGGGCGGTAGAGGGCGACCGCGGCGATGATGTCCTCGAAGCAGTCGGCCTTCAGGTCCTTGAAGAGCTGCTGCATGCCGCTCGACTCGAGCTGGAAGACCCCCTTGGTTTCGCCGCTGCCGAGCAGCTGGAAGGTGGCCTTGTCGTCCATCGGGATGGCCGACAGATCGAGCGTGCGTCCGGCGCGCTGGAGATCGGGGCGCATGTTGATGAGGCGCGTCGCGATGTCGAGGACGGTGAGCGTCTTCAACCCGAGGAAGTCGAACTTCACGAGGCCGGCCTGCTCGACGTCGTCCTTGTAGTACTGGGTGACGTAGGCGCCGGTCTTCTCGTCGCGGAACACGGGGACGTGGTCCCACAGCGGCCCTTCGCTGATGACGATGCCGGCGGCGTGCTTGCCGGCGTGGCGCGTCAGTCCCTCGAGCTTCATCGACTGCGTGAGGAGCTCGCGCACGTTGGCTTCGGTCTCGAAGCGCGCCTTCAGCTTCGGCTCGATCTCGAGGCTCTCGGCGATCGTGTACGTCTCGGCGGGGGTCTTGCGCGGGATGAGGTTCGCGATCTGCTGCGCCTCCACGGGCGTGATGCCGATGCACCGCGCGACGTCCTTGATCACGCTCTTGGCCTTCAGCTCGGCGAACGTCGCGATCTGCCCGACGCTCTCCTCGCCGTAGTGCCGCTGCACGTACGCGATGACCTGGTCGCGCCGGTCCATGCAGAAGTCGACGTCGAAGTCGGGCATCGACACGCGCTCCGGGTTCAGGAAGCGCTCGAAGAGGAGGTTGTACGGGATGGGATCGAGGTCGGTGATCCGCATCGCGTAGGCGACGATCGATCCGGCGCCGGAGCCGCGCCCCGGTCCCACCGGAATGCCGTTCTCCTTCGCGTACCGGATGAAGTCCCAGACGATGAGGAAGTACCCGGGGAACTTCATCTTCGCGATGACGTTCATCTCGAGGTCGAGCCGCGCGAGGTACGCCGCCTGATCGACCCCCTTGCCCACCGCCTCCAGCTCACGGAAGCGACGCTCGAGCCCTTCGCGCGCGACGTGACGGAAGTAGCTCTCGGTGTCGTACCCCTCGGGCACCTTGAAGTTCGGGAGCATGGGCTCTCCGAGCTTCAGCTTCAGGTGCGAGCACTTCTCCGCGATGGCCATCGTGTTGGCGATGGCTTCGGGGTGCGCGGCGAACGTCTTGGCCATCTCCTCGGCCGACTTCAGGAACATCTCGCTGGAGCCGTGGTGCCGCTCCTTCGCCTCGGCGTACGAGCGCCCCGTCTTGATGCACGAGAGATAGAGGTGCGCCTCGGCGTCCTCGCGCGAGGCGTAGTGAACGTCGTTGGTGGCGACCAGCGGGAGGTCGAGGTGGCGCGCGAGGTCGACGAGGATGCCGTTGAGGATCGGCTGCTCGGGCAGGCCGTGGTCCTGGAGCTCGACGTAGAGGTTCCCCGGCTCGAAGATCGCCTTCAGCCGTTCGAGCACGCGCCTCCCCGCCCCCTCCCCCTCTTCCAGAATGGCCTGCGACACCGCGCCCCCCATGCACCCGGTCGTCGCGAGGAGCCCCTTGGACCGCTCGGCAATGGCGTCCAGCGTCACGCCGTAGGACCCCGGCGCGCTCGGGTCGGGGGCGATGTGTCCGCGCGAGACGAGGCCGACGAGGTTCTTGTAGCCGTCGAGCGATGTGGCGATGAGTGGCAGGTGGTGGGCGTGGCCGCTCGCGTGCTGCCCGTCTGCGGGGGGGAGCACCACGTCGAGCTCGGCACCGAGGATGGCGCGCACGCCGGCTTCCTTGGCGGCCTTGTAGAACGTGACCGCGCCGAACATGTTCGCGTGGTCGGTCACAGCGACCGCGTGCATTCCCGCGGCCTTGACCCGCTTCACGAGGTCTTTGATTTTCACCGCTCCGTCGAGCATCGAGTACTGCGTGTGGACATGCAGGTGCGTGAACTCGGCCATCGTCCGATGGTCGCTACCATGGCCGCAGCGCGATCCAAAGACGCGACACCGCGATCAGGGTCAGCTCACCTCGACGTCACGCAATTGATAGAAACGGCAGCGTGGCACGCGGCGCGCTTGTGCCCACGACTCGCGTCTCGGGTCTCGTCTCGCGTCCTCGCGTCCCCAGTGCGTCGCGATTGCTGCCACTGCTAGGGAACTTGTTTGCGGCGGTTCCTGTGCGCGCGTACTGTTCGCGCGCACTTTCGCACGGCCTCGCTTCTCGCGGGTCTGTACACAGGAGATTTCAATGAAGCTTGGTACAAGCGTGTTTCTGGGGGCGTCGGGTATCGTCAGCATCGGGCTCATGGCCCTGCTGAGCGTTCAGGGGTGCAGCAGCAGCACCACCAGCAGCAACAACTCGTCGGACGGCGGCGGAAGTGGCAGCGGGAGTGGCAGCGGAAGCGGAAGCGGCAGTGGGAGTGGCAGCGGAAGCGGAAGCGGCAGTGGGAGCGGCGGCACGTCGGACGGCGGCGCGGGCACGGTTGCCCCGACGCTCCCCACCGGCACGACGGCGACCACGCAGAGCACCGAGATGAACTTCGCGATGGACGCGATCCACCTCGGCGACGAAACGGACCCGACCACGGGCTCGCCGGACTGGAGCAAGTACGGCTACAACATCGACGGTCTCTTCACGACCGCCGCGTCCACGAACGTCTGTACGCTCGCGGCCGACGCCAGCAAGAAGAACCAGGTCGACGGCCCCGGCGGCATCGACAACTCGTTCGGCGAGAACATCGTCCCGCTGCTCGCCGCGGTCCAGGGCTCGCCCAGCGCGACGCTCACCGCGAGCATCAAGACGGGGAGCTTCACGCTGATGCTCGACATCGTCGGCCTCGACACGACGTCCACGCAGACGGCGAGCGGCCTCAAGGGTCAGCTCTTCGGCGGCGTGCACTTCTACCAGGGCCCGAACGCTCCGGTGAACGACGCGGCCCCCCCGGCGCCGACGTTCACGACGGCCGACAACTGGCCGATCGGCGCGAGCTTCCTCACGACGGCCGACATCGTCGGCGACGGCGGCGCGATCAGCCCGCTTCCGGTCGTGTCGAACGTCGTGTTCGGCAGCCCGTACATCGTGAACGGCACGTTCGTGACCGGCGCGCCGACGACGGTGACCCTCGCGCTGACGCTCCAGGGCGTTCCGCTCAACATCGACGTCAAGGACGCGGTCATCACGTTCCAGCACGCGGCCGCAGGGCACGCGGCCACCGGCGTCATCTCCGGCGTGATCATCACGAGCGACCTCGTGACGTCGCTCGGAAACGTCGCCGGTAACATCTCGACGTCGTTCTGCAACGGCAGCGCGGCCTTCCAGCAGGTCGTCACGGCCATCCAGCAGGCCGCCGACATCATGCAGGACGGCACGAACGTCGCGGGCACGGCGTGCGACGCGATCTCGGTCGGCATCGGCTTCGATGCCCTGCAGATCGGCGTTCCCCAGGTCGAGGGTGCGGACTCGGTCGGGACGAACCCGTGCGGCGACGCCGGGTGATTCGCTGACGTAGCGAGACGAGGCCCCGGCCCGCCGAAAGGTGAGCCGGGGTTTCTTCTTTTTGTCTCCCGTCGCCGCGGATCAGAGCGCCGGCTCCTTGGAGCTCTTCGCGACGACGGGCGCGACGGCCTCCCCCACATCGTTCAGCGTCGCCCCCATCCCGAGGCACGCCGCGACGACTCTCGCTATGATGGCGCGCACGTCGTTCGGCCGCGCGTCGAGCGCGTTGGCGGTGTCGAGCACGATCGGATCGACGACGGCGCGGAGCTCCGCACGCGTGGGGCGCGGCGGCGGTGGAGGCGGTGGCGGCTCCGGTCGTGCAACGAGCGGAGCGGCTACGAGCGCGGGCTCTTCGACTTCGGAGTCGAGCGCGTCCTTGAACTGCTGCAAGAGGGGGGCGACGAGCGGGTCGCCGCTGACGCCGAGCGCGTCGGCGATCTCGAGGACGTGCGCCGGAGGGACGTTGCGGAGCGAGAGGACGACGTGGAGCCGCTGCTTGAAATGCGGAAGCCAGTAGCCGCACTCCCAGTTCGTGAGCGTCCGGACCGATACGCCCAAGTGCGCCCCTAGCTGCGACTGAGTCCACTGTTGGGCGCCCCGTAAGCGTTGCAGCGCCTGCCGAAAGGCGGCGGTCTCGCCCGAGCGCCGCGGTGACACGTAGCGCCCTCTGGCTCGCATGAGCCGCAAGTGTTGCAGATTCACGAGATGTTTGGGAACGGTTCTCGTGTGCGCAATACGCTCTAACCGCAATCACTGCTGCATGTGCGTATCCCGGATGCGCGCCGGCCTGTCGTCGATGGGCTGCGACGATTCAGGATGTGCGTTTACACGCAATACTTGCTGTCGCAGCAAGAGCGCGACTGGGGCAAGCGAATCGAGGACCGCTTTCGACGACTCGGCAACGGGTGAGAGCAGCAATGCTTGCGCGTACGGTGAGTCGAGTGGTGCGACCCAGGATTCCATCGTTCGTTGGAGCCGCAACGCTTGCAGGCGTACTCAATCGCCGCCGTCGGAGTCGCATTCGCGTGGGCGTTCGCACGCGCGCGGGACGACGAGGACGATGACCGGCTCGCGACGCCGTCATTCCCGAGGAGGTCATGGCCGAAGCGCGGGGTGACGAGCGTGCCGTAGCTGCCGACCGTGTCGGTCCCATCGATGCCTGCCCCCGTCGCCGGTGGGTCTCGCGCTTGCCGCGCCGGGAATGAGTCAGAGTCCGTACGCGCCGAGGTGCTCCTCATGATGGCGGTCGGACCCGAACCCTTCCGACCCCCCCTCCCCGAACGCGAGCGCCGACCGCGGCCTCTTTCCCCCTGTAAAGTTCCACCGTTTCCCGCGTCATCTCTTCGGGTGACTTGCCCCCCTCCCCCCCCCACGCAATACCTACCCGGTGCGACAGCTCCCCCCCGAGAGCTCCCCGTGACCCCCGCGAACCCGCGCGCGGCTCGCGCCCTTCGCCGCCTCGGGACGAAGCTCGCCGATCGCTACACCCTCGTGCGCCTCCTCGGCATGGGCGGCATGGCCACCGTTTACGAGGCCACTGACCGCACCGGCCCCTCCGTCGCCCTCAAGCTCCTCCACGAATCGCTCTCCGGCGACCCCGACGTCGAACGACTCTTCCGCCGCGAAGCCCGCCTCGCCAACACCATCGCCCATGCCGGCGTCATCCCCGTCGTCGACCACGGCGTCAGCGACGACGGCTGCGTCTTCCTCGCGATGCCGCTCCTCCGCGGCGAAACGCTCAACACCCGCGCCGCGCGCGCCGGCGGCACCCTCCCCCCGGAGGAGGTGTTCGTCATCGGACACGCCGTCCTCGAAGCCCTCGCCGCCGCGCACGCCGGGAAGATCGTCCACCGCGACCTGAAGCCCTCGAACATCTTCGTCACCCGCGACGGCGCGGTGAAGGTGCTCGACTTCGGCATCGCCCGCTTCTTCGACATCGAGGGGGCCGCGACGGCCACCGCCTCGGGCGTCGTGCTGGGTACGCCGGCGTTCATGGCGCCCGAGCAGGCGCTGGGGCGCGCGCGCGAAGTGGATGGCCGCAGCGATCTGTGGGGCCTGGGGGCGACGCTCTTCACGCTCCTCTCGGGTCGCTACGTCCACGACGGCGTCGGGGCGGGCGAGCTCGCCGTTCTGGCCGCGACGAAGCCGGCGCGACGCCTCGCCGACGTCGCCCCCGGCGTTCCGCACGCGCTGTGCGACGTCATCGATCGTGCGCTCTCCTTCGAACGCTCGGCCCGCTGGCCCGACGCAGCGGCGATGGACGCGGCCCTCCTCGCGGCGTGCCGCGCGGCGTTCGGGAAGCGCGTTTCGGAGCTCGCGAAGCTCGCGGTGCCGGTCGGGGAAGAGCCCGACACGACGCTCGGCGGCGTTCCGACGAAAGCGCCGGAGGACCTCGCGCCCGCGTCGGGCCCGCGCGACGGATCGGGGCAAGCGTTCGCAGTCACGGACCGGAACGCGGCGAAGCCCGCGCGTCGGCGACTCGCGCTCACGATCGCCGCGACGGCCCTTGCCGCGGCGGCGGCGGTCCCCGTCGTGCGCGGCCGCATGACGAACGCTTCCGCCATCGAGCGGACCTCCGCGAAGGCTTCCGCCGCCGCCGACGAGCTCACGGGCCCCGGGAACGCCCCGGTCGCCGGCGACGCGCTGGCCGAGTACCGCGCGGGTATCCAGCTCTGGCGCGACGCCTCGGTCGAGGGCGCCGCCGAGAAGCTCGCCGCGGCCACCACGAAGGAACCAGCCTTCGCGGCCGCACACCTGTGGTTCGTGCTCGCCACGGGATACGCGACCGCCGCGAGCCGCGCGCACTACGCGAGCGCCGTGACGTATCGGTCCGCGCTCACGGGAACGCAGGCCGCGCTTCTCGAAGCGCTCCGCCCGGCCATGGATGACCCGCCCGACTACGCCACGACCGGCAAGCAGATGGAGAGCCTCGCCGCCCGCTATCCAGAGATCCGGGCGGCGCAGGCGCGCCTTCTTCAGCGGACGACCGACCTCCACGCCGTCGAGGCTTCCCTGGCGGCGCTGCCGGCCGACGCGAACACGCTCGGCATCGTGCTCCTCACGCGCGCGGGGGTCGCGGGGCACGCTTCGGATACCGCCGAAGAGCTCCGCCTGCTCGACGAGTGCGTCCAGCGCTCCCCCACGGCCACGCGTTGCCTCAGCCTGCTCTGGCAGCTGGACGCGGCCGAGGGGCGATGCGACGCGCTCGAGCCGGTCTGCCGCAAGCTCACCGCGCGCGCGCCGTCGTCCCCCGCGGGTTACCAGTGTCTCGCCGACGCGCTGATCTCGACTGGCTCGCCCACGGCCGAGGCGAGCGCGGCCTACGACGAAGCGTACCGCCGGATGTCCCCGGCCGACGTCCCGCTCGCCCGCGCCCAGAACGACGTCTGGCTCGCCGTCGCCGCGGGGCGTCTCGACCGGGCCGCGGAGCGCGCGAAGGCGTGGGTCGATCTCGGCGCCACCGCGGACGCGCCCCCCGTCGAGCGCGCCTCGGCGTACGAAGCCTATGTCGCCCTGAGCCTCGAGATCGGCCAGCGCGACGCGGCCGTGCGCGCGGCGCGCGAGCTGTTCACGCTCGGGCGCTCCTGGCCACGAACGAGCAACATCGACCTGGGCGCGACGGGGATCTTCCTGCGCTCGGAAGCGGGGGACCTCGGCGCGGCCGAGCGCGGCCCCCTGCGGGCTCGTGTCATCGCCGCGACCGAGGAGCCGTCCTACGGCAATGCGCTCCGCCGCTGGTACAACGGCTATGCCGCGACGAGCTGGACGCACGACGAGGCCACCGAGGCGGTCGCACACGTCCCGGTGCCGCTCCAGCCCTCTTGGTCTTCGGACGACGACTACCTGTTCGCGCGCGTCTTCGCCCTCGCGGGGGACGACGAGCGCGCGACCCCTTTGTTCACGCGCGCCGCGCACTCCTGCAGCGTGCACGACGACTTCTACCGGACGAAGGCGAAGCTCGAGCTGGCCGCCCGGCCGGAGACGCAACCGGAGGAAGCCTGCGCGCTCTCCGCGGACGTCGCCTCGCACTGGGGAACGTCCAAGAGCGTCACGGCCGCGGCGGCCGAGGCACGCGCACGCGCCCATCACTGCACGGGAGGCGCCCCCGCGGCGCCGCTCGTGGCAATCCACGCGACACCTTGACCCATCCACTGCTTAGTTGACCGAAAGGACCTCCCATCATGTCGACCAACGAGAACGCTCCGAGCGAGAACGAAGTGCCGGTCAAGAAGCTGACGCTCGTGCGAACCACGCTCGTCACGCTCCGCGCACGTAGCGGCCTTCGGACCGGCAAGGCGAGCAAGAGCCTGACCCCCGGCTGCATGCCCAGCGATACCAACGCGCACAGCAGCGGACAGGACAACGGCTGATCGAGCAGCTCTTCGTGTCCCGCTCCCTGCCGCGCCTGTCCGCACGGTCCCCGATCGGTGCCGGCTCGTCGCGACTCGACCCCCTGACTCATCCACCGCTTAGTTTACCGAAAGGACCTCCCATCATGTCGACCAACGAGAACGCTCCGAGCGAGAACGAAGTGCCGGTCAAGAAGCTGACGCTCGTGCGAACCACGATCCTCACGCTCCGTACGCGCACCGGCCTACGCACCGGTTCGAACCGCTTCACCCCCGGCTGCGAGCCCAGCGGTACCAATGCCGACAAGAGCAGCGGACAGGACGGCGGCTGATCGAGCGGCTCTTCGTGTCCCGCCCCCTGCCGCGCCTGTCCGCACGGTCCCCGATCGGTGCCGTGGGGATCGGCGTGAGCCCCGTCTGCGTGGGATCGGTCGGTACCCCCGGCGTCGTGCGCGCGGCGTTCGACGCAGGTATCAACTTCTTCGCGATCGCCGTCGACATGCACTGGCCGCTCTACGAGCCGCTCCGTCGCGGCCTCGCGGACCTCCTCCGGGACAGGCCCGGCGTGCGTGACGAGATCGTCGTCATGGGGGTCGCCTACGGCACCAACCCGCGGTTCTGCCACGCGCCGTTCACCGAGCTCCTCGACGCCGTGCCGTCGCTCGGGCGCCTCGACGTGAGTGCCATGGGCGCAGTGAGCGACACCGACTTTCTCACCCGGTGGAACGAGCACGCGAAGCACCGCGCGGGGAGCATTCCTGGAGTGGGCGCGGTGGCGGCGTACTTCGAGGGGCCGGTCAGCGCGCGCGTGGGGATCGATCACGCGCTCGTCGATCTCGCCTTGGTCGCGAACCGCCCGTCGGCGCACGCGAGCCTGCCGGACTTCCTCGCGGAGCTCTCCGTCCCGCCGCGTGTCCCGGTCTTCGCAATGGGCGTGACGCTCGACGCACCGACCCCCGCGCGGCTCGATGCGCTCGGCATCGGCGACGACAAATGGCGCCCGACCACGGCCGACTACGTCCGTTACGCCCTCAGCTTCGAGCCGTTCTCCGGACTGCTCCGCGAGGTCCGCGACGAGCGGGAGATCGAGACCCTCGACGCAGCGCTGCGCGACGGGCAGCTCACGAGCGAGGAGATCCGCTACCTCGAAGACCTGTCGGATCTCGACCTGGGACTCGCGGAGATCGCGCCCGAGTAGTCGCGCGCGGCCGGGCGCGCTCAGGTCACGCCGAACTCCTTGAGCTTCACGTAGAGCGTCGTTCGATTGATCCCGAGAAGCGCCGCCGCCTTGGCCCGGTTGCCGTTGGTCTCGCGGAGCGCCGCTTCGATGCCGCGCCTCTCGAGAGACGCGAGATCGAGCGGCAGGCGAACGAGATCGAGGTCTGCAGGTTGGGCCGGGCGCGCAGCCGCCAGCGACGCCGGGAAATCCCCCACCCCCACGAGCGCACCATCACCCAGCGCGACCGCGTGCTCGATGGCGTTGCGAAGCTCGCGCACGTTCCCCGGCCAGGCGTACCCCTTGATGAGCTCGAGCGCCTCCGGCGAGAAGCCCGAGATGCGGCGCGGCGCGGACTGAGCCACGTCGGAGAGAATCTGCTTGGCGAGGAGCACCAGATCCTCTCCGCGATCGCGAAGCGCAGGGATCTTCACGCGGACGACGGACACCCGGAAGAACAGGTCGCTGCGGAACGTCTTGGCGGCCACCATCTCCTCGAGGTCCCGGTTCGTCGCAAAGACCATGCGGGCGCGCACGTCGATCGACTCCGCTCCGCCGACCCGCTCGAACCGCCGCTCCTCGAGCACGCGGAGCAGCTTCGCCTGGTTCGCGAACGACAGCTCCCCGATCTCGTCGAGAAACAGCGTTCCCTTCCCCGCCAGCTCGAACGCCCCCGCGCGCGTCGCGACCGCGCCGGTGAACGCGCCTCGCTCGTGCCCGAACAGCTCGCTCTCGACGAGGTTCTCCGGGATGGCCGCGCAGTTGATCACCCTCAGCGGCTCGCGCGCGCGCGCGCTCGTCTCGTGGAGCAGGCGCGCCACGAACGTCTTGCCCACCCCCGTCTCCCCTTCGAGCAGCACGGTCACGTCCGACGCCGAGAGGCGCGTCACCATCGAGGCGACGAGCTGCGCCTGCGGCGAGCTCCCCAGAAACGCGCGCGCGCTCCCGAACGACAGCGCGCGCATCGCCAGCGCGTCGTCGTGGGCGACCTCTTGCTGCTGCACCCGCGCCAGCGCGGACCCGAACACGCGACCGGCGACGGCGAGCATCCGGCGGAACGACTCGCTCGGCTTGGACGCCGAACAGTGGAACGCGATCCAGGTGGGCTCGTCCGTTCGCGCCGGTACCGTGACCACGATGCCGCCGCTCTCCCCGCGCGTCTCCGTGACCGTGGAGAGGTTCACCCCGGCCCCGGGTGCCTTCTCGACGAGCACGACGCGCGTGACCATCGCGTGCACGCCGGCCCACGCGCGCAGCGCGTCCTCGAGCGCAGCGCGATCCGCGGCGGCATCGAGCGATTCGATGAGCTTGTGCACGCCGGCAATCGCGCGCACGTCCGCCGCGACACCGGTGAGCAACGTCCCCACGTCGGTCTGCGACCCCTCCTCTCCGTCTCCGGGCGCGCCCGGCGCGAGCGAGACGGCGCGGGACGCCCCCACGACGACGATCAGTGTGTTCCCCAGAGTGATGCGATCCCCGCTCTTCGCATGAAGACTGCGCACGGCCTGGCCGGCGACGACGAACGGCGCCGAGTTGCCGCACACGGCGAGCTGCACGCCCCCCTCGGCCGCCGTCACCTGCACGTGGCGTCTGGAGACGGCCGGATCGCTCAACGGCAAGTCGGCGTCACGCGCGCGCCCGATCGTCCGCACGCGGGCGTCGACGAGCATGCGCGCGCCGTGGTCCTCGCCCCCCACGACCTCCAGTGCGAACCCCTCCGAAACGTCCGTCATCGACTCCAAGCGTACTCTACGCCCCCTTCGCCCGAGCAATCACGTGCGGTGCGAGGTGATGGGCGAAGGCATAGATGCTGATCTGCGGCGGCCCACCGAGGCTCGTCGGGAACAGCGACCCATCGGCCACGAACAGCCCGCGAACGAAGTGGTGCTCGCCGGTGGACGACACCACGCTGCGCTTCGGGTCCTCCCCCATGCGCAGCGTCCCCATGGGATGCACCGCCGTCATCGGCACGGAGTGGGGGCGGACGAAGCTCGTGTCGAGCGTGTCGAGCTCGCGCACCGAGCGGAGGCGCACGGGGGGTATGGCCGGGATCGTGACCTCGCGTGCGCCGGCGGCGAAGAGCAGGCGGGCGCAGGCGACCAGCCCCTTGGCGAGCTGCGCGCGGTCCGACTCGAGCAGGCGGTAGTCGATGGACGGGCGACCGTCCGAAACGCCGACCCGCCCGCTCGTCTCGTCGTGGACCATCGCGGTGAAGACGGCGAGCCGCGGGTACTCGCGCATCGCGCGCATGTGGGCCGCACCGAAGCCGGGAAGCGTCGACGCCGTGCCGATCGGGTGGGCGAACGCCGGGATGATCCAGACCCGCTTGTCGCTCCCCCCGTCCCCGCTCTGCGCGAACTCCAGGTGCTCGGTGCACTCGTACGACTGAGGGATTCCTCGCCAGGAGTCGAGCTCGTCGTCGAACGTGCCGGCCGCGACGGCGCCGGGGTGGATGCGGAGGTCGCGCCCGATCTGGTCGTGCGGGTCGGGGAGCCCGCTCGCGAGCGCGAGCGCCGCAGACCCCACGGCGCTCGCCGCGAGTACGACCACCTTGGCGTCGATGCGCACGTTCGCGTGCGTCGCCCCCCGCGCGTCGAGCGCGACGGCGTCGAGCCCTGTGACCCTCCCCGCTTCGTGCGTGACCCGCAGCGCACGCACGTCGGCGTAGACGCGCCCTCCCGCCTCGAGCGCCTGCGGCACGACGACTTTGAGCGCGTTCTGCTTGGCGTCGTAGGAGCATCCCAGCTCGCAGAACCCAGACAGGTGGCACCCGACGCGGTTGTGCGAGAGGACCGCCCCCTTCCACCCCAGCGCCTCGACGCCGCGGCGGAGCGCGTCGTTGTTCCGGTTGAGGAGCGCCGGGTCGATCGCGGTCACCGAGAGATCGCGCTCGATGGTCTCGAACGAGGCGCGCATCTCGGCCGCCGAGCAGCCGACGACGCCGTACGTACGCCCCCACAGGTCGAGGATGGCCTCGGGCGTCCGCTTGCACAGGTTCGTGTTGTGCACGGTGCTCCCCCCCACGCCGCGCCCCTGCAGCACGCGGATGGCGAGGTCCTTGGTCGTGCGACAACCACTCTCCTGGAAGAGCATCGGGATCATGCGCGACTCGTTCTGGTCGAAGTCGGCCGGCGTCCGGTACTCCCCTTCTTCGAGCGCGATCGCATCGACCCCGGCGCGCGCGAGCTCGCGCAGGGCGATGGAACCACCGGCACCGGTACCGACGACGACGGCGTCGCACGTGAGGGTCACGTCGCCCGTGAGATCGCGGCCACGGACGATCACGGTCGCGACCATCCGGCGGCGGGTCGGTTCACGAGCGGGCCGTCGTACGAGAGGATCGGCCAGGTGCGCGGGTCGCGGTAGTAGCCCATGAAGACGAGCGACTTCAGGCCGTCGAACGCGCCGCGCAGGAGGTCCTGCGAGCTCGACTCGAGCGACGCGAGCACGCGGTCCTGGTCGACCGCCGAGAGGCGCGTGAACCGCGACACGAGCCCGACGCCGAGCGGCGCCATGTGCTCGACGAACGCCAGCGCTCGAAGCAGATCGCGTCGAACGGCGGCCGGTACGCGCGCGACGTACCCATCCACGAAGCCCACGACGTCCGTGTCGTCGGTCGTCGGAATGGACGCGTCGTCGCGATCGGGCGCCGCGACCCGCCGCGCGACGTGCTGAACCACGATGTACTGCCAGGCGTTGAGCGACTCGAGCTTCGCGCGCGTCGCCTCCGGAAGGGCGTAGCCGTGCGTCCGCACGTAGGCGACGGCCCCCGAAGCCGCCACGAGGCCCCCCCCGACGAGCGCGAGAAAACGGCGGCGCGTCCGCGTGCCCGAGAGGAGGGAGACAGGCGCCTTCGGAGTGCCCACGAGATTCGAGTTAGCATGAGAGTCACGGAAGCCATGCACCTGTTCGGGCTCACGGGGGGAATCGCGTCGGGAAAGAGCACGGTCGCGGCCCGCTTTCGGGCCCGCGGCGTGCCGGTGATCGACGCCGATGCGCTGGCGCGCGAGGTCGTGGCGAAGGGGAGCCCCGGGCTCGCGGCGGTCGTCGAAGCGTTCGGCGCGAACGTCCTCACGGCCGAAGGGGAGCTGGACCGGAAGAAGGTCGCCGACGTGGTCTTTCGCGACCCGGCGGCGCGCGCGCGCCTGAACGGGATCCTCCACCCGCGCATCGGCGTGCTCACGATGACGCGCGCGTCCGAGCTCGGGGCGCGCGGCGAGCCCCTGGCCTGCTACGAGGCGGCGCTCATCGTGGAGAACGGCATGGTCGAGATGTTTCGCCCGCTGGTCGTCGTCGCCGCGCCCGAGCACGCCCAGATCTCGCGCGGCGCGACCCGCGACCACGCGCGAGAGGACGATGTCCGCGCGCGAGTCGCCGCGCAGATGCCCCTGGCCGAGAAAGTCGCCGTGGCCGACATCGTCATCGAGAACACCGGCTCGCTCGATGACCTCGCTGCGCGGGCCGATCTCGCGTTCGATCGCGTTTGCGAGCGCCTCAAGATCGACCCCTCGCGCTATCCTCGCGCCCAATGAGCTTGTCGCACGCGAAGACGGGGCCGGGCGCCGTCTACCTCGTCTCCTCGTCGCAGAAGGCCACGCTCGATGCCATGGTCGAGCGAGCGCTGGCCGGGATCGCACGCAAGCCCGCGCGTATCGCGGCGACGTTCGCTGCGTCCGGGGGGCCTCACGTCGCGCAGATGAGCGCGTTCCTGCAGAAGGCGTTCGGAGGCGCGGAGGTCACTCGTTTCACGGTGACCGGCGAGAACCCGGAGATGCCGCCGTGGGAGGCGCGCGCGATCGTCGACGACGCGGACCTGATCTTCGTCGGTGGCGGAGACCCCGTCCACGGCGCGATGGTGCTGGGCGGAGGGGGCGCCAACGAGTGGATCCGTGAGGCGAATGCCCGCGGCACCCCGTGCATGGGACTCAGCGCCGGCGCGATCATGCTCTGCGCCTGGTGGGGGGTTTGGCCCGATGATGCGCCCGCCGACGCCCCTCACGACGGCGGCGAGCTCGTCCCGTGCCTCGGCGTCGTTCCCGACTTGGTCATCGACTGCCACGCCGAAGAGGACCACTGGGCCGAGCTCGCTCTGGTCCGCGGCATGCTCCGCGATCACCTCGACGAGTTGCCCAACATGCCGCGATTCCTAGGACTTCCGACGGGCGGCGGCCTCATCGTCGCCCCCGACGGCAGGCTCGAGACCGTGGGAGCCGCACCGTTCCTGCTCCTTTGATCGAGTGATACGCTGCAGGTCGACCGGATGACCAAACACCGCACCGGCACATCGTCTTCCTACGGGGACTTCATCCAGGAAGAACCGACCGGCGGAATCCAGGCGCGCGCCATGCGACCAGGCCTGGTGCTCCTCTATGCGCCGAACTTCGATCACTTCTACTCGGCGTACGTCTTCAGCGTCCCGGAGCTGATCATCGGCCGCGAGCTCTCGAGCCCCATCTGCGTCCCCGAGCAGGCGGTGAGCCGTCAGCACGCGCGCATCCGCTCCGACGCGAGCGGCAAGAGGTGGATTCTCACGGACCTCGGGTCGCGCAACGGGACGATGGTCGACGGGCAGTTCGTCCACGAGATCGAGCTGCAGCACCTGCACGAGATCCGGATCGGCGACGCCATCTTCAAGTTCGTCGAGGCCGGGGCGGAGCGCTTCGTGCCGTACCGACTCGATGGGCAGGTCGCCGGCGAGCGGCGCTCGAAGCTGCTGCAGGAGCTGGTCGGCGGCTACCAGATGGACGCCATCGCCGCCGACGTGGAGCGGATCGCGCCGACCGAGCTGTCGTGCGTCATCCTGGGCGAAACAGGCACCGGGAAAGAGGTCGTCGCCCGCGGGATTCACCGCGCCAGCGGGCGAAAGGGTTCCTTCCAGGCGATCAACTGCGCCGCCATCCCACCCAACCTGCTCGAGAGCGAGCTGTTCGGCTACCGGCGAGGAGCGTTCAGCGGCGCCGACCGCGACAAGCCCGGCCTCATCAAGCTGGCTGACGGAGGAACGCTGTTCCTCGACGAGATCGGCGACATGCCGCTCGAAGCGCAGGCGAAGCTCCTACGCGTGCTCCAGGCGCGCGAGGTGTTCCCGCTGGGCGCGACGACGGCCGAGCGCGTGAACATTCGCGTCGTCTGCGCGACTCACCGTGACCTCACGACGTTCGTCCGCGAAGAGAAATTCCGCGGAGACCTCTACGCGCGCTTGAACGAGCACGTGGTGCGGCTGCCTGCGCTGCGCGAGCGCAAGGAAGACATGGTGCAGCTCGCGCGGGCGTTCGCGGCGCGCTACGGCCGGCCGGGGCTCCAGTTCACCTTCTCGTTCCTCGTGGCACTGCTGCACTACGACTGGCCCTTCAACGTGCGCGAGCTGGAGAGCTGCATCAAGCGCGGGATCGCGCTGCTCGGGCCGGAGGAGACGACCGCGCCGCTCGACACGCAGCACCTGCCCGATCCGATCGCCGAGGCGATGAAATCGTACGGGGAGCGTCCGTCGATTCTCGGGCCGAGCGTGCCGCCGCCGCCGGTGGCGCGGGTCGCCGAGGCGGGGAGCGTGGTCGGAGCGAAGCGGAGCGCGCCGACGGAGACGGAGCTGCGAGAGGTGCTCCAGCGGCATCGCGGGAACGTCGCGGCCGTGGGGAGGGAGCTCGGCAAGGAGCGGATGCAGGTGCACCGGTGGCTGAAGAAGTACGGGATCAGCCTCGAGGAGTATCGGTAGCGCCCTCTCCCCCCGCACGCGCCCGGCACGCGTGTCGCGAGCGCCAGCTCTACGCCTGAGCCTCGAGTTGAGCCTCACGTCTCGCGCCTTCGCATCTACCCTCCCTTGATGCACCGCTCACTGGCGTGGACTCGCTGCGCGTTCGCACCGCTCGCGCTCTTGGCGTGTGGGGCGCCGCAGTCCCCCGCTCCGCCACCGACGCCCGCCCCGTCGGCATCCGCGGTCATTCCCGATCCATTGCCTTCGTTGCCCGCGGATGCCGGCGTGACCGACGCCGACCGTCACCAGCTCTTCACGGACGCCGTCGCGCTCGCCCGTCGCTTCCACGTCTTCTCCGCGCAAACGGCGAAGAACCTGGGGCACTCGTGGGACGACGAGCTACCGCGACTCGAAGCGGAGTTCGCCGCGGCGAAGGACCGCGCGGGGCTCGTGCTCGCGCTCATTCATTTCGGCAATAGCCTTCACAACCAGCACTGCGGCTTCGACCCGAAGGACGACGCGACGGTCGTCGTGCTCGACGCGGCGGTCGACGTGGAGTGGACCGACGGGAAGCCGGTCTTTTATGTCGTGACGCCCGCGAAGGGGACGGCGATGGTCGCCGGAGACATCCTGGCCGACGTAGACGGTGTCCCCGCGTCGGCGCTGCTCGAGCACGACGTCTACCGCTCGAACGCCAACAACTGGTTCGGCATCTCGCGCGCCGTCGCCCGTAGCCTGACGCGACGTTCGACGCGCACGACGCAGGAGGGGGCGCACGCCACCTGGACGCTCCAGCCCCGTGGCGGCGGCGTGCCGAAGAAGGTCGAGCTCGCGTGGCACGCTGCACCCGATACCTGGACGGGGACCGACTACGCCATCGACTACGCGCACGCCCCGTGCGCGGATCTTCCGGCAGTCGACTATGGCCCCTACGCACTCACCTCCGAGGGACCGAACGTCTGCCTCTACACGTCGACCGACCGGCGTTACGCCCCGTACCCGATCGTGCGCTATTTCTCGTTCGGCTACGTCTACCCGCACGACGAATCGTACGGCCCCGCACAGCACCGCGCGCGCGCCGACCACGACGCTCTGCTCGCTGGGCTCTCGTCAGTGAAGGGCGCGCGCGCCGTCCTCGTCGATCTCCGGGACAACCACGGTGGCAACAACCCGAATTGGGTCATGGATTGGTTCGCGCCGCAGCCGTACGTCGACCACTACGTCTTCACGAGACTCGATGAGGCGCTCCGCGACCCCGCCCTCCGCAAGGACGCGAACATGGACGACGCTGCCGAGGCGCGCGCGTATCTCGCCGAGCTCGACGCACGGACGCCCGAGCAACGATTCACCCGGCGCAGACCGTTCTTCTGCCGCCCCGACACGTGCGACTGGGACAATCGCTACGCCCCTTCGCACCGCGTGACTTCGCTACCGCTCGCGCTGCTCGTGGGGCCGAACTGCGTGAGCTCGTGCGACTCGCTGACGCAGCAGTTCGCCGAGCAGAGGCTCGCGCCGCTGATCGGCGAGCCCACGGCAATGGCTCACACGACGCGACGCATGAAGCGCGAGATCGTCTTCCACGGCGAAGTGCTCGGAACGCTCGAGGTGGCGTTCTCATACGAGGTGAGCGGCGTGAGCGGAGAGCCGGTCGAGGGGGTGCCGATTCACCTCGACGACCGGGTCGATCGAACGTTCGCGAACCGGGACCGGTACGACGCGCTCCTGGTGGATCGGGCGATTGCGGTACTGGGGAAGCGGCGCGCCGGGAAACCTTGATCTGCACCGCTGCGCCCGCACGCTGTCTCGTGCAGCGTTGCACGCGGGCGCGCCTCCTACTCTTCCCCCTCCCCCGCAATCTTGAACGCCGCCCCCTCCCTCCGTAGCAACAGCACCACGACGTCGCCGAACAGCGGCTCCGCCCCGGCCCGCGGCGTCGCAACCGGGACGCGCACGAGCAGGTCCCCCGGCCGCATCATCGACGGTCGGTCCCCCCCTCCCGCCGCCAGGTCCGCGTACGTGCGCCTTTCCATCCGATCGAGCCGCGCGACCTCGAGCCCCTCGAGCAGCCCGTAGTCCATGCTTCGCAGGCGTGCGCTCCACTGATCGAGCAGCGCCCCCCTCGCCCCCACGTGTCCTGCCCCCAGCGGCGCCGCGTCGGCCGTCAGCAGTGCGGCGAGAGCCTCGCGGTCCTCGTGCGCGAAAGCCCGGAACATCGCCCGCACTACGGCGACCACCGCATCGTCGCCAAGGGGCTCGCGCAGCACGACCACGCCGTTCGACGGAGCGCGCTCGGTCGCGACGGGCAACGCCGGCGCTGGCTCCACGACGACGCCGTCGGGTCGCCGCGGCGGATCGGGGAGCTCCACGTCCGTCACAGGTGACGAGATTGTGCGCGACGCCACGCACCCGGGCGCGCCCATGACACCCAGCGCCACGGCCACCACGGCGCGCGCGACCCCGCTCCGCTCGCGCACGTCAGATCGCTTCGATGACCGGTTCGTTCCCACGCGCGAGCGTCGCGAGGACGCGGTCCCCGAGCGGCTTCCAGCGCTGCGGCACCATGTCGTCGTCGAAGTCACTCGCCATGAGCACGAAGTGCATCTGCGAAAGCTCCGGCGTCTTTCGCTTGAGCGAGACGTCGTCGCCGATCACCGCTTCGGCGTCGTTGCGCCCGGCGAAGACGCGGTACGCCATCTTCGTCGCGCGGTGCGCGGCCACGAGGTACTCGCCGTTCGTGATCATCAGGTTGATCGCGCCCGGTTGACCGCCAACCTCGGCCGTCATGCCGTCGATGACCTGCAAGCTCGATCGCAGCGCTTCGCGCACCGCAGCAGGCTCGACGACCAGGTCGTTCAAGCGCCCTGCGTCATGCAAGAACGACAGGTATACGTGGAACAAGATCTCGGCGTCGGTCTCGCCGCGAATCCCGCCACGCAAGAACTCGGGGACGCTCGCAATCAGTCGATCGCGAATCGCGTCGAACTGCGCGACGGTTCCGGTCTGCGCAAAAAGCCACTGACGGTAGCGAAAAGGGTGCGTGTTCTCGGTGCGCAGCGTCCCGACGGTGGCGGACCGAACGTGCCCCAGCACGACATCGCCGCGCACGTCCGCGCACTGCTTCGCCAGATCGATCTCTTCTCGATCGTCGATGGGCCGGCGTCGCATGAGCACTTCGCCCGCCTGATAGAACCCCACACCCCACCCCAGAGCCTGGCCGCGTGCGTGCACCTTCAGCGCATCGGTCTCGAAAGCGAGAACGCGGCCGGCGAGATCGGCTCGATTTCCCAACAGTCCGAACAGACGTGCCATCGTGGTTTGATCTCCGTTGCTTCGTCGGGCGTGCCTACTCCGTCAATTGACGGCGAAGGCGGCAGGGGGAGCTACTTTTGAGCTACGAAAGGTAGGACAAGCGCTTCATCGCACTTCAGGTGTCCCGATCCGTTACGTGTGCATTGCGCGTACCACGCGCACGCGCCACGAGTGCTTCCGTACGGCGTCGAACGCGAAGCTCGAAGCGATCGGATAGTGCGCGCACGCACCAAGGGGCGATCGCCGCGAGCGCGAGGGCTACGATCCAAACCGGTGCCGATAGCGTCATCGCGTCTTGTGCCTACTTCGTTCTGCCATAGGACGAGCCCGCGCGCGAGCGTCGGTGCGCACGCATGTGCGGTGTCGCAGTGGTTCAGGCCATGATCGCGCGGTCGTGGCGCCGCCGTTCCGCAGCGACTCGTGACGCACGTTCGCGGACGCGCTCGCTCAGAACGTCTGGATGACGCGTAGCCCGGCGCCGCCAGGGTACGTCTCGGGGCCGAACATCGTGGCGGTCTTCGAGGCGCCATTGCTCGTGAAGAAGAGGACTGCCCCCGTGACGAGCGCAGCGCCGCCGGCGACGAACGCGACCGTGCTCACGAGCGAGAGCGACTTGCCCGAGCTCGCTGCGTCCACGCCCGTCTGATCGCAGGCGTGCGTCGTCTGGTTGCAGTGCGACGGGTCGTCGATGATCGACTTCTTCCCGAGCACCAGAACCCCCGTTACGGCGCCCACGCCGACCCCAACGAGCCCCAGCGTGCCGAGTACGAGCCCAGTCGTACGCGTGGCCCCCCCCCTCGGTCCCTCCACATGATCGGAGCGTGGCGAGGTGTGCGTGAGCGGCGGCGCGACTACCGCCGCCGGTGCTTCGACGTCTCCCGGGTGAAGCGTAATCGTCTCCGAATCACCTGCCTTCAATCCGATGGTCGTGCGCTTCTCCTTGTGGCCCGGCGCGAGAACGATGACCACGTGGGTCCCCGGGTTCACCGGCAGCGGGAGTCCGAACGACGCCTCGCCGAGCTGCACGTCGTCGCGCATGACCTTGGTGTCGGCCGGGAGGTCCGTCCCTGCGTTCAACGTCAGGTGAGGGACGGTTCTCTCGAGGGCGGCGACATGCGACTTGGCGAACGGCACGCGGTCGTCGTTCCCCGGCATCGTCTCGAGCGCCGTCTTGTAATGGTCGTACGCGCTCGCCAGCTGCCCGAGGTGCTCCTCACAGTCCGCGAGGTTCAGGAGCGTACCCGGCGCGGGGTCGAGCCGCTGGCTCTCCGCAAACTTGGACGCCGCCACCGCCCACTGCCCCTTCTCAGCCGCCTCCCGCCCCTTCTGGAACAGCGCGTCGGCCGCGGCCGGATCGGTCGATGCCTGTGCAGACGCTGGCACCACGCACGTGAGGCAGGCCAGGGCCACGGCGGCGAGCCTTAGGCGAGAAGCAACGTTCATCGACAGAGCGACCCTTGTCGCTCAACGGCGCCGGTCTAGCAAGTCTGGGCTGTTCTTGGGAGCCAACGGCCCGGAAACAGAAGGGGTTTCCGCGGCCGCGCCCTCGCGCCCGCCCGAAGCCGGGCGGCCAGTTCGCAGCGCGAGTGACGTTGAGACGGTCGGTCGGCCGGCGTCGCCCGCCGCCACCTCGACGGGAGCGGCAAGCGCTTCCTCCGTTGGGAACGTCAGGTGCGGATCGTCCGCGGCTGGGAGCGTAATGGCGACCGCATCCCCGACCCCGGCGCTGGCGGACGCAATAGGAGTCGGCATCGGGTGCCGCGTGAACGCCGAGAACGCGATGGCCGCGCCCATCCCAGCGGCGAGTAGTCCCAGGATCAGCGGTCTCCGATTGGGTACACGCGCCGAAGCGAGCGTGTCGGCGAATGGCGCCGCCGACGGCGCCGCGACGACCCCTGCTTCGCTAACGTCCCTACCATCGTTCGCCGAATCCCCCGCCACAACGGTCACGACCTCTCGCTTGTCGACATGTGACGACCGCGGAGCGATCGGAAGGTTGGACGCGGCGTCCCCCCGCATCGCCTTGTAGGCGCGGCGAATCGCGCCTTTCATTGCACGCGCGTCTTCCCAGCGGGCGTCCTTCCGAAACGCGAGCGCGCGATCGACCACCTCCGCCACCTCGCGCGGAATCTCCGGCGCTAGCGAGGAAACCTTCGGCGCGACTCTGGTCATCGCGCTCAGCAGCTGCTCGTTCACCGTGTCGGCCTCGTGGACGAACCGCCCGGTCAGCAGCGTGAACATCGTCGCGCCAACGGCCCAAAGGTCAGTCCGTGCGTCGACGTCGTCCCACCGCCCGCGCGCTTGCTCGGGCGGCATGAACGGAGGGGTGCCCATCGTGGTCCCCCCCTGGGTGGCGTTCGTTCTCGGTGAGAGCGCGCGCACGCGGGCGATGCCGAAATCGAGCACCTTGATCTCGCCGGCACACGTCAGAAACACGTTCTCCGGCTTGATGTCGCGGTGGACGATCTCGCGCGCGTGCGCCGACGCGAGCACATCGAGCAATCGGTCGGTGATCGAGAGGACTTCCACGACCGGCAGGCGCCTCCCTTTGCGCTCCCAGCGCCGCTCGATGGTCTCCCCCTCGAGCAGCTCCATCACCAGAAACACCGAGCCGTCCGCACACACATCGTCGTCGATGACCGAGACGACGCCTGCGTGCTCCACGGCGTTCGCTAGGTACCCCTCACGGAGGAACCGAGCCTTGATGTCCGGGTCCCTCGCGAGCTCGGCATGGAGCATCTTCATGGCGACGCGGTTCCCGTTCCGGTGCGTGGCCGCGTAGACGACCGCCATCCCGCCGATTCCGAGCAGCTCGTCGAGTCGCCACTTCCCCTTGAGAACGAGACCTACGCGCGCACGTGCTCGAGATTGTTCAGATTCTTGTGCTGCGCTCAGCATGACGATCTTTTCCGCGCGCCCCCGCGGGGCCCGATCGCTCGGACCTTGACCAAACCTACGTCTCCCGACGGCTACACCTTCCCCGGCGGCCCCGTGAGACGGCGGAGCCGCTCAGTGCTTGTCGGTCTTTTCCGGCTGCACGACGAACGGGACGACGTGCTCCTTCGCCTCGAACGTCGCGCGGTACGCCTGCGCCGCGTGCTGCGACGGGAACGGCCCCACGCGAACGCGCCACCACGTTCCGCGCCCGACGACCCGCGCCTCCACCGTGTACGCCTTGTGCCCGCGCGCCCGCAGCTGATCGGCGAACTGCTCCGCCTCCGACTGGGTCTTGAACGAGCTGACCTGGAGCTGCCAGCTCCCCTCGTGACCACTGGGCGCCTGGGCCGCTGACGGCGTATTCACGTCTCCGGCTTCCGACGCGGTCTTGGTCATGGGGTCGCGCGGCCGAGTAACGATCGGCGACGCCTCCAGGATATTCTGCGCCGGGAGGGACGACTTCGCGGGCGCGGGTGGCGCGACCGGTGCCGCGGTGTCCCTGTCGTCGTGAGGGACCGGCGGCGTCCCCCCTGCGAACGTGACGACAGGGAGGCGGTCCGCCGCCGGCGGCGGTGCCGTGGCGACTCCAGGGGCCGTGACATTTGCAGGGGCGTTCGTCGGCGTGGGCGCCGGCGATCGAACCGCGGCGAGCGCCGTGGTGGGACGCGCGTCGTCGCTCAAAATCGAGGGGAACGTGACGTCTCTTGCCGACAGTTGCGTCACCATCGCCGCGGCCGTTGGCGCATTCGGGGCGACGGTCTTGGCGTGTTGCGCGACGAGGTCACCCAGCGGGTCCGGACGCTTTTCGGCGGTCCCGGTCTTTCGGCCGCCGACGGCAACGACCGCGAACGCAACGCATGCGACCCCGAGCGCGACGAGCCCGAGGCTCAGCGCGCGCGGCATCGCCGTCGTGTCGTCCTGCTCCTGGATCTGCTCGAGATTTCTCACGGCTGCCTGCTCCATCGTGTGCTCCCTCTTGCCCGTCGGATCACGTCTCCGCCTCGTCCGCCGTCGCTTCGCTCGCGTCGGGTCGATCCATCCGCACCGGAGCGCTCACGCCCAGAAGCGCGAGCGACGCGGCGTAGGCGATCCGGATCGCTTCGATCCACGCCACGCGCGCGCGAGTCTTCTCGAAATCCCAGTCGCGCTCCCACCCCTCTTGCGCCTGCACCGAGGCCTGCGGAAGGATCGGATCGACCTTGAGTCGCGTGAAGTAGCTCTGGAACGAGTTCGCCAGATCGTTCACGAAGAAGACGATCTTGTGCGGCTCCCGAGTCTTGGCCGCGTCGGCGATGACGTCGGGGAGCTCCGACACGCGGTGCGCGATCGCCAGTTCGTCCGCATGCGCAAGCTTCGCCCAGGCGGCGTCGCCGATGGCCTCCGTCGGTTCGATCCCCAGCTCCCTGGCCTTGCGCAGGATCGAGCACAGTCGCGCGTGTCCGTACTGAACGTAGAAAACGGGGTTATCGAGACTCTTCTTCTTCGCGAGCTCGATGTCGAATTCGACGTTCGAGTTCGCGCTCCGCGACAGGAAGAAGAAGCGGAGTGCGTCGCGCCCGGCTCCCTTGAATCCCGCGGCCTCGTCGATCTCTTCGGCGACCTCTTCGCACGTGACGAAGTTACCGGCGCGCTTGCTCGATTTGAGCAGTTCGCCACCTTTGTAGATGAACACGAGCTGGTACAGGAGCGCCTCGAACGAGTCGCTCCCGAGCCCTAGCGCCTCCAGCGCGTTACGGACGCGCGGGACGTAACCGTGATGATCCGCACCAAGGACGGTGATGAGTCGGTCGTAACCGCGTGAGACCTTATCGGCGAGGTATGCGATTTCGCTCGCGAAATACGTGTACTCGCCGCTCGACTTCTTCACGACGCGGTCCTTGTCGTCGGTCGCGTCCTTGCCCACGAAGAACACGGCCCCGTCCTTGGCGACGAGGTGGCCGCTCGCCTCGAGCTGCGCGAGCGCGGCCGGGACCGCCCCCCAGCGATGCAGCGAGTCTTCGCTGAACCAGACATCCATGTTGACCCCGAGGTCGGCGAGCGAGCGCCGGATACCGGGCAGCACGCGCGAGCCGGGTATGCCCCGGAGCATCCACATGGTGCAGGTACGCGAGAGCTGCGCGGGGTCGCCCGTGAGTGCGCCAGGGTCGGTCTTCTCGAGCCAGCGCGCGAGCTCCTCCACGTACGCGCCGTGGTAGCCGTTCTCGCCGACGTCGCGCCCCTCGGCGACGGCGCGGACGCTCTCGGAGAACTGCCGTATCTGGTTACCGAAGTCGTTGATGTAGTATTCGCGCGTGACGCGGTTACCCGTCGCCTCGAGCAAGCGCGCGACGGTATCGCCGTAGATGGCGTTGCGTCCGCTCGCCACGTTGATCGGGCCCGTAGGGTTCGCACTGACGAACTCGACGTCGATGCGCTCGCCTGTCGCGCTCTGCGCTCGCCCATAGCCCGAACCGGCGCGGAGCACATCGCGCAGCTCGTCGTGCAACGTGCGGGGGTGCACGCGCAAGTTCACGAAGCCCGGCCCCGCGATCTCCGCGCTCCTCACGACCGTTCCATTTCCCAGCGCCATCACCAGTGCCTCGGCAATCACCCGCGGCGGCTTGCCAAGCTTCTTCGTGAGGACCATCGCGGCATTCGTCGCGAGATCGCCGTGCTCGGCACGCTTCGGCCGTTCGACGGTCCACCCCGTCGACGTCGCCAGCCTGGCACGAACATCCGCGGGCTCTCCGAGCTCGCCGGCGTTGGCTACACGCTCCAGCGCGTCGGCGATTGCGGCTCTGACTCGGTCGGACAGACTCATCTCGCTCCCTCTTCCGCTAGCGAAATCACGCAGCTTCGGCCAACTTCACGGTGCTCTGATTCGGCCGCACCACCGGGCGAGATGACCGCCGCGAGCTGTGCCGCCTTCCACTTCGTCTCCTCGACCTCACGCGACGGATCGCTGTCGGCGACGATCCCTCCACCAGTAGCGTACCGCGCGAGCCGCGCGCGCCCGTCCCCCGGCGACCCGATCTCGAGCGTCCGGATGGCCATGGCGAGCACGAGGTCGCCTTCGCGCGACACATAACCGAACGCGCCCGTGTAGGCGCCCCTGCGTACCGGCTCCAGCTCGGCGATGAGCTCCATCGCGCGGACCTTGGGTGCGCCCGTCACGCTTCCACACGGGAGCACCGCTTGGGCGATCGCGTCGAGAGTTGCGCCCCGGGCTCGGCGCGCGACGACCTCTGCCACGCGACTCCACACCGTGACGCCACCAAGTACGCGCGGCTCCCCGAGCACGCGGACGCTGCCGATCGCAGCGACGCGGCCGAGGTCGTTGCGGTGAAGATCGATCGCCATCGTGAGCTCCGCGCGCTCCTTTCGATCGCCGTCGAGAGCGAGAGCGAGCGCGAGGTCAGCGCCCGCGTCAGATCCGCGGGGGCGCGTCCCCTTGATGGGGGTCGTGCGGAGGCGATCACCCCTGACCTCCAGCGCGAGCTCCGGGCTCGCCGCGCAGACGCATGCGTCGCCGAAGTCGGCGAAGAACCCGTACGGCGCGGGAGATGCGCCATAGAGCCGCGCAAAGACGTCGCACGGGTCACCCGCGCGGATTTCGAGGTCGATCGCGCGAGCCACGTTCACCTGGTAGACGTCCCCGGCCGCAATACGCTCGAGAACCGCACGTATGCGGTCGGCATGAGCGCAATCCGGTTCGTGGGGCGGGAGAAGTCGCGCATCGATCGCCGTCTCGGGGAGGTGCGCGGCGAGCCCCCGCGTGATCGCACGCGACAGCCGCTCGGCGGCGCTCGCGTCATCGGCCTCGACGCACACGGTACCCGTCGAGTGATCCACGCGAACGACGGCGTCGTACCTCATCCACGACGGGCGGGCGAAGATCGCTGCGGGGCGATCGTCGGGTGAGCGCGTCCAGTGCGGACGCTCTATCCCTCGCGTAGCTTCATACGGCACGAGGCCGATCCAGCGCGGCGCAGCCGCCCGCCCGTTCCACGAGCGCACACCTCCAGCGAGAGCCTCTTCGGGGACCCAGCCACCGGCAGAACCGTCTCCGCCGCCCGACCATCGCTCCACCGGGTCGCACGCGACGAAGCTCGTCGCTGCATCTCGCTCGTGCACGGCTCCACGCCGATCGCTCCGCAGCACCGCCAGACCGGAAGCGCCGCGAAGCGCGCGTGCAATCGCCTCGACGCTCGCCGGCACGGGAATTTCTCGGAGGACGCCCTGCACGTTGCCGGTTTTCTAGCACGCAGTCGCACGTGGTAAGAGAGGCGGCGTGCTTCCTCGTCTTCCCTTGGCTCTCGCGTTCGCCGGGCTCCTGGCGTTCACCGCGTGCAAGTCTTCCCCAGACCAGGGGACTATCGAGCCCGTGTGGGTCACCGACCCGTTCACCGTCACGCCGGCGGTGACGACGGTCGCGCTCGACGGCATCAGCGCTGACGGCGGCGTTACCTCACTCGTAAAGGCGCAGCCCATTTCGCAGACCGCGGCGACGTCGATCGACATGGGCGATTTCGACGAGAGCGACGTCTACGCCGTCCGCTTCACGGGCTTCGGCGCCGATGGCGGCACGCTGGTGCAAGGTGAGACGCTCCCCATCGAGCTCGGCGCCCTCGCCTCGACGACGCTCAGCGTGTTCGTCGAGCGCACAGGCACGCTCGCGCAGATGCCGAGCCCGCTCGCGGACGGTCGCAATGCTCCGCTCGTGGGCATCCTGGGCGGCGAGTACATCTTCGAAGCCGGCGGCACCGACTCGGCGACCAGCACGACGACGAACCTCTACGATCTGGTCGCCTATGCGCCGCTCGAATCGCCTCCGACCTTCACGGCAGCGCCGCTCTCGATGGCGCTTTCGGACTTGCAGGTGCTGGTGATTGCGACGGTGAGCGGGACGACCAGCGGGACGTGGCTCGATACAACCACAGGCGACACGACGGCCGCGTCGGCCCCTAGCGGCGCAGGCTGGGACGACGTCGCCGGCGGGCTCACGGTCCTCGCCAACAACGGCACCGAGTACATCGTCGGCGCGACCCGCCCGACGGGTCCCGCAACCGCCGCCGTCCTCGTCGTGTCGACGTCGCAGCAACTCACATGGGCCTTTCTCAACACGCCCCGCTCCGGCGCCGCAGCCGGCTGGGCACCGACGTTGAGCGAGCTCGTGGTGGCTGGCGGGAGCGCGAACGGAGCAGGCGTCGAGGTTCTCGGCGAGGCGGCCGCAGTCGCGACTTCCCTCTCTGCATACCCGTCCGACCCCACGATCGGCGGCGGCATCGATGCTCTCGACTCCGCGCACATGCTCTACGTCGCCGGGTCCGCGGCGCGCGTGATCAATCTGAGCACCGCCTGCGACGCCCCGTGCACCGAAAACGCTTGGGACGCAGGGCTCCCTACGCCGCTCACGTTCGCGCAGGTTTTCGACATCGACTCGACGAGCGCGTTCGTCGTCGGCGAGACCGACGGTGGTGGCTCGCTCGCGTACCGAGTCTCGCCATCGCTCGTGCAACCGATCCCCTTCGCCGTCCCGCGCAGCCACGCACGCGCGGTGCGCCTCCCCATGGGACAGGTCGCCGTCGTCGGAGGTAGCACCTGGGTCGAATCGTTCACTCCGTAGGTAGCGATTCTCCTACGCGGCCCCGAGGTCCTCTCGGACGAAGTCGCTCAGTGTGACCCCCGTGCAGCCATCGGCCTGGAGCCTCGCGAAAGCCCCCTCGAGCATCGCGAAGACACGCTCGATCGAGGTTTCATCCGGAAACGACGTCGATGCGCCCGCGAAGAGCTCGGACGAATGGAACATCATGTCGATCACGGGGAGCTTCATTGCGCGAGCGCAGCGATACACGCGAGCCAGCTTCGCCGTGTCCATCCACGGATAGGGGCGAAACCATTGCGGCTCGAGGGTAAGCGCGCGGTTCAAGAGTCCGGTGCCGCGCCCTCCGCGGATCCTCGACCACGCCCACCGCGCCGCGGCGCTGTTTCTCATCGCCCGGCTCGCGTGAACGATCGTGACAGGCACCTCCCACAAGCGCGAGTGACCGGGCGCGCAGATGTCGTGCTGCGACAGACGATACGGCGCGACCGGAGCACGGCTGAAATCCGGGCCGGCTCGGCTCACCCCCTTATCGTGGCTCCGATCGATGAGCGGCGTCACCGATGTGTCCACGATGTAGCCGAGCTCGAGCAGAAGCGGGATCTGCGCGGCGGAGAAGCCCCACCGGCCGGCGCGATAGCTCGTTGGCGCACGGCCCGTGCGCGAGACGATGAGATCCCCCAGCACACGCATCTTTTCCCGGAAGCGATCGGCCGTGAGCTCGCTCGGATAGCCAGGGTATTCGCTCATATCCACGTCGACGCTCTCGGGTTTGGCGAACGGCGGGTTCGTCCACGGGTGCAGGTGTGAGCCGACCTCGCACCGCCCGTCGCGCTGCCACTCGATGAGCGGCGCGAACCCCTCCGCGCGTACGACCTCGTACGTGCACAGGTACGTCGGCTTCATCCCGTATCGGTCGCACAGGGCCTGAAAGCGCGGGAGCGCGCGCAGGTTCTCGACCGTGACCTTGTCCCGCTGGGTCCAGGCACCATCGCCTTCGGTATCGATCGTGAGTACGACCTTCAATGGGCCCCCGAGAGCAGCATACGATCAGCGCCCAAGCCCGAGCCACTCGTCCAGCCGGCGCTCGAGCACGGGGTGCGTCCACACCGCCGTGAATGTATGGTCGACGCCGCGAACGTTGTCGATCATTAGCGCCCCCTTCTTGCGGAGCCGACCGACGATCGATCCCCCCAGCTCGAGCAGGAGCCGCTCGCCGGCCTCGCCGTCCGTGAAGACAAACCGGAGGCCGATCCCGTGGCGGGCGATCTGGTCGAGCTCCGTTGCGAGATCGTTCTCGAGCGGTACGTGAAGTCGACGAGCGAGGCGACGCCCCTGGCTCACCGTGAAGTCGACGAGTCTCTTCTCGAAGATCCGGCGCGCGGCGCCCAGCTTCACCTTCCCCGTGAAGAGCTTCTTCCACGATTCGGCCTTCAGCGCGGCCTGGCGGTACCGCGCGACCTCCGAGGCGGCCTTGTTCGTCGCGACGGGCTCGACCGGTGCCGCGGGATCCCAGAAGAAGACTTGCTGGTTGATGGCGACGATATGCTCTAGTGCCACGCCTCGCACGCCCGCCTTCAGCGCCTGGTATGCGCTGCCGCACAGTCCGACGACATCGAAGCGCGAGGCTCCCCACTCGCGACGCAAGTAGTCGACCGCATCGGCGATATCCGCGGCACCGGCCGGAGTGTAGACCTCGTTTTCCCTCTCGCCGGGCCGAGTGAGACTGTCGCCTAGCCCCGAGATGTCCAACCGCAGCACGACGACGCCCATCTTTGCCCAGTGCCGCGCGAGCGCGACCCAGAGTCGGTTGGGCCCGATGCGGTGCTGCGCTCCGGCATTGAGGAGCAGTACTGCACGTCCGCTTCGTGGTGCCGCTGTCGAATGAACAGCGATGCCGAAGAGCGAAGGGCCCGGGTTGACGAAGACGGCGGTCTCGACGATCCCCGGCTCGACCTCCGACTCTGCACCGTACGCCGTCACCGCCTTCTTCTTCTCGACCCGGGGCGCCGCCGTCACGCGACGGCGGGTCTCGACAAGCCATTCGACCGCCGCAGCAATCATCGCCTCGGGGACGACCGCCTTGTGCGGGTCCAAGTTCATCTCGATGAACCCGGCGATCCGGCGCGAATCGACATCGACGCCAACGGCTTTCAGTCGTTCGGCCCATGCGCTCGTAGGCTGACGGTCGGCGCGCTCGATGAGCAAGACGCGGGGTGCGACGGCCTTTGACATCTTCGTGAGATCGAGCGCCGAGAGGGCTGCGCTCGTTGCGGCCGTGATGACGAAGCCGGCCGCCTCCTGATCCCCCTCGCCGAGCCCGGTCGTCCCATCGGGTGACTTCTCGATGCGGCTCCATGCCTGCAAGGCCTGAAGCTCGCGCAGGTATTGCTCTGGTGCGACGACGGGAACGAGAGCAATCAAGCCGGCGCAGTCCGAACGCTCGGAAGCGGCATGGGCCGCGAGCGTCGCGCCGAGTCGGACGCCGAAAAGGCAGACACGATCGACGCGCGTCCGCTCTTTGAGAACGTCGATGGCGGCATGAATGCTATCGAGCCACGCGCGCACGCGATCGGGGTCGCGATCGGTACCCGCCGAGTCTCCGGTGCCGTCATAGTCGAAGCGGAGCGTGGGGAGGCCCGCGCGCGCGAAAGCCTCTGCGAAGTGTCGCAAGCTGCGGTGCGTAGCCATCGCTTCGAATCCGAACGGATTGCACACGACGACGCCGACGTTGCCGACGCGCTCGGCCTCAGGCCCCTCGTTCGCTTGGTGGAGCCACCCGAACGAACGTCGGCTGCTGGGCCCGAAGAAGAACGGACCGCCCGCGACATCGCTCATGTCGCCTCGCCCGCGCGCCCGCCGGGCGCTGCGACGCGCACGAGTTGCTTGCCGCGGTTCTCGCCCGAGAACAGCCGTGCGAGAGCCACCGGAGCGCTCTCCAGGCCGTCCATCACGTCGCTCTGGTGCCTGATGCGCCCCTCTCGCACCCACGTCGTCAACGCGGCGAGCGCTTCGGGGACGCGCGCGTTGAAATCGGTCATCACGAACCCCTCCATGCGGCTCCGGCGAACGAGCAGCTGCATGTAGTTACGTGGTCCGTCGGGCGGTGTCTCGTCGTTGTAGCCGGAGATCGAGCCGCAAATCACGACGCGCGCATGGAGCGCGAGGTGCATCAGCGCCGCATCGAGAATGCGCCCTCCGACGTTGTCGAAGAAGACATTGAGCCCCTTCGGGCAGGTCTCGCGGAGGCGAGTCATGATGTTGTCGGTCTTGTAGTCGATCGCAGCGTCGTACCCGAGCTCGCGCGTCAGGTACTCGCACTTCGCACGCCCACCCGCGATGCCGACGACATTGCACCCGAGCGTCTTGGCGATCTGGCCCACGACCGACCCGGTGGCCCCGGCCGCACCGGATACCACCACGACGTCCCCCGCCTTGACCTCGCCGACGGCAATGAGCCCGAAGTATGCGGTGAGCCCGGTGAGCCCGAACACGCCGAGCGCTTCTTCAATCGAGACGCCGATGGGGACTTTGCGGATCGGGAACAGATCGTCAGCACGCGCGACGCCGTAGTCCTGCCACCCGAACATCCCGTAGACGATGTCCCCTTTTTCGAAGCCCGGGTTGTGCGAAATTTGCACTTCACCAGCGGAAAACGAGCGCATCACTTCGCCGAGCTTCACCGCAGGCATGTACGTCTTGCCGGCCATCCAGGACCGCTGGGTGGGGTCGCACGAGAGGTACAGGTTTCGGACCAGCACCTCGCCGTCGTTCACCAAGGGAATGGGCCCCTCCACCCACCGAAAGTCCTCGGCGCTCACGAGCCCCTTCGGGCGCCGCGCGAGCAACCACTGTCGATTCACTTCGACCGTCATCGAGGCCTCCGCGGGACGGCCGGCGCGTTCAGGTGAGACCGCCGTCGACGACCAGAACCTGGCCGGTCAGGTACAGGGGCGCATCCGTCGCAAGGTAGCCCACGAGGCCGGCGACCTCCTCCGAGGTACCGAAGCGGCGCATGGGAACGCGCTCGATGGACGCTGCCCGCTGCTTCGGCGAAAGCGACGCGAGCATGTCGGTCTCGATGAAGCCGGGGGCGACGGCATTCACACAGGCGCCGTACCTCGCGAGCTCCTTCGAGAGTGAGCGGGTGAAGCCGATGATGGCCGACTTCGCCGCCGAGTACGCCGTCTGACCTGGGATTCCGACGACGCCGGAGACGGACGTGAGGTTGATGATGCGACCGCCGCGCTGCTGCATCATTTGCCTCGCCGCAGGCTGCGTCGTGCCGAAGAGACCGTTGAGGCTGGTGCCGAGCACACCCTGCCAGTCGTCGACGGTCATCATGGCCAGAAGCCGGTCGGCGATGACTCCCGCGTTGTTCACCAGGACGTCCAGGCGACGTCGATCGGTGATGAGCTTGTCGACCATCGCGGTGCACGCGGCCGCATCACGCGCGTCGACGCGCGTGGCCACGGCGATACCGCCGGCGCTCGTCACCTTCTCCACCAGCGACGTCGCTGCCGTTTGGTCTTTCACATACGTGAAGTGCACCTCGAAGCCCCGCCGAACGAAGTCCTCCACGATCGCCCGACCGATGCCGCGCGATCCTCCCGTCACGAGCGCGATCCTCGCCTCCACGCTCATCTGGCCGCTCCTTCTCGTCCGGCGCCCGAGAGGACGATGGCCGAGCAGGCCCCATCGCGCGAGAGCGCCGTAACGAGCGCGGCCCCCTCTCGCGCGGACGCTTGCTGCGTCGAGTAGCTCAAGCCTTGGACCTCTGGCTCTCCCAATCCGACAATCGGAGGCACGGTTCGCTTCTCCAGCGCGACCAGCGCGGCCAGCACCTGGAGCGACCCCGACGCGTCCAGCGTCTCGCCGAGGGCCCCTTTCACCGCCATCACGGGGACCTGCGCCGCGCGACTTCCCAGCACGGCCGACAGCGCTCTGCCCTCCACGCTATCGAGGGCGCGCACCCCGGACGCACCCGCGCTCACCAGGGCAAGGTCGTCAACAGAGCGTCCCGCCGATCCGAGGGCCTCCTTCGCCGCGCGCTGCAACGCCCCAGCGTGCTCCCCTGGCCTGCTCGCGAACGTTGCGCCGTACCCGCAAACGTAGCCACGCGAAACGGCACCCCTGGCCGAAGCGTCCTGGCTCCGCTCCAACACGAACGCGACGGCCGCTTCGCCGACACCCGTCCCCGAACCCCGAACGTCGAAGGGGTGAACCGCACCCGTCGGCGCGAGCATCCCGGCACGCGAAACGACGCGAACGATGTCCGGCGACGCCGAGAACGCGCTAACGACGAGGCACGCTCGCGCTCGCCCATCCGCGAGCCAGCGCGCCGCCAGCCCCATCGCATCGAGCGACGAGGAGCCACCATCACTCAGGGTCATCGAGAACGCTTTCGCCCCAAACGCGAGCGCAACCATCGCGCCTGGAGCGCTCGGGATCGCTAGCGGCATCAGCGCGCCGTTCGTCCGCTGCACTCCATTGGCCACGAGGCTCCGGTCGTACTCGATGAGAACATCGAGGTGGCCATAGGTACTCGCCATGAGGAGCCCCAGCTCCTCGGGCGGAAGCGTGGCGGGATCGATCCTCGCCTCGGTAAGCGCGAGCTTCGCGGCGCAGATCGCGAGCCTCGTCGTGCGGTTGTACATCCGAAGATTGCGGACGTTCGCGTACTTCGTGGCCTCGAAGTCGGCTATGGCCGCGAGCCCGATGCCCCCGTACTCGGCCGCCGGTGAGAGCGACGTTCGACCTTCGCAGAGCGCCGAGAAGACGAGATCCGGCGTGTCTCCTAGCGGAGTCAGGACCCCAACGCCCGTGATCGCCACCGGCGCGCTCAGCGTGCTCACGACACGCCTCGCAGGACGACGCACGCGTTGAACCCACCGAACCCCGCGGAGAGGTTGAGACACGTCCCCACCTTTGCGGCACGTCCCCGGCCGGGCACGCAATCGATGACGCACTCGGGGTCCTGCTCGGTAACGTTCACCGTCGGCGGCACGGCCTGGTGCGTCATCGCCATCACGCACGCCACGGCCTCGATCGCGCTCGCCGCTCCGTTCGTGTGCCCGATCATCGACTTGATCGAGCTCATCGGAATCGACTTCGCACGCTCGCCGAAGATTGCGTAGAGCGCTCGCACCTCGCAGAGATCGCTGTACTGGGTCCCCGTGCCGTGCGCGCTCACGTAGTCGACGGCTTCGAGCGCGGTACCCGTGGTCGCGAGCGCCTGCTTGATCGCGCGCATGAAGCCGTTGCCCGAGGGATCGGGCGCCGTGATGTGGTGCGCATCGTTGCTGACGCCAAATCCCGCCACCTCCGCATAGATGCGCGCACCGCGCTTCCGCGCCGACTCGAAGTCCTCGAGAACGAGCACGCCTGCCCCTTCGCCGAACGACACGCCGTCGCGGTTCTTGTCGTAGGGACGGCAGACCGTCTTCGAGAGCGCTCCCATGCGAAAGAAGCCGCAGTAGATCGAGCGCACGAGCGTGTCGGCGGCTCCCGCGATCATGCAGTCCGCCGCGCCCATCTGGATCAGATCGTAGGCCGTCGCAATGGCAGCATTCCCCGAGCTGCACGCAGCAGCGCTCAGCACCACCGGGCCACCGAGCCCGTAGCGTTCGGCCGCTACCGAGGCAAGGCGATGGCTGTCGCTGCGGGCGAGGAAGCCGGCGTCGATCGCCCCTTCCCCCACCGTCCCCCAGCGGTCGCTCAGATCGCCGACCTGCCGCTCCTCGCCGAGAGTCGTTCCGATCACGGCCCCGGTACGCTCGCGAAAGGCGAGATCGAAAGGAAGCGCCGCCTGGGCGACGGCGCGGCGCGTGGCGGCGAGCGCGAGCTCGAGGCAGCGCGCGCGGTAGCGATCGGTGTCGATGCTCGCGGGGAGGAAGTCCGCGTCCGGAAGCGTCACTTCGCCACCAATGAGCGAATCGAAGTCGCGGAAAGCGAACGTGCGGAGTGGTTTCAGCATGCACTCGCCGCGCATGAGGGAGTCCCAAAAGAGCTCCAGCTCGCACCCGGCGGGCGTGACCACGCCGCACCCCGTTATTGCCACACGCCTCGCCATGCTCGTCTCGCTAACGTGCGCCCTTGAGAGACGTCACGAGCGCCACCGCCTTCTTCAGCGTCCGGAGCTCGTCGAAGCGCGTGACCGGTATCTTGATGTCGAACACCCGCTCGATCTCGAACACGAGCTCCACCGCCCGGTGAGAATCGACGTCGAGATCCTCGCGGAGATCCGCGTCCGCCGAGAAGTCGGCGCTCGTCTCGGCGATCTTCGCGATGATTTGCCTCAGTTCATCTTCCATGTGCGCACCACCAAGCCTTCGGCCAAAGGGAATGATTCGCCTGCCCGTTCACGTCGACCGGGAGGTCTTCTCGGAAACCAGAGCCACGATTGCATCGACGGTCCGAAACGCCTCGGCGTTGATGTCCGCCGGGTCGAGCTGAATCTTGAACGACTCTTCGAGGAAGCTGATCAGCGACAAGGTCGTCAACGAGTCGAGCAGGCCTGACTCCTGAAGATCCGTGTCGTCCTGTAGCCCGCGCTGATCGCCGTTGAGCCAGGAGCTCACGATGAATTCGCGGATGGCCGTCTTGACCTGACTCACGTTGCTCTCTTTCCTTCGCCTTGGCTGGTTTCGCTCGCAAGGAGCGGCTCCAGCACCACCCGATCATCTTCGCTTACTGCAGCGGTCGTCCGGACCCGATCGATCTTCCCGCTCGACGTGCGCGGCAGCGCACGAACGAGCTTCACACCGAACGGCACCATATACTTGGGCAGGCGTTTCGCGCAGTGGCGTTTCACGTCCAGGACGGACAGCGCTGGATCGGATGGCACGGCGACGGCCACGAGCTCCTTTTCGTGCACCACCACGATCGCCTCTCGGACGCCGGGATGGTCTTGAATCGCGACCTCCACCTCGCCGAGCTCCACGCGAAAACCGTGGATCTTGACCATGTGGTCGCGACGCCCGTGATACATCAGCTCGCCGTCGAGCCTGCGCGAGACCATGTCGCCGGTCGGATACGGATGCTTCGCCGGCGTGCGCTTACCCGCATCCCAGTAGCCGAGCATCACGGTCGGCCCTTCGATGAACAGCTCGCCGACCTCGCCGTCGGGAACCCGATTCCCTTCGGGGTCGAGGATCATCGCCGTATCGCCACAAGTCGCCTTACCGATCGGAATCGTCGTCACGTCATGTGACGGCGGGTCGGCGACTTCGTACGCCGTGCAGACGTTCGTCTCGGTCGGTCCGAAGAGATTGAAGAAGCGCGCTGACGGAATCGCCTCCATCGCGCGCCGCAGGTGCTTCACGGGGAACACCTCGCCCGCGAAGAACACCGATCGGAGCGAAGGAGCGCCGCGCTCCGTGAGCTTCCCGGCGTCGAGCATGAGCACGATCGCGGTCGGTACCGAGTACCATGCAGTGATCTCTTTCTCACGAATGCGATCGACCATGCGCGGCCCCGAGACGACCATCGCCTCGTCGACGACGACGATCGTTGCTCCGCGCGAGAGCGACGACCAGATGTCGAAGACCGAGAGGTCGAAGTGGAACGGCGCGACGCTCGCTACGCGGTCCTTCGCGCTCAACTGGATCAGGTCGGCGGCCCAATCGACGAACGCGAGCGCGTTCCGGTGCGAGAGCATCACCCCCTTGGGGATGCCGGTCGAGCCCGACGTATAGAGCAGGTAGGCCAGGTCATCTGGGGAGACTCCTGGGGAAGGGAGCGAAGCGTCGGACGCGCCCGTGACCTCCGACCACGCGTGCACGGCGATACCTGACGGAGCGCCGGTCGGGCCGGCATCGGCCGACAAGAGATAGTGATCGATCCCACTGGGCAGCTCGGATGCGACCCAGTTGGCGAAGAGGGGCGGCGCGATGACGATGTGCCGCAGTCCGCAGTCCCGAGCGATCAGCTTCAGGCGGGCCGGCGGCGAGCTCGGGTCGAGCGGAACATAGGTACCACCCGCACGGAGCGCCCCGAGCATGGCCGCGATCGCTCGCCCCGACCGAGGTAGGTGCACTCCGACACGCTCGCCCGGTCTGATCCCGCAAGCCTGAAGCGTGTGTGCGAACCTGTTCGCGAGGGCTTCCAGCTCCGCATACGTGAGCGACTCGCCGGGACCGTCGACGGCGACGTGCTTCGGCGTCTGGACTGCGAACGGCGAGACGAGCCGATCGATACGCATCATGAGAGCCCCATCATGCGAGCGACGATGAGTCGCTGCATCTCCGACGTCCCCGAAAAGATGCGCGATGGGATCGCATCGCGCAGTAGCGTGTCGACGCCGGTGTCCGTCGCCACGCCCGTAGCACCAAAGATCTGAACGGCATCGAGCCCCGACTGGACCGCGGCCTCCGAAATCCACAGCTTGCTGAGCGCGACGGCCTCGTCGCACCGCTTGCCGGCACGGTGAAGCTCGCCCGCCCGGTAGAGGAGCAGTCGCCCGGCCTCGAGCCGGAGCTTCATGTCCACGAGGCGGTTGGTGACCGACTGGAACGACGCCAGCTTGTGACCGAACTGCTGCCGCGTGCGGACATGATCAACGCAACGCTCCAGGGTCCGTTCCATTGCACCGATATAGTACGCGAACAGACACGCGCGCTCCCACACCATCGACTCTGCGAAGAGCGCTGCGCCTGAGCCGACGCGTCCGACGAGCGATGACTCCGGAACGCGTAGCCCCTCCATGTATAGCGTTCCCCACGGGGAGGTGCGCAGACCGGTCTTTGCGTGCTCCGGCGTGACCGTGAGCCCAGGCGTGTCGCGAGGGACCAGGAACGCCGATATGCCGAAGAAGCCTTTCCCAGGCGCGGTCACGGCGTAGATGATGAACAGGTCGGCCACGGGCGCGTTCGTGATGAAGCACTTGGTCCCATCGAGTACGAAGTGCCCGTCATCGGTCTTCTTCGCGGTCGTCTTCATTGCGTAGACGTCCGAGCCGGCTTCCGGCTCCGACGTACCGTTCGCGCAGATCACCTTTCCGGCGGCGATGTCGGCCAGATAGCGCTCGTGAAGAGCGGTCGAGCGGGAGCGCCAGAACGGTACGGCCGAAGCAAACATATGGGCGCACAGAGAGAAGACGAGGCCACCGTCCTCGCACCCTTTGCCCAGGGCTTCGACCACCAGCATCGTGTCATAGGCGTCGAGGCCGCTGCCGCCGTGCTCTTCCGGGATGGGCAGTCCGCAGAGTCCGAACGCGGCAGCTTCGTCCCAGAGCCGACGATCGAAAGTTCCTGCGGCGTCGCGCTCGCGCGCCCCTGGGCTCAAGCGCGTGCGGGCGAAGTGCAGCGTGGCGTCCACTCGCTGGCGTTGCGCGTCGGAGAGATCCATTGGGGTTCCGGCATGGTATCGACCGAAGCGGCTCGGGAGAAGCTTTGCTCTACAGCTGCACGACCCCTTCGACGGCGACGATCGTGTCGACGATGGGAGCCGCGGCTCTGCCGCCCGGCCACACCACGCACGACCGCACCAACCCCGCGCCGACGATACGTGCACCATCGCCAAGAATCGCCCCGTCGAGAGTAACGCCCTCCGCCACCGTCACCGAGCCACCTTGCCATGCGTTTTGGTGCGCGCCGCGGGCCGCGAGCCAGCGCAGGTTTGCGCGCAGGTACTCGCGCGGCGTCCCGATGTCGATCATCTCCGCGTCGATCTCGCACGAGGCGAGCGCCACGCCGCGACGCAGAGCCGGTAGGTAGACGTCACTGACCAAGCACCCGGCAGCCGGGAGATCGCGCCTCAGCTCCTCGCCCACGACATGCACGCCCACGAACTCAGCCGCGCGCGTCTCGCGACCGGCGAGCGAAGCGCCCGTCTCGCCGCGCAGGCGAACGACGCGCCCCCGATCATCGAGCCCGACATTTCCGCGCGCGTTCGCCGCGCAACGGCGGACTGCGAGCGTCGCAAGCGCTCCGCGCGATGCACTCTGGACGTGCGCCGCGACGAGCGCCTTGGCGTCGAGGGCACCGATCATGTCGCTGTTCCACACGAGCACGTCCCCGGCGCCGAGGAGCCCCCCAGCCGCACGCACGCCGCCAGCGGTTCCCAGAAGCTCGACCTCACGGGAGACGGCGACGAGCGCATCCCGTTGGGCCTTGACGAATGCCTCGAGCTCCTCGGCCCGGTGGTGGGCGTTCACGATGATGGCTCGAGCGATCGGCCTCACGCAATCCAGGACATGCGCCAATGCCGCACGATCGCCGATCGGGACAAGCGCTTTCGGTCTCCACGAAGAGAGTGGCGCAAGGCGCGACCCGAGTCCGGCCGCCAGTACCATCACGGGAATCGGGGCGGTCACGTCGGCCAGCATCTCAAAAGTTGGTCCCCTGCGCGCGGGTCTAGTACACGCGGCATGTGGGATCTGCGGTAACCGTTTCTGGCGCGGCCGTCGTCGCGGTCACTGTTGCCGGGATCGTCTCGATCTTCGCAGCGTGCGGGACGAGCGCGGTCGGCATCCAGCAATGCCGGCAGATCGAGGACGCGCGTTGCCAGCGAGCGTCGGCGTGCGGGATCAACCTGATGGTTCCGGTCGAAGTCGGAAACGACGTCGATGCCTGCATTCGATTTTACAACGACCAGTGTCTGCACGGCCTGGTCACACAGCAGCTTCCGAGCTCGGGCGACGTGACCAGCTGCATCCAGTCGATCCAGAGTGGGCCGTGCGACTACGTACGCACCCCGCAAGACTCCCCTGCATGCGGGTGGCTCGACGGGGGCGCCGACGCCGGCGTTGCGGGCGCGGTCACGGAGTTCCCCCTTCCGACAGCGTCGGCTGAGCCGGAAGGAATCGCGTCAGGACCGGACGGAAACCTCTGGTTCACCGAGTGGGTGGGGAACAACGTCGGCAAGATCACGACCGCGGGCGCGATCACCGAGTACCCGATTCCGACGAGTGCCTCCGAGCCCGCGTCGGTCACGTCGGGACCGGACGGAAACCTCTGGTTCACCGAGTACCACGGGAACAACATCGGGCAGATCACCACGGCGGGCGTGGTCACCGAGTTCCCCGTTCCGACGGCGCCCTCGGAGCCGGAGGGGATCACATCGGGACCGGACGGAAACCTCTGGTTCACCGAGTACCACGGGAACAACATCGGACAGATCACCACGGCGGGCGTGGTCACCGAGTTCCACATTCCGACCGCAAGCTCCAGCCCGACCTGGATTACGTCGGGACCGGACGGAAACCTCTGGTTCACCGAGTCGGCGAATGGGGCGAACAAGATCGGCCGAGTCACGACGGCGGGCGCGATCACCGAGTTCTCCATCCCGACCGCGAGCGCCGGGCCGTCGGGGATCACTTCCGGCCCGGACGGGGCCCTCTGGTTCACGGAATCGAACGCGAACTACATCGGGCGAATCACGACGGCGGGCGCGATCACGGAGTACCCGGTGCCGACGGCGTCCGCAGCCCCGGACGGGATCGTGTCGGGATCGGACGGGAACCTTTGGTTCACCGAGTACCACGGGAACAACATCGGCCGGATCACGACGGCGGGCGTCTTCACGGAGTTCGCCGTCCCGACGGGGGCCTCCGAGCCCGAGGGGATCGTCTCCGGGCCGGACGGGAACCTCTGGTTCACCGAGTGGGTGGGGAACAATATCGGTCGGATGGCGCCCTGATCGCTGAGAGGACGAGCGACGCTCGAGCGGCAACCGCCGCCGGTGCGCTCACATCCCGTCGAGAATCTTGTACTGGTCCCCCTCGGCCACGAGCTTGAGGCGGTTGTCGGCAACCGTGTGTCGCCACTCCTCCCCCTTCGTTCCCGGGATGCGGTAGCTCGCGGCATACGAGTAGTCGACGAAGACCGACTGGTCCTCGTTGAACTGCACACGGCGATACTTGATCTCGTATCGAATGCCGGTGGTCTTCATGAAGGTGCCGGCGAGGTACTGCTTCAAACCATCGAAATCGATGTCGTCTTCGCCGCGCGTGTTCCCGCCGTCCTCGTGGTAGCGCGCGCTCGCGAGGGCGAGCAGCTTGCCGATGTTCTTGTCCTCGACCGCATGCCGATACTCCTCGCAGAAGAGGATGACCTTGCGGTTTTCGCTCGTGTCCTCGACCTCCGTGTTCGGGATGTAGGTCTTGGAGCAGGCGCTGGCGACGAAGGCCAGGATGGCGAGGGCGGCAATGCGAAGGAATGCGCGGATCATCGTGGGGGGAACCGTGCGAGGGGCACCGGTGTTCCCGGAGCATAGTCGAACCGCGGGTCTGCGCGTCAATTTGGGACGAGCTCGACGTTTGCCGACGCGCAGGTGCCCAGCAGGATCGAGGACGCCGTGACGCGCCGCGGGAGGACATCCGCATCGAGCGCAGCCAGCGCGAGGTGACCCACGGGCCCAGCAACCGGGAGAGTCCCCGAGGGACCAAGGGCCGTGTGGGCCAAACGGATGCGCGCAGACGACGAAGGGCCACGGTCGCGCGTCACGAGAAGGGCGATCGCGCCCGGAGAGAGGGACACGTCCAGGGCGGCGGACCACGCGCACGTCAGCTCCGCGACGTCGTCTACGGCGACGACGAGCATGCGCTCGGCATCCCCAGCGCGAACCAGCGCCCACGCGACGGCAAGGGCCTCGACCGCCGCGTGGAGCCCGCACCCGACCGAAAGCCCGGGTCCCGTGAGACCGAAAGCGATTCCACACTCGCCGGCGACCGCATTGGGAGAGGTATACGGAAACCTCCGCGGCTCGACGAAGCGTGCACCGCGATCGCGGAGCCGTGCGGCGAAGAGTGCGTTGGTCTCGAGCGTCGCCGCTGCGGTGCCGACGACGACACCCGCTCCGGCGAGTGCGTCGCGCCCGATGCGCGAAACGAGCGCGGCAACGGCGGCGAGCGACCACGTGACATGCGCGTCGGCCCGCGCAAGGCGGTCGTGCGGAACCCCGATCGCCGCGGCGAGAACCGCGAGGTCCGGTGGGGCCGAGACGCGAGCCGCCCGGGTGATCCATGCGTCGTGCTCGGTACGCTGCGCGCGCGAAGCGTCGCGGCCGAGTACCAGCGCGGCGTTGGCTCCCCCGAAGGCCGAGGCGAGCTTCAGCGCGGAGCGCGGTGCGCTCGATTCTCCCCACTCGAGGACGCATGCAGGGGCCGCGGGGTCGGCCGCCCCTTCCCCGGCGGTCGCCGGCAAGACGCCGCGCGCCATCGCATCGAGCGCGACGAGCGACTCGAGCACCCCGGCTGCCCCAAGCGTATGGCCAACTTGCGCTTTGAAGGCGTGCACAGGTACGTCGCGGGAACCAAGGACCTCGTAAATGGCTCGAGACTCGGCCGCATCGTTGAACGGAGTCGCGGTACCGTGCGCACTGACGAGATCGATGCGCGGCCTCGAGGCTTCCTCGATCGCCGCCCGCGCCGCGCGAGCTAGGCCCGATCCGTCGCGATCCGGCGCGGTCAGGTGCACGGCATCCGCCGCGGCTCCGAAGCCGCGCACGTACCCGATCACGTGATCGGGCCCCGCGTCTTCTTCCCGCACGAGCGCGAGCACCCCACCCGCCTCGCCGAGCGCCATACCGTCGCGCCCCTCGCGGAACGGACGCGGCGGAACGGTCGCCGTGGTCGCTCGGAGGGCCTCGAATCCCGACGCTACGAAGGGGCTCACGGCGTCGAAGCCGCCCGCAAGCACGAGATCGCAATCGTGGCCCGCGAGCCAGCGCGAGGCGAGGCCTATGGAGAGGACCGACGATGCGCACGCGCACAGAACGAGCGAGGCGGGGGAGAACGTCAGGCCGAGATCTGCAACGGCGTCGAGCAGGGGGCCGAAGTAGGCCGACCGCGCGGCGAGCGCCGAAGAGATGCGTTCTCCGCGTGCCACGCGCGCGAAGAGCGTCTGTGCCGTGCGCATGCCACCGCTCGACGTACCGATGGCCAGTCCGACGCGCGACGCGCGCCAACCGGGTCGCGCAGCATCGAGCGAAGCGGCGCAGGCTCGGAGGCTCCTCGTCAGGATCTTCGTTGCGCGGTCCGCATCGTCGTCGAGCGGCCCGAGCGCGACCCGCGCCGCGAACGGGCGCGCGAGACCGCACGCCGCCAGCTCTGCGTCGTGCGCGATCGCGACGCGCGCGCGCGCACCCACTTCGCCCGCGCTGGCCGCATCCCACCCCTCGCCAAGCGCGGAGACCGCACCGAACGCGACGATCGCGCATGACGCCCCCGAGCTCACAGCGCGATCCCGCTCGAATCGGGGTCCAGAAACGCCGCCGGATCGGGCTCGTGCGCCCCTACCCCCTCGACAAGGATCTCGACCTCGAGCCCGCTTGCGCCGTCCACATAGCGAGCCTTGTCGCCGGGGTGTGGCGCGACCGGCGATTTGCCGAACCACTCGAGCCGTTCCACACGCCCCCCCGCGCGGCACACGGCGACCACGTGCTCTCGCCTCGCGCGTCCGACCCGCCCTTCGCGCAAGAGAACGGTCTCGTCTCCCCGTCGGAGCAAGTAGAGCGGCCCGGAGTCGCGGCTCCACGCCGCCAGCAACCGTCCGTCGAGCGGGTGCAGCACCCACCACCGAAGGAAGCTGATGGGCAAGCCACGCGCGCTCGCCGTCTCCCGACCGCCGCGACGCTCGAGAGCGACCCCCGGTACGACGAACCTGTACCGCTCGTCCGTCACCCAGGCGTCGAGCGCAGTCGCGCCCCCTGGGCCGACGAGGATCATGCGCAGTGCGTGCGAGGGATCGACGGCGACTGCGCCACGAGCCTGGAAGACTCGCCCCGTTCGCGGTTCGCGGAGCGCAACGAGCACGTTCATCACGTACGGGTGCTCGGGCGCCGCGCTACGAGTGATCGCCAGGCGCTCGCGCAAGCGAGTCCACTCGCGGCCGCTCGGCTCCGGCAGCGCCGTCGGGAGACCGGGACTCGGACGCGAGGCGCACCCCGCGAGCGCCAGTGCGAGCACAAGCCACCTCATGGCACGCTCAACGCGATCGCATAGCCGCGCCCCCGCGCCAAGCTCACGACGAGCACCTCGGTCGCTTCGCCGCTCGCAATACGGCTCACGGCCCCCGCGATGGCGATCGCGCCCAGTGCCTCGTAGTCGCCCCCCGAGCCCACGCAGGCGACGCGAGGCACGTCGCACCACGAGGACGTCGCGAGCCAGGCCGCGACCCCCGAGGTACCGCGCGGAGAGAGCACCTGCGCGTGCACGACATCGCGAGGCGGCGGGAGCACCGGCGGGTCGTCCCCATTGCGCCAGCAGATCGCGGACACCACGCTTGCGATCACCTTCGCGCCACGTGCGCGCGCCCCCTCCTCGGCTTCGAGCACGAGCGCGCCCCCCCCCACTCCGTGCGTCATGGCGCCGGCCCTGCCGCCGCCTTCGGCAAAGAGAGCGGCGATGACCCGCTCGATGATCCCGTCCGCCTCCTGGCAGTCGGCGGCGGCGATCGCGTCGCACTCACCGGCTGCGATCAGCTCGAGGGCCTGCAGCGCCGCACACTCCCCGCTCGCGGCGAGCTCGGCAGCCGCGAACACCGGGCCGCGGAGGCCGAGGTAGATCGACGTATGCCCCACGGGCGAGCTCGGGACGAGATTGGGGAACTCGGCCGGGCTAGCGAAGCGCGGCCCTTTCGCAAGGATCCGGTGCATGAAAGCGGCCGACGCGTCGATGCTGCCGAACGAGGTGCCGAGGATCAGGCCCGTACGCTCCGGCGCGAGGCCGCGCGCATCCTCGAGCGCGCGGCCGACGACGATGGCCGCCACACGCGCGGAGCGATCGAGTCGGCGTGCGCGCTCCAGGTCGAGCATCGGCTCGAGCGGAGGCAATGAATGGATGGCCCCCGACTCGTTCTCGGAAATCGCACGAACGGAATCCGTCGTCCCGAGAAGACCGGCGCGCGTCAGCGTCGCCGCGCCGGTGACGACCACGCTGCGATGCGAGGGGGAGTGCTCGCGTCCTAGCTCCGGCTCCGTGAGCACGAGCGAGGTGTCCATCCCCCCGAAGCCGAACGCGTTCGTCATCGCGGCTCTCACGCGTGCCCTTCGCCCCTCGACGACCACGTGGGACACGCTCGCGCACGCAGGATCGATCTCCTCGAGCCCCGCGGTCGGCACCAGCATCTGCCGCGCGACGACGAGCGCCGTGATGGCCGCTTCAATCGCACCGGCCGCCGCAAGGGTATGTCCGAGCTGCCCCTTGGAGCTCGACACCGCGACGCCGGGCGCGATCGCCCGCGCGATCGCCGCGCACTCCACGGAATCATTCGACGGGGTCGCCGTTCCGTGGGCGTTCACGTAGTCGATGTCCCCCGCGCGGAGCCCTGCACGCGCCAGCGCCCCCCGCATCACGCGCTCAGCGGTCGCGCCGGTGGGCTCGGGGTTCGTGATGTGGTGCGCTTCGCCCCCAAGCGACCAGCCGGCGAGCTCCGCCAGAGGGGTACGCGCCCGCTCCCGTGCGCGATCGCTCCTCTCGAGCACGACGAACCCAGCCCCCTCGCCCAGGTTCAGGCCGCGCCTACGCACATCGAACGGTCGGCACGGGTGCGGATCGGCGGCGCCCAGGGCGTTGAAGCCAGCGAGCGTGAGCCTGCATAGCCCGTCGGTCCCGCCGGCGACGACGGCGTCGAGATCCCCTGCGAGCAGCCACGCAGCCGCCACGACGAGCGCATTGGCGCCGCTCGAGCATGCGCTCGAGAGGGTCCGCACGCGCGCGAACGGACCGAGCGCCTCGTGAAGCCGATCGGTCGTCGCCCAGAGAGGGTGCGAAAGGAGGCCGCGGAGCTCGCCGCTCCTCCCCGGATCGGCGAAGACGCCCGCGAGCAGCTCTTCGTTCTCGAGCATTCCCCCCGTCGTGCCGCCGACGACGAGCCCTACCCGCCCCCTCTTCCGGTCCCCACCGATGCCCGACGCCCGGATCGCCTCGTGGGCAGCCAGGTACGCCATCTTGGCGGTCCGCGACCACGCCGCCTCTGGTTGCGGCACGGACGCCGAGGCGAGACCGCGCACCTCGCCCCCGACGCTGGCGCGATACCCCTCGGTGGAGAAGTGGGTGATGGGGACGAGGCCCCGCTCTCCGCGCACGAGGCGGGTCCAGGTCGCATCGGCGCCGATCCCCAGCGGCGTAACGAGTCCGATGCCAGTAATCCAGATGCGCATCGCGGATGCCTGCTCACCCAGCGCGCGACGACGCGTCAGCGCGGGTGCTGCAGATGTGAGCGGCCAACGTGCGCACCGACCGAAAGATCGGCCGCGCCTCGTCGCCTTCGGGAACGCGAACGCCGAACCGCTCCTCCACGCTCATCGCCAGCTGGAGCGCATCGAGCGAATCGAGCGCCAGGCAGGTCGTCGAGGAGGGTGGCGGGCCGAACAGGAGCGCGTCGTCGTCGATGGTCGCCGGATCGCGCCCCTGCAGGTTCAGCTCCTTGACGATGAGCTCCTTGAGCTCGGAACGAAGCTGCGATTCATCCATGAAGAGCGAGGAGGCGTCTACCACGCGAGCTCGCACTCGTCAGGTGCAGACCGTCTGTCACACGCGGACCATTTCGTCCGGGTCGTACAGCGGCGCGTCGTGGTGAACGGGGCATGCGGGGGCAGCCGGGGCCGGCGGGGGATGGGCGAAACGGAGCTCCTCTGCCCCGGGCGTCGGGCCGAGCGAGGCGTTCAGAGTCCCTGCTGCCAGCGCGAGGGCCACCGCGAACGGCAGGACCGCCCAGTCATGCCCGCGACGCCGACGCTTTCGCGCAGGAAGCTCGCCCATCGTACGAATAGAGCGTAGCGCGTTCTGGCGCAGGGGCGAGGAGCCCAACGCCCACATCCGCCTCCCGATCCTGCTGGCAGGACGCTCGCGAAGCCAGATACAACTCTCGCCATGGGCACGCTCGTCACCTACGCCACCGAAAAAGGCGTCGCGCTGATCACTCTCACCGACCCCCCGGTGAACGCATACACGCACGAGATGATGAAGGAGCTCGACTCCGCCATCCTCGAAGCGCGGTTCGACCAGGACGTGCACGTCATCATCGTCACCGGCCACGGCGACAAGCACTTCTGCGCCGGCGCGAACATCAACATGCTCCGCGAAGCGGACGAGGCCTTCAAATACTACTTCTGCCTCCACGCCAACGAGACCCTGCTCCGCCTCGAGCACACGCCCAAGCTCGTCATCGCCGCGCTCAACGGCAACACGATGGGAGGCGGCCTCGAGATTGCGCTCGCGTGCGATCTTCGCGTCGCGCGTGAGGGGGCGTTCCAGATTGGGCTCCCCGAAGTTGCGCTCGGCGTCATGCCCGGCACGGGGGGAACCCAGCGGCTCACGCGCCTGCTCGGCAAGGGGCTGGCGATGGAAATGATGACCGAGGGGGACGCGGTCACCTTCGAAGAGGGGCTCCGCTTCGGGCTCATCAACAAGCTCTGGAGCACCGAGACGCACGACGCGTTCGTGCGAAAAGTCATCGACTACGCACACACGTTCACGCCGCCGAACAAGGCTTCGAAGGCTGTGGGGTACATCAAGCTCGGCGTGCAGGCGGCGCTCGAAATGCCCATCGAGCAAGGGCTAGCCTTCGAGCGCGAGCTCCAGGCCTCCCTCTTTGCCACGCACGACGCCAAGGAGGGGCTCGTCGCCTTCAGCGCCAAGCGCAAGGCGGTCTTCAAGGCGCGTTAGCGTCGCCGCGCTGCGCCCCCCTAGCCGGTGCGAGCGAATAGCTTGCCGTAGTAGTCGCTGACGACGGCCCCGCCGAGCTTGGTGAAGAACGTCGAGTACGCCATCCAGATCGCAAGGCCGTTGAGGTCGCGGAACATGGACGGCAGGTAGCGTGGTGGCTTCACCACGCCGTCGGTCACCCTCTTGGCGAGAACCGGGACGTCTTCGTGCGCCACCTTCCCCACGAAGAGGAACGGGATGAGGTCAGCGCGATTGTGCTGAATCGCGCTGTGGATGAAGGCGTAGTTGAGGACGATGCCCTTGCAGTAGCAGGCGTCTTTCGTGAACGGCGCGCCCCCTTCGACGACCCCGCCGCGGAAGATGCGCCGCGTGTTGTGGAAGCACTCCACCTCATCATACCCCTCGGTGCGGAACCATTCGAAGACCTCGATGAACGACGCGCCGTCCTCGGCCTTGTCCACGGCGAGCACGCGATCGTTCAGGCGGCGCGCGCGACGGGGGAACGTCCGGAACGTGAAGATCTCGAGTAGCGCGGCCAGCCCCTCCTGCACGGCGACCGTGCGCGGCGGCCCCTTCGCGAGCCACTTCGCCACCGTCTGCGCCTGACCGTTGAGCGACGTCGCCACGTGCACCCACCCCTCGTGCACCTCGAGGATGTCGATGTCGCGTGGCGAGAAGCGGGCCCCCGTCCGCACCTTCACGTAGTCGTTCCCCGCCGCGGCGTCCGCTAGGATCGAGTCGTCGACCATGCAGTGCACCGTCGTGTCGGCGAAGTAGTTCGCCAAGCGCACGTTCAGCTCGGCCGCGGCCTCCTGCGAAGAGAGCGTCCGTTCGAACGCGCCGGTTCCCGACTCCATCAGCGACTCGTGGTCGACGTTCGTGAGCAGGCTGTAGAGCATGTGGCCGAGGTCGCGCACGGTGCTCTTGCCGTCGGGGAACTTGTCTTTGGGCGAGCCGTAGAGCTTTCTCGAGTAGCCGTAGAAGGGCTTGGTGCCGCGCGCGGCGAGCATCCGAACCGTGTCGCGGTACTCGAGCGCGGTCTTGGCCATGATGTCGCCGATGGCGTCGTCCTCGCCGAGCTCGCGATCGATGTCCCGGGCGATGTCCTCGAACTCGGCGGCCTTTGCGCGCGGCTCGAAGCCGAGATCGACCGAGGCGTACCATTCAGGCCCCACGTTCGGGAGCTCGCGCCCGCGGTTCCTGAGGAAGGTCTCCTCGACCTCGTTGTCCCAGCGGATCGCTTGCAGCACGCGGATGGGTCGCTGCGCCTCGACGATGCGCGACGCGATCTGGGCGACCTGTTCCTTGTAGCTGCGCCAGGGGCCGGCGGCGGGAAGCGGCGGAATCGACGGGGCGGGATCGGCGGGGGGCTCGGACTCGAGAACCGGCGGCGGCGGCTTGGAAGCTGCGAGCTCCGGCTCACCTTCGCGCCGAGCCCTGTCGGGCTTCTCGGCCTTCTCGAGCTTCTCCGGCTTGTCGCCCTTGTCGCTCTTCTCGCCTTTGTCGCCGCGCTCGGCCCCCTTCGCGCGCTCTTCGGCCAACGATCCTCGCTCGGCCATCAGGTGCAATTGTGCCACGAGACCGGCCCCTGTTCCCATCTCCCCGTTCGATTGCCAAGATGCGCCGAGCGCATCCATGAGCGATCCAAACGAATTCCCCCCGGCACCTCTCACCTCCACCGACGCCGTTCACGCGGGCGACGCGCGAGCGAAGCCCTACGACGCCGTCCCGACACCCGTCGTGCAGACCTCGACCTTCACGTTCGAGAGCAGCGCCGCCATCGCGCGGTTCACGAACGGGGAGAGCGCCGAAGAGCGCGAGGAGTACGGACGCTACGGCAACCCGACCGTGCGCGCCGTCGAGAAGCGCCTCGCGAAGCTCGAGGGGACCGAGGACGCTATCCTGTTCTCGAGCGGAATGGCCGCGATGACGACGGCGATCCTCGCGCTGGTGCGCGGAGGCCAGCACATCGTCTACGTGCGCGACGGCTACCGCATGACGCGTGAGTTCGTCGAGGGGACGCTGGCGCGCTTCGGCGTGAGCGCCGATCTCGCGTCCGCGAGGGACCTCGGTGCCATCGAGCGCGCCATACGGCCCGAGACGCGGCTCATCGTCAGCGAGTCGCCGACGAACCCGTATCTCTCCTGCGTCGACCTGGAAGGGCTCGCGCAACTCGGACAGAAGAAGCGGGTCAAGACGCTGGTGGACGCGACGTTCGCCACGCCCTTCAACTGCCGGCCGGCGGCGTTCGGGATCGATCTGGTCGTCCACAGCGTTACGAAATACATCGGCGGCCACAACGACGTGCTGGCCGGAGCCGTGTGCGGTCGCGCGGGGCTCGTGTCGATCACCCGCGATCTGCGCGGCGTGCTCGGGAGCGTGTGCGATCCGCACGCGGCGTCGCTGGTCGAGCGGGGGATCAAGACGTTGGGACTCCGGATCGCCAAGCAGAACGCGAACGGGCTCGCCGTCGCGCGCTTCCTGTCGGAGCACCCGCGGGTCGAGCGGGTCTACTACCCCGGCCTCCCTTCGCACCCCGACTACGCCGTCGCGCAAAGGCAGATGACCGGCTTCGGCGGCGTGGTGAGCTTCGTCGTGCGCGGAGGTCTCGAGGCGGGCGCGAGCGTCGTCGATCGCTTGCGGATACCGCGCATCGCGCCGTCGTTCGGCGGCGTGGAAGCGCTCGTCGAGCAACCCGCAGTGATGAGCTTCTACGCGATGACCTCGGACGAGCGAGCAGCGATCGGGATCGCCGACGGGCTCGTGCGCTTTTCGTGCGGGATCGAAGAGGCCGAGGACCTCCTCGCCGACCTCGACCGGGCGCTGAGCTAGCCGGTGCGTACGCCGTCGTCCGCAGCTCTGGCCAGCGCGCTCGTCGCGGTGCTCGCGGCCTGCAATCCCTCGAGCGACGCCGCTCCTGCGCCCCGCTTGCATGCCCGACGAAGACGCTTCGGCGTGCACGTGGTCGGACGCCGAGCTGCTCGCTTGCGCGCCGATGTCCGGCATCTACGGAGCCGCCTCGTGGCTCTGCTATGCCTCATCGACGAGGGCGTGATCGTGGCCACGCTCGCCGATGGCGGCATCGCATCGGCCCCGATCGGCGCAGGCCTCTACGCGTTGCCACTCCCGAGCGGCGCGTACACGGTGTGCGTCGACGGCGGCCTGAGCGGAGGCACGTGCACGCAGGTCGGCGTGACCGGCGCTCCCGTGCGCGTCGACGTCCGCTACAGCGAGACCCCGGAGGCGACTTCTGGACGTTCGGCACCCCGTGAGAGTCGTCTCGCGCGCTAGCCTACCGCCATGCGCACATTGATTATGGGAGCGCTCGCTTTCGCGATGAGCGCCGCTCTCGCGGGATGCTCCTCCACGGCGTCGCCGCCCGGAAGCGCCGCACTTCCGAGCGACGCGGGAACCGGCGACGCAGACGCGATCAGTCCGGCGCTCCCGTGCGCACCCGACGAAGACGCCTCGGCCTGCACCTGGTCGGGGGCTCGCTTGCTCACGTGCGCACCGGTGTCAGGTGTGTATGGCGCGGCATCGTGGGGCTGCGCGACCGATGGATGCTTCCCCATGGACGGCTGCGTCAACTACGGCGTGGTCACCACGACGCTCGCGGACGGTGGCGCCATGGCGGCACCGATGGGCCAGGGGCTCTATGCGCTGCCGCTCCCGGCCGGCTCCTACGACGTCTGCTACGACGCGGGGGTGCAGGGCGGCGCGTGCGCGCAGGTGGTGATCACCGGCGCTCCCGTTCGCCTCGATGTGAACGAGCAAGAGAGCCCGGGCGGCGACTACTTCCAGCTCGCTCCACCGCCGTGACGCGGGGGGGGGGCGCTCGGGCTCTACCCCGCGAGCGCCCGCTGGATCTTCTCGAGCACGTCCACGTCCTTCACCCCTTCGGCCTCGGCGCGGTACGAGAGCACGAGGCGGTGGCGGAGCACCGGGATGACGAGCGCGCGGATGTCGTCCACGTCGGCGGCGGCCTCGCCGTTGAGCGCGGCGAGCGCCTTGGCCGCGAGGACCAGCGCCTGAGACCCGCGCGGTCCGGCCCCGAACCGGACGTACTCTTCGACCTCGCGCACGCGGGCGCCGTTCACGCCCGCGTTCGGGCGGGTCGCGCGACCGAGCGACACCGCGAGCCGCACGGCTTCTTCGGTCACCGGGATGCGCGGGACCAACGCCTGGAGCGCGCGTACGTCGTCCACCCCCAGCACGCGCGGCACCTCACCGACCGAAGCGCTCGTCGTCTTCCGGGCGATCTCGCGTTCTTCGTCCTCGCTCGGATACTCGATGTGGATCTCGAGGAGGAACCGGTCGAGCTGCGCCTCGGGGAGCGGATACGTCCCCTCCTGCTCGATCGGGTTTCGCGTGGCGAAGACCTGAAAAGGATCGGGGAGCTTGTGCGTCGTCGTACCGACGGTCACGCGGCGCTCCTGCATGGCTTGGAGAAGCGCGGCCTGCGTCTTGGGGGGCGTGCGGTTGATCTCGTCGGCGAGAACCAGGTTGTGGAAGATCGGCCCCGGAAGGAAGCGGACGCGCCGCCGCGAGCCGTCGTCCTCTTCTTGGAGAACGTCGGTACCGGTGATGTCGGCCGGGAGGAGGTCGGGCGTGAACTGGACGCGACCGAACTCGAGCCCGAGCGCGTCGGCGAGCGAGGCGACGAGCAGCGTCTTGGCGAGGCCGGGGACGCCGACGAGCAGCGCGTGCCCGCGCGCCAGGAGCGCCACGAGCATCCGGTCGATGACCGCCTCTTGTCCGACGACGCGCGCGCCGATCGCCGCACGCAGCCGCTTGTTCGCCGACGCGGCCTTCTCGAGGAGCTCGGCGTCGTCGTGCGTGGAAGGGGCGGGAGAGCCGTTGGCCGCGAGGTCGTCCGTGGTTGTCACGCGAGGGGAACGAATCGCACGCGGGGGCGGGGCTGTCAAAGAGAGGGGTACGCGGGCCGGTGTGGGCGCGCACGCTCCCGTTCGTGTAAAGCGTGGAGCCCGTGCAGCCCGACGCCATGCCCACGCCTGCTTCCGCCCCCGCGGCGACGGCCGCCGGCTCCCCTACGGAAGTGGTCTCCCGTCCCGAGCCGGGCACCCTCGCGCGAGGCGTCTGGGAGGCGCCCGCGTGGGCATTTTACGTCGGCGGGGGTGTCGTGATACTCGCCGCGCTCCTCTACGTCGCCGCTCGCCTGCGGCTCCCCCGCAGGCCGCCGCCCGCCAAGTAGGTCTTTCCTTCATGCAGCAGAAGATCCGCCGCGTTCTCTACGTCATGCTCCTCGGCGTCGCCGTCTACGGCGCGTTCGCCGTCTGGCGCGGCCTCGGCAAGGTCGGCGCGTCGCTCGCGATGTTCGAGTGGTGGGCGTTCGGAGCGGCCTGCGCGCTCGCCTTCGGTAACTACATCCTCCGCTTCATCAAGTGGGAGATCTACCTGGCGCAGCTCGGGATCAAGGGCGTGCCGAAGGTCGACAGCTTCTTCACGTTCCTCAGCGGCTTCGTGCTCACCGTCACTCCGGGCAAGGTCGGCGAGGTGTTCAAATCGTACGTCCTGTTCGAGACGCAAGGGGTCCCCATGGCGAAGACCGCCCCCATCGTCGTCGCCGAGCGTGTGACCGATCTCATCGGCATCATCGTGCTCATCGTCCTCGGCTCGCTCGGCTTCCAGGGGGGCCTCGCGTGGGCGGCGGCCGGCGCCGTCGTCGTGACGACGCTGATCCTCGTCATCGCGTCGCGGTCGCTCTCGATGCGCATCATCGGCATGGTCGAGCGGATGCCCGGGAAGATCGGCGCCATCGGCCCGAAGCTCCACCAAGCGTACGACTCGCTGGCGACGATGCTCGCGCCGCGGAACCTCATCGCGCCGACCGTGCTCTCGATCGGCGCGTGGTCGCTGGAGTGCCTGTCGCTGTGGACGATCCTCCGCGGCTTCGGGCAAACCACGAGCGTCCCGCTCTGCTCGTTCTTCTACGCGACGAGCACGCTAGCCGGCGCGCTCGTGCCGGTGCCCGGGGGGCTCGGCGTGACCGAGACCTTCCTCGACGGGCAGATGCGCGAGCTCGGCCACGTGCCGGTGAGCGTGAGCACGGCGGCGATGATCCTCGTGCGCTTCGCGACGCTGTGGTTCGCGGTGCTCGTGGGATTCATCTCGCTGTCGCTCCTGAAGAAGCGACACCCCGGGCTCCTGGCACACGCCCCGGTGCTCCGCGGGGAGCCGCACGCCGCGCCCTAGACGGCACTCGCTGGGCTGACGTTCACCGACCTGCCTCGTCGCTCGTAGGCCCGCACGCGACGATCCCGGCACGGAGCCGCGACGGAGCTCGGCGAGCTTCCGCTCGCGGTACGGGTGAGGCTCAGAAGAAAGCGATGCCGACCGCGGGCTCCGTGGCGCCGCCCGTCTTCGGCGCCAACGTGACGGAGAGGTTCCCGTGCGGGGCTTCCCACACGATGCCGCCGTCGACCGTCACCTGGGTGCCGACCGAACTGATCACGAGCTGGAAGCCGCCATCGACGCCGCCGTCGTCATCCGCGAAGTCGAACGCGGCCACGTTGGTCCCGGCGACGCTGATGTACTCGCCGTCGGCCTTGAGGACGTTTCCCGTCGTGTACGTCCCGACCTGGAACGCAGCCGCGTCGGGCCCCAGAAACAGGCTGAAGCCGAATTCGCTGGCGGGGTTCGCGGTCGGCTGCGTGAGGCCGAAGTTCATCGACCCGTTCGCGTAGGCGCCGGCGGCGAGGCAGGTGCCGCCCGCGCTCGCGCCCACGGCCACGGTCCACGAGCATCCCGTGCCCCCACTATCAGCGCCGCCGTCATTGCTGCCACCGCCGCTACCGCTCCCCGACCCGCTCGAGCTGCCACTCCCACTGCTCCCCGAGCCGCTAGAGGAGCTACCGCTGCCGCTGCTCCCCGAGCCGCTGCCGCTGCCCGATCCGCTGCTGCCGGAACCCGAACCGGAACCGGAACCGGAGTCGCTCGGGCCGGGCGACGGGTTGGTCGAGCTGGAAACGCAGGCCACGGCGAGCGGGCCGAGCGTGACGACGAGCGCGACGGCGAGTCGGTGCGAGGGCTTCATGGGGTCCCCTCCAAAGTACCGGCAGCGTCCGGTAGCGAAGGAGTCTAGCGCGCTTTCCCGCCGCGACGGCCACCCCGAGCCCTGGGCCCCGCCCACTGCGCCTTGTCGTCCAGGGCCTTGCCCCCTCGCGTCCCCAAATGACCACCTCGCGACAGCACCACGGCGACGGCTCCTCCGGACATGGAGACTCGTTGGTCCGGACGCGAAGACTTCGCCAGCGCCGACCGAGCCGGCTCGTCCTGGGACGGCGACCTCGCGCCCACCTCGACGATGAGCCGCGTCCGGACGTCGGGGAGCCGCGTCGGGACATCGAGAAGGCGCGTCCGGAACTCGGGAAGGGGTGTCGAGAGGTCGAGAAGGCCCGTCCGGACACTGCGCCGCCTCCATGTTTCGAGCCCAGGGAGAATCACCCCAAGGTTACGAAACAACAGGTGAATCACCCATGAATGGCGGTCCGTAACCGCTCGACGGCGGCCGACAGGTCCGGAGCCACTTCTGACACGAACGTCACCCTCTCCCCCGTCGTCGGATGAACGAACGCCAGCAACCGCGCGTGCAGCGCCTGGTGTCCCAACGCCTCCGCCATCCTCCGGAGGTCCTCGTCCTTCGGCGGCTTGCCGTACAGCGGGTCGCCCAGCACCGGCGTCCCCGATTCCGCCAGGTGCACACGGATCTGGTGCGTCCGTCCCGTCTCGAGCGTGCACGCCACGTACGTCGCGACCTTCCCGAAGCGCTCGATCACGCGCACGTGCGTCACCGCCCGCTTGCCGGTCGTCACGCGCGTCGTGAAGCGCAGGCGGTCGGTCGGGTGGCGCCCGTGCAGGCTGGCGATCGTCCCCTCGTTCACTTCGCCGACGCACAACGCGACGTACTCACGCCCGATCGTGTGCGCCTGGAACTGCGCCTTCAGCGCCTCGCGCGCCGCCCCCGTTCGCGCCACAACAAGCACGCCGCTCGTCCCCTTGTCGATGCGGTGCACGACGCCGGGGCGCACGTGCCCCGTCGCGTCGCGCTCGTCCCCGTCGAGAAGCGACGCATCGAAGAGCCCACGCGCAAGGAGGCCGTTCACCAGCGTCCCGCTCTCGTGCCCACGCGCCGGGTGCACGACCACGCCCGGCGGCTTGTTCACCACGACGATCGCGTCATCGACGTACAGCACGTCGAAAGGGACGCTCGCGTCGGGCTCGGCGGACGACAGCGCGGCGCCTTCGGGATCGACCGCGAGCGCCTCCCCCTCCCGCAGCTTCTCGGCGGCCTTGAGCGCGCGCCCGCCGCTGGTCACCCGCCCGTGCTCGATCCAGCGCTGCAGCTCCGCGCGCGAGACTGTCTCCCCCTCGCGCGCGAAGGCCACCACGAGGAATCGATCGACCCGGCTCCCCGCGTCCTCGCGGCGCGCGACGAACGACCGCCGCTCGCCCGCGCTCACCAAATCTTCGACTTGATGTGCCCCTTGGCCTTGATCAAGATGTCGACCAGCGCACGGTCATAGAAGTTCTTCGGGTACAGCTCGGGCGAGACGCGGCGCTTGAACAGAGCGCGCCCCTCCTCGATCTCTTCGGAGAGCGCCTCGAACAGGTTGTCGTTCGTGATGCCGCCGACGATCTTCTCCTCGTTGTAGAGCGAGAGGTCGCTGGCGATGGCGCGCGCGAGTCGTCGCGCGGCTTCCTCGGTCTCGATGAGCGCCATAGGGGGCGGGTCTCCTTGTGAACGTCGATTGTCGCGAGGTTCGATGGACCTTGTCAAAGGCTACGCACGAAACGTGAGCGCACCTTTGAGCAAGGTGGCCTTCACCGGCAGCTTCCCGGGCTGCTCGCCATCGACGTCGAGCAGCACATTTCCCCACGGATGCAGCGGCTCGGCCTCGACCCGCGTGCCGCTCGTCACCCGCACGTCGTGCGACCCCAGGTGCGCCCCCTGGTAAATCTTGGGCGAGAGCCCGATGACCTCGGCCCGCGTGAGGTCGCCGATGGCCACGCACTCGAAGCGACCGTCGGACGGATCGGCGTGAGGCGCGATCATCATCCCCCCGCCGAAGAAGCGCCCGTTGGCGATGGCGACGTTGAAGATGGGCCCCTCGAACCACGGCTTCCCATCGACCTTCACGCGGACGCCCGCGTTCTTGTAGGTCGTCATCGCGCGCAGCGTGGCCATGAAGAACGACGCCTTCCCGCCGAGCCACTTGGGCGACGAGTTCACGATGGCATCCACCTCGCCGCCGATGCCGAAGCTGGCGATGTTCACGAAGGCGTGGATGCGCTCGTCGCCGTTCTTCGTGTGGAGGCGCAGGACACCGAGGTCGATCGGGCGCCTTTGCCCGTGACGGATGCGCGCGACCGCTTCGTCGAGCGCGCCGGACAGGCCGAGCGTCTTCTTGAAGTCGCCCCCCGTGCCGCACGGAATGATCGCGAGATCGGGGCCGGCCACCGCTTCGCCGTCCTCTCCGACGTACGCCTGGGCGACCTCGTTCAACGTCCCGTCCCCGCCGACCACGGCGATCACGTCCACGCCGTCGGCCGCCGCGGCTAGCGCGAGCTCCTTGGCGTGGCCGCGTGCGCGCGTGAGGACGATCTCGTGCGCGAGATCGAACCTCCGGAGCGTGTCGCCGATGATTCCCACCTTGTGGAGGGCGGCGCCGGAGGCGGCGCTCGGGTTCAGGATGACGCGGACGCGCGGCGCGGTTCTGGAGTCGCTCACGGGATGGCCTCCGACGTTACCCGATTTTGCGAAGCGCGGCCCTCTGCTACACCCGCTCGGGTCCCAGGAAAGCCATGCAGACCGCACGCACCCTCGCCCAGTACATCGAAGACGCGGCCAAGAGCGACCCCACTCGCGGTTTCCGCTTCATCCCCGAAGACGGAAGCCCGATGACGGGCAGCGAAGCCTCCTTCTCCTACACGGCCATCGAGCGCGCGAGCGCCCGGTACGGCGGCGCGCTTCAGGCGCTCGGCCTGCGAAAGGGGGACCGCCTCGCGCTCATCCTGCCGACGAGCGAAGACTTCATCCTCGCCTTCTTCGGCGCCATCCGCGCGGGCATCATCCCGGTCCCCATCTACCCGCCGCTCGGCCTCGGTCAGCTGCAGTCGTACCTGGACAACACGCGCCACATCGTCGCCAAGTGCGGCGCGCGCGCGCTCCTCACGACGTCGAAGATCAAGCGCCTCCTCGGAACCGTGCAATCGAGCTGTCCCGCACTCGAGCAGGTGGTCGCCATCGAGGGGATCCGCGAGTCGATGGAGCCGCTGAAGAGCGAGAAGCTCACGCTCGACGACATCGCGTTCCTTCAGTTCACCAGCGGCTCCACGTCGCGCCCGAAGGGGGTGACGCTCACGCACGCGAACCTCGCGGCGAACATCAAATGCATCATGAACGACGGCCTGCAGATCCGCGAGGAAGACCGCGGGATCTCGTGGCTCCCATTGTACCACGACATGGGGCTCATCGGCTTCGTGCTGGCGCCGCTCGCGAACCGCATTCCGATCACATACCTGCCGCCGCTCCTCTTTTTGAAACGCCCGGTCTCGTGGTTCCAGGCCTTCACGCGCCACAAGGGGACGATCGCCTACGCCCCGAACTTCGCGTTCGCGCTGTGCGTGAAGCGGATCCGCGAGCGCGATCTCGAAGGGATCGACCTCTCCTCGTGGCGCGTCGCCGGCTGCGGCGCCGAGCCGATTCGCCCCGAGACACTCGAAGCCTTCGTGAACGCCTTCGGCAAGGTCGGCTTCCGGAAGGAGGCGCTCCTCCCCTCCTACGGCATGGCCGAGGCGTCGCTCGCGGTCGCCTTCACCGAGATCGGCGAAGGGGTCAAGACGCTCAGCGTCCACGGCCCCACGCTGTGGAGCGAGAACCTCGCGAAGCCGGTCGCCGATGACGACGAAGACGCCGTCCGCCTCGTCTCCTGCGGTCACGCCTTCCCCGATCACCAGATCTCCATCTTCGACCTCGACGACGCGACGAGCGCGACCCCTCTCCCCGAGCACAAAGTCGGCGAGATCCGCATCTCCGGTCCGAGCGTGATGAAGGGCTATTGGGAAGACGTCGAGCGAACGCGCGACACGTTCGCCGGCGGCTTCATGAAGACCGGTGACCTCGGCTTCCTCGACGGCGGGCACCTCTTCATCTGCGGCCGCTCGAAGGAGGTCGTGATCGTCAACGGCCGCAACTACTACCCGCAAGACATGGAGTGGGAAGCGGCGAAGGTGCCGGGCGTCCGCAAGGGGAACGTCATCGCCTTCGGTGCGCGCGATCCGAGCGGCGTCGAGCGCGATCGCGAGCGGGTGGTCGTGGCGTTCGAGGCGCAGGACGCCGAGGACCCGGAGAAGTCGGCGGCGCTCTGCGTCGGCGTGCGGCGCGCGGTGCAGGAGGGCATGGGGCTCACGCTCGACGACGTGGTCGCGGTCGTTCCGGGCGCCCTGCCGAAGACGTCGAGCGGGAAGCTTCAACGCGCGAAGACACGCGAGCTGTACGAGGGGGGCGCCCTCGCGTCGCGCTCCGGGGCACGCGAGCTCGGCGCGCGCGGCAAGATCGATCTGGTGAAGCAGGCTGCAGTGAGCCAGCTCCAGTACTTCAAGCTGGCCGTGCTCGGCGGCCGCCGGAAGAAGGACTGACGCGCTCATCCGTTCCGCTCGACGCATCGCGCCGGCCACGTCACACTCGTTCGGCATGAGCTCCAATCGAACCGGGACCGCGGTCGCTGTCGGGCTGTTGATCGCGAGCGCCTTCGCTCCCGCGTGCGGCTCGTCGAACAGCACGAGCAACAATGACGGCGGTGGCAGCGGATCCGGGAGCTCCGGCGGAAGCGGCTCCGGGAGCAGCTCCAGCGGGTCGGGCTCGAGCAGCAGCGGAAGCGGCTCCGGGAGTAGCTCGAGCGGCTCCGGAAGCAGCTCCTCCGGCGGCAGCAGCTCGGGCGGGAGCAGCTCGGGCGGCGACGCGGGCGGAATCCCCTCGCAGCCTGGCGACGGCGGCGTCTGCGTCGGGGGCGGCGGCACACCCGGGGGGAGCGGCTCGCTCGGCGGCCCCGCAGACCTCTTCCCGTGCGACAGCGTCTGGTACGAGGACGTGACGAACGCCTCGGTCGCGAGCGACTCCTCGTCGATCATCTCCGGCATCGGCCAGTGGGGCGGCGGCGCAATGCAGATCGACTTCTCGATCATGTACCAGCACGCGACGTCCTCGACGCCGATGGTCACGTTCTCGATCGGCGACACCGGCGACAGCGACAGTACCTCGGTCCCCGTCCCGACCGGCGGCGCCCTCGAAGGCGAGACCGGCTACACGTGCACCGGAGGGGGCGACTGCCACCTCATCGTGGTCAACGACTCGACGCAGCAGCTCTTCGAGCTCTGGAGCGTCTCCAGCGTCAGCGGCACGACGGGGAGCGCGCAGCAGGAGACCGTGTGGGATCTCACCAAGCACTACCCGCCCGCGGGCCGCGGTCCCGGCTGTTCGAGCGCCGATGCCGCCGGCCTGGCGATCATGCCCGGCCTCATCGGTCTCCGCGAGACGAAGGCCGGGGCCATCAAGCACGCGCTCCGCTTCATCCTCCCCAACGCCAAGATCCGCAGCGGCTCGGCATGGGCGGCACCCGCATCCCACGGCACGAGCTCCACGTCGTCCTCCAGCGGGCCGGCCTACGGCATGCGCCTCCGCCTGCACGCGAGCTTCGATGCCTCGAAGATCTCGTCTCCTGGGGGCAAGGCGGTCGTTCAAGCGCTGAAGACGTACGGGATGCTCCTCGCCGACGGCGGCAACGACATCTTCACCGCCGAGAGCGACTACCTCGAACAGAAGATCGACGGCACGACGTGGGGCACTACGCTCCAGTCGAACGACCTCGCGTCGATCCAACCTTCGGACTTCGACGTCCTCGACTACACGACGCCGCTCGGTTCCGGCGACGACTGCAAGCCGAACTCGTTCTTCTGAAGCTCGCCGCCGGGGCTTGCCATTTAGAATCGTACTAATTACGGTTCGCGCATGCCTCCGGCGATGCAGCGTCGCGCGTCGAGCCCCGCCCGGCTGACGGACGAACGGTCCGCCGCGATGCTCCGCGATCTGAAGCGCGCGGGGCTGAAGATGACGCCCCAGCGAGTGGCGATCGTGAAGATCTTCGCCGGCGACGAGTCTCATCCCACGGCGCAAGAGCTGTTCGAGCGCCTCCGGGGAGAGTTCCCGACGATGAGCTTCGCCACCGTCTACAACACGCTCGATGCGCTCGTTTCGGCCGGACTCGGCGGGGCCCTGCGCCTCGGAGGCGCTGCGCGCTTCGACCCGAACACGTCGGCCCACCACCACGCGGTATGCGATCGATGCGGCGCCGTTCACGACGTCCCCGCGGAGACCCTCGCGCCGAGCTCGGCCACGGTGCGCCGCCTCCGGAAGTCGGCGGGGGGCTTCTCTGTGCGAGCCGTGGAGCGCCTGTACCGCGGTCTGTGTGCAAAGTGTGCGGCGGGGCGCAAAGAGCGCCAGGACTAGGCTGATTGGAATCGTTATCGTTTAGCCATCAGGAGAACAGACATGAGCAAGTCACTCGCGGGAACCAAGACCCACCAGAACCTCAAGGACGCTTTCGCCGGCGAGTCGCAGGCGAACCGTCGCTATCTCTACTTCGCGCAGGTCGCCGACATCGAGGGGCTCCCTGAGATCGCCGGTAACTTCAAGGAGACGGCCGACGGCGAGACCGGCCACGCGCACGGTCACCTGAAGTACCTGCAGCAGGTCGGCGACCCGGCGACGGGCCTTCCGATCGGCAACAGCGAGAAGAACCTCAAGGCGGCGATCGCCGGCGAGACGCACGAGTACGAGACGATGTACCCGGGCATGGCGAAGGCCGCGCGCGACGAGGGCTTCACGGACATCGCCGAGTGGTTCGAGACGCTCGCGAAGGCCGAGAAGAGCCACGCCGGCCGCTTCACGAAGATGCTCGAGACGCTGAAGTAGTCGTCCACGTCCCCCTCTCCTCCCCTCTCCCTTCGCGGGAGAGGGGCCGGGGGGTGAAGCCGCGTGCCCCAGGATGAGTTGCTCCGGCCCATGAAGAAGATCAATCCAAAGCCAGCCGTCCCGCCCGCCAACGACCCGAACGACTGGCGCTTCTGGGACGAAGCCGACCTCGCGACGGAGGCGCGCCGCGTCTTCGAGGTCTGCCATGGCTGCCGTATGTGCGTGAACTACTGCGGGTCGTTTCCGGACATTTTCGCGCGCGTCGACCGCGACATCGAGAAGCGTGGCGCCGAGGGCGCGGAGCTCCTCGACGACAAGGACATCAAGTCGATCACCGACCTCTGCTGGCAGTGCAAGCTCTGCTACATCGAGTGCCCGTACACTCCCGACCAGAAGCACGAGTGGGCGATCGACGTCCCGCGCCTTCTCATGCGCACCAAGGCGCAAAGCGCGAAGCGCAACGGCGTCACGCTGCAGGACCAAGTGCTCGGCGAGCCCGGCAAGCTCGGCGCGATGACCAGCGGCTTCATGGCGCCGGTGGCGAATCTCGTGAACGCCAACCGCCTCGTTCGCAAGGTGAACGAGAAGCTGCTCGGCATCTCCGCCGAGTTCCCGATTCCGCAATTCGCGACACAGTCTTTCGAGCGCTGGCTGGCACGCCACGAAAAGCTCCCCGGCGCCGGAGCGCGAGGCACCGTGGCCCTCTTCGCCACCTGCACGGGCGACTACAACAACCCGACGGTCCCCGCGAACGCGGTCCTCGTGCTCGAACGCAACGGCTTCGACGTAGTCCGCCCCGAGCAGCAGTGCTGCGGCATCCCGAACCTCGACGGCGGCGACATCGCGGCCGCGCAGGCGAAAGCTCGTTTCAACGTGGCGTCGCTGCTCCAGGAGATCGAGCAAGGGCGCAAGGTCGTCGTGATTCAGCCGACGTGCTCGTACACGATCAAGAAGGAGTACCCGGATCTCCTGGGCATCTCCGAAGCGCGCACGGTCGCCGAGAACACGCTCGACCTGATGCAGCTGCTCGAGCAGCTCCGTCGAGACAAGACCTTGAACCGAGACTTCCAGAAGGGGCTCGGCAAGGTTGCCTATCACGCAGCCTGTCACCTTCGCGCGCAGAAGATAGGCTTCCCCGGCTCGCGCGTTCTCGGCGTCATCCCCGACACCGAGGTCGAGGTGATCGAGAAGTGTTCCGCGGTCGACGGCACCTGGGGAATGAAGACGCAGTACTACGAGATGGGGCGCAAATATGCGCAGAAGCTGGTGCGTGCGATCGACGACCAGGAAGCCACGACCGTCGTGACCGACTGCCCGTTGTCGGCCCTTCGAATCGCCAAGGAGAACGGAGTGCCCGTCATGCACCCGGTGGAGGCGCTTGCGGAGGCCTACGGAATCCGCATCGGCGAACCCGTAACGGTTGCTGGAAAGGAGTCTGCCGATGCGTCCAGTGCAACGTGACGAGATCCTCGGGCTCGCGGAGTACGAGACGATCCGCGACCGGTTCCGCTCGCGGATGATCGAAGAGAAGAAGACTCGGCGCGTGGCCGTCGGAGACAAGGCAACCGCCGTCTTCGAGAACCACGACACGGTGCTGCTCCAGATCCAGGAGATGCTCCGCACCGAGCGCATTACGCGCGAGGGGGCCGTCCTCCACGAGCTCGAGACGTACAACAAGCTGGTCCCCGGCATGGACGAGCTGTCCGCAACCGTGATGATCGAGATCATCGACACGAACGTGCGCGACAAATTCCTCGTCGACGCGCGCGGCTTCGAGCGGCACGTCGCGCTCGTCGTCGACGGAGAGAAGCGCCCTGCTGTCTGGGAGCCCTCGCGCGAGCTCGAGGATCGCACCTCGGCGGTCCACTACCTGCGCTTCCCACTCGGCGCCAAAGCCGCAGCCCACATCCGCGACAAGAAGAAGGGCGCGCGGGTCGAGCTCGTCGTCGACCACCCCGTCTATTCCGTGCGGGCCACGCTCTCGCCGTCCACGCTCGCCAGCATCACCGAGGACCTCGTCCCGTGACATCGGTCTACGAACGTCGCGTCCGGTTCGAGGATGTAGACGCGGCGAACATCGTCTTCTTTGGCCGCTTTTTCGGCTATTGCCACGAAGCGATGGAGACGCTCTTCGAGCGCGAGCTCCCCGGAGGCTACGTCGCGCTCATCACGCAGCGACGCATCGGCTTCCCTGCCGTGCACGTCGAATGCGACTTCGAGCAGCCGCTCCGCTACGGCGATATCGCGCACATCACCACGTCCGTCGAGCGCATCGGCAACAAGTCGTGCACGTTCTGCTACGCCATCACGCGCGGGTCAGACGGCGAGCATGTGGCCTCGATTCGCCACATCTGCGCGGTCAGTGACCTTGCCGCCTTGAAGGCGATTCCGATTCCCGACGACGTCAGGGCGACCCTCGTGCGTCACCTTACGACGCCCTCGTGACTCCCGGAGTCAACGCGCCCTCGTCGCCCCCCTCGCGCTGCGGTGCGCGCACGTCGTCCATCGGCTCGATGCCTCGAGCCTTGAGAGACCGCACGTGGAAGAGCATCGCGAGACCGAACACGAACAGAACGACGCATTCCCACTGCGCGGGGGTGAACGACAGCGCCCCAACCCCGTAACGCAGGTCGGCATTGTGCGGGTCCTCTGCGGTCGTGATCCGAAGGAAATCCATTGCGAAGCGCACGGGCGCATAAGCGAGGCTCACCACGACGATGTACATGCCGGTCGCGAGCTTCTTGTGCCAGGTCAGCGCGAAGGCGCCGGCGATGATGCACGTGAAGAGCATCTCGAGCAGGCCGAGGTCGAACCGCGGCGCGTGCCCGTGGAACAGCGCGAACTGGTCTTGCGGGACGGACTCGCCGTATCCAGGGTAGGTGACGGCGAGCAGGTGATTCAGCGACTCGGACACCCGCCCCAGCGCCGTCGCCGTGTTCTCGTGGACCTGACTCAGAAGCGTCCCAGGGTGGTCGTGCACCGACGAGCAACCGCTTCGTCCGAAGATCCACGCCACGGGAAACACGGCGAGGATGACGTCACAGAACGGAAGAATCGGCTGGGGGCGCGCTCTCCGGCGGACGCCCCCTCCCGGCGTGATCTCGAAGTACTTCCACAGCGCGACACCGATGAAGCCGCCAGTGAACCCGCCGAACGAGCTCAACCCCTCCCAGAGCATGAACAGCGAGTACCAGCGCTTCTGGATCTCGTCGGGGTGGTAGAAAATCTCGTCGAGCATGTGCCCGCCGATGAAGCCCGAAACGAGCATCCACGTGATGAACGAATTGAGCCGGTCGAGATCGAGCCCGAGCCGGCGAGCGCGTCGGATGGCGAGATTCGTCCCGATGATGACCCCGGTGGCGACGAGGAGGCCGAACGGGTGAAGCGCGAGAGGTCCGAACTTCAGACCAAACGGAAGCTCGTGGGGTTCTTTGACGAGCGTGAGCTCGGGGATGTGGATGTACGGGATCATTCGGAAGGTGAAACCGCTGGCGTTCTAACTCATTTCCCGGCGTTCTGCCGCATGCGCGCTATTCAAGAGCGATTCACGCGAACCTTGGGCTTCGCGCCCAGGAGTGCGAGCTGACCACACGCCGCGCTCACCTCATCGCCACGGCGGCGACGAATGAAGCACGAGTAGCCGGCGTCGCAGAGCGTCTGCTGGAACGAAAGGACGCCCGAGAGGTCCGGCGGTCCGAGCGTGCTCGCGTCGATCGGGTTCATCGGGATCAAATTGATCTTCACCGGTAGCCCACGAAGAAGACGGGCGACCTTCTTCGCCTCCGCCGTGCCGTCATTCCTGCCGGCCACCAGCGTGTACTCGATCGTGATGCGTCGGCGCTTCGGGAGCGGGTAGGCGCGAAGCGCGTCCATCAACTTGGCGAGGGGGTACTTCTTGTTGATCGGCATGAGCTTCGTGCGCGTCTCGTCATCCGCGGCGTGCAGGGAAATCGCGAGCCCGATCTGGCCCGCGAAGTCGGCGCCGAGCCTCTCGATCTCCGGCACCAACCCGCTCGTAGAGACGGTCACCCGCCGCGACGACAGACCGATCCCCTCGGGATGCGTGAGCAGACGTAGCGAGCGGGCTACGGCGTCGTAGTTGTGGAGCGGCTCGCCCATCCCCATGTAGACGACGTTGCGAAGCTGTTCGTGCGGATCCAGGCGAGAGCGACCGAGGAGGACCTGTCCGACGATTTCATCGGCTCCGAGATGGCGCTTCAACCCTGCGACGCCACTGGCGCAGAAGACACAGCCCATCGCGCAGCCCACCTGCGTCGAGATGCACTGTGTGACGCGCGCGATCTCGGCTCTGGGCAGAGGGTCGTCGATGTCGTCGTCATCATCGGCCGCAGCCGCGTCCGCGTCTTCGACCGGGACGGGCGACGGGAGGTTGCTCGTCCCTTTGGTTACGTTCGGGATGAGCACGGTCTCGACGGTCGCGCCTCCGGCGAGCTCGACGAGAAGCTTGCGAGTGTCGTCCAGGGCACGACGTTCGAGTGCCACCTTCGCGACACTAGCCATCCCGAGCGCTTCCAGAGAGCTGCGAAGCGCGCTCGGGAGGTCGGTCATCGCCTTCGGGTCGGTGACCCCCCGGAGGTGCAACCACTTGAAGACTTGGCGGCCGTGAAAGGCACGGCCCCCCAGCGAGGTCATGACACGCGCCCACTCCTCGGGGGTGCGCGCGAGGGGTGGCATCAAGGGAGCGGGCGAAGCGTTGTCCGTCACGGCGCGCGAAAGGTAGGCCGCGAAACCCGATCGCGCAAACCGGCTGGCTTCCGCCCCTAGCGTCGTTCGTCGCGCTTCGCCTCGTCCCAGTAGACGTCGAGCGTCGCGAGCGGAATGTTCGGCCCGCCGTCGCCCGCCCTCTTGCCGGGGTCGCCCCACCCCCCATGTACCTCGACGACGCGCTTCTCCACGTGAGCGAAGCGCGTGGCAAACTTGTCGATCGTCCTCCGAAGCGCCCCTTCGGCGTCGACATCGACATGTCGCGCTAGGTTCACGAGCGCGAAGAGGACGTCCCCCATCTCTTCCTCGATCGCCCGCTCGTCCTTCGAGGCGATCGCTTCGTCGAGCTCGCCGATCTCTTCCGTGACCTTCGCACGCGAGCCGGCCTGGTCCTCCCAGTCGAACCCCACACGCGAGACCTTCTCGCCGACTCGCTGGGCACGCGTCAGCGCCGGCAGGCTCCTCGGTACGCCGCCGAGCAGTCCGCGCCCCTTCTTCTCGATCGCCTTGAGCTTCTCCCAGTTGGCGAGCACCTCGTCGGCGTCCTTCGCGTCCATGTCACCGAACACGTGCGGGTGGCGGTGTACGAGCTTCTCGACGATCCCACTCACCACGTCATCGAGCGCAAACACCCCCTCTCGCCGCGCGAGCTCCGCCTGGAAGACCACCTGGAGGAGCAGATCGCCGAGCTCTTCACGCAGCGCCTTGCGGTCGCCGGAGTCGATCGCATCGATGACCTCGCACGCCTCCTCTAGCGTGTATTTCCGGAGGGTCTCAAACGTCTGCTCGCGGTCCCAGGGGCACCCATCGGGGGCGAGCAGGCGGCGCATGACGGCCACGAGCCGGGCGATCGTCGCACCATCTTGTTGCTCGAGCGGCGGGACGGGCCTCGGCGTGTCTTCGTCAAAACGGGGAAGCGCGTCGTCGTTGGAGGGGGTCATGAGCCCGCCGAAGTTAGCACTCGCACGCCTTCGCCGCGACGCGGACACTCCTGTACGATTCGAGGCGAATGGTGGACCCGCCGTATCCGAGCCGCACCGACACCCGCGCGCAGAGCGTCCGCGCGTTGCTGCTGCCGCTCGGCATCGGCGCCATCTTGGTCGTGGCCTACGTCCTGCGCGACGTGCTCGTCCCACTCTTTCTCGCCTTTCTACTGGCGTATGCGCTCGACCCATTCGTCGATCGCCTCGAATCGCTGAAGGTCCCGCGCGCGCTCGGCGCGCTCGGTGTCATGGCAGCGATCTTCGGAATCATCGTGATCGTCCTCGGGTACGCGGTCCCCATGTTCATCGACGAGCTGCGCGCCGCGGCCGCCGAGCTCCCGAGCGAGCTTCAAGCGCTCGAAGCACGCGTGGAGCCGTGGTTCTGGAGCACCCTTCATCTAAAGCTCCCGCACTCGATGGGTGACCTGAACCGCGTCCTCGGTGAAAAGCTGCAAGCCGAGTTCCCCTCGATGTTCAGCGCCGCTGCGCTCGCGCTCTTCGGCACGCTCAGCTACGTCGCCGTAATCCTCAGCGCGCTCATCGTGCCGCTCTTCGCCCTGTACCTGCTCATCGATTTCGATCGCGTGGTTGCTCGTGTCGCCGAGCTCATCCCTCGCCGCTGGATCGCCCCCGCAACGGATATCGCACGCCAGGTTCATCGAACGCTCGGCGGATATGTTCGCGGTCAGCTCACGGCGAACATCGTCCTCGGCGCGCTCTACGCGACCGGCCTTCGCCTGGTCGATATTCGCCTTGCCGTCCCCATCGGGGTTCTCACTGGAATGATGGCCTTCGTCCCCTACGTCGGCTTCTTCACGGGGTTGGGCCTCGCGCTCGTAATGGCGACGCTCGATTGGCATGGCATGGGCACTCTCGTGGGGGTGATCGCCGTGATGCTCGGCGTGCAGCTTCTCGACGGCACGTTCATCACGCCGCGCATCGTCGGTCGCAGCGTAGGGCTGGCGCCGATCGAGGTTCTCGTGACGATGATGGCCGCCGCGTCCCTCTTCGGATTCCTCGGAGTCCTGCTCGCGGTGCCGCTCGGCGCTGTCGTGAAGATCTTGATCACACGTGGGATAAAGGCGTACCTCGCGTCTGACTTCTACAGGCGCGCGAACGTCGATCGCGCATAGTCGTTTCGCTCCGACGCTAGGCAAGGGTGCATCGAATGATCACGTCAGAGGTTCTCGTAGAGACCACCGGGCGCACGCGCATCGTGACGATCAACCGCCCCGAGGCGCGGAACGCGCTCACGCGCGGAGTCATCACGGGGATCCGCGCGGCCTTCGATGCAGCCGCGACCGATGACGGCGTTCGCTGCGTCGTTCTCACCGGCGCAGGGGGGCACTTTTGCGCCGGAGCGGACCTGCGAAAGAACATGATGGAGGACCCCGATCTCCTCCAGCACCTCGAGACCTACATGGACGAGTACCACGCCGTCATTAGGGCCATCGTCCGCTGTCCAAAACCGAGCATCGCGATGCTCGACGGATGCGCCGTCGGCTTCGGTGCCGACCTCGCGCTCGCCTGCGATCTTCGCGTCGCGACGAGAGAATCGTACGTTCAGGAGAAGTTCGTAAAGATTGGTCTCATGCCCGATGGCGGCGGCACCTTCTGGCTCCCGCGCCTCATCGGAACGGCACGCGCCATGCGCTGGATGCTCCTCGCGGACAAGATCGACGGGGCCGAGCTGGAGTCGCTCGGCCTCGTGATGAACCTGGCGTCGCAGGGCGAGCTACGCGACGCGACATTGTCCGTCGCCCGCGAGCTCGAGAAGGGCCCGCCGCTCGCTTTCGCCCAGATCAAGCGGGCCGTCTATGGAAGCTGGGGTGAGCTCGAAGAGGCGCTACGCCGTGAACGCGAAGGACAGCTCCAACTCCTCCGAAGTCAGGACGCCATGGAGGGAATCATGGCGTGGGCCTCCAAACGCGAGCCAACTTTCGAAGGGAAATGAGCGCCAGCTACGTCATCGCCGTCCGCTCCCCGCTCACGTCGGCCTCGAGCCAGGCGCGGAGAGCAACAGGATCGTCGTAACGCGCAAGACCGATCATCAACTTCGCGATCGCGGCCTCCACGGTCATGTCGCCGCCGGAGATCGCGCCCGCCGCCTTCGCCGCGGTTCCCCCCGCATAGGCCGTCATGTCGACGAACCCGCGTAGACACTGGGACACGATGAGAGCTGGCACGCCGCGCGCGCGCGCTTCTTCGAGCGCCGGGATGAGGGATCCGGCAAGATGAGGGAGATTCCCTGTCCCGTATGCCTCGAGGACGAGCCCGCGCACGCCAGCGCCAATCGCTCCTCTCACGAGCGCAGGATCGATCCCCGGAAACACGCGCACGGCGAGAACGCGCGAGTCCAGGCGTGGATCGAAGGCAGCAAGCCGCGCCCCGTCTCGCACGTGCGGAGCGACTTCCACGCCGATCCCGAGCTCAACGAGCGGCGCGCAGTTCGGCGAATCGAACGCATCGAACCCCCACGCGTCGCGCTTGGTCGTACGCACACCTCGGAGGGCGCGAGACGCGAACGCAATCGTCACCTCCGGGACGCCTAACGTCGCTACCAGGACCGCATCGATCAGATTCTCGCGTGCGTCCGTCCTCGCGTGCGCGAGGGGTCGCTGGGCACCCGTGAGCACGACCGGCTTCGGTAACGGGCCCAGAAGCAGGCCAAGCGCGCTCGCCGTATACGCCATCGTGTCGGTCCCGTGCACGATCACCACCCCATCGATGCGCGGGTCCTCGAGAGCGGCGTGGACTTCCCGCGCAATCGCCACCCAGTTCTCCGGCTGCATGTCTCCGGAATCCATGGTGAAGAGGATTCGTGTCTCCAACTCGGCAATCCTGAGAAGGCTTGGGAGCTCGACCGCGAGATCACGTCCGTACACGTCGGGTGTCAACGACGGGTGCGGCGAGTCGTCCTCGGCCCGCGCGCGCATCATCAGCGTGCCTCCCGTATGGAGCACGAGGACTCTCGGCATCATCGCCTCCGCCACCCGCATCGGCTCCCGCGATCAGAACACGCGCGACTCGACCTTGACCGTGTCGCCCGCTTGCAACGGGATGTCGGCCTGCGTGCCATCAGTAATCGCGTCGACACTGACGATTGCAGTGACGGTCCGCGTCGGCGACACCTGACGAGTGAGCACAACGTGGTTGCTATCGGCGATTGGCGTGAACCAGCCCGCCTGTGAGAGCGCGTCGACCAACTTGATACCATCCGTCCACGGGACGGCACCGGGCTTCGTCACCTGCCCGATAATGGTAACGCGCTTCGAGTTGTATTCCTTCACGATGAGCGACATCTGAGGATTCGAGAGGATCTTCCCCTCGACGAGGTGCCTTCGCAGCACGTCCACGATCTCCTGAGGCTCAAGTCCGGCGATCTTGATGCGCCCTACGTACGGATAGTCGATAGTCCCATCTGGCTGGACCCGAAAGTCGCTGGGTAGCGTTTCGCCAACCAACGCCACCGTAATCAGGTCGCCTATGCCGACGACGGTGCTGGCCACCGGGGCAGGAAGGTTCGCCGGCGGGGGTGGACGAGAGCTCGTGCAAGCAACCATCGTCGCGACGAGACACGCGACAAGCCAACGGAAACACACCATGAGGGCCTTCGTAGACGATCGCGCGGTGGACGCGCAAGCTCAGTAAAGCTACGTGCGCAGCGCCGCGACGGGACGCCCGGTCGTCAGAGCGCTCACGTCCGCCGCGGCGCTTACATCAGCCAGCGAACGCCGAAGAACGCCTGGAAGCGGCGCCAGCTCTGATCGAAGAGGCTGTAGTTCCCTACCCTTACGAGGTCATCCGACGTCACGGGGAGCTGCGTCGAACTGAAGTTTTCCGAGTACTGGAACGTCGCATTGATCCCAATCGACTGGATAATCCGATACTCGGTGAAGAGCGTCGCATCGGCGCGCACGTCCGTGTACGCATCTGCCATCAGGATCGGCGCAACGCCGGGCGACGAGTTGAAATAGAGGTTCGGATGCTCGAGAGCTCCCACACCGCCTTCAACGGTAATGAGGAACTTGCCGGCATAGAAGTACTCGGCGCGCAGGTACCCGCGGTCGCTGCCGTAGGCAGGCCCCAGGTAGCTGGCCTGAAAATCCCGCGTATATCCGAGTGCGATCGTCGAGACGAGTAGCGAGGGCTTCGCCTGGACCTCGGTCGAGGTCGTTCCCGGGAAGAAACGGAGTTCCGCCTGCCCGATCACCGAGTCGTATTGCTGCACGCTCGCGTCGCTCGATCCGCCGCTCGTGAACGTCGCCCCGTATCCGACGAACGCGAGCACTGAGAACCTCGGCGTAACCAAGCCTTCGAGGCCGAGACGGACGCGCACGGGCGCGCTTGAGTGCTCCGCGAACTGTGCGCTCGAGGCATTGTCGAAGGAGCGGAACGAGATCGACCCGTCGTAGAGAAGCGCAGTCCGTGGACGGAACTTCCAGCGCCCGCGGGAGTACCCGGTGTGCATCTGGTTGTTGTAGGGACTCCCCGACGCCTGCTCGAAGAAGATGCCCGTGTACTGGTAGCCGAAGTGCCAGTCGAGCGTCCCCTCATTGGGCTGCGCCGCGAGATCGGCGCCAGCGATGATCGTATCGTTATTGTAGGAGAGGTCGGGATTGCCGAGGACCGTCGGCTGGATCATACGCGTCCAGTTTGCGTTGACCGTGCCGCTCCACGCCCGCCCCGGGAGAATGCCGAGGGTTGCGTCGGCGCTACCCGACATGTTCCGCTGATTCGACACTTGGCTGCTGAAATACTCGCGGTACGTGCCACTGGCACCAGCGTCGAACGACACGCTTGGGCGCTGTGCAGGCTGGTCTTCGCCACGAGGAGACCCTGGTGTCGTCGAGAGACGCAACGACGGGGTCACCCGAAGCAGCCCGGTACCAACCGGAGGATTCTGCGGCGAACCGTTGACATAGTGCGGGTCGCTCTTGTCGGAACGACCATAGTAGTTCGAGTCGTATCCAACCTCAGCGCCGAGGCCCGGGTGGATTTCGAAGTCGCCCGCTTCATAACCAGGTCCGTCTTGCACCCGACGGTCCTGCATGAACTGCTGAGCGCCCGCCGGTACGCTCCACACGAGCGCGCAAGCGCCCCCAAGCGTTCCAGCAATGCGTCCGAAAGCTCTCTTTTTCATGTCCGTCGTCGGCTCACGCACACTTTATTGACGGGGTCGTGCCTTACGCACGCCCATCATGTCCGTACTGCACCCGGGATTCGTACTGCAACCGGAACGGGGCCCGATACCCTGAGGTAACCGACCCGTGTGCACACCTATTTCGAGGGGCTCTTGGATTGGGGCGGCGGGACCTCAACCGGCGGCGCCGGCACGTTGATCGAACCAAAAGGGGGAATACCGGTTTGGTCCGACGGCGGAAGATTGGGATCCACCGTCGTAAACGTGGTCGTGCTCCCGGTGAAGGCCGCCTCTTCTCCAATGCACTGATTCGCCTCAGTCATCAACTGCTCGACACGCTCCCGCAGAACGCGGACGATCGTGTACTCGTGATTCGTAAGCTCACTGTCGTGTCGCCCGGCAGCCGCCTGCAACGACCGATTTCGATCTCCGGCGGAGCGCCCGGCAACATCGATCTGCGACAGCTTGTCGTTCAAGCAGAGCATCTTGACGACGTCCTTCTGTTGACGCGCGACGCCCAGCCGGCGCCCGACGACCTGGGACGCTTGCGAGATGTACGAGAGAACGCTAGCCCCCTCCGCCACCTGCTGTTCAGGTGTGACTGCTACGCGCGCCTTGAATCCAACCTGGGCATCGACGCCCTGCGTCGCAGGCGGCGCCGCCGGCGTCTGCGCACCTGCGGGAGATGCTGCGTAGGCAAGCAGCGCGAAGGACACGAACCACTTGAGTCTCGAGCGAAGTCGCATGCGGGTCGCTCCCCTCCGAGCGGAATGTTTAGTCACTCTAACGGTCTCGGCTAGCCGTGTCAACGATCCCAACTGCACGAGCCGAAGCGCTCGTAACTTGGGCTCTATTTTCGAGTTCAGGCCCCCTCCAGCGGCGCCGCGAAGGGGCAAACTTACGCACGATTCTATCCAACTCCATCTACGGTGCCGCGCCGCGCGCAGATGTTCAGCCGGGACTGTCGCACAGTGCACAGCGAAGCCGGCGTCAGAGGCAAAGCGTACAAAACTGCTACGCCGCGCCCTCACTCGAGAAGACGCGGCGCGGCGCGCGAGCACGACCTCGACTACTGCTTGACGAACTTCACTGGAATCTGAACGGTTGATCCGCTCGACCCCGGCGCGTCGAATTGGGCGTTCTTGAGCACGCGCGTGATGCATCGCACGACCGGATCAGACAGCCCGGTGTTCCCCCCCGGATCGACCGAATTCACTTCGCCGTTGGGGGCGATCTTCACGACCATCGTAACGGAGCCCGACATGCCAGGGTCGATGTTCAGTCCCTGCGTCTGGTAGCAGTTCTTGAACTTCGGCCGAAGCTTGGCGACCACGCTCTCAAGGTTGGAGACCGGAACCGAGGCGCTCGTCGCGCCGATGGATGCGTCGCCTCGCGGTCCTTGCACCGCCGTCAGCGTACCGGCGCTATTGCCTGCGCCGGTGCCCGTCCCGCCAGCGATCGAGCCGAGGCCGCCCGACCGCCCGGGCTGCACGATGCCGCCGCCGCTGCCGAGGTGGAGATCGCCTCCCGCAGAGCTTACCGCGGCACCAGAGGCCGCAGCGCCACTCAAGTCGACCGGTGGAATGTCGCTTCGCGAGAGCGCGCCTTGAACGGCCGAGCTCCCGTTGAAGGCCGCAAGGATGCCCACCTGAAGCGCTTCCGCAGCTTGGGCGAGCTTGGCAGCCGCAGCGTCCGAGGTCTTCGGGGCCTTGGGACCCGCCGGACCCGCGGGCTTCGCTGCCGGGGCAGGCTTGTCGTCTGACTTCTTGTCGTCGCTCTTGGCTGTATCGACGGGCTTTTCCTCGATGGGTGCCGGCGGGACCTTGGAAGCCAGGTCGATGAGCCCTTGGACGTTCACGTCGTCGTTGACGATCGGGTCCATCCAGTCCGAATACATCGCGCCGATCATTCCGAAGTGCAGCATGAAGCTGAACGCCGCGATGATCGTCAGGTTCCAATCAATCTGATTCGCGAGCCCGCCCTTCACGGCAAGCGGGAGCTGTGGACGCGGCTGCACCGGCGGCGGCGCGACGAACTGGAAGAGGAACGTGGTCTCACCCACGACGATCTTGCCGCGAGCTTCTTCGGTGAGCTTGACCTGATAGGCGTTGCCGACGCGCTTCGCCTGCCCCTTCAAAGCGCTGATATCCGTGATCCCCGTGGCGAGCGCGACGCGGCCGCTCATGCCATCCATGAAGTTCAAATAGTAGTCAGCACCGAGTAGCTCGAAGAGCTTGAACTGCGCGGGGACGACGTTGCTCGGGATGACGAACATCGCCTTCTCGCTCGCACCGACGGTCACACTCGTCCGCTGCTTGATGATGCGCTCTTCGATGACGCGCCCCCCCTGGACGAGGCCAATTCGCAGCACCTTGGGGCCGGTGGCTTGCGCCATCGCCCGCATGACCGCTGTCATCTGACCGGGACGACCTGCTGCCTGCGAACCTACGTTCGGCCCCTGATTCATTCGGACGCTCCGCCTTTCGCGAGTCTGTCTACGCAGCCATGGCGCCGTCTGCTCACGCGACGCCGCATTGATTCAGAGTGCAGCACATCGGCCTTTGTTCCCAAATTCCGATCATTGCGAGAGTACATGAATCGCCACCGCCCTGGAAGTCGTACGCGAGCGGGCCCATGCGCCGGGGAGGAACAGCGGCAAATCCCCTCCGACAGCTCACGGAAGCGACTCCAGTCTGTCGACGAGTTTGTCCGTCAACGCCAGACGCTCCTTCACGAGCGATCTTGCCTTCAGGTGCACGGCGACACAGAAGGCAGTGCCGCACAGTCCTACGACTACCGCGTTGATCGCGTTGGCAATGGCCGAATCGACGTCGACCTCATCTGCGGCGAGCGCGTTCCGCATGACGAGGGCCGCCAGAAGAAACCCGGTGCTCGACGCGATGCTGGCGCACACACGCGGAACGCGGGCCCAGCGTTGGGCGTTGTAATCGAGATCGCCCAGCTGTTCGTTGACGAGCGCCGCCTGCTTGGAATCGAGGGCGAGAATCAGCTCGCGCTCCCACCCGGCCGTCGGCTCGCTCTCGATTTCGGCACGTATCGCCGGCCACGCCTCTGGCGCCGCAGACACAGCCGTAAGCAGGACCCCCGCGTCGAGCGCCGTTGCCTCAGCGGCAAAGGCCAAACGACGAGTGCTCGCAACCACGCACGAGGCCACGACAACGATCGCCAGGATCGTGAACAGCATTCTCGCGTTGATCGCGCAGGCTGCGCCGCGCGCCTCAGAAAGGATCGTGTTGTACCGCTTCCTCGATCCGATCGAGGAACGGCTGCCG
>Ga0302279_10000170_pt1 | contig 92582 bp, 75 predicted proteins | sample III_Bog_N3_3_FD_194541 | JGI IMG/M metagenome (GOLD analysis project Ga0302279, IMG submission 194541) | Peat permafrost microbial communities from Stordalen Mire near Abisko, Sweden - III_Bog_N3_3 | ecosystem: Environmental > Terrestrial > Soil > Wetlands > Peat | place: Sweden: Abisko...
CCGACCGGCTCGGTCGACGTCGTGTTGCAGGCGAACGTGCCTCCCGGCGAGCCGCCGCCCGTCGCGGCCGTCACGCTGGCCTGCGACTGGCTCGGCGTGCCGTACCCGATGACGCTGCAGTCGTTGCTGTAGATGGGGCACTGCACGTTGATCTGCTGGGTGACGTTGCGGATGTTGGTGAGCTGCGACTGGTCCGGCGACGCGGCCAGCACGAAGTCGGTCGACATCGCGGCGTGGGAGATGTCGCTGCGGATGCGGGTGACCGTCACGTTCGGGGCGTTCATGCCGGCGAAGAGGTCGGTCACGTCGTCGGTGCGCACCTGGTCGGGCGTCTCCGGGTTGCCGCTGGCGTCCGTCCCGGCGATGTAGTCCTCGCTGGCGTCCACGGGCGGAGGATACGCGGCGCCGTTCTGTCCGCCACCGCCCGGGTAATAGAGACCGCCGCTCTCGATGACGCCCGTGATCGTGTCCTCGGCGAGGCTGAGCGAGCTCTCGATCTCCCAGCCCTTGCCGCCGAGCGCGGCCTCGTGCGAGGCGCGGAGGCTCGTGTAGTTGCTCGAGTTGACGCTCCAGTCCCAGATGAGCTCGGAGTCCTCGATGTGGAAGAACGGGAAGTTCTGCGGCTGGTAGCGGCCGTCGCTCACCACCCAGACGGTGATGCCGACCGTGGCGCCGGTGCCGATGGCGGCCATGCGCAGCGGGAGCGAGACCGACGCGCCCGGCATCGTCACGCGGACGGGGCGCATGGCCTGCACGCCCGCGGTGGGCAGGAGCTTCATGGCGAGGAAGTCGAAGCCCTCGTTGACGTAGGCGGCGATGATCGTCTGCGTCGCCGTCGGGATGTCGTAGCCGTTGGTCGTCAGCCAGTCGTTGAGCGCCGTGGGGCTCGTCGAGTGAAGCTGGACGGTGGCGTAAGGGCCGACGTTCTGCTGCTTCGTGATGACGACACCGTTGTTGACGGCGGTCCCGGCGTCCGCGGCTGCGCTCGGCGCTGCGGTGGCGCCGTTGTCCTCGCCGAAGCCGCCGCCCCCGTAGCCGCAGTCCGGCGGAGGCGGGCAGTCGGGGACGGGCGCGTTGATCTGCGTCGCCGTCAGGCTGTCCACCGTGTCGAAGAGGACGTCCGCGCTGAGGCCCACCGCGACGGTGCCGTGGATGGGGAGCACCCAGGCGAACGACGACGGGTTGCCGCTGTACTGGATCTGGTCGTACAGGGTGGTCTGCGTCGGCGACACCGACAGGAGCATGCGCTCGTCGGTGATGTCGGTTGGGGTCACCATGGCCGTCGGCGGGGGGTGAAAGCACCCGCCGCACGCTGCCGCCTGGCGCTCCCCGACCATCGTCAGAGACGCCGCACCCACCAACAGCCCCAAGAGAAGATCAGATCGTCGCATTGGATGATTCCCTCCACTCGCCCGCAGACCGTGCTCAGCAGGGTTCGTGCCAGGCCTCGATTGCCCGGGAATTGTGGGGGAAGAGGGGGCGCGGATGGGGCGCCGATCGCGACAGCGCCTGCAACGCCAGCCGCTCGCGGCCCAGGCTGGCACACGGGGGGCCCCGAAGACGCCCCTTCCCCGGGTGCGCCAAGGAGCTAGGCAAGGGGCGGTCTCGAAGCGCCTGGCCTCGTCACCAAGCGAAGGCGGCGATCGCGTCGGCGACCTCGGCCTGCTGGGCCTCGCTGAGCTCCGGGTAGATCGGGATGCCGACGGCGGTCCGGGCGGCCCCCTCCGCGCGGGGGTGGTGCGTGCCGTCGGCGAAGGCGGCGAAGGCCGGCAGCTCGTGCAGGGCTCGCGGGTAGTAGGCGCGTGCCTCGATGCCGTGGCGGGCGAGGTGCTCGAGGAGCGCGTCGCGGCGCTCCACCCGCAGCACGAACTGGTTGTAGACATGGCCTTCGCTCGCTCGAGGCAAGAGGACGCGCTCGCCGAGCGGCGCGAGGAGGTCGCGGTAACGATCGGCGACGCGGACGCGGGCCGCCGTCCACCCCTCGAGGTAGGGAACCTTCGCGCCGAGCACCGCGGCTTGCAACGCGTCGAGGCGGCTGTTGGTCCCGACGACGTCGAACGCAGGCGATCCGTGGACACGCAGGGCGCGCACGCGGTCGGCCACGTCCTGGCGTGACGTCACGACGGCGCCTCCATCTCCCCAGCCGCCGAGGTTCTTGCTCGGAAAGAAGCTGAGCGCGCCCGCGTCCCCGAGGCTTCCGGCCCGGCCGCGTGCGCCGCTCGGGGCCGCGGAGGTCGCAAGGATGGCCTGCGCCGCGTCCTCGACCACCGCGAGCGCGTGACGACGCGCGATCCCGACGAGCTCGCCCATGGGGGCGCACGCTCCGAAGAGGTGCGCAGGGAGGATCGCCCGGGCCGGCGCGCGGGGGTGCGCTCGAGCCAGCGCCTCCTCCACCGACGCCGGCGCGAGGTTGTACTCGTCCACGTCGGCGAAGATGGGGCGGGCCCCCACGCGGACGATGGCCTCGGCGGTGGCCACGAAGCCGAACGCGCTCGTCACGACGCCGTCGCCAGGTCCGACGCCCACGGCGCGCAGCGCGAGCGCGAGCGCGTCGGAGCCCGAGGCGACGCCGATGGCGTGGGTCGTCCCGGAGAGCGCCTCGAGGGTCCGCTCGAAGCGCGCGACGGGCTCACCGAGGATGAACGCCTGCCGCTCCACCACCGCCATGGCCGCGGCCTGGAGATCGGCGCCGATGGCGGCGTGCTGCGCGCGCAGGTCGACCATCGGGACGCGCCAGGTGGGCACGAGGCTCAGAGCCTCCAGTGCGACAGCGACGGCAGGCTGGCGCGCACGCGGTCCTGGTAGGCGAAGTCGAGCCGCGCCACCGCGAACCCCTCCCCTTCCCCGCACTGCGCGAGCACGTCGCCCCACGGATCCACGATGAGGCTCTTGCCGTACGTCTGCCGGCTCTGCCCCGAGCTCTGCGTGTGCTTGCCGGTCTGCGCGGGGGCGAGGACGAAGGCCTGGTTCTCGATGGCGCGCGCGCGCAGGAGCACGTGCCAGTGGTCCTTGCCCGTGGTCAGCGTGAAGGCGGCGGGGACGGTGAAGATGCGCGCGCCCTTCCGCTCGAGCATCCGGTAGAGCTCCGGAAAGCGCAGGTCGTAGCAGACGGTCATGCCGAGAGGCACGCCGTCCACCTCGGGGATCGCGTTCTCGAGGACCGGGGCCGTCGGGCCTGGCTTCGTGGCTCGGCTCTCGCGGAGGCTCGTGCCGTCGGCGAGGTCGACGTCGAACAGGTGAATCTTGCGGTACGAGCCAGCGATGGATCCGTCGGGGGCGATGAGGAGCGAGGTGTTGAACGGACGGTCGGCGTCTCCGCTCTTCTCGGGCATCCCGCCGGCGACGAGGTACACGCCCTCCTTCGAGGCAGCCTCGCGCAGCGCGGAGACGATGGGTCCAGCAGCGGCGTTCGATATCTCCTCGGCCAGCGAGCGCTTGCCGGCCTCGTCACCCACGAAGGCGAAGTTCTCGGGCAGCGTCACGATCCGCGCGCCTGCGCGGGCGGCCTCCGCGGTCCAGTGGCGCACGCGCGCCAGGTTCGCCGTCACGTCGTCCTGGCAGTTGAGCTGCACGACTGCAGCCGACATCGCGTTCAACTCGGCCACTCGCTCCTCCGTTCGTTCAAAACTCGTGACCCATGCGGCGCGCCTTCACCGCGAGGTAGTCGGCGTTGTGCGGGTTGGGCTCCGTCGTCGCGGGGACGCGCTCGCTCACGCGGATGCCGTGCGTGCGAAGGCCCTCGACCTTGCGGGGGTTGTTGGTGAGCAGCGCGACCGTGCCCACGCCGAGATCCTGGAGGATGGCGGCCGCGACGTCGTAGGTGCGCCCGTCGTCGGCGAAGCCGAGGATACGGTTGGCGTCGACCGTGTCGGCGCCCGCCTCCTGGAGCGCGTACGCGCGGACCTTGTTGCCCAGGCCGATGCCGCGGCCCTCCTGGCGCAGGTAGACGACCACCCCGCGCCCCGCGCTGGCGATCGCCCGCATCGCGAGGTCGAGCTGGGCGCGGCAGTCGCACTTCTTCGAGTGCAAGACCTCGCCGGTCCAGCACTCGGAGTGGACGCGCACGAGCAAGGAGGCGTCGCTCGCCGATGCCCGCGGGTCGCCCACGACGATGGCGAGGTGCTCCTCGGGCATCGGGGGCAGCTCGGCGGTCGCGCCTCCGTTGGGCTCGCTGGCAGCTCCGCTCTCGTTGGCCGCTCCCCTTCGGTAGACGACCAGATGCACGACCCCGTAGTCGGTGGGGACGTCGGACTCGGCGTAGCGGTGGATGGACGGCAACGGGCTGCTCGGGTCTAGAGGGGGTTGGTCGGCCCCCCTAGGCCTGGGCGGACGCCGTCTTCTCGGCCGGCTTGGCCGCCTTCTTCGTGTAGAGCGAGTCGAGGAGGGCCCCGTAGACCTCCATCACCTTGCGCCGCTTCAGCTTGAGGCTCGGCGTGAGCATCTCGTTCTCGGTCGTGAAGTCCTTCGCGATGAGCGCGAAGCTGCCGACGGACTCGAACCCCTTGAACTCGTGCGAGTACTTGTCGATCTCGCCCTTGTAGAGCTCCTTCACCTTCGGGTTCTGGAGGAGGGCGTCCATGTCCGAGGTCGAGAGGCCGTTCTCCCCGGCCCAGCGAGACAGGGCGTCGGTGTTGGCGACGACGAGGGCCACGTTGAAGGGCTTGTTGTCCCCGTAGACCATCGCGTTGGCGATGAGGGGCGAGAGCTTGAGCGCCTCCTCGAGCGGAGTCGGCACCACGTACTTGCCGTTCTCGAGCTTGTACTGCTCCTTGATGCGCCCCGTGATGAAGAGGAAGCCGGACGCGTCCACGTAGCCCATGTCGCCCGTGCGGAAGCCGTGGTCCTTGTTGAAGGCCGCGGCGTTCTCCTCGGGGCGGTTGTGGTAGCCGACCATGACGTTCGGCCCGTAGACGACGATCTCGCCCTCCGGCCGGCCGTTCTTCTCGCCCCCGCCGTTCGACGAGTCGATCTCGATGCGCACGCCCGGGATGGCGCGGCCGACCGAGCCGATGCGCCGCAGGCCGGGGTAGTTGGCGGTGGAGATCGGGCTCGTCTCCGTCAGGCCGTAGCCCTCGTAGACGGTGACGCCGAGGCTGTCGATGAACTCGGCCACCTCGCGCGAGATGGCGGCGCCGCCGCTGAAGGCGTACTTGAGCCGGCCGCCGAAGCGAGCCCGGACCTTCTCGAAGACGAGCTTGTCGGTGAGGCGCAGGACCGCGAGCTCCGAGATGGTGAGCCGCTGGCCCGCGCGCTCCTTGGCGGTCGCCTTGAGGGCCGACTTCACCATCGCCTGGATGGGCTTGGGCTTGGTGGCGATGTTCTTCTGCACCGCCGTGTAGATCTTGTTGAAGATGCGCGGGACGCTGAAGAGCATCGTCGGGTGCACCTCGGCGAGGTTGTCCAGGATCTTGTCGACCGCCTCGCAGAGGGCCATCGACGCGCCCGTCGAGAAGAGCGCGTGCAGCTCGCACGTCTGGCCGAAGGAGTGCGCCCACGGGAGGAACGAGAGGGCGCGGTCGTCCTGGTTCATGGGGAAGATCTCGTGCACGGCCGAGACGTTCGACGCGATGTTGTTGTGCGAGAGGATGACGCCCTTGGGGTTGCCCGTCGTGCCGCTCGTGTAGATGAAGCAGGCGATGTCGTCCTTGGTCGGGCGCGCGCCCTGGGGTGAGGACTTGCCGTCGGCGGCGTCGAGGAGGCTCTTGAAGGTCGAGACCTGGTCTCCGATGACGCTCGAGTCGCCGTCGAGCACGACGATGTGCTTGAGCGTGGGGATGCTCGTCAGGAAGGGCCTGGTCTTCTCGAGGATGGCCGTGTTGGCGACCACGAGCGCCTTCGCGTCGCAGTCGTGCACGATGAACTTCCAGTCCTTCTCGTGCTGGGCCTCGTACATGGGCACGAAGGCGATGCCCAGACCGAAGGCCGCGTAGGCGCACACGGCCCACTCGACGCGGTTGTTGGCGATGACGGCGATGCGGTCGCCCCGGGTGAGGCCGATCGAGGCGAGCCCGACCCGCATCTTCTCGACCATCTTCCCGAACTCGCCGTATTTCGTCCACGACCAGGTGCCGTTCTTCTTCGTGCCGAAGAGGTCGCGCTCGGGGAAGCTCTTTAGGGCGTAGTCGGAGATGTCGAGGAGGGTGTCGAACCGGGGCGTGCTCATTGTGTCGCGAGCGTAACGCGCAGCCGGGTTAAGACAAGGGAGTCCGCCGGGGTGGCTTGGCTACTCGAATGTGATGCGGACGAACCCGTCGCTCTGGAATCCGTTCGTCGTGTAGGTCACGCTTCCGCTGACGACGTTGGGGTTGGCCCACGACGTTCCTCCTCCTCCCCCACCTCCCAGGGGGTTCGAGTCCGAGTTGCCGGGGCCGATCGCGCCGCCGCCGCCCGAGAAATACCCCCCGCCGCCCGCGCCGCCTCCGTTCGAAGCTCCACCCGACATGTCCGTGCCGGCACTGCCGGCCGTGCCACCATCGACGGCCGCGCCGCCCATGCCGTTCGCGGTCAGGGTCGCGCCCTCGCCACCCAGCCCTGACCCGCATTTCGAGCCGCTGACGCCAGGCGCGCCGCCCGCGCCGCCCGCGCCGCCCGCGCAGGAGCCTGCTCCTCCGCCTCCTGCCGCGACGACGAGACGCAGACCGCAAAGGAAGGCGCTGTCGATGGTCGGGCTTGCGCAATTGGAGTCGACCTCGGAGCTGCCGCCGCCGGTCCCTCCCCTCGGGGACCCGCTCGCCAGGCCACCCTGGACACCGCCCCCGGTGAACGGCGCCGAGCTGCAAGAGCCAGCGCACGCGGCCATGCCCTCCGTGCCAACGAACGCCACGAGCTCCGAGGTCACCGACTGCAGCGAGATGGTCACGGTCACGATGGACCCGCCGCCGCCGAGACCCCCATCGACGTTTCCGCCGCCGCTCGCCCCGATTGCTTCGATGAGGGCGCGTGAGCAGCCGCCCGGCACGGGGACGGGATACACGCCGGGCATCGTCGAAGTGAACCCCGCGTCGGCGGGGCAGACGGGCGGCGTCACGCACTCGTTGTTCATGCAGGTCTGCGAGAAGCCGCACTGGCAAACCAGCGTCCCGCCGCAGCCGTCCAAGATCATCTGGTTACATTTGCCGGCGCACGTGAGGGGCACGCAGGTGTCGTTGCGATCCGCGGAGTCCGGTACCTCGCTGTGCGTCGGGGGCCGCAACGTCGATGGAGGGGGCGTCGGGGGCGACCGCGTCCGCCGGCGACGTCCCTGCGTCATCGGCGGTGTAGCTCGAGCCGAGATCGGCGACGAGCCCGCAGCCCGTGAGCAGGGCAACGCATGCGACCAGGAGCGTTCGCTTGTTCACGACGACCTCATCCTAAGCGATTCTTCCCCGGGCGACACCGATCCGTTGGCTTCGGCTTCTCACTCTCTACTTCACTTCCCGAGCTCCTTCAGGTCCTCGCATCCGTCCTTACTGCCCCCGCGGCAAGCCCTCTCGAAGAGAGCCCGCGCCCGGCCCGCGTCCGCCGTGACGCCCGCCATCCCCGACGCGTAGACCACCCCGAGGTCGTTGCAGGCCCCGGCGTTGTTCGCGTCGCACGCCGCGCGCAGGAGCGAGAGGGCCCGCGCAGGGTCCACCGGCAGCCCGTGGCCCTCGACGAGCAGGTGGGCGAGGTTCACGCAGCCCGGGACGTTGCCGTCCGTGCACGACTGCTCGATGAGCTTCGCCCCGTGCACCTCGTCCTTCGGGCCGCCCTTGCCCTCGATCTCCAGCATCCCCAGATCGCTGCAGGCCGGGACGTTCTTGCCCTCGCAGCCGCGCTTGTAGTGCCTGCGGGCGAGCTCCATGTCGACGGGCATGCCCATCCCTGCCCTCTCGCGCGTGCCGAGCTCCTGGCAGCGCTCGAAGTCGCCCGCGTCGCAGGCGCGGGCGAGATCGGCGCCGGACTCGGCCGGGTGCGTCCGTCCCGTGCTGGTCTTCTCGAGGCTGGTGGTCTCCTGGATGCCGTAGTCGGGCGGAGGCGTGGGCGCGGCAGGAGGCGCGGGCGCGACCTCGCCCTGGGGCGTCGCGGGGGGCGGGCCAGGGGCGGCTCCGCAGGAGAGCACGGCGAGTGCGAGCAGCGAGTGGGCGGCGATCGTCGTCGGGTTCATGTCGGGGAGGCCATGGTAACGCGGCGCCGGCTCACCCCTCCCGCAAACGCCGCCGCACCCCCGTACGCCGCGGCAACCCCCGCCCTTCCTTCCCCGGCTCGTGCTACGTCAACCGGCGTGACGGGCCGCTACTACCTGCAGACCTTCGGCTGCCAGATGAACGTGCACGACTCCGACCGGATGGAGGAGGTGCTCGCGCAGCACGGCTGGACGAAGGCTCCCGACGTCGAGGGCGCCGATCTGGTGGTCTTCAACACCTGCAGCGTCCGCGAGAAGGCCGAGCAGAAGCTCCGGAGCGAGGTGGGCAAGCTCGCGCCGCTCAAGCGCCTGCGGCCGGAGCTCGTCGTCGCGGTGGCCGGGTGCGTCGCGCAGCAGGAGGGGGAGAGGCTCCTCGCGCGCGTGCCGCACATCGACCTCGTCATCGGACCGGACAACCTGGAGGAGCTGCCCGTCCTCGCGCTCGCCCAGGCGCAGGGCGCGTCGCCCGTCGCGCGCACGGTGTTCGACCTCGAGGCTCCGCACTTCCTCGCCGCGCGCCCCGTCGCGGGCCACGCCCCCGCCAGCGCGTTCGTCACCACGATGAAGGGCTGCGACGAGCGGTGCTCGTTCTGCATCGTGCCGTACACGCGCGGGCCCGAGCGCTACAGGCCGGCCTCCGAGATCGTGGCCGAGGTCCAGCGGTGGGTCCAGGCAGGGTCGCGCGAGGTCGTGCTCCTCGGGCAGACGGTCGACAGCTACCGCGACCCGGCCCTCCCCGCCCCCGCGAGCCTCGGCGGCGAGCGCGACGCCTCCGAGGCCGACGACGAGACGCAGTTCCCCGTCCTCCTGCGCCTGCTGGCGCGCGAGGTGCCGGGGCTCGCGCGTCTCCGCTACACGAGCCCGCACCCGCGCCACGCGACGGCAGCGCTCGCCCGCGCCCACGCCGAGCTCGACGTGCTCTGCCCGCACGTCCACCTGCCCGTGCAGTCCGGCAGCGACCGCATGCTGCGCCGCATGATCCGCCGCTACACCCGCGCCGAGTACGTGGCGCGCACCGCGCGGCTCCAGGCGGCGCGGCCGGGACTCACCTTGTCGACGGACATCATCGTGGGCTTCCCCGGCGAGACGGAGGAGGACTTCCAGGCGACGCTCTCGCTCGTGGCCGAGGTCGGCTTCACGTCGATCTTCGCCTTCAAGTTCTCGCCGCGGCCCCACACGCCGGCCCTGAAGCTCGCGGACGACGTGCCCGAGGGCGTGAAGAGCGAGCGGCTGGCGCGGCTCTTCGCGCTGTCGGAGGCGCAGCAGCAGGCGCACCTCGCGGGGCTCGTGGGGACGAAGCAGCGTGTGCTCGTCGAGGGCGCGAGCCGGCGCGGCGTCGTGCCGGAGGGCGACGAGGGGGCCGCCGCCGGTCACGGAGCGGCCGCGGCAGCGGGAGCCGCCGTGACCGGGAGGACCGAGGGCAGCGATATCGTGCACGTCGAGACCGAGGGTCGCGCGCTCGTCGGCGAGGTGGTCGAGGTCCTCGTCGTGCAGGCGAACAAGCACTCGGTCGTCGGGCGCCTGACGGAGCGGGCGCTCGAGGCGCTCCCGCGGGCTCGGTCGGCGGACGGCGCCCCGGCGAAGAAGACGCGCGCGCTGCCGGTCATCGCGTGAGAGGTCCGCTCCCTTCCCCCGGCCTGCGGGCTGGTCGATACTAGGCGCCATGCCCCTCTACGAGCACCAGGGTCGCCGGCCCGTCCTCGGCGCGGGCGTCTTCGTCGCGCCGAACGCCACGGTCATCGGGGACGTCGTCCTCGGCGAGTCGTCGAGCGTCTGGTTCGGCACGACGCTGCGCGGGGACGTGTTCCCCATCCGCATCGGCGCGCGGACGAACATCCAGGACGGCTCGGTCGTCCACGTCACCGGGGGCAAGGCGGCGACGACCGTGGGCGACGACGTCACGGTCGGCCACATGGCGCTCCTCCACGGCTGCACCGTCGGGAGCCGCGTGCTCGTGGGCATGGGGAGCATCCTCCTCGACGGCTCGAGCGTGGGAGACGAGTCGGTCATCGCCGCCGGCTCGCTGCTGTCGCCGGGGACGGTCATCCCGCGGCGCTCGCTCGCCATGGGGCGGCCGGCCAAGGTCGTGCGGACGCTCGAGGACAAGGACCTCGCCTGGGTGCTCGAGGCGGGGCGGCTCTACGTCGACTACGGGAGGACCTTCCTCTCGAGCGCCGTGCGCCTCGTCGACGCGTGGTGACGCAGGGCGAGCCCCGGGCGGCCTACCTCCCGCCGGCGGTGGCGCAGGTGGCGCCGCGGGTGTCGTAGACCTTGCCTCGCTCCGTGCCACGCTTAGCGCGCTCTACGCCAGACGCAGCCCGATCTACGCCATGCGCAGCGCGCGTATCGCTACCGGCGGTTCGTGTGGCGTAGAACGAGCTTTCCGTGTCTCATCCATGGGCGACAATGGCGTAGGCCGCGCTTACCACGGCTCCTGGCTCGAGGCATTTCGCGCCACACGCTCTCGTCATGTCGCAGGGCGCTGTCTTCCGTGCGCCACTCTGCCGCATCATGGCGTAGAATGCAGGTCTCCTTGCGCCATCCACGGCCAGGGTGTCCCAGGACGACCGAAGGAGAAGGCTCCCCCCATGGCACAGGCAGACACCGGGCACCTTGGAGCCTTGCTCGTCAGGGCCGGGGACGCGTTGACGATGAGCCAGGGTGGGCTGGCGACGCTCCTCGGCGTCTCCCGCCGAACCATCTCGCGCTGGACGTCGGGCGGAGGCGTCCTCGGGCCTCACCACGGCGAGGCGTTGGCCCGGGCGCTCTACCCGGTGGACAGGGAGCTGGCGCGTCAGGCCGCGGCGCGGGGCGGGCACACGGTGGAGTCGCTCGGTCTCGTGGCTTCCGCTCCGTCGCCCCGCGTCGCGCAGATTGTCCTGTGCGCGGCCGCCGAGGCGATGGACGCGTCGCCGCGCGCGGTGAGGCCGGCGTTGCTCGCGGCCTTCCGCGCGGCGCGCGAGGAGGGCTTCACGTTGGAGGCGGTGGAGCGCTCGCTCGAGGCGATGAGCCCCTCGCCGCACGAGGCGGCGGCCCGGGCCAAGTAGCAACGGCCGAGGCGCTGAGAAAGTAGGGGACCGAGGCCTTGGGAGGCTCTCTCCTCCGCGCCCTCTGCGCCCCTGCGGTTCCTTGCTTCCGGAGTGAGCGGCGCTGCCTACGGCCCGCTGACGACGTAGACCTCGACCTCGACGACGCCGTCCGCGACGATGCCGAGCTGCTCGGCCGCGCCGCGCGCGAGGTCGATGACGCGCCGGTCGTCCCCGAAGGGGCCGCGATCGTTGATGCGGACGCGCACGCTCCGGCCCGTGTCGCGGCGGCGCACCTCGACCCAGGTGCCGAAGGGCAGCCGGCGGTGGGCGGCGGTCATGCCGCGCGGGTCGAAGCGCTCGCCGTTGGCGGTGCGCTTGCCCGAGCCGTACCAGGTGGCGAGGCCGACCTGGTCGGGCGCGGCCGGGCGCGGTCCGCCGCCCCCTGGCGGCGGGAAGCCCTGGTTCAAGGACGAGGGCGGCCCGTCGGCGTGGGTGACCGCGGGCGCGTTGAACGGGTGCGTCGCCTCGTGGGCGCACGCGGCGAGGGCCAACGCGAGCGCGAGGAGGACTCTTTGCGCCGAGGGTGCTGCCGCCATCCTCGAAAAACACTACACTCGTATCGATGGAAAGGGTCCACGCGCTGTTCATCCTCGCGTGGGCGCTCGTGCGTGCCCTCTTCACGAGGATGACGGGCGGGACCCCGGGCATCGACGCCTTCCGCCGCAACTACGCCGCGGACCGCCTGCCGCCCGTGGCGCCGGACGAGCGGCGTCGCCTGCCCACCCTGAGCGGCTGCGTCGCGTGCGGGCTGTGCAACGTGGGCGAGGGGCTCCGCATGGCGGGCTCGCGCGGGCTCTATGCCGGCACGATGGACCTCATGCTCGCGAGCTCCCGCAGCATGCCCGACTACGACGCCGCGGAGCGCTCCTTCGCGGAGCTCCCGGACGAGCGCCTCGAGGAGCTCGAGGCCCGCTGCCCCACGCGGGTCCCGATGCGCAAGGTCGCGGCCTTCGTCCGGGCCAAGGCTGCCGAGGTCGGGTGACGCGCGCGCGACGTCGCTCCAACGGGTGACGGCGCGGGGAATGTTCGTCGCGGCGCTGCCGTAACACGTCTCTCGAGGAGAGCGTCACACCCGGCCGATTGTTACGCCGAACGTTACGCTGTTACGCATCGTCCTCCCGCGTTACACCACGCAACCCATCGAAAAGATTGTGCATCGGCGCCTCGAAAGCGCTGGCACGGCCCCTGCTAGAGGCCCCAGTGCCAGCGCGAAACGCGCGGCACTTTCGACGGCTCCTGCGCCCGCAGCGAAGTCGTCACTACCGAGGAGGGTATTTCGATGCGTGGTGTTGCTACGAGCGGTCGTGTTGGTGTCGAGGTTCGGTCGTCGCGCGACAGCGGTGTCTTCGCCGTCGTCAAGGCGCCCCGTGTCGACGCCGACTCGAGCGACGACATGCTCGTCGACGCGATGGTTCGCAACCAGGCCGACGGCTGGCGCGAGTTTCAGCGCCGCTACGACCGCCTCGTCTACCGCTGCATCACGAAGGTCACGCGCCGCTTCAACTCGATCGTGTCGCAGGAGGACGTCCGCGAGATCTACGCGATCTTCCTGCTCTCCCTCCTCGCGAACGACATGCACAAGCTCCGCACGTTCGACCCCGAACGCGGCAACCGCTTCTCCAGCTGGATTGGCCTGCTCGCCATCAACGCCTCCTACGACTACCTCCGCGGCCTGAAGCGCGAGCCGAACAAGGGGACGATGGCCGAGGCCGACGACCTCGTCTCGGAGCAGCCCGACCCGTTCGAGCTCACGTCGGGCCACGAGAGGGCGCTCATCGCCCAGCGCGCCCTCGAGACCTTCAGCGAGCGTGACCGCGAGTTCGCCTCGCTCTACTTCGGCGAGGGCATGGAGCCGGCCGAGATTGCCCGCTCGCTCAAGATCAGCGTGAAGACGGTCTACTCGAAGAAGCACAAGATCCAGTCCCGCCTCGAGCTGGCGCTCGGCGCCACGCTGGGCGACTCGGCCGACGAGAGCGGCACCTTCGCCGCCTTCACGGACGAGGACGACGCGACGATCGCCGCCTGAGCCCCGCCGCAGCAGTACCGTGAGCGCCAGCGACTGGCATCAGGCCCCGCCCTGGCGCCTCGCCACCGGTCGCTGACGCTCCCGGTACTGACGACGGAGTCTCCCAGGAATGAGGCCTTCGGCCTGGATGAACGCCGCACCATCTCCGTTTCCGCGACATGCGCGGCACCCTTGGCGCTCCTATCGTCCAAGCATGCTCATCTCGCGACAGTCTCTCACCTACGGCTTTGGTCTGGTCGTCCTCTCCCTGGTGCCTGCCTGCGCTTCGAGTCTCCCCTCCCCGCAGGCCGACCTTCGGGCCAACCAGGTCCTCTCCTTCAGCGTACCCGCGGCCGAGCGCTGCGATTCGGTGTCCGGTCCGGCCGCCGGGGCCGACGCGAAGTGCGAGGCCGGCGACGCCGCTGCGTGCTTCGACGCGTCGGTCCGCTACATGTGCGGCGCGGGCGTCGCCCGCGACGAGCAGAAGGCCGCCGCCCGCGCCCAGCAGGCGTGCGAAGGCGGCCACACCCCGTCGTGCGCCAACGCCGGGGCCCTCGCCCTTCGCGCGGCGTCGAGCGAGGCGGCCCTCGCCGCGGGCGTCCAGGCTCTGCGGAGCGGATGCGTCGCGGGCGACGGAGACGCGTGCAACAACCTGGCGATCGCGATGTCCGAGGGGCTCGGCGTGCCCGAGGACACGTCGGGCGCGCTCTTCATGTTCGGCAAGCTCTGCGACCGGGGCAACCTCACCTCGTGCCGCAACGCGGCGACCGTCCGCGAGGTCTTCCTCCACGAGGCCAAGCTCCCCGAAGGTGCCCGTCCCTGGCCGCGCGTGGCTGCGCGCTAGGCCCTACCGCGGCGACGGGACGCGCGTGCTCGCCAGGCCGACCTCCTCGACGGTGCTTGCGTGCGCGTCCGGGAGGCGCGGGCCGGATCGCAGCTCGGTGGCCACCTGGCCGAACGCCGCGAGCTCGGCGGCGAGGGTCGCGCCGTCGGGGCGCGCCGCCGGGTCCCTCGCCAGGCACCGCATGACCGCACGAGAGAGAGTCGCGGGGACCTCGGGCCTGAGATCACACACGGCCGCGACGCCGCTGGTCGCGCCCGACGTCGGCGCGTCCGGCAGGAGGTCCGTCAGGGCCTCGTAGAGCACGACCCCCAGGCTGTAGATGTCGGCGGGCGCCTTGGCTGACGCCGGGTCCCGCGCCTGCTCGGGCGCCATGTAGGCCGGCGTTCCCAGGATCGCGTTCGGGAGCGTCATCCGGCCCACGCGCATCGACGTCGGATCGAGCTCGGCTTCGAACACCCGGGACACGCCGAAGTCGAGCAGCTTCACGCCCCCCTCCCCCGCGGGCTTGCTCTGCCCGTCGTCCTCCGGCGTCGCGGCCCGGACGAGCATCACGTTGGCGGGCTTCACGTCGCGGTGGATGACGCCCGCCGCGTGCGCCGCCGCGAGGGCCTCGGCCACGACCTTGCCGATGCGCGCGATGACGCCGATGGGCCGCATGGAGGTGCGCGCGAGCCACGCCGCGAGCGTCTCGCCGTCGAGCAGCTCCATCACCTGGAAGAAGGTGCCGTCCGCGGTGACGTCGATGTCGAGCGTGCGGACGATGCCCTCGTGGTGGATGCCCGCCGCGGCTCTCGCCTCCATGAGGAAGCGCTGGAGGCTCGATACGTCGGAGAAGTTGCGCCCGTGGATGGTCTTCACGGCCACGCGCGTCTCGGTCAGGCGATCTCGCCCCTCGAAGACGTCGCCCATGCCCCCGGAGTCGATGCAGCGAACGAGCTCGAAGCGGTCGTTCAGGACGGCGCCGACGGGTGGGCTGCTCAGGCGGGCCGGTCGCGCGAGCTTGGCCAGCGCGGCGGCGAGCTCCCGCGACCGCTCGACGACGCGCTGCTGGAGCTGGGCGTTGAGCATCTCGATGTGCTCGGCGCGGCTGCGGATCTCGGCGACCTGCTCGTCGACGCGACGTTCGAGCTCCCCGTTCAGCGCGTCGAGGCTGCGCTGGATCTGGAAGGCTCGCATGTTGGCCTTGTCGCGGAAGGTCAGCCCGGCGCCGGTGAAGGCGAGCCCGCACGCAGAGACGGCGAGGAAGAGCGCGGGCGAGCCGGGGTGGTCCGTCAGGCCGACGACCACCGCCGCCACCGTCACGACGTGGCCGGTCATGGCGAAGACCATCTCGATGGGCGACAGCGGCACGATGATCGAAGCGAACAGCCAGAGCAAGATGAGCGCGGAGATGGCCGGGCTCTCGAAGCCCCCCGTCCGCTGCGCGTAGCGCCCGATCGCGTAGGCGATGAAGACGCCGATGGGGAACACGATCACGTGGGGTCGCGCCGCCAGCCAGCGGATGCGCGAGAGAGGGCCCGACAAGAGCAGGGCGACCGCCACCGGCAGGCCCGTCATCCAGACGGCCCAGTCGTGGCCGCCCGGCCCCATGTACGCGACGGCGGTGAGGGTCGCCGTCGCGAAGGCGGCGTAGGGCACCGAGCGGCGGTAGCGATCGAGCATCAGCTCGTTCTGCTGCCTGCGAAAGAGGGCGAGCTCCTCGGGGCCGAGGCTGGGAGCTGAATCTTGGCGCTGGGGCGTCGAGCTCATCGTGTCCCGAGCGGCAGCTCGATGAGCTAAGGATAGCAGCACGAGCGCCTGCGGCTCGTGCGAAGCTCTCCGTGCGCCGTGAAGTCGCCGAGTGCAAGCTTGGTCCTTCCCGACCGGAGGCGATGATGACCCTGGACTCGACCCGAACGCTCCCCACGACCGATCGCGCTGCGAACCGCGCCGACGTCCCCGTCAAGCGGGCGCGTCTCCCCGGCGACGCGAGGCACGAGGCCAAGGTGAGCGCCGTCGTCCGCCAGCTGCGGGCGCGTCATCCCGGCACGGGGCTGTCGTTCAAGAAGCGGGCTGTCTCGCACCAGGTCCCGAAGCCGAACGACAAGAAGTACTCCGACGCGAAGATCGACGTGACCAACCTGGACGAGATCATCGAGGTCGACGCCGTTGCCCTCACGTGCACCGCCGAGCCGGGCGTGACGTTCACCGCGCTCGTCGCCGCGACGCTGAAGCACGGCCTCGTGCCGATCGTCGTCCCGGAGCTGCGCACCATCACGATCGGCGGCGCGGTCTCGGGCTGCTCGCTCGAGTCGATGTCGTTCGTGCACGGAGGCTTCCACGACACGTGCCTCTCGTACGAGGTCATCACCGCGGACGGCAAGGTGCTCACCTGCACGCCCGACAACGAGCACTCCCTGGTCTTCCAGATGATGCACGGCTCGTTCGGGACCTTGGGGTTGCTCTCGCTGCTCACCTTCCGTCTCGTGCGCGCGAAGCCCTTCGTACGAATGAGCTACGAGACCTACCCGACGCTCAAGGCCTACAAGGACGCGATCTGGCGGCACTACACGAGCCGCGACGTCGACTTCATGGACGGGATCCTCCACGCGCCGGACAAATTCGTCCTCAGCCTGGGCCGCTTCGTCGAGGAGGCGCCGTACACGAACCGCTACGACTGGATGAAGGTCTACTACCAGAGCACGGCGAAGCGCCGCGAAGACTACCTGACGGTGACGGACTACCTCTTTCGCTACGACAACGGCGTCACCAACGTGCACCCGAAGACGGCGCTCGGCCGCCTGCTCTTCGGCAAGTTCATGCACTCGGACCAGCTTTTGCGCATCGCCGAGAAGATCCACAGGTTCCTCCCCGCGTCGCAGCCCGAGGTCACGGTGGACCTCTTTCTGCCCTTCTCGAAGCTCGAGGCGTTCCTCGAGTGGTACCAGCGCGAGATCGGTTTTTTCCCGATGTGGTGCGTCCCGTACAAGCTCGTTCGCAAGTACGAGTGGCTGGCGCCCGGCTTCGCCGCGGGCATCGAGGACGAGCTGTTCGTGGACATCGCGATCTACGGCCTGAAGCAGCCGCCCGGCCGCAACTACTACCGGGACCTCGAGAAGGGCCTCGCGCGCGTCGGCGGCATCAAGACGCTCATCTCGTACAACTACTACGGGCCCGAGGAGTTCTGGGGCATCTGGAACAAGCCGAACTACCAGGCCGTGAAGAAGATCACCGATCCCGAGAACCTCTTTCGCGACCTCTACTCCAAGACCTGCCGCGCCCCGCTGGGGCTGGAAGACCTGGCGGAGTCCTAGTCGAGGAGATCCGCAGCAAAGGTCGCGGCCAGGCCCATGATGGTGTGCTGGGGGTTCAGGCCGAGGTTCGTCGGGATGACCGAGGCGTCGGCCACGACGAGGCCGTCCCAGCCGTGCACCCGTCCGCGTCCGTCGACCACGCTGGTCTTCGGGTCCTTGCCCATCACGCAGCCGCCGAAGAGGTGGCTCAGGATGGCGACGTAGCGCTGGGGATCGAGGGGCGCGTCCTCGAGCAGGTGTATCTCGTCCTTGCCGAGCTTGAACGGCATCCCCGAGATGCCCGGGATGACCGCCTTCGCGCCGGCGGCGACGTGCTGCTTCGCGAGCAGGACCATGCCCTGGCGGAAGCGCTCCATGTCGGGCCGATCGAGCCCGTAGCGCACGACGGGCCGCCCGCCGAAGAGCGACTGGCGGATGGTCCCCGTCGACTCGGCGCGCACGGCGTGGCACCACATCGCGACGTGGCGGTACTCGGAGAGCCGCTGCATGAGCTCCGTGCCTCCACCCGCGAAGCGGCTCGCGACGAGCTCGGGTGGGATGGCCAGCGTCTCGAGCTTGAGGCCGGGAGTGTCGCGGAAGGCGGTGCTCGCCCAGCCCTGCGTCGCGCCGATGTTCATGTCGACGGGATCGTCGTAGCAACCGAAGACCCCGGTGCCGGGGTGCGCGCGGAAGTACTTGCCGAGCGCGGGGCTCTTCACGCCCGACCGCATGAGGAGCACGGGCGAGTGCGTCACGGACGCGGCCACGACGACGGCCTTGCGCGCGCGCACGCGAAAGCGCGTCCCCTCCGCGCGCGTGGTGGGGTGCGAGAAGCGGCCCGTGACCCCGACCGCGCGCGAGCCCTCGCTCAGGATGCGCTGGACGGGCGCCGACGAGACGATGAGGCCTCCGCGGGCGAGCGTCTCGGGGACGTAGTTGAGGTTGGTGCTCTGCTTCCTGCGCTTGCCGCACCCCTGGAGGCACTGGCCGGCTCCCTCGCAGCCCTTCGTGTAGCGGCGCATGTAGTGGGAGGAGGGCCAGGAGAGCCGGTCGCCGCCCTGCTTGGCGAGCAGGTTCGAGCGACCGCGCGACGTGACCGGGACCTCCTCCACCGTGAGGTCTTTCTCGATCCAGTCCTGCGCCTCGCGCACGCGGTCGCGGAGCCCCGAGATGCCGTGCACGCTGTCCCACTGCGCGAAGATGTCGTCTGGCGTGCGGACGCAGATCGCGCTGTTGATGACCGTGGTCCCTCCCATCGTCCGCGCCTGCACGATGGGCCAGAAGGCGCGCCCGACGGTGACGAGCGACCCCCAGTCGTCCATGAGGTCCCGCATGCCGCCGTAGGCGGTCAGGGGGTAGTCCTCGGGGTCGCGCCAGGCGCCGGCCTCGACGATCGCGACCGACGCTCCGCTGCGGGCCAACGTGACGGCGGCGGTCGCGCCGCCGGCGCCCGACCCGACGACGACGAAGTCGACCTCCGCGTCGAGCTCTCCCTCGCCCTGCGCTCGAAAGGGGACGTGGCTGCCCGTCACTTGGTCCTCCACGTCCCCGGGTCGGCCGCGAGCGGCGCGAGGGAGAAGCGCCGACGCACCTCCGGGTTCGCCCCCCACGCGAGACCGGCGGGCAGCTTGAGGACGAAGACCAGCTGCCGGACGAGGTAGACGTTCGTCGTGCTGATGCGGTTGGCGTGCCGGTCGGCCAGGCCGCTCGGCAGGAGGAAGGCGGGCAGCGGCACGAAGACCGTGAAGAGCGGCGAGAGGTGAAAGACGATCGCCCCTGCGACGACGCCGAGCCACATGAGGGCCGAGGTCTCGCGGCGGAAGCGCTCGAGGAAGTCGTCGAGGTCGCAGTCCTCCGCGCCCGGCAGGAGCGCGGTGCGCGGGTAGAGCATGACGATGGCGGCGCGGACGAGCCACGTCATGGCGTCACGCGTGCGGGCGAGGCGCAGGATCGATGGGACGAGGACTTCCGCATGAGATGCCCATACGCTAGCAGTCGCGCCAAGCCTGCGCTGCGACCCTGTGCGGACGCAAGCGCTTCGATGTGGCGCCGTGAGCCGGGAGCGGACGGGACGGTCATGGCCAGGGGGGCGTCCTGTGGCATGCTGGGGCCGTTCAGGAGGCAGGCCGATGCCGGTGAGAGCGATGCGGGCGGTGTGGTTGGGCGCGGTGCTGCTGGCCGGCGCCATCGCCTGCTGCGGAGGCCCGCGCGGTCTGCCCAAGGGCCCGCCGCCGGAGTACGAGCCCTCCCCCGTCCCGTCTGCGACCACGGCCGCCACGGCCGTCCCGTCCGCGACCACGACGGCTGCAGCCCCCGACGCGGCTCCCGTGCCAGCCCCGCACCCCTAGGGTTTCGCTGGCGCATCCAAGCGGCGAGGCTCGTCCGCTGTCCTAGCGGCATGCGCGTCGCCTGCGTCTCGCGCGCTCTCGCCCTGTCGGTGCCCTTGGGGGTGCTGCTCGCGACCGGCTGCGCCCCGACCGCGATGCCCGCCGAAGAGCCGGTGGTCGACCCCATCGTCACCTACGCCCGCGCGTTCGCGCTGTCCGAGCGCGCGCTCCTCGAGGAGCTGGCCGACGCCGACGCGCGCGTCGCCCTCCGCTTCGCGCCTGGCGGCGGTCTCCCGCACCCGACCCGGTTCGACCCGTTCCAGTTCGACACCCGGAGCCTCGGCCTCGACCTCGTGGAGAGCGACCTCGGCCGGAGCGCGCTGCCCCCGTGGATGACCTTCTCACCGCGCGGCGCCCTCACGGTACAGCTGCTCGAGCAGGATCTCCTCTACCGCATGCTGGACGAGGAGCGGGCCCGGCTCGAGGCCGAGCGCGAGCTGCCCCGCAGGGCGGCCGCGCTGGTCCGCGCGCTCGCGGACACGTGGCCCAAGACGGCCCTCCGGCGCGACGCGCCGCTCCGGACGGAGGACGCGGAGGCCGACGGGCTCGTCGCCTGGAGGCTCTCGCAGCTGCGCGAGTCGATCACGCCCTACTCCCTGTCCGCGATGGACAGGGACGATCTGGCCGACGCGGCTCGCTCTCTCGAGCCGCGCCTCGAGGCCTTCTCGGGGTCGCACGGCCAGCTCGACCTCCTCGAGGAGCAGCTCGAGGTCACCCTCGTGGCCCCGTTCAGCCTCGCGGACTGGGAGGAGGTCGCCGCGGACGTCCACACCTACCTCGGCGTCACGCTCGAGCCAGAGCGCGTCGACGCGACCCTCCAGGGCGTCGAGCTGGCCCTGCGCCAGCAGGCGGAGGTAGGGCTGTCGCTCCTATCGACCGAGGAGCGCTACGGGACGCGTCGCCTCGCGGGCAAGCTGCTGACGGACGGGCCGCGGACGTGCCGCGCCACGCTCGCGACGGGAGCTCGGGCCCTCGAGCCGCCGCCGGAGCGCGCCCGCGCCTGCGCTCTCGTTCACGCGCTGGCGACGGCGCCCGACGAGCTCGGGGAGCTCGCCGCGCTCCTGGCTCTCCACGACGGGTGCGTGCTCGCGCGCTGGGCGGTGGCGATGGCGGGCCCGGTGAAGGATCCGGCCCACGCCCGCAGCCTCGCCGGGCTCGCGGCCGTCGTTGCGCCCGAGGAGGAGGGGCGCCTCCTACGCCTGGCGGCCACCCACCCCGTCGAGGCGATCGCCATGGGCCTGGCCGCGGACATGCTCCTCCGCACCGGCCCCGGTCGGGCCGTTTCCCGTGCGCGCGCGTGGTCCGCGTTCGGCAACGCGCCGTTCGACGTCGTCGAGGGAGCGCTTCTCTTCGCGGGACCCCCGCTCCCCCGGAGCCGGCAGGTGCAGGCAGCGGCTCGCTAGAGCAACGCCGTAGCGCCCTATTTGCGAACGGTGACCCGGTTGCGGCCCGCGCGCTTCGACTCGTAGAGGGCGGCGTCCGCGTCCGCGACGAACGCCTCGGAGGTGGCCTGCGAGTCCAGGAACGGGGCGAGGCCGATGCTGATCGTCACCGGAAAGCGCCGCCCCTGGTGCTCGAACATGGTCGCCTGTACGTGGCCGCGGATCCGCTCGGCGAGGACCTCGGCGTTCCCCGGGACCACCCGCCTCGAGAGCACGGCGAACTCCTCGCCGCCGTAGCGGGCGAAGAGGTCCTCCGGCGCGAGCGAGCTCATGACGATCTGGGCCAGGGTCTGGAGCACGTAGTCGCCCGCGAGGTGGCCGTACTTGTCGTTGACCATCTTGAAGTGGTCGACGTCGATCATGAGGAGGCACAGCGCCGTCCGGTGCCGCCGCGCGTACGCCGTCTCCGTGGGCAACCTGTCGAGGAAGTGACGCTTGTTGAACGCCTTCGTGAGCCCGTCGCGGAGGGCCGCGTCGTACATGTTCCGCTGGAACTGCTCCTCGAGCTCGTCGGAGTAGGTGAACTTGAGGATGGTGGTCGTCCCGATCTGGATCTGGTCGCCGTCCTTCAGCATCCGGCGCTCGGTCAGCTCTCCGTTGATGCGGGTGCCGTTCGCGCTCTGGAGGTCCTGGATCCAGAGCTCCGGGCCGATCTTGGCGACCATGGCGTGCTTTCGCGAGACGCCGTCGTCCTGGAGCCGCAGCGTGGCCTCCGCCGCGCGGCCGATGATCGTCTGCGCCTCTTCGATCCGGTACATCCGCCCGAGCCCCTCGCCCGCGAGGACGATGAAGTACGGGTGCTCGGCCTTGCCCTTCTTGAAGCGGCCGATGTCGAACTTGCCGACCTGCGTAGCCACCGAGTCGTCGAACTCGCCGGCGGGCAGCTTCCTCTCGTCGTCGGGCGGTGCAGAAGCGGACATGGCGCGCTCTCAAGATTGTCCGAGCTGCTGCCTGGGTCAAGCCCTCCGGTCGATCCGGGTCGGGCTACCCTTTCCTCGTCCACCAGACGTCGTGCTTCGCACGGAAACTACGGAAAGTGCGGAAAGTGCGAAGGGCGCCTGCGTGCTGCTCGAAAGGTTCGGCGGGGCGGACGGGACTCGAACCCGCGGCCTCCGGCGTGACAGGCCGGCGTTATAACCAACTTAACTACCGCCCCGAACCACTACTTGTGCTGCGTGCTGGTACTACAAAACGAACTGCTCGTGTTGGACCAACGTGCTCTCGTCCTACGAATCTCTTCAGCTACTCTCGCGAGCCCGTGATCTGATCAGCCTAGGACAGCCGAGTCGTAGGCGGGACAGGGATTGAACCTGCGACGTCCGGCGTGTAAAGCCAGCGCTCTGCCACTGAGCTACCCGCCCGAACCGGAGCGCGTAATCTACTGAGCCGTGCCGGTCGGTCAAGCCAAATGTACGCGAAGGCGTTGATGTTTGCTCGATCTTCTTGCCCGGCCGAGAGCAAACCGCCCTAGACGCCCGCCGGAGCGGGCGCCGGATCCGGGTCTCGCTTGGCGGCTGGAGCGGCGCTCGGCCCCTGCCGCACGACGAGCTCTCCGTCGCGGTACTCCATCGTCTCGCGGGGCGGACCGAAGAGCGCGTTCGGATCCGGAAGGCAGAGAGCCTCCCGGAGCACTTCGTCCATGTGCTCGACCAGCACGATCCGCGTGGCCTTGAGGACCCGGCGCGGCACCTCGCGGAGATCCTTGCGGTTCTCCTTCGGGATGATGACGAGCGAAATCCCGCTCCGGTGCGCCGCGAGGAGCTTCTCCTTGAGGCCTCCGATGGGCATCACGCGGCCGCGCAGCGTCAGCTCGCCGGTCATCGCGAGGTCGCGCTTCACGGGCACCTTGATGAGCGCGCTCGCGAGGCTCGTCGCCATCGTCACGCCGGCGCTCGGGCCGTCCTTGCGGACGAACTCGGGGAAGTGAACGTGGACGTCGATCTTCTGGTAAAAATCCGGCTCGAGGCCGAGCACCGTCGCGCGCGAGCGCACGTAGCTCATCGCCGCCTGGGCGCTCTCCTCCATGCCCTTCTCGAGGAGGCCCGTGATCACGAGCTTGCCCTTGCCGGGGACGACGGCGACCTCGCAGGCGAGCAGCTCCCCTCCCCCGTTGCCCGTCACCGACAGGCCGTTCGTGAGGCCGACCTCGTCCTGCTCCTCTTTCTTGCCGAGCCGGAACTTGGGCACGCCGAGGTACTTGGGCACCGTCTTGGCGGCGACCTCGATGGCGTCGATCTTCTCGCCCTTGCCCTCCTTCGCCTTCGTCTCGTCGACCACCTGGCGGGCGACCTTGCGGCAGATGCTCGCGAGCTCGCGCTCGAGCGAGCGAACGCCGGCCTCGCGCGTGTAGTGGTGGATGACGGTGCGGATCGCGTTCTCGGTGATCGTGAGCGGCACGTTCTCGAGCCCGCACTCCTTGCGCTGCCGGGGCACGAGGTACTTCACCGCGATGTTCAGCTTCTCGAACTCCGTGTAGCCCGAGAGCTGGATGATCTCCATGCGGTCCTGGAGAGGGACCGGGATCCCCGACAGCGTGTTCGCCGTCGTGATGAACATGACGTCGGACAGGTCGTAGTCGAGATCGAGGTAGTGGTCGTTGAAGGTGTTGTTCTGCTCGGCGTCGAGGACCTCGAGCAGCGCCGCCGCCGGATCGCCGCGGAAGTCGGTCGACATCTTGTCGACCTCGTCGAGGAGGAACACGGGGTTGTTCGTCCCGGCCTTCTTCAGCGATTGAATGAGCTTCCCGGGCATCGCGCCGATGTACGTCCTGCGGTGGCCGCGAATCTCCGCTTCGTCTCGCACGCCGCCGAGCGACAGGCGCACGAACTTGCGCCCGGTGGCGCGGGCGATGCTCTTGCAAAGGCTCGTCTTGCCGACGCCGGGCGGTCCCACGAAGCAGAGCACCGGGCCCTTGAGCTTCTTCGTTAGCGCCTGCACCGCGAGATACTCGAGGATCCGCTCCTTGATGCGCCGGAGCCCGTAGTGGTCCTCCTCGAGGACCTCCTCGGCCGCCTTGAGATCGTGCGCCTCCTCGCTCTTCTCGTACCAGGGGAGGCTCAGGATCCAGTCGATGTAGTTGCGCACGACGGTCGCCTCTGCGCTCGTCGGGTGCATCAGCTTGAGCTTCTTCAGCTCCTTCTTGACCTTGGCGGTGGCTTCCTTGCTCATCCGCTTGGTCTTGAGCTGCTCCTCGATCTCCTGGATCTCGTTCTTGAACTCGTCCCGCTCGCCGCCACCCAGCTCCTTCTGGATCGCCTGCATCTGCTCGTTCAGGTAGTATTCCTTCTGCGTCTTCTCCATCTGCTTCTTGACGCGCGAGCGGATCTTCTTCTCCACCTGGAGAATCTCGATCTCGGCCTGCATCAGCTCGTGGAGGCGCTCGAGCCGGGTGCTCGCGTCGTCGGTCTCGAGGAGGCCCTGGCGATCGCTGAGCTTCACCGTCGGGAGGTTCGCGATGATCGTGTCCGACAGGCGTGCCGGGTCGTCGATCGTCTGGACGCTCATCAGGACTTCGGGCTGAACCTTCTTGTTCAGCTTCACGTACATCTCGAAGGCCGCCTGGACGCTGCGCGTGAGCGCCTCGATCTCGACGCCCTTGGCGACCGTCTCGGTCACCTCGTCCACCTCGACGAGGAAGAACTCGTCCGTCTGGGCGAACCGCTTCACCTTTGCGCGCCGCTTGCCCTCGACGAGGACCTTCACGGTGCCGTCGGGGAGGCGGAGGAGCTGCATCACCGTGCCGAGCGTCCCGGTCTGGAAGATGTCCTCGGGAGAAGGCTCGTTCGTCTTCGCGTTCTTCTGGGCCGCGAGGAAGATGTCCTTGTCGCGCGTCATCGCCGCGTCGAGCGCGTTGATGCTCCGCTCGCGGCCGACGAACAGCTGGCTCACCATGTGCGGGAACACGATGATGTCCCGCAGGGGCAAGAGCGGAACTACCCGCCGCTTGTTACCAGGAGCACCGCCGCCGCCTTTGCCATCGTCCTTAAAGAACATCGTGCCCCATTACGTAGCGCATTTGCCCCAACTTTACCTTCTGATGCGGGGCCAGAAGTAGAAAACCGCAGAGGCGCCGAGGGCGCAGAGGGAGTCTTCCCGGAGACTCCTCCTCTGCGTTCTCTGCGCTTCTGCGGTTCGCTACAGAACCCGCCAAGGGCGGGGGAACGTCGGCCGCCCTACGCCAGCTCAGCCTCTTTTTGATACACGATGAGCGGCGCTTCCCGCTTCGTGATGACGTCGTCGTTGATGACGACCTCCTTGATGCCGCTCCGCGACGGGATCTCGTACATGATGTCGAGCATCGCGTGCTCGAGGATGGCTCGAAGGCCGCGGGCTCCGCTGTTTCGCAGAAGAGCTTCCTTGGCGACGGCGGCGAGGGCGCCCTTGGTGAACTTGAGCTTCACCCCGTCCATCTCGAAGAGCTTCTGGAACTGCTTCACGAGCGAGTTCTTGGGCTTCGTCAGGATGTCGATGAGGGCTTCGTCGTTCAGCTCATGCAGGGTCGCCAGGACGGGCAACCGACCGATGAACTCCGGGATGAGGCCGAACTTCAGCAGATCCTCGGGCTGAACCTGGCCGAGGAGCTCGCCCAGCTTGAAGTCCTTCTTGCTCTTGATCTCCGCGCCGAACCCGAGCGTCTGCTGCCCGATGCGGCGCTGGACGATCTGCTCCAGCCCGACGAAGGCGCCGCCGCAGATGAAGAGGATGTTCGTCGTGTCCACCTGCAGGAAGTCCTGCTGGGGGTGCTTTCGCCCGCCCTTCGGGGGGACGTTGGCGACGGTTCCCTCGATGATCTTGAGGAGAGCCTGCTGTACCCCTTCCCCGCTCACGTCGCGGGTGATGGAGGGGTTGTCGCTCTTGCGGGAGATCTTGTCGATCTCGTCGATGTAGACGATGCCGCGCTGCGCCCGCTCGACGTCGTGGTCGGCGTTCTGGAGCAGCTGGACGATGATGTTCTCGACGTCCTCGCCTACGTACCCGGCTTCCGTCAGCGTCGTCGCGTCTGCGATGGCGAAGGGGACGCTCAGGATCTTGGCGAGCGTCTGGGCGAGGAGCGTCTTGCCGCTGCCCGTCGGGCCCAGGAGGAGGATGTTGCTCTTCGCGAGCTCGACGTCGTCGGCGGCGACGCGGGAGTCGATGCGCTTGTAGTGGTTGTGAACGGCCACCGCGAGGATCTTCTTCGCGCGCTCCTGCCCGATGACGTAGTCATCCAGGATTGCCTTGATCTCCGAGGGTTTGGGGATCGGCGTCGAGCCGGCGTACGGCTCGTCCTTCTCCACTTCCTCGGCGATGATGTCGTTGCACAGGCCGATGCACTCGTCGCAAATGTAGACGGTCGGCCCGGCAATGAGCTTCTTCACCTCTTTCTGGGACTTGCCGCAGAAAGAGCAATTCAGATTGCCGTTTTGGTGATCATCCCGCCGTCGGTCCACTGCTCGACCTATTCCCTCACCGCGATGGGATACGTGGACGCCCACTCGGGGTCGCCCACGCGATCGCGCGCTGCCGCCAAAAAATCAGTCAGACAAAGCTTAGACTCACGCTTCCCCCGCCGCAAGCATGTGACATGCGCTCTCCCGGAAGGCAGAGCTCAGTGCCTCAAGCGAAGGCGAGGAACAGATCGGTCATTTTTCCTCTTTCGGCCCCTTGCGCTTCGGGACCAGAACCTCGTCGATGATCCCGTACTCCTTCGCCTGGGGAGCCCCCATGTAGAAGTCGCGGTCGATGTCCTTGACGATCTGGTCCCTCGGCTTGCCTGTCCCGTTGACCAGGATGTCGGTGATGACATCCTTCATGTGACGGCTCTCCTTGGCCTGGATCTCGATGTCCGTCACCTGTCCTCGTGCACCGCCGGAGGGCTGATGGATCATCACGCGCGCGTTCGGGAGCGCAAATCGGCGCCCCTTGGCCCCGGCCGCGAGCAGCACGGCGCCCATCGAGGCCGCCATGCCGAGGCACGTGGCGGAGACGATGCTGCGGACGTATTGCATCGTGTCGAAGATCGCGAGACCGCTCGTCACCACGCCGCCGGGCGAGTTGATGTAGAGCATGATCTCTTTGTCCGGATCTTCGCTCTCCAGAAAGAGAAACTGCGCGATGATGATGTTGGCGACATCGTCGTTGATCTCCGTTCCCAGGAACACAATACGGTCCTTCAGGAGACGGCTGAAGATGTCCCAGTTGCGCTCTCCCCGATGGGTCGTCTCGACGACGGTCGGGTACGGGATGAAGTCCTTGGCCCTCTCGAGCGTGGCGATTGCCTGCGTGCGGTTCTCCGGCCTCTTCGTGCTCATCGCGCCCTCCATCCTAGAAAAGCCATCATCGACACTCCCTACCTGGGGCCCGAACGCCGTGGCGCAAGCCGCCCGACGCTCACGGTTCAGTCTTCTTCGCCTTCTTCTTCTTGGGAGCCGCCTCGGCGGCGGCCTCTCCGGCCTCGGCGGCGGGGGTCGCAGCCTCCGCCGTAGGCTCGGCCGGGCCGTCCACGATCGTGGCCTTGGCCTCGACCAGGTCGAGGATCTTGTCCTCGATGATGAGGCCGATGAGCATCTGGCGCTTGTTGGCGTCCCGGTACTCGGCCTTCACCTTGGCGACGTTCTTGCCGCTCTGCTGGGCGAGCTCGGCGATGCCCTTCTCGATGTCTTCCTCGGTGACCTTGAACTCGTTCTTCCGGGCGATGGCGGCCATGAGCAGCCCCGCGCGGACCTTCTTCTCGGCCTCCTCGTGGATCTTGCCGTGGAGCCCCTGGGCCTGCTCCTGCGTGACGCGCTGCCCCATCCGCCGCGCCTGGGCGGCGAACTCCTGCTCCATCGCGCGGCACTGCTGCTCGATGAGCGAGGGCGGGACCTCGATGGGGTTACGCTCGTTCAGCTGGTTCACGATCTGCTCGGCGAGCGCCTGCTCCTGACGCTCCTTCACGGCCTGCTCGAGGCGCGAGTGCACGTCCGCCCGGAGCTCGATGAGCGTCTGGAACTGGCCGACGTCCTTCGCGAACTCGTCGTCGAGGGTGGGGAGGACGCGCTCCTTGAGATCCGTCACGGTGACCTTGAACAGGCCCTTCTTGCCGCGGAGCTCCTCCTTCTGGTGGGTCTCCGGGAACGTCGTCTCGACCTCGACCACGTCGCTCGCGCTCTTTCCCGTGAGGCCGGCGTCCAGCTCGGCGATCGCCTGGCCCGCGCCGAGCTCGATCTGAACGCTCTGGCCGCCGCCGTCCTTGATCTCCTGGCCTTCGACCGCGATCGTGAAATCGATCGTGACGACGTCTCCCTTTTGCGAGGGGCGCGCGGGCTCGGGCGCTTTGAGGGTCGCGTGGCGCAGGCGCAAGGCCTCGATCTGCTCGTCCACCATGGCCGGGGTGGCCTCGAGCTTCGGGCGCACGAGGTTGAATCCCTCGAACTTCACGTCCTCGATGTCCGGCTGGACCTCGAAGCGCGCCTTGTACGAGAAGGGCTCGTTCACCGCGAACTTGCCTGCCTCCACGGTCGGGCGCGTCACGGGCGTGACGTTCTTGTCCGTCAGCACCTTCGGCAGCGTGTCGTTGACGATGCTGCTCGCCACGTCGTTCGAGATCTTCGCGCCGAACAGGTGCGTGAGGACGCTCCGCGGGGCCTTGCCGGGCCGGAAGCCTCGAACGTGGGCGGTCTTCCCGAGCGTCAGGTAGGCCTTGTCGACCTCCGTGCGGACGAGATCGGCCGGAACTTCGACCTGGAGCTCCAGGAGAACGGGAGAGATGCGCTGTACCGTGACTTGCATGGGGGGACGCGCACCATACTTGGCGCACCTAGGCCGTCAAGGGCCCGTTCTTCAGTTCGCCACGGGTTTCCGTCGGCGAGGCACAAAAAAAAACGCCCCCGGACGTGACCCACCGCACCGAGGCGGGAGAGTCGAGGCGTGTCCGAGGGCGTCAAAGGTCCCGGGAGGGGACCAAATCTGGGTGGGCCGCGTCGAGCGCGAGCGGCCGGGTACGGCTACTCGTCGTCGTCCTCTTCGGCCTCTTCGGCCTCGAACTCGTCGATCGTGTCGTCGAAGAGCATGTCGCTCCCCTCGAAGATGGTCTCCTGCATGAGATCTTCGAGCGAGAAGCCGACTCGGTGCTGGGCGCACAGCTCTTCGCGCTCGAACTCTTCGATGCTTCGGTAGCTCTTGGGAACGGCCATGGCGATGTCCTCCGGAGAAGGCGAGCAAGGGTGGGCGCACGCGCCGTTGCTCACGGCGTCGCGCGGACGTCTGTTGGGTGGGTGAGACGAGATCTTGGTCGGCGCGCCGCGGGCACTCCCGCGGGCGGTTACTTGCGGCCGAGCGGGCTCGACGCGGGTGACCGCGGCGCGGTGATGCGGACGACGGGGGCCAGACGCTGCGGCGTGCGCGGCTGCCAGAAGACTGCCCGGAGAACGCGATCGGTCGTGGGGTTTTCTCTCCCCTCTTCGAGCGCCCGGGCAATCTGCTTACGCACTTGGATGACTCCCTCTGTCGAGTGCGGCGTCGAGTGCGCGGCACCCTTGCTGGCGGGCCGTCGACACCGTTTGCCTACATCTGCCGACACCATACATCTCGCCCTCGATCGCACCAAAAAAAGCGCGCCGAGTTTCGACGAATCTGTGCATCGCGTTGCAAAGCGACGCGGGGCCCAGGTCGCGCGGACGTCCACGGTTGCGGCGCGCGGCCTCGGCGGATAGAGATTCGCCCCGCGCATGACCCGCCAAAAGCCTCCCTCCCCGACCAACGGGACGAAAACCGGCACGTTGGCGTCGCGGCCGCGCGTCATCGCCGTCGTCAACCAGAAGGGCGGCGTGGGCAAGACGACCACCGCCGTGAACCTCGCCGCCAGCGTCGCCGCCGCAGAGAGGCGCACCCTCTTGCTCGACATGGACCCGCAGGGCAACGCGAGCTCCGGCGTGGGGATTCGCCCGCGCACCGTGGAGAAGAGCATCTACGACTGCCTCATCGGCCGCTCGACGCTCCGGGACATCCTCGTGCAGACGGAGGTCCCGATGCTCCAGGTGGCCCCGGCGACGCAGGATCTCGTGGCCGTCGAGCTCGAGCTCGTCGACGATCCGAACCGCGCGGGAAAGCTCAAGGGCGCGCTTCACGAGCTCTTGTCGGACGGCCAGCCGGGCTTCGACTACGTGTTCATCGACTGCCCGCCGTCGCTCGGGATCCTCACGCTGAACGCGCTCACCGCGGCCGACCGCGTGCTCGTGCCGCTCCAGTGCGAGTACTACGCGCTCGAGGGGCTCACGCACCTCATGGCGACGATCGATCGCGTGAAGCAGGGCACGAACCCGGAGCTCTTCGTGGAGGGCATCGTGCTGACGATGTTCGACGCGCGTAACAACCTCGCCCACCAGGTGGCCGAGGAGGTGAAGCGCCACTTCCACGTCTTCGAGTCGGTCATCCCGCGCAACATCCGGCTGTCGGAGGCGCCGTCGCACGGCAAGCCCGTGCTCCTCTACGACGTGCAGTCGAAGGGGGCGCAGGGGTATCTGTCCCTCGCGCGCGAGCTCCTGCAAGCGGAGGGCGCGACGGCCGCGGCCGGCCCCACCCACCCCCGCACGCAGACGCAGAGGTAGGAGAGATATGCCGATCGACGCAGGGAAACGCCGCGCGCTGGGACGAGGGCTCGACGCGCTCTTGCCCTCCGCGCCTCGCCCGCAGGCGGCCGAGGACCGGAGCGCGTTCTTGTGCCCGCTCGAGAAGATCATCCCGCAGAAGGGCCAGCCGCGGCAGCACTTCGACGCGCAGGCGCTCGAGGAGCTCGCGCAGTCGATCCGCGAGCACGGCGTGCTCGAGCCCATCGTCGTGCGGCGCGCGCCCAACGACAAGTTCGAGATCATCGCCGGGGAGCGGCGCTGGCGCGCGAGCCAGAAGGCCGGGCTGCGCGAGGTCTTCGTCGTCGTGAAGGACGTGACGCCGGAGACGGCGTTCGAGCTCGCGCTCATCGAGAACGTCCAGCGCGAGGACCTCAACGCGATCGAGCTCGCCGAGGCGCTCGACCGCCTCATCAAGGAGCACGCCTACTCGCAGGAGACGCTGGCGCAGCGTCTCGGCAAGGACCGCACGACGATCACCAACGCGCTCCGGCTCCTCAAGCTGCCGATCCGCGTGCGCACGAAGGTCATCTCGGGCGAGCTCACCGAGGGGCACGCACGCGCGCTCCTCGGGGCCGGAGAGGCGGCCTCGCTCGAGGATCTCGCCGACAAGGTCATCCTCGGCAAGCTCTCCGTCCGCGCGACCGAGGCGCTCGCGCGGAGCACGCGCGCCAAGGCGAAGGGCAAGGACGTCGCGGCTCCCGAGAAGGACGGCAAGAGCGCCGCGGTCCGCGACCTCGAGCTACGCCTGACGCGCGCGCTCGGCACCAAGGTGGAGGTGCGCGACCACGGCAACAAGGGAGAGGTCGCCATCCCGTACGCCGACCTCGACGCGCTCGACCGCTTGCTCGCCAAGCTCCTCTAGCGCCGAGTAGCGCCGAGAGTCTGGCGGCAGGATGTGACACGGGATCACCTGATGTAGACCCCGGGTCGACTCGAGGTGACACGGGATCACCTGATGTAGAGCCCGGGTCGACTCGAGGTGACACGGGATCACCAAAACCTAGCCCCGCCGTCTACCCGGCGACGAGCCCGCGCGCCATTCGTCGCTACTTCGAAGCGGTCGCGGGAGCGTGACGGTCCAGCCAGTCCAGGATGTCGTTCTCGACCTGCGCGTGCTCCGGCTCGTGCAAGAGGTCGTGGTAGAGGCCGTCGTAGATCTTCAAGGTCTTGTCCGTCGAGGCCGCGCGGCGGTCGAGATCGCGGCTGCCGTCGGGGGGCGTCACCCTGTCGGCGCCGCCGTGCATGATGAGCATGGGGACGCGGACGTCCTCCATTCGCGTGCCGATGGTGTCGATCGCCGCGAGCAGCTCCTTCGCGGTGCGCGCAGGCGCGCCCTCCTGGTAGACGAGCGGGTCGGCCTTGCCGTCGGCCACGACCTTCGGGTCGCGCGAGAAGTCGTCCAGATCGAGCTGAAAGACGCCGGCGTGGGGGGAGAGGTCCGCGACTGCCTTCGTCCCGAGAACCTTCACCCCCGAGACGTCGGCCTCGAGCGCAGCGCCGCTGAGGAGGAGGCCCGCGAGCGGAGGGTCTTCGCGGCTCTCCTCGATGGTATAGAGCGTCACGATGGCGCCGCCCATGCTGTGGCCGAAGAGAAAGAGCGGGCGGTGCGGCTCTCGCCAGCGCACGCGGTTCAGGAACACGTCGAGGTCGCCGAGGTAGTCGTCGAACGAGTCGATGTACACGCGTTCGCCGGCCGAGTGCCCGTGGCCGCGGAGATCGAGCGCGTACACCGCGTAGCCGCGCTGGGCGAGCCGCACGGCGAAGCCCGCGTAGCGGTCCGAGTGATCCTTCAGGCCGTGCACGAGGGCGACCACGCCGCGCGGGCGGCCATCGGGGTGCCACGATTGCTCGAACAGCGTGAGCCCGCGGACGCCTTCGAACGTCGTCGTCTGGTGGCGAACGCCTGCGGTCGCCACCATCGGGGTCGGCGCGCGCACCGGCAGGTCCGGCGGCGCCCCGCCGCAACCCGTGACGAGCGCGGCTCCGAGGGTGGCAAGGAGAACGACGCCCGCGCGCAGCGCCAGGGACCTGCTCATCGGCCGGCTCCCGTGCGAGCGTTCGCCGCGGCGAGCGCGTTCCCGAGCAGCATGGCGATCGTCATCGGTCCAACTCCTCCCGGCACCGGCGTGATCGCGCCGGCCCGCTCCTTGGCCTCGTCGAACGCGACGTCGCCCACGAGGCGCGTCTTGCCCTCGCCGAGATCGATCCGGTTGATCCCGACGTCGATGACGACGGCGCCGGGCCTCACCCAGTCGCCGCGGACCATCTCGGCCTTGCCCACGGCGGCGACGAGCACATCCGCTTCGAGGCACACGGCTTTGAGGTCCTTGGTCCGCGAGTGGGCGATCGTCACCGTCGCGTGCTCGGCGAGGAGCAGCTGCGCCACGGGCTTGCCCACGATGTTGCTCCGTCCGACGACGACCGCGCGGGCGCCTCGCAGGTCGGTGCCGGCGCTCGCGAGCAGGCGCATGCAGCCCTTCGGCGTGCACGGCACGAGCGCCGGCCTGCCCGAGGCGAGGAGGCCGACGTTCAGCGGATGAAAGCCGTCGACGTCCTTGGCAGCGCTGACGGCGTCGAGGACCTTCTGCTCCTTGATCTGCGACGGGAGCGGGAGCTGCACGAGGATCCCGTCGACCGCGTCGTCCGCGTTGAGCGCTGCGAGCAACGCGAGCAGCTCCTCCTCCGTGGTGGTCGCGGGCAGCTTGTGGAGGCGGCCGCGCATGCCGACCTCGTTGGAGGCCTTCTCCTTGTTGCGCGTGTAGACGACGCTCGCCGCGCTCTCGCCGACGAGGACGACGTCGAGGCCAGGGGCTCGCCCGTGCTTGGCCCGGAAGGCGTCGACTCCGACGCGCACCTCGGCGCGCACCGTCTCTGCCAGCTTCTTGCCGTCGAGGATGGATGCGGTCATGTCAGGCTCCCTTTGCTTGTGTGGTCTGGACGCTGCGTGCGCGAGGGGCGCCGCGAATCACGTGGATCGCGACCGCCACGAGCAGGAGGCCCACGCCGATGAGCTGCGAGGTCGAAAGGCCGAGCCCCCCTCCCCTGTCGTCGCGGCGCAGGTACTCGAGCAAGAACCGGGCGATCGCGTAGAGCCCGAGGAAGACGGCGAAGACCTGGCCGTCGTAGCGCTTGCGCGGGTGCACGAGGAGCAGGCACACGCACGCGATCGCGAGCGAAGCCGCGGACTCGTAGAGCTGCGTGGGGTGCACCGGGTGGCTCCACTGACCCATGCTCGAGAGCGTGTGGGCCTTGAACTGCGCCTCGCTGGCAGGGCTCCGCGGAGGAAAGCTCATCGCCCAGGGAACGCTCGACTCCGCCCCGAAGCAGCAGCCGGCGAGGAGGCAGCCCATGCGGCCGAACGCGAGGCCGAGGGGGACGGTGAACCCCGCCATGTCGGCCGCCTTCCAGAAGGGGAACTGATCGCGCTTGAGCAGCCACCACGCCGCGAGCGCCGACCCGAGGAAGCCGCCGTAGTACGTGAGCCCGCCGGCCCAGAACTTCGCCCAGGCGAAGCAGTCCTGGCTCTTCGGGTGGCACACACCCTTCGCCGCGTCCCACAGGCCGTCGTACGCGGGCGAGAGGCAGTCGGCGCGCGTGAGCGGCCAGTCGACCTTCGACGGATCCGTGCAGAGGTGGACGTAGTCCCAGAAGTAGCCGTCCGCGAGCACGTGAAGGATGCGCCCGCCCGCGACGCCAGCGATGAGCATCGCCAGCCCGAGGTCGACCACGACGTCGGGGTTCTCCCCGATGCGCCGCGCCCAGAGAGCCCCGCATGCCGTGGCGAAGAGAAAGCCCGACAGGAGGAGAACGAAATACGAAGGAAAGCCTACGTCCAGCGCCTTGAACAGCTCGGGGCGCATGCGGTGCTACGGCTTTGGCTCCACCGCGGGAGGAGCAGACGCCGGCGGGTGCGGCTCGCTCGATTCGGTCGCGAGGCCCTTCTTCGACGTGAACATGTCGACCGCCATCAGGCCCACGCCCACGCAGATCGCGACGTCGGCGATGTTGAACGTGGGCCAGTGGTGGTCGTGGCCCTTGTAGAGGGCGTGGACGTCGATGAAGTCGATCACGTGGCCGTAGCGAATGCGATCGAAGACGTTGCCGAGCGCGCCGCCCAGGACGAGCGGCAGGCCCCACCGGAGCGCCTTCTGGCGCTGGTGGAGCTTCCGGTAGAGCGTCACGATGAAGGCGATCGCCGCGACCGAGACGAGCAGGAAGAAGGGCCGCCGCACGTTCTCGCTCGTTCCCTGGAGCAGACCCCAAGCGCCGCCGCGGTTCTTGGCCAGGACGAAGGCGACGTGGTTCGGCCAGAGCTGGATCATGCCGGGGTAGGCGTCGAGCCGCTTCTCAGCCCACAGCTTCGTCCAGATGTCCGCCACGAGGGACACGGTCGAGACCACCGCAAGGAAGAGGTAGGACGGGTGCCAGGGGGGGGCCGGCGGGCCTGGGGCCTTGAAGGGCTCCTGGGGCCAGCTCTCCGCCGCCGGCTTCGGGGCGTCGGCTGGGGAGCCCGCGCGCTCGTCTACGGGCGCTTCGCGGGTCGGGGCCGCATCGTCGGGCGGCAAATTCGGGTCTTGGCTATCCATGAGGGGCGGGGCCGGCGGGGCTTCGAAGGGCCTTGCGATCTACGCGATTACGGTCGCCGGGGCCAGCGATCCCTACGGGGACATCGGCCCGACGGCTCCAGGCACCTTGCGACGGTACGGTACGCCTGTCTAGTATCTCCTCATGCCGCTTCCTCCGTGGTCGCCCGCGCATGGGCTGGAGCACGTGCTCGGCCGGTGGCTCGGCAGCAACTACGTCAAGCCGTGCCTCGCTGCGGACGAGATGCTGGCGAGCGCCGAGGCGCACGTCGTCCCCTTCCCCGCGAGCCTGCACCCCTCCCTGGCGCGCGCGCTCCGGGCCCAGGGGATCGAGACGCTCTACGAGCACCAGGCGCGCGCCTTCGAGCTGGCGAGCGGGGGCGATCCCGTCGCCATCGCCACTCCGACGGCGAGCGGCAAGAGCCTCTGCTTTCACCTGCCGGTGCTCCAGGCCCTGCAGGCCGATCCGGACGGGCGCGCCATCTACCTCTACCCGACCAAGGCGCTCGCCCGCGACCAGGAGGCCGGCGTGCGAGCGCTCCTGGCCGCGGCCGGCATGACGTCGGGGGCCATCGTGTACGACGGCGACACGCCCGCGGACGCTCGGCGCGCTGCTCGCGAGCGGGGCGGCATCATCGTCACGAACCCGGACATGCTCCACACCGGGATTCTCCCGCACCACGCCAGCTGGGCCCGCACGTTCCAGCATCTTCGTTACGTCGTCGTGGACGAGCTGCACACCTACCGCGGCCTCTTCGGCTCGCACGTCGCCAACGTCCTTCGCCGCCTCCTGCGCGTGGCGCGCTTCCACGGATCGGACCCCGTGCTCCTCGGGGCGACCGCCACCATCGGCAACCCGCGCGAGCACGCCGAGCGCCTCTTCGCGCTGCGCCCAGGGAAGCTCCACGTGCTCGACCAGAGCGGCGCGCCGCGCGGCTCGCGGCGCTTCTTCCTCTTCAATCCGCCGGTCGTGAACGCGGAGCTCGGCGTGCGGGCGAGCTACGTGAAGCAAGCGGTCATGCTGGCAGGCGACCTCGTCCGTGCGCGCGTGCCCACCATCGTGTTCGGTCAGTCGCGCAACAACGTCGAGGTGATGCTCCGCTACCTTCGCGACAAGGTCGCGCCGGACATTCCCGCCGATCAGATCATGGGCTACCGCGGAGGCTACCTGCCCGCGGAGCGACGCGAGATCGAGCGGCGCCTGCGCGCCGGGGAGATCCTGGGCGTCGTCGCCACGAACGCGCTCGAGCTCGGCATCGACATCGGCGAGCTCGACGCGGTCGTCTGCGCCGGCTACCCGGGGTCGACGGCGTCCATGTGGCAGAGGTTCGGTCGTGCCGGAAGGCGCGGCGGGCTCTCGGTCTGCGTGCTCGTGGCGTCGAGCGCGCCGCTCGATCAGTACCTGGCGCACGACCCGGGCTTCTTGCTCGGCGCGCCGGTCGAGGAGGCGCGGATCGATCCGGACAACGTCGAGATCCTCCTCCAGCACCTGAAGTGCGCGGCCTTCGAGCTCCCCTTCCAGCGGGGCGACTCGTTCGGGTCGCTCGGTCCCGACGACACCGCGGACGCGCTCGGCTTCCTCGAGCGCCACAAGGTGCTGCATGAAGCGCACGGCACCTTCCACTGGGCCGCGGACGTGTACCCGGCCAACGACGTGTCGCTCCGCAGCGTGGGCTGGGACAACGTCGTCATCATCGACAGCGGATCGGTGACGGACAAGGCGTCCCCGGTGGGCGGGGCGCCCAGGGTGCTCGCGGAGATCGACTGGCGCGGGGCCCACACGATGGTCCACGAGCAGGCCATCTACCAGCACGACGGCGAGTGCTGGCAGGTCGAGCGCTTCGACTACGAGAACCACAAGGCGTACGTGCGAAAGGTGCTCGTCGACTACTACACGGACGCGATGACGCACGTGCAGATCGCGCTCCTCGAGGAGAGCGCGACGGGGAGCGTGGGCGGCGGCGGGCTGGGGGCGCCCGGCGAATGGTCGAGCGGCTGGGGCGAGGTGTCGCTCGTCGAGAAGGTCGTCGGCTACAAGAAGATCAAGTTTCAGACGCACGAGAACGCGGGCTACGGCGAGGTGCGGCTGCCCGAGATGCAGATGCACACGACCGCCTTCTGGCTGACCTTGCCCGAGAGCCGCATCTTCCGCGTCGTCGCCGGGCGAGCCGCGGCCATCGACGCCATGCGCGGCATCGGTCGCGCGCTCGAGACGGTCTCGACGCTGGCGCTCATGTGCGACCCGAGGGACCTTGGATTCGCCCTCGGCGACGCGGACGCGAGCAACCCCGACGGCGCTGCCATCCCGCGCAAGGTCACGGGCGGACCGCAGCGCGGCTACAGCCCGACGCTGTTTCTCTACGAGCACGTCCCAGGGGGCACCGGGCTCGCCGAGCGAATCTTCGAGCAGCGGGACGTGCTCCTCGCGCGTGCCCGTGTGCTCGTCGAGCGATGCCCGTGCACGGCCGGTTGCCCCGTGTGCGTCGGGCCTGCAGACGCGCACGGCGCGGGCTACACGCGGAAGTCGGTCGCGCTCGAGCTTCTGGGGTAGACGCCGCTTCCAGGGGCGATCGGGGCTTCCCCGGTCGTCTTGCTCCGCAGCCTTGCATTGCGCCGGCGGCCAACGCTTCGTAGGCTTGTTCAGTGCTGCGCTGGAACCAGGGAGACCACCCCGCTCGTCGGCGTGCCCGGCTGGCCACGACGCTCGCGGTCGGCACCCTCGTGGCCTGGACCTGCCTCGGGCAAGCGTGCCTCCCGGGCCGCGGGCCGCCCCTCGACCTCGCAGAGCCCGATGCCGCGCCTCCGCCGCCCACCGTGCTCTCGAACGACGCGGGGCTCACCTTCGCCGACGTCGACCTCGGGGCCTCGTTCGCTGTCGTGGGGCTTGCCCCGTCGCACGGCCCCTTCACGGGCGGCACGCGGACGGTGCTGAGCGGACGCGGCTTTCCGTCGAACGTGCAGGTCTTCATCGGAGGGGCCGAGATCTCGTCGAGCAACGTCGTCGCGAGCGACGCGACGCAGGCGGCCGTCATCACGCCGCCCGGCGTGCCCGGGCCGGCGGCCGTCAAGATCGTGAACCCGAACAACGCCGAGACGGCGACGCTCGCCGGAGGCTTCACCTACGATGCCTTCGTGCTGACGCCGAACACGGGGGCGACGAGCGGCGGCACGCGGGTCGCTTTCCAGGGGAGCGACACGAGCTGGGTCACGGGGACGAAGGTGCTGTTCGCAGGCGTGCCCTGCACGTCCGTCGCGGTGGCCGACGCCATGCACATGCTCTGCACGACGCCTGCAGCGGCCGCCGCCACGGTGGACGTCGACGTCATCACGCCGGACGGGGTCGATACGAAGACCCGGGACGCGTACACGTACAGCGACTCGCCGGACGGCTACCGAGGCGGGCTGGCCGGCGGCGCGCTCAGCGGTAGCCTCACGGTGCTCGCCTTCGATCAGTACCAGGGCACCCCCATCTCCGGCGCGCACGTCATCGTGGGAGGCGTCATCTCGACCGCGATGGTGCAGAGCACCGACAGCATGGGGACCGCGCAGTTCAGCGGTCCCTCGCTCACGGGGAAGGTCACCGTCACCGTGGCCGCGAAGTGCCACAGCCCCATGACGTTCGTGGACGTGCCCGTCAGCAGCGTGACGGCGTACCTCGTCCCCATGCTCGACCCGGCGTGCGGCTCCGGTGACCCTCCGTCGACCGGCAACTACACGCAGGCCGCGGGCGGCCAGATCGACGGCCAGCTCGTCTGGGGGAGCACCGTCGAGTTCGAGCGAGGCGGCTGGTCGAACGTCCCGAACCCGCAGCGCGCGACCGAGCGCCAGGCTGCCTACGTCTTCCTCGCCAATGCGCCTCCGACCGCAGCCTTCTCGCTTCCCGACCCGACGACGGCGACGACGCCGAACTCTCCAGGGAGCGTCGGCTACGAGTACACGCTGAACGCCGCGCCGGGTAACCTCAACGTGTACGCGCTCGCGGGGATCGAGGACCGGAGCCTCACGCCTCCCGTCTTCACCGCGTACGTGATGGGCGTCGCGCGCGGCGTGCCGGTGCAGCCGTCCACGGAGGTCACGGGCGTGGACATCCCGATGACCACGCTCCTCGACCAGGGCGTCACGTTCGCGCCCACCCCGCCCGGTCCGGGCGCGCAGGGCCCCAACCTGCTGAACGTCGAGCTCGCCGTCTCGCTCGACGAGACGACGTACGCGATCCTGCCGAACGGCCAGCAGTCCCTGCCCCTGCCGGTGAGCGGCAACGTCTCCTTCATCGGCGTCCCCGCGCTCGACAACGCGCTCGCAGGTCAGTCCTACGTGTTCAGCGCCGCCGCGGTCACGGGACCGAGCGCGTCGATACCCTCGTCGCAGGTCGCGCTCGTCGAGACGACGAACGCCGACACGCCGGTCAGCGTGGGCGGCTTCCTCGCCGTTCCCACCGTCCTGCAACCGAGCGCAGGCGCATGGGCGGGGACGCAGGTGAGCATCGGCGAAGCCTCGAGCTTCGACCTCCTCGAGCTCACCGTGAGCTCGGGGCTCGTCACGTGGACCATCGTGGCGCCCAAGGGGGACACGTCCTTCAGCGTGCCGGATCTCAGCGGCTTCTCCGACGCCGTCGGGCTGCCGCACGGACCTTTGCAGACCGTCGTCTACGTCGCGAGCATCGCGTCGTTTCAATACGGCGAGCTCGTGACTGGCCAGCTGTCGACGGGAGCCTGGAATGCGTACGCCGCGAACTCGATCGCCGGCGTCTACTGACCGCCGCCTCCCGCGGCTCGGGGCGCGGGGCGTCCTCGTCTGCGCGGCTGCGGTGGCGCTCGCCGCGGGTTGCAAGTTCGACCCTGCGTACCGTGACGTGCCGGGCGCCGAGCCGGCGCCTTCGTGCACGGTGGGCGTCGTCGAGTGCCAGGGCAACACCCTCGTCCGCTGCGCCGGGGACCCCGGCGCGCCGAGCTTCGCGGTGGTCCAGGACTGCGCCGCCAAGCAGCAGGTCTGCGCGTCGTCGCTCCTCGCGTGCACCTCGTGCGCGCCCGGCTCGACGAGCTGCAGCGGGCAGAACGTCGTCACGTGCGGTGCAGACGGCGAGACGACGACGACCGCGACGTGCGCGACCAGCAGCGGCAACGCGTGCCGCGGCGGGAGCTGCGTCAACCTGTGCGGGCAGGCCGAGAGCGATCACTCGAACATCGGGTGCGAGTACTGGCCGGTCGACCTCGACAACGCGGACATCTCACCGTCCCTCAACGCGGCGGCGCAGCAGTACGCGGTCGTGGTCTCCAACGTGCAGCCCGACGTACCGGCCACGGTCACCGTCGAGCAGGACGACTCCTCGCCCGGCAACCCCCCGATCATCCGCACCGTTGGCACGGCGACGATCGCGCCCTTGAACCTCGAGGTCTTCAACCTCGGGCCGCGCGAGGTCGATGGCTCGGCGGACGGGACGTTCAACACCGGCACCGGCACGGCGCTCACGCGTCACGCGTTCCGGCTCACGTCCAACATGCCCATCGTGGCCTACCAGTTCAACCCGCTCGACAACGTCAACGTGTTCTCGAACGACGCCTCGCAGCTCCTGCCGACGTCGGCGCTGAGCGGCAGCGGAGGTTCGTCGTACGTCGTCGCGAGCTGGCCGCAGACCATCGCCATCACGGCCAACCCGAACACCGACTTCGGCGTCAACCTGCGTGCGTTTTTGGCGATCGTCGGCACGGCGCAGACCACCCACGTCCACATCAAGACCATGGCCCGCGTGATCCCCGGCGGCCCGTTCGCCCAGGGCATTCCGGCGGGAGCCGAGGCCGACGCTGTGATCGACGCCTACGACGTGCTCAACCTCGAGACAGGCGACTTCGACGCCGACTTCACGGGGTCCATCGTGACGGCCGACGCGCCGGTCGTCGTCTACCCCGGGAGCGAGGCGTCGGACGCCCCCGTCTACGACACGATCGCGCAGCGCTACTGCTGCGCCGACCACCTCGAGCAGCAGCTTCCGCCCGTCAGGGCCGTCGGCATGAGCTACGTGCTCCCGCTCATGCCCAACCGATCGCGCGCGGTCATCGCCGCGGGCGGCGAGATCTCTCCGTACGACGAGACGGAGTATTTTCGCGTCGTCGCCATGTACGGGGGAACGACTCACCTCGTGACGTCGCTGCCGCCGCCGAACGACCAGATCGATCTGCCGGGCCTCGGCGCGTTCGTGACCATCAGCGCGCAGCAGGACTTCACGCTCACCGCGTCGCAGGCCGTCATCGTGGACGACACGCAGTCGGGCCAGGACGGAGCGGGGGTGCCTCGGGGTTTGCCTGGCGGGGACCCCAGCCTCCTGTTCATCGCCCCGGTCGAGCAGTGGCGCGACGACTACGTCCTCTTGACGCCCAACAAGTACGTCTTCGACTACCTGGTCATCTCTGCGCCCGCCGTGGCGCACGTGTACATCGACGGCATGGAGCTCGGCCCGGACGTCTGCGAGGTCGCCCCCGTCGACCTGACGACCGACGCCGCGCGCGGGGCGCTCAAGCCTCCGTACGTCAGCTACCGCTGCCAGCTCTCCTACCCCATCATCGACCCGACGCAGATGCCGCCGAACAACATCCTGCCGGGCAAGCAGAACGACGGCGTCCACCACGTCCAGGCAGATCTCCCCGTCGGGGTCGTCGCGTACGGGTTCGACTCGTACGTCAGCTACGCGTACGCCGGGGGCACGCAGCTCACCGATCTCACCGTCCAGTAGCGCTCTACTTGTAGCGAATCGGAAAAAGCTTCCACTCGTCCAGGAGCGGCATCCGCCCGCGCGGGCCGGACTGGCGGACCACCCGGACGCACTCGTCGATCGTGAGCCGCCGTGGGCCGAAGGGCGACGCGTCCGACGCGTCGGAGTCCATGAGCTGGCTGGGCGTGTCGACGCCGTAGTCGTCCGGGTGACCGGGTACGTCCAGGAGAACGTGACCGAGCTCGTGGGCGAGCGTCAGGCTGCTCTTTCGCGCGCGGATGCCGGCGCGATCGAGGAGCACGACGTTGCGCACGCTCGACAGGTCGCTCCCGATGAACGACTCTCCGATGCGGCCACCACCCGCGAAGAACGGCACGACGACGACCTCGACGGTCCTCGGGTCACCGTCCTCGACCGCCTTGAGGAGCGTGCGCTCCTCGAGCGTGCCCGCCATCGAGTCGACGTCGCCGAAGTGCTGGAGGCCGTCCGTGAGATCGACCGAGCCGATCCGGACGGTGAGCGTCGGGTCGGTCGTCAGCGGCATGCCCACCACGAGCGGCTCGATCGCGACGAGCGCCCCCGTCTTGCGGCGCAGCGAGACGTCGACGCTGCCCGCAGCGCCTGGCGCGATCCGGGCGTTCGGGGAGACGACCGCCACGAGGCCCGCGGACTCGGCGACGCGCGCGAGCGCGTCGGCGACGCGCTCGGGGGTGGCGCCTGCGGGAACGGGGACGGTCAGCGGGTGGCCGTCGGCGCGCACGCGGATCTCGCCGCCGCTCGCGGGCAGGCCGAGGTCGTCTCCGATCGCGATGAGGTGCGACGGCGGCGGGTCGACGATGTGGACCTCGAGCGTGTCGACGTTGCCGAAGCTCAGCCCGCACTGCCCCCAGATGGCCGATCCCAGCGCGAGCTCGGCGCGGAGGGCGGCGATGGCGCCCGCGTCGTTGCCGCCGATCGCGGGCGCGCCGCCCGGCGTCACCCGCAGGACGATCGGCCGGATGGTGGCCTTGAACGCGCCGATCTGGCCGATGAGGGACGTGCGCGGGCCGAGGACCCGCACGGCCTGGAGCTTCTTTCCGTCCCTGCGAATGACGATCGCGCCTCCGAGCTCGGCGCGGAGCGAGCGGGCCTCGACGAGCGGGTGACGCCGGTCGACGTCGTCGACGGTGAAACGCAGCGGCATGCTCGCCGAGCAGCGGAGCGCGCCAGGCGCGGAGGACGCGGTCGGCGCGTGTCCGCCTCCGTTCGCGGCCCCCGCGAGCTCGCCGGGCCCACACGCGAGAGGAGACAGGAGGAGGCGCGCGATGGCGTCGACGTGGGCGCCACCAGGACCCACCGACTCCACGCTCACGACTCCGGGCCCCTGGTCGCCCGCGCCACCCTGGGATGCGCTCGCCCGGGACGTGGAGGGTTCGGCGAAGACCACCCGCAGCGCATCCGGGTCGTCGTACGCGGAGTCCACGCCGCCCTCGAGGCGCGTCGGTGGAGTGCGCTCGAGCGACGCATGCCCGCGCGCGAGGTCGAGATCCACGAGGTCGCCACCGCGCATCGTGACCGCCGTGACCTCGATCACGAGCGACTCCTGCTCGGCGCCTCGCACCACGACGGCGTTCACCACGCCTGCGGCGATGCCCTGAACTGCGACGCCCGGGGGTAGCGGCTTGCCCCACGCCAAAGGTCGTCCGTCGACGACGAGGCGCGCGCGGTCCGCCCCGGTGATCGGTCGGACCGTCCAGCCGACGAACCGTCGGTCCAGCGGGACGAGATCGGTCCGGGCCGCCGGGGGCAGCGGGTCCTCTTCGGCGTCCGGCCGCCCGTCGAAGTCATCGTCGTCGCGATCGGCGATGACCGAGACCACGGTGGACCCCCCGGCGAACCCGCTCGCCGAGCGCGGGCGCCCGACCAAGGCGCCCAGGAGCAAGCCCGCAAACGTCACGCCCGACAGCGCGCGTCGCATCAAGCGCGCCTTGCGTCGGAGGTCGTTCGCGCCGCTGCTATTCGAGCCAGCCCCACTGGATCCAGCGGAACGGGGTCTCCGTGAGGACGTCGTCCTCGCGGGACGCGTGCGTCTGCGACGTCGGAGCCGGGGCCTCCGCCGGCTCGACGCCGCGCGAGCGAGCCGCGGTCGCGCGGACGAGCGCCCCCCAGGCCACGTTGCCCAAGATCTTCGACTCGACCAGGGCGTCGGCGTGCTCCAGGGCCACCGACCGCATCCCGAGATCCCAGAGCGCGGCCGCGGCGACGCCCCGCAGGTCTTCCCGCTTGCCCTCGCGGGCAGCCTCGATGAGCGCGTCTCGCAGATCGTCGCGGCCATGATCCCGGGCAAGGTACAGCGACGCTCGGATTGCGACCTCGTCCGCCAGGGGCACCGCCTTCGCGAGCGCCTCCAGCATCGGCTTCGCGCTCGGTGCTCCGGCGCGCGCCATGCGAAAGAGGAACGTGGTGTCGCGGTCGGCGCTTGGCCGATCGGACAGGCGTGCCACGAGCTCCACCGTGGGCCGCGTCTGCGGGAGCCCGACGGGCGCCGCGCCCTGCGCCTGCGCGGCGCGCTGCATGAGCGCCCAGCTGACGAGAGACCACGCAGAGCGAGCGCTCGTCGGCCCCACCGTCGATCGCTGCTTGGCTTCCTCGATCGGCGTCGCGTCGCCCGAGGCCGCCGCGACCTCGCCCAGCACGAGCCACCGTCCGAGGTGACGCTCGGCGCCCCGCAGCACCGTCAACGCGGGCCCTACCTTGAGCGGGACCGTTCCGGATCGTGCCAGGGGGACGAAGAGCTCGACGCACAGGGAGATCCGATGACTCTCTTTGATCATCGGCGCAAGCGCGGCCAGGTGTGCCCCGTTGGACTCGCTGCGCGCGACGCGCGCCGTCTCGGCGCCGAAGGCCAGGTGCGACTGCCGGCTCGCCGCGAGCTTGGCGAGGACGCCGGTGAGGGCGGCGTCGCGCGAGAAGCACGCCGCGCTCAGCGCGGCCGTGCCGCCTGCCTCGTCGCCGCCGAGCGCCTGCTTGAGCAGCGTGGTCGTGCTGCGGTCCTCCGCCTCGGCGAGGGCGCGGATGCAGCCCACGTAGAGCTCCCGGGAGAACGACTTGCGGCGGAGCATGACGGTCGCGGCGTCCGCCATCGACGCGCGCAGCGCGGGGCTCAGCGCCGCCACGGCGCGGAGCGCGCCCGCCAGCTTCGCCTCGCCACCGTTCTTGCGCTTGAGCGCACCTTCGAGCTCGATCTCGAACCGACGGCGCGTCGGCTTGTCGACGATCTCCGCGCGCGCGATCCGCGGTCCGCGCTGTGAATCCGTGCCGCCGCGCTTCTCGTCCCCCGCGAGCGCGTTTGCGCCGAGCGCGCTTACCCCAAGCGACTTGGGTGCGCGCTGGACGTGCCCGTTGGATTCCGGCTCAAGTGCGCGCCTCGCCTTCACACTTCGCTCCCCAGATGTCATCGAGGCGCCTCTCGCACTCGTTGATGCGACGATACCAGACGGCGCCTGCCATCCCGCCCGTAAATCCGCCCGCGAGCCCGCAACTATTTTTTGGCGCGCGCTCTCGTCGCCGCGTCGCACGACGACGTGGCTCGCATGTGGTTGATATTGCGGCGCGTGCGCGACGCGCGCGCGCGGCGATGCCTTCGGTCAGTGCCGCACGGTGAAAACAAAGCGCTTGACGTTCGGCGAGCCGACCAGCGTGAGGCGGAGCGGACCCGCATCGATCTGGTCGTCCTGCGCGACGACGGCGACCGACCACACGTGGCTCCCCTTCGCGGCCCAGGTGCACGCGGCGCAGCTCATCAGATCGGCGGCGCTCGTCGCAGCGGGAATGACGGTCGGCGTCCCGGCGGACGTGTGCGTGGCGACGGCGAGGTCGAACGGCGTCGCCGGCGCGGTCTGCGTGAACGTCGTTCCGTCGTCCAGCACGGCCTGCGAGCTGCCGCCCGCGAAGACCTGGACCTCGAGGTAACCTGCACGGTCCTGCATCGAGACGGCGCCGCCATCGGCGCTCGGCACGACCGTCTCGACGTCGGGCGCGAGGAGCGGGACGATGGCGCCGACCCTGGCGTAGACGGGGACGAAGTCGAGCGAAGCGTCCGCAGTGACCGTCCTCGCCCCGAGGACCCGCGCCCCTGTCCAGAAGTCGAAGTACTGCGGGTCGGGCAAGTAGACCGATCGCGACGTGGCCCCCCGGGTCACGACCGGCGCGACGAGCAGATCGTCCCCGTACATGTACTCGTCCGTGATCGTGAGGACGGTGGGGTCTCTCGGATAGAGCAGAAAGAGGTGACGCATCACCGGAGTGCCGCGGGCCCGCGCCTCGCGCACCGCGATGCGGACGTACGGCAGCATCCGCGTCTTCATCGACGCGTAGGTGCGGTAGACGTCCTGCGACTCCTGGTCGTCCAAGATCTGCCAGCGCGCCGAGACGGGCTCGTTGCCCGTGCCCTGGTTCTCGTCGTGCATGTCGGCGGAGAACGCCCCGAGCTCCGTCCACCGCAGGTAGAGCTCCTTGTCCGGCGGCGGGTTGAAGACGTAGTCGTAGCCGGAGATGTCCGAGCCCCAGAGCGGGATGCCGCTCATCCCGTCGTTCAGCCCCGCGAGCAGCGCCGCGGGCAGGCCCTTGGCCGTGTCGAAGTCGGTGCTCTCGTCGCCGCCCCAGACCATGGGGACGAGGCCGCTCGTACCGGCGTACCCAGAGCGAACGAAGATGAGGTAGTCGCCCTTCCTCTCGCGCTCGAGCAGCTCGCTGGCGGCCTTCTGGAAGAGCACGGGGTAGAGGTTGTGGGCCTGCATGCCGCTCATCCCGTTCCACATGACGGCGTCCTCTGCGATGTACTCGCCGAAGTCGTACATCCATCCGTCCCACCCGTCGTCGAGCGCCTGCTGGAGGAAGCCCTGGTACCAGGCGACGGCGGCGGGGTTCGTGAAGTCGACGATGCCGGCGTTGTACGGGACGTCGAGCACGGTGTAGGGCGTGCCGTCGGCGTGCTTCACCAGGTAGCCGTTGGCGACGGCCTCGTCGAAGGCCGGGTGCCAGGTGTCGGCGATGAAGGAGTTGAAGTAGGCGACCGCCTTGAAGCCGCGGCTGTGGATGTCGCTCGTCACGGCCTGCATCGCGCCGGGCGCGGTGAGGTTCGTGGGCGGTCCGTCGGGGAAGTAGTGCATCGCGGTGTCGATGACGCTCGTGGGTATGTGCGCCGCGCGCAGCTTCTCCATCTCGTCGCTGCCGACGTCGCCGCGGCGGCGGGGCGCGAGCACCCAGTCCGCTACCTCCGGTGGGCGGCCCGTGATGTCGGTCAGGGCCTGCAGGAGGACGAGCGGATCGGGGTCCGCAAGGATGGTCACGTCGAGCGACGGGCCCGTCGCCTCGACGCGCCAGGCGTCGGCCACCTCGTCGCCCAGGTGGTAGTTGGTCCGCGTGCTCCCGTTGACCAGCATGCCGAAGCCGCGTGGCGACAGGAACCACGGGATGGGCATGTACGTCATCTCTTCGCCGTTTGGCGTCGGGTTGTCCGGGCCCGGGGCGACGTCCTCGCCCTGCGCAAAGCCCCCCTCCTCGACCCACGTGTAGAGCATCTGGCCGCGGTGGTCGGCGCGCACGAAGCGCTCGCCGAAGCCGAGGAAGTGGTCGTCGTCGTGCAGCGCGAAGCCGAGGGAGACGCGGTTGGCGTACGTGTCGCCCGTCGGCTCGCCGGGCGCGTCGACGGACGCGACGATGTGCACGCCGAGGCCCGGATCGGGCGACGGCGCCGCGAAGGTGACCGTCATGGCCGGGTGCACCGGGTCCTTCGTGGCGACGTGCACGGTCAGGCCGCCGGCGTCGAGCGACGACGACGTCACCCTCGTGGCGAGCTGCCACGGGGCGTCGGTGCCGCGGAAGTAGCTCCAGCCGACGATGAGCCCGGGGACGCTCGTGTCGGTGTCGTGCGTGAGCGCGAGCGGGCCGTAGGCGCCCGTGGCAACGGCCGCGTCAGCCGCCGTGTGCGGGCGCGTCGACTCGAGCAGGACCTGGCCGGTCGCGCCCGTGAGCACGAAGGAGAAGGGCTCCTCCGTCACGGCGACGCTCACGGTCCCGCCGGGGCTCGTCCAGTGGAGCACGGGCGACGGCGCGGGCTTCGTCCCGTAGCAGCCGTAGCCCACCGCGAGCGGCGAACCGAGCGCGAGCGCGAGAAGCGCGAGACCTCTGCAGACGCGCATCGATCATCCTGTGCGCACCAGCGCCGGGGTTGGCAACTCGAACGGAGCGGCCTGTGAGCGCGCTCACGCCTTCCCGACGAGCTCACGCGAGCGGCTCACTTCGTACAGCAGAGCGTCTCGAGCCCCTGGAGCGTGGCGGTCGCCGGTCCGGGCGAGTCCGGGACCGGCGTGCATGCGACGTTGGCGGGGGCCCCGGCCTCGTAGAAGAACGACTTGAACGTCTCGCTCGCCGCCCCGACGACCGGGTTGCACATGCCGTCGATGACGATGGGGAGCCCACCCTCGCTGCAGGTCGTGTCCGTGAACAGCTCGCCCATGGTGGCGGGGCAGCCTGCCTCCATGACGCACCCGCAGCCGGCACCCGCGTCCGTGGCCCCTCCGCACGAGACGTCGACGGTCGCTCCCACCAGGTGACGCGTCGTGAAAGGCGGCGTCGAGGGACACGCGCTCTCGCCCGGGGTGGAGATGCAGGCGACGAAGCCGGGCGGCAGCGCCGGAGCCTCGCAGGCGCCGCCGTCGCCCGGGCAGCGGGAGCCGCTGCAGGCCGTCGACGTCTTCGTGAACGAGACGCTGCCTGGATCGAGCGCCGCCTTGGCCGAGCACGCGCCGCCGCTCGGGCCGAGCGGCGCGACAGCGACCTCCGTGCCCGCAGGAAAAGGAAGGCTCGACAGCTCGGATGAGACCGTGGTGCACATCCCCGTGATCTTGATCGAGAAGGGGCCGAGGTTGCATGCGTTGATGCCGATCGTGGCGGCCACCATCCCCGCCCCGCACGACGGGGGCGTCGTCACCGCGCAGCTGCAGGAGCAGCTCGCGGCCCCGGCGTCGAGGCCCTCGAGGACGCGCTCCGGGGACCCGAACCCCGCGGGGCAGCCGGCGTCGTCGTCCGGGCCCAGCGCGGTCAGGGTCCACGTCGCGGCCTCGGCGTCGCCGGACGCGGGCCCCGAGGCGTCGCTGGGCCCGCCGGGCCCACCGCCGACGAGCCCGTCGTACGAGGTGAGGACCGAGCAGGCGGCGAGCAGGCCGACGGAGAGCGCCACGAGCGCCGGACGCTTCGCGTCGCGCCCGGGTGCGGTCCGTCGTCGTCCCCACATCGCACCAGTCTAGCTCGGCCGTCGGGGCGCCTGCTCAGGAATGGCCGGCGCGGCTGCCGGGTCACGCCTTCGCGATGTGAATCCGCACCTCTTCGCCCTCGACGTCGACGACGTGCGGGAGGGAGCCGTCCGGCGCCTTCGACGTCGACACGGTCTCGGCGAGCACCTCGGCCTTGAGGCGAGCCTCGTCCTTCGTGAGCACCTTCGCGATCCGCTCGCTCCCCAGGACAGCCAGGTGGATGCGGTCGGTGTACTCGAGGCCCATCTCCTTGCGCACGGTCTGCACGCGGTTCTGGACCTCGCGCGCGAGGCCGAGGTCACGCAGCTCGTCGTCCAGCACGGTCTCGAGCACGACGACGCCCACGCGATCGCCGGCCGCCGCGAAGCCGGGCTTGGTCTCGAAGAAGGCCTCCACGTCCTCCCGCACGAGCTCCACGCCGCCGTACTCGCCTCGCCCTTCGAGGACGACCGCGTCGAGCTTCTTCTTTCCCGCCGCGTCGAGGGACGACCAGGCCTTCTTGAGCTCCTGCGCCTGCTTGCCCAGGCCTCGCTGGCCGAGGCTGCGGAAGCTCGGCTTGTAGGAGTACTGGCCGAAGGTGGCAGCCTCGTCGTGCGAGACGAAGTTCACGTCGAGCACGTTGAGCTCCTCCTGGATCATCTCGATCGACCCGCGGAGGGCCTCCTTCATGCTCACGTCGTTCAGGACGACGTGGGCGCGGCGGAGCGGCTGGCGGACCTTGAGCTTGTGCTGCGTGCGGACCTGGAGCCCGACGCTCACGATGTCTCGCACCGTGCGGATCTTCTTGGAGAGCTCGACGTCGATGCGTGCGGCGTCGACCTCCGGGAAGCGCTCCAGGTGAACGCTCGCCGGCCCCGCGATGCCCTTCTTCTCGCCCAGGCGCACGACCAGGTTCTGGTACATGCGCTCGGCGAAGAAGGGCACGAACGGCGCGATGAGCTTGCTCAGGGTGACGAGCACCTCGTAGAGCGTGTAGTGCGCGCCGCCCTTGTCGGCGTCCCAGCCGGAGCGCCAGAAGCGGTCGCGGCAGCGGCGCACGTACCAGTTGGAGAGCCCGTCGACGAAGTCGGTGAGCACCTGCGTGGCGCCGTAGACGTCGTAGGCGTCGAGCCGCTCGGTCACCGCGCGCGTCGTGAGCGACAGCTCCGAGAGGATCCAGTGATCGAGCTCGGAGAGGGCGAGCGTCGTCCCGGAGGGCGCCTCGCCGTCGATGTTCGCGTAGATGGTGAAGAACGAGTAGACGTTGCGCAGCTTGACCTGGAACTCCTTCTGGAGCGCGCGGACGTTCGACAGCGAGTGGCGGGTCGCGTTCCACGGCGGGTTCGACGCGTAGAAGAACCAGCGGAAGGCGTCCGCGCCGGGCGCGGGCGTGTGCGGGTCCCTCACCGTGAGCCGCTCGGCCGCGGGGAGGCGCGGGACCTCCACGGGCTTCACGTCGGGCGTCCTCGTGGCCGTGACGCCGAGCGCGGCGTACGAGGCGGCGTCGAGCACGATGACGCGGCGCGGGAGCCCCTTCTTCTCGTGGAGGAGCACGCTCTTCTTCCCTCCCGGCCCCTGGATCTCGACCTTGGCGGGCGACGCGAGGTCGAGGCCGTCGAGATCCTCGGGCGCGATGAACGCGACGTCGGGCCCGGGCGCCTCCTTGAAGGCGACCCCCTTCATCTTCGAGGCGGCGGCGAGGTCGAGGACGGCGAAGTCCATCTTCACCTCGTCGAAGATGACGTCGGGAGGCGTGTAATTTCCCTTCGACTTGCTCTCCTTCTTGCCCTCCTTGTCCGAGACGTGCCCGAGCACGATGCACGTCTTGTACGGGTGGGGCAGCCCGCGCACAGGCTCGAGGCCGAGGCGCTTCTGCGACGCCTCGTCGAAGAGGAGCGTGGAGATCATGAGCAGCGAGTAGAACCAGCCGCGGGTCTGGTCGATGGCCTCGCTGATGAAGTCGGCCGGGAACGCGCGCTGAAACTCCGCCTGGCCCGTGTGCGGGTAGCCCCACTGCGCGAAGGGCATGCAGCCGGAGTCGAACCAGCAGTCGATGACCTCGGGGACGCGCCTGTAGGTGCCCTCCTCGCCCGGGTTCTCCCACGTCACGTGGTCGATCCACGGCTTGTGGACGACGAGGTGCTCGCTCAGCGACGGGTCGGCCTTCCTGGCGGCCTCGAAGTGGTCGAACGCCCTCGGGTTCTTCGCGAGGATCGCCGCCGCCGACGCGGGCGCCTCGATGTTGCCGGTCTTGTCGTTCTTCCAGAGGTTGAGCGGAGTGCCCCAGTAGCGCTCGCGCGAGAGCGCCCAGTCGACGTTGTTCGCCAGGAAGTCGCCGAAGCGCCCCTCCTTGATGTGCTCGGGCAGCCACTGCACCGCGCGGTTGTTCGCGATGGCCTGGTCCTTCAGGGCGGTCGTCTTGATGTACCAGGCGGGGCGCGCGTACTGGATGAGCGGATCTGTGTCGGCGCGCCAGCAGAACGGGTAGTCGTGCCGGTAGGTCTCGGCGTGGAGGAGGAGGCCCTTCTCCTTGAGCTCGTGCGAGATGTCCTTGTCGCAGTCCTTCACGAAGCGGTTCTGGTACTTCGCGCCCATCTCTGCGTGGAACGTCCCGTCCGGGGCCACCGCGCAGAGGAGCGGGATCTGGTCGGGGTATTTGACCTGCTCCCTCTTGAAGGCGATGTGGTCGTCCTCGCCGAAGGCGGGCGCGACGTGGACGATGCCCGTGCCGGTGTCGAGCGTGACGAAGTTGGCCTCGATGACGCGCCAGAGGTTGGGGGCGCCGTCCGTGAGCGGGTGGTGCTCCTTCGCGTAGAGGTCGAACGGCGGCGTGTACGCCTTGCCGACGAGCTCCGAGCCCTTCATCTCCCGCTCGATCGGGAGATCGCACTTGAGCTTCTTCGCGAGCGTCTCTCGAAGCGCCTTGGCGACGATGAGCTTGCGCGTCCCGTCGTGCACGACGACGTAGTCGAAGCCCGCGTTGACCGCCGCGAACATGTTCGACGGCAAGGTCCACGGGGTCGTCGTCCACACGAGGAGCGAGGTCCCCGGCTCGCCCACGAGCGGGAAGGCCACGTACACGCTCGGGTCGTCGACCTGCTTGTACCCCTGCCCCACTTCGCCCGAGCTGAGCGCGGTTCCGCCCTGCGCCCACCACCAGACGACCTTGTGTCCCTGGTAGAGCAGCCCCTTCGTGTAGAGCTCCGACAGCGCCCACCAGACGCTCTCGACGTAGCTCTTGTGGAAGGTGACGTACGCGTCCTTGAGGTCGACCCAGAAGGCGACGCGCTCGGTCAGGTCCTCCCACTCCTTCGTGTAGCGGAACACCGAGTCGATGCAGCGCCGGACGAACGGCTCGACGCCGTACTCCTCGATGGCGGCCTTGCCGTGGATGCGCAGCTCCTTCTCGACCTCCACCTCGACCGGCAGCCCGTGCGTGTCCCACCCTGCCTTGCGGGGCACGTGGTAGCCGCGCATCGTCTTGTAGCGGGGGAAGAGATCCTTGATGACGCGCGTGAGCACGTGCCCGTTGTGCGGCAGGCCGTTGGCCGTCGGCGGGCCCTCGTAGAAGACGAAGGTGCCGTTCGGCGCGGGCTGGGCGACGGTCTGCTCGAAGATCTTCTTCTCCTTCCAGAGCGCGAGCACCTCGCGCTCCTCCTTGGGAAAGTCGAGCTCGGACGAGACCTTTTCGAAGACCGGGGCTGTCATGGGGAGCATGGGTATTACCACGGCGGGGGCGACGGGTTGAGCGGGCTCGGCCTGCGACGCAACGGGGTGGTCCTGAGCTCGCCTCCGGCCCTAGGCTTCGCCTGGATGCGCCTCCTCCCCGACACCCGCGGTCTCCCCCGGACCTTCTGGTTTCTCTGGGCAGGCACGCTCGTCAACCGCCTCGGCGGGTTCGTCGCGCCCTTCCTCGCGATCTACCTGACCAACGTGCGCGGCCTGCCGGTGGAGCGGGCGGGGCTCATCGTGTCGCTCGTCGGGTTCGGCTCGGTGGCGTCGGGGCCGGTCGGGGGCGCGCTCGCCGACAGGCTCGGGCGGCGGCGCGCGATGGCCATCTCCTCGGCGCTCGGCGGCTCCGCGATGCTCGCCCTCAGCGTCGCCCGGTCGCCCCTCGCCATCGCCGCCGCCGCGTTCGCGCTCGGCGGGTGCGCCGACCTGTACCGCCCTGCCGTGCAGGCGATGATCGCGGACGTCGTCCCGGACGCCGATCGGCAGCGCGCGTACGGCCTCCTCCACTGGGTCGTCAACGTGGGCTTCTCCGTGTCGATCGTCGTCGCGGGGCTCGTCGCCGGCGAGAGCTTCGGCCTCCTCTTCGTGGGCGACGCCGCGACCACGTTCCTCTTCGGCGCCATCGTGTGGCGCTTCGTCCCGGAGACGCGGCCTGCCCCGGCCCACGCCGAGGTCCACGCGAAGGCGGGAGGCTTTCTCCGCCCCTACCGCGACCGGGCGTTCATGGCGTTCGTCGGAGCGTCGCTCCTCGTGGGGATCGTGTTCATGCAGGGCAACGTCACCCTGCCCGTCGACATGCGCGCCCACGGCGTCTCGCCGGCGCTCTTCGGCGGCCTCATGGCGATGAACGGCGTGATGATCGTCCTCATCCAGCCCTTCGCGGGCCCGTTCGTCCAGCGGTTCGCGCGGGGGCACGTGCTCGCCGTCTCGGCGCTGCTCACGGGGGTCGGGTTCGGGCTCTTCGGGCTCGCGGGGCCGGGCTCGCCGGTCATCCCGCTCTACGTGCTCTCCATCGCGATCTGGACGCTCGGCGAGATCGCCATGGCTCCCGTCGGACCTGCCGTCGTGGCGCAGCTCGCGCCCCCCGCGCTGCGCGGCAGCTACCAGGGCGCCTACCAGCTCACCTGGGGCGCGAGCTCGTTTCTGGCCCCGGCGCTGGGGTCGCTCGTGATGGGGCGCTTCGGGAGCGGCGCGCTGTGGGGCGCGTGCGTCGTCGCGGGGGTCGTGGCCGCCCTCGGGTTCATGGTGGTGCTGGCTCCCCGTCCGTCCCGGCTGCCGCGCGAAGCGGTGGAGCGTGCACGAGCTCATGGCCGGCCGTACTAGCCGCGCAGACGAGGGGAACCTCAGAGGCGCAGAGGGCGCAGAGGGAGGCAGAGGGAGAGAGCGTCTTCGTGAGCTCACCTTTCTAGCGTTCCTGCGTTCTCTGCGCCTCCGCGGCTTTCTACGCCTGGCGCTTCGGTTTCGAGTCGTCCGCCTCGTCCGCGGGCGGGGCCACGACGGGGCTCGCCTTGACCTTCGTGAGGACGACGCCGACGACGTTGCCCTTGATCTTGAGCTTCGCCTTGGGGCCCGTCGTGCCCCGGGCGGCCCTCGTCGAGATGCGCTTGGCGACGGCGACGACCTGCTGCTCCGTCGTCAGGGGCGTGGGCACCTTCTTCGGCTCGAGCCCGAAGTCGGCGAGGATGTCGGGCGACTCGCTGTAGGTGACCTTCACGAAGGACTCGAGCCCCGTCATGATCGCGAGCAGCGCCGGGCGCTCTGCCTTCTCGTCCCAGAGCTTCGCCTTCAGCACGGCCTTGGCCGCCTCGATGGCCGCCCGCAGCGCGATGATGAGCTGCAAGGCGGCCGTGATCTGGGAGGGCGTGTAGGTCTTGCTCGCGAAGGTGAGCGACGCAAACGCCGCCAGGTGCTTCTGAAATCCCGCGAGCAGCTTGGCCGCTCGCGTCGCATCTTGTGCTTTTCCTCTTATTTTCGCTGACATGGGATCTTCTCCGTAGGTGGGTCCAGGGCGAGGGACGGCGTGGCCGCGCGCTGCGCCCGGCTCGCTCGCCGCCCTCGATGCTTAAGTGGGAAAACGGGGCTCACTTCTCGCCGGTTATTTTCGAAATCACATAGGGTCATTCCAGGGACGGTGGAAATCGGGCGGACCGGGGCGCCCGTGGAGCCGACGGAGCCGCTCGTCCGCCGTGCACGCGCGCGTGTCGCCCCTGCTCGCGCGCGTGCCGCCCCTGCTCGCGCGCGTGTCCGGAGCGCACACGCGCGTGCATGACGGACTGGCGCGCGTGTCGGACGCTCACACGCCCGTGCGCGAACGACACGCGCGCGTGCTGGCCGCGCACGCACGGGTGCTCCGCGCGCACGGGCGCGTGTCCGTCGTGCTCGCGCGCGTGTCCGTCGTGCACGCGCGCCTGTCCGCCGCGCACGCGCGCCTGTTCGTTCCGCACGGGCGCGTGCGGGGCGAGAGGGGGCGTGGGGACGTCGTGCACGCGCGCGCGCACGCCGGACAGACGCGCGTGTCCGCTTCGGGGGCCCCGCCGTCAGCCCCGGGAGGGCGTCCCTCGCACCGACCCTCCCCTTCGCCCCGCCAACGGGGCCGCTCCTCCGAGCGACGTGCGGTCCCGTTCGCGAAGGCGGCCGCTCAGGGCGAGCTCACGCGACCGTCCCGGGGCTTCCGCCTGCGGCCCCCCGCCGCAAGGGACACGACCGCCAGCGCCAGCGTCGCGACCGCCACCCCGAGGAACACGCTCCGCGGGGCGAGGAACGCGAACAGCGGCGAGACGAAGAGCAGCCCCGTCGCGTGCGCCCCGCGGTGCACGAGCGAGATGAGCCCCATCACACGCCCGAGCACCCCCTCCGGCACGTCCTCCTGCGCCGCCGAGTTGATGAGGACGAGCGCCGCGCTCTGCGCCAGGCCCGCGCAGAAGGCGCCGACCATGACGGACGGCAACGTCGTGGCCGTCGCGAAGAGCGCGTACGCCGGCAGCTCGAAGAGCCAGGCGACCAGGCTCGCGCGGGCCTTTCGCCGGACGTGGAAGCGCGCGAGCGCGAGGCCCGCGACCACCGACCCGAGCGCGTAGCCGACCATCACGACCGAGAAGCCGCCCGCCTCGTAGTGCAGGGACTTCACAAGCTCGGGCACGCCGCCGATCCACGAGCCCGACGACAGGCTCACGCCCAGCCCGAGGGCCACCACGGCGGCGGCGAGCATCGGCATGGGCCGCAGGGCACGCATCCCCTCGCGAAGCCCCAGGGGCTCCTCGGCCGCGGCCGCCGGCGTCCGCGCGACGTGCAGTCCCCCGAGCAGCAGCGCCGACACGAGGAACGAGAGGGCGTTGACGCCGAAGAAGACGCTGATGGGCAAGAACGCGAGGAGCCCGGCGGCGATGGCCCAGCCGCCGATCGACACGGCGTTCGACGTCGCGCGGATGAGGCCGTTGGCCGCCTGGACGTTGTCCCGGTCGACGATCTGCGGCATCAGGGCGCCGTAGGCAGGCGCGAAGTAGCTCGTCGCCGACTCGAGCAGGAACGCGGCGAGGACGAGCCCCCACAAGGGAAGGACGCCAAGGAGCCCCGCGAGGGCCACGGGGAGCAGGACCACGGTGCGCACCACGTCGGCGCCGACCATCATCCGCTTCTTGTCCCACCGGTCGGCCGCCGCGCCGCCGTGGAGGCCGAACACGATGGCCGGCAGGCTGTCCGCCAGCCGCACCGCGATGACCCCGAGCGGACCGCCCTTCTCGAGCGCGACCCACATGAGCGCGATGTAGTGCAGCGAGTCGCCGAGCTCGCTCACCACGATGGCCGCGAAGAGCCGGCGGAAGTCCGGTCGCGCGAGGAGCGACCACGCTCCCCGCCGCGCCGGCGTGGGGGCAGCTGCCTCTTCCACGCGCCGACCGACCGGTTCGCTCAGAACGCCCCGTACACGCCCCCGCCCGTGCCCGTGAGGTACGGCCGGAGGAACGTGGCCGTCGAGGACGGCGTCGGCGCCCGGAGGAAGAAGAGGAGACCGCCCGCGACGAGCCCTGCGCCGCCGACGATGAACGCGGCGGTCGCGATGTTTCCGTCGGTCCTCGCGGAGTCGAGCGCGCTCTTCTCGCTCTCCGGGCACACCGTGCCGTGGCAGGCCGAGGCGATGCTGCTCTTCTGCGAGAGCGTGACGACGCCGAAGACGGCGCCGGCGACGACGCCCGCCGCCCCGACCCCGCCCACGAGGTACGCAGGGAGCCGAGTCCACCCGCTCTGCTCGGGAGGGGCCGGCGGCGGGCCTGGGACAGCGGGCGGTGGCGTGACCGCGACAGGAGACGGCACGGGCTCGGCAGGCACCGCGGCGTGCGCCTCTTCGCGCAGCGTGAGGACGACGGCCTCGGCGCCTCCCTCGGCGAGCGTCACCTTCGTCGTGGCCGTGGCGAGCCCCGCCCCGCTCGCCTCGAGGGTGTGCTCACCCGGGTCGGTGGGACGGTTCACGTTGAGGATGGCGGTCGGCAGAAGCTCGCCGTCGAGCTTCACCTTGAAGTCGGCGTTCGCCGGCGCCGTGACGTTGATCTTGAGCTGCGCGATCCTCGGCTTGGTCTCGCCCAGGAGCTGCGTCGCGCGCTCCTGGGCGGAGACGAAGGGAGCGGGTGCGTCCGCGGCGAGCACCTCGCGCACGACGCGCCGGAGCGTCTCGCTGCCGTCGACGAGCTTGCCCACCTTGATCTGGCACTCCCCGAGCTTCTCGAGGGTCGACGGCGCGTGGTGGAGCTGCTCGGAGCGCGAAAGAAAATCGATGGCTCCGCGGCAGTCGCCTGCGTTGGCGAGCTTCACGCCTTGAATGCCGAGCTCGCGCGCAGCCGCGAGGTCGGCGCCCGTCGCCTGCGCGTGCGCCGCGGGCGCGACGAGACCGAGGCACAAGGCGAGCGGCAGCGCCCGAAGAGCTGTCATCCGGCGGCGAGGGTCACCCATGGCTTGCCTCGACTCTACCGCCATTCTCAGTAGCCGAGATCAGGTTCGCTCTCGCCGGGCGGACGCTTCGCGCCTGCCGGCCCGCTGTGCGCCGTCGCGGGGCCTGGGCGCCCTGCCGAGGCGCCGGGCCGCGCCACGGTCGAGCCCAGAGGGGCAGCCGGCGGTGCCACGGGGAGCGCCTGCACGTCCACGGTGACCACCTGCGGGCCGGTCGGCTGCGGCTGCGGCGTCGCGGGAGGTGCCGGCGGGCGCGGCGCGGGCGTGGCCACGGCCGCAGAAGACGTGGGCGTGAGCGCGTCGGCCTGCGGGCGCGACGCGCGCATGAACAGGACCATGGCGACGGCCGTGACGGCCACGCTCACCGCGACGATCGCGATGGTCTTGCCCGGGCCGCCTCCGGCCGCGCGAACGGGGGCCGACGGCGGCGGAGACTCGGCCGCAGGGACGTACGGCGCGTCGACCCGCAACGAGGACCGGGACATGCGGGCGAAGCTGTTGGACCGCGGGAGGGACGACGCCGAGCCGCGCGGCACCGGGATCTGGCCGCCCCGCGAGTCCGGCGCGGGCTCCATCGCCTCGCCCATCGCGGGCGGGGTGCTGCTCACCACGCGCATCCGCGCGTCGGCCATTCCCGCGGCGACGAGGACCGTGCACGCTCGCTCCGCGCAGAGCCGCGCCCGCTTCGGCGCGAACGGCAGGAGCTCGATGGCGAGCTCGGCGACGTTCTTGTAGCGGTCCGCCGGCTTCTTCGCGATGCAGCGGAAGATGATGGCGTTGAGCTCCTCGGGGAGCTTGGGCTTGTGGACGGTGAGCGGGGTGGGCTCGCCCTCCTTGATGTTCTTGAAGACCTCCTCGAGCGTCTCGCCGTTGAACGGAGTGACCCCCGTGAGCAGCTCGTAGAGCACGATGCCGAGCGACCAGATGTCGCCGCGAGGGTCGACGCAGTCGGTGCTCCGGATCTGCTCGGGAGACATGTAGAGGGGGCTCCCCATGATCTTGCCCGGGCCCAGGGGCACCATGGCGGCCCCGAACACGCTCCCCGTCAGCACGGCCTTGGAGATGCCGAAGTCGAGCACCTTGATGACGGGGATGGAGTCGCCGCGATCGACCAGGAACAGGTTCTCGGGCTTGATGTCGCGGTGAACGATCCCCTTGGCGTGCGCGGACGCCAGGGCGTCGCACGCCTGGATCACGTACTCGACGGCGTCCCGCATGGGGAGCGGTCCGCCCTTCTCGACCTCGCTCGAGAGGTCACGCCCCGCGAGGTACTCCATCACGAGGAAGGGCACGCCCTTGCGCGTCGTGCCGACGTCGAACACGCGGGCGACGTACTCGCTCTTGATCGAGGCCGACGCCTTCGCCTCCTGGGCGAAGCGGAGGATGACGTCCGGGTCGTGCGCCACGTCGGCCCGCAGGAACTTGAGGGCAACGCGCTCGTCGAGCTCGAGGTTGTGCGCCGCAAAGACGATCCCGACGCCGCCCTGCCCGAGCACCTGCTCGATGAGGTACTTCTCCCGGAGGACCTCGCCTATCTCGACCGGGCTCACCGAGCTGGGCGGCGACGACGGCTTGGCGGAGTCGGGGCGTGCACGTGCGACTACGCGGCTGCCGGTGTGCGGCTGCGGCGAAGGCTCGGGCGGGGGCGGTGCGTCGGACCTCGGGCTCATGGAAGTGGATTGGTGACGCTAGGGAATAGTACTCCGATTCGGCCAATGGGACCACGAACCGGCGTAACTTCAAGGATCGGGAGAGTCTCGATGGTACATTGGACCTCGAGTGAGGATGCTCATCTCGTGACTAGGGGTGGAGCGTGGCAGGTCGTGCGGTGGCGAACATGAAGCATCGTCGAAGGCTTTTGGCTTGCGCTCTCCTCGGTGCGGTCGCCTCCTGGGGGGTCGCAGGCTGCGACGGAATCGCCGGGCTCGGGGACTACACCATCGAGGACGGGGCCGAGGACTCCGGCGTCCCGCCGACCGACGCCCCCCGGCCGACCGACTCGGGCATCGTCCACACCGACAGCACGATGGGCGGGGACGACGCGCCGCCCGACACGACGCCCCCCGTCGACGCCCCGTCCGGGGGCGACTCGACGATCCCCGACGACACGTCGAGCGCGGCCGACTCGAGCGCCGATACGCTGGAGCTCGCGGACAGCACCCCCGGTGACACGGCGGCCGACGCCGGCCTTCTTGATTCGTCCGTCGACGGCGCCACCACCGACAGCGGGACCGTCGAGAGCGGACCCTCGGACTCGGGGGCGGACGACGCCGGCCGGACCGACAGCGGGATCGTCGAGAGCGGGACGACCGACACCGGAACGACGGACACGGGGACGACGGATACCGGAACGGCGGACACCGGGACGACGGACACGGGCACGAGCGATACCGGGACGGCGGACGCCGGGAGCTTCACGCTCGGCGGCACCGTGACCGGCCTGAACGCCCAGGACACCCTCGTCCTCTCCGTCGGCGCCACCAACGTGGCCGACGTCAGCGCGAACGGATCGTTCACGTTCCCGCATGCGCTGCCGAGCGGAACCTCCTACACGGTGACGGCAGCCAGCCTGTCGATGGCCCCCGTCCCCGAGACGTGCACGATCGTGAACGGGACCGGCACCATCACGGGCAACGTCACCAACGTCACGGTCACCTGCGCCGTCAACACGTACCCGATCGGCGGCACGGTGACGGGGCTCGCGGCGGGGGCCAGCGTCTCCCTGCTCGACAACGGGGGCGACACCCTCGTCGTCTCGAGCGCGAACACGTCGTTCACCTTCGCGACGGCGCTGGCCAGTGGAGCCGCCTACCACGTCACGGTCGGGCAGCAGCCCATAGGTCAGCTCTGCACGGTGACGAACGGCAGCGGGACGGTGAGTCACGCCGTCACGAACGTCGTCGTCTCGTGCGTGAACACCTACACCGTGGGCGGGACGATCAGCGGCCTCGCGAACAACGAGACCGTCACCCTCACCGACAACGGCACCTTCGACAGCGATCCGGTCGTCGGCAACGGCCAGGCGGGGCAGAGCTTCACGTTCTCGAAGGTGCTCACGTCGGGTACGATGTACACCGTCGCCGTGGGCTCGAGCCCCACGGCGCCCGTCTCCGAGACGTGCGTGGTCGCGTCGGGCGGCGGGCCAGCTGCCATCACGGCGAACGTCACGAACGTCACCATCAGCTGCACGCCGAACAAGTTCACCATCGGGGGCACCGTCACGCTGCTCGAGCAGGGCGCCAGCGTCGTGCTGAGCGACAACTCCGCGAACCCCCAGACCGTGACGGCCGCGGGTAGCACCTTCCAGTTCAGCACCCAGATCGCCAGCGGCCAGACGTACGCCGTCTCGGTCATGAGCCCGGCCACTCCCCTCCCCGAGACGTGCACGGTGAGCGGCGGAGGCACGGGCACCGTGGCCAACGCCAACGTGTCCCTGACCGTCGCGTGCTTCCCCACGGCGTGCGGGACAGGCACGGACGAGGAGACGGGCGCGCCCTGGGTCGTCTGCTCCTCCAGCGCCACGTCGGCCATCGTCTCGAGCGCGAACGCGGTCGGCGGCACCTACCACGCCGCCCAGATCTGCGCGTCGCTCGGCTACATGACCCTCGGCGCCTACGGAAATACCAACGGAGACGTCTGCGGCAACAACGTCGCCGCCACGGACTCGTGCTCGAGCCCCGAAGCGTCGAGCACCTTCGACTCCACGGGCGACATGGGGACGGACGCCAACGGGATCGAGCTCGGCCCGACCGAGTTCTGGACCTGCACGCCCTAGAAGCCTGGTGTCTCGTCTGCCGGCTGGATCACCTGGATCCTCAGATTCCGTGGCCCGCGTCCAGGCACGCGTCGAGCACGATGTCGGGCATGCGACGGATCTTGCCGTCCTCGAAGGACGCGCAGGCGACCCGGATGCTCCCCTCGACGATGACCACCTCACCGCGACGGATGATGGAGTCGAACCACACCGACGCCCGCGATGCCTTCTTCACCCACGTCTCGACGTGGAGAAGGTCGTCGAAGCGTGCGCCCACGCGGTAGCGGAGCCTCACCTCGGCGACCGGGAGGCCCAGGCCGGTGTCCTTCTCGAACTTGTTGTAGTCGAAGCCGTGGTGGCGCCAGAACTCCACGCGGGCGACCTCGAGGAAGCGCAGGTAGCTCGCGTGGTGAACGACGCGTGCCTGATCCGTGTCGAAATACGCCACCCGCACGAGGTGCCTCCCCCGCCTCGAGCCCGCCATGGGCTCCGGGTGCGCGGCGTGCTTGCCGTGCGCGGCGTCGGACGCAGCCCGCGCCTCCCGCTCCGGGTGCGCGCTCGCCCGAGCCTCAGCCAGCGGCGGCGACCTTCTGCCCGAGCTTTGCGATGACGAGCCCGTAGGAGCGGTTCAACGTCGTCACCTCCGACAGCTCCGCGTCCTCGAACTTCACGTGGTACTGCCGCTCGATGGCCGCGACGATCTCCACACCCATCATGGAGTCGATCCCGAGCTCCTTGAAGTGCGTGTCATCCGGGATCGTATCGATCTCCGCGATCTCCGCGATGAGGCTGCGAAGCTCTTCCTTGAGATCCGATTGAGACATGGGTTCCTCATCCTTGGCGATGCGAATCGCGTGCCCCGAACGTGGGGACCGCTCTTCAGTCATTCGGCGGCGCTGATGCGTCGCTCTTCCTTCTCCGACCAGACGGCGTCCTGCAGCTCTTGCCTCGTCACTTCCAGGTACTTCAAGACAGGGAAGAAGACCTTCTGCAGGAAGACGGCCCTGTCCACCTTGCCTTCTTCGCGCATGACCTTCACGCGCTCTTCGTAATCAGGAACGATGCCAACCCCTGGCATCTGAAAGTGCTTGGCGACGAGCCCGATGTCCCGGAGCGTCCCCAGCCGGTCCTCCTCGAGCAGCACCTTGACGACGTCCTCGTAGAAGCGGCAGTGCGCGATCTCGTCGCGCGCGTTGAGCCGGAAGATCGTCGCCAGGCACTCGTCCCCGAGCTCCTTGGCCCGCTGCTCCTGCTTCACGTAGATGACGAACGTAGCCATCTCCTGGAAGCAGCCGTAGATGGTCATCTGGCGCGACGTGTCGAACGGGAGCTTCCACTCGACGGTCATCAGCCTGCTCTGCAGGTCGAACATGTACTCGGGCGTCCGGCGACCCGACTGGAGCAGGTACTCGAGCAGGGCGACCGAGTGCTTGCTCTCCTCGTACGCCCAGTTCGCGCTGAACCACGCCTGACCGAAATATGGCCGGACGACGTTGATGCCCTTCGCTACGTAGTCAGGCAGGTAGCTCTCGACGCAGCAGAAGGTCTCCGCGACCATGACGAGCTGCTCGGGCGCGTCCTTGTTGATCTTGTCGTAGGGCACGTCGCGCAGCGGGTTCCACCGCCGCTCTTGCTCGGCCTTGTCGAAGAACGTCCTGTACATGCTGTACAGACGCGCCTGCCGGGCTGTGTCCACCAGGTTCACGGAGCTTGCCGCTTCTCGACGAGCGAAAGGAGGTCTTCCACCGTCTGGATGCCGGCGAGGGCCTCGTCCGGGAGCTGGATCTTGAGCTGACGCTCCATCGACCCGACGATCTCGAGCATGCCGAGCGAATCGATCCCGAGCTCGCTGATGACCGTCTTCTCCGAAATGTTGGTGAACTCTCGCTCGACGACCTCGGTCGCTGTCTTCTGGAAGATCGTTAGGAGCTCTGCCCGACTGCTTGCCATTGTGTTCTCCGCGCTTCGAAGCGCCTTGCCACTCGTGAGGACTGGATCTGAATTGGCTCTCTGCGTCTTAGTCGATGCGACGCAGCGAGTACTGCGCGAGTGACTGGTAGTGCTTCTCGAACGCCCAGACGCAGGTGGAGAGGTAACGGACGTAGTCGTCGAAGACCTGGTTGCCCCACTTCTTCTTCACGACGTCCTGGTGGTCGCGCAGGCGGTCGAGCCAGGCCTGGCAGGTCTTCTGGTAGTCCGTCCGGCGCGTCTTGACCTCGACGATCTCCCAGTACGGATTGACCGCCACGATGATGTCCTCGAGCCGCGGCGTGATGCCGCCCGGGAAGATCTTGTACGTGCAGAATCCGATGTCCTGGATCTCCTGGCGGGTGCGCGGGAAGCGGTTCCTCAGGATGGTCTGCAGCGCGAAGTAGCTCCCGGGGTTCGTCCACTCGTGGGCGAGGCGGAAGTAGTTCCGGTACATCTCGATGTGCTTGCCCGCGCGAGCCTCCTCGGGGGAGCAGATGTGCTCCATCATGCAGATGGAGATGACCGCGTCGAACTTCTTCTCGGGCTTGTAGTCGATGTAGCTGCACACGCTGGCGGTGACGCCGGGGATCTTGCGGCGCATGATCTCGTCGTGCTGCGAGCGCGAGAGCGTGATGCCGTGGACCTCCTTCACGCCGCGATCGACGGCCTGGTACTCGATGTTGGCTCCCCAGCCGCAGCCGATGTCCAGCGTCCGCTTCGCGGGCGTCAGGTGCGCGGCGTCGTGGTGCCACGCGAGCTTCTTCAGCTGCGCTTCTTCGAGCGAGGTCGTGTGCCAGTCGCCCTCATCGAAGATCCCGCACGTGTAGTTCATTCGTTCGTCCAGCCACAGCCGGAAGAACTCGTTGCTCACGTCGTACGAGACCTCGACCTCTGCCTGCGTCGATCCCATGGTGCATCCTTCTCAATTCTGCGTGCTTCTTGCGTGCGAATACCAGAAAAGCTCGAAGCTTGGCTGCCAATTTTCTCTGCGAATCAACTAGATGAGGCCCCGGGAGTCCTGCGAAGAGAGCGACGCGTGCGAAGCCTCTGACGCACTGTCTCGCGGCCGAACGCCGGTAATTGTGGGTCTCATTCGGCGGTCGCCTCGCGTCCTTGCACGGCCCGTGCGCGGGCGAAGCTCCCGTCCTGGAACATCTGCTTTGTCTTGCGGCGTTGCGGCTTGCCGCTGGATGTACGCGGCAAGGACCCCTGCGGGACGATCTCGATCTTGTGAACGGACAGACCCACGTGTTGCGCAATCGCCTGTTGGATGGCGTCGACGAGGCCCGCCGCGTCGCTCTGGAATGCCTCCGCGCACACGGCGAGCTGCTCCTCCCCGTCCACGTCGACGCCGAACGCCACGACGTTGCCCCGCCGGACGCCGGGCAGCTCGCTCACGACCCACTCGATATCCTGGGGGTAGAAGTTGCGTCCGCGAATGATGATGATGTCCTTGATACGACCGCAGATATAGAGCTCACCGTCTGCGACATACCCGAGGTCTCCCGTGTGGAGCCAAACGTCGCCCGCCGCGCCGCCTGCGAGCGGCTTCCAGGAGGCGGCCGTCAGCTCCGGCTCCTCGAAGTAGCCCGGGGTCACGCTGGGGCCGCGCGTCACGATCTGCCCGACCTGGCGATCCCCTAGCCGCACGCCCGCCTCGTTGACGATCGCGAGCTCGTGGTCCGGGAACGGGTGCCCGCAGCCGACGAGCTCCTGGCTACCCTCGGTCCCCTCGTCTCGATCGGCGGCCGCGAGCGCCTGCCCCCGCTGGATGCCCCCGCTGTCGACGCGGTCGGTCCGCGCGCCCGTCCCGTGCTTCACGAAGGTGATGGCGAGGGTCGCCTCCGCCATGCCGTACGACGGGAGGAACGAGGTCTGCTTGAAGCCGGCCGGCTCCAGTTTTTGCGCGAACTCACGCAAAGTCTTCGCCTGGATGGGCTCGGCCCCGCACCCCGTGATTCGCATGCAGGAGAGGTCGAGCCCGAGGACGTCCTTCTCCTTCAGGCGCTTCGTGACGAGCGCATAGGCGAAGTTCGGCGCGTACGTGATCGTGCCGCGGTGCTTGTGGATGGTGTCGAGCCAGATGCGCGGCGCGCGTACGAAACTCGCCGTCGGCAGGAAGACGACGGGGATGTCGGTGAAGAGCGGCCCGATGACGAAGCCGATGAGCCCCATGTCGTGGAAGAGCGGCAGCCAGCTCACGCCCTTGTCGACGCGGGAGTCCTTCCCGAGGCCGTGAATCATGAAGGCCTCGCTGTTGGCCGCGAGGTTTCGGTGGGTGACGACGACCCCCTTCGGCCGGGACGTGCTGCCGCTCGTGAACTGGAAGAACGCGTTGTCCTCCGGCGTGACGTCGACGTCGAGCTTCGCCGGGGCGGGGGCCGCGAGCTCGTCGACCGTGAAGATCCCGCGGAGCGAGTCGACCTTGCCGAGGACCGGCTCGACGAAGGGCTGCGTCGTCTTCGTCGTGAGGAGCAGCTTGGCGCCCGACGCGCGCGAGATGTGCGCGACCGTCTCGTGGTAGCTCTCGACGTTCTTGAACGAGAGCTGCGGGTACATGGGCACGGGCACGACGCCCGCGTAAATCGCGCCGAGAAACGAGAGGACGAACTCGTCTCCCTCGGGGATGACGAGGGCGACGCGGTCCCCTTTTCCGAGCCCGCGCGCGGCAAAGTGCGCCCCCCGGCGCTCGGCCTCCGCGTGGATGGTCGCGAAGGAGCAGAACCTCTCGGTGCCGTCGGGGCGCACGAAGACGAACCCGCGGCCGGTGTCCGAAGACAGCTGCCGGATGGCCTCTACGAGTGTCGGCGCGACGTACCTGGGGCCGTTACCTTGCATCCGGGTTTTCCTCGTGGAGCTCTTCCGCCCCGAAATTCGTGGCTGCACTTACTTCGTGACCGCCCTCTGCGCAAGGAACCTCCGACGAGCCGCCGTGCGTAGAGCAGACCGCGCGAAGCGGCGTTCGCGTCGGTTTTTCACCCCTGACGTTGCTCGGGTGCAACTCCCGGCGCTATAAGCCGGCCGTGCCAACGCGCTTGAGTCCAGACCGCGCTGCGGCGGAGCCGCCGGCGCCCTCTCGGGAGTCCGCTCGGGATTCTGCCCCCGACGGCATGAACCGTGCGACTAGGCCGCGCGGTGGTGCCATGGGCGCGACGCGGGTCTTGATCACAGGCGTGGGTGTCGTCAGCTCCATTGGGCTGGGCAAGGATGAATACTTCCGCGCCCTCGCAGAGGGCCGGAGTGGCATCAGCCCCGTCGAGTCGTTCGACGCAAGCCACCTCGGCCGCCAGGTCGCCGGTGAGGTCAAGGCGTTCCGGGCGCAAGACCACCTCACCTCCGCAGAACTGCGTCATACGGGGCGCTGCTCCGCGATGACCTTGGCGGCGGCCCGGATGGCCATCGCCGACGCGGGCATTGCGCCCGAGCTGCTGCGTGGACCGAGGACGGCCGTGGTCATCGGGACGACGATGGGCGAGGCGGACGTCATCGCGAGCCTCGACCACGCCTGGATCAAGAGCGGCCCGAAGGGCATCACCCGGGCTCTCTTGCCGAAATACGGCTCGACCCTCCTCCCCATCCACGTCGCACGCGCCATCGGCGCGCAGGGCATGGTCCTGACGCTGCCGGCGGCTTGCGCGGCGGGCAACTACGCCATCGGCTTCGGGGCGGACCTCATCCGGGCCGGTCGAGCGGACGTGGTCGTCACCGGCGCGAGCGAGATCGTCCAGGAGCTCCAGTTCTCCGGCTTCGTACGGCTCGCGGCCATGGCGCCCAGCCGTTGCCAGCCGTTCGACCTGAACCGGCAAGGCATCATCGTCGGGGAGGGCTCCGGCCTCGTCATCCTCGAGTCCGAGGAGCACGCCGTGCGCCGCGGCGCCCGGGCCCAGGCAGAGGTCGGCGGCTACGGGCTCTCGTGCGACGCGTACCACATCACGCGCCCCCACCCGGACGCGTCCGGCAGCATCGCCGCCATGCGGAGCGCCCTGGCCGACTCGGGCATCGGCCCGGAGGCCGTCGACTTCGTGAACGCCCACGGGACCGGCACCCGCGCCAACGACCTCGCCGAGGCCAAGGTGATGGCCGACGTCTTCGGCGGCCGCAAGGTCCCCATCTCGAGCGTGAAGAGCATGATCGGCCACTGCATGGGCGCTGCGAGCGCGCTCGAGGCGGTCGCCTGCGTGATGACGATCGAGACGGGCATCTACCCGCCGACCATCGCGTACGAGACGCCCGATCCCGACTGCGATCTCGACGTCGTCGCCAACGTGGCCCGCACCGGCAAGGCCGACGTCGTCCTCAACAACTCCCTCGCCTTTGGCGGCTACAACGCGGTGACCTGCTTCGCGCGTCCCGGCGTCCTCCCCCCTCCGGTCCCCCGCAGGGCCAACGGCGCCGTGGGGCACGCATGAGGTCCCGGGCGATCACCGGCCTCGGGATCGTCTCCACGGCCGGGATCGGTCGGGAGTCCTTCTTTCGCGCCCTCGAGTCCCCTGCCCCGTTCACGGGCACCGGCCGCGTCGAGTCGTTCGACGCCACGGCGTATCCCGGCTGCAGGGTGGCCGAGGTCCCCGACTTCGACCCGGCCAAGTACCTGGGCGACAAGGGGCTACGCACGCTCGATCGCCTGACCAAGCTCCTCGTCGTCGCCACGCGCCTCGCCATGCACGACGCCGGCTTCAAGAAGGACGGGCTGTACGTCCAGTCGAGCGCGGACCGGGTCGGCATCTGCTGCTCGAACGCCTATGGCTCGCTCGAGGCGATCACCGAGCTCGACCGCGTGGCGACGCTGGAAGACGCCCGCTACATCAACCCCGCCAAGTTCCCCAACACGGTCGCCAACAGCGCCAGCGGCTACGCGAGCATCTGGGAGGACCTGCGCGCGCTGAACGTCGCCGTGAGCGACGGCAACTGCGGCGCGCTCGACGCGGTCGCCTGCGCGGACATCTTCCTCGAGACGGGGCGCGCCGACGCGCTGCTGGTCGGGGGCGCGGAGGCGATGAGCGAGGCCCTGTACGTGGGCTTCTCCCGGCTCGGGGCGCTCGAGCCGAAGGTGAAGGACGTGAGCACCTTGTCCCCGCGCCAGCGCGCGTCGCGGGGCGCAGGCGCGCTCCTCGGCGAGGGCGCGGCGCTCCTCGCCGTGGAGCCGATGGAGCTCGCGGCCAGTCGCGGCAGGCGCCGGCTTGCCGATCTGTCCGGGTACGGCACGGCGTTCCTGCCTCCGGACCACGAAGGCGCCCTCATCCATCCTTCCCCCGAGGCCATGGAACGAGCCCTGGCCGACGCCATCGCGGACGCGGGGCTCTCCCCGGCCGACGTGGATGTCGTCGCCTCGGGCGTCTCGGGGCTCGGGGCCTTCGACCGCGCGGAGCTCGCCGCCATCGAGCGCGTGCTCGGCAAGGACGTCGCCGTGGCAGCCCCCAAGGCCATGCTCGGAGAGTCGCTCGGCGCAGGCGGCGCCATGGCCATGGCGATGGGCGTCGCCTGGCTCGGGGGGCTCGCCCCGGGGCCTCTCGTCCGGGGAACGCCGGGCCGCCGTGTGCGCACGGTTGCGGTCACGTCGATGGGCTTCTATGGAAACGCCTCCGCGGTCGTCATGCAGGCGCCCCGCGAGACGTGAAGCCGTAACGAGGAGATGACCCCTTTGAGCTGGATCGACGAAAAGGCCCACGCGGAGCTAGCCCGCATACGTGAGGCGCGCGAGAAGCAGGTGTACCCCTACTTCCGCGAGTTCGAGACGGGCGGCCTGCATACGCAGATCGAGGGCAAGCCCATCGTCAACTTCAGCTCGAACGACTACCTCGGGCTCACGAACCACCCGCGCGTGAAGAAGGCGGCTCACGAGGCGGTCGACAAGTACGCCTGCGGCCTATCGAGCTCCCGTGTCCAGGCGACGACGGTGGAGCACGTCGCCCTGGAGAACCGGCTCGCCAAGTGGTTCGGCTTCGAGAAGTGCCTGGTGTTCACGACGGGCTACCAGGCGATGCTCGGCACCATCGTCGCGCTCGCCGACAAGGACACGACCGTCATCCTCGACAGCTTCAGCCACGCCTGCATCCTCGACGGCACCTTCCTCGCCGCAGGGATCCCGGGCCGGCAGCCCGAGGTCCGCTTCTTCAACCACAACTCGGCCAAGAGCCTCGAGCGCATCCTGAAGACCCGCGAGCGCAAGAACGCGCTCGTGGTCGTCGAGGGCATCTACTCGCTGGACGGCGACAAGGCCCACCTGAACGAGTTCGTCGAGATCTGCGCGCGCTACGACGCCGTCCTCGTGGTGGACGACGCCCACGGGACTGGCACGCTCGGCACGCACGGGACCGGCATCCTCGAGGCGATGAGCTTGCGGGGCAAAGTCCCGGTCGTCGTGTCGACCTTCTCGAAGACGTTCGGCGGCATCGGCGGCATCCTTCTCGGGTCGAGCGACGTCGTCGAGCACGTCAAGAACTACGCGCGCTCGTTCCTCTTCAGCGCGTCCTTGCCCGTCCCCATCGTCGCGGCGGCGTCGACGATCCTCGACATGCTCGAGGAGGACGGGCCCGCGCTCGTCCGCGAGCTGCACGACAAGTCGACCTACATGCGCGGCAAGCTCACCGAGATCGGCTTCGACCTCGGGGCCAGCAACACGCACATCATGCCCGTGATGTGCAGGGACGAGCGCAAGACCCTCTTCATGCACATCGCCCTGCTCGAGTGCGGCGTGCTGATGGTGCCGATCATCTACCCCGCCGTGAAGAACGGCGAGGAGCGCCTGCGCGTGAACGTCACCCGCGGGCACACCCAGGAGGACATGGACATGGCGCTCGAGCTCCTCAAGTCCTACGGCGAGGCCTTCTACGTCTTGTCCGGCGACGACCTCGGGCCCATGGAGACGTGACGAGCCAAGTTTGACAGCGGCGCCCCTCGGAGCGAGGCTTCGCCGCCCTCCCCGCTTCCCCCGCCGCCCACGGCCCCAGACCCACCCCAATGCGCTGGTTTTTCACCATCTTCGGCACGGTCGTCGCGATCCTCTTCCTCGGGTTCGTCGGCTGGATCGCGACCCGCGTCATGCACTGGGACGCGGCCAACATGTGGGTCGGCCGGATCATGATCTGGGACCTCTATGCGGTCGCGGTCGTCATGGCCTACGTCGCGTTCGTCGGCGCCTGGCATACCTGGGAGCGCGTGACCGGGCGCATGGAGCTCGGTGAAGCCGCCCGCCTGCAGGCCGAGGGCAAGTCCCTCCCGCCGCGGCCCGACGACCCGAAGCCTCAGACCTGACGGGACCATGGCCGACAGAAGCCGGTTCGCCCCGCTGATCGTAGTGGCGGTCGCCGCGGCCGTTTACTACATCCTCCAGCCTCACTGGCCGTCGGATCAGTCCATCCACATCGTGCTCGGCGACGCCGCTCCGAAGGTCCTCGAGCTCGACGTTCGCTACCTCCCGGGCTCCCCTGCGCACCCGGTGACCGACCCCGAGCTCGCGAGGTCCGTCAGCTTTCGCTACGCGGAGGGCGCCGCTCCGCGTATCGTTTCGCACGAGCCCAGGCTCGCCAACGGGGACTACGTCGTTCAAATGGAGCTCGCACTCTCGCACTCGGCCGCGCCACGCACAGACGGCGGCGTCGGCTCCGACAAGCCCGTCCGGCTCACGGTCGAGCGCTCGGTGAGCTTGCAGGGCGGCACGACCTCGATGGACGTGTCTCCCGAGCTCCTCCGGGCTTCCGAGGACCGATGACCGACACGAAGGCGCCCCCGGGGGAAACAGACGACGACGAGATCCGCACCCGGATGTCGCCCGGGCATGGCTCGGCGAGCTCGGGCTTGAACCTCATGGTCCTCTCGGGCGGCAGCAAGGGTACGACGCGCCCGCTCGGCGGCCGCGTGGCGATCGGCAAGGCCCCCGACAACGATCTCGTGCTCGAGGACGACACCGTCTCGCGCCACCACTGCGAGCTGCTCCGCATGCCGGACGGGATCCACGTGCGCGACCTCGGGTCGACCAACGGCACCCGGGTCGACGGCACGCGGGTCCGCGAGGCCACCATCGCCGCGGGCAGCATCCTCCGCGTCGGAGAGGTGGAGATCGCCCTGAAGCCGACGGGGCAGCGCGCCGAGATCATGCCGAGCGACAAGCCCGAGTTCGGCGGCGTGATCGGCCAGGCCCTGTCGATGCGCACCATCTTCGGCGTGCTCGAGCGGATCGCCCCGACCGAGGCCACCGTCCTCCTCGAGGGAGAGACGGGCACCGGCAAAGACGTCCTCGCCCGCGCCATCCTGAGCCAGAGCCCGCGGGCGACCCGGCCGTTCATCGTCGTCGACTGCGGCGCGGTGAGCTACTCGCTCATCGAGAGCGAGCTCTTCGGGCACGAGCGCGGCGCCTTCACGGGTGCCGTGGCCTCGCGGCAAGGCGCGTTCGAGCTCGCGGACGGCGGGACCTTGTTCCTCGACGAAATCGGGGAGCTGCCGCTCGACGTACAGCCGAAGCTCCTGCGCGTCCTCGAGACGAAGGAGTTCCGGCGGGTCGGCGGGAACAAGCCGATGCGGTCGAACGTCCGGGTCATCGCGGCTACCAAGCGCAACCTGCTCCGGGAGGTCCAGGGCGGGCGGTTCCGGGAGGACCTGTACTTCCGCCTCGCGGTCGTGCCCGTCACGGTGCCGCCTCTGCGGGCTCGCCGCGAGGACATCCCGGTCATCGCCCGCCACATCCTGAAGGTCACGGCGGCCGGGAGCGACTACTCGCTCTCGGACGAGACGTTGGAGGCCATGATGGCGCACGACTGGCCGGGCAACGTGCGCGAGCTGCGCAACGTCCTCGAGCGCGCCGTCTACCTCGCCCAGGCCACGGGGTCGACGGAGCTTGGCCTCGTCATGGCGGCGCCGACGGCGCCAGGCACGGACCAGGCGTTCCAGTTCGAGGCGGGCAAGAGCTACCGCGACACGCGCGCCAAGTTCGAGGGGGAGTTCGAGCGCCGGTACGTCAAATGGCTCCTCGCCCGGCACGGGGGCAACGTGAGCGCCGCGGCGCGCGACGCGAAGATGGACCGGAAGCACCTCCACGACGTGGCCAAGAAGCACGGCCTCCGTGGCACCGATCCCGAGGATTGATTGCACCCACGGTGGCTTTTCTCCCACCTGCGCGTGCACCAGGGCCTCTTCTGGCCGAGGGTGTGTGAGGTGTGGGCGCGCGACAGGAGCATGCTTGACCAGGCCCTGGATCGGATGATCCACCCCCATTCTGCGGACACAACAGGCCTGCCCTGAACTTTCGCAGCAAGATCACCCGGTCGCGGCGAAGGACGCTCGGGGCACGGCCGTTGCGTAAGGAAAGGCATCCATGACCGCCCCGCGGCCGCCCAAGTACCGCTCCTTCGCTTCGGACCCCGAGCTACCCGCGCAAGGCCGCTCGACGGAGCCCGACGCAGACCCAGGGCTCGCGCAGTCGGGCGAGCGAATGACGCTCGCCGCCGAGGCATTTTCCACCGCGGACGACGAGATCGTCACGATGGCCCCCGTGGGCTCGACGGAACGCTATCGGCTCGGAGAAATGCTGGGTGAAGGTGGGATGGGGGAAGTGCGCCTCTGCGAGGATCAGCGCCTCCGCCGCCAGGTCGCGATGAAGGTGATGCGGCAGGACCGCGCGCGCCAGCCCGCGCTGCGGGCTCGCTTCTTCCGCGAGGTCATCGCCCAGGGGCAGCTCGAGCACCCGGCGATCGTTCCCGTCCACGATCTGGGCACCGATGAGAAGGGCTCGCTCTACTTCACGATGCGGCGTGTGGTCGGCGCCACCCTCGAGGAAGTCGTCCTGGCGCTCCAGTCGAAGAACGCCGAGGCCGAGCGGCAGTACTCCCGGCACAAGCTGCTCACGGCATTCGGCAACGCCTGCCTCGCCATCCACTACGCCCACACGCGGTCGGTCTTTCACTGCGACCTCAAGCCCGCCAACATCATGCTCGGCGCCTACGGCGAGGTGTACGTCCTCGACTGGGGCCTCGCGGTGCGGGTCGAGCGGAGCGGGGTGTCGTCCGCCGCACAGCGGACGCCGGGGCGCGGCGAGTCCACCACCGTCAACGGAACGCCCGGCTACATGGCGCCCGAGCAGATCCGGGGCCAGGCCCTCGACGCCCGCGCGGACGTGTACGGCCTGGGATCGATCCTCTTCGAGCTCCTGACGCTGACTCCGCTGCACTCCGGAAATGATCCGCGCGAGCTCTGCGTGGCGACCCTCTCGGGGTCGGACGCGCGAACCTCCGTCCGCGCGCCCGACCGGGACGTGCCGCCGGAGCTCGAGGCCATCTGCGTCAAGGCGACGGCCCTCGACCCGCGCCGCCGGTACGCCACCGCGCGTGCCCTCTACGACGACCTGGAGCGCTACCTCGAAGGCGACCGCGATCTGCACCTGCGGCGGACCATGTCGAACGAGCACGCCACGCGCGCGGCCAAGCTCGCGGCGCGGTCCCGCCACGGCGACGAGGCGACGCGCAGCGAGACGCGGAGCGAGGCGATGCAGACGGTCGGTCGGGCTCTCGCGCTCGACCCGGAGAACCTGGCGGCCCTCGGGACGCTCATCGAGCTGCTCACCGAGCCGCCGCGCGAGATGCCCCAGGAAGCTCTCGAGGAGATGAAGAAGACGGAGCGCTCGTTCGAGCGGGTGCGAAACCGCGCGGGCGCCATCGCGTTCGTGGCGTGGGTCGCCTTCATCCCGCTCATGCTGGCGCACGGCATCCACAGCTGGACCATGTTCGTGGTGGCGACGGCCGCGTGGCTGGGTGCGGCGGCGGCAAACCTGTACTTCCTCCGTAACCCTCGCCGGGACGGCTACACCTCCAGCGTGCTCGTCGTCTTCTCGGGCATCGCCATCGCCACCTCGTCGTTCATCCTCGGGCCGAGCATCCTGGCCCCGACCCTCGCTGCCGTGTACGCGCTGACGACGAGCCTGGCCATGGACGCCCGACGCCGGTTCTTGCCCATGGTGATGGGGTGCCTCGCCATCGCGGTGCCGTGGGCGCTCGAGCGGCTTCACGTGCTCCCGGCGTCGACCGTCTTCCACGACGGCATGTGGTCGTTCACCCCGATGATGCTCGACTTCCCGAAGCGCGCCAACGGCGCCCTCTTCGTCGTGAACCTCGCGTGCGTGGTGGGCGCTTGCTACATCGGGATGGCGTTCCGGTCGCTCCTCACGGACGTGCAGAAGCGGGCCCACACGAACGCCTGGCAGCTGCGCCAGCTGCTCCCGAAGGCCCCGTCCTCGGCGCGTCCCTCGGTCCCGAGCCGGCCCCTCAGCCCCTAGCAGGCCCTAAAATAGAGCTGTGAGGTCGACCGCGCCGAGGTAGGAGCGCGCGTTGCCGATGGGCTGGCCGGCGAGGGTGAAGTCCTCGTACGAGAAGCCGATGATGTCGGCCGTGACCCCCGCGCGCAGGCTCGTCAGAAACCCGCCGAGGCGCCCTTGCTTCGACGACAAGGTGTAGACGGCGCGCAAGCCGGCGAGCCAGCTCGAGAACGGCGAGAGCTCCCGATCCCCGGTCCAGTACTGGCCGCGCGGGCCGAGCGGCGGATTCCCACCGCTGTAGTCGTCGCTGTAGAAGACCGCGCCGGACTGCTTGTAGTAGCGCAGCCGCGCGCTCACGCGGAGCGGCTCGAGGAGGTACTTCTCGAGCTCCGCCTCGCCCGTGCCGCTCGAGATGGCCCACGTGTCCCAGTAGCCGCGGGCGGACAGCCGGAGAGCGGCCTTGAGCGACCGAAAGTAGATGTTGGCGCGGGCGGCGACCGCGTGCCGGGTCCGGTTCTCGGGCTCGTTCTCCTGCGCCGCGAGGCCCTCGGCGATGATGACGCTCCGGTACGGGTTCGACTGGAAGCCGTTCGTGATCTGCGCCGTGTAGACGAGCTGGGTCGAGAATATGGGCGTCCACGACTGCGACCACGTCGCCTGGAAGCTGTCCACCGCGATGGGGAGGGTCGTCCGGAGCGGGTTCGTCCCCGTGAAGCACCCGCTCGAGTCCTCCAGGGGCACGTACCGCGCGGGGGGATCGGACTGCGACTGCGTCCTGTCGCACACCTGGTCGAAGTTGTGCGCGTACGAGATCTCGAACTGCGAGTTGTGCTCGTAGGCCTCCGTGCGGGCGGCGATGTTGAACGAGTTGGAGCGGTAGTCGTGCTCGGTCGAGTACGAGTAGTTGCCGACGAAGGAGACGATGTCCTTGCGCAGCGTGAAGCCCCCGCGCGCGAGGTTACGGAAGTCGTGGACGCTCGCCGAGGTGACCACGTCCGTCCCGTGGGTGGCGCCGTAGGCGGGGCCCGCCTTCACCGCCACGCTCGACCCCGACACGACGTCCGCCTCCCAGCCTCCCCGCACGGACAGCCAGTCGTACGGCGTCGCCTCGAGGTCGGCGGACGGCGAGTACACCGTCATGTTGCTCTTGGTCGGGGCCTCGTGGAAAATCGTGTGGGTCGTGTCGACCTCCACGGCCTGGGCGTAGGCCGTGCGCGCGAGCAAGGTCGCGAGCAGGACGGCGGAGACTGCGCCTGTGGCCCGAGCTAGTTGCACCCGCAACCTCCGCCCGAGACGCCGTCGCCGCCGAAGGACCCCTCCCGGTTGTCCAGCGCGTGCCGGATCGGGGCGTTTGCGTGCGGGTCACCCTCGAACTGCATGATGGGGTCGGCCAGGATTGCGCGCTGCTGCGGCCTGACCGTCACGCAGGACGCCGACGCGAGCAAGAGCGATATCAGGACCAAACCGGAGAGCCAGGTGCGCATCGCGTCTCTCAAAAGTAAACGCCGAAGCCGCCGGCGAAGGTCTGCGCGTTCTTGTAGGAGTCGGCCGTGAAGATGGTGAGGTTCGTCACCTCGAAGCGCATCAGGATGCGCCCCCGGAGCGCGAGCAGGAGGCCGCCGCCGGCGCGGGCCACGAAGTAGTCCTGCTCCTGCTTGATGAAGGAGTCGGTCGTCGGCAGGACGCTCAGGCGCCCTCCGCCTATCCCGAGGAACGGGCACACGGGCCAGGTCGGCGCGAAGTAGACGCTCGCGCCGACGCCGTAGAGGTACTGGGTCCCGTCGGCCGTCAGCGCGGCGCCGACGAACCCGTCCAGGCTGATCGTCTTGTGGACCACGATCTGGGGTCGCGCCTCGAGGTAGCCGTACTGCTGGACTCCCTGCCCCTCGACGGGGGTGCTGATCGCGCCGCCCAGGATCGTGAGGCCCGCCCGCGCCCCTTCGAGCGGTGGTGGCGCGAAAATGCCAGGGCGAGACGGGGCCCCCTCCTCCCCCGGCTTGACCGCGAACGGCTGGACCTCGTCGCCGAGCGCGTAGGCAGCTCGACCGTCCGGGAGGAGGACCCGTAGCCAGAACCCGGTCCCGGGGCGCCCGTCGAGCGCCAGCGTTTCGCCGCGGTGCGCGGTGTGGATGACACGAAACGAGATGCCGGGGCCCGTCCGCAGGTCAGCCGAGTCGACGACGATGCGGGCGAAGGCCTGCGGCTCCTCCTCCGCACGCGCAACCCCCGCGAGGGCCAGGACGGCGGCCACCAGCCACAGGCGCGCGACCCAGCCAACATACCCGAGGTAGTGAGGTCTCACTTCTGGGCCCAGGTCGCGATGACGACGACGGAAGGGTCGGTCGGATCTGCGTTGAACAGCTTGATGGGGTGAGGTTCCTGCTGGGTTGGCCGCAGGTAGAAAGGCGCGTTCGTGTAGTCCATGTCCATCACGAGCGAGACGGCGGCGAGGTTCTGCGCGGCAGGGCTTCCCGTGCCGATATCGGCGCCGCTGGCAGGTACACCCCCGCCGTTGCAGTTGATGGGGGCATGGTTCACGAGAACCATCCCGCTCACCGCCGAGGGGGTGAAGTGGCAGCTCCCCGCCGTCTTGTCGCCGCACCCGTTGGCGAAGATGACCTGCGGCTCCACGTAACAATAGAAGTAATTGGCGTCGAACTCCACGTCGGGAACGACGAAGTTGGGCCCTGGATCGACCGTGTCACACCCGGCCAGCACAGCGGCCATGGCGACCACTGCCCCCGTGACGCGGTCGTAACGCACGGCTCGACGATAGACCCCCTCGCGAACGTTTATCAAACACGTCGTTCGCGTTTCCCTCGAAAGTCACGCGCCGCTAGCCGTCGCCCGGGTTCTGCGAGCCGAGCGAGGGCGAGTCGGCCACCGATCGGGCTCGTGGAGCGACGAAGCTCTCCTGGGTTCCGTGTCCTGCCGGCCCCCTTTGTGGCCCGACCCCCACGTGCCAGCGCAAAGCGGCGCTGCCCTACGGAAGTGCTTGCTTCTCCAGGTAGCTGAAATCGTTTTCCTTTGGAGTTTCCGTGTCGTACCTGGGCACACCTGGAACGCCCCATGCGATGACCCTTGGTCGCTTTCCCTTGCTTCACCTGACCGCACGTCGGTAGAAATTGGTCCCGTCGCCGAGCGGTGTCGTACGTTGCCTTCTATGTAGGTTCTCGTTCGAGAGCCCACGCCCTGACACCTGGGAGAACCCCCGCATGAAGCTAACCCCGTGGTACCTCGCCGCCATCGCCCCCATCGCCGTGGCTGGCTGCTCCGGTGCATTCCTCGGCCACTTCGCCGTCCTTGCCGTCACCATCGGCATCTTCGTCGGCACCCTGTCGCTCGGTCGCAACGCCGCTCCCGCCCCCGCCTCGACGTCGTCCGAGCAGGCCTAGTCGCGTACCCGTAACGATCCCTCCCCGCTGCCCATGCATCGACTCCCCACGGGCTGAAGCAACCGCGCTATGGTCGCTGCATGACGCAGGAGGCCGCGCGCGAGCCGACGGAGCGACTCAAGAAGCTCGACGAGTTCACGCTCGCGGACCTCGAGGCCGTGCGGCTCATCCTCCGCGGCGACTCGGTCATCGACTGGCACCGGCTCAACTTCGTATCCAAGGACCAGGTCCGCGACTTCTTCGTCGCCCAGGAGTTTCATCCGGACGAGCCTGCCGACCGGATGCGGATGGACACGCTGAAGAGGGAGGCGGTCAGCTACCTGCGCCGCCACCTCGAGTACCCCATCCCCAAGCCGGTGGAGAGCGCGTCGATCGAGGAGCTCGTCATCCTCGCGTCCGGGAGCGGCCACCGGCAGATGTGCGCGTGCACAATCCTCAAGTGCATGCACATCATCCACCACCTGGAGGGCCGCGAGCTCCTGTTCGTGCTTCCCCTCTCCGACCAGGAGATCTTCCACGTCGTCGAGGAGAAGGTCTACCGCGTCATCGGGAGCATGCTCGCGGGCGGCTTCCCGATCACCTCTCCAAGCAGGAGACGGTCGCGGCGCAGATCTACGACAAGCTCCGCTTCCGCATCGTCACCCGGTCGAAGGACGACATCTTCCCGGTCATCCAGTACCTGACCAAGAAGCTCTTCCCGTTCAACTACGTCATCCCCGGCCAGAGCATCAATTCCATCTTTCATTTCAAGGACTACTGCTCGCAGAGCGCCCACCTGAAGGGGATGCTGGGCGAGATGCAGGCCGGCCGGGACGACGACTTCACGCCGACGGACAACAAGTTCACGGCCGACGAGTACCGGATCATCCACTTCATCGTGGACATGCCCGTCCGCCTCCCGAGAAAGCTCCTCGAGCGTGCTCCCTCGAGCACCTGGCCGCTAGGGCCCGTCATCTTCGTCATCTGCGAGTTCCAGGTCATCGACCGCGAGACCGAGGGGGCGAACGAGCGGGGTGAGGCCTCCCATGCCCGCTACAAGGAGCGGCAGCGGCGCGCCGTCATGCGAAGGCTTCAGCTCGGCATGCGCGAGATGAAGGTCCCCGTCGGCCGCAAGCGCAAGCCCTGAAGGAGGTCTCGGCGCGACCGGATGTGATCCCGTGTCACATTCTATCGACCGCGGGTCGACTCTTGGTGATCCCGTGTCCCATCCTGTCGACTGCGGGTCGACGCTTGGTGATCCGGGATCACCTGATGTAGCCCGCGGGTCGACACTTGGTGATCCCGCGTCCCATCGCGTCGAAACCGGACGCTGCGGGCGAGCTCAGTTGCTGGCGGCCGGAGGAGCCTCGACGCCCGGCGGAGGCGCGGCGGCCCCGCCGCTCACGGCGCGGAGCAGCACGGCGAACAGGATGAGCAGCGCGACCGCCCCGCCGACGAGCACGGCTGCGCCGAGCTTCAGCGCCTGCGGGTCGAACGCGACGAGCGCCGCCTCGTGCAGCGTGACGTCGTCCGCGGCGGAGGAAGCGGCCCCTCCGAGCCGGGTGATCTCCTCCCTGGCCGACTTGAACTCGGTCCCGAAGGTCTGCGTGTCCAGCCAGGCGCGTTCGGCGAGCTCCGCCACCGCACGGCGGTAGGCCGTTCGTGTCGGGTTGGCGCCTGCCTCCTGGGCGCTCGTCTGACGCTTGAACTGCGCCTGGAGGGCCGCCAGCTCGTTCTTGGCGTCGCGGACCCTTTGCAGGGCCGCGCCGGTGGTTCGCCGTGCCGCAGCCGCTCTGCCGGCAACCTCCGCGCCCGCCGCCGCGGCCCGCGCGACCTCCTCCTCCGCCGCCCCACGCCGCGGGTCCGACGGCGCGGCGCCGCCTCGGGCGTTGCGGGCCTCGATCTCCGCCCGCTTCGCCTTTGCCTCGGCCCGCTCGCGCGCCGACTCGACGGTGGCCAGCTCCGCGTCGACGCGGTCGCTCGCGGCCTTGGCCGTCGCATGCTCACCTTCCAGCGCCGCTATCTTGCCGTTGAAGGTCGCCACCTGGGCGTTGTGGGCCGTGACAGCGGCCGCGAGGGCGCTGTCCTGCTTGCGCAGGAGCTCCTCGGCGGCCGCGAGGGCCGAGCGCCCCTCCGCGTACCCGCTCGCCTTGGCGGCGATTGGCCGGACGGCTTCCCCGAAGGCGACGAGGGCGTCTTCATGAGCGGTCTTCGCCTTCAGGCCGAGGGCCCTCTTCTCGGCGAGCAGCTTGCCGAGGACCATCTGGCGCGTCTTCACGCGGTAGACGTAGCCAGGCCCCTGCCACCACTGCTTGGGTGCGTCTCCGAACGCGGCGAGCGAGCGCGCGGCAGCCCCATCGACCGCGGGGCGCGCTGCCTTGATGGGCTGCGGCGGCGCGGAGGGAGGCATCTCCACCGTGGACAGGGACGGGGGCGGCGACGAGTCCGTGTTGAGCTTGGGCGGGGGCTTCCAGTCCGAGAAGCCAGGGCCCTCGCCCACGTCCGCGAACGAGTCGGCGTCGAACATGCTGCCGCCGCCTCCCGGGACCAGCAGCGGCGGCGGCAAGGAGACGGGCTCGAGCCGGGCCATGGCGGCCGTGTCCGCGCGTACCCTGCCGGCCGGAAGGTCCAGCGAGGGCATCGACGGGTGATCGGCCTGGAGCTTGCCGCACCGCGGGCAAGCTGCCGTGACCAGCTGAATTTCGGCCTCGCACCACAGGCAGACCGCCATGCGCCGAAGGATAACAGTTGTGGGGCCCACGCGCGCCGTTCAGTGCTAGGGTCGCCCGCATGCGTCTGTACGCAGCGAAGATTCCAGCCATCGCGTCCGAGGTCGTGCGCGTTCTCGTCGCTTCCAAGGACATCGAGGCCGAGGCGCCGCGGGAGGTCGAGGGCGACGTCCAGTCGGTCCTGAACAATTACCTCTCCATCGAGCGGGAGGTGAACGACAAGGCCAAGGACATGCTCGAGCAGAGCGGCCGCCCCCAGAGCGAGTTCAATCGCATGCGGCAGCTCGTGGCCGATCAAAAGGGCATCAAGCTCGGCGAGGAGATGCTCGACTACCTGCTCGATCAGGTCGTCGAGATATTCCACCACTCGTCGAACGTGGACGAGATCTTCTGCGAGGACGTCGAGCTACGTCGCAAGATGGCCCCCGTGTTCAAGAAGAACATGGCCGTGGACGAGGCGCTGGACGCCGAGGTGCGCGGCCAGCTGAAGAACCTGCGCGAGGGCACGGTCGCGTGGGATGTCGAGTACGCCAAGGTCCTCGACCAGGTAAAGCGTAGGCGGGGCCTCTCGTAGCGAAGTCACAGCATTAAGGGTGAGCGATGGCGCACGACTTTCTCCTCTTGATCCTGTCCTCGCCCAGCGGTGCAGGGAAGACGACACTCACGCGCAAGCTCGAGGACAAGTTCCCCGAGCTCGAGTTCAGCGTCTCCCACACGACGCGCCCTCCCCGCGCCAACGAGGTCGACGGACGCGACTACCACTTCGTCACCCGCGCCGAGTTCGAGGCGAAGGTCGCGGACGGCGCGTTCCTCGAATGGGCTGAGGTCCACGGCAACCTGTACGGCACGTCGGTGCTGGAGGTCGATCGGGCACGCGGCAAGGACTCCTGTCGCGGGATGATCTTCGACATCGACTACCAGGGCGCGCGCCAGATCCGCGCCAAGGTCCCCGACGTCGTCGGCATCTTCATCCTCCCCCCCTCGATGGCCGAGCTCGAGCGGCGCCTCCGGGGCCGGGCGAGTGAGACCGAGGAGGTCGTGAGGCGCCGGTTCGACGTCGCCAAGCGCGAGATCGAGCACTACGGCTTCTTCGACTACCTCGTCGTGAACGACTCGCTGGACCACGCCTTCGACGAGCTCCAGGGCATCATCCTGGCTGAGCGCGCGCGGCGCGTCCGGCGCGCCCCGCTGGCAGAGTCGCTCCTTCGCAGCGGCCAGCTGCGCTGATCGAAACGCCGGCCGAGCGCCGGCCGAACAAGGAAGTCATCGCATGGCACATGTACTCGCCGTCATCGGCGGCAGCGGACTGTACGAGATCGAGGGCCTCGCCCACATCGAGGAGCTCAGGGTCGAGACGCCCTTTGGCCGGCCGAGCGACGTCATCGTGAAGGGCACGCTCGGAGACACGACGCTCCTCTTTCTCCCCCGCCACGGGAGAGGGCACCGCATCCCGCCCCACGCGATCAACTACCGCGCGAACGTGTGCGCGCTCAAGATGTCCGGCGCGACGCACCTCGTCACGGTGAGCGCGGTCGGCTCGATGAAGGAGAGCATCGCGCCGGGCGACTTCGTGCTGGCCGACCAGTTCATCGATCTCACGAAGCGGCGCGTGTCGACGTTCTTCGACGAGGACGTCGCGGCCCACGTCGCCTTCGCGGACCCGGTGTGCGCCGACCTGTGGGCCTCCCTCGGCGCCGCCGCAGACCGGGTCTTCGCGGGGACGAAGGACGCGGCCGCCCGTCGCCCTGGCAAGGTCCACAAGGGCGGGACGTACGTGTGCATGGAGGGGCCGCAGTTCTCGTCGCGTGCGGAGAGCAAGCTTTACCGGACGTGGGGCGTCGACGTCATCGGCATGACGGCGATGCCGGAGGCCAAGCTGGCGCGCGAGGCGGAGCTGCCCTATGCGGTCATCGCCCTCGCCACCGACTACGACTGCTGGCACGAGACGGAGGCCGAGGTCTCGGTCGAGGCGGTCGTCGCGACCATGACCAAGAACGTCGCCCTCGCGCGCCGCACGATCGCCGAGGTCGCGCGGGCCCTGCCCGACCCGAAGACGAGCCGGGCTTCCGGCGCCCTGAAGCACGCGATCATGACCGCCCCCGACAAGATCTCGCCCGCCGCCCACGAGCGGCTCGACTGGCTCGTCGGACGGTACGTTTCGCGCTAGAAGTGGTCGTCATTTTCGCCGGCACACCGGCCCAGCGTTCCCGTCGAAACGAGAGAAGAAGAGACCGTGATGAGTCAACCCGTGCGTAAGAACAACCTGCTCGTCGTCGGATCCATCGCGTTCGACGACCTCGAGATGCCCACGGGCAAGTTCGACGACGTCCTCGGAGGCGCCGCCACCTATTCCTCCATCGCGGCGTCGCTCCTCGGCCCCGCCCAGCTCGTCGGAGTCATCGGCGCGGACTTCGCCGAGAAGCACCTGGACGCGCTCCGCGAGCGCGGGATCGACACGACCGGCGTGGAGCGGCTGCCCGGAAAGACGTTCCGCTGGCGGGGGCGCTACTCGAAGGACCTCTCGTCCCGCGTCTCGCTCGACACGCAGCTCAACGTCTTCGCGGACTTCCGCCCGAAGATCCCGGCCGCCTACCGGACGACGCCCTTCGTCATGCTCGGCAACATCCACCCGAGCCTGCAGCTCGAGGTGCTCGACCAGGTGGAGCGCCCCAAGCTCGTCGCGGCCGACACGATGAACTTCTGGATCTCGGGCGAGCCTGCAGCGCTGGCCGCGATGCTGAAGCGTATCGATCTGCTCATCATCAACGACGAAGAGGCGCGCGAGCTGTCGGGCATCCAGAACATCGTCAAGGCGGCGGCGGACATTCGCAAGCGCGGCCCCAGCAAGGTCATCGTGAAGCGCGGCGAGCACGGGGCCCTCCTGTTCGACGAGAACGGGGCGTTCTTCGTGCCGGCCTACCCGCTCGAGGAGGTGAACGACCCGACCGGCGCTGGGGACACGTTCGCCGGTGGGCTCATGGGGTACGTGGCCCGGCACGACGGCGACGCCTCCCCTCACCTCCTCCGGCGCGCGATGTTCTTCGCCGCCGCCCTCGCGTCGTTCTGCGTCGAGGACATCGGCCCCCGCCGCCTCCTCGCGGTGACGCGGGCCGACCTCGCGCGGAGAATCTCGGCGTTCCACGCGCTCGTCGACTTTGGCGGTACGCTCGCGCTCGGGGACGGCGTCTAGCCCTACGACACGGCGCGGCAGCGCTGGGACCTCGGCGTTACAGCCCAAAACGTGGCCCGCGGACGCTGGCACCGCGCGTCGTTGTGCTATAGGTGCGCCTTACACGGCAGGGAGGCTTTTCATGAAAATTGGCGGACGGTACCTGGTTCTCTCCTTGGGAACGTTGGGCGCTTTCGGTTCGCTGGGCGCGCTCGTCGCGGCTAGCTGTACGTTCAGCGCCTGCTCGAGCAGCAGCAGCAGCGGTGGTGGTGGCGGTACGGGCATGGCCCCGCCGTGCACGGAACCCGACGGCGGTGCGCTCCCCCCGGGCACCTTCCCCCCGTCGAACTGTGACAACTCCCTCCAGGCCTGCACCGAGAACGGCCCGAACGGCGCCTGCAACCTCGCGAGCTGCCAGTCGAAGGCGCCCGGCGCTTGCCAGCCGCTCACGGACGACACGGGAAAGTCGACCCTGAACTTCCGCATGCGCGCCCTGAACATCGCGGCGCCGGCCGTGCTGGCCGGGTCGACCATCCAGGGCGGCGTCGTCACGCCGGCCGTCAGCCTGAACGACATGGCCTGCGGCGAGGAGGGCACGGGCACGTTCAACTGGCTCCTCCAGATCAACAAGACCGCCAACACCGTGACGACCGGCGGCGCGCTCACGAGCACGGACCCCTTCAACGTCGGCTACTGCTTCTACAGCGCGACGGTCGGTAGCTCGACGGTCGGGCCGGTCACCGGCCCCATCACCTTCACGGGCAACACCTTCACGTCCATGCCGTTCAGCGGCCTGCTCAACATCCCCCTGTTCGCCGAAGCCGGCGAGCCCCCGATCCTCCTCCCCATCCGCAACGGGGTCTTCAACCAGGTCACCCTGACGTCCGACAACTGCATCGGATCGCTGAACCCCGCGTCGCTCGACAGCACGTGCGTCGCGGACCCGACGACCTGCTCGAAGTGGAACACCGCGGGCTCGCTCGGCGGCTACATGACGCTGAAGGACGCGGACAACGTCAACGTGAGCCTCCTCGGGGAGAGCCTCTGCGTCCTCCTCACGGGCTCGGCGAAGAACGCCAAGAACCAGTGCCCTGCCAGCGCCTTCACGATGGGCGACTACTGCTCAACCACGCAGTCGGCCGGCGGCTGCGGAGACAGCTTCTGGCTCTCCGCGACGTTCGCAGCCAGCGCGGCCATCATCAGCGGAACGTGCGCGGTCGACGCCGGCGCCGGCGACAGCGGCTCGGGGGACACCGGTACCCCGGCGGACGGCAGCTCGCCCGCGGATGCCGCCACGGGCGGCTGAGGTCCACCTGTAGGTACTAGAGCGCGGGGGCGCGCGAGGTCATCCCCAGGGTGGCCTCGCGCTTGTTTTTGTCTCGAGCGTGTCTCACCGCGCACGCCGGGTCGACCTTGATCCATGGCGCCCTTGCGCTGCTAGGGTTCGCGGTGGGGAGCTTCCGGGCTCCGGCTTGCTTCGAAGGTTTGGGAGGTTGTCGCATGCGACGTTCTTGGCAGCGCCACGCGCTTCGGGTTCTCTTCTTGACGCTGATCTTCGTCGTCGCTGCGTGCAGCGGCGGCGGGTGCTCGAGCGGTTGCTCGAGCTGCGGCATGACGCCGATTCCCGGGGGGTTCCCGGACGCTCAGCTGGTGACCAACGCGGCTTCCATCCGCGTCACGCGGCCTGGCGTCACCTTCCTCCAGAGCAACATCGCTCCCCTCGCCCAGAAGCTGCTCAAGCAGGGCTCGATGGGACTTATCCAGTACCCCGTCCCCATGACGTCGGTGAGCGTCCCGGTCGTGGGCAACATCTCGATCTGCCCCAACGGCCCCAACCCGAGCGCCACGCCGCTCGAGCAGTGTACGGCGGACGTCAACCTCTCGAACGCGAACCTCTTCATCGACTCGGTGACGCCGGACACCATCACAATCACGGGCACGATTCCGGTGAAGGTGGAAGAGCTGCCCGTGGGCGGCATCCCCCTCATCGGCACCATCAACGTTGGCCTCGGCACGGGCTCGTGCAACGGCAACGATCCGAGCGTCGCCTACCAGAACATCCCCGTCGATATCGAGCTGCCCCTCATCGCCGAGACGATCGCTCCGCGCCAGGGCTTCACGAAGATCGACGGCGCGAACATCACGGTCAACATCGGGCTCACCTCGAGCGACGTGACGCTCTGCGGCTGCGGGGCGCTCTCGTTCATTTGCGACCCGGCCCTGAGCGCCATCCAGGGCTTCGTCTTCAGCTTCCTCCAGAGCAGCATCGCGTCGCAGCTCAAGTCGACCGTCTCGAAGGCCCTGTGCACCGCCCCGGTCGCGTCGCAGACCCCGCCGTGCCCCGCGGGGTCCGCGCCCAGCTCGGACAACACCGAGTGCATGTACACGGCGTCGCCCTCCACGTGCGTCCCCATCGAGCTCGGGCTCGACGGTCACATGAACCTCGGGTCGCTGCTCGCGAACCTCTCGCCTGGCACGATGGGTGGCCTCGACATCCTGCTCGCGTCGGGCGGCGCCATGATCCCGGCGCCCGGCTCCGGGCCGAGCGACAGCCCGTGCAGCAACGATCCGACCACGTCGCCGTACGTCCCGTGCCACACGCCCAACGGCATCACGCTCGGCTTCCTCGGCGGCGCGCTGCCGCAACCGCAGTCGACCTGCGTGCCGACATTTGCCAATACGATCCCAGACAACATCCCCATCCCCGACGAGATGGAGCAGGACAAGCAGACGCCCTGGCCCCCGAGCGATCCGACGGGCCCCGACCTCGGGATCGCGCTGGCCGGCCGCTTCCTCGATTACGCGCTCGGCAGCGTCTACAACAGCGGCCTGCTCTGCCTGGGCGTCACGACGTACGACTTCCAGGAGCTCAACAGCGGGCTGCTCAGCGTCCTCATCAAGTCGGTCAAGTACCTCACGTTCGAGCAGAAGCCCGCTGCGGCCGCCATCGTCACCCGGCCTCAGTCGCCCCCCACCGTGAAGATCGGCGGCGGCACGAACGTGAACACCGACCCGCTCCTCCTCGTCACGGCACCCAAGTTCGCGATCGACTTCTATATCTGGTCGACCGATCGCTTCGTTCGCGCCTTCACGTTCACGGCGGACCTGACCATCCCCGTGAACCTCGAGACCACGACGGGGAGCGCGCTCTTGCCGGTCCTCGGCAGCGTCACGGCGGCCAACGGTACTGTCACGAACAACGAGCTGCTCCTCGACGACCCGGCGACGGTGGCGACGTCGCTCTCCGCCATCCTGGGCGGGATCGCGGGCCAGCTCACGGGCTCGCTCAAGGCTTTCGACATCAGCAGCGCGCTCACCTCTTACGGACTCGATCTGACGATCCCGTCGGGCGGCATCCGGAAGCTGACGAAGGGGACGGACGACTACGTCGCCATCTTCGCCGACCTCGGCACGACGACGATGATGATGGTGAAGCCCCACCCGCAGGCCACCTTGCTCGGCCAGGTGGTTCACCCGGAGGCGATGACGCTGTCTACCTTCGATCGGTCGAAGCTCCCCGAGCTCCACGTGTCGTTGTCCTCGGACGCGGCGGCGGGCTCGGACGTCGAATACGCGTGGTGGATCGACCAGGGGACGCGCAGCGCGTGGTCTCCCGCGACCGACCTCACGATCCAGAACGACACGCTCTTTCTCCAGGCCAAGCACACGCTCTACGTGGCGGCGCGCATCGTCGGTCACCCCGAGAGCGAGGACGACACCCCGGCGGCCGTCCCGTTCCTCATCGACGTGCTGCCCCCCGTCGTCAACCTGAGCCGGACGACCACCGGTGTGACCGTGTCCGCGTGGGATATCGTGAGCGACGCCACGAGCCTCGAGGCCCGCACCCGCGTGACGGACATGAACGGCAACGAGCTGCCGTGGTCCGGGTGGCTCCCCCTCGCGTCCGTGGCCCAGCTGACGCTCGACGACGCCTCGTTCATCACGGTCGAGGTCCGCGACGAAGCGGGCAACGTGGGCGTCAGCACCGACCTGATTCGTGGCCGGCCGGATCCGACGCTCGGCGCCTCGGGCAGCAGCTGCAGCTGCAGCATGGCCGGCGCGAGCGATCTGCCCGGCCACGAGGGGCCCGCCTGGGCGCTCGCGCTCGGCCTCGCGGTGCTGCTCGCGAGCGCGATGAGGCGCCGCGCATCGGCCAAGATGCCCGGACGGACCGCCGCGGCGGTCGGGCTCGGCGCGCTCGCGCTGGGCGGCACGCTCAGCCAGGGTTGCTCGTGCGGCGCGACGGGGCACGCGACGGAGACGGCGGACGCGGGCGACGAGTCGAGCGCCATGACGGGCTGCGGCTCCGACTGCAACCAGATGTGCGGACCGTCCCTCCCGATGGGGCTCGTCGGCGCGTACACCTCCATCGCGCAGGCCGCGGACGGAACCCTCTGGGTCGCCGGCTACAACGACTCCGCCGTCACCTCGGCCTTCAGCGGCCTCTACGGCGACCTCGTGGTCGGCAAGTACGACGCGACCAAGCAGCTGGTGGCCTGGCAGTCCGTGGACGGCCTGCCTCCTCCGCTGCCTGCGGGCACGTGTCCGGAGTACGATCCCACGGGCTGGCGTCAGGGCCAGAGCGATCCCGCCAACGACGTCGGCCTGTGGACGAGCATCCAGCTCGACGCGAACAACAACCCGATGGTGAGCTACTACGACGCCACCAACCAGGCCCTCAAGTTCGCCTCGTACGACGGGATGGCGTGGAGCAGCCACACGGTCTCGCAAACCGCCGGCAGCGACATCGGCCGCTACAGCAAGATGCTCGTGGTGGGCGGCGTCCCGGTCATCGCGTTCCTCGTGATGGAGCCTGGCGACATGGGGAAAATCCGGTCGAAGGTGACCCTCGCGACGGCAACCATCGCCAAGCCCACGGCGGGCGCCGACTGGACGTTCGTGGATGCCGCGGTGGACGACGACGGCCCCTGCCGCTCCTCGTACTGCACGGGCAGCGACGTCTGCATCACCGAGACCAACAGCTGCGTACCCCCCGCGACGGGCTGCGCCGACTGCGGCGACGCCGGCGCGTCGACGGTCTGCGTCTCCGTCAACGGCGCCCCCACCTGCGGCACGCCGATCGCCGCCTCGTACATCGACATCTACCCGAACGCCTACGCCGACTACATCAGCCTCGCGAGCGGTCCCTCGGGGCTCGGGATCGTCGTCTACGACCGGCTCCACGGCAACCTCGTCGGCGTCAGCAAGGCGAGCGGCGCTTGGCAGACGACCATCCTCGACGGAGAGACGGGCTCGCGCGCGCCCAACTCGGGGCCGGACGGCGGCATCAGCGCGGTCGACACGGGCGACGTGGGCGTGGGCGCCGATCTGTTCATCGACTCGAACGGCGACTGGCACGTGAGCTACGTGAACGGCAGCCTCGAGACGCTCCAGTACCTGGTTGCGCCGAAGGGAGCGGCTCCGACGAGCAAGCCCGAGGTCGTGGACACCGGCATGACGCTCGGCGGCCAGCCCTTCCCCGATGGCCAGCACATCGTCGGCGATGACTCGTCGGTGACCGTCAGCGCGAGCGGCGTCATCACGATCAGCTACCAGGACGCGACTGTGGGGACGCTCCGCGTAGCCACCGGAACTCCGGGCGGCGCCGGGGGAACCCACACGTGGTCGATCGCCGCGCTACCGCAGCCGAACCTCTTCGCGGGCTTCTTCTCCCACGTCGTCCCCGGCGGCTCGAGCGTCGCCAACTGGTGGCGCGCGAGCGACGCGGCGAGCGGAAGTATCAGCGGCAACGTGGCGTTCGTCACGTCCCCCTGACGACGGCGCTCTCAGGCGGCGCGGCCGTCCGAGAAGCGCTCGGTGACGCCAGGGTCCTGCAGGACCTCGTGCATCGCGGGGCCGAGGACCTTCTCGCGCTCGCTGGCGACCACTTCGAGCAGCTCCGTTCGGGTGACGAGCTCGGCCTCGAGCATCGCTCGCATGTAGCCGTCGACGTAACCGTGCGCCCGCGCGACGCGTGCGTACGCCTGGCCGCTCGCCTTGGCGGCGAACACGTCGCGAAGCATTCCCCTCAAGTCGCCCAGCAGTTCCGTCTTGGTTCGCATGTACCTCGGGTAGCGGACCGTGCCGGACCTGGCCAAGTTTTGTTGCGGCAAGGAATGCGGAAGAGTGGAGCTTTGGCAGGCGTTCAGGTAGACGACGCAAGATGAAGCAGGACGAGGTGCGCGCCTTCAACGCGCTCGCAAACCACCCGAGGCTGGGCGATCTCGTCTCGCTCACCCGCGAGCTCGCAGGCGAGGCCGCGCGCGCGCGCAAGGTCGAGTGGAAGGACGCCGCCAAGGTGAAGGCCCGGGCGGACGAGCTCAAGCTCGGGACCGACGACGCGAAGACCGACTTCGGCAACGCGCTCGCCGTGCTCGAGCTCGGCCCCCAGGACGACGCCGAGCGCGCGCGCGCGGGCGCCCTCTTCGCGCACGCCCTCGCCGAGAGCCCTGGCATCCACGGCGGCGAGCAAGCCGAGGAGGACCGCGTCGCGGGCGACGCTCTCTGGCTCGCGACCCACACGCCCTTCGACGCGACGCGCCTCTTCGATCGCGCCCTCGGAGAGTCGGCCGGCGAGATGTGGGGTGCGGTCGCGGACCGCGTTCGCCGGGTCGACCAGGGCAAGCTCGCGACGCTCGGGCGCGGCGAGGCGCTCGTCGGCTGCGCCGCGCTCGCCATGTCGTCGTCCCAGTCCGCGCAGAAGCACGCCAACATCCTCGCGGCGGACGTGTCCGATCCGATGCTCGCACGCGTCCTGTCGGGCAGGCCCCGCGGCGCCCAGGAGCGCATCACCGGGGAGATGGTCACGCCTCCGCGCAGCATGGTAGTCACGGCGCTCCTCGCGGTGACGGGCATCCTGTTCATCACGCACGCGGCGCGGCTGCTCGCGCGCCTCGCGCTCGCCTACCGGCGCCCGGCCGAGGTCACGCTCTCGGCCGACAGCGTCCTCATCCACTCGCGGACGGAGCTGCTCGGCCGCACCCTGCGCGACCGCGAGATCGTCTTCGCCCGCACGAGCCTCGTCCGGGCCACGCGCGAGGTCCGCTACCCGAGGCTCGCGCTGTACTCGGGCCTCCTCGCCCTCGCGGTGGGCAGCTACGTAGGGCTCGTCACGTTCGTCGATGGGGTGCGGGCGGCGTCGCCGTCCCTTTTGCTCGTCGGGATCGCAATCGTCGCCATCGGCATCGGCCTGGACTTCGCCCTCTCGAGCCTCATGCCCGGGGCCAGCGGGCGCTGCTCGGTCGTCTTCGAGCCGCGACGGGGGAGCAGCGTCTGCGTGGGCTACGTGGACGCGAAGCGGGCGGACGTCGCCATGGCGAAGCTCGCGCAGAACCCTGGCTGAGGCTGGGTCTGGCCGGCCGGCGGTCGTGCTGTAAGCTCCAACAATGATCGCCCTGGCGGCGGCCCTTCACCTCGCCCTGGGCATGGGCATCTTCTCGCTCCTCGAGGCCGTCGCCGCGGTCGACCCCTCGCGGCGGTGGTGGCGCCGCGCGTTCGTCGCCGATGCGCTCCTCTGGCTGACCCATCCGCTCTCGTCCGCACTCGGCATGGCTGCGGCCGCCGTGGTTGCCGGCCTCTTGCCGCGCACGGAGCTGGCGTCGCGCGTGGCGACGCTGCCCGGCTGGGCGCACGCTCTGCTCGCCCTCGTCGCGGTGGACTTCGGCGCGTACGCGCTCCACTACGCGTACCACCGCGTGCCATTCCTATGGGCGTTTCACGCCGTCCACCACACGAGCCGGGAGATCGACTGGCTCTCGACGTCCCGACTGCATCCGGTCAGCCAGGCCGCCAACGCGGCGATCGTGGCGGCGCCGCTCCTCGTGTGCGGCCTGCCCACAGCCTCCGTGGTCGCCGCCAACGCCCTCGTGGGGCTCTGGGCGGTCCTCGTCCACGCCAACGTTCGCCTCGACCTCGGGAGGCTCGGCGCGTTCGTCGTATCGCCCGCCTTTCACCGCCACCACCACGGCCGGTCGGTCGGAGCGAAGAACCTCGGGGCGATCCTCTCGGTCTACGACCGCCTGTTCGGCACGTGGGCGGAGCCCCTCGAGGTCGCGCCGGGGACGGCCGACGACGCAGGCGAGCACCTGCTCGGCTTGCTCGTCTCCCCGTTCGTGCGACGCTCGCCCGTCGAACCGGGGCCCCGCAGGACGTAGAACGCGTCACCTTCACGAGGTCCCGCAAGCCTCGCACGAGGTCCCGCAAGCCTCGCACGAGGCCCCGCAAGCCTCGCACGAGGCCCCGCAAGCCTCGCACGAGGTCCCGCAAGCCTCGCACGAGGTCCCGCAAGCCTCGCACGAGGCCCCGCAAGCCTCGCACGAGGTCCCGCAAGCCTCGCACGAGG